>Ga0209674_100017_pt1 | contig 689087 bp, 601 predicted proteins | sample AraplaCvi_mMS_r2_FD_184279 | JGI IMG/M metagenome (GOLD analysis project Ga0209674, IMG submission 184279) | Arabidopsis root microbial communities from North Carolina, USA - plate scrape CL_Cvi_mMS_r2 (SPAdes) (version 2) | ecosystem: Host-associated > Plants > Roots > Endosphere | place: USA... | reverse complement strand
TCTCGATGACCAAACCTTCCTTTCATTACTGTGTGAGACTTGATACTTTCGCTTTATGTGAATCCGGAGATCCACCCGCGTCGCGCATCAAGCGCCCACACTTATCGGCTGTTAGTTTTTAAAGATCGATCCGCCCACTCCGCGCTGCCCTACCACCACCACCCGGCACCGCTTCGTTCTGCGTCGCTGCATCTGCAGCAGAGAAACGAGATTATGAAGACTCTCTTCTGTTTCGTCAACTAGTTTTTTTCGCTTTCGCTTAAAACCTTGTTGACTCAACCGCCGCTAGTTTCCGCCGCGGCCCTCGTTCACAAACGAGGAGGCGAATCATAGGTCACTCACAGCCTCATGGCAAGGGTGGCGATAGCTTTTCGGCGACCTTATTTGCGCGCCGAATTTACCAGCGCCTCGACAGGCACCGCGCCGGCCATGGCAGCGTACCCGGCGTCGCTCGGATGGATGTGATCGCCGCTATCGAACTTGCCCTGAAGACGATCCGGTTGCGCCGCATCGCGCAGCGCGGCGTCGAAGTCGACTACGCCGTCGAAAGCATGGCTCGACCGGATCCATTCGTTCACCGCAAGGCGAATACTTTCCCTTTGCGGTGGGAGCGACGCGGGCGTCAATGTTCCGCCGAACACCTTTACTCCCGCGTGTCGCGCAGCTGCAATCACCCGCTGGTAGCCCGCAATCAGGTCGGCCGCGGTCACCGAAGCATGCGGGAAGTCGCAATCAAGACCGCTGCGTGCCGGCATGGCCGCGAAATTGATATCGTTGATGCCGATCAGCACAACGACTGCCTTGACGCCCGGCCGCTCGAGCACGTCGCGGCCAAAGCGCGTCATTAGCGCGTCGCCATAGCAGGGCGAATCGTTCAGCAACCGGTTGCCGCTGATGCCCAAATTAACCACCGCCGTCGACCGGTTCCCCGAAGTGGCCAACCGGCGGGCGAAAACGTCGGGCCATCGCCGATTCTGGTTCAGGCTGGAGCGCATGCCGTCTGTGATCGAATCGCCGATCGCCGCAATTGCGGTCGCTTCAGGTACCGCGTCCACCGACAACGCCGTCGCCCATACATATTGAGTGAAGCGCGCGCGAAACGCCTCTGCGCCCGCGTCCGCGGCATGGTTGCCCGGCGCCGAAACGTAATTGAGCTGGTTGGCAACGCGATGCCATGCCACGATCCGCTGTTCCGGACCCATGAACGCGCTGATTGCATATGGGGCGCCCGCGTCGATGTCCATCGCAATCCGATCGCTGTCCAGTTCGCGGCCTGGCGGTACGCTCACGGCGCCCCTTCCATTGAACGTCACGCGCGCGCCGCCGTTTGCGGAAGCCGCCGCGCCGCCAGCGGACCGAGCGATGCGCAGGTCCTCGATCAAGAGCGGCGTCTTACCGTACTCGTTACTGAGGTGGATTCGCGCAGACTTTCCGGACAGCGTCGGATAAACGATCTGACGGACAGTGCGCCCAGCCACTTCCGGCGCGCGGTACAGCGGCGGCAAATCGGACCGCTGCGGAATGGGTTGCAGCGCCGTAGCCCACGCGGTGACCCAATGCGCCGGGGCATCGGCGGCAGCGGCAGTGGATGAAACGGCAAACTGGGAAAGCAGGGCCGCGCCGCATGCGGCGGCGAAAGAACGAATGGTCATTCCGGTGTCTGGCTCGAAGCAAAACGGGCATTGTGCACGATCGGACCGCCCAACGCGGCGAGCAGTGTCACCGCGGCAACCGCAGCGCGCGCCTCGCAGCCAGCAGCGGCCCAACTCACTTACAACGCCGCTTTCGCCCCAGTCATCTTCAAAGCGAGCGCCTCGGCGACTTCTATCCCGTCGATCGCAGCCGAATAGATGCCACCCGCGTAGCCCGCGCCCTCTCCAGCCGGATAGAGACCCTCGACGTTCATGCTTTGGTAGTCCTCCCGTCGACGCACCCGAATTGGCGACGAGGTCCGCGTCTCCACCCCCGTCAACACAGCGTCGTGCATCGCAAAACCGGCGATCTTCTTGTCCATTTGCGGCAGCGCTTCGCGAATTGCCTCGATCACGTAGTCCGGCAGAGCCGTACTGAGATCCGTGGGATGCACGCCTGGCTTATAAGACGGCACCACGGAACCCAGCGACGTGGACGGCCGCCCAGCAATGAAGTCGCCGACCAGTTGGCCCGGCGCCATGTAGTTTCCGCCTCCGAGCTCGAACGCCCGCTCTTCCCACTTGCGCTGGAACGCGATCCCGGCAAGCGGGCCTCCGGGGTAATCGTCCGGAGTAATGCCAACGACGATCCCCGCGTTCGCATTGCGTTCAGCGCGCGAGTACTGGCTCATGCCATTTGTGACCACGCGTCCGGGCTCGGACGTCGCCGCGACCACGGTACCGCCCGGGCACATGCAGAAGCTGTACACCGCACGCCCGTTGCTGCAGTGGTGCACGACCTTGTAGTCCGCGGCGCCCAGCTGCTTGTGGCCCGCAAACTTGCCGAACCGGCTACGGTCGATCAAACCCTGCGGATGCTCGATCCGGAATCCCAGCGAGAACGGCTTCGCTTCTATATAGACGCCGCGTTCGTGCAGCATGTGGAATGTATCGCGCGCGCTGTGCCCAACGGCCAGCACGACATGATCGCAGCGCAGCGTTTCGCCCGTCGACAGCTTCAGCCCGCGCACTTTCCCCTGGTCGATGTCGATATCGTCCACGCGCGTCTCGAAACGCACTTCGCCGCCCAGTTCGTGAATGGTCGCGCGCATCTTCTCGACCATGCTCACCAGGCGGAACGTGCCGATATGGGGCCGGCTCAGATACAGGATGTCTTCCGGCGCGCCGGCGCGGACGAACTCGTCCAGCACTTTGCGGCCGTAGTGTTTCGGGTCCTTGATCTGGCTGTAGAGCTTGCCGTCGGAGAAAGTGCCCGCACCGCCCTCACCGAACTGCACGTTCGATTCCGGATTCAGCACCGACTTGCGCCACAGTCCGAAAGTGTCTTTGGTGCGCTCGCGCACCGCCTTGCCTCGTTCGAGAATGATCGGCCGGAAGCCCATCTGCGCGAGGATCAGCCCCGCGAAAAGTCCGCAAGGGCCCATGCCGATCACCACGGGACGCGGCGTCGCGAGTTGCGCCGGCGCCTTTGCGACAAAACGGTACGTCATGTCCGGTGTGAGCCCGCAGTGCGGCACGTCGGCGATTCGCTTGAGCGCGGCCGCTTCGTCCGCGACTTCCACGTCGACTATATAGGTGAGCTTGATGTCGGCGCGCTTGCGCGCGTCGTGAGCCCGCCGGAAAACCGTGTAGCGGACGAGCCCGTCGTCAGGCACGCCGAGTTCCGAGAGGCGCGCGCGGACGGCGGCTTCGAACGCGCTCTCGGGGTGATCGAGCGGGAGTTTGATTTCGCTGAGACGTAACATGAGTACCGAGGATGCAGGAAGGCCGCGAATCGCGGCCAATTCGCAATTTTATAGGTTAAGCGTCGGCCCGGGGACCTGCCGCCCGCCGAAACGTCTTTCGTGCGACTACGCCGCCGCCGTGGCGATGCCCCGCTCGTCTCAAAAAAATCTATTAACCGACCGGTCGGTTGGTTTATACTGTTCGCACCAGACAACTCCCGCGAAGAGAGTCCCCATGTACACGCAATCCCTGGATATTCCCGGCAACGTCGCTTCGCTGGACGCTGGCGCGACGTCGCCCGAGCAGACCCAGTTCGACGCCGTGATGGCCGCCGACGGCAAGATCGAGCCGCAAGACTGGATGCCCGACGCTTACCGCAAGACTCTGGTGCGCCAGATTTCGCAACATGCGCATTCGGAAATCGTCGGCATGCTGCCGGAAGGCAACTGGATCACGCGCGCACCAAGCCTCAAGCGCAAAGCGATCCTGCTCGCCAAAGTGCAGGACGAAGCGGGCCACGGTCTCTATCTATATAGCGCGGCAGAAACGCTCGGCGTCTCGCGCGACCAGCTGGTTGCGGCGCTGCATTCCGGCAAAGCGAAGTATTCGAGCATCTTCAATTACCCAACGCCCACGTGGGCCGACGTCGGCGTGATCGGCTGGCTGGTCGACGGCGCGGCAATCATGAACCAGATTCCGCTGTGCCGTTGCACGTACGGCCCCTACGCCCGCGCGATGATCCGCATCTGCAAGGAAGAGTCGTTTCATCAGCGCCAGGGTTTCGACGCGTTGATGGCGATGATGTCGGGCACCGAAGCTCAGCGCGAGCTCGTCCAGCAGGCGGTGAACCGCTGGTGGTGGCCGGTGCTGATGATGTTCGGGCCGAGCGACAAGGACTCGATCCATAGCAATCAGTCGTCGAAATGGGGCATCAAGCGCATTTCGAACGACGACCTTCGCCAGAAATTCGTCGACGCCACCGTCGATCAGGCCAAGGTCCTCGGCGTCACGCTGCCCGACCCCGACCTCAAATGGAACGAGGCGCGCGGCCATCACGACTACGGCGACATCGACTGGGAAGAATTCTGGCGCGTCGTGAACGGCGACGGCCCGTGCAATCGCGATCGTCTCGGCACCCGCGTCAAAGCTCATAACGAGGGCGCCTGGGTCCGCGAAGCCGCCCTCGCCCACGCCGAAAAGCAGCGCCAGCGCGCACAACAGCACGCCGCCTGACAAGCGCGGCACGCCCGGCAAAGAATCAGGAGATCAGGAATGAACAAGGAATGGCCAATCTGGGAAGTCTTCGTGCGCAGCAAGCAGGGACTCGACCATAAGCACTGCGGCAGCCTGCACGCCGCCGACGCGCAAATGGCGCTGCGCATGGCGCGCGACGTCTACACACGCCGTCAGGAAGGCGTGAGCATCTGGGTCGTGCCGTCGTCGGCGATCACGGCGTCCGCGCCGCAAGACAAGCCCGAACTGTTCGACCCGGCCGGCGACAAGATCTATCGCCATCCGACGTTCTACACGCTTCCCGACGAAGTCAACCACATGTAAGCGCGGCCATGACCATCACGCCTGAACATCTGCAATACGTGCTGCGCCTCGCGGATACCGCGCTGATACTCGGTCAGCGCAATAGCGAGTGGTGCGGCCACGGCCCGATTCTCGAAGAAGACATCGCGCTGTCGAACATGAGCCTCGATCTGATCGGCCAGGCGCGCCTGCTTTATACGCACGCGGCCTCGCTCGAACAGCAACTCACCGGCAAGACGCGCACGGAAGACGATTACGCGTACTTTCGCGCCGAGCGTGAATTTACGAACTACACGCTCGCCGAACTGCCGCACTGCGGTCCGCTGTCGGCTACCGCACAAGTCGAGAAGGACTACGCGGTCACTATCGTGCGCAACTTTCTGTACTCCACGTTGATGGCGCATCTGTGGACGGCGCTCACGCAATCGACGGACGCCCAGCTTGCCGCGATCGCGTCGAAGTCGATCAAGGAAGCCAGCTACCACGTGCATCACGCGAGTGAATGGCTGATCCGCTTCGGCGACGGCACAGAGGAATCGCATCGGCGCGCGCAGGCTGCGCTGGACTATCTGCTGCCGTACACGCGTGAGTTCTTCAGCACCGATCCTGTCGAAGAGACCATCGCCGCCTCAGGCATTGGCCCGCTGACCGCAGATCTCGAAGCCGCCTGGCTCGACGACGTTCGCGCGACGCTCGAGCAAGCCACGCTCACGCTGCCCGAAGCAGTCAAGCACATCACGACCGGTAAGCACGGCGAGCATTCCGAGCACATGGGCTTCGTGCTGGCCGAAATGCAAAGCCTGGCGCGCCAGCATCCCGGCGCCACCTGGTAATACGGGCCATTCGACGATGACGACCTCGACTACGACGCCACGAGCCGACGCATCCGTCCAACGCGCGTGGGCCGTGCTCGAAGCGGTGCCCGATCCGGAGATTCCGGTGGTGTCGATTCGCGAACTCGGCATATTGCGCGACGTCCGGCGCGCCGAGGACGGCGCACTCGAAGTCGTGATCACGCCGACCTACTCCGGTTGCCCGGCAATGTCGCAGATCGCGGAAGACGTCGCGCATGCGCTCGACGTCGCGGAACTCAAACCGTACCGGATCTCGACCGTCCTCGCGCCCGCATGGACCACCGACTGGATGACGCCCGACGCCCGCGAAAAACTGCGCGCTTACGGAATTGCGCCGCCCACGGGCAATTGCGGGTCGGCGGCCGGTCCGGCCGGTGCTCAGGAAAAAGTACTGCGCTTCGTGCCGCGCGCTCTGCCCGCGCCGTCGTGCCCAAGGTGCGGCTCGGCGCATACGGAACGACTCGCGCAGTTCGGCTCCACCGCTTGCAAAGCCTTGTACCGCTGCATCGACTGCCGCGAACCCTTCGACTACTTCAAACCATACTGATATGGCCACTCCGCAATTCCATCCGCTGCGTATCCGCGAAGTGCGGCCAGAAACCGCCGACGCCGTCTCGGTCGCGTTCGAAGTTCCCGTGGAACTGCGCGAGCTTTATCGCTTCACGCAGGGCCAGTTCGTCACGCTGAAAACGCATATCGACGGAGAGGAAACGCGCCGGTCGTATTCGATCTGCGTGGGCGTCACCGACTACGACCGCGACGGAGAACTGCGCATCGGCATCAAGCGCGTGCGCGGTGGACGCTTTTCGAACTTCGCTTTCGATACTTTGCAGCCGGGCCACACGATCGACGTCATGACGCCCGACGGCCGCTTCTTCACCCATCTGAACGCGGATCACGGCCAGCAGTACGTCGCCTTCGCGGGCGGCTCGGGCATTACGCCGGTGCTCGCGATCATCAAGACGACGCTCGAGTTGGAACCGCGCAGCACTTTCACGTTGATCTACGGCAACCGCAGCGTGGACCAGATCATGTTCGCGGAAGAGCTGGAAGACCTGAAGAACCGCTTCATGAACCGCTTCGTGCTCTATCACGTGCTGTCGGACGATTTGCAGGACGTCGAACTGTTCAACGGCGTGCTCGACCAGCAGAAGTGCGCGGCGTTCCTCGACAGCCTCGTGCCGGCGGATTCCGTCGACGAAGCGTTTATCTGCGGTCCCGCGCCGATGATGGACGCCGCCGAGGCCGCGCTGAAAGCTGCCGGTGTGCCGTCCGAGAAGGTGCACGTGGAACGCTTCGGCTCGCCGTTACCCCAGGCGGGCGTGCCGCCCGTCGAAATCACCGAAAACACGCCCGCTGCGGACCTCGAAATCGTGCTCGACGGCAAGCGTCGCAAGCTGCGTCTGCCGTATCAGGGCGTGAGCGTACTCGACGTCGGTCTGCGCGCCGGCCTTGCGCTGCCGTATGCATGCAAAGGCGGCGTCTGCTGCACGTGCCGCGCCAAAGTGGTTGAAGGCGAAATGCGGATGGAAAAGAATTACACGCTGGAAGAGCACGAAATCCGCGACGGCTTCGTGCTGACGTGTCAGTGCCATCCAGTCAGCGACCGCGTGGTAGTGAGCTACGACGAGCGCTGAGCGTGATTGGGACTTGATGCCGCGAAGCTTTGAGCCGTTCCGCGATCCGCTTACACTAGGGGCCGCTCGCAACCGGACCGTTGAGTCCGTCTTGCGAGCGGCCCCTTTGGCAATCGCCCAACAAGAATCCACTCACGGCCGATGAGCACCATCCATCTCACCAACGGCAATGTCGCCGCAGAATCATTGCGCACCGCGTTGCGCGAAGTGGGACGCAACGATCGCGTGCACGCACTGCGCGACGATCTGGCGGTCGGGCCGCTACGCGGCATCGACGACGGTCCCGAAGTGCGCGCCGCTTTCTGGGACCGCGTGAGCACCGACACGAAGCGCGACTTCCTTCGCGAGTTCCGTGAGCACGCTGCAGCGCTACAAGCCATTGCGCGCGACGACGCAAACCTGGTGGTCTGGCATGGCGAAAGCGCATCCGATCAATTGATGCTTCGTCGCGTGTGCTATTACCTGCGCAACAATCCACAGCGACTGAACGAAGTGCGTCTGTCGATTCGCGACCTCACCGACGCCGGCGCCTGGGCGCATAGCCGCAGGGACCGCGCGACGTCCGTCGGCATGTTCGCGCCGGCCGTTTTGCAAGGGCGGATGCCCGACGCCGCGCCCATTTCCGTCTTGCGAATCAGCCGGCTCGCGCTGGAGTGGCAGGAAGCCAAACATGCGAACGGCGAAACGCGACGCTGGCGCGACAACACGTTCACGAGCGGCAGCTTCGCCGATCTCGACGCGCTGATACTCGAGCACGTCACCGTGGACTGGCAACCCGCCGCCCGCGTGGCCGCCGAGGTGATGACCGCAGAGTTGGGGTTTCTCGTCAGCGACAGCATCGTGCTCTGGCGCTTCCGCGAAATGGCCGCGACCCGCCGCATCAGGCTGCGCGGCGACGCCAACGCATGGCGCACGCTGGAACTGTGCGCAGCGCTCGCACCTTGCCCACACCAATAATTAGACCATCATGGCCCGCACCCGAGCCCCCGACCACGAAACGCAGCGCGAACAGATTCTCGAATTAGCAGCAGCGAAGTTCGCGCAGACGAGTTATCCGAGCACGTCGATGTCAGATCTCGCCGCGGCGAGCGGCACGTCGAAAGCGCGCCTGTATCACTACTACGCGAGCAAGGAAGCAATCCTGTTCGATCTACTCGACCGTTACACCAAACGGCTGATGCTGATCATTGCGGAGGTCGAAGGCGCGAGCCAGCGCCGCGGCCTGACTGAGCGCGAGACGTTCGCGGAATTGATCCGCGCCTTTCTTTCCGAATACGAAACCTCGCACAGCCGGCATGTTGCACTTCTGAACGACGTGAAATATCTCGTCGACGCGCAGCGCGAGGTGATCCTCAACCGCCAGCGCGATGTCGTAGCCGCATTCGCGCGGCAGCTGGCGCGCGCCTATCCGGAGCGCGCCACGCGCGAGAACCAGACCGCGCTAACGATGATGGTGTTCGGCATGATCAACTGGACGTTCACCTGGCTTAAACCAGGCGGGCGCATGGGCTACAGGGAATTTGCGGAGCAGGTTGTGGCGATGGTCGATCACGGGCTGGGCTCGGCGGCCGTGAAATAGCGCAGGACAGCGGTCTGCGAACTGAAATCCGCGTAAGTTGCGTGAGTGCGACAACACGCACGAACGCTCGTTCTTTTTAATTTATTTATAATATTCAAATACTTAACATCAAGTCGCCCCGAGTTTAGACCACAGCCTCCAAGTTTGGTACGGGTTTTCCCTAGTGCCGGATTCGCATATCCGTTACAATCGTTTTTGCGGTGCAACAACGCCGCACGATCACAAGGAGAACCTGACCATGAACCTGATTACACCCCGCGCCGCCGAACCGATCGTCGCGCACGATCGCGCGTCGCTGCCAGCCGGTCGTGCACCTGCTCTGGTTCGTGAACTCACTGCGATCGACCGTGAACGCCTGCTGGCTCACTTTCTCACGCTAGACGAAGACGACCGCCTGTTGCGCTTTGGGCAAATCGTGCCGGATCGCGTTATCGAGAATTACGTGCGCGCCATCGATTTCACGCGCGACACCGTATTCGGCGTGTTCGACGATCAGCTGCAGCTCACCGGCGTCGGTCACCTCGCCTACCTGCCCGCCGAAGGCGACAAGCGTACGGCGGAGTTCGGCGTGTCCGTGCTCGAAAGCGTGCGCGGCCAAGGTATCGGCTCCAAGCTGTTTGAGCGCGCTGCAATTCGCAGCCGCAACACGCATGTCACCATGCTGTACATGCACTGCCTGTCGCGCAATTCGACCATGATGCACATCGCGAAGAAAGCGGGCATGAAGATCGAGTACGCGTACGGCGAAGCGGACGCCTATCTGACGCTGCCGCCGGCCGATCAGACCAGCATCATTACGGAGATGCTGCAGGAACAGGCCGCTGTGTTTGACTACGCGCTCAAACGTCAAGCTCGGCGTACTTCGAAACTGCTGGAAAGCTTCATGCCGACAGCCGCCGCAGCCTGAATGTTCGGCCGCAGCGGGCGAACATGAAAAAGGGCAGCCTCAGGGCTGCCCTTTTTGCTTCCTGCGTGGAACTGCACTAGCGGGACTTATAAGATCGGCAACGCGGTCGTCTCCTTGATCTTTTCGAGCGAAAAGCTCGTCTTCACGTCAATCACCGACGGGTGATGCAACAGTTGGTCCTGCACGAAGCGCGAAAAGTGCGCCATGTCTTCCACTTGTACGCGCAACAGATAGTCCATGTCACCAGTCATAGCGTGACAAGCCACCACTTCCGGCCATGCCTGAACGGCCGCACGGAAAAGATCCGCGTGCGTCGCGTCCCCGCGCGGACTCAGCGCCGGCCCGCCGCGCTTTTCCAACCGCACATTGACGTACGCGAGCAGATCGAGCCCCAGGCGCTTGGCATCCAGCAACGCAACATAGCCGCGGATCACGCCGCTCTCCTCGAGCCGGCGTATGCGTCGCAAACAGGGGCTCGGCGAGAGATTGATCCGCTCGGCGATTTCCTGATTGGACAGCCGGCCGTTCTCCTGAAGAATCGCCAGAATACGCCGGTCGATCGCGTCTATCTCTATATTGGCCACTTTCTGCCTCGCGCTCTCAATATGGAGCTAGAAAATAGCGCGAGCGTAGCTCGACGTGATTAAGTTCGCAAGTTTTCGCCGCGAAGCCGCCTTTACACTTGCGTCATTCGGTCGCGGTGAACTTCCGTAGCCGCGATACCGGCGCGACGCGCCCTCGACATGGAGACAGACAATGCAGGTTGCAACTTGGGAAAATCCGGTCGGCACCGACGGCTTCGAGTTCATCGAATACACCGCACCCGATCCGAAGGCGCTGGGCAAGCTTTTCGAGCAGATGGGCTTTACCGCCGTTGCGCGGCATCGCCATAAAGATGTGACGCTATATCGGCAAGGCGACATCAACTTCATCGTCAACGGTGAGCCGGATTCGTTCGCTCAGCGCTTTGCGCGCTTGCACGGCCCGTCGATCTGCGCGATCGCCTTCCGTGTCCAGGACGCAGGGAAAGCCTACCGGCAGGCGGTCGAAAAAGGCGCATGGGGCTTCGACAACAAAACCGGCCCGATGGAACTGAACATCCCCGCGATCAAAGGCATTGGCGATTCGTTGATCTATTTCGTCGACCGTTGGCGCGGCAAGAACGGCGCGGCGCCGGGCAGCGTCGGCGATATCGATATCTATGACGTCGACTTCGAGCCGATTCCCGGCGCGAATCCCAACCCCGTCGGTCACGGCCTGACGTATATCGACCACCTCACGCACAATGTGCACCGCGGCCGCATGCAGGAATGGGCTGAGTTCTACGAACGTCTGTTCAACTTCCGCGAAGTGCGTTACTTCGACATCGAAGGCAAGGTAACGGGCGTGAAGTCCAAGGCAATGACGTCGCCGTGCGGCAAGATCCGCATTCCTATCAACGAGGAAGGTTCGGAAACGTCCGGCCAGATCCAGGAATACCTGGACGCCTACCGCGGCGAAGGCATCCAGCACATTGCGCTCGGCAGCAACGACATTTACCGCACGGTTGATGGGCTGCGGGCGGCGAACATCTCGTTGCTCGACACGATCGACACGTATTACGAACTGGTCGATCGCCGCGTGCCGAATCACGGTGAACCGCTCGATGAATTGCGCAAGCGCAAAATCCTGATCGACGGCGCGCCGGACGACCTGCTGCTGCAAATCTTCACCGAGAACCAGATCGGCCCGATCTTCTTCGAGATCATTCAACGCAAGGGCAATCAGGGTTTCGGCGAGGGCAACTTCAAGGCGCTGTTCGAATCGATCGAGCTGGATCAGATCCGCCGCGGCGTGGTGCAGGACAAAGCGTGACTTCGTGACGCCGAGGCCGTGAACCGGCCGTGAGTCAGATTGCGCACCGATAAAACGAAAAGGGCGAGAATCGCACGATCCTCGCCCTTTTCGTATTCGCCGCCGCTCGACTTCAAGCGACGGCGGGTCAGCCAGCAATACGCCGCATTAGCAGCGCGTCAGGAATTCTGGTCTTTCTTCTCGGACGCGCTTTCGCGCGCGGTGCGGTTGATGGCGATGCGCGCGGGCGCAACGACTGCCGTACGGCTAATGACGCTGGACGGCGCTCCCGTGCTCGCGTTCGAGCAAACCGGCGCACTGATTGCGAAAAATGCGGCCGACACCATCAGGAAGGTCTGGATATTTCTAGTGTTCATGCGTACTCCTTTTCTAACTGCCCTGTTGTCCTGAAGCGCCACAACATGCAGCGCGTTACACAGACATTGCTCACAGGTGCGCTGTTAGACAGACTTGTCGGCTGCGGTTCCGCGAAATTGTAGCTTTTACAGCTTGTTACACCGGTTCCCCTCAAGCGTCAGGTGAAGTTCGCGCAAGCGGGCTCAATGTCGCGAGTCGCAGCACCGCGATCGACCGCTGCGGCGGGTTTTTACCAGTGCTACCATCACTTAAAACAAGTCAATATGGCGACCCCGGCCCTACGCATTCACAAGATGCCGCGGCCCATAAGTTTTGGCGATCCCAAACTGGGTGGAGGAGTACACATAATGAATGCCCCGCTAGACGCAGGTCAGCGAGCCTCGCTCGAAGCCGCTCTATCTTCCGTCACGCTCGACGACAAATACACCCTCGAACGCGGCCGCGCGTACATGAGCGGCATCCAGGCGCTGGTGCGTCTGCCGATGCTGCAGCAGGAACGCGACCGCGCCGCCGGACTCAATACGGCCGGCTTCATCTCCGGCTACCGTGGATCGCCGCTCGGCGGCCTCGACCAATCGCTGTGGAAGGCGAAACAGCATCTCGCCTCACATCAGGTCGTGTTCCAGCCCGGCGTCAACGAAGACCTCGCGGCAACCGCCGTCTGGGGTTCGCAGCAGGTGAATCTGTACCCAAGCGCCAAATACGACGGCGTGTTTTCGATGTGGTACGGCAAAGGCCCGGGCGTCGACCGTTCGGGTGACGTTTTCAAGCACGGCAACTCGGCGGGATCGTCGCGGCACGGCGGTGTCCTGGTGCTCGCCGGCGACGATCACGCAGCCAAATCTTCAACGCTCGCACATCAGTCGGAACACATCTTCAAGGCCTGCGGCCTGCCGGTGCTGTTCCCGTCGAACGTTCAGGAATACCTGGACTTCGGCCTGCATGGCTGGGCGATGAGCCGCTACTCCGGTCTGTGGGTCGCGATGAAGTGCGTGACCGACGTCGTCGAGTCGTCGGCTTCGGTCGACATAGACCCGCACCGCACGCAGATCATTCTGCCGGAAGACTTCGCGATGCCGGAGGGCGGTCTGAACATCCGCTGGCCCGATCCGCCGCTCGTGCAGGAAGCGCGTCTGCTCGACTACAAGTGGTACGCGGCGCTCGCCTACGTGCGTGCAAACAAGCTGGACCGCGTCGAAATCGATTCGCCGCATGCGCGCTTTGGCATCATGACCGGCGGCAAAGCGTATCTGGACGTGCGCCAAGCGCTGACCGACCTGGGTCTCGACGACGAAACGTGCTCGCGCATCGGCATACGGCTATACAAAGTGGGTTGCGTCTGGCCGCTCGAAGCCCAAGGCGCGCAAGCCTTCGCTCGCGGCCTCGACGAAATTCTCGTGGTCGAGGAAAAGCGCCAGATTCTCGAATACGCAATCAAGGAAGAGCTTTACAACTGGCCTGACGCGCAGCGTCCGCGTGTGTTCGGCAAGTTCGACGAGAAAGACGGCGCGGGCGGCGAATGGTCAGTGCCGATGGGCAACTGGCTGCTGCCGGCGCATTACGAACTGTCGCCCGCGATCATCGCAAAGGCGATCGCCACGCGGCTCGACAAGTTCGACCTGCCCTCCGACGTCCGCGCCCGGATTGCCGCGCGCATTGCAGTGATCGAAGCGAAGGAAAAAGCGCTCGCGCGCCCGCGGGTCGAAGTCGAGCGCAAGCCGTGGTTCTGCTCCGGCTGCCCGCACAACACGTCGACCAATGTCCCGGAAGGCTCGCGCGCAATGGCCGGCATCGGCTGCCACTACATGACGGTGTGGATGGATCGCAGCACGAGCACCTTCAGTCAGATGGGCGGCGAAGGCGTCGCGTGGATCGGCCAGGCGCCTTTCACGAACGACAAGCACGTGTTCGCCAATCTCGGCGACGGAACCTATTTCCACTCCGGCCTGCTGGCAATTCGCGCGGCTATCGCTTCGAAAGCGAACATTACTTACAAGCTGCTCTATAACGACGCCGTAGCGATGACGGGCGGTCAACCGGTCGACGGCGTGCTGACCGTGCCGCAGATCACCCATCAGCTGGCCGCCGAAGGTGCGACGAAAATCGCGATCGTAACGGACGAGCCTGAAAAATACTCGGGCAACGTGGGCCTCGCGCCGGGCATCGACATCCACCATCGCGACCAGCTCGACGAAGTGCAGCGTCAACTGCGCGAGATTCCGGGCACCACGATTCTAATCTACGACCAGACCTGCGCAACCGAGAAACGCCGCCGCAGGAAACGCGGCGCGTATCCGGACCCGGCACGCCGCGTGGTGATCAACGAAGCGGTGTGCGAAGGTTGCGGCGACTGCTCCGTGAAATCGAACTGCCTGTCAGTCGAGCCGCTCGACACCGAATACGGCACGAAGCGCCAGATCAATCAGTCCACGTGCAACAAGGACTTTTCCTGCGTGAACGGCTTTTGCCCGAGCTTCGTGTCCGTAGAAGGCGGTCAGTTGCGCAAGCCGAAAGCCGCGTCGGGCATCGTCGCTGACGCTATGCCGCCGGTGCCGGAGCCCACACTCCCGTCGATCGCACGTCCCTACGGCGTGCTCGTGACAGGCGTGGGCGGCACCGGCGTCGTGACAATCGGCGCACTTCTCGGCATGGCCGCGCATCTGGAGAACAAAGGTGTCACCGTGCTCGATGTCACGGGCCTCGCGCAGAAAGGCGGCGCCGTGATGAGCCACGTGCAGATCGCGAACAACCCGGGCGACATCCACGCCACGCGCATTGCAATGGGCGAAGCGAGTCTCGTGATCGGTTGCGATGCAATCGTCACCGCCAGCGACGAATGCGTGTCACGGATGCAAGCCGGCCGGACCCGTGTCGTGCTGAACAGCGCACACACGCCGACCGCCGAACTCATCAAGAACCCCAACTGGCGCTTTCCGGGCAGCAGCACCGAAGCCGACGTTCGCGCGGGCGCGGGCGACGAATGCGTCGATACGGTCGACGCCAATCACTTCGCAGTGGCCTTGCTCGGCGACGCGATCTACACGAACCCGTTCGTGCTCGGTTACGCATGGCAACGTGGCTGGGTGCCGTTGACCTATCAGTCGCTGATGCGAGCTATCGAGCTGAACAATGTGCAGGTCGAGAAGAACCGCGCGGCATTCGAATGGGGCCGGCGCGCGGCGCACGATCCGGTAGCACTGCGCAAGTACGCGCAATCGCAAGGTCAGGCGGGCGCGTCCGACACGCCGAGCGGCAAGATCATTTCGCTGCATACGCCGAAGGCGCTCGACACGCTGATCGACAAACGCGCGACTTACCTGGCCGCATGGCAAAACGACGCGTACGCAGACCGTTACCGCGCGCTCGTATCGCAGGTGCGGGTGGCCGAGTCGGCGCTCGATTCGATCGACGGCCAGTTGCCTCTGACCGAAACGGTCGCGAAGAATCTGCACAAACTGATGGCCTACAAGGACGAATACGAGGTCGCGCGCCTGTACAGCGACCCTGCGTTCATCGAAAAACTCAAGGCCAGCTTCGAAGGCGACTGGAAGCTGCATATCCACCTCGCGCCGCCGATGTTCTCCAAAAAGGACGCCCACGGTCATCTGATCAAGAAGAAGTACGGCCCCTGGGTGTTCAGCGCGATGCACGTGCTGGCGAAGTTCAAGTTTCTGCGCGGCACCGCGCTCGATGTGTTCGGCAAGACAGAGGAGCGTCGCACCGAACGCGCGCTGATCGGCGAGTACGAAGCCCTGGTGCGGGAACTGATCGGCGGGCTGACCGTGCAGAATCGCGATCTGGCGGTGGAACTCGCGAATCTGCCGGACGGCATCCGCGGCTTCGGGCACATCAAGGAGAACAACCTGAAGGGTGTGCGCGTGAAGTGGAACGAGTTGCTGACGCGCTGGCGCTCACCGCAAGCCGGAACGACGCAGCACGCAGCCTGATCGCCGTGTTGACTGCGGCGAGCGCGGCCGCCGCCGCGCTCGCGCTGCACGCATAAAAAAACGCCACGGAATCTCTTTCCGTGGCGTTTTTATTTTCGCGGCGCTAGTCACCCACACGCTCGCGAGAAGGGAGCGCCCTAACGGGCGCCGCTTCGCTTACTTGCTGTTCACCGACTTGCGCGCGTTTGCCGAAGCCACCGCCGTCATGTTGATGATCCGGCGCACGGTTGCAGCCGGCGTCAGCACATGCACCGGCTTCTCGGCGCCCAGCAGGAACGGGCCGACCGTCACGCCGTCGCCGCCGACCATCTTCAACAGGTTGTACGCGATGTTCGCCGCTTCCACGTTCGGCATGATCAGCAGGTTGGCTTCGCCCGAGAGGGTCGTGCCGGGGAACGCAGCCTTGCGGACCATTTCGGACAGCGCCGCGTCGCCGTGCATTTCGCCGTCGATTTCGAGCGTAGGCGCACGTTCCACGATCAGCTTGCGAGCCGCGGCCATGCGTTGCGACGACGCAGACGGCGCGCTGCCGAAGTTCGAGTTCGACAGCAGCGCGACCTTCGGCGTGATGCCGAACTTTTCGATTTCGCGCGAAGCCAGCATGGTCATGTCGGCGAGTTGCTCGGCCGTGGGCGTTTCGTTCACGTACGTATCGCAGATGAACAGATTGCGGCCCGGCAGCATCAGCAGATTCATGGCGGCGAAGTTCTGCACGTTATCCGCCTTGCCCAGCACCTGCTCGATGAACTTCAGATGCGTGTGGTACTGACCGATCATCCCGCAGATCATGCCGTCGGCTTCGCCGAGGCGCACGAGGATCGCGCCGATCAGCGTGTTGAACTTGCGCATCGCGGCTTTCGCGACGTCCGGCGTCACGCCTTCGCGCGCACCCAACTCGTGGTACGCCTGCCAGCATTGCTGATAGCGCGGATCGTCTTCCGGATCGACGATCTCGAAGTCTTCACCACACCGGAGCTTCGAACCCATCTTCTTCAGACGCATCTCGATTACCGAAGGACGGCCGACGAGAATCGGCTTGGCAATCTTCTCCAGCAGCACGAATTGCGCGGCGCGCAGCACGCGCTCGTCTTCACCTTCGGCGAACACGATGCGAGCCGGCTCCGACTTCGCCGCCGCGAAAACCGGACGCATCACCATACCCGTGCGGTAGACGGTGGTGCCGAGTTCTTCGCGATATGCGTCCATGTCCTTGATCGGACGGGTCGCAACGCCCGAATCCATTGCCGCTTGCGCGACGGCCGGCGCGATCTTGATGATCAGACGCGGATCGAACGGCTTGGGAATCAGATACTCGGGACCGAATTCGAGCGAGTGGCCTTCGTACGCCTTTGCGACTTCATCGCCCTGATCGGTTTCTTCGGCGAGTTCGGCAATCGCGCGCACGCACGCGAGCTTCATTTCTTCCGTGATCGTGGTCGCGCCCACATCGAGCGCGCCGCGGAAAATGAACGGGAAGCACAGCACGTTGTTGACCTGGTTCGGATAGTCCGAACGGCCCGTCGCGATGATGCAGTCAGGACGCACTTTCTTCGCCTCTTCCGGGCGGATTTCCGGCTCGGGATTGGCCAGCGCGAGGATCAGCGGCTGAGTGCCCATTTCCGCGACCATCTCCGGCTTCAGCACGCCCGCGCTCGAGCAGCCGAGGAACACGTCCGCGCCGCGAATGGCGTCAGCCAGCGTGCGTGCTTCGGTGCTCGCGGCATAACGTTCCTTCGACGGATCAAGATTGCCGCGACCTTCGTAGATCACACCCTTCGAGTCGACAACGAGAATGTTCTGCTTCGACAACCCGAGGTTCACCAGCAGATCCAGACACGCGATCGCCGCGGCGCCCGCACCGGAACACACCAGTTTCACTTCGTCGAGCTTTTTGCCGACTACCTTCAGGCCGTTCAGAATCGCCGCGGACGCGATGATCGCCGTGCCGTGCTGATCGTCGTGGAAGACCGGAATCTTCATACGCTCGCGCAGCTTCTTCTCGATGTAGAAGCACTCGGGCGCCTTGATGTCTTCCAGGTTGATGCCGCCGAGCGTCGGCTCGAGCATCGCGATGGCTTCCACCAGCTTGTCCGGATCGGACTCGGCGAGTTCGATATCGAACACGTCAATCCCGGCGAACTTCTTGAAGAGGCAGCCCTTGCCTTCCATGACCGGCTTCGCGGCGAGCGGACCGATGTTGCCAAGACCGAGCACGGCGGTGCCGTTCGTGATCACACCGACCAGGTTGCCGCGCGAGGTGTACTTCTGCGCGTCGAGCGGCTCGTCGTAAATTGCCATACAGGCTGCGGCCACGCCCGGCGAGTATGCGAGCGACAGGTCGAGCTGATTGGATAGCGGCTTGGTCGGCGTGACCGAAATCTTGCCGGGCTTCGGGTTCTGGTGATATGCGAGGGCGCTTTGCTTCAGTTGTTCGTCCATTTTTTGCCTGCGAGACGTAAGAAATTGGGCCGGCACACCGCAACGTTGGCGTCGCTTGGATCTATCGAATGGATAATCGACCGAGGCGATTTTCGCGTGCGCCGGTTAGGCGCGGCGTCGGTCCTCGGCGGAGGGCAGGACGGTGCGGAGTGCTACGCGGGTCGGTTAGTGTACACCCCGCAGGTGTCGATGCACTGACTGGTTAACACCGCTCGCCATTGGCGAAACGCCCGCCAGTCATGCTGCGGCGCCGCATTTGAGCAGACGCGGCAGCCGGCTATTCGAGCTCGGCGCCGCGCCGTTCGGGGATCAGGAACAAAGTTGCGAGCACATCGAGTAGATAGATCGACGCGAGCGACAGCAGTGCGGCGCCAAACGAATAGCGCGCGGCCAGAGCGCCCACCGCGACCGGCCCAAAGCCGCCAACCGCCCGGCCGACATTGAAGAGCACGTTCTGCGCGGTCGCGCGCGCATCGGTGGGATAAAGCTCGGAGATCAACGCGCCGTAGCCGCCAATCATTCCGTTGACGAACACGCCCATCGCCGCGCCGCCGATCAGCAGTGCCGCTGGCGTTGTGAGATGCGCATAGACGAAAACCATGACGACCGCCCCTGCCTGATAGAACAGAAACGCAGGCTTGCGACCGAAACGATCGGCGGCTATGCCGAACAGCCAGATGCCGCACGCCATGCCGATCACCGTGGCCGCCGTCCACACGCCCGATTTCGTCAGCGAATAACCGAAGGTCTTCGACAGATAGCTCGGCAGCCAGATCATCAGCCCGTAATAGCCGAAGTTCTGCACCGAGCATAGGATCGCCACACCGAGGCTCGCGCGCGCCGTGCGTGCGTCGGCTATCAGCAGCTTCAGCGGCAACTTGCGCATGCCGCGTGCGACCCGCTCGGTGAAGAGCGCCGGTTCCTCGACGCGCCGCCGCACGAAGAACGACACCACGGCAGGCAGCAGCCCGAGCGCGAACATGCCGCGCCAGCCGATAAGCGGCAACAGAAGCGGCGTCAGCAATGCGGCCGCCAGTACGCCGAGTTGCCAACCAAGGCCCACATACGACGACACTCGCGCGCGCTGCGACGCCGGCCACGCTTCGGCCACGAGTGTCATGCCGATGCCGAACTCTCCGCCAAGTCCGATGCCCGCAATGGTCCGGTAAGCGAGCAAGTCGGTATAGCCTTGCGCGAGTGCGCAGAGGCCCGTGAAAACCGCGAACACCAGGATGGTCCAGGTGAGCATGCGCACACGGCCCCAATAGTCGCTCAGCACGCCGAAGATCAAACCGCCGGCTACCGCGCCGATCAACGTCCACGTGACGAGTGAGCCGGCCTGTGCAGAACTGAGGTGGAGGTCCGCCGCGATCACCGGCAGCATGAAACCGAGGATCAGCAGATCGAAGCCGTCCATCGCATAGCCGAGCACCGATGCAATCAACGCACGGGCGGCGTAACCGTTCCGGGCGGTGGCGGGACTTTCGGCGGCAGAGGAGGCGGGCGTCATGGAAGCGATCCGAATTTCGGTGTAAGGACAGCGGCGGCCGGCGGCCGAGAAATTCGCGTGAGTGTAAAGGCGCGCAAAGCCGCTCACAAGCTAGCCAAAAAGCCAGCCGGTGAAGCGCGAGATCGCGCCGTGACGTCAGGTAGAAAGCCGCGCCAGGCCCTCCCGCTGAATGCCTGCCCAGCGCTTTCGACGCCGCGGCGGCCGTTGCGGTTCTGGACGGCCGCGCCGACAGCCTCCTCGGAAGGGTCCGTTTCGGGTAAAATGTCGGCCTACGCGCGCAGCAAAAACCGGCCGGCATCCACTGGCTGGCTGCATATTCCGCCCAGTACGGCGCGGCATATCCCGCTTGCTGCGCCACCGGGCTTGGCGCCCGCTTCTCCCGCTCATACCCAAGGATCCGCCCATGACAGGCTTCGATCGCCAGACGATCTCCGACACCACCGCCAAGATGCTGCTTGAAGTACAGGCAGTGCACTTCAACGCGGAGAAACCGTACATTTTCACGTCCGGCTGGGCGAGCCCGGTTTATATCGATTGCCGCAAGCTGATTTCCTACCCGCGCGTTCGTCGCGGCCTGATGGAAATGGCGGAAAGCACCATTCTGCGCGACGTGGGTTACGAGCAGATCGACGCGGTGGCGGGCGGTGAAACCGCCGGCATTCCGTTCGCGGCATGGCTGTCCGACCGCCTGATGGTGCCGATGCAATACGTGCGCAAGAAGCCGAAGGGTTTTGGCCGCAATGCGCAGATCGAAGGTTTGTTGACCGAAGGTCAGCGTGTACTGCTCGTCGAAGATCTGACAACCGACAGCCGCAGCAAGATCAACTTCATCAACGCGCTGCGCACTGCGGGTGCGACGGTGAATCACTGCTTCGTGCTGTTCCACTACAACATCTTCAAAGAAAGCGTCTCCGTGCTGAAAGACATCGACGTCGATCTGCACGCGCTCGCTACGTGGTGGGACGTGCTGCGCGTCGCCAAGGAAAACAAGTACTTCGACTCGAAGACGCTCGACGAAGTCGAAAAATTCCTGCACGCACCGGCTGAGTGGTCGGCAGCGCACGGCGGCGCAACGTCAACGCCCCAGTAAGCGTCACTGCGCAATACCGCTCGAATAAAAAGGCCGCCTGTTTTTCACAGGCGGCCTTTATCTTTTTGCGGCAAAAAATAGCTGCGAATGGTTAAGGCGGGTCGCCCCCATTTCCCGCCGAATGCGACGACAAATTCAGCAAGCCGTTGCTTTGCGCGTATTGGAACAACTCCGAATCGCGGTCAATGCCGAGCTTGCGCATCGCCGTGTTCTTCTGTGTACTGATCGTCTTAATGCTGCGATTCAGTTGCTCGGAGATTTCCTTGATGGTCATTCCCGACACGAAGAGCCGCACGACTTCAAGTTCGCGCCTGGATAACATCACCTCGTCGCTCTTGCCGCCGGCATTCATGCGCAACGCGTCGAGCGACGCTTTCACCGACGGGCTCATGTATTCGAGGTTGCGGCTCACGTGCTGCACCGCGAGTCCGATGTGGCTCAGATCGTCCGACTTGTTCACAACCGACGTCACGCCCAGCTCTCGCAAGCGTTGCAGCAGCGCGGCATTCTCCAGCATCGTCAGTACGACGATGGGAACCTTGGCAAAGTTGCGGCGCAGGTAGCCGATCAACGGCAAGCCGTCGCCGAACTGGCCGCCCGGCATCGCGAGGTCGGTCACGAGCACGTCGCACTCAACCGTTTGCAGGATCTTGATCAGTTCCGTCGACTGCCGCGCACGCGCGACCACCTGCATCCCGGGAAACTTGAGCAAGGCCTGTTCTGCGCCGAATAGGATTACTGGATGATCGTCGGCGATGACGACCTTGACTGCCTCTTGCATTGCCCGTACCTCGACAGGAAAACCCCTCTCCAAAACTTCAGACATGCTTCTTATTCTTAATGTTTACGCTACCTAATAGGAACACGGGCCAGTGCACGCGAAAATTCTTCCGACTATAGCCGATTTTTAGGCCCGCAATCCGGTTAGGCACAACAATGATGCATCGTAGAGCTAATGTTAGACTTGATTCGACCTTCGGGCACAAAATAGGGACAATAATCAGCGCGAGTCAGTCAGCTCGCGCCCTCGCAGCAACCTTGTGCTGCATAGGATCCGAGTAAGCGCTTTGCGTAAAGTCGAGCAGGTGCGAAGCGCCAGGCTCACCGACAGCAACAGCCCCTCTGGTCGACACAGGAGAACCGGCACATGCACTTGCGTTGCCTGGTTGTTTCGTACGCTTCACCGATTCGCCGCACGCCGTTTTTTGTCTGCGCCACACTGGGCCTCGCGCTCTGGCTTGTGCAGGAACCACGCGCTTTCGCCCAAGGCGCATTCTCGCTGACCAGCGCCAGCTTCCGGGCCGGGGGCACAGTCAATACTCCGCAAGTTTTCGATCAGGGCGACTGCAAGGGCGGTAACCGCTCCCCGCAATTGACGTGGCATGACGCGCCGGCCGGAACGCGCGGTTTTGCCATCACCATGTTCGATCCCGATGCCCCGGGCCGCGGCTGGTGGCATTGGGCCGTCGCAGGCATCCCGGCGACTGTCGCGAGCCTGCCTGAGAACGCGAGCGCTTCCGGCTTCCTCAGGAAACTCGGCGCGGTGGAATCCCGCAACGACTTCGACACGGACGGCTATGGCGGCCCCTGCCCGCCGCCCGGTAAACCGCACCGCTACGTGATTACGGTGTATGCATTGAACACTGCGGACCTGCGCCTCGCTCAAGGCCGACCCGCACTGATGTTCGATCATGAGATCGGCACGGCGGCGCTCGGCAGCGCGAGGCTGGTGGTGAATTACGGTCGATAGCGCGGCGCACGTCCAAGTGCCCTGTCGGCAGGGAGGCCGATTGGCGTATGGCTTGCATGCGCATCCGACGTACCGTGCGCGCTCTGTGATCCGCGCGGGTTTATATGCTTTCAGGCTGCACACGTTGGGGCCACCAGCAGTGCATCGGGCCGCCAACGCATCGGCATCGTGCGTCGTTCAATTACCTCTTCTTTGCGGGAGCGTCTTATGTCGAAGATCGTCATCGTTTATCACAGCGGCTACGGCCACACGAAGAAAGTCGCCGAGTCCGTGCTCGCCGGCACGCAGGAGGCGGGCGCAGAGGCGAAGCTTCTGCCGGTCGGCGACATCGACGAAGCTGCGTGGGCCGAACTCGCCGTCGCCGACGCGATCATCTTCGGCGCGCCGACCTACATGGGCGGACCGTCCGCTGACTTCAAGAAGTTCGCCGACGCGAGCTCAAAACCGTGGTTCGGCCAGACCTGGAAGGACAAGATCGCGGCCGGCTTCACCAACTCGGCGACGATGAACGGCGACAAGTTCCTGACCATCCAGTACTTCGTCACGCTCGCGATGCAGCACGGCATGATCTGGGTGGGTACAGGTTTGATGCCCTCCAATACCAAGGCCGCGACGCGCAACGACCTGAATTACGTCGGCGGCTCGACCGGCGTGCTCACGCAGTCTCCGGCGGATGCGTCGCCGGAAGAGGCGCCGCCTGCAGGCGATCTGGAAACGGCGCGCCTGTTCGGCGCACGCGTCGCGCAGGTGACAGCCCGCTGGATATCCGCCGCCGGCTAATACTTCGCGTTGGCCGGTTCGTCGCGCGGTGCCTGCTTGCTACGCCGCGCCTGCGTCATGCCGATGTCACCTGGAGCGAGCATCGTCGTTTTTCTGCCGTTTTCGCACCCATTTCCAGCGCTTTCGCACGCGCGCGGCGATGAGGTTTTAAAATGGCGTTTTCGCGCGGCCTAGCGCGCCGTTTTCAAAGAAGCCAGTGAGATCGAGATGAGCACGAAAGTTTTTGTCGACGGACAGGAAGGCACGACCGGCCTGAAGATTTTCGAATACCTGTCGCAGCGCGCCGACGTGGAGATTCTGCGCATCGACGAAGCGAAGCGCAAAGATATCGAGGAGCGTCGTCGTCTCATCAACGCGTCGGACGTGACGTTCTTGTGCCTGCCCGATGTTGCGTCCCGCGAATCGGCCTCACTCGTTGAGAACGAGCGCACGGTTCTGATCGATGCCAGCACCGCGTTCCGCACGTCAGCAGACTGGGCTTACGGACTGCCGGAACTTGCCCGTTCGCAGCGCGAGCGCCTGCGCACAGCCAAGCGTATCGCCGTTCCCGGCTGTCACGCGTCGGCTTTTGTGCTGGCCATGCGCCCGCTCGTGGAAGCGGGCGTGGTCGCGCCTGACTTCGACGCGCACGCTTATTCGATCACCGGCTATAGCGGCGGCGGCAAAAAAATGATCGCCGACTACGAAGCCGGCGGTAACGCGAAGCTGAAGAGCCCGCGTCCTTACGCGCTGGGTCTCACGCACAAGCATCTGCCGGAAATGGCGGCGCACACCGGGCTGACATCGGCGCCGATCTTTACGCCGATCGTCGGCGACTTTTACAAGGGTCTCGCTGTCACCACCTACTTCTCGCCGCGCCAGTTGGCGAGGAAGACCACGCCGCAACAGGTGCAGGCACATCTCTCCGAGTACTACGCGGGTGAAGCGTTCGTGCGCGTCGCGCCGTTCGACGCAGAAGCGAATCTCGACAGCGGTTTCTTCGACGTTCAGGCGAACAACGACACGAACCGCGTCGATCTGTTCGTGTTTGGCACGGCGGAGCGCTTCGTGACCGTGGCTCGCCTCGACAACCTGGGCAAGGGCGCTTCGGGCGCGGCGATTCAATGCATGAATCTGGCAATCGGCGCGGCTGAGGAAAGCGGTTTGAAACGCTAACAAGGTTAAATAGCGGCATCGATTTGCCGTTTGTCAGCTTTGCGAAAGCCGGTCTCAAGAGACCGGCTTTTTTGTTTTAAAAACCCCTCCGCTGAAACATTTATTTACAGTTATTCGAAACCGGCTCCCGTTATTTGAAACCACCGAATCGCGAGTTGGTTTTTTTCGGGTAACTCTTCCCCACCCGTCATTCGATCAGCATAGTTTTCCGCATAGGGAAACTCCGGATTTTTTGTCGAACGATCGTTCGCAGATCATAGAGCCATTTTGCTCTCAGGCTTACCTGGTAAGGGTGTGCCGCCGAGCAACGAAGCGTGCTTTCGCGTCCAACTCACGTTTTTGTTTAAAAGCGCCGCTTGCGCCCACTCACTGCGTGCATAGCCAAAATGCCGTTGTTTGAATCGGCTTTTTTAGACGGCTCATTCAATTGACAGGCGTTAATCGCGCAGCGAAATTAGCTCGCACAAATACATGAAGGGAGACAACAGTATGGCGGACGCCATTATTCGAGGCCTGGCAATGGCTATTGCCACGACGCCTTTACTAATAGCTTGCGGCGGCGGCAAAGCCGATAATCCCGGCCCGATCAACTCGCCGCAATGCTCGGGTTCCAGTTGCGGCGTGCAGGGCCCGCCTGCTTCGAACGGCACTGCGGCCGCCCTCTGTCCCGCCACTGCGGACATCGTCAAAAGCACGTTCCTCGGCGGGGCCGGCAGCGGCGAAGTGGTGCAGATCAACATCGACGCCACTGCGATGACCTACACGCTCAAGTGGCTCGAGTCGCCGATTCCGCTGCGCACCGGCACGGTCACACCCACGCGAGCCGGCACCCAGATCACCGGCGCGGTGATTCACCCGCCCACCGGCACGCTGCCGACCGCTGAACAAACGCGCTGCGCGTTCATTCTCGGCGCGGGCACCGGCACCGCGGCCGGCGACGGCCAGCCCTACACCACGCCCGGCTTTGCTAACAACCCGAATCCGCCGATGATCTTCGTCGGCCAGGGCGTGGCGGGCGGCGGCATCCCGGGCGCGACGGTCCAGTTCGACGGATTGTCGATTCCGCTCATCGGCTCGGGCATCGGCGCGGTGCCGAACCGGCATTTCGACTTTTACCCGTTCCTCGGCTTCGCGAGCACGACCACCGACATCACGAAACTGCCGGGCACGTACAACGGCCTGCTGTATCACCTGGCACCGTCGGGCAATTATTCGACGGTCGCGACCAACACCGTCGAAACGTTCGACGCAAGCGGCACCTGCACGAGCAGCAACACGGCCAATCCGAATTACTCACCCAACGCCGGCGGCTGCCTGACCACCGGCAACCCGTTGACGCTCAACAGCAACGGCTACTTCGACAGCCAGCAGGCGCCGCAGATCGTGCAGCAGTTTCAACTCCCGCTAGTCGGCGCGACCGGCAAGTCGGGGACCGCGCACATGATTCTCGGCCAGGTGAACGGCGCGACCGTGCCGCTCGTCGTGCGCACCGGCTTCATCAACCTGGGGACGGCGCCGCTTCATCTCGACGCCAAGGTCGACGACGAGTCCGGTATCGCGATGCTCGCCGCGGCAACGCCGCTCGCATCCGGCGGCTTCGACGGCGGCTACGTCGGCGCCGATTCGAACTTCAAGTACACGGCGACGCTGATCCAGGGCGCGGTCGGCACGTTCATCAACCCGAGCACTTCGGCGGGCGAAAGCGGCTTCGGCCTCGGCTACGGATTGCCAAGCCCCGGACTCGTCGGCGTGCAGGACGCCAAAGGCAAGACCGGCTTCGCGATCGCCTCGGGCGGTTTATACGCGATCGAGATCCAGGGCGCGGAGAACGACGGCATCGCATCGACGTCGGCAAATGCGGACACGCCCAGCACGCCGTACTTCGGCATAGGAGCGCAAATCAGCAAGTAGCGGGGAAGCAAACCAGTTGGCAGGACGAGACATAAAAGAGCAAGCGGTGGCTGGACTGGGAGCCGGCCACCTACAACGAAAAAATTCTGGAGGCGATATGAAATGGAGATTCCTGTCGGTGCTCGCACTTGCGGCACCGTTACTGGCGGCATGCGGCGGTGGCGGCGGCGGCGACGGACCAATGACGGAAGTTCGACTGTGCCCCGCGTCGCTCGACTACAGCACGGTGTACACAGGCGGCGGGGGTGACGGCGAACTGGTCAAACTGCAACTCGACACCGCAAAGATGACGTGGCAGGTGACCTACGTCGAATCTCCGATTCCCGCGACCACCGGCACCGTCGTCCCAACGCGTGCGGGTCAGGTCGCGAGCGGCACACTGACCCAGGAAACGCTGCTGCCGACCAACAAGCTCAACCAGTGCGCGTTCCGCCTGAACGGTGCGAGCCTCGATCCGAATCGGCCGGCACGGATCTTCGTCGGCGAGGGCGTTGCGGGCGGCACCATTCCCGGTGCAGAAATTTCATTCGGTGGCATTCTCGGCGTCGGCGCCGTGCCGGACACCAGGTTCCCCTACTACCCGTTCATCGGGTTTTCGTCGATCGAAACCGACATCACGAAGGTGGCCGGCACCTACAACCAGCTTGGCTACCACCAGGTGCCGTCGCAGAATTTTGCGCCCGTCGCCGTGGATACGAAAATCACAATCAACGCCGACGGCACGTGGACCGAGTGCGACAACTCCGGCGTCAACGCGGGCAAATGCCAGCAGCCGGGCAGTAACTTCGCGCCGGCGGCCGACGGCAGCGGCGCATTCCAGACCAATAACTTCCAGGGACAGGCGAAGCCCACGCTCGCCACCACGCCGAAAGCTCGCGGCTACATGATCGTCGGCAGGCTGCGCAACCAGTTGGTGCCGATTCTCGTGCGCACCGGTGCGGCGAACTCGTCGGTCACGGTGCCGCAAAACGGCGCGCTTGGACCGTACGCGGACGACGAATCGGGCATCTCGATTCTCTCGCCGCAGAGTCCGATAGCGGTCAACTCGCAGAACGGCGAGTACATCGGCGTAGACAGCCAGTTCGACTATCGCACGACCGCACTGGCAGGCACTCAGGCGACGCTGCTCGATCCGTTCAACGCGTCGCAGGCCTCGCTTGCTACCGCGCTGAATCTCGACTTCACGCAAGCAGTGCCGGGCGTAGTCACGACGACGCATGTCGGCGCATCCACGGGCAATACGGCGACCGGAAAGATGATTTTCACGGGCGGCGTATTCGGCTACCTGGATCTGACCAACGCGGCCTCGCCGTACTTCACGATCGGCGCCTTCGTTCAGTAACGGGCACGCCCGCGCCGTCATTACGCAATGGCCTTTGCGCCGAGGTCGCCGCCCGCTCCTGCAGCGCGGCGGCCCGGTTAGCGACGATCATGCGCGCCGGCCTTGCGGCCTGCGCCATCGCTCGACGCGCGCCTCGCGCCTGACGAGCGCCCTAGAGGAGCAACAACATGAAAAAAATCTATCTCGCGATGCTGGTCGCGTGCCTGTCCGCCAGTGCGCACGCACAACATGCGGGCGACAACGTCGCCGCGCTCGGCTGGTTTCACGTCATGCCGCAGGATTCGAGCACGCCGCTGACCACCCATGTCGCGCCCACGCCGATCAACACGCCGCTACGGTTGCCAAGTTCGTTCACCTCAGAAGGCACGAGTCTGTCGACGAACAACGCCGACACGGTCGGCCTTGTGTTCAGCCATTACCTGACCGATCACATTGCCGTGACGACGGTGGCGGGCGTGCCACCGGTGTTCAAGATCTACGGGCACGGCACGATCAAGCCGCCGGGACCGGCCGGCGCACTCGGCCAGCAGGACATCGGCGATCCGCAAGTGAATCCGATCGTAAAGAGCGTGCGCCAGTGGAGCCCGGCGCTGCTCTTCCAGTACTACTTCAATGCGCCGACGGCTAAATTCAGGCCATTCGTGGGCGTCGGCGTGTCGTACAACTGGTTCTCGGACATTCAGCTGAGCCCGAACTTCGTCCAATCGACGCAGGAAAACCTTGGCGCCATCCTCGCCGCCGGCGCGGGCAAGCCGGGCAAAACACAGGTGTCGGCGAAGGCTTCGTCCTCGTGGGCGCCGGTTTTCAACGCGGGCCTCGCGTACAACATCACCGAACATTGGGGCCTGGTGGCCTCCGTGACCTACATTCCGCTGAAGACGACATCGTCGGTCATTATCAAAGCCGCGGACGGCACGGAACTGGGCGTCTCGAAAGCCGAGCTCAAGGCTGACCCGATCATCTCGTTCCTCGCGGTCTCGTATAAGTTCTGAAAGAACCGACGCGCGACCGAGCCGGCCCACCGCGTGCGGAGAGCCGGCTTTTTTGCTTGTAGGGACAGAAGGAATTCGAGGCAAAAAAAAGCCCGCCTAAGTTGGCGGGCTGAATCCATATCAGAGGAGACATGGAGGAGACAAGACAAACTATAGCAAAAGGTTTGGTGCGACGCAACATCAAAATCAGGGTTGTCCCCTCTTGTTGCAGTTTCGCCACATGTGCTTAAGCAGGCCGGAACACGCTGCCGTCAGTGCCGCACTAGCGCCATCATTGCGCCAAAGCCGACGAAAACACCGCCCGTCAGGCGATTGAACATTCGCGCGACATTGCGGCTCTTCAGACGACTGCCGATGCGCGTGCCGAATCCGGCGTAGACGAAATACCAGCTCACCTCGAGAACGGCGAACGTCGCCACCAGAATGCCGAACTGCGGCAGCTTGGGCAGCGAGGCGTCGATGAATTGCGGCAGCAGCGCCGCGGCGAACAGAATCGCCTTCGGATTGCTGCCCGACACCAGAAAACCGTTGCGGAACAGCGCGAAAGGCGAGCGGACCGGTTTCGCGGTCCGGTCGTCGGCATTGGTCGCAGCTTCGGTCGCCGCGGTTTCGTCAGCGGGCGCGCGCCACGCCTTGATGCCTAAATACACCAGATACGCCGCGCCGATAAAACGCAGCGCGTTGAAGAGAGCCGGCCACGCTTCGAGGAACACGCCGAGCCCCGCCGCCGACACCGCCAGCATCAGCACCAGCGCCGACAGACATCCGGCCATCGTGGCGCCTGTACGGCGCAGGCCGTGCCGGGCGCCGTGCGTCATGACGAGCAACATGTTCGGGCCCGGAATGGCGCACACGACAAAGACAGTGGCGGCAAACAGCCACCAGGTATGCAAACTCATGACATCACCGCAAAAGGTTGGGCAACTAGTGAACGTGAAGCGGCACCGCCTGTGCGGGCCGCGTTGATCAACGGCCGGCGCGGCGGGCCGCCACCTGGCCCAGCACCGCGAAATCTTTCTCGCCGTCGCCATGCGCGACTGCCTCCAGCAGGCTGTCCCGAACGACGCTCGCGATTGGCAGCGGCGTCGTGACTGCGTCGGCTGCGGCAAGCGCCAACCGCAGGTCTTTCAGCCCCAAGCGCGCCTTGAAGAGCGCCGGCTCGTAGCTCTGCTCCGCGATCATCTTGCCGTAGCCTGCGTAGACCGGGCCGGGGAAAATCCCGCTCGTGATCACGTCGAGGAAATCCTGAATCGCGAGGCCATGCCCCGACACCAGCGCGGCCGCTTCGCCCAGCGTCTCGACCGCCGCGCCAAGCATGAAGTTGGCGGCAAGCTTGATGACGTTCGCCTGTTGCGGCAGCGAACCGATGCGCCAGGTTTTCTGCCCGATCGCGTCGAAAACGGGCTGCACGCGATCGATCGACTCCGCAGGCCCGCCGGCCACGATCGTCAGTTTGCCGGCGGTGGCCACGTCCGGCCTGCCGAGCACCGGTGCGGCAACGTAATTGACGCCGCGCGACGCATGCGCGGTCGCGAGTTCTTCGGCGAGCGCAACTGAGATCGTCGCCATGTTCACGTGAATCAGGCCACGCGGCGCATGCTCCAGCAGCGATGCCGTTACGACCTCGCGCAACGCGGCGTCGTCGGCGAGCATTGAAAACACGGCGTCGCCGGCGAACGCTTCGGCGGGCGTCGCGACGAGTCGCGCGCCTGCGTCTACGAGAGGCTGCGCGCGTTCCGGCGAGCGGTTCCATACACGTACCTGATGCCCTGCTTTCAGGATGTTTGCAACCATCGCGGCGCCCATCTCGCCGAGACCGATAAAACCGATGTCCATCTGAGGCTCCGTCTTCTAAAGAACTGGAAGTAAAGCACACCCGTGGGACATATGCAGGAAAACGACGCAACCGCGGCGCGCAACCTGGCATGTCACTGCGGCACGCAACGGCGCACGGTGCGATACTTCTGCGATGGTCACCGCGACTTTCCGCTTCTATGAGGAGTTGAACGATTTTCTCGCCCGGCCGCTGCGCCGGCGAGCGTTCGCCTACGCATGCGCGCGCGACGCCACGACAAAACACGCAATCGAAGCGCTCGGCGTACCGCACACCGAAGTGGAACTGATCCTCGTGAACGGCGAGTCGGTGGGATTCAATCATCCTCTCGCCGAGGGTGATCGCATCGCCGTCTATCCGAAGTTCGAAGCGCTCGACATCCGCCCGCTGCTGCGAGTGCGCGAACGGCCGCTGCGCGTAGTGCGCTTCATCGCCGACGCACATCTGGGCGGCCTCGCGCCGCTGCTGCGCCTGGCGGGATTCGATACGCTCTACGACAACCACTATCCCGACGCGGATATCGAAGCACTCGCCGCCGCCGAGAACCGCATCGTCCTCACCCGCGACCGCGAGCTATTGAAGCGCCGCTCGATTACGCATGGCTGCTACGTCCGCACGCTCCGTCCGCGCGAGCAGTTGCGCGAAGTGTTCGAACGGCTGGATCTGGCGGGCAGCGCGCAGCCGTTCCGTCTATGCCTGATGTGCAACGCACCGCTGCGGCGGATTCCACGCGACGAAGTCGGCGACCGCGCGCCCGACGGCGTGCTGCAGCGGCATAACCAGTTTGTCACTTGCGACGTGTGCCGCCGCGTATTCTGGGAAGGCACGCACTGGCAAAGAATGCGCGCGCTGATGGACAGCGTGGCCGCAGCACCGGTCGACGCCGATGCCGATGCCGACGCCGACGCTCGCGATGCAGATGCGTCGGCCGCCTCGCCTTGACGTGCAACGCCGTTCGCTCGCGCGACGCAACGCGCGGTGCGTACAATGCGGGATTACTTATCTGGCAGAGGCCTGACGTATGGCGATGAAAAAGACCGACCTTGAAAAGAACAAGGCACTCAAGCTGAACAATGCAATGAAGCAGTCCACGGCCGAACGCTTCGGCAAGGCTTCGGCTGCGGAGCCGAAACTGGATCGCCGCGAGCAGCGCAAACTGGATCAGGCGCAAGGTCTCGTCGCGTTCGCATGCAAGCTGAACGGCGACCTGGTTGCCGAGCTGAAAGAGCGCGCCGCGACGCATCCTGAAGGGATGACCGGACTACTGAATGAAGTGATCAAACGCGGCCTCGCGGGCTAAACACCGCTAACGCAAAAGCGCGGCGCGGTATGCGAGCGCGCTCGGCGAAGATCGCTGTGAAGCGTTGAGACCCGTGACAAACGCGACCGGAATACAAAAAGGCCAGAGCAGGAGCTCTGGCCTTTTTGCTTGCGACGCCTGCATCGAACCCGCATGACAAGCGCCGACCGTGCGGCGCGTGCAGCAGGCGAAGCGGCTCGCCTGACGAAGGGCGCCAGCTTAGTTCTGCGTGCCCTTGTCGTTCGTGCCGGCAGCCGACGCTGCTGCAGCAACCGGAGCGCGCTTGCCGTGCGTCTTCAGCTTTTTCACGTGATGCTTCTTCGGTGCGCTAGCTGCAGCGGCCGGAGCGGCTGCGTCCGATGCTTGTGCGAAAGCTTGAACCGAAACCAGCGCGATCGATGCTGCTGCGAGCGAGACGATAACTTTTTTCATGTGTTGTTCCCCAAACCTCAACGACTGAGTCAGTGTGAATGAAATAACTGCGCGGTGAAGCAGGGAGCGCTACAGGCGCCTTACCGCTTCCCGCGGGAGAGTATTACCTGGCGTAGGCGGTTTGTCATGCGCAAAACGGGATATGTATTTTCCGGGAGACAGCTGGCTTTCGAGCCGCTTTCGCTCATAAACAGCCGATATCAGGGATATCCCTTAGGTCTTTCTACACCAGGTTGCGCAGCAGGCTAGCGGTCTCGAGCAGCGTCGGAAGAACGCGGTGCAGCGCCGCGTTCGCCGACTCCTGACCGATCGGCATGCTCACGCTAATCGCCGCGACGACGGTGCCGTGCCGGTCGCGCAGCGGGACGGCAACGCCGCGGACACCGAGTTCCAGTTGCTGGTCAGTAACCACGTAACCGTTGCGCCGAATCTCACCGAGCACTTCGCGCAGCCGTTCGATGGTGGAGTATGTGTGCGGCGTGAACACCTTGATCGGATACGACGCGAGCCATTGTTCGATGTTCTCCGGCGCCTGGAACGCCAACAACACCAACCCCGCGGACGATAACGGCGCCGGCGCGCGCGAGCCGAGCACGAAGCCGACTGCCATCGCCCGGTTCACGCCGTTACGGGCGACGTAGACGACGTCGTGTTCGTCGAGAATCGCGACGAGCGCGGTTTCCTGGAGCGTCGCCGTAATCCGTTGAAGGAACGGCTGCACCGTGCGCGGCAAGCGCGCGGAGTCGAGATAGGACTGCCCTAGCCGCAACACGCGTGGCGCGAGCCAGAAGAGCTTGCCATCGGTGTCGACGTAGCCAGAGTTCGCGCAGCGTCAGCAAATAGCGGCGCGCCGCCGTGCGCGACAAACCGGCGCGTCCGGCTACCGCGGTCGGCGTCATGCGCGCGTGCTCTTCGTCGAATGCCTCGATGATCGCGAGCGCTTTCGCGGCGCCGGCGATCCAGTCTTTGTCGTCCATCGGGTTGCCTGGGATTCGGGCTGCGAGCTAAAGCTCTGCTGGCGGCTCATTTCTGTCTACGCCGCTGGCGCCCTTAGTCGCGTGATTGTGCCCGAAGCCGCCTCACTCTTGCGCGATTGGCGCGCGCGAGGCGTTGGATCAGTCGATGGTGAGGCTTGCGGTTGCATGAATCCGTGCTTCAACGAGCACCGGAGTGTGGGATAAACACGGTGGGGAAAAGCGGCACGCTGGGTGCGCCGTTCAAGCGGCGCGCGGATGCGCGTACAGGTGCCTTGCATCGCCGGTGGGCGGGAATACGCACCAGCAGCCGTCGTCGTGACGAAAGAAGAATAGAGCGCGCGAGCCTGATTCCGCCGATGTCTCCACGCGCACGTAGCGCCGGCCGCCATCGCGGGTACGACTGAATTCGGTGACGTGCACAGCCGCAGACGGAGCGGGCGCCAGCCATTTCTCGACGAGAAAACGCAACGACTGTTCGCTCGAGGCTCTCATGATCCGCTCCGGGCCGGCTTGCTCTCGCGAAGCTCGCGGGTCGTATCGGCGCTTTCATTGCCTTCGTCGCGTTCGTGACTCTCTTCCAGCCCCGCATCCCGCTCGGCCGATGCGATCGCAATTTCCCGGTTGGTAGCCGCCGCCCGCAACGTGCTGCAATGGGCAGCATGCCTGATATCCGATAGAAGACGGACCAACTGTCGTGCTGTTCTGCGTTTCATCCGACACCCCCGCACTGCACCAAGAACTTCATAAACCACTTTAACTCTATGCCCGGATCGGGCATTTACCAACCTGTTTTGGCTAAATAGCAACGGTCGCGCTGCAGAAAGAGAGACGCAAACTTCGTTCCGCCTGCCTTACTCTGCGCGCGACGGTGCGTGCGATCTGTACGCTCGCGAGCCCTCGGTCGCAATAGAGGCCACGCCTTGCGCACGCCTGATGCGACCGGGCCCTCCACTACTTATCCACAGCGGCCTTTGCATAACGTAGGGATAGCGCATGGAACAGCCTGTGCGCGAAATCTTGATAAAACGGAGAAGGCGTCGCCGACGTGAAAAGTTATCCCAGCCTTGTAGATTTTCTACAGAGAAGAGCCCCACAGTTATCGCGACCGCATTACTTTGATCTAACGGAAGAAACCGCGGTTATCCACAGACAGGACTAACCCTTGTTAACTACTACTACATATGTATACGTCTTAAGTAAAAGACCTAGGAGAACTGCGGCTTGCGCGCTGGTTTTGCGGGCTGCAACCGCATTGAGCGGCGACAGCCCGACGACTTATCCGGCCTGACTCAGCGTACTAAGGCCGCTTCGCTCGCCGGTTGCACAGAAGCGGCTTTGCCGATCGGGTCCGCGATGTCGGGCGAAGGCGAAGCGGAAGGCGCCGCTGCCTCGACCGGCACCGGCAGCAGATGTGTCTCGATACGGTCGCTGACGACAGGCTCAGTGCGCACCACGGTCTGCAGATAGTGGCCGACGAGACCAAAGAATCGGTCGTAGAACTTGCCCGAGGGAATCGTCTCGCTAGAGATCTTCACCATCGCGTCGCTGTTCGAGCGGATTGGCAGTGACAGCGAACCGAGCACACTCAAACCGACACTTGCCGACGTGTCGCTCTTTTTCAAAGCGAAGCCGTTCTGCACCGCGTTCACATAGACGATGCTGCTACTGCTCGCCTCTTCGCCCGGCGTGCACACCACGTGAAATTCGACGACCACGTGGGTGTCGCCGGTAGGCTGGAAGTTCTTCGTGCCGTCGACGGTATCGTTGCGGGTCATCGTCGTCAGATAGCCCTGGCTCAACAAGGCTCGACGCGCAGCTTCACATGTGTCCGTGACGCTCGAATTGAAATTGCGCGCATAGGGGCTCGCGCCGGTTTCGAATAGCTCTTGCTGGAATTTGGGCGTCGGGGCGCTGCTGCAGGCGGCGAGGATCAGCAGGCCGCACAGCGAGGCCGCAGTGGTCTTTAGAAGCGAGGTGGACATGGTCAATCAGAAACGCTGCGTGAATGCGAAAGAAATCGCACAGGAAACGCATTGTAGAGCGGTTGTCGCCGGTGCGTAAAAAGCGAGCAGCGAATCGGCCGACGTGCGAGTTGCGCCGTCTTTCACCGTGCATCAAGCGATGCTGATAACCGTCGCCCCGCGCAATGGGGTTGCGACGAAGAAGAGTGGACGTTCAGTTGGACGTCGTGGGAAGTGCCGCCGACGTTACCGCCCTGCTTGGGCCCGCGCCGCCAGCACTGGACGCTGGAACAGTGAACGCATCGGACCAGTTGCCGGGTGCCGGGCAACCGTCGGTCGTGCGAGCGTCGCAGGAGACCGTTCGGCCGTCCGAATTTTTGGCGGAGTCTTGAGGTGTCGCGACGCCGGCAAAATCGCCCGCACGCATGCTGACTTTTTGCGCGTAAGCTTGCGAGCCGCCGTAGCTCTTGAGCGCGGCGTTCATATCGCCGTTAGCCGAGCGCATGTAGCCGTACAGAATCGCGGAGCCGGCTTCGATATTGGCCGTCGGTTCGGTGAGATCCTTCACGTTTCTCAGAAGCCCGCGATGAGCGCTCGGCACGACCTGCATCAGCCCGGTCGCGCCGTTGGCGCCCTTGGCCTTTTCCTTGAAGCGCGACTCGATCGAGATAATCGCCAGCAGTAGTGCCGGCGGTAACGAGTATTTCGATGCGGCGGATTGCACGGCGTCCGATATCTTTGCCGCCTTCTCCTTGGCGAGGCCGAACTTCTGCGTCAGATAGACGGACATGCGGTCGCCGTTCTCCTCAGCCAGCGCTGGTTGGGCGAGGCCGAGCGAAAGCAGTATCAGGCAAAGTAACCGACTCATGGCATAGGTCTGAGGAAAAAGTTTGCGCATTATAACCCTGCCTTAAAAATAGGCATCGGTCGGCCAAGTGCGGGCCGTCACGAGTAGATGCTGCTTGGGAGTACCGTGTCCCGGCGCTGTACGTGTCGGCGGTCCGATTGCACGCTGCGTGTCTAAATGCAGAAGTTGATCCGTTAGTTGCGATTGACGACGTCTGTGTGCTCCTCGTCGCACACGTTGGATCTTGAAACAGCCTCGCTTCCGCGGATTTGAGACAATGACGGTCGCCGGCGATCTTCCGTCCGCGACAATCGCAGGTTAATCGAACACGAGATGTCTTCAGCATGAGCAAGACCGCATTTATTCCCAGCGTCCCCGCAGCATCGGAGGACGATTTCGAAATATCGGCGAAGTCCAAGCTCGCGGGCTACCGGCGTTTCTACGGCGTATTGAAAGTCGTTCGAACGACCGACGGCCGTGTGCTGTTCCCGTTCGATGGCGCACCAGAGCTCGGCCCGTATCCAACAAAGCTGGAGGCGGTCGCGGCCGCGCAGGTCTACGGCGAACACATCGCGTTGTCCGACCTCGCCCGGCCGGAGTTGTGAGCCCAAACGGGCGCTGACGAGCCTCGCGGGTCGCCATCAAGGGCAGAGCTGTGCAAACAAAAAAGCGCCGGCTATATAGCCGGCGCTTTTGTCTGGTGAGCTATCTGAATCTACAACCACTGGCCATCAAAAACGAAAGCCTCCCTCAACGGTCGTTGCAGTCGCTACAAGCCCCGCCGGACATACTTCTCCTCATTTCGGCGGACACTTCTGACTTTGGTCAACACCCCGGAAAAAGCCAATTTTTCCTAAAACGAGGCGGTGCGGTTTGAAAGACTCCCTCGTGCTGTCTGGCGAGGCACAGACGGGCGAGGCAACCCTAATCGTCGCCTGGTAGCTTCGAGAAGGGCCGGGGCACAATTCGGAATGAAAGTGTTCCCTACTTGCCAGCAATGGTCTGCAAACCGACGACGGTCGCTTTACCATGGCAGCGTACTTACCAGTCGATATCAAGCTGTTGCTGATTGTTGAATGAGTCATACGCGGGTTCTCGGTCGGCGTTTCGATTGCCCCCATTGGTCGGCCCTCCCGTCAGCCGCTCGAGAAGCGCTGCGGCATCTTCCCCTTGAGCCGTCGCCGCGGCCGCGTCCCTGATGACTCGTTTTTGAGGCGTTGGCAAGCCGTCAATTTTTGCCATCCGCTTTTGCTTGCTTATTGGTATGACGTTCTGGGGCGCATCCTCTGGCTGAGGATGTTTGCGAGCCTTGTCGAGCGCTTTCCGCAGGTCAGCGTTGGACAACATCGAAATGTAGTCGTGCAAGAACTTGTATCCGTCGCCATACACGGCCACCGACCCGTCTGTTGCATCAAGTAGCTCAAGCTGGCCGTCGTCGTCCCAGAGGAGATGCAAAGGCGAAATGAACATTTCGAATCCCTCCACCTGAAGGGACTTTCCTCCGTTGCGAATCTCGTACTCCCTTGCACGTTGCTGCAACAAAGTCGATGTATAAGACCGTTTGGCGATGGTGACAATGCCCCCTGGAGCAGGCCGCTTGAACGGAACCGACAGGTTCCGGAAAATCTTCTCTTCGGGCCAGTCCCATGACCTATCTCCTCGACGCAGACTCTTGTTGTACAGGTAAACCTCTTTTGGAACAGGAAGCACGCCTTCTTCTGCCATCGCTTTTGTGCGCAGGTGCCTCACATCCGCCGTCAGGTTATGCTTGCTGATGGCAGTCAGTAGTGCCTGCATGAACTGACGCATGGTCAACACGGCGCCTTCCGGCGCGTTCTTCAGTTTCAACCGGTTCCGCCGCCGCGCTGCGTCCTTTTCATCGCCCACCCCTCTCACTGGTTCGCGATAGCTTGAACCGGGAAGATTGCCAATCTCTTTTTGCAAGATACCTATCAGGTTCTCTACATCTCCCTTGCCCTTCGGGTTGCCAGGTTCGGCAATCAGAAGACGTTGCCTCATGTTTCTGACGATAGCCCTTTGCACCTTCTCGGACATCCCCGCGTATCGGTCGACAAAGATTGCTTTAGCGCATCCGAAAACCATGCCGTCAAGATTCGGGACACCCCAGCGTAACAACTCCCGCTCTTTGTCCGTATAGGCGCTGAACACGCAAGCAAGGTACGCGTCCGCATTCTCCACACCGAACGTCACATACCATCCCAATATAGCTCTGCTGCCTCTGTCAACGGCAATCAAAATCGTCGGTTTCGGAGCACCCTCAAGCATCACAGTGTCATTCCCGAATCGAAGGAACTGGTCGGCCACCGTTCCATCAATGTCCAGAACGTCGAGGTCCGAACGGGCTAGCTGGGCCGTGGTGCCGCGCTGTCTTCCCGCGTTCTTTCGACGCTCCAACTCAATCTTCGCCTCGTCAAACGCTTGCTTTCCTTTCTCCAGCATCGATTCTTCGGGGGGATAGTGACGAGGGTCGATGGGATAGCTCTTCAGCGAACCATCAGTGCCCCGGTTCTGGCTGACCAGCTTGCCCTTGAACCGATGAAGCAATCTTCTGACGGTCATACCCCGCTCTTCCGCATGCTCCCAGATGAATTTCATCCAACGGGTGAGCATCCTCACCGAAAGGCGCTTCCTCTTGAATTTCGTGTTTGGGTCCAATTTCTCCGCGTCGGTCTTCCTACCTTGCAGAACAGGCTTCCCGTTTATCCCTTTGAGTCCCAATCGCGGTGCCCCACGACCTCCCTTGCGCCAATTTTGGTCGACGGTCGCATTTTTGTGCGCACCATAGAAAAGGTGCCGCTCGTAGTACTTCCTCACGGTTTTCAGGTCGACACGAAATATCGCACTTGTGCATTGGACCATCTCGGTATAGACCGACGCGTCCATGAAGGCATCGCCAAAGTTGTCATCGATATACTGGACCAGTCTACGTCGCTTCGCCGACTCCACGGACCTGAGCTTGCTTTCGCCGAACAACGTCCCGTCGGCGTCCTCAATCCCCGTGGACAGCCGATTATCTTCTGGACCGGCCCTATCCTCTGCCTCCGCCTGCATCATTTCAGACGGAATCCCGCGTTCGGTGACTGGCATCAAGCACTTGATACGAAGCAGCCTGAGGACTTCCAGTCTTGACAGGCGAACTCGGTTTTTCACCTTGTCGTCGTCCTTTATGATAACAAGACGACCGTCTCTTGCTGTACCAATTTTCACCGCGAAAACGAAATCGTCGTTCTCTCCCAAATATCTGTATAGAACCTCGTTTCCACTTGGAAGCAGATGTGTGAAATTTTCGTACTTCCTAAAAATCCCATTGTTATCTAATTCGTTATCCTTATCAAACATGGTGTTTTCCTTGACGATTTGATTGAACACAATCTAGCAGCGACTATCGGAGCAAAAACAGGGGTTCCGTGTGGAAATAGTCATGCGAATGGTCCCATCTGAGATGACCCAGAAAGAAAGCGACCGCGGACATTCTGTAAGCGTCACGGAAGCTCAATCCCATCCTCCTCCCCACCATTCCCACGACACGGTCCATGGGGCCTTGAGCGTTTGACTTCATCAGCTTCCTGGCGAATAGAGCAGCGGGAGCCGCGAGCTCATCGATTTCGTCTGGTTCGGTGTGCTGCAAAGCGGCCAGAATTCGTTCGTAATTCTTCGCCTCCCTCTCCGACACTGTTTTGTCCGTCATTACTTCGTGTGTACCGCCCCATTCCCACAAGCCCTTGGCTTCCTTCTCATGCCGGGACATGACCGTTGCATCCCCCAACTGCTCAAATGGCTTACCCGACACGCCGTGGTACACGAGGTACGGAATCCCGGGGATAGCTAAAGTCAGCATGAAATCGATTGTTCTCAGTCGAGGCTCCGCATGCTGGGAGCCAGAGAGCACATACTCCCGGAATTCTTCCCTGTTCCACTGCGGATACTGGGTTCTGATTTCAACAACAAGAGGACACATTTCAAAGTATTGAAGCAAGCGGGCTTCAAGTCTGGAGTGACAGGCAACCTGGCCCCTACCTTTCAAACTGTAGTAATAGCCGGCCACTCCCACCCTGCTATCGCACGCTTTCTTCCAACACTCGAAGAGATTCGCGCTCAAGACTCCACGCGGGTCTGTATCTGGTAGTTTGATGGGCCACGTCAGGATTGTGTTGCCGACCCACTGCCTCAGTCGTATCGAAGCAGGGTCATCCGGGTGGTAATCCATCGGCGTTAGCGCCACGTGGATTTCCGGCTTCTGGGATGGAAGAGCCCACTCAGCAAGATGCGTCGGCCTGATACCGTCGACCTCAGCTTGGCCCCTCAATCTAGCTCCTTCCGCGCGAGAAAAGGGCAGATGTGAAACTTCGCCTATTCGTCTTTGTGTTTTCTCAACCACTTTCTTGCCCTCCAAAGCCTGGATTTCAACTGTTGGAATGTCAGTCCGTCGTATGTCGACCTGTCGCCATAATGGGTCGGAAGCCCGCATGCGTTGATGGCATCGCACAGGAAATCAATGCGCCGGCGATGGTACGATTCTTCGGTATCCACGCAGTCGGCCAGAGCTTCTGACACACCTTCAAATCTCTCCGCATACCCCGGTATCGATTCGCATGCTGAGTTATTGAGTAAAGCAGCACGCGTGATGAAGCAGGATGGTTTGTCTTTAACCAGTCGCTCATGTTGTTGGTAAATGTGCGTTACAAGTTCTTCACCCCTCCTCGCGTGCCAAGACTCGTTTGTCGCTCTCGGCCGCCTGGCTCGCTTCGCAGGGAGCACCTTATCGAACCAAGTGGTATCCAAGTGCAACGCAAAGGTATAGTGCTCTGAACCTCGGGGAAATTTTCGCAATCCGCCGCGGGTCAGCGCGGGCTCTACGCGCAAAGCGTCGGTAATACATGCTCTGGCGGCTGCACGAGCACTCCTGAACTCTTCCTTGCTGAGTCTCCTGTAGTGCGTGACCCGCTGCTTCAAGGGCAGAAGCCTAACGTCCGCTCGGACGCGCTTGTGAATCCGGCGGCATGAGCGCTCGTAGGCTTCAATATCGCGAGTTCGCAGCCCTACCTCCGCACCCAGCTCCGCCCAACTTCCGAAAACCGCATAGACCATTGCAATATTGGCCAACGCGTTCCTGACAAAGCCGTGTTCGTCTTTTGCCCCCAGCAGCCGTCGAATTGATTGGCGGGAGATTCCGAGGATGCGCAACCCTTCAGGTCCGATATTCTCGTTAAGAAGTTCCGTGGCCTCCCCCAGTGCGCCGGCCCTACCCTCAATGCCGTTGCGCATTACACGAGTTCTCGCGTAAGTCGGAACCAATCCGTGCTCGAATACGACGCTTGTTTCTCCCCGGAGAAGCTCGCCAGCCATAGTCTCAATGGCAATCAGTGCTTCTTCAGTCTTGGCACATTGAGGCCGCCTTAGAGGCTGCAGCGACCCGTTACACAAACAAACCAAGGCGGGCTCCAACGCCCTGTTAAAACGCCGGTGACCAAGCTCACAGGAAGCGCAGTAGGTAAAGAGCGGCGACTGATGTTCTGCGCAATAGGACGCTCCGGGCACGAGATGCGCGCGTCTCCAAAATGCAAAGCCCACGGCTATTAAATCGTTCCGGACGCACTCCATGCACATAGCCAACCTTCCTCGATGAACGAACTTCGTCACGCCAACCAAAGCACTGGCACCTGGCCGAGCCAATCCCCGAAGATGACCGTGCAGCCGCTTACGGTCTTCTTCGCTGAGAAACGGCGCAGCTAACGGATAGCGAGTGTGCAAATTCATAAACTGCGGAAACGGAGGAAGTCGTGTCTGCAGATGGTTTGTTACTTCTTCCAATCTCGATGGGAATGCCCAAGCTACGCGCCCTGAAGTGGTGCCCAAAAAATGCAGCAGTTGCTCGCGGCTGCCAGCGAAACGATAGTCCAATGTCCTGCAGAGAAAGCCGACTGCGTCTTCTTCTTTCTGAATCGGCGAATTGATGAAAAGCAATCCTTCGAGGCTACTTCTTTGCACTTTTATCGACCCTCTGGAGCTCTTGCGTAACCGTCGACTTACGTAGGCCGGCTTCCTTGGCTAGACGCAAGACCGGTACGTCCCTCTGCGAGCGCAATTTGCGGGTTGCCCCTCGAATGCGGTTTGCCACGTGTTCGGTACGTATCTCGACGAGCCTTTCGGTACCTGCTGCCGATGAGCTCGTATTCCACGCATACTCCGAGAGGCCGAGGTCAATCCGCATCCGATATTGTGAGCATCGGACGGACCGCTTGTTCGCGTATCGGCATCTCGTCGACGCCGTCCGTGTTGCGGCGTCCACAATCCGGAGCAGCGCCGCGTCACGAGTCCGAATCGGTCGCGGTCGCCTGTTCGTTTCGGCCGGACTTTGTTCCACCAGCCACTCTCGTGCTCCCCGCCAGAGTCGGGCATAGATTGCTGGTGCACGATGACGGAGCAGCGCTACCCCATCGTTCGGGTATCGCCGACGCAGTGACAGCCATACCTTTTTCGCCTGTTCGATTCGACCTGTCGTGCCCAAGCGCCGGGGAAAGGTCAGGCCGGGAATCGCCGCCATCACCCGATAGATGGTCGCCAGCGAAAGCCGGGTACTACGAGATATGTCAGTGGGCTTGTCACCTCGCTTCAACGACGCAACGACGAACTCGAGTTGACTGTCGTCGAGGATTTTTGGACGAGCGGAAACATCGATACCGGCCAGTCGACATTTGAGTGTAAGTTTGCGCACATCAAGTTTTAGCGTCGCGGCAACCTTGCTCAGAGAGCCGAGTTGGGTAAGGAGTTCGCGGATGCAGTCGTTGTCGGGCACGACGTGTCGAGCGGCGGTTGCAGATTCGACTCTTCGTGCTCGGGCAGCAAACGAACATTCCTGCGCGAACCAGGCAATGAGAATGCACCAGACAGGATGCAAGGCACGGTCTTCACGCATCAATGTGCGCAATGCGTTATTCAACTGCTCTCGCGAGCTCGTCAAAATGGACAGCCTGATATCGGCGAACGAATTTGAGAAGAATTTTTCGAATGTAACAATCAGTTCCGCGAGCCGTAAGCGACCGCCGTCGGTAACCCATCTTGCGTCCCTCAAGGTTTGCTTGACGTTCTCGCGTTGATAGACAGCTCCCAACAAGTCGTCTTCGACGCACTCCGCGGTGCGCCTGGCAAACTCGCACGCCTGCAATAACTGATAGCGGGTAGGCATCGACCTGCACGTTTGGTCGAACAGCAAGGCTTGCTTAGAGGCGACTTCCAAGGGCCGACCATGCAGCGAGCAAGCGCTGACGAAGGGTGCCACGCTATTCCTATGGACGAATTCAAACCCGAGTGACTTGACCGCCCGGATACGGCAATCAGGGCACACTATGTATTCACCTTCGGATGGTGTGAACAAAACCGGAAGTCGGCACAGCCGGACGGGGCCGTCGAACTTGCCCAACAATCGTTGTCGTTGTTCTCCCTTCTTGTCTGCGGGCAACCCTCGGCTGTAATAGTGGTAATGCGTATGGCGCGCCACGAGAGTGTTGATATCGCAAAAAAGGTGTCCGATTGTCGAATGAAATTCATCGAGGCAGCTTGGCATGCAGTCGAGCCCAGTCTTCCTCGCGAGAAGCTGGCGGCACAGCCGTCTAATCGAAGGGAGCTCGTGCATCTCGCTTATGCGCCTCAAGAACGGATTAACAAGTTCACCGTCTGGAAACGCTGTCAGCGGATAAGGGAGGGGCTTATTTGTGCGCACGACTATTCCGTGTCGCAGGGAGGAATTTGGTCATATTGAGTGACTCAGCTGCCGAGAGTGGCAGGTGGTCCATATGTCGCAGAAACTCTGATTCCGAAATCCCGCCTTTCTCCCCTAGTGTGCGAATGACTCGTCGGGAATCGCTCGAAGCCGCTAGCGCATTTTTGAAGACGTTCTGGACAAGTTCTTGGGTCAGGTGCTCGAGCAACTCCGGCTTGTTGATAAGCTCTTCATGCAATGCCCGGAACCCGGCCGCCAGCCAACCGATTCGGCCTAGACAGATTTCATACGTCCAGTGAATCAGGGCAGCCGGCATGGGGTAAGTGAGCTCGCAAAACATGCCTGCGCGCCAATACCAGCGACAGAACTGTTCCCACAAAGAACAGTCGTCATTCTTGCCCTGGAGTTTGCTGTTTTTTGGTTCGACTGAGGGCACAAAAGAAGCGGGGTCCGGCAATACGCCGAACGTGGTGATTTGCGTCCCGAGGGCTTTTTCGATGGCAGCCCCGCCCATTGAAGCTCTCAGAAAGAAAGCTTCGGAGCAGGACAGCACGACGGGGATGCCAAATCGATTCAACTTCTCAACCAATCCGAATATGGCTTCGTATTCGCCACCGATGTGCTCCGCATTGGCACCGTCCAACACAAACAGCCCGACGTTGAACAGAATGCACGCAGCGACGGCAGCATCGGTCGCAGCTTCGCCGCGCATTTCATAAAGCACGTTGAGCTCGTCGGCAAGCGGGTCCCTCACCTCAGATGCGATTTTTTCACGAAAAGATGCAAGGAGAGCTTCGACCGAACTGCACCACGGCAACATAACCATCGGAAAGTACCAGACCTGCGGCGGCGCAGCCACGTCCTCCGGTACAACGCGGAACGCCGGCCCAAGCACCTTGCTCAGGCGCTTCAAAAATAATGTTCGACCGGTTCTAGGCCGGCCTTTTAACACGAAGGTAGTTGCCGAAGCGTCATCAACGCTCCCCCTTGCGGAAAGCGCTTTTCTTCCGCGCAAGACCTTGGGCAGTTGATAAAAGTACCGGCGAAACCGCGGATTCTCCACGCTATGGGACCTTGCGTTTTCCACCACGGCGGCAATGATGGATGTCGCCAACCGACAGTGCTCTTCCATTGGCAAGAATCCTTCCATGAATTTTGATATAGCGGCGATTTTTACAGCCGGCTCAGCGTTCCAGAGGCTCGAGTCATTTGGCGAACAGCGATGCCTCAGCTGTTCGCGGAGCCACTTCGCGCTGGGAGGTTGGATGATTTCGGGAAACTGAGACGTCGTATTGAAATAGGCTTTCTCATTTGCCAAAGGGTCGCTATTAGCGACGTTGTAAAGAGTTTGCTCAGGGACATTGGCCTCGTAACTCGCGAGCCGAGTCCGTTGCATCAAACCGCCGTTCAAGCTGATTGGATTCGTGTCGTCCGTCATCGCGCGTTACCTTTTTTCATAGCAGTCGTCGACTCAGCCGATAGTGCAACTCCCGCCCATGGCGCCCATCGACTTGAGGACTTTTCGCCGGCTGTACGACCGGTACATGATGGGCTGCGTCGCTTCGCGATTCGAAAGACCGCAGCCAACTGCGGGCCAGTGGCATCGGTCGCTCGAACGACCGCGTCTATTAGTGCGGACAACATTCCTGGATTGGGCATTCTTCCCTCTTGCGCTCGTGAAGGCAGAGCGAGTCTTGTCGGGCTTGGGCACTATCGTGGTGATTCGACACCCCGCGATGTCGCCGCTGCAACTGATATGGGCGCGAGCATATGGCCGCACTTACGTGTGCCACATTGATGCCGGGCGCCCCGACATCTTCCCGCCCCCGTGAGAGCTAGCGTTCCACGCTCGGACGGGCGGACGCCGCAGTGCGCAGTCGGCGCGAACCCCAGATAACCCTATGAAGGTCGGCAAGGGCCTTTCGCCTCGAGCGCAGACTGCGTCCGACGAGCGCGCTGCTGGACGTGCAATCGGAATCCGAGCTGTGTATTTGGCCCCTTTTCTTCTCGCGGTTGTTTGTGGGGGCGCGGCGTGCTGTTGTCGGCCTTGCTAATCCGCAGGCATAGGCGGGCTGTGCCCTGCGGGAAAGATTGCCCGCTAGCGGAAGCCGCTAGGTTCGCGGCATTATTGCCTTCACGAAAATGTGCCTGAAGACAGGTCGGATGACGACTGGAGGGGGCAATGGGTGTCATAGGGTCTACATTCCATCGCATGCTTTCAGATAGCATACGAATAAGGGTTGACTCGACGCCCCCCTTTGTGAGACCCTACGCGCGCGCAAGCGGTGGGGCATCCTCCAAGGGGGTGCGCCATCACGGCCAGACGGTTGCCGCCGTCTGGCCGTACTTTTATGCGGGTGCGCCATCGAAGATGGCTGTTTTTGAAGTTCTCCGTTGAGCGGTAGTAGGAGCCAGGTCGTCGTCGTGATAGACGCGTTGGCAACGCCTTCCAACCTAAAATTGAACAGCGAAAATCTCGAGCCAAACACCTCATCTAAAATGTCGTTGCACATTTTAGATTTCTGAGCTAAAATTTTAGAAAGTCCATCATTGCAACTTTCACTGACGATGATTATCCATCGGTGGAAAGCTCGCGTCAACTGTTTGCTCGCTGCGAACGCTTGTCTATCTCTCCAGCACCCGCGCAGACAGAGCGGCACTCCCAGTGCTGTAAGGCTTTAGACCTCCTCGCCTCTTCGCATCAGCAAGCTTCTTAAACGCTGCCAGTCGTCTTCGCTTGCGCGCCAAAGCCCTCTTTCAGCAATAAAACATGCGTCCCGAAGCCGAACTGGGACGTAACGAAAATCGAAATCGAGAACGGTCACTTGGCTCGGCTCCCGTCGTTTTAGGTCGTTTTCGAGCCAGGTCGCGCGACCAACGACAGCGTTTATCCGACGCCCTAAAATTTTGCTGCCTGGAATCGTGGCGCCGGCAGTTCTGCGCCGTATTCCGGCGGGAAACAAGCCAAGAACAGTGCGGAAGCCTGCGGTTAGTACCCACGTGGAGTTGACGACCACGCTCACGTTCGCTTCATCAAGCAGCTTCTCAAGCCTGTCGACGTGGCTTTCAATTGGAGGTACCGCGAATGTCTGGGCGGCTTTAGAGGATGGAGGCAGTGAGGTGCGCGGAAAGAGCACACCTTCGACCGCAAGATAGAGGACCGGAGACGCGAACATTGGCGCACCCATTTGGTCGGCACAAGAGCTCGCCAATCCGAACTAAAATCGGAAAGGAAGCTTGAAGTTTTGGGGCGGCCGGTCGTGTCAAGACACGTTTCTTCTGCTTCTTCCTGCCTTGTTCTCAGGTGCGATGTTTTTCGCACTCCAATGTAGACGACGATTTGCAAAACGCAAGGAATTTTTGTGAGCGAAGCGGATACCCCGTGGTCCCGGCTGGCGTCGCGAGTGGCTCGCGTGGTTCTGGCGCGAAAGGACGTTACCTATGCAGAGCTCGTCACTGCGCTTGCCGCAGAGGGAAACACAGACGGCGAACGGGCACTGGTGTCCCGCATTTCCCGAGGCACCCTTAAGCTCCACCTTTTGCTACAAATCATAGCTATCACTGGCGCCACTCCTCCCGAAAGATGGGCTAAGGCGCTAACTGTCAAAGGCACTTGGGAGCATAAGGCGCGAGAGGTAATCGCTAGCGAGTTGGCGCGCCAACCCGCCATTGACTCCGCAGAACTCGCACGCCGTTTGGCCATCATCGGTGCGTCAGTGTCCGAAAAATCGCTGCAAGCCAACCTTATCACCGGCAGTATGCCGCTGGCGCTATTCCTCCAACTTCTTCTGGCGCTTAGCTCGGACTCTCTCGAGCGCTACGTCGACTACGGCGACCTCCTTGACGCGGCGAAGGCAACATCGGTGGACTAAGAAAAGTCGGACAAACGCGAGCCCTATTCCGCCACCTGCGCTCGCGTTCCGAGTTCCAATCTACACTAAAAACGTGCGAAAAATACCGCACATTGAAAAGCGCCCAAAAGCAGAACAATCGATGCGCTTCCGACCGTCCGGAGCGGCTAACGCTGGCGTTGTGGGTATGCCGAGCTGCTGCTGCACGGTTTGCACCCTCGTGGAGCCACGGCGATGCCCTTCTGGTCTCCTGCTTCCGTAGACGTCGAGCCAGAACTCACGCTGCAGTACTGGCGCGTCATGCAGACAGAGCGCGACGAACGCCACCTCATCGGCATGCGAACCGATACGGGTGTGGCTCGCGTCAGCTCCCCGCTTAGGGAGTTCGATACCTTTGCGTTAACGGCCGTCAGTTACTCCGGCCGACGCTACCGCTTGGTCAGTGAGCCCGGCTGGACGCGCGACACAGTCTTTCTGTGGCTAGCGTGGTGCCTGAAGAACGAAGTGCGCTCGTGCTCCGACGTGACCGCTGCGTATCTCCATCCGGCGTCCGGCCCGACGGTCTCGCGGTCCAAGTTGCATTCCGATACGTGAGTTTTGCCATGCCAGTCTGGAAATCCGTTGCCCCAGCACAAAGGTTGACCATCGCGCCGCTCGACCGGTCTACCCGCCGGCCCGACGTCCGAGTACGGACAGCGCGGCGCGTTGAATCCGAACGTGAGCGACAAGAGGCGACAGTGGTCCTTAACTTCTCGCGTCGTGTGACACGTCGACGTCATGTGGGATTTTCCGTGCGGAGCGCGCCATGACGACGCCTGACGAACGGACAAAGGCCGTCAGGGAAACCCGGCAGTTTCTTGAGACACTGCGTGGGACCGAGGATGAAATTCTCTGGGACCTAGTGCGAACAATGGCCGGCCAGTTGCTCCGCCACTACCCTCTGGACGCGGACATTAGTGGCTCTGCAAAGGCTTTGCCTGGCGTGTGGGGGCCGCCGTGGGACACGCAGATTATGACCGCGGCAGCCGATAGACGGCGGAGCGCCATGGCAAAAGCGGCACCCACAGCGAAGCTGGACGAACACGCGGGCGTCGTCTTCCTCGACATTGACAACACGCTGCATGCTTCGGATGCGTTGATTTTCAACGGCAAGGTTATCCCGGAGTCTCACACCAGCACGCTTTTCGAATTCGCTCCTATTCTCGAGCAGCTACTCGAGCCCTACCCGGCTCTCGCAATCATCCTCAGCAGCTCCTGGGTCGAAGTTCTTGGATACGACCTTACGGTGGCGCAGTTGCCGAGCGATTCATTGCGAGCACGAGTGCGCGGCGCCACTTTCGAAAAAGAAGACGCTGTTGATGGAGGCTGGGCCGCATTGCCGCGAGGGACTCAGGTCCTTCGTTTCGTTCAGCGTCACAGGCTCCAGCGATGGCTTGCTATCGATGACGTGCGCTCGGGATTCGATGGCTACGAGGTCCGCCTCGTTCATTGCCAAGTGGGTATCGGCCTTGGCGACAAAGATGTGCAGCAAGTGCTCGCACGTCGTTTGGAAATCATATTTGGACAGCCCAATTCATGCACGCTATCAAGTCCATTTACCTCGGATGAGCGGACATGAAGTCGAAGCGACAGAAATGGCCGAGTTTCGTCTGTCCCGAAACTTCGCGGGTTGCCGCATACGCGTTGAGAGGGATTTGCCTGAACCGTGCTCTCCGGAAGAGGCGTGTGTCCGCGCCGAGAGCCTTCGCCCACGGACTATCGCTTCTCTGTTATCAACATAGTCGGGGGTGTGACATGCGCTTTCAAATAGCCTCCGACCTTCATCTGGAAATGCTATATCGGCTCACAGGATATCGTGTCATCGAGCCGGCGCCCGACGCAGACGCGTTGATTCTTGCAGGTGATATTCACTCACATACGCATGCAATTGAAACGTTCTCCGACTGGCCGGTCCCCGTGTACTATGTGCATGGAAATCATGAGGCATATCGTTCGCATTACTACGGAGTAACCGCAGAGATTGCGCGCAGAGCGCAGCGCGCAGGTATCCATTACCTTGAACGCCACGCCGTCGAGGTGCCGGGCATTCGGATACTCGGTTGCTGTCTGTGGACTAACTACGCCTTGGACGGCAAAGCCGCCGCAGCAATGCGCGAGGCGCAACGCTGCATCCGCGACCACAGCGTCATACGCGTCGGCGATGGACAGGACTTTACTCCAGCGATTGCGCGCGCTGAGCACATGAAATCACGGATGTGGCTGCGGCAACAACTCGCGTTGCCCTTTCACGGCAAAACGGTCGTTGTTACGCATCACGGACCTCATCGCCAATCGGTGCATCCGCGGTATGCGGGAGACCTGCTCAACGCGGCTTTCGTTAGCGACCTGACGCCGCTTGTCGAGAAGGCTGACCTATGGGTGCACGGTCACGTGCACGACTCGTTTGACTACAAGGTCCGCAGATGTAGAGTCGTGGCAAATCCGAGAGGCTATGCAATCAACAGGAGGATTGCAAACTCACCGGACGAGCTGGAATGGGAGAACCCGGCTTTTGACCCGGAACTGGTCATCGAGGTGAGCAACGCAGGTCAAGAAGAATGCGCATCGCGGACCATGTGACGCGCTCCGCCTCGGGCATCCTGGAAGCTCTCGCCAACTTGCTAGGTTGCTGGCAAAGATGGTCGATGCCCGGAAGCCGGGACCAGGGGCCACGAGCTCTGTTCTAAGGCGCCGTCAACAATTCACGCAGGGAGTGGCACCTGCTGGAACGTTCCACAAAATTGCTGAGGGGCGCTTCCGGAGGCTTGATGCTAACGACGGAATACAACGCTGACTCAATTACTCAAGTGCGGATGAGCAGCGTCGAGGACAAGGACCGGTGCCCTATCGTCCGAAGGATTCAGGCGGGGAAACGGGTTGTGACGCATGAGCGTGGTAGTGCGCAGCCCAAGCAGGAGAGACCGTGATGATTGTTCGAGACTTAATGAAATTACTGCGCAACGCGGCGCCCCTGGCCACGGTGATGCTGTTGGACAATTATAAGGAGTGCAATGCGCAACCCATCATGTCCCTTAGAGTCAGCGAATTGCAATGGACCATCGAAACTGGGTTAACCAAAGGCCGCCCCTATGAACGCTTTTATGCCGGCGAGCCACTCCCGCAGCTTGGCCCCGACCTCGAGCAAGTCAAACGCAAACAAGTCCCGGTACTGTTGCTCGTCACTTGGTAGCGACCAATGTCCGGGGGTAGCAGCAAACTCGTGACTCTTTGAACGGCTTTCGGGAGGCGATGTGGTCGACAGTGGTTGGGACATCGCGATGCGTCGAATCGATTCCGAGTACGACCTCCCACAATTCGTAGCGTCGTCACTTGTCCGCAGAATCGCTGCAAACCAGTTCCGGCTCCCGGCGACAGACCGAGCCAAGTATCAGCAACTGCCCGACCACGTAATTGTTCGCATCGAAGAAATTGTGCGCGAGGCCTATCTCGAGGCCGGCGAGGATGTTGGCGGCGACCTTTTGCGCGAGCACCTATGGCAGCGAGCACTCGAAGGCCGTCGGGAAATGATTGCAAGTGAAGAACTGCTGATACCCACAGAGTTCAGACGGCGAATCGGTGTGACCGAGAAGCGACTCGAGCGACTGCTTGGCGATGGCAGACTGTTTGCAGTTGAAGTAGACGGAGTCCAATACGTTCCCGCTGCGCTCGCGGACCCTGCGCACAATCAGCGGCGGCTGCAGGCAATCTGCCAAATCATAGTACCTGCCCCGCCGATGAGCCGACTGGACTTCCTCGTGTCGCAGAACGGAAGTCTCGGCGACCGGCGCCCGCTGGACATGCTCGAAGACGACGGCGATTTCAACAGGCTGCGGCAAGCAGCAGCGGCTTGGGTGGCCGAATGGTCGCGGACCTCGGTAAAAGTCTACGGGGGCGTGCACGAGACGGAGCCAACTGACGTCTCTCCTTTGTACACAGCAACCGCAGAAATTAACCCGCGCCGTCCGTTGTGGGAGCGCGCGTCGGAGGCGCTTCACGCCCACGGATACCAATGGCCGCTTGGCCCTTATATGGACGCCCGACAGTTCACCCTTTTTGTTGAGCGACAAACAGCTGGCGATGCCGCGTCAACGCCGGAGGCGTGCATACAAATCGTAGTGGACGGCGAAGATGTCCGTATCCGCATCGTTGCCGCGCCCGGTGCGACGCTTAAGTCACAGACGTTTCCGGCCTTGAGGCAAACGAATCTTATTGACCTCGCTAAGCGAGTCATCGCCCACCTGAGATGAGCCAACATGTACCTGACGACTTTCCCCGAGACGTGACGCCAGCGTCGCTGTCCGGAGCGCAGCCAAAACTGGCCGGGCGCCTCATTAAGGGGAAGTTTGTCGTTGGGCAGACGGACGATGAGCGTTACCAACGATGGGAGGTATGTGAAGACCTCGCGCAGCAACTGGTCGCGAAGGCTCGAAAGGACGCAGTAAAGTATCCGCAGCATTCGCGGGAGGTTACTTTGCAACGCATGAGGCGTGCAATCGAGGTCAAAGGGTGGGTAACAGTCGTGGAGGCGGATTGGCTTGTCGAACGGCTGCGAGCGTTGCTCCACTGGTAGCAGCTAACCGAACGTAGGCTCGATTCTGCGTCGATTCTCCACAGATGCTGAGCAAAAGTCGGAAGCCGTTGACGACGCCGGCTTGCTCACTGTTCCCACGGGTATGAACAAGAACCAAACCATGACCGTTGCCGAAGTGGCAGTGTTGCTGAACGTCTCACCTGCCTATGTCATCAAGCTAATCCGTGACGGAAAATTACGCGCGAGCGCAAACGCAGATGGCACACACGCCGTCGCAATCACAGATGCGGAGGCCTACCGCTTGAGTGCAAAACGGCGCGGCCGCAAGGCGCTGGAAGAACTTGCACGCGTGTCGCAGGAGGCTGGAATCTACTGCAAACGAAAGTGACGGAGCAGCGGAATGCTGACAGGAAAAGCCGCTACATCACGAAATGCAGATATGGAATGAAGTTCAGCGCCGCAAGCCCGCTGGCTGGCTAGGGCTAGATGGTGACAATCTTCGCTGCCCCACTTGGTACCGCGAAAACCTGGTGCGCGGCACCTACCTCCTCGGTATAAGCGAGCCCGCGGCGCTGGGGGAACCTAAATCAAAGCTGGAAGATATGCGATACGAGAATCTGATTGCTGATGCACGCGACCCCGAGCTGACAGAGTCTACGCGCGTACGTGCCGCTTTTGATGCCATTTATTGCTGCTCTCCGGACTTGGAATCGATGGTGCAGTCGTTGACGGTGCTCGGGCTGAACGCAGACGATGCCTCGCTTGTGAGCCGGTTGGCCGACTGGGTCTTGAACGTAGCGCCGCTTGGGCCGCTGCCAATGTCGCCAAGCGAGGCAGTGGCGCTCGCGGAGCGCGTTCACAAAGTCGTCGGTGGCAAGTAATGCTGCGCGTGATAATCGCATTATGTTGGGGCGGACGTTAGTTAGGGCGCCGAGTCATTGCGACGGCAGACATTGGCCGCATACGGGATGGTGCGTTTGCGGATATCGAGTGCGTCGCGACGAACAGGTGTAACGACGTCGGTGACGAAGTAGTCGTGGCCGACTAACTGGATTGACGCGTTGCTTTCTTCGCTGCAGTGCCGGCGCCTAGATACCGAAAGCAAAAAACGCGACTGCGACGAGCCTTGGCGCCCGTGCTATCGATAGTTGTCGGCGCAGAGCAGCATCAGCGCGAAACTTCACGCGTTCTGCTCCAATTTTTTCTAACGACAATCGTCCGTTTACCGACGGCGCGTTGTCCAGCACAGAACGGGTGCCTCGTTGTTCACTTTCGTGCATCCGATAAGCGCAACTGCCCCTTACCAGAACCAATAGCAAATGCAAAATGGGCAAAAGCCCGGCTATCGGTCGTTTGCTCAATTTGGCATGCAACTTGCCTCTCGATACGCGGCGCTATCAGTAACGCTAGTCTTGGCCGCCGGCTCGATGGGTTGATGCAAACGCCTGGGGCATGTTCGTTTTCTTCGGGAGAGCTACCACATAAGCATCCACTTTCAGCAGTGAGAAACCGCAGGAGGGCTTCATGTCTCGGTCCACGCCAGTAATTGCCAGCACAACCGTAGGCGGCGAAAAATTTCACGCTGAATTTCTCAGCGATACGGGCCGACTGCGAATTATCGGCGGCGTAACAGTGCGGGCGGAATGGTTTCCGCCGCATTCGTGGTTTGCCATTGCATCTGTTGCGGGATACAGCCGATGGGGTACGCGGCCGGACGAAACGGACTTGCTGCGGCTCATCGAAAACTTCATGCGGTTACCAGGACTGCCGGCTCGCTGAACAGAGCTGTGAGCGCGACCGGCGATTGCGCCTTCCGCCTGGCCCTAAGTAAGGCTCCTCCTGCGGTGCCGCAAATTTTTAGTCTGGGAAGCCGACAAGGGGCCAACTGCCTTCCGCACCTGACGTAGCGGCTACTTGCGAATATGTTGCCGGGCGCGCAGACCGTGAGCCTTCTGGCGCCGGCAAACCTTCAAGCATTTACTGCCCAGTTTCTTTAGACATAGCGCTGTTGTCGGGAGTCATGCCGGGCATACCGCTGCAGACAGCGCGACAGCGCGACAGCGCGACAGCGCGACAGGGCGACAGGGCGACAGGGCGACAGCGACGAACATAGTCCTGTATTTAATGGTGTACTTCCCCAGAGTTTCCATGCGTAATTGCGCGGGTATGACCCATATACGGCGAATATTCGCTACTGGATTCGAAAACAGGATGTTCGCGATGACGCAGCCTGATGCCCCAGCCGGGGTGGCCAACGGTTGAGGTGTGCGGCCGATGTGGCGTGAAGGCCATCGCCAAGGCTGCCGCCGTCGAACCCATTCGCAGCAGTGGTGTCTTCGGCTTGGGCAAGAGGGGTCCGTGCGCCATACTCCGCGCTGTAAGCGAAAGCGTTTTACAGGCGTAACTCTCCGAAGCGAGCCCCCGCCCCGACGACCACTGATGAATGGCCGACGTTTCGAGACCTTCCCGGGCCGCAGCCAGATGCGCATGAACCCCGCGACCCAGGCATCCTGCTTGCTTAAGTAAGCTAGCTGTATGAAAGGCGCGGCGCACGTTACGTCGCGTCGGACTCCGGAGCTGGTTATGAAAACGCTGGATGCAACGTCGCGTGCGGGCGGCGTCGTTGCGGTGGTAGTCCTGTCCGTAGCTTTGTCCGGTTGCTACTACTACGTGCCCTACGGCTACGTTCCGTACGGCGAAGTGCCAGCGGCAGCGCCGCAGCAGCAATATCCTTTCTCGTTGACCGACGCGGCCACGACCGGTGCGGCCGCGTCAGATGTAACTGCATCGACGACCTATGTCGCACCAGTCGCGCCCGTCTTCGTCGTGCCTGCGTATTACCCCGTCGCGTATCCGTACTACGGCTGGCCCGCGTGGTGGGGACCATCGGTGTCACTGAGCTTCGGTTACTGGGGCGGATGCTGCTATGGCGGGGGCCGGCACGGCTACTGGGGGCACCACGGCTATTGGGGCCATGGATATCGGGGCGGTTGGGGTGGTCATGGCAGTTGGGGTGGGCACGGATACCCAGGGCGTGGTATGGGCGGCGGCCAATACTGGGGCGGTGGCGGCGGTCACGGGCGTTCGCATTGAACGCTAACCGACATGCGCTCGTGTTCAACAGTCCCCGACAGCTGAGGCCATGGGTGAACCCGACGCAGCTCGCCAACGCGCGGCAGCGTCGGCCCGTGCGGTGACCAGTTTCAGCCTCCATTGCATGTCGACGAGTCTTTGCACATCAGGGACTAATGGAAGCAGCGGAGCCCCGAAAGCCCCCGGTTTCGCTTCAGTCGCGCGGGACGTGCCGCCGCATAGCCTCTGCCTCTACCTTCAGCGGCGCTCGCGACGGTGACGGGTGCGGTTTGCCCGCCTCTAGCCGAGGCAAATATGACCATCAATGAAGTCGCGAAGTTTCTATTTGTGAGCCGGCCACACGTTAGGCGACGGCAGGAGAACGGAAGCGACACTAGCTAGGCCTCAATAAGCGTCTGCGCTTGGGCCAGAAGCGCCGATGCCGCGAGAAACTCGTTGCGGCCCGCCATCGTGAGTGCCGCGGTCGCGGTTTCCCTGAAGAGGTTCTGGTTCGAGATGCGTGGCGCGCCGTGCTCCGCAATGCGTAAGCGCTGAAGTCGAAAGAACGTCAGCATCCCGAGCGCATCCAGTCTCTGCTCGTCCGATGCACTAGCCACTACCAGTTCTGCCGCTGCAACCAACCGACTGGTTGCACCTTCATACTCCGCTCGGTCCATGGCATCTCTCCGTGCTGCCCAGTACTGTACGTTCACCGACTGAGAGCGCGTGCTGCACTCTGATGTCCTCTTGCTGGGACATGAAATCAGTAGCTCCCATGGAGAGGCGGTAGTCTTCGCCAACTTAGACGATGCAACCGCCTTACCATAGGATATCCGCTCGCGACATTGGAGGTCGTCTTGTCTACATTCGCTCTTAAAACAAGTATCCGCCGTTTTCTGTCGTTGGTCGTCGCTAGTTCATTGACGGTTTTGTCAAATGCGTATGGCGCTAGCTTTGATTGCAAGCAGGCCAAGTCTCCAGATGAGAGGGCTATCTGTGATTCACGGCAGCTAAGTGAGTTGGACGTCGAGATGTCCGTGCGCTATGAAATGCTGACCGGTCTGGTCGCGATGGGAGCCAGAGGCGCGATGCAGGATGAACAGCAAGCGTGGTTGAACATGAGACGAAAATGTCATAGTAATCAAGCATGCCTGCTTAGCTCATACCGACATCGCATCGAGATGCTTAAGGAAGACTATGCGCGACTCGCGAGTCGTGGTCCGTTTTGATGAGCGCCGCATGACCAGGCGACGGTATGTATGGCGCCCTTGGCTTTACTTCTTTTGTGCAGCTTCGCTTGCAACGGCTTCGAGTTGTCCCCAGAGGTGGTCGTAATGCTCACGTAACCACGTCGAGATTGCATCGTTATTAAGGAGTCTGACGATGAAGGCCAAGGAAACAGCCAGCTCAAGGTGCTCCACGCTGTACGTTTCCTCGGCCTCTGAATGACTTGCCTCTAGCGTGGCTATCTCATGCTCCAACTGCGCAATCTGCAATGAAGCTTCCGTTGCATCGCGTCTTGACCGCCGCACCCGGGTTACCAATTGCTCTGCCGGTGTCGTTGACCTGATTGCCTTTGCAAATGCTGACGTGAAGTTGGCCTGGCTGCACATGAGCTCCGCGGCCTCAATCTGCCTGAGAGGCGTCAGCCACCTTAGTGTCGAGTAGACCGACGCTGGACAAATTTTATCTGCGAGTAGCGCTGCAGCCTCCCCACAGATGCCGTCGAGCAGCGCAGCTTTCTGCTTCACGGTTCTCTGAACGACTCCAAGGACGCTCGCTATCCTAGCGGGGCTGACACCTCTGCGCATGGCTTCGGCAATCATCCGCGCGTCCTGCGCAGGCGTCAGGCGATTCACGTGCCGGTTGTATGTGTACGTCTCGTCGTCGGTGGATATCAGGCAGACGGCCTCGAGCTTCCCGAGTCGCTTTAATGCTTCCAGTCGAAGGCGGCCGTCGAGGACGACATAGCACCGGGGCCGCGTTGCGTCCTCGACAACGACAAGCGGTTCCACGAGTCCCACGGTCGCGACCGACGCCAGGACCTGAAGGTACTTTCTGCTAGAGATGGCGGACGCGGGAAGCGGACGATGTGGACGAAGTATGTCGACACTCAGCGTCATCAGGTCGGGCCAGAACGCCGGGCGCAGCGGCGCGGCAGTTTCCGCTTGCTTATCTGCACTGTTCACTGTTGCTTCCGGATTCGTTGTTCAAGCACCTTCGGTATGCTCGAAATTGCTTCCTGACGCAGCAGCCCAACGAACCTCTCATCGTTCAGGAGCGTCTTCATCACATTGCGGATGATGACCATACGCGCATGGACCAGGTCCGCCTTCTTGCAAAGCAGCTGATGCGATTCGCTATCCTTGACGTACATTTTGCGTAGCTGCTCCGGGGAAAGAGGCCCCGATGATGTACCCCGCTTGCCGGACTTTTGCAGTGAGCGGTGCTGCAACCTTTGCGCTATCAGCCGCCGGACGGTCGCCAATTGCCGCCCTTTAAGCAAACCTTCTGCGTAAGCATCGGCGAGCGCGCACTGAACTTCAGCCTTGTCTGAGCGAGCAATGCTGACGGCGAGCCCGATTGGCACTGTGCCGCGTTCGACGGCATGAAGCAGTCGTTCTTCGCCGTGCTCCAGCAGGACGAGCAGGCTGTGCAGATAAGAGTGGGTAAGTCCGACTTTGTCTGCGACTACCTCCGTTGAGTAGCCGTCATCAATGAGCGCTTTTATGTCTCGAAGCAGCTCCGTGGGGTTGTGGTTTCGTCGCGCAACATTCTCCACAAGGCTCATTTCGAGACACCCAGCCTCGTCGCGCTCGACTATTCTTGCCGGAATTGTTTCGTGCCCGAGTAGCCTGACGGCTTCAATGCGGCCTTGCCCGCACACGAGGTCGAACCGTGGACTAGCATCGGTTGCTTGCCTGCGGCTAACGGTGATGGGGCGCTTAAGACCTACAGCCGCAATACTGGCGACTATCGCCTGATGTTGAGCTCGTGCGCGCGCTCGCGGATTAAGCACGCGAATGTCGTCGAGCGGAATATCGACAATCCTCTCATCCACTCGTCCTTTGTTGCTATTCATGTCCCGCCTCCAGTGCGCTGCGTTCGGCAAGATAGCGAAGCATGTCGAGATTTGGCACATAGAAGCGGCGCAGGGCGGGGATATGCAGAGGGCAAACGACGGTCGCCTTGCCGGGAAGAACGACGCCGCGGGGGAATACGTAAAATCCGTCAACGCGAACAGGCATGCGGCTGAACAGCACAATGACCATTAAATCGACCGGGTAGTTGCCGGGCCATTTGAGTGTCCACGTGCGCGCCCCGGCACCGCGTGGCGCACTGAGGCGCGCGATGAATTTGACACTCAGTTCATTGTTCACTTGCAGCAAGGTACGGCATCGGTACAGTACCGGATGGTGCCCGTCCTGTGAGAGGCTCGTAGACATTGCCTCGATGAGTGAGTGGAATACGGCGTGCGCCTGCCGCCGCAGGTCGACATAGTCGTACTGGCACGTCGGCTTGAATCCGACGCTTCGGTAGGCGTTTGCCAGACATCCGAAGCGCTTCGCAAACCCACTCTTGCCGTTAACGCTCAATCCCTGCGCCATCGCTCTGACATTCAGATAGCCGGCGCTTTCCCACAGCCGCTTCAGGTCCGCATTCGTCTCTGCTTCGACGACGCCTCGCGCGTACCGGGTCAACCGGAGCTGCGCGGCCTCAAAAAGTGCCGGTTCAACGATGGCGCCAAAAGCACCAACGGCCCGAATCCACTCTGAAGGCAAATTAGTGACGCGAGGCGCGTGCAGTTTCATCGACGACCTGTTGTAGACGTTGTTGCCCAGATATTTTTCGTTCATCAGAAGCCGGCGGATTGTGGGTGTACTCCAAGGTCTGTCATAGGCGTTGTACACACCTGTGTCGTTAAGGCGTCGGGCGATGCGTATCGTGCTTATTCCGCCGTTCACGTACCACTCGAATATCCGACGCACCAGGGCGACTTCGTTCGCGGGACCGGGAACGAGGACGACGCGGTCGGTGTGGATGCTCTTGTATTCGAACGGCGCGAGTGGCGCTTTCAAGTCTCGATTCATGTTGACAAGCATCCGGCGCAACCCAAGCCCAGGCGTTGACCCCTGCCAGAAGCCCAGGCGCACCAACCTGCATTGACCGGCGAACACCTTAGCCGAGAGCTCCCGGCTAAACTCGCCCGCCATCGCGCGCTTGATGGACTTGTAGACGCTTGCAAAAGGGCTACTGTCATTCTCAAACTGCTCGGAGCAATAGATAACGCGCACGCCCACGCGCCTGCACTCATGTTCGTGGTACGCCGCTTCGTCAGTGTCCTGGAATCGTCCCCATCTCGACACGTCGAATACGAGCACAGTGTCGAACTCGCGGTCCGCGTTGCGGACGTCGAGCAGCAACCGTCGCAGTCCCGGGCGCTCGCGCAGCGTAAGGCCACTCAGGCCAGAGTCTTCGTACGTGCTAACGATTGTGATGCCATGAGCTTCTGCATAATCAGCAATAGCCTGCTTTTGCGCCAGAGGCGAATATTGCTGCTGGTCAGTCGACATCCGAACGTACTGCGCCGCCGACACGGCGCGGGCAGGTGTCATCAGGCATGCGACAGGAAGGGTATCGTCGGTTGCCATTGAGGGGACCCTCGCATAGCAAATCTTAGTGATAGATGCCGCCCGCGCGAAGTCAAGGCATATCCCCGAAGGCTAGTGCTATCGCCCTGAGGGTTTCCGGGCCGCAACCTCGTTGCGGTGTGCCGCTCCGCCACTTACGACGGCTCACGCATTTTCTTGCACGAGGAGTTCATTCGTCTGCGAACGACGAACAGTGCGAACTGCGTGACATGAAAACAGGCGTTGGTCTGGTACATCTACAATGTCGCATATTGACTGTCAGACATCGATGTCATTGCGATGAGCAACCCGCTAAACCTTGACCTGCGCGCTCGCGCGGAACTGCTCACCTATCTTGTTGTATCTCATCTTCTCGCGAGGCAGATGACTGGCGAGTGGCTATCCGTCGAACATCTGGTGGAGTCAACGACGCTATGGCTCAAGACGAACGGTGGGGGAGCTGACGTGATGCAGCGCGTGATGCTTTCGACCCGTGCCCTGGACGTCGCTCGAGGCCTCGAACAGACGTTGGGCCCAGCCGTCGCGCCGGGTTCAGTGACGGCGTTGTTCTGCGAAAATCTGCGCCTCGATTTCCGTTCCCCCGTCGCCAGAGATATCTACCAGCACTGCCTCACACACCTGGTCGACTCTGGCTGCTTCTGAACCCGAACTTCCTGCCGTCTACGAGCGACGCTTTTTGCGCCTTTTGTGTGTCGACGTGGCGATGGCGCCAGCAGCGGCATCATAGGGAAGCTTCATGTGGCGCCGCGGCGCTATCGCAAAGTCCGCCTCGTTGACGATGCCCTTTAGGGCCGCGAGGTGGGCGGGCAGGCGGGATGCAAGCCACTGTCCAATGACGTCGTCGTGAATCCATGTCCGCGTCCAGCCTGCGGCCAGTGTAAGAAAAAGCAGATTGGCATCATGGTCGGCCCGCAAGACCTCCGCGCTCTCTTGAGCCTCAGCGAGCCTGTTCACAATCCGGGCAAGTTCGCGAATGCAATCGGGCCTGGAGCTACAAAGATGTCCGTTATCAACGCGCCTGTCCGCTGGCGTTGCGGCCAGCAGTGCGCGAGCGAAATCGCCGGTGAGATTGTCCTGCCGAAGCATGAGCGAGACAGTGCGCACCTGATGCGCTGGGGACATGCTTTCGAGCGCATGCGCAGTCCGTGCTGGTAGCGTCTGTCCGGCGACAATCTCTGCCGCTTCTGCGCACAAGCTCGCCAATGTCCCATTTCCGGGCTGCGCCAAGCTTCGGCAGATGAATCGCGGACTCTGTGCTTTCTTCATTACGGCCTCGCAGCGAGGCGCTCGAAAAGGAGCCGGGGGATGTTGGTAAAGCCTCGCGTCCTCATTAGCGCCACAAACGCTGCATCACGCATGAGCGCTCGCAGAATCGCCAGCACCTCGTCGGCTTCGCGTTCAGTATTGCGCATGCTCCTGACGGCGCTTCGTTGCCGGGCCAATTCGAGCGTGAGAACTGAGCGTGCCTTCGCCTCTGGTGGTCTGCGGCCGCCCTGAAGGGAAGACTTCGTGTTGCCATGCGGTCGCCTTGGCTCTGCAGCAGGCGTCCTCTTGTGAGCGACGCGGTTCGGTGGCCTCACGATGAGTCCCCAACCATGCCGTCCACCTGCATCGCATCAAGGGACACGGTATCGGCGATGAGCAGCAGTGACTTCAGGTCAGCCCGCTGGTACTGACCGAAGTGTGTCTGTCCATGCCGGCAAACAACGGTGTAAGCCCCTGCCACCAGACTTCCTCGAGGAAAAATATGGAAGTCGAGGAGGTCTGTACCTGCCCGCTCAATGCGGCCATAGACCAGGAAGTCGACAGGGAAGCCGTCTGGCCAGCGCGCGACCCAATACGGTAAGTGACCGCCGATGAGCCATGGACTGCGCACAGCAAGCTTGAATCGGAGCCAATTATCGACACAGAACGTAGTCGTGTGCTTTTCGTAGCGTACGTCATGGCCCTGGCTCCTTAACGCATCGAGAGTGGCGTCCGCGATGTGGTGTTCCACATTCTGCTCGGTGCGTCGGTTCAAAGACCGTTCGGGCGCCAGCCTCGGTACGTAACCTACCTCGTCATACGCCTTGTAAAGGCTCCCAAACTCGCGCATGACCTGCTCAACCGACGGAGCACTCCGGTAATACCTCAGGGTCGCCTGGTCGAGCTTGCCGGCTTTCGCTATGACTTTGCGCAAGCCGTCGAGTATCTCTTCGCGCGTGGACTGCCTGCGGTTCGCCTCCATCTTTTTCTGCACGGCCGCGAAGACCCGCCTGTCGACTACGGGCTCAAACGCGTTCTCGAGACGTATCCAATCCTGTCGTGGAACCTGCTGCCATGCTCCATCGAGCTTGGAGGACGTCCTGCTGTAAACGGTAGTCCCGACGTACGCTTCATTGCGAAGGATGCGCAGGATGTTCTGGGCGTCCCAGCGCCGTCCCGAGCAGTTGCGCAGGCCAAAATCATTGAGGCGCTTCGCAATGCCAACCCCTGTGACCGTTTGCGTTGCATACCATTCGTACATCTTCCTGACGAGTGACGCTTCAGTCGTGGATGCGGGCGCGATGACGACGCGGTCGTTCTGCACGCTCTTGTATTCGTACCGTGCAAGGGGGCGTCTTGTCTCTTGCTTCGAATCAATGAGGATGCGTTGCAGACCATAGCCGGGTGGGCCACCGGCATGAAACCCGCGCTGCGCGTTCAGACATTGCCCAAGGAAGACCTTACGGGACATCTCCCGGCTAAACTCTGCCGCCATCGCCCTTTTGAGTGCTTTCATGACAGAGGTTGCAGGGCTCGCATCGTTCGAAAACGACTCGGCAACGTAAATTACGTTCACGCCGGCGCGTCTGCACGCGTACTCGTAGAAAGCCGCCTCATCCACGTCCTGGAAGCGGCCCCAACGACTCACATCGAAGACCAGAACCGTATTGAATTTACGGCGCGGATTCTCAACGTCCAGCAGCAATTGCACAAGCGCCGGACGCTGCCTGAACGTGAGCCCGCTCAGGCCTGCGTCTTCGTAATCGCAAACAACGCGGAAATTGTGAGCGCGCGCATATTCCGCGATAGCCTCCCGCTGGAACAGCGGTGAATACTCCTGATGGTCAGTCGACATGCGGATGTACTGCGCCGCTCGCTGAAGCGCATGTGGGTTGGTTCCGCTTTTCGTCGCAGAGGCCATGACGTATATCCGACAGCAACACACGTCTGTAGTAGTGACTTCGAGCAGGAAGTCAAGCCAATTCGTTTCCAGCGTCCCGACGGACCTCGTTCGCAGCCGCCAACCCCTTCCCCAAGTGCGCACTATCCCGTTGCACGCCCATACACTCAATTGCGTGCCTCGCGCGGGTCTTCGCAGCGTTGCGAATACGGGCTGTGCGCCCGTTGCGGAAGCGGACGCCGGGGGGCACAGACAGCCGCCGATAGACCCTAGAAGGACAGTGCTCCGCGAGTCTGTGAGGCAATCAACCTTGGCAATGGCTCCGCGCGCCTTGTGGGGCTACCCCGACCGTTGCGAAAGTGACGACTTTGCCTGCCATTTTTCAAGCAGTTCGAACATCGTTTTGAACCAGTTGCCTGGCAAATTCTGAGTGCCGACGTACGTCGCGTTGCCGGCGTATTCACCGAGTAACCAGAGCTGGCGTATTGCTACGAAAGTATAGATGGCATTGAGGTCGGACTCCGCGATGTCGGCAACCGACCGATAGCCATCAAGAAAGGCGTTCCACATTGCGCCCACCTTTTCGTCCGGCTCGCTCAGATTGCCTTGCAGCAGCCTGGCCCAGAGGTACACGGCGAGGTCGTAAGCTTGATAGCCTGGGCCGCTGTCGTCAAAGTCAAAAAACCACGCCCGGTTCTGCCCAGCGGCGCTCCTACTGACGAATGTGTTACCGCCGTGGCAGTCGCCGTGACACACGACTTTTGTCAACGCGGCTCCTTTAATGCTCTCCGCAAGGGTCTGTGCCGCCTTCGTAAAGTCGTCTCGGAGTGCAAACTCGAGGTGCTCTAGCAGTTGGATGCGGGCGAGCGGTTTTGAAATCAAGTGGTCGGCGTCCAGCGTATATCTGCTCGCGGGGCCGTCGTAGGCCCGCGCGGCAACATGAATCGTCGCCAACGCAGCTCCGGTCAAACGCACATTCTCAACATCGTCTCCGGGCGGCTCGCCGTCAAGGTAGTCAAAGAGCACGAGCGCGCGGCTCCCTTCGGGGGCGATAACCCTTGCTGCGAGGTTCCCGCTTCGGGTTTTGTGAGGGGCCGCGACAGCAGCGCCCTTGTCTCTCAAGTGCTCCAGCAGCGAAACCTCGAATTCAATATTCGCGTCCCCCCGAGAACGCAATGCGCTTAGTCGCGCAATACGACGGTCCCCGTTGGCGAGCCGGACCTCGTAGACGTCGTTGAACCCACGGCGAAGGAGAATGCAGTCGTTGATTTCGTCAATGCAAAACTCCCTCTCGACGATATGACCAATGCTCCGCGCATCAACCGTAGACCGTACGATGCAAAGGTCAACGGTCTCGGTTTTGTTTGAAAGGTTCATCGCTATCGTCCAGTGTCAGCGTGGCCAGGTGGTTGTCAGGACGCGGCGCGTCGTCACTGCAGTTGAGGAGTTGAGGGGCAGCTCCTGCGTAAAAAAGCGAGCGGTTGCGCCGCACTGTGCTTAACAATCGCGAGACGTTGTGGCGTTTCACTTACGGACGGCCGCATCCGCAGCTGTCCGAACACGCACTGGAGACTGGAGAGAAGAAACGAACTTCTTGAATCCAGGCTCCCATATTGATATTGCATCGTCCACTGCGAACATCCCGTGTCCGTCGCGGCCGAATGGTTGCTCAAAGACAAGCTGTCCATTTCCGCCCGCCGCCTGGAAGGCGTTGAACCACATCTGCACGACATCAGGGGAAAAATACATGTCGTTCTGTACGTAATGCCAGAGCACAGGAACGCGCGTCGTGGCTGCAAAATGGCCGATTGCATCGGCCATTCTCTCCGGCGCACACGGCTGTCCGGGATGCGTAGCGGGGCGGCCGCCGCGCCCGCCCGAGAAATTGGCCACTCCGATGAGGCCTTTGGGGGCGTAGCTTGCCGCAGCAAGTGATGCGAATCCGCCTGCGGATTGGCCAACCAGAATCACTCGCTCGGGGTCGACTTGCGGGAGTGTGTCTGCAAAGTTTACGGTAGCTATCAGGTCCTTCGCGGCTTCGGCGCCGGCCGTTTCAAAATCGGGCGCCCGACAGGAGCCAGTGTCCTCAGCAAACGTACCGCCCGTGGCCCCGTATCCACGCCGTATTGGGACGATAACAGCAAATCCCATACGGACAAATTCGCGAATCTGCGTGAGCTTGCGATATCGACCGATTTTTATCCTGTCGTGCGCATTTGGCGGATTGCCATGGCTGAGAACGATGAGGGGAAAGGGGCCCGGTCCGTCTGGCATGTAGGTCGTAGCGACGAGCTCGCGCTGGCGCATGCCGAAGAAGCCTTTCTCCGACATTGGTACCGCGACGACGGTTTCGTTCAAGTCTGTCGCAACCGGGTCCGATTCCGCAGCGCCCGCAACGGGCAAATGCAAGATAACCGTGACGCTCACAAGCTTGCACAACATCCGCAACCAGGTTTGCATAGCTTCCTCTCAATGGTCCGCTATCAGCATTGTCAGTGCGGCGGTTGCAGCGAGCGCGCAGAATCTAACGATAAGGGGATTGGCACCGCTCCCCGAGAATCCAAGAGACACGCTGCCCCGTCGCTGCATGATACGAAGACGTTGCTCTTAGTCGCCGACGCTAGGTGGTTATAAAGATGACCTGTACGCCGTCGTCATTCACGTCGAAGGTCACATATGCGGAGTCGTCCAGTACGTATTGATATCCCTGCATCACCAGAAAGGCAGGGAAAGGGTTCTTGATTGGTTTCCCGAGTTTAGACGTGACCTTCTTCGTGTCGTCGCCTAGTCTGATGCCAAGAACGGTGCCGGCGAATGGCGCATCAAGGCGGATGGACTCTACGTTTCCCGACGCATTGAAGAACGCCCACACATTTCTGGTTCGGAGGTGCAAGACCGATTTGCCTTTGTTTGGGTCAGGGATGCCCGGAGGTAGAGCTACGCTCCTTGCCATCGGCTCCGTTTCTGCAGTCGTTCTCAGTGCAGATTTGACCGTCGACACATCGTCCGCCAGTTTGAAACCCAACCCAAGAACAGGAACCATCTGTGCGAAGGCGCCTTGAGCTGATGTAAGAGCCGCCAGCAAGGCGAACTTCGCCATTATCATTTTTGACATTTGCTATTTCCCCGCCGTCGTGCGGCCTTAGTACTAAACTGCTTTTGAGCCTGCTATGTTCTCTCTCGCAATGAGACCATTTGAACGTCTATATGGTCAAGGGAATGAGGAAATCACGGACGAGAATGCAGTTGTAAGTAATGCATAGTTTTTGCGTTGTTTTCATTGGCTCGCGCCCACTTGTCCGAATTGCTGCGCGCTGGTTACGGTGGATGTGCGCTCAGGAGTAAGCGGTATGTCAGCAAAAGAGTTTCTCGGTTCTGAGAACGACTTATATGTGATACGGGCATGCATGTTCATTGCGACGGCAAGTCCGCTATAGTCGAATTCGCGTCAACTCTCGAAGCAATCGCATGGACGCTCAGCTGGTGATTATCTGTGGGCTTACATTTGTAATCCACGTCATCGCGACATTGGCCTACGCGGTCCGTATCGCTGGCGTCCGCACCCGCCGGATTGCACTGTCGTTTTCGCTCTTTGGAATAATCGCCCTCGTGTCCCGAACGGCCAACTCATTTCAGGGCCCGTTTATCGCCAAACGTGTGGAACTCGACATCGCCCGGCATATGGAAGGTGGCCTTCTTGATGACTTCCGTCTATTCCTGATGATGGCGACAGTGGCGACCATAGCGGGCACATTACTGATACCGACGTTTCAGCGATACTTCAGTCGCGCAGTTGAACACTTCCAAGTTCATCGCTCCGTTCCGCGCCTCCTGCTTCATGTATTCAGTCGAGGAGGCGTCAACTATCTGCGATATGGTGTGCGGCTTCCTTCTGCACGAAATGTCGTGCGGCTGACCTCTGGCCTCAGCGTGTCCAGGACGGTCATTGCACTGAATGTCTTCGCGATGGCAATATGGACAGTCGGTGTTTTTGCCACACTTTATGCGGGATATATGAAACCGGAGCTGCGGGTGACCTGCGCGAACCTCTCATCTGTCATCAACGGGTTCGCAACTGTCGTATTGGCAGTGGTCATCGACCCGCACGTTTCCGTGATGACTGACGACGTCATTGAAGGTCGGATTACAGAGAGCAGCTTCAGGCGGGCCATCACTGCGCTTTCAGGTGCCCGTATCTTGGGAACGGTATGCGCTCAGCTTCTGCTCGTACCGGCAGCACTCATCATCACGCGAGTTGCTGAGCTTATTTAGCGGGGATTCAGCTGTGTAGGCCGAGAAATGGAGCCCCACGAGCAGCAATATGCGTTGCGAGATGCATCCTTTAAGGATGCTCCTGCGCGACCTGCTGGCGTCTAACCATCGGCCTGCCAAAGCGCGCGAGCCCATCAAAGTGGCCGTTAGAAAAAATTAAATCCTCATTCGCTAGATATGTCTTTGCTTATTCGTATCTTCAAAGAGTAGCGCATAGTAATGTCGAATGCTCCAGGCGATTGCCGCATCGGTCCCTTCGCCTTCTTCCGGCGTCTCATCCTAGCCCTGGCAGGCGCCGCGAATGCAACGTCGTCGTCTCTGAATCAATTGGCACGTAAGGTGTGTGTAATATTATGACGGAGTCATCAACACGAAAGCGTCTCCAGCACTCCGTTCAATGCCCCATTCTGTTGAAATTTCTGCCGCCATCATCTTTGCCTTTGCGCTCATTCATACGTTCGCCGTAGCACGCATTGAAAAGCTCTCGCACCGTTTTCCGCGGCATGCGGGTGTCTTCCACTTCCTCGCGGAGGTGGAGGTCGTCTTCGGATTCTGGGCGCTGATTCTGTGTCTTGCGATGTGGGCGCTCGTCGGGTCACACGTGACCATCGAGTACCTGGAGCATCGCGAGTTTACCGAGGCGCTGTTCGTCTTTGTCATTATGGTGGTCGCCGCGAGTCGACCTATTCTCGTACTGGTGACGACCATTGTGATGCGGCTTGCGCGGTTTCTGCCTGTTCGCACCGAGGTTGCCGTTATCTGGTTCTCTCTATCCGCCGTTCCCCTCCTGGGCTCCATCATCACTGAACCTGCGGCGATGACACTCGCCGCGCTATTGCTGCGCGACACGCTGTTCTCCGCGCGAAGTTCCGAGCGGGTGAAGTATTTCGGCCTGGCGTTGCTTTTCGTGAATGTGTCCATCGGTGGGGTCATGACGGCGTATGCAGCACCGCCGGTGTTGATGGTCGCGAGTGCCTGGGGGTGGAGCACCGGATTTATGGCGGCCACCTTCGGATGGAAAGCAGCGCTCGCAGTTGTTTTCAATGCTACGGCTTTCGTCGCCCTGAGTGCCAGGAGCGTGCCGGCGTCCCAAGGGAGCGGGGGTGGTACAACCGCACCGTCCCAACGCGTTCCGGTTGGCGTCACGCTAGTCCATCTCGGGTTTCTCGCGCTTGTCGTCATCAACTCGCACCACGCTGTCGTGTTCATCGGGGCATTCCTCTTCTTCCTAGGCTATACGCACGCTTACGAGCGCCACCAGTCGCCTCTCATGCTGCGCGAAAGCCTTCTAGTCGCTTTCTTCCTTGGCGGCCTGGTTGTGCTCGGCGGCCTACAGCAATGGTGGCTTCAGCCGATAGTGCGTTCCATGGATGCGTTGACACTGTATTTCGGCGCGACAGGCCTGACGGCAGTCATGGACAACGCTGCCATTACGTATCTCGGGTCGCTCATACCTGGCTTATCAGACAGCGCAAAGTATCTGCTCGTGGCAGGAGCGGTAACGGGCGGAGGATTGACGGTGATTGCAAACGCTCCGAACCCGGCCGGCCTTGCGATACTCGGGAACCGGTTTGAGGGAGGCGCAGTCAGTCCGATTAAACTGCTCGGCGCCGCGCTCATGCCTACCATAATCGCAGGTGTAGCCTTTCTGGTTTTATAGGCAGGTCGAACAAAAGCGACACGGACGGTCGAGGCGTTCAAATGTCCGCATGCGACGTGTCGGGACAACGACGCAAGAGCGTACGAAAGTTCTTGTTTGGTGGCCGACTAGCTTTGCGGATGGCGGGTGACGCAGCAAAAGAAGCAGAACTGTTGCAGGTGGTTATGCAGTTCGTGAACCGGATGGAGCATGCCGACGCACCGCAGCGGCTGGAGGCGCTCGACGTCGGCAAGTACCAGTCCCAGATGCTTTCTAAGGTTGCAGACTTCTGTGCGACCGTGCGCCTGGCCACGGTTGAGTCTGGTGGCGAGTCGACAACCTGACCATTGCTGTCAGCTGTCCAGTGGACCAGCGATGGCGTTGGGAGCCGTCAAGTCGGGCAACCCAGTTGCGTCGCCAGGTCGTTTAAGTCTGCCGCCTCATAATCCCACGGTTGTTCAGCGTGTAAGTCGCTATGTTGGTCCGGGCCATGTTCGACAGGGCGAAGCACAAACGCGGTCTTTAGGCCGCACTGACGCGCTGCCGCCAAATCTCCGTTATGCGCCGCGACCATGCAAATCTCGGCGGGGCTAAACCCAAGAATTTCGGCAGTCTCAGCATAGACTTGGGGCGATGGTTTGTAGGCTCTGACGACCTCCGCGCCGAGAATCGCGTCCCAAGGAAGCGCAGCACGCTTCGCCATGTCCACCATCAGTCTGATATTGCCATTTGAAAGGGGCGCGATAATGAATTGACGCTTGAGTCTCAACAGCCCTTCCACAGAATCGGGCCACGGGTCGAGCCGATGCCAGGCAAGGTTCAGTTCGTCAAGTTCGTCGGGGGTGACCGAGTCGGCATCGATGCCGAAGTTGCGCATGACCTTGACCAGATTTTCCTTGTGAAGGACGTCGAGCCGAACAAACGGTCGTCGTCCACTTCGAATCTCTTCCATGGCGGGCGAGTATTCGCGGCGCCACGCGTCGGCGAACTCGGCTGCTTCAACGGCGAGGTTGTGACGACTGAGAAACGGCGCTACGTCTCGCGCGACGCCGCTTCGCCAATCGACGAGAGTGCCAAAGACATCGAACAGAAGAGCCTTGATTGTGGAATCCATGACCATTTGCCGAACCTCTCAATCGGTGCACTGAGACAAGTCTAGCGGGAAAAACGGGCATGCGAGCGGTGGCAGTTGTGCCAATTGCTCATGTCAAGTGCTTCCGACAGGCCTAAGGCGGACGGGTCTCCCTCAGGCACTAAACGACGGGTGGGGCGCTGCCAGGTCACCTAAAATGGAGATAGCTGAAAAATTAAAACATCATTCGCTAGATATGTCTTTACTCATTCACATCATCGAAGAGTCTCTTGGACATTAAAGCCATTCAATGGATGGGACTCTTTTTAGGGCAGGCAACCGCATCCTGCGGATGCTCGAAGGAAGCCTCATGCGCAGGGAAAGAAGGCGCCACCTTGGCCCGGCTCAACGCATTGCCGCAACGCAGAGCTGCCGATGGCTCTAGCTGTGAGCATCGACCCACGCGCGAGCCCAATCCAACCCTGCGAGTTCAGCTTCCTCCTCACTGTCAAAGTGACCAAGGACACCTGAAGCATGGACAAGCTTGCCACGAAAAGTGATGGTTCCGCTCGCCGCATAACGTTCCCTCTGCGACTGGCCTTCCGGCTCGACAATCGAGTGTCCGCATACTTGATACCCGTGGTAGCTCTGCGACTGCATCAGCGCACGACGTGAGCGGATAGTGCGTGGCCTGTCACGCGAAGGACGTTGCCCTCCGGTGTGACCTGCCGCGGAATTTCGGACATGTCCGGTTCGGGTCCAGGCAAAGTCCCTGGCGCATTGCCCTGCTTCGCGACGAGCCTTGATTCAGGTGCCGATGTGCGCCGCGAATACGCCTTCTTCGCATGCAAAGCCACGTGCCGCCGCACGGCGGGTTTGTGCAGGGCAGTCGCCCTATGTGGCGCAGTCCCGCGCGCCTCCGGCGGATTCCAGACTTCCGAATATGTGCCGGCTCCGAAAGCAGTCGGCGCGAGCGCCGCCGTCAACAACGCAAGTCCAAGTCTTCGCACGCTTTCCCTTTGCCTAGTGGCGTCCAAAGTGGTTTCGCTAACGCGCCAGATGGCACCGTCTTATTGCCGAAAGCGCGCGACGTCGATTCCGGCCGTCTTCAAAGCTGCGTCAATCGCCTCAAGCTCCTGGCCGAAGTCCAGCGCCCATTCCTCGCCGTCGCATCGCACAGTAATGCCGTTGTGCATCGAAATGAGATTGCGCGCTTTGTAGAGCGCGTCGACAAGGCTTGATTCCCGCTGGGCCTCCCGGACCCAACTATCCGCTCTCATGCTGCACCTCCTTGGGAAACCCTGCGCCCCTCACCCCGCGGCCGGCGCATGGGTTTGCGCTGACAAGGTCAAGAAACGACGGTTCACATTCAACGTCTTCACCTGTAGGATACTGTACATCCATACAGGTATTTTCTGCAATGCCCACTGTCACGCCGCCTCCGGAATCGATACACCCGTCCCTGTGGCGGGCGTCCCAGCTAGCACATGGGCGAGGCCGGGTAGTCGAGACGGGCTACCCGGCCCTGTCAGCGGAACTGCCGGGCGGCGGATGGCCGGTGGGCGCACTGGTGGACGTTCTCGTGCAGCACCCGGGCGTCGGGGAACTTCGGTTGCTGCGTCCTGCGCTGAGCCAGACGGGGAGCCGGCCCGTCGCATTCGTTCAACCGCCGCATACACCCAACGGGCTTGGGCTCGCCTACATCGGCCTGACGCTCGAACAGATGCTTCGCGTGAAGGCACCGAAAACTGCCGACGCGCTCTGGTCGGTTGAACAAATTCTGCGGGCGGGAAGCTGCGGGGCGCTCGTTTTTTGGGCTCAGTATGCGCAAGCTTCATCGTTGCGGCGTCTGCACCTTGCAGCGCAGTCATCGGAAACTCTCTTCGTGATGGTCCGGCCGCTCGCCGCGGCACAGGACGCGTCGCCAGCACTATTGCGGCTTGCGCTCAAACCGTCTGTCGACGGTCTGACCGTCGACATTGTGAAACGACGAGGACCGTCATGCGCGGAGCCCCTGGCGGTTGCCCTGCAACCTACCCCCGTTTTGCTGTCACGGCATGCGCGTCTCTCACGCGGGTCACCCGCCGAAGATGCCGCTCGGAGTCGCCCGAAGGAAACGTTCGCCTGAGCACACTAGGTAGCGTTGCTGCCCGGTACAGTTAAGGCACAACCGTCAACTCGATTATCGGACCATAAGGGTCGGGCGTAATCCACAACTCGGTTAGGCATAGGCAATGTTATTGAAGACGTCCTAGAGCTCGGAAACCACAGACGCTCTGCAGTTTCACCTCGTGGGTTTTGTTCCAGTAGGAAGTAGCGTGCGGGTCGCGCGCCAACCCGCCGCCAACGCCTCACAGGAACGCCAGGAAGTAAACATGAAAACCATTCTTGTGATAGACGACGAATGGAGCATTGTGACCGCGTGGAAACGCATCCTTCAATTCGAGGGTTATTGAGTGGTGACTGCTAGCAATGGTCTCGAGGGACTTGTCACAGCCAAACAGGCAAAGCCAGACCTCATCATCACAGACCGGTCGATGCGGATAATGGATGGCGTTGAGTTCTGCCGCCACCTGAAGCAAAACGGAAGTTGTCGGGAATTCCTGTGATTCTTAACAGTGCTCACCATTCGGAGCCGGGAGTCAAAGTATGGGATGAGTTTTTGCGCAAGCCGGTGTCCGTCGACATTCTGCTAGCATCGGTACGACACTTTCTGAACTGTGATGATGGTCGGGCGGAAACTCGGTGATTAGAAACGCGTGCGCTCGACATTGCCTGCCGCATCATGGCCAGCGTCTCGTGTCAGACGTCCTTTCGAAGAAAATGTCGGCATTCATCGTTGACCACAATGAGTCAGCGCAAGCGTGTCAGTCCTGGCAAGACCCGCGGCGAGTGAGTGCGACCGGCCCCAACCATGCAGACATTGGCCCATGCATAAGAACGGCGCCAAATTCAGCCTCGTGCTTCAAATCGCCCACTGGGTTTCAAGAGACGCGAGCGCTTCGCGTGGCACATCTGAACCGTGGGTTCCCGGCCGGCGCAATGGGGGGAAAACCCATGACGTGACGGGCACAATGGTTGCGCAACTGCTGGGGCATCCCATTTGCGCAGACAGGAGACACCCTTTGGCAGTTCTTGTTGGACTTTTCGCCTATTACCGCGACGCTGCGGAGGCGCTTGGCGCATTGGAGGCGCTCGGTCTTGCTCCGGGAAGCGGACATCTTTACCAGAAAAACAGGCATGGCTCGCGAGCCGCTCCTTGCTCAGAACCGTTAGACGACACTTCTCGCGCAGAAGAACGCGCCGAGTATGCCGCGCATGGCGACTACCTGAACGTCTGCGGCGCATCAAATCACTTCAGCGCAGACGCTGACTTCTATGTGCATATGTCGGGCGGCACTGCCAGCACGGACGCCTCCATGCGTACGCTCCTGATTGTGACCATGGGCGGCCTGGATTGCGCGACGGGGTCCAAGGTGCTGTATGACTATGGCGCGATGGCCGTCAGGGACGCGTCAGGCCGCTGGCGCTTCTCGCCTTATCGAAACGTCTGCCATAGTCAGGAGTAGGTGGGAAGCTGCCCGAAAACATCGCCCCTTTCATGAACCGCCTTAAATCGTGCGGGCTTAAAGCGAACCCGCGCTCCCGTTAATCGATTCATTGGGACGGGTCTCCGTTGTTGCCCTGGAGAAAAGAATGGCCCACGTGCTCCTCGTTGACGATGAAACAGATTTGTTGCAGCTGCTCGAAGCCGTGCTTGTTCATGAAGGGCACACCGTACGAACGGCCCAAAACGGAGCAGACGCACTGCATGACGTCTGGCTGAATGTACCCGACATTGTGGTGACCGATGTCGTGATGCCCATCATGGACGGCATACGTCTCGTGCGTGCGCTCAAAGCGGCGCCATTGCTCGCCCATATTCCTGTGATTCTGACGTCCTTCGTTAATGTGCCGCGTAACCTGCCGGTGCACGCGTTATTGCGCAAACCGTTCGGCGCAACTGAACTGGTCGATACAATTAGCAGGCTGCTGCGCAGTGTATCGTGCATTCGTTAGCAATATCGGTGGTTAGCGCGCCGGAGCGGCATCTTTCCAGGTTTCGCCGGCGCAGGCACTCGCGGCAAACGTGTCACTTAGCGGGACTTTTGTTTGCGGGTTCCCACCGTGACTAGCACAACGAAGCGATTAGCGGCGGAGACACCTCGCGCCCCGGGCAGACGCATGGGCCTAAGCTCGCGCGACCTGCGGGAAGACGTGCATCCGACGCAATTCATTCGCGCACGAATCCGATTGCGTCTCGATTGATGACACGCGGCATAAGCATTTCGCGTCCCTACGAAGGCCCAGTTCCCGCCGTCAGATGAAAGACCCAGGCGCGCTCCGCGACATATCGGAGCATGTTGAACCGCCCTGCAAACACCGTGTTCTAATGTGCATCATTCGCTGGTCGACGGTTCGCATCCACTTCGTTTGCTGCCTGCTCCCAGAATTGGACCTCCCGTCCTTCAGGAGCACCGGCTTCTTCCCACAATGTCCGTGCGCGGGGGCGAATACGGGCGTCACGCTCGGAGGTGCACTCAACGTCCTCAAGGTGCCTGCCGTCTGCATCAACTGACATGGTGACGACATCGTATCCGTTGGCAACCGTCGCCCAATTGGAAACCTGCTGAGCTTTCTCAAACTGGGCGATTGCTGCTTCCACGGCCTCCTGCTTCGTCCCTTGCGCCACTGCGACGCGCATTAGCTCACTGTGATGCGGCATTCCCGCATTTCCCAGGACTTCCTTGTAGAAGACAACTTCGTATGGGCGCCTTTCCGAGGCGCCACCTTCCACATCGCTTATGGAGATGACGCCGACCAGACGTCCGTCGGCGTTGGTAACAGCGAGCCTCTGCACGTGAGCCGCGTGCATTGTCAGCACTGCTGACTCGACCGTGTCGTCTTCGCCGCAACGGATGATGTCCAACGACATGACGTCGCTGACTTTCATCACGTTTGAGTCGAAACCGTCGGCCACGCCGCGCATTGCGATATCACGGTCAGTAATCATCCCGAGAACCGCGTCGTCCTGGCACACTGGAAGACAGCCAATATTTTCCCGCTTCAGAATGCGCGCTGCCGCAGCCAATGTCTGCTCCGGTGTAACGCAGACCGCATCTTTCATCCGCTCTTTAACCAGCATGGTATGCCCCTATCAAGGTGAATCGCAAAGCAGTCAGGCGCGGCTGCGCCTGCTCAGGTTGGTCGCGGCGGACAGGCGGACTAGGTCTGCAAATGGGACGCCTACGCAAGACAAGCCGACACGTGGACGAGTCAGCTCGTATAGGTCGTTGTTTGCTCGAATGTGCGGGCTGAACTGTTCGCGATGGCGGGGACTTTCCGGACGCCTCACCGCCGTTGCCACACAGTGCCGCTGACGTCCTCAGCGTACTCCTTATCGTGAGGCGAAAACCACCTATATTCAGTTCGTCCCTACCGTGCGTGCCTATGCCGTGAAGGCCTTTATTGCGCCAGCGCGCGCTGACGTTGCAATGCCCAGCTATTTTTTGTGCGGAGCATTGGTCTCGGAGTAACAGTCAGCTTCCCGAAGAGAGGCTCAGGCCGAGCAGGTCCTCGACGAGCCCGATTTGCAATGCAACGTTTCGCCGGGCGAACTCCGCTCGCTTCCCGAAGTCCGGTTCCGAGGTGCGACATTCCAGTAAGAGAAATCGATGTTACGTCGGCGACGGATGCCCACATTCATATCGCTTGTAGAATCTTGGTGTCACCCTCCCTCCACCGGAAGGAAACGCAGCGCTAGTGTTGGCCAGCGTTCAGCAGCATCCAAATCTGGAGCTTCGGCAGCCCTATGAGAATCCGCGCAAACACGGCACGACATCGTTCGCATGTGTAATGCTCCTCCGCATGCACATCAGTGACGACGACGCTGGCGTTGTTCAAAGTGAGGTCGCGATGCGGGGGCTCAGTCGCAGGTTTCCCGTAAAGGTCAGCGCACCGACTACAAGGTTGAATCCGAAGGTCCATCGTCTGTCGCGGGTAATGCGCGGCCATGAGTTGCGGTGCGGATTGAAGGACTGGCGCCACCCGTCGGACACACCACCGTGGCGACATTCGCGTATTAAATATTTCCCGTAGCCACATGCAAGCGCTGCCATGAACTCCGCTTTGAAGCGTTCACGTCAGCCAGGTTCGAAGATGGGACGGGACGCCCGCGCGCGACGCGCGTGAGTCGACACGTAGACGAGTCAGCTCGAATAGGGCGGTGTTTTGCCTAGAATGTGCGGGCTGAAACTGTTCGCGGCGGCGGTACCTTCGGGATGCCTAATCACTGTTGCCTCGCAGCGCCGCTAACGTCCTTAGCGTACTCCTTATGTAGAGGCGAAAACCACCTATATTCACTCGTCCCGACCGTGCTTGCTTGGTCGACCGCCAAGTGAGAGGCTCCCTCAGGGAGCTTATTGCTACGCGCGAACATAGTGGTGCGGGGAGGCGTCATGCGTGACTTCCCCGATTGGTGAACCGTTGCACGCATCGGACCTTACCGACTCGTCTGCTTCGCCTCTAGCAAGCGGTGCCGCTTCGACGTAGGGTTGGATAATGCTGACCAACAGACCTTTGCCAAACCCCGAGTCGGGCATTTGTTATCACTTGGCGGTCGTATGCTCACGTTGCACGAGCAGGCCGACGAAAGCGTGGCTGCGCGCCATACTAATCGGTATACCATAACGTCGATGCAGTTAGAGCAGTTTCGCTGCCTGTGGACCGTCGGCGCTTGTCGGTCCGGCTAATCAACTGCGCTCCGGCCGCACCTACCGATACTAAAGGCGGCAGCTGGCGCTACCTGGGAACATTGTGCTTAATTCAGCGGCCGATTGGTTTGTTGCAATTGGAGCCTCCGGTCCCGAGGGCCTTGGCGATATAGCGAACCTGCTTTTTTCGTTTCCCGCCGACTGCCCCGCAGTATTCATGGTTGTGCTACATCGGCCGAGCGACGCACAAAGCGAACTTGCGCAAGTGCTTCAGCGTCACTGCGCTATGCCAGTGACCGTCGCTAGGCAAGCGCAATCTCTGGAGCGGTCGGTCTGTTACATCGGTGAGCCAGCCGACCACCTGAGCTTGATGTCTCATCAACGCGCAGATATGGTGGAAGGGCTAGACAACGCGTATCGGAATCGAACTGTTGACTTGCTTTTTGCATCCGTTGCCAGGTTCGCGCAACGCTGCGCTATAGGCGTTGTACTGTCCGGAGCGCTGGATGATGGCTCCAGGGGACTAGCGCAAATACACGCAGCTGGTGGCGTGACAATGGTTCTTCGGCCAGGCACCAAGCCTCGTGGAATGCAGCAGAACGCCATCGAATATGACGGCCAGGTCAGTCTGGTTGGAACGTTAGAAGAACTGACCCAAGAAATTTATCGCCTGGTATCGTCGCCGACGACGTTCCAGTAGCAGGAGTCCATTTTACGTCAGCGACGGATGCCGATATTTGTATCGCTTGAGAACCCTGGCGTTGTCCTCCCCGCACCGGCATGAAGCGTAGCGCAAGTGTTGTGTGGCGTTTAGCAACAACCAAATCCGGACCGGTGCTCGACACCGCGCTAATCGCTGCGGCCCAAAATGCAGAGCACTGCGAGATTGCGTCGTATGGGTCACTCGTGGCTCTCGCGAAACCAGTTGGAAGAAACGTCCGCAGTCACACTTCTCAGTGAAACTCTGAAGGAAGAGCAGCCAACAGACGACAAGCTCTCTGTCCCGGCGCATGAGAAAGTGGCTGCGGAGGCGCTCGGGAAACAGTCTGTCTGATGCCGAATCGCAGTCACGGAACAGAGGGAGGTTTGATGCGTCCGAGGCGGTATCTGGACCTGCTGGTGTACCTAGCAGCCCTCGTTTCGACCGTACCATGGGCGCGAGGCATCGAATGCGCGGCAACCCGCCCGTTAGTCGGGCGCGTCGTCTGTGACCGTGCCATTCCCAGCAACAAGTGCGACGATATCGTCGCTCAGCCGCAGGCGCTGCTCGGCGCCGCAGAGCCGGTCGCGCGACTCGCCCAGTCAAGGCAACCCCGGAGCGCCTGCGCCGACATCCGCTGGATTAACACGGCGTTCGGACAAGGAGAAATCAATAGCCAAGCCGTTGGATTGAACACTGCTGCCGCGCCCGCTGCGGACATGGCCTCCATACCGGAACCGGCTCCTGATGCAGCAGCTTCTAGTGCAGCCGCTGTTATGTCAGACGGCGACAGTCTTTCTGCATCTGCAACATCGCCACCGTCTGGGGTCTCGCAGGCGCATCAAAGCAGTGAGGCCGGCGCCAGACTGCCGCAACCTGCCGCGAGTAACGCCGTGTCAACAAGGGCCACCTCCAGCATGAACGAATCCAGCCGCAGAATGGGACTGACCGGACTGCTAACAGCGTCGATTATTATTGCAATCGTACTCAGCGCATTCATCATCCGTCGGAACAAGGCGCTGGGGATAACGACCGATTATCGACGGGCGGGCGGCAAGAAGAGGCGTTGACCGGCGCTAGCCTGGTATGCGGCGCGCGCCTCCATTGCGCCGGTCCGCAAGGAGCGAGAAGAAAATGGTCCGCCAACTCTAATCGACTCCGGCGTGCGTTAATCGAAGGTCCTGCGCCACGGATTGCGAACTTGGAAAGGATAGGACATGTGCCGCGGTGTGCGGGACCGAGACGGTACAAATGCTTACAAAGCATCGCGCGGGCAGAGTACACCGCCTTCGCTGCTGCGACGTTATTGCAGGCACATCCCAGTGGAGCTCGCAATGAACCCAAACGTCACCTCGAACATGCCGCCGCGCGGTCGCATCCATCCCCTGGTCGCGGGTGCAGCCGTGGCCGTTATTGTCGCCAGTGCCACCGGTATCGCGGCGATGACCGGAATGCTGCCCACTTCACGAGCCGTTACGGCCCCTCCGACGCAAGCTGCACCGGTCGCTGCGCAGGTTGCCAGCGCGACGGTCACTTCGCCGCAACCGTACGTTGAACAACGCGCGAGGCAGGAGGCCCCAGTGCAGCCTGGCGTCCATCATCACCGTAGTGCTCCGGCTGAGCATGCTCCGCGGTATGCGAACAACGATAGCTATCAGAGTCAGTCTCTAGCCGCTCCACGGCCGATAGCAGCTGACCCGAATGCCGGGGAGGTTGTCGCCGTCAACGCGGTCCAGGAACCGGAGCAAACGACCGGGCTTGGAGCCGTGGGCGGTGCCGTCGCTGGCGGGCTGTTGGGAAATCAGGTCGGCGGAGGACGCGGTCGTGTTCTGGCGACTATTGCGGGCGCGGTCGGAGGCGGGCTTGCGGGCAACGGCATCGAGCATGCGGTGCGCAAGGCGACGAGCTACCAGGTACAGGTAAGAATGCAGGATGGCAGCTACCGGAATTTCACATACCCGGCGCAGCCGCCGGTCCAGGTCGGTGAGCGCGTCCATGTCTCGGGCGACTCCCTGACAGCGTCGTAGGCATGGTCAGAACCGGCAGTCTCCACAGCGGGTTACTGGCGGTTACAGATATGACATTTCCGCCGCACCTGCTTCCGCACGCCCCTCCCGGAATCGGCATCGCTCGCCATCGTTTGGCGCCTTCCGGAAACGAGCGGGACAGGAAAACTCAATGAAACGCGGTACCCTTTTTCTGACAGTGGGCCTTTCCGCTGCGTGCGCATCCAGCGCGGCTCTCGCCCACCCCGACATTGGGGTTTTTCTGGGTGTGCCCGGCCCCGTCTATGTCGCACCTCCCCCGGTCGTCTACGAGGCCCCACCGCCGGTGGTCTACGCACCGGCTCCGGTCTACGGCTATGGTTACCGCTATGAAGGGGATTACGGCGACGAGCGCAGGTGGCATGACCACGGTCGCCACCGTGGATGGGAGCACCATCATCATGGTGATGACGACGACTGATTTACCGATGGCTGCGCGCCGATAGCGTTTGGACGGTCCTGAACGGAGTTCGATGCGCAGTGCGCGGGGCGCGACAACCGTTCCCCAATGCCTCCCCGGAACTGGGCGGAAGCAGACATGAAAACCATTCTTGTGATAGATGACGAACGGAGCATTGTGACCGCGTGGAAACGCATCCTTCAATTCGAAGGCTATCGGGTGGTGACTGCCAGCAATGGTCTCGAGGGACTTGTCGCAGCGAAACAGGCAAAGCCCGACCTCATCATCACAGACCGGTCGATGCGGATAATGGATGGCGTTGAGTTTTGCCGCCACCTGAAGCGAAAACGGGAGTTGTCGCGAATTCCTGTGATTCTTACCAGCGCTGACCATCAGGAGCCAGGAGTCAGGCTATGGGATGAGTTTTTGCTTAAGCCGGTGACCACCGAGGTTCTGCTAGCGTCGATACGACACTTTCTGAACAATGATGATGCTCATGCAGAAAGTCGCTGATTGCTGCGTGCACTGCCTGGACGACGCCGTCGACGAGGAGTGTGGTCAGCATCGTCAGACTCGTTGTTACCGTCCTCTTACTTCTCCAAAGCGCCATACGGCAGGCGATTGGACCTCCGCTGGCCGGTCGCAATGGACTGACATTCCACTTCTGATTCGTCTGTGCCAACTGTCCCCGCCGCGATGAAGGGTTTCAAAGGGGCAGGGGAATAGTCTCAGTAGATACAAGACACTGGTCACGGTGAGTGCCCGCGGGTCACCGCGTCACTTCGATACAGGAACCCGTGCTGTGAAGCGGGTGCCATCCTCTTTCGACGAACTGACCTCGATAGTGCCCCCATGTGCCTCGACAATCTCTTTGCAGATGAAGAGACCAAGTCCGAGTCCCCCACCCGGCGAACTCGTCGGCGGTCGCCAGTACGGCTCAAATACTTTTTGCAGCACCTCCGAGGGAATCGGCTCGCCCCGGTTGGCTACGCTCATAGACAGATGGTTGTTATCAGTCGCCGCCCGGACAAAAACAGATTCGCCCGCCGCGCCGTGAGTTAACGCGTTTCCCAGTAAATTTGATAGCAGTTGCTGCATGCGGTATGGGTCACAATCAACGCTCCTCGTCAGCGCAAAATCAGTGACTATGTCGCATGATGGATTGCCGAGTCTTAGCTCATCAACCACTGCTCGCAGACGCTCGTCGAGGTCGTCGACGGGCTGAATCGAAACAGCCATTCCGGACCCGAGCCGCCCTCTGGCAAAATCCATCACGTCATCGATAAGGCGCGCCATTCGCGATACCGTGCGCTTTAGCCGGTTACCTGCATTCACCAGACTCGTGTCATCAGTGCGGCGAACCAGATATTCGGCCGTAGCATTAACGGCCGAAAGCGGATTGCGCAAGTCGTGTCCGAGCACGGCGATAAATTGTTCTCGCAAGGTGCCCGTCTCCCGCTCGGTCGCCAGTTGCGCCTCAGTCGATGACTGTCGCTGTTCGCTCTCAATCTGCATGGCAATCAGAGTAGCGAAAACTTCGAACATCCTGACAACTCGCGGCTCCGAAACGCGCGCGGGCCTCGGGTCGATGGCACACAGGTTTCCGAAGTAGTCGCCACCTGGTGTGATGATGGGCACGGATATATAGCTGCCCAGTTTGTATATCTTCGACGTGTGATGGCCACGATAGACAGCGTCGGTGCGGAAATCATCGATGATGATTGGGGTCCGAGCGACTCGGGATTCACAACACAACGTGCTATGCAGTTCGAGTTGCTGTCCGGCCTGCAACCCGAAGCCAATATTGTCCTGGACCGCGCAAGCGGTCCAGCTGAGGTCAGTTACCCGAGCGACGGCGGCGAAGCCCATGCCGGTTTCGTCGCAAATCATCTTAAGCATTGAAGGGACAGCGGCGATGCGCGATATCAACGCTATGTCACGGGATATCGACTGGGGCGACTCTTTTGACGAGTCTGCACTAACCATGAGTCCTCCGGTCAGATTGATACCTGCTGGCATGATGGCAGGATGGGCTGCAGGCCACATTATCCCTCGCCGATTTGACTTCAGTGCGGAAATGCGTTGCAACCTGAGCGGTGCACGCGGGTGCAAGTGGTGCAGCGGCGTGAAAGTACAGAGCTGGCGCAACGTATGAGGCAAAAGCGCCGTCTCAGGCCTTACGCTGAGAGGCGCTCCAAATTGCAGAATTCGATGAGTTGCCCGACTACCGGAATACCGAGCGGTGAGCCTCAGGCATCGCCGTTATCCAAGAGAACCCTGCGGCGACAGAGATGCGTTCCGCAGCATCAAAGGCTTTGGGCACCAGATGACCACCATGCTTCGTAAGCATGGCCAACTATCGGCATAGTCTTCGTTGTCGTCAATCACCAGCACCTTCACGGCGTAAGACCTTCGGGAGCCGGACAGGCCCCCACTCGCGTCCCGGATGCCCGCAACAGTGAGCCACCCTGCGGACGCACCATCCTTCCTCCGAGTATTCTCCCGCGGCGAGAGCGTTTTGCGCCTTTTTCTGGATGTCCTGCTGCGGCCTGGCCGCGAGGGTAGAACAACAAAAAATGGCGACCTATTACTTCGCTGGCCTCATACCCCTTCAGGTGCTGCGCGCCCCGATTCCATGTCGTCGCTATTCCCGTCTCGCCGAGACGAAATATTGCGTACTCGCTAACAAAATCCAAAGGCCGCCTGAAGGTGGCGTCGCTGGCATGAGCTCTCGTCCAGCGCGCACTGAGGTCGTCGGCGGTCGTCCCCGTATGGCTGGCTGTCCATTGATTCCCCCCAATGTGTTGTGACTAGCGTCGGCAGTTAATGCCGATGCTTTGCCAGCAACTCGACGAGCCTTTGCGGAGGTACCGGTTTGCCAACATGCTCGTCAAAGCCCGCGGCACGCGCGCGTTCGCGGTCTTCAGCCCGCACAAAAGCCGTGACGGCAATCGCGGGTGTCCGATTACCCGTTGCCCGCAGGCCGGACATAAATTGATGACCGTCCTCCCCTGGCATACTGATGTCGGAGAAAATCACATCGACCGTCCGCTCCGAGAGAACTTCGCGCGCCTTCGCAGCCGAGTTCGCCCGATACGCGGCAACCTGCTCGTGTCCAAACAGCATGGCGAACGCGTCCAGCGTATCTTCATCATCATCGACGACAAGTACAGACATCCCTGCCACTGACGGTCGCGCCCGGCTTCCGTTTTGGCTGGCTGCAGTAGCCGTAGCAGCAGCGGTGGCGTGGGGGACCGTTTGCAGGGGCAGTCGAACGGCGAATCTCGCTCCTCTGCCAACACCGTCGCTGAAAGCTGTAACACTGCCGTTGTGCATGGCGACGATGCTTCGCGCGATGGCCAGCCCTAGTCCCAAACCGCCGTGCTTCCTTGTGGTACTGCCGTCGGCCTGGGCAAACGGTTCGAAAATGGTATTGAGCAGAGTCTTCGGAATTCCCTCTCCTGTATCGGTCACTGACAGTTCAGCGTAACCGTCGACTTCCTGAAGCGTCACGGTTATATTGCCGCCGCTTGGCGTGTAGTTCAGTGCGTTGCTCAGAAGATTTGCGAAGACCTGACGAAGCCGCGTTGCGTCTCCCGGAACGAACGCGCCGACGCCCAGCAGGTCCGTGGTAGTTATCCCCTTTTTTTCGGCCAGGGGGGTCACGTTATCGAGCTCGGCGCGCGCTGCGTCGGCAACGTTGATAGGGGCCGTCAACACAGTCAGCTTACCTGCCGTAATTCGGCTAACGTCCAGGAGGTCATCGACCAGACGGGTTTGCGCAGCAATATTGCGACGGATGACGCTCACGCCGTGTTTTACAAACTCCTCATCGATAGCGCGGCGCTCCAGGAGGTCGACCCACGCCAGGACAGCAGTCAGGGGCGCACGCAGTTCATGTGAAACTGAGGCGATAAAGGTATCTTTCGTGTCGCTCGCGTTTTGCGCCATTTCTTTCTGGAGGCGCTCGCGTTCAAGCAGGCGGTCACGCTGCGCCTGAAGCTGTTTCTGCGAGGAAATATCGATGGTAATACCGTCAAAGCGCGTCGGCTTACCACTCGCGTCGAACGTGGTGCGACCCTTGGCGCGAATCCAGCGCATATCCCCAGTCGGTGAAAGAGTTCGGTACTCAACGTCGTATGGGACATCTGCGAACACTGCCGCCAGGATTTCCCTGCGCGTTCGTTCCCGGTCGTCGGGGTGCAGCCGTGCATAGAAGAGGTCAAAGTCCACTTCGGCGTCGTAAGGCAGCCAGAAGTGCTCCTTGCACTTGTCGTTCCAGACCATTTCGCGCAACGGTACGGGGCAGTAAAACGTGCCAATGTCCGCGGCCTGGATAGCAGACGCGAGTCGCTCTCTTGCGTCCTCTACCGACTCAGCCGTGGGCTGTTGCGGAGGCGGTTCTGGAATCTGCTGGGAGCTCATACATAGCTAATTGGATGTTTGTCGGAACGCAATGGGGGCCGCGCACAATGGCCAGTGGATTCGCTTTCTTGGTTACATACGCACTCTGTAGCTATCGGTATCAGCAACTACCGAAGGCTTCAGCCAAAACCTCCCAATGCTGACGCAATATTCGGACCCAGCTTTCAAATGCGCACCGGATGGGCGCAGCGATTATGCAATAACGTGGTTTTGCAAAAGCCCATAGCCGCTGCACGGTGGCTCCGCGTATAACTAGCCGACGCGCTCATCCGCATGGCATAGTGCCGCATCTCTCAACTGCGGAGCCGCGAATGACGACACTCGAATCTTTGCAAGCAAAAATCCAGAAACTTCAGGCGCAAGCCGACGCGCTGCTCGCGAAAAAGTCGAGTGCTGTCATCGAGAAGATTAAGAGCTTGATGGCAGAGCACGGTCTGACGACTGCTGACATCGATGCGCACACTGGCGGCAAGAAACGTGGACCGAAGCCGGGCGCTAAGGCAACCGCCAAGTCATATGCTCCCGCCGCAAAGTATCGTGACCCGAAGACGGGGGCGACATGGTCGGGTCATGGTCGCGCGCCCCGATGGATTGCCAGCGCTAAGGACCGCTCGAAGTTCCTCGTTGAAGGCAATGCTGTGGTGTCGGCCCCTGCTGCCAAGAAGTCAGCGAAGGCCGGAAACTATGTCAGGGGCCCGCAGCCGGCGCTCTATCGTGACCCCAAAAGCGGCGCGACGTGGAGTGGACGTGGTCGGGCTCCGGCGTGGATTGCTGGTGCCAAGGACCGCAGTCGATTTCTGATTGACGGCGCTACCGCGGCCGACAAGCAGCCGATGGTCGCGAAGGCTGCTGCCAAAAAGGGGCCGACGGCGAAGAAGGCGGTTGCCAAGAAGTCCATGAGCGCGAAGGTGCCGCCCAAGAAAGCGCCGACCACAAAAGCCTCGGTGAAAGCGGCGTCGCAAAAGAGCGTGACCGCGGCCGCTCCCGAGGTGACGGTGGATTCGGGCGCCGCTGCGACCGTCTAAGAATCTGATGAGCGCCAGTAGGGCCGAGGTGTGGCTCGGCCTTACTGACGGATGCCGAGTGACGGCATCCCTCACGGTTGGGCCGATGCGGGGAAGGTTTCGCCTACCAACTGCTCGCTCTTACGCCAGAGCGCCGCCGCGCTGTCCGGGGCTGCCAGCCGCCGGGGCACTGAGAGAATGGATGTTGCTGTTTGTCGACTACATTACGACCAAAAAATAACTACGCCGGCGCTAAACACAGTCGTCGAGCGCGCTGTTTCAGTATTCGGGAAAGCAAGTCAAGGTGGCTACCATAGCGGCAGGCCTTCCCGCTTGACACGTCTTCAGGCCAGAAATCGACGTTCTACTTCACCTAAGCCACGGCTTCCACTTTGTGGTACGAACCGTCTCGCGCCCATCACGTCACCAGCACTGGCTTTCAACGTGGTTCGACGCTCCTCTCATTCGGAGGGACGCTCTCTAGTTCGATGGTCGACCACGAGACAATATCAGTGAGCGGTACCGTGTGCGCATGAATGGGACCGACCGGGGAATAAATGGCGCATAGCTTGTCGGTGCATGAAATGGGCACTCCCGATACCGGTCCCCCTTTGTCGCGAATGATTTCGACAAACTTCATCTCATGTGATTTCAGTTCCTTGACATTCCAATGCCGAATCGCGGTCATTGCTTTCACCGCATCGTTCTCACCTCTATTGCGAACAGGTCCAAGGAGCGCAAGCGGCACGACACTGCACACAAGCAGAACGAAAATTGCAATTGCTGCCACCCAGAAAAACATCACTTCGGTCGTGACCAGGTTTCCCGATTCGCCTCCCTTGAACTTGATGGGCTTTGTCGTCTGCTTCAGGGCCGCGCGACCCTTTACAAGGTTGCTTGCGACGAAGACCACTGCAAGCAAAACGGCGAAGACGATGAACAACCCAAGCAGAGGTACAAGATAGTCCTCTTGCGCGTAGTAGCCTAGGTAAATAAGGTCGTCGGCGCTCCACGGAAGTGCGTCAGGTTGGAAACCAAAGCCGAGCAGATAGCCAAGTCGATATGCGTGCCCCGCGTTGCGCAGTAGCCATAGAAAGATTGCGCCAGTGAGAGCAAAGCCGCTGATAACGACCGCTGCAAGCGGTATAGCAGGAAGCGAAGGGCGCAACGCGACCTCGTCGGCCTTCGAACTTTGCAGCGAGGTAGGTGCGATTGTGTTTTTGCTTGGTCGTGTGCTCATGAATCGTAGATACCCGTTCTCGATGGAGAAGCGCACGACCGTTCCAGCCGCAGTCCGCGCTCGTTAGGTAGTCACTGCTGCATAGCTCTAACGGTTCCTCGCTCTTAAACTTTAATTCGTTCGTTCGTTCGCCGCACGGGCTTGTGTACCGACTGCCGACTCACGAGCTTGGCAAGGCGTCGCAACTTATGTTCGCCGAAGCGCAGGTCTGCGTTGTCAATTGGGTCTTTTGCCGCGACTTCCAGCAGCACGTCTACGAACGTTTCAGCGTTCACGTTCACCATGGGGCTACCCTTTGGTCAGAGCGGGCTTGGCAATACTATCGTCGGTTCAGCGCTTTCAGACTAACCGGCTCGGACGCATCAGTCCAGCGAGTCACGCTTACCGGGTGCGCGCTCAGAAAATGTCCCCAAACAGGGTGGCAAATCTTGATGGCAGCGGAGCGTACGGTCTCACCGCTAAAGCCAAGGCCTCGCCGGCCGCTTCGACAGCGTTCTCACCATCGAATGTAGCCTGGCCTGTACTGTCTCGCGCTCTCCCAAAATCCGCACGCACGAGGATGCGCCGAAAGGAGAAGCCGCGTCGGCGGAAAGAAGTGGCAACTTACATCCAGTCGGTGCCAAAAGGGTTCCCGTGAATGTCAACGCCTGCCATTCCGCCAATCATCGGAAGTCCGTTGGCCGAATTGACAACCGCGTCGTCGTACACCGATGACTCCAACGAACAACCAAAGTTATCGCTATCCGCAAAGCTTGACATCGCAGGAGGTTCCGGTATCTCGAATCGAACTGTGGCATGGGAGCCGCCCGAACTCCCCGCCATTGAACTGACACCCAGCGAGGTACCGGTGCTGACTTCCGAGGAGTCGTCGTCTATTTCGTACCGCGTACCCTTTGCGACCAAGGCTTTGATTGCATCTTGCACCGCGTATTGGGTTCGAGAGATAGTATTTTCCAAACTCCAATAATCGCAGATGCGCACCGTATCTAGTGACTCAAGCGTCTGTTTTCGCATGCGATAGGCGACGAAAATCGCACCGTCGATGACGTGCACCTTGGAGTACAGGTCCAAGGACTTGTACGCCGTATGAATCGCCTGATAGGTCAATTTGGAATCGCTCACCACCTTTTCCATTGCCCACTTAACCCTGCGCCGTTCTGCAACCGCCTCGTGCCAGTTAATCAAGTCGCCCCCGGTCAGTTGCGCTAGTGCTGGCTTATGCTTCTTGATGGCTTCGATACGCGAGTCATGATAAGGGAGAAGGTCCTTTTTGAACTCTTCGATACTCTTCCCTACTGCCTTCATCTCATCGCCCCACGCAGTCAGAACGGCCATCAATGCCTGTTTGATGGCAAGGCCTGCTTCAGGTGAGTTCGGCTTTTCGTCGACGAGCCTTTTGGCTTCCGCCAGTCGCTCGTCTTCCAAATCCGCCTTGTCCCATTCGCTGGGAAGATGCTTCAAAAGAGCGGTCAAGTTGAAGTTCTGGTCATCAGCGCGCACCGCTTCGCGCATCTTGAAGTGCTTGAGTTCGCCGGCCAGCGCAGAGAAGTTCTCTTCCAGCTCTTGATTGCGGTGAATCGCGCTCTGCTCAGAAGCCACGCGTGCACTGACATCTGACTCAAGCGTCTGCACTCGCGCATTGAGAATGTCCATCTGCTCACAGACTGCGTCTTGTTCCGTCAGCACGCTTTGCAGCTTGGCCTTGAGGGCCTCGAGTTCAGCATCCCTGTCAGCAATGGTGACGAATGCTGTGGACAGGTGACCTTTTAGCTCATCCAGCTTCGTCTTAAGCGCCGATAGTTTTTCTTTCTTGTCGCGAGTCGAACCGATATTTGCAAGTTGAGCGGCAGCCGCATGCGCTTCTCCACGTCGCCTGAACGTCGCAAGAATTTCGCTGGGACTGCGGTCGACATTCGTTCGTTGCGTGTGCTCTGCGTCAGGCGCGTCGTCGACAGGAGAAACGTTTGAACTATCTTCCATGGTGGCCCCGTTCGAGTGTTTTCACTTATACCTTGATTCTAAAGGCAATCGGAATCTGTAGAAACTGCTCCTCAACTTAGTTGCACAAGACAGGAAAGCGGCACGATAGCGAAAATCGCCGTTTTCTGAGAACGTTCTCGGCGAACGACGCGCTCACCGAAAGGGAAACACGGTCTAGGTGCGCATCAGCGCTACTGGATGGGCAGTGTTTCCAACGGAAACAGAGACGTCTGGGAAGGGTGCATCCTTGACCACAGAGCCTCGAATGACTTGTCTGCGTCTTGTGGAACAAGCGTATCATCAAGTAAGCGTTGCAGGTCTTCGATGGTAGCGACCACGATACCCTTTTGTAAGGCCGGCTCGAGGTCGGTGATTGCGTCGCGCGGCAACGTGGTTACGACGACCGGCAGACACTTGAGATGCGCATTTCCCGTCGCTCTCAATTTGTCGGCAAGCGCCGCCGTCCTAGCGAGAAGTTTTGACAGCTTCCCGTCGTTATCGATAGCGCCAATGGTGCATTCCACGACAGCGATATGCCCTTGGGGCGTCGCGGCGAGCAGGTCAGCAGCCTCGGTCATAAACTGGCTCGATAGCGGATTGACGGCAAAGCCGTGCAGGAATAACAGGTTTGCGACACCTGCTTCTAGCGTTCGCGCATTTTGCTTGAGTTGCTTGACGTCGAACAGGGACCGCCGGATGCCGTCTAGGTTCGCGTCGAATACCTCGTGGGCGAGGCGTCGCACGTTTGCTGCATTGTCCGGGTCCCCAATCCAGCCTTGATGGGTCCATCGCCCGCGGTACGATGCAAAACACTGGACGACCGACCCTTCAGGAACAGGCACGGACAGTTCGCCGACCTGCAGAAATTCATCCTCGTCTCTCCACTGCATTGCGTCACCGCCGACCGAACTGCGAGCTACCGCTCGGCCCGTCCGGTCCTGCACTCGGTACCCAAGTCGAGCGTGTGCGATATCAATACTACGCGCCGCCCGGAGCGCAAGATGCGCGAGGCCGTGACGCACGTGCCGGGTGAGGTCAACACCGACCACGGTATGGGCAGTGATTGCAAGCGAGCACGTGTCCCAGCGCAGGGGCTGTAAGCCAAGTTCAAATGACAGCTCAGAGAGAGAGTCGTAAGGAATGGAGCCGGCGCGTAGGTCGCTTTGAAACTCGGACTGTCGGTTCGCGAAGCGGTGGGAGCCTGCCGACAGCGTCAATCGAACGGGATGGACCTCGGGCGTGTAAAAGTTCGCGGGGAACTGCTCAAGATAAGTGGATGGCGTTTCGGTGGTTTCAGCGAAACGCCCAAAAGCCAGTTTTCCGACCGGTGTGTCCAGTCCGTCACCTAGCAACGCATCCAATAAGCCTCGGACGTCAATGCCCAATTCCGATAGCCGAACGGAACATCCGCATATTGACGGCGTTCGGAGGTCAACTCTTGGTGGAACCTGATTGCCAACGGGCAGGATTACGTGGCCCTGCATGAGTTGTAGTCCGTCAGGGCTGGGCGCAGCTATGAAACTCAGATTCGCATGGGCATAGGCATGTTCATAGTCGTGATACAGGTTAAAGAATTCGTCAAGGTTCTGCCGGTCGTGGTCTGGCATGCGATTCATGAGTGGCCTTTTTTCTACGTCATACCATGCTGCAGATAGCGAGGGAATTCGAGGTTGCGGTTGACGGCCTCGTACGATAGCGAAGTGAGTTAAAGAAGCGGAACGCTTTTCTACGCCGCCGGAAGCTAAACGTGTAGTCTAGCTAGCGGAGACGCCCGTAGGAAATTCGATTAGCCTCTTAAAGCGACTGCAAGCCTGATGCGGCGGCGGCAGGCACTACTACTTCACTTCAGGAGCTCAAATTTAAATCATGCTAGCAACACAGTTCGACGCGAACCGGATTGCTTTCCACCGGAAAATGGCCTCTGCATACCACGGCTTCTTGTCCTACCTTTTCATTCAAAACAACGGCGACGTCGACCTTCAGCGAGGCTTGGCTGAGACCCGGAACAAGTTCTTGTCTTCCTACTACATCGAAAGCCAAAATGCAGCGGTCTCCCCTTGGCTGACCGACGAAGTAATACGCCACTATAGAGGAGCTAGCCGCCGATACCTGCTGGGCGACTACTACAGTGAAGCGGCTCTACGTGTGCTTGGAAGCTTGAGCGGGGTGCGCGACGAACTTCGGTTTGAACATGTTGTGCCAAAAGGCAAGGGAATCAAAGAAGCCTGTGAGGACTCTTTCAGGCGGGGTGCACCGATGACCGCAGAAAACATCGCGAGTCTTTTGGACACTTCTTGGCACATTGCGGTGGTCACAAAAACGGAAGACACGGACCTCCGCACAAGCCGGGCTATGCCGAAGGCCCCGTCGCACGGAGTCTTCGCGCGATACCAAAAAGATGACGGCAACATGATATTCCCCTTGCTGCGCTCGAGGGAGGATGGTGAGCGCTGCAACGAAATACTGCTCGCGTCAATCCTTAAGAGCCTGATGAAGCGTCAAGCCCGCTCTCCCACTGGTTGAGCTTCATCGTCGCAGACTCAATAGCCGCTTGTGAGAAATCAAGCGGGTGCCGAAGCACTACTGCTTCGAACGTTTTGTCGAAAAGTCCAGCATTGCGCATGCGATGAAAACCATCGGTAACCGAACGCCGTTTCACGATTTCCTCGATTGCGTTCAGTTCGCCCCTAGCGGTGATTGACCTTCTCGTATGCCCGGCTCTCAACCGACGACCATGCTCCTGAAACAAGACCTCTTCATAAGCGTAGACGGCCTCCCAGATATCTCGAAGTACGGGAGATGCCGGATTATGGCCATCAGCACGAAGAGCGACTGCCCGACGCCGCGCCGCCAGCGCAAGATGTGGATGTGTCTGGCCGACGTTCTTTGCGAACTGCTCGCATTCCTCGGGCGTCTTCAGGCGGTTCACTCGCACCCAGTCCTCAGGGTTCAACTTATCGATTTCGTTCATTTGTGGCCTCCTTATCGCGTTCCGCCAGCTACCAGTTGATGGTCACAGATACAGCACCCCGTCGCTTCAGTTCCGCGACTATCTCGTCTACCCCCGCACTTCGCAGACTCAGACTGCCCGCATCTTCTCGAACTATCGCGTCGGGTTGTTTGCCTTCCGCCGAGAACAGCGCTTCGTTCAACTTTTCCCAAGTTTTTAAACTTGGAAGAGTCGCATTGCTGTGAGCGGCATCCTCGTATCGAGCCGGCATTACCGGGTGGATGCCAGCCCGACGTGCAAGCTCGCTGAAGCTTAGACCCGCTGAAATACGAGCTTCTCGCAGCGTTTGCCGGAAATTTGGGTCACTTACCCCGGGCAATTTTGATATCGTCATTCTGTTCGCCTCCGTTCAACATGAAACGAACTTTAAACGATTTAGTTTAACTTTTCAAGTCTACCCAAACGGCGGCAGTGAGTGAAAGTGATTGGATTGCTCCGGGCTGCTCGGGGATGGCAGCCACTGGACACTGTTCGAGGTTGATGGGGCTGATTTCAGACTTGCTTGTGTCGTTCGGCCGATGCTCAGCCGCGACGACCATATCTTGGTCGCGGAACACACAAATCGACAGGGAAGGTTCGCTTCGCCTCGCGTATCTAAGGGCGTTATTTCCGTTTGCTTTTTTCGAGTTCCGTATCGTTGCGCGAAACCGTTCGACACTGTCGAACTTACGCATTTTCCGTGTCGACAAGGTTTACGATGCCCTCGAAGAACGGGTCGAAGATATCCTGGAGATGTTTCGGGTGCTCGTCGGACATATACGGTGGTTGCTGCAGAAGTTGTCCTGGCGAGAAGACACGCATCTGCGGCACCCTCTGACGCTCGTAGTAGTCGTCGAAGAAATCCCCGATTGTGCAGCGTCCTGCCCGTACGACCTCGAGCAACTGGTCAAGCTGGTCAATACTGAAGACCAGTGGCCGGTCACGTTCTTCGCCGCTTTCGAACAGGTACTGTGCCGACCCGAGCATCAGGTCGCCATACGTCACGACGACCCGGTGAATTGTTGCTTGCGAAAGCGCCGCATCTGCCCGGACATAATTGGCCACGTTATCAAGCTGGACTTCGGCTTTCACCACCGTCGCCCTGAATTTGGACTGATAGGTCTTCGCGGTCCCAGACGCCGTCACGGTATGAGCAAGTGCCTTGTTCTTGGCTTCAAGCAAGACGACCACACTGCCCTCCAGAATGGCGAAATCGTTGCAGAGGCCGACAACTGCGAACCGTCTCTTGATTTCACCTTCGTTCAAGACGGTGAGCCCGGACCTTCCGAGCGAATCGCCCACGTAATCCTCGAACGCACCTTCGAACGCCTGGCGAACACCAACGTCTTCGACGCGCGCCACGATGTCACTGAACGCAAATTCCAGGTGACGTTGAAGACCGGGTCTGCCCCAGAAGTACCACTCGTTCTGGTACAGGGTGAACGGCGTCCGGTAGAGAAGGTTCGGCTGGAACCACTCGTCTTCCTCAATGGTGCCCATCTCTGCGACGACGCGTTCGCGAGGAAGCATTATTGTGCTCAGAAAGCGGCCGACCGTCTCCTTGCCAAACGCGTTCGCCAACGACTGCATGTACAACGGCGCGAACAGGTCCTCGATGCGCTCCTCCGCTAGGTGCCAGACGAACACCGCAAGTTGCAGGTAGGTCATTGGAGGCAGGCCAAGTGCATTTGATATCGAACGATACAACTTCGATTCCGGGCTTATCCGTCGAATAAGGTCAATCTGCCGGGCGAATGCCCCGGTACCCTTGGACATCTGATGTGGCGCCTGCGCGAGCAGCAACGACCGTATCATCAGGTCGAGTGGATTTCCTGGGCGAGTCCAGGTGACCGCCGTGTTCATCTGCCTCCAGGCGAGGTCCATACATTTGCGGAGGTCTGCCGGCTGCATCGAAGGTCCGCTATACATCGACGGACGGTCTCGAAGTGCCCACAACGCGAGACGCTCAGCCACCCAAGGCATCCGCTTGGCACGAGCGACTTCTGCAGCGCCGCCGGTGTGAGACAGGTATGTCGACAACTGCCTGAGAACAGACCCGTAGGAAAACTTCCGCATCTGATTGCGGACGGGGCGAATCGCGTCAGCGTAGGACATGTCTTGACGTATTGTTCGCGGCTGAGCCGCAGTGTGTTGATACTGCATCTGAGCGTGCATTGCTCACGAGCGGTAGTTTCTTATCAACAAGTTGAGTTAACAACTGTAAACGTAGTAGCAGTTAACAAGCATGGCTCGCAGCTGTGGACAACCACCCATTTCCGCGTCAGCCCAGTGGTTTACGCGCCGCATAAGTGGTCTCAAAATGTTTTGAGAAGTCGCTTGAGCCTTGAACAAGTTTTCCGAAAATTTTTGTTTACGGACGTTATCAAGAAACTGCGTACAGCGAATGCACAGGGAGATACCGATGTTTTCCACAGGCGACTGTGGAGAATACCGGCGGCAATCGGCGCCTCGAGGAAGTCCAAGCCGGTCAATGCCCTGCCGTCGAACCTTGTACGCCAAGGACCCACATGACAAACGAAATCGTCCTCCCAGCGGGCAGCGAATACGTCGCGGTTGCCGATGTTCCTGAGCTCATCGCGCAAGCGCTGCATCCCGAACGTTCGCCGGAGGAGGTGACGTTTTCCTACTTCATCAAGTCCGCCAAAGCGGGTGCAACGGGTGAGGCGGCAAAGTGGAATGGCTGGCCAATCGACGACGATGACCGGCAGGTGCTGGCGCGTCTTTGGGGTGACTTGCCTCCAATGCCGGAAAACGCCACTGTCGCCGAGGTCCAACCGTACCTAGATAGAGCGAATCGAGCCGACCTGGGTTGGTCACTGGACGTCTGCTGGAAAAACGCCCGTTTAAATTCCGACGTGCTCCGCATCGACGCGGAGCGAGAGCATCGCAAAGCCGTGGTCACCGCGATTCGAAATGGCAGCCTGAAGGTCGTGGCGCCCCACACGCGCCTGCCTGCAGACGAACTACAGCCCAACGCCGAAGTATCGGTCGAAGAGCTCAAAGCGTATGTTGCGCAATTTAAGCTCGGCGTTCGTGTTGCTTCCGAGCCGGAAATGCCTTCTGCAAGCATCACTTCAACTCGTGGTCTCAGCATGGTCTATTTTCCTGCGGCGCTGCCGAAGCTGTCACTTTGGGATTTGGCTTGCCTCATCACAGGGCAAAACGCCACGGACGAGAAGCCGACAAACGAGACGCGCCACCAGCTCGCAGCGATAGCCCAAGCCGTGTTTGCCGGCAAACTGTATGTAGAGTTCCACCGAGACGCAGGTTTCGATTTCGTCTCGGGCTTCATGCCGTCAGCGGCAGCCGCACGCGTCGACACGGAATGGCGCTCGCTCGACCGGGTGACCGTACGGCGTGAGGAATGGCAGCGATATGTGGATGCGGATGGTTCCGCGTCAACGCAACCCAACGTCGAGGCCATCCGACGGCAAGAGACCCTATGGGAACGGCGCGAGCCGGCGCATCTGTTCGCAGGCGAGGGTTTCAGCGAAGAGCTGCTCAAGCAGACGACTCTCAGCAAATATCTCGAGTTCGACACGTGGACGCCGGAAACGGCGGCTCTGCTGGTCTCCGGCATCCAGGCGCCTATCCCTTGCGACGCGATACCAGAGAAAGGAGCCATGGGTCTCGACAACTGCTTCCTGTCCAGTAATCTGGACCCCTTCCATCAAGCCCGTCTGGTCCTCGAACTCTGGCGGAGCCGCGAAAGCGCGCCGGCTCGGGTGCGTCCGTTGGACTTCATAGCCTGGTGCAAGACAAAGCGGATTGACACGTCGTGGCTGAGAACCATAGTGCAATCGACGGCGGGACCGCTGCCAGTCGAAGCGAAACCCGCCTTGGCAGCGGGCCAGTTTTCCGCGGAGGACCGACAGCGGTTTCTCAATGCAGAATCCTGGAACGAGCGTGAGCTGCTAGCGCTTTGCCTAGGCGTTCCCAGATACGCCGACCTCGACGAAATCGCACCTGCAGCCGAGCGCGAAGAGGTGCGGTCGCGAATCGCATCTGCAATCAAGAGCGGCGAATTGCCATCAGAGCCGGACCCTGACGCCAGACCCGGGTCAGCGGTCTACGGCGGTCGGTACCAAATCGACCCTGTGCAGGCTGTGCGGTGGGCCATCGGAAAATTCCCGAGACTCCCTGAATGGCTTGCTGTGAGCAAACGCAAGGCAATTGGCGACATGCAGCAAGCCGAAAGGGATGCAGTTGGTCGCTACACCTTGCGGGAGGCAGCGGAGAGGATTGCCGAAACAGGCGAGCGTCTGAAGACGCTGCAGACCAAGTTGTGCGCCGCGGCCGAACGAGGTGATTTGGTCGTTCACGGCCCCGGCGAGCTGGCGCGATATCAGTATCTCGATGGAGCCAAGGCTCGCCCGTACTACGAGGAGGCATATTGGGACGACCTGAACGCATGGCTGGAGAAGTTCGAGCCTCGGATAGTGTTTCGATTCGCTCCTCCCGTGCAGCCGCCCTCCTCCGCGACACTCTCAAACGGTGAAACGTTGAACGTGGCCGAGCCGGTCGCGAAAAGCCGACCACTTGCCCGCCAACGCCACCAGGAGGATGAAATCTTGCGGATTATCCGTGAGCTCGGCTATGACTCCAGGGCTCTCCCCAAGCGAACGCCTGGCCAGCCATGGGTGAAAGGTGCCGTTAGGAAGCAGGTGACCGGGGTCAGCGACAAGGTCTTCAACCTTGCGTGGGAACGCCTGCGCGACCGCGGAGATATCGCAGAGCAGTAGCACTCCCTCAAATTGAGGGAGTGAGGGAGTCTTGCGAGGGAGTCCATCGAGGGAAATTAAATATGCATCGTCAACCAACAGACCGCGCCACGCGGAAAGGACTAAGATGATGCACACGAAACAGCTCGAACTGCTCCCTACGTTACCTATTGACCCTGTCTGGCCGGGCAAACATACTCTGGCGGCAGAGGCATTGGCGCACCTGTTAAATGGCGAACGGCTCACCCAGATTAGCTTCGGGACCAATCGCTGGCGTTTGGCTGCGTATATCCATAGGTTGAGAAGCCTTGGATGGCCGGTGCAGGCTACGCTTGTGAGCTGTCCTGGTCGCCACAGGCTTATTGCTCAGTACTGGCTTTCCGACGAGGTGGTGTCGCGGTCTACTTTCGGAAAAGCCGACCGCGTGCATACGCGATGTACGCCAAGGGTTGCCTCGCCTGGATGTCGGTGAGTCCAATCGACGAGAATGCAGAGAAAATTGCTCCGGCGAATGTAATCGCGCCGCCCGCGAACGCGATTGCGGTATCGGGCGGTGGCGATGTCCACTGGATTCCTGCGCCCACCAGGGGCGCAAGTGTACCGAATGCCAACTTCTTCCAATTGAATCGCATGGCGTCGCAAAGCTCTTCAATCTGGAGTCTACAATCATCGACAAAGTCTCGCGCCGCGTCCTCCCGGTCCTCCGGGTCCTGCAGCAGTGCAATCGCAGCGGACCTCGCCTCTATCTTCGTTCTAAGCGCTGGCAAGAGCGTGCCGTACTTCTCCTTGAATTTAACTAGCTGTTGCAGCGTCACGCGCTCGTCAGGCACAGGAATCAGACACTCGATAATTTGATTCCGAGCTTGCTGGTGGTCAGGTGATTTGCCGCGCTGATTTGTGGTTCCATATCCAAATAAGCGAGCGTACTCCCATCGATTAGTCACAGGGGCAGCATCTACAGTGTCCAGGCCACCCAGGCAAACAGCCAGATAAGCCATAAAAAGATTGGCGATGGGCTCATCTATGCTGTACCACGATGCACCGTTCTGCGCTGCAACGCCGCGCTCAAGCAGTAACTCAGGTATGTGCCCCAGCTTTTCGATGTGAATGTCCGTGCGTCGCCGCGCCGTCGTACTATCTCGCCGCAATTGTTGACGACGAAGTCTAGCGTCTAGGAGTTCCCGGAAGCCCATCTCGAAATGCTCAAGACGATGTAGGTGAGCAGCCGGGGAGACAGAGGTAACTAAACCAGCATCCAAAAGTTGTCGCGTGAAATCGCCGAGTTCCTCCGGCCGATAGACATACTCGAGCGGAACTATCGACGATAGCTTGTCCCAATAGAGCAGTGTCCGAAGCGTCCATGCCGAGTTAGGGATAGAGATATGCGGAAAATAAAGTGCGTTGTTTCGCATCGAATGATTCTTTCAACCCAGTTCTTGAAAGCGCAATTTTCGCGTCGGACGAACGCGCACCTAGTCAATCAATAGTCACCGTTCCCCAATCCCGATAGGCGTTGAGAGGCACCTTGCAACGGCAGTTGTTAGCTACATCACATCATCCGAACACACTTCTGACCATGTCAAATCTTTGCGGAGGATGCCTTTCTCCTGCAGCCTTCGCATGACGGACTCCTCTCGCACCGGCACTCCAAAATGCAACATTAGGGCGGCAGCGTTGATGTCTCGAATATGCTGCAAAATCCCCATGGAACATCGCAAAGCGTGGTCAAAGACAAGCCAAAGGAATTTTTCGTGAGTCGGCCACCGTGTCCACCGGCCGAACGTTGCGGCTTTGTGCTTATTGCTATGTGCCAGCTCCCCGTAGATGATGGTATCGAGTATCTCGCGGTACGAGACGGGTACATCCTGCGCAAGAAACGAAGAGTCGCTGGCCAAGAATGACAAATTCTGCTCCCTGAGGTGTTCAAATCCGTCTCGAAAGAGCCAATGCGTGAACTGATAATTCTCGGCCAACCGTGCGATGCTATACCTATCGTTGTTTTGGGTAAGCATCCGGTAGGTGAGGATGAATGCCTCGATATTGTCCCGGTCGTAATGATGTAAATCGACCTCCCTCACGCTCATCTGCATCTCTAACTCCCAGACCAACTCTCCGTTCTCATCCAAAATCTCCTTAGCGGATAGAATTTTTGCCGGCTGGCGATTCAGACTAAAGGTAACGGCTGGGCTGCTGAAGAAGCGACTATTCTCCAGGCGGAGAACCTTCTTATTAAACCCGAGGAGTTGCTGACGAAATTCTTCGGCATCCGGTAGCGGTGACGTGTTCATCCACTACCCCTCACCTACTTGCGCTCATCGGCGAGTTCGATATCAACGAAGCGAAGTGAGCCCGACTTCGTCCGCACTGCCCGCACGAGCACCTGCCGGTTGACCATTGGTCCGATGACGTCATCAACTTGCTGTGACACGCCTGTCACCTTCTCTTCGCCCCGCTCAGGCACGTGCACCTTCAGCCAATCTTCGTTAAGGTCAACGGCGCGCAGGTTTCCGGAGAGCTCCAAGGCTTGCTCTCCGGCAGCCGGCTTGGGCTGCTCCGCGCGAATGACCTTAGATATTTTGGTGCGCGCAATTGAATTGATTCGGGGAGAGTCCTCGATTCCCGCCGACCTGAATTCAAGACTGTCGAACTCATTGCCGGTGGGGGTTAGATTGCGCACAAGCTTTCGAAAGGTCGTTCGATATGAGTCGTCGGGGACGAGTGCCTTGGTTTCATCTCCAGTCTCGTCAGTGGAGATGGTTTGGACGATGTGTAGAAACTGGCGCGCGACATCCGTCGCGCCAGGATTCTGCTTTTCAAACATCTCGAGCTGCGGGTTCGCCTTTATCGCTACCGAAAACTGAAAACTTCCCGGCGCGTCCTGCAACAGCCAAGGTTGAAAGAGCGAACTCACGTCCTTCGTGGGCGGACCTTTCCGATGAGGTCGAGCCGTTGTCCACTCGATAACCCGGTAAAACATCGCCTGAATGGTTTTTACCCGGTCGACGATAAGGTCGAGTGGCGCCGCGCCGCGGAGGACCTCACCACCTTTTACCGATACGCTAACCGTCCCTGGCAGGAAGGCGACGTCGTATTTTTCCTTCTCCCGTTCGCTGAACGCTGCCTGAATAAGCTCTTCAAGTTGGACACGAGCGAAGCCGGGGAGATTGTTGCCGCCCAAAAGGGCATATGCCAGCTGACAGGCGGATTCGAACTCTCCGGCCTTGTAGAAGAGTGCCGCGGCACTGACCGCCGTAATGCCGCGCGTCTTGGCCTTATCTGCTGGCAAGGATTCGAGTGCCTGACGCTCCAGCCCCGCAGCCGTCGAGAACAAACTTTTAGCAGCCTGTGAATCTCCCGAGCGCAGCGCCTCATGTGCTTGATGGGCAAAAGTCTCGCTCTGTCGGTGGAAGGTAAGCCAAGTCATGCTGCCGGCTCAAGTAGGATGAGTTTGACGCGAAAGCCAATCACAGCCGCGAATGCGGGAAGACTGCTCTTGCCATTCGAAGCCTGTTTCTGTTTCTGCTTCAACCTATATCGAACTTCACGCTCCTCACTGTCGGAGCCGGACACCTCGAGGCGATAACCATCTTCCAAGAAGTTTTCAGGGTCACTTCCGACAGGCATGACGTAGTAATCGGCCCCGGTCTTTGTCTCGCAGCGAGCAACGCCGACCATGTTCTCCAATTGCTCTACGGCCGCAAGTGCGATTGCGTACGCACCATCCCGTTTGGCATCATCGTCGTTCAGGTACGACCGCCTTAACAGGTTATCAGAAGGCGTCCAGCCGAGTTCGACCGGCTGGGCCTCCCCCCGGGATTCGAGCTGGAATTCACTGGGCGGCGCATGGTGCGCGTCCAATCGCACTCTTGCCGCATTCGAGCAAGTATCTAGCTGCGCGCCATCAATCTGGTGTCGCTCGCCAAGACTCTCGAAAACCAGTTTCAGTTTTTGTTCCACGGAGGCCCCATTCCTCTGATTATTCTCAGAAGAATGTAGCGCGGCATCCGTCGTCGGTAAAGGAAAACATCGACTTGGTGCTGGTGATTCCGAGAATCGAACGAAGACTACACCAGCCCCCGGACCTCTGCCTCCACCTTTTACGCCAGTAGCTTTTTTTCCAGTGACTCGTACTCATCTTTGGAAGACAGGACTAGCAGTCTCTCAAGGTCAGATGCTTGACACTTCAGTATTGAGAGCTTCTCTTGGACGGTGCCCGTCGTTAATGCAATGTTTCCCCGAGCCTTTTCGTAGCCAGTCGAAATATCAAGTCGCGTGGCAATCGGAACCACGAGATATCGTCCGTATCGCAGAGCAGCTCTACTCGCGTGCAGACTGCCCCCGCCTCGGTCGGACTGAGTCATGACTACGGCCCTTGATAGGGCTGCCTGTATCCGGTCTCTCTCTACGAAGTGCCCTGAAAACGATGCGGTTCCATATGCATACTCTGAGACCAACAGCCCACCCTTTTCCAGAATCGCATCTGCCAGAGCCGCATTTGACTTAGGATAGACCGTATCGAGGCCGTGCGCCATTGCCGCTACCGTTGAGCCTTTGTGGCGAAGAGTCTCTTCGTGCGCGACTGTATCTAACCCGATAGCGAGACCGCTGACAATCTGCCACCCATTGTTAACAAAGAATTCGGTGATTCGCTGTGCGGTTGCCACGCCGTGTGGTGACGGCTCTCGCGTTCCGACGACTGCGATTGCCTTTTGTGAGAATCTCGCCAAGTCTCCGGCCGCGAAGAGAAGTGCGGGCCTGTCCTCGGTTTGAGCGAGAAGCTTGGGATAAGCGGAGTCCAACGGGCATAGAATTGCATGCCCCCTCTCAGACGCTTGGCGAACGTCCTCCTCGGCCTCCCTGAGTGCCTTTTCATAAACTAGACTCGCAGGCTGAAAGGGAGCAAGTTCAGGGAAAGTTTCGGCCCATTCTTCAAGCTTGACTTGGAAAAACAACGGTTCCTTCGTCAATGCCTGCAATGTCTTCCGGCCAATACCCTTGACTTTGCTCGCTATCAGTACCCGGTTCGTGTAGTCAGATACAGCCACTATTCAATGTTTTCAGTGTTGTTACAGGATGGGGTCTGATTGTAGCCTGTGCATCCCCAGAACCGCGAACCATCTCTTCTGTTCGTCCGGCGCACCATGGGTCTGTCGCATGCCGGGCAAATCTTCTTCTGCATATCCTCGGTGTGTGAGCAAGGGTCCTCCGCAGCGCCGTATCCGGAGCAGCCCCAGAAATGGTCCCCGTTGCTAGCGTTTTTCCTGAGCCGCATTGTCCGCATGCACATTGGACACATTTTATCGTCCTGTTGGACGCTGACGGTCTTTGCGAACGCCAATCCAGTCACGGTGGCTGCTCCGGCTTGCTCCATCAGCCTGACAGCCCTTGCGCTTGTCGAGCCAGTCGTGACCACATCGTCGATGACCAGTACATGCTTACCCGCTATGCGGGCGGCTGCTCCGTCTGACAGATGAAGAGCCCGTACCGCTTCAATTGCCCGTTGGTCGCCCGAAAGGGTCTTTTGCTTCAGCGCGTCAGGTAGATACGATAATAGGGCACCATCAAAACGCGTATTTTCAAATTCCGCTCCGCCACGCTGCTGGACGCGGGCGAGGAAATTCTCCAACCTTGGGTGGCCCCCCATCTTGCCCGGAACGACTGTAATAAGGTCGAAAGGGTGTTCGTTGTGGAAGACATACTCCGGGCCCTTGCGGAGTACGTGCAGGACGACATCTTCCCAATATCCCTGGAGTTCAAACGCGGGGCTACTCTCCTTTAGAACGATATCCTTTGAGAGGGAATGGGATTCGTGCAGGGTCGCCGTGACAACCGATTTCTGGTTGAAGTATCGGCCCAGGCACAGAATCCTCATTTCCTCTACTACCGTCACGATGTTGCCGGACAGGTCCAGAGGAAGGAAGAATGTCGCGTCTCGCGGAAAGATGCTTGACGCGTGCTGTGCAGCACGCTCCCCGAACAATTGAAAGTTCGTCGGGTCGTCAAAATAGTCCATCACGTTTTTCGACGACAACGTAACTGCGGGCGCTGTTGAAACGGTCTCGCGTGAGGCCCAGCTCGGGATAACCGGCGTGACCCCGGCATTGTACGCAGCGACGATGTCGATGTACTCATCACCGACGTAGAGCACATTAGGACCGGGTTTCACCCCGAGCCTTTCCAGCGCCATGAGCAAACCATCCGGAGCAGGTTTGGCCTGCTTGTTCGCTCGCTTCACGTCCGTGTAAGAAACGACAACGTCGAAGTCGTCTGCCATCCCGAGGTGACCAAGCACGCGGTCTATGTAGCCTCGCCCGGCATTCGTGACGATTCCGACCAGTACGCCTTTGTCCTTCAGTGTCTTGAGAAGCTCTGGTACCGGTCGATATGGCTCAACGCGTTGCATCGATTCGTTGGTAAGCGCGTCGTAGTCTAGCGACTCTCGTATTTCCCGAATCGACTTGGTTTTTGCAAGCGTACTATCGAAATCAAAGAGAACGACATTCTTCATTTTTTTTCACCCACTATTTCTCTTCGGTCGAGTAGCGCGGCCACGTCGACCATCCATGCGGCTAACTACGCCAATAACGCCGCGAGCGTGGCTTGGCTTCCAGCGTTAGAAGAACCCGGGAAATCGCTGTACGACCATGTGAAATCCTTCGGCCCAGCAGGTGCAAACGGGTCGCTGTTCAAGTCAATCTTGTACGCGCTGAGTCGGTTGCCGAACTTGCCTAACGCGATGCCCGTAACCGATGCGGCGCCTGCTTTTGAAAGGAACGCGGCCGCCACACCGAATGACACGCCGTAGGTGGTGCAATCATCGACAACAACGAGGTGCTTGCCTCGCAAACTGCCGTTTTTGCCGTAGAAGGGATTCAGATGGACAGTGGTCATCTGTCCGGTGGGGTCATGTCTGTCACCCACGAATCCGCTAGCCGAACGCTTGACCGAAGGGGCGTGCCGGATAAAAAGGGGTTCCCCGCGCTTCGCATATCGAACCCGCGAAACAGTCGTGCGCAGCCGATGAGTAAAGTCGCTAAGAGTCTCTGCGTCCAGGTTGCTACTGTTCGACGACGGATAGACGCCCCAGACGAAATCCTTCACGTCACCCGCACCGAGCATCAGCAGAGAGCGCGCCGTGACAGCCAGCAGCGCATTCAAGTGAACGCCGCCGCCCTTCACGGTATTTTTGATTTTTCCGGCAAAGACCTGTTGGTCAATCGCTTTGTTTATCTGAGAAAGGTCGGCCAAGGCGTAAACGCTATATCGCTGCGTGTTTCCTTGGTACCACCACTGCCCGGACCAGCCTGCCGTTAGCGCGATTACCTGTCCGAGGTCTGCTGGGGTCGCAGCTCGGATGCCGAGGTCTGCAACCACCTTGTTGCCTGACCAACCGGCACCGATTACGACAGCGTGCCCATTCTTCGCCATCTGAATGTCGTCGAGCTTCCCTGCCAGAACTAGCACATCATGGTTCTTGAGATTGAACCGCTTCGCATTGTGCGCGACTACGCCGCCGTCTTGTCGTCCCGGGCTGCGAAGAAACTGAACGTTTGTATTTGCAAAAGCATGCTTGAACCAACTCGGTTCAGCGTGGTTTGACAAAAGAGCGACAGGATTGCCGAGTGCCGCAAAGTCTGATAGCACTTTAACAATGGCAGGATTTGGAGCTCCCGCGACCAGCAGAGTATCTGGCGAAGTCAACAACATTTGCATATAAATGTCTCACTGATTTCATTTCGCCGAGCGGAAGCGAGCGAAAGCGACCGAGCACAAGTCGGCTGCATCACTGCGGCAATATCAATGTCTACGAGTGAACAGCCAAATGACGTAAAACGAGTCGCTCCGCAGTCCCCTGACAGTCCCGTCAAAAGCATCGGAGATTGCCTCGACTGGAAACTTCGTTATGTCTTGGTGCGGGATTCTTATTCGAGTTTTTTTAACTTGCCGCCGCAACCACTCTCAGCCACTTATTCTTTTTTAGATGGTCGCAATAGCGACGCCAATTATCGGATTATTTTAGGGCCAAACGCGGTCTGTATCAAGCGAATTGAACGCAAGAGAATAGCCGTCGCACACCTATTTCTTCGGTCATCAGCGCCGACTGACGCAATCGAGGCCGCTACCGCGAGCCGAGGCACTAGTGAAGGCAGTCAGCAGTGTTACTGCGTTCTCAAAGGTGCTCCCTTCCGTTGACCGTTCGGCGCGGTCGGGCTCTTGCTCGATGCCACCGCAGGCTATCCCTGGTCCCTTTCACCCAGAGGGATAACCACGGTCACTATAGGTCAAATGGAAAATAACGCGACCAACCCGATTGAAGCTCGGCCACATACCGGTGGCCATAATTTGCCGGCAGGTTTGAGCCGCCTCACCGACGTGGCCACAGACGTGGAACTGGTCGCGCGTGAGTTCTGCCTGCGCGAGGCGATGCTCGAAAGCTTGCGAGGGGCGCTTGACCGGCTGAATTGCGCACAGAGTGTTCTGGAGGCAGGGTTCGAAGGACTTGCTAGTGGAGGGCCGGGCCGTGGGGACTGCGAAGGCCTAGACGATTGCGGACTCGACGGGGAGCGAGCGATGAAGCGTGTCCGACACGCTGTGGAATTGCTGGCAGAGGAGTGGCCACAGGACTACCCGGAAGGGGCGGTCGAGTGGTTGATTGCGGGAGGGGTTTAACCCGATGAGGTTAGGCTGGCTCCGGACGAAGCCTTTACCGCGAAAGACCCATCTATTATTCGTGGGAGGGCCCTCACGCCACGCCGAGACGCAGCGGAGCCCTCCCCCCTAAAAGTGTCCCTCAGCCGCCCTGCGCCCAAAAAATTCAAGGAAAACAGGGGTAAAAAGCCAGGCCGCTCGGCGGTTACGTGCGCACCCGAATGAATGCGTGCCTAGCCATATCTGACAAGGCTTTGACCGTTTCGGTACTCCTCGTCAGGGAGGCTTCCCTGACGGGGTCGAGGGACACTTTCATTTTTGCCGGGCAACCACAAAGCTCCGCCAACCCCTCTTACTCCACCGTCACCGACTTCGCGAGATTCCGCGGCTTATCCACGTCGGTGCCTCGCGCGCAAGCCGTGTGATACGCCAGCAACTGCAGCGGCACCACGTGCAGAATCGGCGACAACAGACCGTAGTGTTCCGGCATCCGGATTACGTGGATGCCCTCGTCGTTGACGATCTTCGTATCCGCGTCGGCGAAAACGTAGAGTTGGCCGCCACGCGCGCGCACTTCCTGGATATTCGACTTGAGCTTTTCGAGCAACGCGTCGTTTGGTGCGACAGTCACGACGGGCATTGCCTCGGTGACGAGGGCAAGCGGTCCGTGCTTCAGTTCGCCAGCCGGATAAGCCTCGGCGTGAATGTACGAAATTTCCTTCAGCTTCAACGCACCTTCGAGCGCGATCGGATAATGCATTCCGCGGCCGAGGAATAGCGCATGTTCCTTGCGCGAAAACTCTTCCGACCACGCGATGATCTGCGGCTCCAGCGCCAGCACGCTGTTCAGCGCGGCGGGCAAATGACGAAGCTGTCGCAAGTATTCGGTTTCCTGCTCCGGGCTCACGCGCCCGCGCTGCTTCGCGAGCGTGACGGCCAGCACGAACAGCGCAACCAGTTGCGTCGTGAACGCCTTGGTCGACGCAACGCCGATCTCGCGGCCCGCATGCGTGAGAAACGCCAATTCCGTTTGGCGCACCATCGCGCTAGTGCCGACGTTGCACACGGCGAGCGTATGCCGATGCCCAAGCGCCTGCGCATGCTTGAGCGCTGCAAGCGTGTCAGCGGTTTCGCCGGACTGCGATATCACGACCACGAGCGACCTGGGATTAGGCACCGACTCGCGGTAGCGATACTCGCTGGCTATTTCCACCTGCGTCGGAATCTTGGCGATCGACTCGAGCCAGTATTTCGCGGTGAGCCCCGAGTAGTAGCTCGTGCCGCACGCGAGGATCAGCAGATTGTCGATATCCGCGAACACGTTCCCGGCACTTTCGCCGAACAGCGAGGCTTCGAACGAATCCGATTGCGGGATCGTGTCGGAGATCGCGCGCGGCTGCTCGAAGATTTCCTTCTGCATGAAGTGACGGTACGGGCCAAGTTCCACCGCGCCGCCGTATGCCGCGACCTGACGCACCTCGCGGCGCACTTCGTTGCCCTCGCGGTCGGCAATACGCACGCCCTCGAGCGTCAATTCGCAGACATCGCCTTCTTCCAGAAAAATGAAGCGCTCCGTGCTGCCCGCGAGCGCAAGCGCGTCGGACGCAAGGAAGTTCTCACCGTCGCCGAGTCCCACCACGAGCGGCGAGCCCTGGCGCGCGCCCACCACGGTATGCGGCTGGTCTTTATGCAGCACCGCGATCGCATAGGCGCCGTGCAGTTGCGCGACCGCCTCGCGCACAGCCGCAAACAGATCGCCCCGATAAAGGCTGTGAATCAGATGCGCGATAACCTCTGTGTCGGTCTGCGAGACGAACGTGTAACCCTTGTCACGCAACGTTTCGCGCAGCGATTCGTAGTTTTCGATGATGCCGTTGTGTACCAACGCGAGCGCATCTTTCGAAAAGATCGGGTGAGCGTTGTCGGTGACCGGCGCGCCATGCGTGGCCCAGCGCGTATGGGCAATACCGGTGATGCCGCCCAAGTGGCTGTCGCGTACCTGATCGTCGAGATCGGCGACGCGCGCCACGCTGCGAGCGCGCGCCGGGCCGCCTTCACCCAGCACGGCCACGCCGCAAGAGTCGTAGCCGCGATATTCGAGGCGCCGCAATCCTTCGATCAGGACGGGGACGATATTACGTTGCGCTGCCGCGCCAACAATGCCGCACATGGTCTGTTCCTCGTTCAGTGCTGGAAGCTTGCAGGGCGCACGTCGCCCCGCGGCCGTTCCATCAACTCTTCTTTTTAGTCGGGCGTACGTAGCCCGTCTTGCTGGTTTGCGTCTTGTCGTTCAGGACCAGCGAGTCTGCCTCGACGTCCTTCCAGACCGTGGTGCCCGCCGCGATCGTCGCGCCCCGCTTCACACGCACCGGCGCAACCAGTTGCGTGTCTGAACCGACGAAAACGTCGTCTTCGATGATCGTGCGGGATTTGTTCGCGCCGTCGTAATTGCACGTGATGGTGCCCGCGCCGATGTTCACTCGCGCGCCGATATCCGAGTCGCCGATATACGTGAGGTGGTTGGCTTTCGAGCCACGGCCGAGCACCGCGTTTTTCACCTCGACGAAATTGCCGACATGCGATTCGTCGTGCAACGACGCGCCCGGGCGCAACCGCGCATAAGGCCCGAGCACGACATTCGCGCCGACTTCCGCGCCTTCGATATGCGTGAACGCATCGACCCGCGTACCCGCGCCGATGGTCGCGTTGCGTATTACGCAGTTCGGCCCGATCGTCACGTTATCAGCCAGCGTTACGCGGCCTTCGAATACGCAGTTCACGTCGATCGACACGTCGCGGCCGCACTCCAGCGTGCCGCGCACATCCACGCGCGCCGGATCGGCAAGCGTCACGCCGGACACGAGCAGCGCGTCAGCCACGTTGCGCTGATGAATCCGCTCCAGCTCGGCAAGCTGCTGCTTGCTGTTCACGCCCAAGGTTTCCCATTCGTCCTGAGACTGCGTGGTGACGACTTCGAGGCCCGCTTCAATTGCCATTTCGACCGCGTCGGTCAGATAGAACTCGCCTTGCGCGTTGTCGTTCTTCAACGCGGCGAGCCAGCCCGCAAGACGCTCGGTGGGCGCAACGATAATGCCGGTGTTGATCTCGGCAATCAGAAGCTGATCGGCGTTCGCGTCTTTCTGCTCGACGATGCGGGACACCTTTCCCTGCGAATCGCGCACGATACGGCCGTAGCCGCTCGGGTCGGCAAGCGTCACGGTGAGGACGCCATAGCCATGCTGCCCTGCGCGTTCTACCAGCGCCCGCAGCGTGTTTGCACGCGTGAGCGGCACGTCGCCGTAGAGCACGAGCGTGGGCACGGACGGATCGAGTAGCGGCAAAGCCTGTTGCACCGCGTGGCCCGTTCCGAGTTGCTGTTCCTGCACGGCGAACTGCACGTCGGGCGCGGCAACGGTTTTGCGGACCAGGTCCGCGCCGTGACCGATCACCACGACGAGCCGCGTGGGCTTCAGTGTGCGTGCAGTCTCGATGACATGGGCGAGAAGCGGCCGGCCGGCCAGAGGATGGAGCACCTTGGGAAGCGCGGACCGCATGCGCTTACCGGTGCCTGCCGCCAAAATCACGATGTTCATGGCGTCGGCATATAGACGGAGTTTGGAGCCGTCGATTCTATCATGCACGCACTTGTCAAAATGACCGCGAAAGCGGCCATTTTGCGAGCGAAAGGCAGCACGCAGACGCCATTTTTGCGAGCGTTCGAATCAAAGATCGTCGAACTGGACGATCGAGATCGGCCGCGCGGCGCCAAGCGGCGCGCCGTTATCGGCGTCGGTCGAGCAAGGTTCTTCGTCGAATGCGATGTCGCCTTGCGGATCGGCCTCGCCGGTCGCGCGCAGGCCCGCGAACGGAAACAGCTTGTGATCCATCAAGTGCGACGGCACGACATTCGACAACGCGTTGAACATATTCTCGATGCGCCCCGGAAAGCGCTTTTCCCAATCGCGAATCAGCGCCTTCATCTCAGCGCGTTTCAGATTCGGCTGGCTGCCGCACAGATTGCACGGAATGATCGGGAATTCACGCAATTCCGCATACTTTTCCAGATCGGTTTCCTTCACGTAGGCGAGCGGACGGATCACGATGTTCTTGCCATCGTCCGATTGCAGCTTGGGCGGCATGCCCTTCAGCTTGCCGCCGTAGAACATGTTCAGCAGCAACGTTTGCAGAATGTCATCGCGATGATGGCCGAGCGCGATCTTGGTCGCGCCCAGTTCGCCCGCCACACGATAGAGAATGCCGCGCCGCAGCCGCGAACACAGCGAGCAGGTGGTCTTGCCCTCCGGCACGAGCCGCTTGACGATGCTATACGTGTCCTGATTTTCGATGTGAAACGGTATGTCGAGCTGTTTCAGATACTCGGGCAACACGTGCTCGGGAAAGCCAGGCTGCTTCTGGTCCAGATTCACCGCAACGATGTCGAAGTTGATCGGCGCGCGCTCGCGCAGCCGCATCAGCACGTCGAGCATCGCATAGCTGTCCTTGCCGCCCGACAGGCAGACCATCACCTTGTCGCCGTCCTCGATCATGTTGAAGTCGCCGATCGCCTCGCCGACCTGGCGCGCAAGTCGCTTGAAAAGCTTGTTGTTCTCGTACGCTTCCTTCTGCTCGCGGCGCGTGAGCGGCGACTTCTGACGGGTCGCGGGCGTGGTGTCGTCAATGATTTCCGGAGCATTCATGGCTCAATCCTCTTTGATGCGGAAAACTTCGACGCCCACCGCGTCGCAGTCGGGATAAACATCCGGCTTTTCTGTCGAAACGCGCGCGGCCCGCACTTGCGGATGTTCGAGCATGGCCTTGACGAGGTCGTCGCACAGCGTTTCCTGCAAGTGAATATGGCCTTGCTCGACGCGGCGCGAAATGGTCGAACGCATGAAGTCGTAGTCGACCACTTCATCCAGTTTGTCCTGCACCGGCGTGGAAAGCGCGAGCGGCACGAACAGTTCGACGTTGATGACGACGCGCTGTTCGCCGCGCTTCTCGAAGTCGTGCACGCCAATGTTGATGTGCACTTCGTAATTGCGCAGAAAGAGCCGGCGGCAGTCGGCGAGCCGGGGATGCGAAAGAGCGGCAAACATGTTCGTTCCAGTCCAAAAGAGCGTGGGGGCACGCAAAGGGCGGTTCAGGCGCCCATTAGAAACCCATTAAAAACCCGTTAGAAACATCACGTCGCGCGGCAGCGGCACGAGGTGCTGCCCGCCGTCGACCACCAGCGTCGTTCCTGTGACGCCGGTTGCGTCCGCGAGATACAGTGCGGCGGCCACAATATCCTCCGGCCGCGACGCACGGCCCAAAGGCGTAACCCGGTGAGCGGCCGCGAAGCTCTCCGCCGTTTGATCGGCGGATTGCATCGTCAGACCAGGCGCGAGTCCGACTACGCGCACTTTCGGCGCCAACGCCTGCGCGAGCGCGATCGTGGCTGTCTGCAACGCTGCCTTCGACAGCGTATACGACAGGTAGTCCGGATTCATGTTGTACAACTTCTGGTCCAGCACATTGATCACAACGCTGCGCTGCGTTTCGTCGGCATGCGCGGCTTGCGGCGTCGCGTCGAACAGCATGCGAGCCAGCACGAGCGGCGCGCCGAGGTTGATCGCGGTCAGCTTCAGCAGCAGTTCGTAGCCGACGTTGCGAGGCGTGTCCTCTTCGAAACTCGACGCATTGTTGACGAGGCAAACCGGCCGGCCGAGCGCCGCGGTGCAGGCCGGCAACAGGGCCGCGACCTGAGCCTCGTCGCTCAGTTCCGCATGCAAGGCCACCGCGCCGCGGCCCATGCGTGCGATTTCGGCGACCACTTCTTCAGCTTCCCCGCGCGACGCGCCGTAATGGACGGCCACGTCCCAGCCCCGCGCGGCGAAGCCGAGCGCGAGCGAACGTCCGATGCGGCGCGCGGCGCCGGTAATCAGGACGACACGCGGCGTTTCAGGCTCGCGGGCGGCGGCGGTGTCGATAGAAGCGGTCATTTACAATGCGGGAATGAATCCGAAAGCTCACCAACCCGATAGTTTACCTGCTCCCGGCCCGAGCGCGCTTGCGCAGTCCGAAGCGCTCGTCGCGCTCATTCGAGCGGAGCTTGAAGAGGCCGGCGGCTGGTTGCCGTTCGACCGCTATATGGAGCGCGCGCTGTACGCGCCCGGACTCGGCTACTACAGCGGCGGCGCCCGCAAGTTCGGCTTGCGCGGCGACGACGGCAGCGACTTCGTCACGGCACCCGAACTATCGCCGCTCTTCGCGACCACGCTGGCGCGTCCCGTCGCCGAAGCGCTGCATGCAAGCGGTACGCGCAACGTGATGGAGTTCGGCGCCGGCACCGGCAAACTCGCGGCCGGTTTGCTGAACGCGCTCGCCGCGCTCGGCGCTGAATTCGACAGCTATTCGATCGTCGATCTGTCAGGAGAATTGCGTGAGCGTCAGCGTGAAACCATCGAAGCCGCCGCGCCTTTACACGCGGGCAAAGTGCGCTGGCTGGACGCACTGCCGGAGCGCTTCGAGGGCGTGGTGATCGGCAATGAAGTGTTGGACGCGATGCCGGTGCGGCTTTTTGCTTCCGTCGACGGCGCGTGGCGCGAACGCGGCGTTGCATGGCGCGACGGGTGGTTCGCATTCGAAGACCGCCCGGTTTCCGTATCCGCCGATATGGCATTGCTGTCCGAAATCGACACGACCGGCGGCGACTACCTTGCCGAAACGCACGACGCCGCGCGCGCCTTCACGCGCACCATCTGCACGATGCTCACACGCGGCGCGGCGTTTTTCATCGACTACGGTTTTCCGCGTCACGAGTACTACCATGCGCAGCGCGCGCAAGGCACGCTGATGTGCCACTACCGGCATCGCGCGCATGGCGATCCTTTTGTCTATCCTGGCTTGCAGGACATCACCGCGCACGTGGAATTCACGGGTATCGCCGAAGCGGGCGTTGAAACCGGAGCCGATCTGCTGGGCTTCACGTCGCATGCCCGCTTTCTGCTGAACGCGGGCATTACGGATGCGTTGTCCGAAATCGATCCCGCCGACACAGCGCGCTTTTTGCCCGCGGCGAACGCGGTGCAGAAGCTGTTGTCGGAGGCCGAAATGGGCGAGCTATTCAAGGTGATCGCGTTCTCACGCGGACTGGAAGACACGCTGCAGGCGTTTTCCAGCGGCGACCGGTCGCACACGCTGTAATGCGGGGGTACGCGCGATGATCCGCTGGCTGTTGACCACTTTCGTTGCCCTCGCGGTGCTGTCGGCTTGCTGGCCGTGGCTTCGAAAGCTCGGCATTGGACGAATGCCCGGCGACGTCAGCGTGCGTCTGTTCGGACGCGAATATCACTTTCCGTTTATGTCGACGTTGTTGCTGTCGATGTTGCTGTCGCTTATCGCGAGGCTCCTGTAAAGCCGCCGCACGGTTGATCACTACAGCGACAGCTCGGCAAGTTCTTTCACGAACACCGCCGGTGCACTAACCCGCCGTTTCGCTCACTCGAGCGCCGCGGCCACAGCGCGCACGCGTTCCTGATGCACGGCGTCCTTGATGCCGGCCGGCGTATCGGCGAGCCTTTTGGCGACGGCGCCTGCATCCACGCCGCGCGCTGCGACGAGCGCGACTCGCAGACGCTCCGCTTGCGGATACTCCCGCGCTTCGAAACCAAGGCGGCCGCGCGCGTCCGCCTCGCACGCCTGCAACGCTTCTGCGAAACGCGAAGGCTTGCGTATCGCGTCGCAGCGCTCAAGCAGCCTCACGAGCGCAGCGGCGCCCATTTCCGTCACGCGATGGATGTTGCCGTGTTCGCGCGCGACCAGCACCGCGAGGTCGCGACATTCGTTCGGAACACGTAAGCGCTCGCACAAAGGCTTCAGCAGATCCACGCTGCGTCCTTCGTGGCCGATATGCCGCGGCAGAATATCTTCGGGCGTGGTGGCTTTGCCGAGGTCATGCGTGAGCGCCGCAAACCGCACGGGCAGCGCATAACCCTGCTGCGCGGCGTGGTCGAGCACCATCATTACGTGCACGCCCGTATCGACTTCCGGGTGATAGTCGGCGCGCTGCGGTACGCCGAACAGCGCGTCGATCTCCGGCAGAATCCGCGCCAACGCGCCGCAATCGCGCAGTACTTCGAACATGCGCGACGGCTTCTTCTCCATCAAACCGCGCGACACCTCCTGCCATACGCGTTCGGCGACGAGCGCGTCCACTTCGCCGTCCGCCACCATCTTTCGCATCAGCGCGAGCGTCTCAGGCGCGACGGTGAAATCGGCGAAACGCGCGGCGAAGCGCGCAATCCGCAAGATGCGCACCGGATCTTCGAGAAACGCATCGCTGACGTGACGGAAGAGCTTTGCCTCCAAGTCGCGCTGACCGCCGAATGGATCAATCACCGGGCCTGTGAGTTCGCCTCCCGGACGCACCTCGCGAGCCATTGCGTTGATCGTCAGGTCGCGGCGCGCAAGGTCTTCTTCGAGCGTCACGTCGGGCGCGTAGAAGAACTGGAAGCCGTGATAGCCCGCCGCGGTTTTTCGCTCTGTACGCGCGAGCGCGTACTCCTCGTGCGTCTGCGGATGCAGGAACACGGGGAAGTCCTTGCCGACCGGACGGTAGCCCTGCGCGACCATCTGCTCGGGTGTTGCGCCGACCACCACGTAATCGCGATCCTGAACCGGCACACCCAGCAATTCGTCGCGAATGGCGCCGCCCACTGCATAGATATTCATCGGCATTCGTCTAGATACGCAACGGCGTGCGTCTCGCTGAACGCGTCGTCGATCCAGGCTTTCACGGCGGGCACGGCCATGACCCGTCGCATATACGCCGACGACGTCTCGGACAACGCCGGTTGCCACGTGTTGAAGCGCATGACCACCGGCGCGTACATTGCGTCAGCGATGGTGAACTCGCCGAACAGGAACGGACCGCCATATGTGTCCAGACAGTCGCGCCAGATCGCCTCGATACGCGCGATGTCGGCCAGCACACCCGGCGTTGCATTCTTGCCGGGGAACGACGCGCGAATGTTCATCCACATATGCGAGCGCAATTCTCCGAAACCAGAATGCATCTCGGCGCTCACACTGCGGGCATGCGCCCGCGCCGCCGGGTCGCGCGGCCACAACGCGTGCTGAGGAAAGCGCTCAGCCAGCGTCTCGGCAATTGCCAGAGAATCCCAGATGGCAAGGCCCGTATCGTCGATCAGACAGGGAATCTTGCCGGGGCCCTTCGGCGCATGAGCCAGCACGGCAGCGTTGGTGCCGGGCTGGTCCAGATGAATCAGGATTTCGTCGAACGCAATCCCAAAATGCTTGAACAGCAGCCACGGACGCATCGACCACGACGAATAGTTCTTGTCACCAATAAGCAGCTTCATGCGGGTTCGTATGAGGAAGAAATTAAGAAAGTTCAGCGGCCCGCGCTCGCGCGAAACGCATCGAAACGCGAGCGTGCCGACGCCCCGCTCAGATAGACCGGCGCGATGGTTTCGAGGCTGGCCGGCTCGAGACCAAGCTCGGGTGCGAGCGGCCGGGTCAGCACGTTATCGACTTTCATCGAGTCGAGATTGTCGCGTGTGAGGACAGGTTCACCGGGTGCCATTTCGAAGGTCATTGCCTGCATGCGAGCCAGCATTTCCGGCAAACGGATGATGCTCGCGTGCCTGCCGATCACATCGCCGCAATATTTGACGAGCTCTTCGAGCGAATAGACGCTCGGGCCGCCAAGCTCGTAGGTTTTGCCGCTGGCCGCATCGAGATCGAGCACGTTCACGATCGCCTTGGCGACGTCGCCGACATACACCGGCTGAAACTTCGCGTCCGGCATCGCGAGCGGAATCACCGGGAAAATGCGCTGCAAGAAAGCGAACTTGTTGAGAAACTGGTCTTCCGGACCGAACACGACGGATGGTCGAAAAATCGTCCACGCAAGATTCGACGCGTGCACGGCTTTCTCGCCGTCGCCCTTCGAGCGCGCGTACATGCTCGGGCCGTTCGAGTCGGCGCCCAGCGCGCTCAGATGAATTAGCCGATGCACGCCCTTGCCTTCGCAAGCCGCCGCAATTCTGGTCGGCAGTTCGACGTGAGCGCGCGCGAATTCCGGACCGTATGGTGTGCGGCGCTTGCCATGCAGCGTGCCGACGAGATTGATCACACAGTCGGTTTCCTCGACGAAGCGAGCGAGTTGAACTGGATCGAAGACGTCGGTCTCGATCACGTCGATAGGAAGCAGCGTGAGATGGCGAGCGTTATAGCGTCGCCGTGTGGCGATGCGCACGTCTTTGCCCATTTCAACAAGGGCGTTGACGAGATGGCTTCCGATGAAACCGGAACCGCCAATGATCGCAATGGCTTTGTGTCGCATTTTCGACTCCCTGGTGGAAGCCGCGGCAACGGCTGGCGTGGCGCACCGCTACCTCGCACCGAGGCAGCGGCGGCACGGCGCTTACGGTGCGATGTAACCCAGACGCGCCTTCAGCGATTGCGGACGGCCTTCGAACAATGCCGCGTAGTAGACCGTGTTGGACAACACATTCTTCACATAGTCACGCGTTTCCTGGAAGGGAATCGCTTCGGCGAAGATCGCGCCTTCAACCGGATGCTGCAACGTCTGCCGCCAGTTACGCGGACGGCCCGGCCCGGCGTTGTAACCCGCGGTGGCCAGCACGGCGGAACCATCGAACTGATTGTAGATCATCGACAGGTAGTTCGTGCCCAGCAGGATGTTGGTGTTGATGTCGTTCATCTGCTCGCGCGAAATCGGGCCGAGGCCAATCTTCTTTGCGACGAGTTGCGCGGTGCCGGGCATCAGCTGCATCAAACCGCCCGCGCCGACTTCGGAACGCGCGTTAATGATGAAGCGCGATTCCTGGCGAATCAGCCCGTACGCCCATTCAACGTCGAGGCCGCTCGACTGCGCATCCCGTTCGACGATATCGCGGAACGGCGACAAATAACGCAGCGAGAAATCGTGTTCGGTTTTCGTGCGGTCGGCGGTGTTGACGGTTCGGTCATACAACTGGATACGGCGCGCGTATTCGGCGGCGGCAAGCAGCTGACGGTCGCTCATGGTGCGCAGCGGCCAGTTCCACTCGCGATTGCCTTCGAGCCGCAAGTTCAGCGCGTAGAAGCGCTGCGCCAGATCGAAACCAGGCGTGTTGCCGGCCTGCTGGACTTCGGAATCGGTCACCATGGTTTTAGGCGGCACCGAAATCTTCTGCCCGAGTTCTTCAGCGGCCAGTTGCCCGTAGAAGTTGAAACCCTGCGAGATCGACTCGAATTCCTGGTTGGCCGTGGTCGTGTCGCCAGCCTGCTTGAGCGCACGGGCATGCCAATAAACCCACGACGGCTGATTGCGCAGCGCCACCGGCATCTGCTCGATCGACCAGCGCACCATGTTCCAGTCTCCGGCAAGCAGCGCCGTGCGCGTGCGCCATTCATACGCGGGATTCGAGAGCGGCGCGTTTGCCGACAGCCTGTACCAGTCGGTTGCGCTCGGCATCTGTTTGGCCGCCGCCTGATAGGCAATGGTGCCCCAGCCGATCGCGCGTTCGGGCGAATTCAGCGACGGCGCGACAGACGCGAACGTGGCCGCGGCCATGGCCGGATCGTTGCGGGCCATGCGCGTGATCGCGAGCAGCGCGAGTTGATGCGATTGCGCATCGGGACTGACACCGCGCGCGAGCAACAACGGCGGCGTACTGGTAGCCTGGCCGAACAGCACCGGATCGGGCGCCTGGTCGCCCAGCGCGTCGACCAGCTTGCTGCCGGTATTCGGATAGTTCTGTTCGTACGCGAGACGGATCTGTTGCCAGATGTCGTCGGTGCTGAACTGCTTGTTCACGCCGAGCACCGTGATCAGATCGACGCAGCCGTCGCCGTACCATTTCGGATCGACGAGCAGCGCGCGCGCCGCGTCCGCGACATTCTCGCCGCGCGATGCACGCGATTCGAGCGCGTAGCACTTGACCTGCGTATCGTCGTTCAGCACGAAGCGCGCATATTGCTGGTCGAAGTTGCGCCAATCGTGGCGCGTGCCGAGCACCGTGAGGTAGTCGTTGCGCATGCGGTCGGCGATCGCCTGGCCGTCGTACTTCTGCAGGAACGCGAGCACCGGCGCGTCTGGCGCGTCGACGCGCGCATGGCCGCCGGAATCGAAGAGCTGCGGCTTGATCTGGAAGTACTCCAGATACGAAGGCGCCGGATAGCTCGGGATCATGCTCGCCAACTGCACCGCACGAGCCGCGTCGTTATTGCGGGCGGCCTCGCGCAACTGGACGAAAATCTGATCGTCGTTGGTGAGCTGCGAAATGGGAAGAGGCTTGACGGCTGATGCCGTGCTACATGCGACGAGCGCCGCTGCGGCTAACGCCATGCCTGCCGCGCGATATACTCGATAAAGACTTTTTGACATCGTTGTTTCTGGAGCGCGAATTGAACCCAAGCATAGCATGCAACCCTGTCGCGGAATCGAAAAAGGCGCTGCGTCGAATGCTATTGGAAGCAAGGCTACAAGCGGCTTCCGAGCCGACTAACAATGCCGCGCTCGGACGCTGCGTTCTCGATGCGCTCAAGCATTTCGACGTGCAAAGCGTCGGGTTCTACTGGCCGCTCGCAGGGGAATTCGATGCACGCGCAGCGATCTCCATCTGGCTCACGGGCAGCACGCAACGCGAGGCCAGCCTGCCCATCATCAAGGAACGCGGGCTGCCGCTCGAGTTCCACGCATGGTCGCCGGATACGCCGATGAAGATCGGCCACCACAAGATCGCAGAGCCCACCACAGGGCGAATGGTAACGCCCGAGCTACTGCTCGTTCCCTGCGTGGGTTTCGATGCCGACGGCTACCGGCTCGGTTATGGCGGCGGCTACTACGACCGCACGCTCGCCGGCTGGCCCGGAGCGAAGAAGCCGATTACGGTGGGTGTGGCGTATGAAGCATGCCGCACCTCGGCACTGGAGCGCGAGGTGCATGACATCCCGCTCGACATGATCGTGACCGAAGCGGGGCTTCATGCGCGGAGCGTCGGCTAGGTGCGTCTGAAGAGCGACCGGTAACACAGCGCTTGGCGCGGCTTGCACGCAGCCAGGAAACTCATGCCTCGCAGGCGCGCGTCTCAGCGCCTCACATTTATAACGACGCCGCCGCGCGCGCGGCTGTGTCGTACATCCCAGACGCGTTTCTCATCAGTTGCGCCGCGTCGCCAATCTGTTCGTTGGTGAGGCCGCTTTCCTTCAGCGTCGAGATGAGGCAACTCTCGCGCACCTCCCGATACTTCAGACACAGCGCACGGCCCGCTTCCGTCGCCGAAAAAAACACTTCCTTGCCGGTCTTTTCGCTTTTTACATACCCTCTAGCTACGAGCTTCTTCAACGCATAGGTCGCGACGTGCGTATCTTCTATGTTGAGGACGAAGCAGATGTCGGCCAGTTTTTTGCGGCGCTCGCGATGACTCACGTGATGCAGCAGCGAGACCTCGATTGCGGTCATGTCCTTGTCCCCGGCCGCCGACATGCAGCGCACCATCCATCGGTTGAATGCGTTGCCGGCCATGATGAGCGCGTACTCGAGCTCGGACAGTTCCGCGCTCGTGTCCGACACGAGATGTTCGGACGAGACGATCTTGGTGGGATGCCGCGACATGTGAATTTCTCAGAAAAACGGGATGGAGAGTGTCGGGAGTGTACGACGAGCGGCTCACGGCGGCGAGCCTGGCGAAAACTCTTATTGATAAATTGTTGATATTTTATTGACAATGTACGCTTCAAACGTCGCGTAGCCATGCCCCACGGTTTCTGACGGCGTTCAACGCAGAACTCTTCGACTTCTTCGGGTCTTCAAGCCATGAGCCAACCCAGAATTTTTCCGCTCGGCGACGCCGCGCTTGTCTGCGAGGCGCCCCCTCCCGCGACGCTGGACTGCCAGCGCCGCGTGTGGGCGGCCGCCGAAATGGCGCAGCACTGGCCTCATGTGCTCGAAGTCGTGCCGGGCATGAACAATCTGACGCTCGTGTTCGATCCCGTCGAAGCCGACCGCGACGCGCTGACGGCCCGGCTACAGGAAGCCTGGCAAGCGGTCAGCGCAACGCCCGCGCCGGGTCGCGAAGTCGAAGTCCCGGTTCAGTACGGCGGAGAGTTCGGCCCCGACCTCGGTGCAGTGGCGAACCACACCGGTTTGAGCGTGCGCGAGGTGATCGAGCGGCATTCGGGTGGCGAATACGTGGTCTTTTTCCTCGGCTTCCAGCCGGGCTTCGCCTATATGGGCGGACTGGAAGAAGCGCTGCATACGCCGCGCCGCGCGTCGCCGCGACTCGAAGTGCCGGCCGGTTCGGTCGGCATCGGCGGGGAGCAGACGGGCATTTACCCGGCCACGTCGCCCGGCGGGTGGCAACTGATTGGCCGCACCGAACTGCCGCTGTTCGACCCAACGCGCCGCCCGCCCACCTTGTTGCAGCCGGGCGACCGGGTGCGCTTCACGATTGCGGGGATACACGCATGATCGACGTGATTCGCGCAGGTCTGCTGACCACGATTCAGGACCTCGGCCGTCACGGCTACCGGCATCTGGGCGTCGCGATGGGCGGGGCGCTCGACCGCCTGTCGCTGGAAGTCGGCAACCGGCTGGTCGGCAACCGGCCCGACGCCGCGGGCCTCGAAATCACCTTCGGCCCCACCGTGCTGCGCTTCCTGCGGGCGACGCGAGTGGCCATCACCGGCACTGAATTCGGCGCGACGCTCGACGGCAAGCCGGTCTACTCGTGGTGGAGCCTGCCCGTGAAGGCCGGCCAGGAGCTGGTACTGAACGCGGCGAAGCGCGGCATGCGCGGCTACGTGTGCATCGCGGGCGGCATCGACGTATTGCCGATGCTCGGCTCGCGCAGCACCGACCTTGCGGGTCACTTCGGCGGTCTCGGGGGCCGGGCGCTGCGCGACGGCGACCGCCTGCCGGTCGGCGCGCCGCCGCAGCGCACACACGTCGGCTTCTCTCCCGAGGCGCCGGAATTTGGCGTCAAAGCGCCTGCCTGGTGCAAGTTCGTACTCGTGGACGAACCGCTGCGGCGCGGCCGTCATCCGACAGGCGTGCCTTGGGCGGTCCCGATTCGCGTGTTGCGCGGCCCGGAGTACGAAAGTTTCACCGAAGAAGCACATGAGTCTTTCTGGTCCGACGAGTGGCTGGTCACGCCGAACAGCAACCGCATGGGCTACCGGCTCGCCGGCACGGAACTGAAGCGCAAAGTCAAAGCGGATCTGCTGTCGCACGCGGTGCTGCCGGGCACGATCCAGGTGCCGCCGAACGGCCAGCCGATCGTGCTGATGAGCGACGCACAGACTACCGGTGGCTATCCGAAGATCGGCGCGGTCATTCAGGCCGACTTGTGGAAACTCGCTCAGGTGCGGCTGAATGCGGCGGTCCGCTTCATTCCGACCACGCCCTACGAAGCGCGCCACGCGTTACTGGAAGAGCGCACCTATTTGCGGCAAATCGACGCCGCCATAGCAATGCATGAAGAACGTTGCGCACGGCAGATGACCGCCGCAGCGTTGTGACAATGACCGCCCACAAGCCTGGCGCGTCGCGCCCGGCCTTTCGAGGGGCAAGAAAACTTGGGGCGGCCCGGCGTTTTCTTGAGAGTAGAGGAACATCATGGAAATCGATCTGAACGCCGACCTCGGCGAAGGCTGCGGCTCCGACGAGGCGCTGCTCGACCTCGTCAGCTCCGCGAATATCGCGTGCGGCTGGCACGCGGGCGGCGCCAACGCCATGCGTGACTGCGTGCGATGGGCGGTACAAAAAGGCGTGTCGATCGGGGCGCATCCGAGCTTCAACGACCCGGAGAATTTCGGCCGCAAGGAGATGGACTTGCCGGCGGCCGACATTTACGCGGGCGTGCTTTATCAACTTGGCGCGCTGTCGGCAATCGCGCAGGCCGAGGGCGGGCGCATCGCGCACGTGAAGCCGCACGGCGCTCTTTACAACCAGGCCGCGCGCGACGCGAAGATCGCCGACGCGATCGTTTCGGCCGTGCATGACTTCGATCCGTCGGTCGCGGTTTTCGCGCTTGCCAACAGCGGTCTCGTGACGGCCGCGCGCAACGCGGGGCTGACCGCCATCGAAGAAGTATTCGCCGATCGCGGCTATCGCGCCGACGGCTCGCTCGTGCCGCGCAAGGAGCCCGGCGCGCTGCTCGAAGATGAAGACGAAGTGCTCGAACGCACCCTTGCAATGGTGCGCGAGCAGCGGGTGCGCGCCGTCGACGGTCAATGGGTGCCGCTCAACGCGCAGACCATTTGTCTGCACGGCGACGGCCCGCATGCGCTCGCGTTCGCGCGGCGCATCCGCAGCGCGCTCCAACAGGCCGGTATCGAGGTGCACGCGGCCGGCGCAGCAAGCGTCTGAAGTACGCGCCGCCGCATCCTGGTCATGTCCTGAACGCCCCGCTACATGCGGGGCGTTCGCCAGGTGCGAGAGGTTATGCAGAGATTCGCAGTATCCGCAGTCGATTCATCGCAGTGAATGCAGGTGCAGGTGCAGTGCGTAGCAACGCGGCCGTCAAGAGCCGCGGAAACAAAACGGCGCGCGGATCGCCACGCGCCGGCCCATGTTAGCCGTCACAAGCGGCGACGTTGAAACCTGTTTGGAGATCCAGATGCAGACAACAGTCAGTCTATGGCCGCTCATCGGCGTGGCCGTCATCATCGTTGGCTTTTTATTGCGGTTCAATCCGATGCTGATCGTGGCAGTCGCCGCGATCATTACCGGGCTGGCCGCGCATTTTCCGGTCGAGAAGATCCTCGCCGAGATCGGCACTGGTTTTATCAAGACGCGCAACATTCCGTTGATCATTCTTCTGCCGCTCGCGGTAATCGGCCTGCTGGAACGGCATGGCCTGCGCGAGCGCGCGCAGACGTGGATCAGCGGCATCAAGGCCGCCACGGCCGGGCGCCTGCTGATCGTTTATCTGCTCGTGCGCGAGCTGACTGCGGCAGTCGGGCTGACCGGGCTCGGCGGGCATCCGCAGATGGTGCGCCCGCTCATCGCGCCGATGGCCGAAGGTGCAACCGAAACCCGTTTCGGCAAGATCAGCGACGCCGTGCGCTTCAAGCTGCGGGCGTTTTCAGCGGCAACGGACAACGTGGGCCTCTTCTTCGGCGAAGACATTTTCGTTGCGTTCGGTGCGATCGTGCTGATGACCACCTTCCTTAAGGAGGCGGGCATTATCGTCGAGCCGATCCACGTCGCGGTCTGGGGCATTCCCACTGCAATCTGTGCATTCCTGATTCACGGCTTCCGCCTGTATCTGCTTGACCGCAAGCTCGACCGCGAATTGCGCGGCAACGCCCGCGCGGGCAATGCCACCGTATCGTCGACGCAATCCGCTGCAGGAGACAAAGCATGACGCTCTCGATCACCTATCTTTTCTGGCTGTTGGGCGTGGTGCTGCTGATCGTCGGCGGCATGATCGTCATGGACAAGGAACATCCGCGCCGCCTGACGGCCGGCGGCTTCTGGATTCTTTATGCGCTGATCTTTCTGATCGGCGACAAACTGCCGCCCGCAGTGGTCGGCGTCGCAGTGATCGTGATGGCGCTGATTGCAGGCTTCGGCGGGGTCACCGCCGGCAAGCCCAGAGTTTTGTCGCTCGAAGCGCGCAAGGCGAGTGCCGCGCGCCTGGGCAACAAGCTGTTCGTGCCCGCGCTGACGATTCCGGTGATCACCGTGATCATCACCTTGTCGGCGAGCCACCTCGTGTTCGGCGGCGTTCCGCTGATCGAGAAGGCCAACGTCACGTTGATCGGCTTCGGCATCGGCTGCGTGATCGCGCTCGCGATTGCATGCGTGCTGACGCGCGACACCGTCGGGCAGTCGATGAAGGAAACGCGCCGCCTCGTCGACGCGCTCTCCTGGGCCGCCGTATTGCCGCAAATGCTCGGCATGCTCGGCCTCGTGTTCTCGGACGCGGGTGTCGGCAAAGCTGTCGCTCACGTGACCACCGCGTATATCAGCCTCGACTACCGGTTTATCGCAGTGGCCGTGTATTGCATCGGCATGGCGCTTTTCACGATGGTCATGGGCAACGGCTTCGCCGCGTTTCCGGTCATGACGGGCGGCGTCGGCGTGCCGATTCTCGTCGGCGTGTTCCATGGCAATCCGGCCGTGATGGTGGCAATCGGCATGTTCTCGGGCTACTGCGGCACGCTGATGACGCCGATGGCCGCGAACTTCAACATGGTGCCGGCGGCCTTGCTGGAACTGCCGGATAAGAACGCCGTTATCAAGGTCCAGATACCTACCGCGCTGACCTTGCTGGTGGTGAACATCTTCCTGCTCAACTTCCTGATGTTCATGTAAAGGGCTTCGTAAAAGCGTCCGTAAAAGCAGCAATTTCCGATGTGTCGCGCGACGCTTTCGCGACACATCGGCGAAGCACCTCAAACAGGAAAAACCTGCAAGGGAAATAGGATGCGTCCGATCGTCGGTCCGTGATGCCGATCATAAGATGCTGGACCATCTCCTATCCACACGCGCCGGCGCGTGCAACGCGCGCCGCCGGAGCCTTTCCCGCAGGTTTCCATGGAACGTCAACCTCAGCGCACCGGCGCGCATTCCGCGCCGCCGTCATCCAGCGTTACTTCGCTCGTGAATGCCGCGCTTGGCGCGCATCAGGCCGGCCGGCTCGACACCGCCGAGTCCATCTACCGCGAGATCCTGGCGCTCGCGCCGACGAATTCGCAGGCTTTGCATTATTTCGGGGTACTGCATTATCAGCGCGGGCAATACGCGGACGCCGCTGCGCTAATGAGCAACGCGCTCAAATACGACCGTCACGACGCCGCCTGCTGGAGCAACCGCGGACTCGCCGCCGCCGCGCTCGGCCATCTCGACGAAGCCACCATCTGTTATGACCAGGCGTTGCAACTACAACCCGATTTCGCCGACGCGCGCAACAATTTCGGCACCGCGTTGCAGGCGCAAGGCGCGTTGGACGAAGCGGTCGAGCAATATCGGCTTGCAATCGCGTCGAACCCTGCACTGGTCGATGCCCATCTGAATCTGGGCACGGCGCTCGGCAAACTGGGGCGTTTCGCGGAAGCGCTGGTGTGCTATCGCGACGCCTTGCGAGTCGATCCGGCTTCAGCGGAAGCGCACTTCAACGCGGGCAATGCCTACACGGCGCAGGGCGAGCGCGAGGCGGCCGTCGCGAGCTTTGAGCGCGCGCTCGCGTTGCGCCCGGATTACGCCGAGGCGCACATCAACCTGGGTAGCGCGATAGGCAAGCATGGCGACTATGCGGGCGCGGAGTCGCACTACCGCCGCGCGGTTGCAATCGCGCCGAATCCGACCAATCTCGTGTGCCTGGGCGGCTCGCTCGGCGCGCAGGGACGCCTCGACGAAGAGGAGACGTTCTATCGCGAAGCGCTCGCCCGCGATCCGCATTACGCCGACGCCCATCAGAACCTTGCCTGGCTGCTGCTCAAGCGCGGCGATTTCAAGCAGGGTTGGGCCGAGTTTGCGCTGCGCTGGCGTAAGAGCGATTACGAAGCGCTCGCGATTCCGGGCGTGGCCGAATGGCGCGGCGAACCGCTCAACGGGCGTCGTGTGTTGATCGTCGGCGAGCAGGGTTTTGGAGATCATTTCCAGTTCCTGCGTTTTGCGCGCTTGCTGCACGAACGCGGCGCCACAGTAGACGTCTGCGTGCGCGAGCCATTGCTGAGTCTTGTTCAACGCATGCCGGGCGTACATAACGCGTTCAGCGGTAAACCGGCGCAGAACTACGCGGAGCTGAACTACGACTTCTGGGTTCCCATGACGAGCCTGCCGTCATGCGTCGGCACTGAGTTATCTACCATCCCGGCCGAAGTGCCGTATCTGTTCGCGCACCACGCCAAGGTCAAAACCTGGCGCAAGATACTGAAGAAAACCGGCGATGCAAAGCGCAGAGCGGGTCTCGTGTGGGCAGGCAGTCCGGCGTTCGGCAACGACCGCTATCGGTCAATGGCGCTTGCCGATTTGCACGCGCTCGCAGATGTCGCCAATGTGGACTGGTATCCGTTGCAGAAGGGTCCGGCGCACGCGCAACTCGCCGCCGCGCCGCAAGCCTTCCGCACGCACGATTTCAGCGGCGAGTTGAACGACTTTGAAGACACAGCCGCGCTGATCATGAACCTCGATCTGGTGATCGCCGTCGACACCGCCGTCGCGCATCTGGCCGGCGCGCTCGGCAAGCCGGTGTGGCTGCTGCTGCCGGCCAATTCAGACTGGCGCTGGCTTGAAGAACGGAGCGACTCGCCGTGGTATCCGGGAATGCGGCTGTTCCGGCAAAAGGTACTGGGCGAATGGGCGGAGGTGGTGACGGAAGTGATCAGCGCAATCGATCCCGCGCCGTAGATCGCGCATCGCTTCACCCCGCATCCACCACAAACCCATGTTGTCGCAAAAGCTGCAGAACACCTTTGCGGCCACCCAGATGCAACGCGCCGATCGCCACGAACACCGGTTTGTTCGGCGCGGCGATCTGCAGCATGCGCGAGACGAAGCGCCGGTTGCGCGCGTACACGATCCTGTCGTCTATCGAGTTGGACACCTGCTTGTCGCGCGCCAGCTTTTCGGTTTTCGCGGCCTCCCAGGCGGCGATTGCATCTGCATCGCCAACACGCCACAGACGGTGCAAGGTCCGCACGTCCTCGACGTTTTGCGCGGGCGTCTGCATCAGATCCTGCGCGAGCATCTCGCGTTGCTGGGCGAGCGTGAGTCCGGTGAAGGCGCGCATCTGCTGCGGCAGGGTTTCAAGGCCGATGATCTTGCCACGTGTGCGCAGATATACGTTCTGCAACTGCGCTTCGGTGCCGTACTCGGTCTGCAAGCCGGCGCTGAGCGAGTCGTAGGTTTCGACCAGCAGCGAGGCGAGCCACGGGCGCATCTTTTTGATTTCATCCAACGCCGCGGGATTGCCGCGCAGACGAAACGCGAGCTTGCGCCACAGCGGCTCCGGCAAGAGGCCGGGAAGGCAGTCGCGGCGGCACACGCCGTACTTGGAAACATCGTCTTGCGAAACGAGTAGTTCGTCCGGCGATAGTTCGAGCGCAAGCGTCGGCGAAGCAGCCAACGCGCCCATGATCGGCGGACGAAACGGCTGAGCCGGCGGGTAATCGGCGGGATCGCCCACGTGCAGTGTGCCCAGCACGTAGATGGTGGTAGCACCGCGAGTCGCGACGTAGAACGGCATACGCGCCGGTTGCAGACGCACGGGTCCGCTCGCAGTCGTACCGGGTGTGGCAGGTGGCGGGTTGAAGCCCGGCAGCGCGGCGCGTGGCTCCGAGGGCGCGTGCGGCACCGGCAACGCGGGACGCACACCTTGCGTGGTTGAATTGACGCCAGCCGTGGGTGTATTGGCCGCGGCGCCGGCAGCATGCGCGCGGCCGATCGGTGCCGCGGAGAAATACAGAACGGAACAAACGCCGACGAGCGCGGCACCGGTCAGTGCACGCGCCCGCAAGCTTCGCATGAAGGCAGCGCGGCGGCCGCCTTCACGCGAGCGGCGCGCAAGACGACGCGCCGCCAGCGCATCAGGCATCCACGTCCCCCACCTCCTCGGCGCGGTGACACGACACCTGACGGCCATCCACTTCACGCAGCTTCGGCTCTTCGCTGCGGCAACGGTCGATCACATAGGGGCAGCGCTGATGAAACGTGCAGCCCGAAGGCGGATTCAGCGGCGAAGGCATCTCACCTTGCAGCTTGATCTTGATCGTGCGATCCGCCTCGAAGATCGACGGCGTCGCCGACATCAACGCGCGCGTGTAGGGATGCCGCGGCTTCGAGAAAATCCGCTTCTTGTCGCCGAGTTCGGCCACGCCGCCGAAGTACATCACCATCACGTCGTCGGCAATATGCTCGACCACTGACAGATTGTGCGAGATGAACACATAGCTTGTCTTGAACTCCTGCTGCAGATCCATGAAGAGGTTCAGAATCTGCGCCTGGATCGACACGTCGAGCGCCGACACGGGTTCGTCGGCGACAACGATCTGCGGGTCGAGAATCATCGCGCGGGCAATTGCCACGCGTTGACGTTGACCGCCCGAGAACATATGCGGATAGCGCTTCGCATGTTCCGGACGCAGGCCGACAGTGCGCATCATTTGAGCGATGCGTTCCGCACGTTCCGTTACGCTCAGTTGGGAGTTGATCGCGAGCGGTTCGCCGAGCGTCTGCTCCACAGTCTTGCGCGGGTTGAGCGACGCAAACGGGTTCTGAAACACCATCTGCACGCGCCGCCGCAGCGCCGCGATTTTCGCGTGATCCGCGCCAGCCACGTCTTCACCGTCGATCAGCAAACGGCCCGCACTGGGCGCTTCGATCATGGTCAGCTGGCGCGCGAGCGTCGACTTGCCGCAACCGGATTCGCCGACCACGGCGAGCGTCTTGCCGCGCTCGAGCGCGAACGACACGCCGTTGAGCGCCTTCACCGTGCCCGTTGCGAACATGCCGCGTTTGACCGTGTAATAACGTGCGAGCTTGTCGGCGACCAGCACGTGATCGCCCGCATGGTCCGACTGGCGCCGCGTTTCAGGTACTGCGTTCATCGTGCGCCTCCATGTGTGTGAACGTTCGCGTCGCCGCTCAGGTTCAAGGGTTTGATGCAGCGCACGCGCGCCACTTCGGCGTGACCTTGCATGGGCGCGAGCGCGGGGCGTCCCTTGTTGCAGTCGTCGACCATGTACTTGCAGCGCGGGGCAAACAGACACCCTTTCGGGCGATCGTCGCGTCCCGGCACCATGCCCGGCAGAGCGGCGAGTCGCACGGCACCCACGTTGTGCTCGGGAATCGCGGCCAGCAACGCTTCCGTGTACGGATGATGAGGCGCGGCGAAGATATCTGGCACCTTGTTCGTCTCGATCACTTCGCCAGCGTACATGACCGCGACGCGCTGCGCGACCTCGGACACCACCGCGAGATCGTGCGAAATCAGCACGAGCGCCATGCCGCGCTCTTTCTGCAAGCGCATCAGCAGTTCCATGATCTGCGCCTGGATCGTTACGTCGAGCGCGGTGGTCGGCTCGTCAGCGATCAACAGCTTTGGGTTGCAGGCAATGGCCATGGCGATCATCACGCGCTGGTTCATGCCGCCCGACATCTGATGCGGAAACGCGCCAATGCGGCTCTTCGCGTCCGGAATGCCGACCTGATCGAGCAGTTCGAGCGCGCGCTTGTCGAGCGCGGCGCCGCGCAGCCCTTCGTGCAGCTTCAGCACTTCCTTGATCTGATAGCCGACCGTGTAGCTCGGATTCAGACTCGTGAGCGCGTCCTGGAACACCATCGCGATATCTTTGCCGATGATCTTGCGGCGTTCCTTCGCCGATGCCTTCAGCAGATCGCGGCCGTTGAACGTGATTTCGTCCGCCGTGACCTTGCCGGGGGCGTCGATCAGTCCCATCAACGCCATCATCGTCACGCTCTTGCCCGAACCCGATTCGCCGACAACGCCGAGCACTTCGCCCGGCGCGACGTCCAGATTGATCCGGTCGACAGCAGGCAGTCCGTTGAAATTGACCGCCAGATTGCGGATGGTCAGTAGATTGTCCATTTATGCCATCCGTTTCAGTTTGGGATCGAGTGCGTCGCGCAGCCCGTCGCCGAGCAGATTGATGGCGAGCACCGAGATCAGGATGGACAAACCAGGCATCGTGACGATCCACCATGCGCTGTCGATGTAGTCACGCGCCGAGGCCAGCATCGCGCCCCACTCCGCCGACGGCGGTTGCACGCCGAGGCCGAGGAAGCCGAGCGCGGCCGCATCCAGAATCGCCGACGAAAAGCCGAGCGTTGCCTGCACGATCAGCGGCGCGGTGCAGTTGGGCAGCACTTGCGAGAACATCAAGCGCAGCGTGCCTGCGCCGGCCACTCGCGAGGCCGTCACGTATTCCTTCTGCAACTCGCCTTGCGCCGAGGCGCGCGTCAAACGCACGTAGCCCGGCAACGCGACGATCGCGATCGCCAGCATCGTATTGACGAGGCCCGGACCGATGATCGCGACCACCGCCACCGCGAGCAGCAGCGACGGCAATGCGAGCAGCACGTCCATGATGCGCATGATCGGCGTATCGGCCCACTTCTCGAAGAATGCCGCGATGAGACCGAGCACGACGCCCGGAATCAGCGCGAGCACCACCGACACGAAGCCGATCCAGAACGACAGCCGCGCGCCGTACATCAGACGCGAAAGGATGTCGCGGCCGGCTTCATCGGTGCCGAGAACGAACCGCCAGTTGCCGCCTTCGAGCCATGCAGGCGGAATTTTCACGAAGTCGCGGTACTGTTCGATCGGGCTATGCGGCGCGATGAGCGGCGCGAAAATCGCCACGACGATAAGCAGCAGAACGACGATGCCGGCGCCAACCGCACCGCGATTGCGCGAGAAATTCGCCCAGAATTCGCGAGCGGCAATCGCGCGGCCGCTGGGCGGCGTCACTGCTGTGGGAACTGTATTTTGAATGTCTGCCATGCTTGATCACCTCGTATGGCGAATGCGCGGGTTGAGCACGCCGTACAACAGATCGACGACGAGGTTCACGAAGATCACCAGTGTGGCGATCATCAGGATGCCGCCCTGCACGACCGGATAATCGCGGCGGCCAATCGCATCGATCAGCCATTTGCCGATGCCCGGCCACGAGAAGAGTGTCTCCGTCAGTACCGCGCCCGCAAGCAGCGTACCGACCTGCAGACCGATCACCGTCACCACCGGAATCAACGCATTGCGCAATGCATGAACGACGATCACTCGCCCCGGCGACAAACCCTTCGCGCGCGCAGTGCGGATGTAGTCTTCCCGCAGCACTTCGAGCATCGACGAACGAGTCATGCGCGCGACAACCGCGAGCGGAATCGTTCCGAGCACGATGGCGGGAAGAATCAGATGGCTCAGTGCGGACTTGAACGCGCCTTCGTCGGTGGACATCATCGCGTCGATCAGCATGAAGCCGGTCACGTGCGGAATGTCGTATTCGACCGCGATGCGGCCCGACACCGGCGTCCAGCCAAGCTTGACCGAGAACACCATGATGAGGATCAAGCCCCACCAGAAGATCGGCATCGAATAGCCGGTCAGCGCGGTTCCCATCACGCCGTGATCGACCGCCGTGCCGCGCCGGAGCGCCGCGAACACGCCTGCCGGCAGGCCGACGATCAGCGCGAACAGCATCGCGCAAATCGACAATTCAACGGTCGCGGGGAAGCGGGCGAGAAATTCGCCCATGACGCTCGTGTTGGTGATGATGGAAGTGCCGAGATCGCCGTGCAGCGCGCGGCCGATGTAGTGAACGTATTGCATTGGCAGAGGCTCGTCGAGCCCTAACCGGTGCATAGCCGCGGCATGCATCGCCGGATCGACGCCGCGCTCGCCCATCATCACTTCGATGGGGTCGCCCGGTATCAGGTGAATCAGCGCGAATGCAAGGATCGTGATGCCGATGAACGTCGGTATCACCATGCCGATGCGGCGCAAAACAAAGCGGAACATGGTTCGTCCCTATGGTCTTGATGAAGAAAAAACGCAACCGGCGACGAGGGCTTGTGACCCCGGTCGCCGGACCATTTCGACCAGTTTTCTAACCGTGCGAAAAGCGTACTGCGCGAATTTTACGGCTTGCCTGACTCAATATCGGGCGCCTTACTTGACGCTGACGCCGTCGAAGCGAGCGTAGCCGAGCGGCTCGATACGCATGTCGACCACCTTCTTGCTGACAGGCTGGTAGACCGTCGAGTGAGCGATCGGCGAGAACGGCAGTTGCTGCGCGAAGATCTGCTGCGCCTGCGTGTATGCCGTCGTGCGCGCGCCCTGGTCGGACGTCGAACGACCCTTCTGGATCAGATCGTCGAAAGGCTTGTAGCACCACTTCGAGAAGTTGTTGCCGTTCACCGCGTCGCAGCCAAGCAGCGTGCCGAGCCAGTTGTCCGGATCGCCATTGTCGCCCGTCCAGCCGATCAGCATCGTGTCGTCCTCACCAGCGTGGGCGCGCTTGATGTACTCGCCCCACTCGTACGTGACGATCTTCGCCTTGACGCCGATCTTGGCCCAGTCAGCCTGGATCATTTCCGCCATCAGACGTGCGTTCGGGTTGTATGCGCGTTGCACCGGCATCGCCCACAGCGTGATGTCGAAGCCGTTCGGATAACCGGCCTTTGCGAGCAGCGCCTTGGCTTTATCCGCGTCGTACGATGCGCCCTTCAGGTTCTTGTCATAGGACCATTGGGTCGGCGGCATCGGGTTCGTGGCGGCCTGGCCTGCGCCCTGATACACGGAGTCGATGATCGCCTTCTTGTTGATCGCCATGTCGAGCGCCTGACGCACTTCGACCTTGTCGACAGGCTTGTGCGTCACGTTGTACGCGAGGTAGCCCAGGTTGAAGCCAGGCTGCGACGGCATCGCGAGACTCGATTCGGCCTTCAGCGGTGCAATATCGGCCGGGCGCGGATAGCTCATCACCTGGCATTCGTCGCGCTTCAGTTTCTGCACGCGCACGCCTGCGTCCGGCGTGATCGAGAAGATCAGCTTCGAAATCTTGACCGCGTTCGGCTTCCAGTAATCGGGATTGCCGTCGAAACGGATGGTCGCGTCTTTCGTATAGCTGCGGAAGATGAACGGACCCGTGCCGACCGGGAACTGGTTGATGTCGGCGGCTTTGCCGGCCTTCAGCAACTGGTCGCCATATTCAGCCGACAGAACCGACGCGTATTCCATTGCCAGGTTCTGGATGAACGGCGCGTTGACTTCCTTCAGCGTGAACTTGACCGTGTACGGATCGACCTTTTCGACCTTCGTGATCAGCTTGTCCAGACCCATGTCGGTGAAGTACGGGAACTGCACCGGGTAGGCCTTGTGGAACGGCTGGTTCGCGTCGAGCATGCGCTCGAAGGTGAAGATGACGTCATCCGCGTTGAATTCGCGCGTCGGCTTGAAGAACGACGTGGTCTGGAACTTCACGCCATGACGCAGATGGAACGTGTACGTCTTGCCGTCCGCGGAGACATCCCACTTTTCGGCGAGGCCCGGCTCGACCTTGGTGCCGCCACGCTCGAATTCGACGAGGCGGTTATAGACGGTGAACGTATTGGCCGTGAAATCGGTGCCCGTGGTGTATTGGGCCGGATCGAAACCCGCAGGGCTGCCTTCTGAGCAGTAAACGAGTGTCTTGTTCGGAATCTCGGCGCGCGCGCTTTGCGCACCCACCATCGATGCCGCTGCAGCTGCGACGAGCGTCGTAACACGCGCGGCGCGCAACAGGTTGTTTTGCTTCATGTTTCCTCCAGGTTCGGGGCTGGCTGACGCCAGCGTAGCGCGATATTACTGAGCTTTCCCCGGTGTCACAAGCAGAGGAAATTATCCGCCACGCCGCAGCCGGCGCGCCTGCGCGGATATTTCGAGACCTCTTTCGAATGACTTTCAGAGTAGGCCATCGCGGCGATTCTTGTGGAATCGTTTCGAGTTGTTATGACTGGAAATCTGGGAAAAGTGCTGGGAAGAGACAATTCGCCAGAGCCGCCGCGCATGAATCCGCACGGCGGCCTGGATAACAATCGGCGACAAAGGCCAGCACAACGGCCAACATCAACGGCCAGAATCAACGACGAGTCAGCGGTTTAACCGCCCAGGCGCTCGCAGATCGCCGTGGTCGCCGCAGCGCCGTTGAGCGTATAGAAATGCAGACCCGGCACCTTCGCGCTGATCAAACGCCTGCACAGGTCCGTCACCACGTCGAGCCCGAATGCGCGAATCGACTCGCGGTCGTCGCCGAAACTCTCCAGCCGGCGCGCGATCCAGCGCGGCACTTCGGCGCCGCACATCTCTGAAAAGCGCATGAGCTGCGAAAAGTTCGTGATCGGCATGATGCCCGGCACGATCGGGACGTCGACGCCGAGTTTCCTGGCGTCGTCGACAAAACGGAAATACGCGTCCGCGTTGAAGAAGTACTGCGTGATCGCTGAATTGGCGCCGGCCTTCACCTTGCGAGCGAAGTTTTCGAGATCGTGACGCGGCGAACGCGACTGCGGATGATATTCCGGATAGCCTGCCACCTCGATCCAGAACCAGTCGCCGAACTCGGCGCGGATAAAGCTCACCAGTTCAGACGCATAACGCAACTCGCCGACTTCGCCCATGCCGGACGGCAAGTCGCCACGCAGCGCGACGATATGGCGAATGCCATGTGCGCGGTACTCGTTGAGAATCGCGCGCAAGCTCTCTTTGGACGAGCCGATGCACGACAGATGCGGCGCCGCCTCGAGCCCTTCCTTCGCCATATCGACGACGGTATCGAGCGTGCCCTGTTGCGTCGAGCCGCCTGCGCCAAACGTGACGGACACGAACTTGGGCTTGAGTAAAGCGAGTTGCGCACGCGTTGCGCGCAGCTTGTCGACGCCTTCCTGCGTTTTCGGCGGGAAGAATTCGAATGAAAGTTCGATCGGGTTCATGGTTCAGTATGTCAACCGAGACTGCGGTTGCCGAAAATGAGCGCGGACAGCAGCCATGACACGATGCTATACAGGATCGAGCCGAAGAACGCCGACCAGAAACCCGACACTTCGAAGCCCTTCAGCAGCGACGCGCACAGCCAGAAGCACAGCGCATTGACCACCAGAATGAAGAGCCCGAGCGTGACAATCGTGACGGGCAGCGTCAACAGAATCAGCACCGGCCGCAGGACCGTGTTGATCAGTCCGAGCACTACCGCGACGATCAACGCGGTGCCGAAGCTGCGGATATGAATCGACGGAACGAGGTAGGTGATGATCAGCAGCGCCAGTGCATTGATCAGCCAGGTCAGCAGAACGGTCATGTAAAGCTCCTTGCAGGCAGGATGTCCGTTGAACGAAAAGGCAGGCATGGCGAGCAAAGCGGCGCCTAAGCGCCGCCCCGTCGTCACACCATCATGGTTTCAGGCTGCCCTCGGGCTTACGCGCGAGGGGCATACCGGAACGCGTACTTAGTAGCGGTAGTGGTTCGGCTTGAACGGACCGTTCTTGTCGACGCCGATGTAGCCCGCCTGCGCGTCCGACAACACGGTCAGGTTCGCACCGATGCGCGCCAGATGCAGACGCGCGACCTTCTCGTCCAGATGCTTCGGCAGCACGTACACGCGGTTCTCGTACTTCTTGCCTTGCGTGAACAGTTCGATCTGTGCGAGCGTCTGGTTCGTGAACGAGTTCGACATCACGAACGACGGGTGGCCCGTCGCGCAACCCAGATTCACGAGGCGGCCTTCAGCCAGCAGAATCACGCGCTTGCCGTCGGGGAAAATGATGTGGTCGACTTGCGGCTTGATGTTGTCCCACTGGTACTGACGCGTCGAGGCCACGTCGATTTCCGAATCGAAGTGACCGATGTTGCACACGATCGCGTTGTGACGCATCGCCTTCATGTGATCGTGGTTGATCACGTGGTAGTTGCCCGTTGCCGTGACGAAGATGTCGGCTTTGTCGGCCGCGTATTCCATCGTCACCACGCGGTAGCCTTCCATCGCCGCTTGCAGTGCGCAAATCGGATCGATTTCGGTGACCCACACGGTTGCGCCGAGACCGCGCAGCGACTGCGCGCAACCCTTGCCCACGTCGCCGTAACCCGCCACCACGGCGATCTTGCCCGCGATCATCACGTCGGTCGCGCGCTTGATGCCGTCGACGAGCGACTCGCGGCAGCCATAAAGATTGTCGAACTTCGACTTGGTGACCGAGTCGTTGACGTTAATCGCCGGGAACGGCAGGCGGCCTTCTTTTTCCATCTGATACAGACGATGCACGCCGGTCGTGGTTTCTTCCGTCACGCCCTGGATATGCGCGAGACGCGTGGAATACCACGTCGGGTCGGCGTCCAGATGGCGCTCGATCGACTTGTACAGCGCGACTTCTTCCTCGTTGGTCGGCTTGGCGATCACCGAGCGGTCCTTCTCGGCCTTCGAGCCGAGGATCAGCAGCAACGTCGCGTCGCCGCCGTCGTCGAGAATCATGTTCGCGAACTCGCCGTTCGGCCATTCGAAAATGCGGTGCGAGAACTCCCAGTATTCGTCGAGCGACTCGCCCTTGAACGCGAACACCGGCGTGCCGGCCTTGGCGATTGCCGCAGCGGCGTGATCCTGCGTCGAGAAAATGTTGCACGATGCCCAGCGCACGTCCGCGCCGAGCGCGGTCAGCGTTTCGATCAGCACGCCGGTCTGGATAGTCATGTGCAACGAACCTGCGATTCGCGCGCCCTTCAGCGGCTGCTGCGCCTTGTATTCGTCACGCGTTTGCATGAGACCGGGCATTTCCGTCTCAGCAATGGTGAGTTCCTTGCGGCCCCAGTCGGCAAGCGACATGTCGGCAACAATGTAATCCTGGGAAGCTTGGGAATCGATAACTGCGGCGTTCATCACGCCCTCCTTTCTAAGAAATTGACTAGAAATTTGACGTGAGCGCGGTTCGATGCGGTGGACAGGAAAGCGCAATGCGCATCCGGTCCTTCCGATTGAAGCCTTCGAGCCTGGCGGGCGGCCGGCGAATATATGCTGATTCGCGGTACCCGTCGCAACGCTCCTCGAAGACGAACGGCGATTGTAGCAAATCGAGATGGCTTCGGGGCGTGAGGATCGGTTTGGGGTGGGCTTTTGCGGGCTGGCTTATTGGGGTGGGCTTATTGGGGTGGCGTTGCCGCGGCGTTGCGTTGCGATTGTCTTTTGCGGTGGCGTCAGGCGGCCGGCTCTTGCGCCGGGTTACACAGCGGCCGCGCCGCCTGCCGCATGCGCGCCGGCTTCGGCGGTCATCTGCGCGCCGTGCAACTGGACGATGCCCGCTCGCGCTCGGTCGAGAAACTGCCGGGAAAAGCGGAAAGCGTCGGCGACGTCGGCGGGATCGGGCGTCAGCCAGCCGAACGCAATGCGGAAGTAGCGCTCAGCGTGGATGCCCGGGTGGTAATGCATGCGCACGCGCTTCGCGTCCGCGAGCCGCGGATTGCCGAAAATTTCGCGGAGCGCCCACGAAAACGCGCCGTCCTCGCCGCCGATACGGCGAAACGCGTCATCCATAGGAAAGCCGCCGAGCGCTGCGAATGCCGCCCGACGCACGATGAGACTGCTCGGCACCGTATTGCTGAGCGTCGCCGCATGCTGCGCGAAGTCCTGGTGACCGGTGATTTCGCAAGGAAAACCCACGTACTCGACGTCGAGGCGCACCGACACCTGTTTCGGGTTCTGCGCGAGAAACGCACTTGCGGCAGCCAATGCGCCGGGCAGGTATTCGTCGTCGGCATCGAGAAAGGCAAGCAGATCATGCGACGCATGCAGCGCGCCCCAATTGCGCGCCTGCGCTGCGCCGCCGTTGCAGGGCATGCGCAGCAGCGCGACGCGCGAGTCGGCCCGCGCGTACCGAAGGACGAGTTCGGCGGACGAATCGGTGGAGGCGTCGTCCACGACGATGATCTGCGCCGCCTCCGGCTGGAGCCGGCAGCTTTCGAGAGCGCGGGCAAGCGTCGAGACGCCGTTGTAGCAGGGAATAACGACCGAAATGGGATGAGCGGGTGTCATGGGCAGAAGCCGTGGCTGGCGGCCGGCGCGGCAAAAACCGGCGATGGTAGCGCGGGCGCCGGAAGGTCCATCCCGAAATCGCGCGGGCTTCACGCAAGCTGTCCGCAAGCGAACTCATGAACCTCGTCGCTATAAATTTGATGACTTACAATCTCCCGATTCATTCCAATATGGAATCCGGAGCCCGATCGTGGAACTGCGTGCGCTGCGCTATTTCGTCGAAGTCGTTCGTCAGCAGAGCTTCACTGTCGCCGCCGAGCAGATGTTCGTCACCCAACCGACCATCAGCAAGATGGTGAAATCGCTCGAAGACGAGATCGGCTCCCCGCTACTGCTGCGCGACGGCCGTCAGATGGTGCTCACCGACGCCGGCCGCATCGTGTATCAACGCGGTCAGGAGGTGCTTGCCGCGCACGCGCAACTGCAAGCCGAACTCAACGATCTCGGCACGCTCGGTCACGGCGAACTCACCATTGGTATTCCGCCGATGGGCGGTTCGCTCTTCACGCCCGCTATCGCCACGTTCCGCCAGCGCTACCCGAAAATCGAACTGAAGCTTTTCGAGCAGGGCTCCCGCGCGATCGAGACCGCGTTGATCAACGGAGAACTGGAACTCGGGGGCGTTCTGCAGCCGGTGGACCCCGACAATATCGACGTGCTGCCGATCACGCGCCAGTTGCTCTGGCTCGTCGCGCGCGCCGGATCGCGGTGGGACGAGCTTCGCGTAGTGCCGCTCGCTCAGCTCGCCGACGAACCGTTCGTGTTCTACGGCGAAAGCCTCGCGCTCAACGACGTAGTCCTCGGCGCCTGCCGCAGCGCTGGATTCGCGCCGACTATCGTCGGGCGCAGCGGACATTGGGATTTCATGGCGGCGCTAGTGCTGGCCGGCGTCGGCATTGCGCTGCTGCCTGCGCCCTATTGCCGGCGACTGGATGCCGCGCAGTTCACTTGCCGGCCGGTCGCGGAGCCGGAAATTCCATGGGAAATGGCGATTGGCTGGCGCCGCAATGGGTATCTGTCGCATGCCGCGCGCGCGTGGCTGGACGTGGCGCGCGAGACGCTACCCGGCCGGGCCGGCGACGATCTGATGCTCGGCCTGACCGGCATTGCCGCGCCGCTTCAAACGCCGCGTTCCGAATGACGACGCGCCGCCCGGCGGGTCGCGGGGGGCGTGTCGCTAACGTACTTGCAAGCGGCGCCTCACTCATTGCTGTGCAGCGAACTCGATGCGGCGGTTGGCAAAGCGTCCGCTGGCGCTGTCGTTGGGTTGAAGCGGGTGCGCCTGGCCGTAGCCTTGAGCACTCAGCGAATCTGCCGGAGCGCCGGTTTTGACGAGGTACGTACGAACCGCCTCGGCGCGCTGCTTCGACAGTTGCAGATTGGCCTGTTCGCCGCCCACGTTGTCCGAGTATCCCGCCACTTCGAGCTTCGCCGCCCGGCCGTTGCGCGCACACGCGTTCAGCACGCGCGCGGACTGGTTCAAGTCTTCCGCTGCCGACGTGGGCACATGCGCGCTCGCGCTCGTGAAATTGATCACTTGCAGGTTCAGCACCTTGGCCACGTCGGCTGCGGCGCAGGTCGCACCGGGCGCGAGCAGCGCCTTGATTGCACTTCGAAAGTTCGCCGTTGCCTGCTGGATCGCGTTGTCTGCGTCGAACATGCCGATCTCGTAGGGAGCGCCGAACAGCGATTTCAGCGTGTTCAGCCAGCCGAGCTTCGCGTTGGCGGCGGCGCCGCTCAGTTCGACATGCGTGCCGTCCAGTCTCAGTTCCGCTCCCGGCACGCTCATCAGCGGCATCAGGCCGTCGAGGCGCGGGAGCCAGCTAGCGGGCTTCGTTGCCGGATCGACGGCGATGTTTGCGGCGTAGTTGTACTGGCCGAGGCGCTTCGTCAGTTCATCCACGAGCTGGGTTTTTTCTGCTTCGCTGCCGACCGTCGCCGTGAGCGTCGGCTTGCCGCTTTCGCCGACCGCGAAAGCAAGCTGGCTGTCTTTCGTCGGCGGGACGGCCACGCCCGGCTGACGCGCGGCGCTGGTTGCGCTGGCGGCGCTTGCGCCGCCCACTGGAGCTGAACCGGCACCCGCAGCCGAGGCAGAAACCCCAGCCGTAGAACTCGCGGCATCGAGCGCTTCAATTGCACCTGCTGCATTAGACGCCGCGGCATCGCTCGACGCAGCCACCGCAGCAAGCTCACCTGACGCCGCAACCGGCGCCGAAGCCGACTGCGAGTCGGCAGACCGTTCTGCGCCCGAAACCGCCGACCCGCCGCTCCACTGTCCGCGCGGGAAGCCGCCCGGAAACAGATAGACGAGGGCCATTGCGGCGGCAATGACCGCCAGTAGCGGCCACCACAGCCACGCATGCGAGCGGCGTTTTTCACCGACCACCGCGTCCGCCGGGACCTGAACCGCAGCAGTGACTTCCGGTGCGGGCTTTGCCGCTGGCGTGGGCTGCTCGATATGCGCCGACACGGCCTTGAGTTGAGCGAGCACGCTGCCGGCGAAAGCGCCGACGCTGCCCAAGCCGAGCGCGGCAAGCAGGCGATCGTTCAGATACGGTGCGATGAGCGGCATCTGATGGCTCAGCAGCACGGGCAACTGACCGACATTGCCCTGGCTCTTGAGCAAGTGCTGCTTCAGCACGCCCAACATCGTTGCGCCGACGATTCCCGTAATGGCATGCGTCGCGTGCGCCGGCACGCCGGTTTGTGCGGCGACTTCGTCGCTGAGCGACTCGGCACGGCGGTCTAGCGATCGTTCGAGCAAACCGCGCCCCGCGCTTTCGAGTTCACTGACGCCGCCCGTACTCCCCGTCAGATGCGGCAACTGTTCGGCGATTCTCGCGTTCACGTCGGGCGACACGACGGTGGCGAAAAGCGAGCGCGCGCCTTCGAGCGTCGCAGCCCTCTGCATCAGACCGGCGAGCAACGCGGGCGCGGCCGTGCTCATCACCGAACGCGCCGCCTCAGGAGGCAAGCCGATGCGCGCTCCAAGCTGCCCGACTACCTCGTCCGTCAACGCCGACTGAATCGCGTGAATCAAGTTGATGCTCATGCCTTCGCTTCCTTGAGTTTCCGGACTCGCCACCTGACGCGCCCGTTTTTGCGCGGCGATTATAGGCAGCGGGAAATCTCATAAACGGAATGGCACAATTTATGACGATTTAGACGACGTTTGGCCGACTTATCTCCTATTTGACATCGAGATGCTGGTTGTTCGAGTTGGGCGGCAGAGCGCGCGGAGTCGGATTCATGCCGCGTTGCCCGCAGGCGCCATGGCGGTCGCCTGAACTGTCACCGTGTGCGGCTTTCGACGGCTTGCCGCGATCAACTCCGCCGCGCGTTCGCCGATCATTACCGTGGGCGCATTCGTGTTGCCGCCGATCAGCGTCGGCATCACCGATGCATCGACGATCCGCAGCCCGGTGACCCCTCGCACGCGCAGTTGCGGATCGACCACGGAGCCCGCGTCGCCGCCCATCCGGCAGGTGGCCACTGGGTGATAGATCGTGTCCGCATGGCGCGCGATGGCCTCGCGCAATTGCGCGTCGGTCTGCCCCGGCTGCGTGTAAAGCTCGCGACCGCCGTGCAGCGCGAGCGACGGCGCATCGAGAATGCGCCGCGCCATCTGCACGCCTTCCACCAGCAGGTCCAGATCGCGGGAATCGCTGAAAAAGCGCGGATCGATCACGGGCGCCGCGCGCGCATCCGCGCTTGCGAGCGTCACGGTGCCCCGGCTGAACGGCCGCAGCACGCATACATGCAGCGAATAGCCGTGCCCCCAATGCATATGCCGGTTGTGATCGTCGACGAGCGCCGCACAGAAATGCAGTTGCAGGTCAGGCCGTTCGAGCGTCGGCTTGCTCTTTAGAAAACCGCCCGCCTCCGCGACGTTGCTCGACAGCATGCCGCGTCCATGCCGGATAAAGGTGGCGAACTGGGGCACCATTCGCGCGATGCCGCGCACCGAAAAGCCCGTCGGCTCGATCGACGACACGCGTTTGTTGATGGTGAAGTCGACGTGATCGATCAGGTTCTGCCCAACTTCCGGCGCATCGTGCAACACCTCGATGCCATGCGCCTGAAGATGTGCGGCCGGCCCGACGCCGGAGCACATCAACAGTTGCGGCGAATTGAAGGCGCCCGCCGCGACGACGACTTCCGCGCGCGCTTTGAGCATTTCCCGGCGACCGCCGCGCACGACTTCGACGCCGCAGGCGCGCTTCTGCTCGAACACGACGCGCAGCACTGTGGCATCCGCGACGGCATGCAGATTGGCACGCTCGCGGTCGTAGACATACGCGCGCGCCACGCTGCAACGGCGCCCGTCACGCTGCGTGACCTGATAGAAGCCGATTCCTTCCTGGTCCGGGCCGTTGAAGTCGTCGTTGGGTTTGTAGCCCGCTTCCATCGCGGCCTGCACGAACCGCCTGGAAAACGGATTGCGGTAGCGCAGATCCGACACGGTGAGTGGGCCGCTGTCGCCGTGCCACGCGTCGGCGCCGCGTTCGTTGCCCTCGGCGCGTCGGAAATACGGCAGCACGTCGTGCCAGGACCAGCCGTCGCAGCCCAACTCCGCCCATTCGTCGTAATCGAGCGGATGACCGCGCGTGTAGATCATCGCGTTGATCGCACTCGATCCGCCGAAGCCGCGCCCGCGCGGCTGATAGCCCTGGCGTCCGGCGAGACCCGGCTGCGGCGTGGTCAGATAGCCGTAGTTCGTTTTGAGCTTGTTCGGCACGACCGCCGCGACGCCAACCGGCATATTGACCAGCAGGTTGCGGTTCGTGTGCGGCCCCGCTTCGACGAGGGCAATCGTCGCGTCGGGACAGTCGTCCGCAAGACGGCTCGCGAGTGCGCAACCGCCCGAGCCGGCGCCTACGATGATGTAGTCGTATTCCATCGCTCCTCCTGATCGCCCGCGTTGCTCGCGGACCCTGTCTCGTGCACACTTGTCTACGTGTGTTTCACCGGCATTGCAGGGAGCGTTGTGTGGCCGCGGCGGCTTCGCGTCAGAGCGATTACTCTAAACACAGGCGGCGCCGCGACCCTATGATGGAAGTCCCACACGCGCCCGCCGGACGGTCGCGCGGGGCATTCAAACAACGTCCGCGGACGTGGCGCTTTTCCCGCGCGGCAGACACGCAGCGGTCAAACGTCGCAGCGCCGATTTGCGCCGCAGACCCGTCCGCGAAGACGGCGACGAGTCGCGAAGAGCGAGGTCAAAAACGTGCCACGAATGAGCCGTCGGTGAGTCGTCAATCAGCCGCGGACGACCCTTAAGCAGAACGCGGACGAGCGACGCAAAGACCACCGACCACGCGATGACCCGGCACACGGGCAGACCGCCGTCGAACTCACGGCGAACGGAGACAGCAGATGCAACGCCATAGCTTCGGCCAGACCCACGAGGTCACCAACCAGGTCCCGCCGCTCGCGGACTACAACCTGTTTTCTAGCGACGCTGCACTCTCGGCCGCGCTCGAACGCGACGGCGCCGCGTGGCATCGCGATGCATTGCTGCGTCACGGCGCGGCGCTCACCACGCCCGAGACGCTCGCGCTCGCTGAACTCGCCAACCGCCACACGCCCGAGCTTTCCACGCACAGCCCGCAAGGCGAGCGGATCGACGCGCTTGAGTTTCATCCCGCGTGGCATGAGCTGCTATCGCTGCTGCGTCGCGAGGGGCTGCACGCGTTGCCTTTTTCCGATCCGCAGCCGGGCGCGATGGCCGCGCGCTGTGCCGGATATTTTCTGCATGCGCAGATCGAATCCGGGTCTCTTTGCCCGTTGACCATGACGTTCGCCAGCATTCCGGTATTGCAGCGCGAACCGCAATTGTTCGAGACCCTTCGGGACAAACTCTACGCACGCGAGCACGATCCACACGACTTGCCGCTCACGCAAAAAATCTCCGCGATGATCGGCATGGGCATGACCGAAAAGCAAGGCGGCTCGGACGTGCGCAGCAATCAGACGCAAGCGCGTGCGATCGCCGCCGGTGGCCGCGGCGGCGCGTACGAACTCGTGGGCCACAAGTGGTTCTTTTCCGCGCCGCAATGCGACGCACATCTCGTACTCGCGCGCACGCACGATCACGCCGGTCTTTCGTGCTTCTTCGTGCCGCGCTTCGCGCCGGACGGCAGCAAGAACGCGGTGCAGATCCAGCGTCTGAAAGACAAGCTCGGCAACCGCTCGAACGCCAGCAGCGAAGTCGAATTTCTCGATGCGTTCGGCATCATGATCGGCGACGAAGGACGCGGCGTGCCGACCATCATCGAAATGGCGAATTACACGCGGCTCGATTGCGTGATCGGCAGCGCAGCGCTGATGCGCGCGGCGCTCGTGCAGGCCATTCATCATGCGCGCCATCGCAGTGCGTTTGGCCGCAACCTCGTCGACCAGCCGTTGATGCGCAACGTGCTCGCCGACCTAAGCCTCGAATCAGAAGCGGCGACCGTGCTGTTCATGCGGCTCGCCCACGCGTTCGAGCAATCCGTGGATGCAGATTCGGCAACGTCTGCCGCGAACCGAGCGGAAGCCTCCGCCGAGCGTGCGTGGCGGCGCATCGTCACGCCCGCGGCAAAGTACTGGGTCTGCAAGCGCACGCTCGAATTTACCGGCGAGGCAATGGAAGTGTGGGGCGGCAACGGCTATGTCGAAACCGGTCCGATGGCGCGCTTTTATCGGGAAGCGCCCGTCAACTCGATCTGGGAAGGCTCAGGCAACGTGATGTGCCTCGACGTGCTCCGCGCCATGGAGCGCGAGCCTGAAGCGGCGCAAGCGCTCTTCGGGCAATGGCAAGCGGATGCCGCCGCGCATCCGGCGTTGAGTGCCGCGCTCGACAAGCTCGCCGCGACGCTCAATGGTCCTGCCGAAGATCGCGAAGCGTCCGCGCGGCGCATCGCGCAACAGATCGTGTTGATCGCGCAGGCCACGTTGCTCATCAAGCATGCGCCCGCTGCTGTCGCCGAGGCATTCATCGCCACGCGTCTCGGCAGCGGCTGCGGCGAAAGCGGCCGGGTCTACGGCACGCTGCCCGCCACGTTCGATCATGCGGCGATCGTCGAGCGGGCTTTTCCAGACTGATGCCCGGAAGCCGCAGACGAACCGCAGCAAACGGCCGCAAACGGCAGCAGACAGCAGCAGACAGCAGGCGACGACACCGATAGCCGCGGCGCGACCGCGCATCTTTCATCAGGGAGTGGTGAACAATGAAAAACGATCTGCCCGAGGTCGCCGCGCTGGAGGCGTTGCTTCATGATCAGCGTCACGCCTGGTTGCGTGCGCCGTATCCGTCATGGGAAACGCGCGCGGCGCATCTCAAAGCGCTGCGCAAAGTCCTGCTCGACAACCGCGACGCGCTCGCCGATGCGATGAATGCCGACTTCGGCAATCGCGCGAAACAGGAAGTGCTGCTCGCGGAATTTCTGCTGGTGAAGGAGGAAATCGACGCCGCGCTGCGGCACGGCAAGCGGTGGATGAAGCCGCAGCGCCGCAGCACCAACAAATGGTTGCTGCCGGCCCGCGCGAAAGTGGTGCCGCAGCCGCTCGGCGTGGTCGGCATTATCGTGCCGTGGAATTATCCGGTGCTGCTCGCCGCTGGACCGCTCATCAGCGTGCTGACTGCCGGCAATCGCGCGATCGTCAAGATGTCCGAGTTGACGCCGCGCACGTCGGCGTTGTTCGAGCAGCTGATCGGCCAGACTTTTGCCCGCGATCACGTTGCTGTAGTGAACGGCGACGCCGCGCTCGCCGCCGCATTCAGCGCGCAGCCCTTCGATCATCTTCTATTCACCGGCTCGACGAAAATCGGCCACGAAGTGATGCGCGCCGCCGCCGAGCATTTGACGCCGGTTACGCTGGAACTCGGCGGCAAGTCACCGGCGATCATCGGCGAGCATGCGCGGTTCGACAATGCCGTGGACAACCTCGTCGCCGGCAAGACGCTCAATGCCGGGCAAACCTGTATCGCGCCGGATTACGTGCTCGTGCCGCGCGGCAAGGAGCAGGCGTTCGTCGAGCGGGCGCGCAAGCGGATGGCGAAGATGTATCCCGGCTTCGCGCAAAACCCGGACTACACGTCGATCATTTCGCCGCGCCACTTCGCGCGCCTCCAGCGTCTCGCCGACGAAGCGCAGGCCGCCGGCGCGCAACTGCATCCGCTGACCGACAGCGGGCCCGACGCGGCGAGCCGCCGCTTTCCGCCTATCGCCGTCAGTAACGCGCCGCAGGATTGCGAACTGATGCAGGAGGAAATCTTCGGCCCGCTGCTACCTGTCGTGCCGTACGACACGCTCGACGATGCGATCGCGTGGATCAACGCCCGGCCACGCCCGCTTGCGCTCTACCTGTATGCGGACGACGCAGCCACCATCGAACGGGTCACGCACGAAACCATTGCCGGCGGCATGGCGGTCAACGAAACGCTGATGCATCTGGCGTGCGAAAGCCTGCCGTTCGGCGGTGTCGGAGCAAGTGGAATGGGCGCGTATCACGGCTACGAAGGCTTCGTGACTTTCTCGAAGATGAAGCCCGTGTTGACGCAGGCACGACTGAACGCGCGTGCATGGATTGCGCCGCCGTATGGCAGGCGCGTCAACGCGCTGCTGAAACTGATGATGCGGTTTTGAGCGACGCCAACTGTGTGGCTTCGCGTAGGGTGCCTAGCGCGTGCCTGTTGCGCCTTCGATATCGACCGCGACCACGTCGGTGACATCGTCAGCGCCGGTGCGCGCGCCGCCCGGCGCTGGCTGCGCAGGTTCGCTTTCCAGCCGATGCAGCCACGCGAGCAGTTCCGCCACCGCCTGATAGAGCTGCGGCGGAATGCGCGCGTCGAGGTCCACCTGCATCAGCAGTGAGACCATTTCGGGCGCTTCGTGCACATAAAGGCCGGCTTCCTTGGCGCGCTGCACGATCATCTCGGCGAGCATGCCGTAGCCCTTGGCGATCACGCGTGGCGCCGGATCGCCGCCTTGTGCGTCGTAGACAAGCGCAGCCGCGCTGCGGCGATGTTTGCGGCTCATCACATGTCCCAGTCGAAATCGTCGAGCGGCGCGGTCGCGGCGTTCGACGCGTGCGGTGCGCGACGGCTTTTCCCGGCGGCACTTGCCGGCGCCCCCGATGCGGCAGATGCAGCAGACGCCGCGGCGTCCGTCCGATTCGCCGCCGAAGCCGACCGCGCATAGGCGGACGCCGCGGCCTGAGCCGCCGCCGCGGCGCCCGCTGCCGCCGCGCCGGTGGCGGGCGCGCCGCCGCCGATCTCGCGAATCGTCAAACCGTTCAGTTGAATACCCGCCGCCGCGAGCCGCTGACGAAAACTTTCGCCCTGCATCGCGAGACGCGCCGCGCCGCCGGGACTCGCCTGTACACGCGCGACGAGGCGCATGCCGGTCAACGTCAGTTCGGCGTCGACGGTGCCGAGCGTCGGCAGCGACAGCGTCAGGCGCGTGCGCCACGGCTGATCGTCCTCGCTATCCGCGCCGCCGCCGCTGCGGTCCCATTCGTCGCCTTCCTGCTCGACAGTCCAGTCCAGCTTCGCGCCGGGCCATGCTTCGCCGGTCCAGCGGAACTGGCCGGTTGCGAGCAGATCCAGTTGCTGGCGCACGAGCGGCACCGTTGCGGGATGGACCGCGGCGGCCTGCGGATTCTGCTGCGAGCCTGCGTCAGCCGCTGGCGAGGCAGCGTTATGCAGGCCCGCATGGGACGTCTGGCCGTTCAGGTCGGATAAGGAACTTGCCAGCACTTCACCGGCGACGAAGCGAGCGGCCTGCACGGTGTCGATCGACGGCATCGGGCGGCCGGCGGTGCTGGCTGCATTCGGGTTCGCGGCATTCGGGTTGCCGGCGTCGGCCGCGCCGCCTGATGTGTGCGGCGTCGCGCCCATGCCCTGCCTCGCGGCAGCTTGCGCGGGCGACGCGTCGCCCCCGTCGCTTGCCCAGTTCAACGGCAATTGCGCGGCGGCGGCGACGAGCTTGTTCTGTGCTTCGCCCGCGAGTGTCTCCGGCGAGCGCTGGCCGCTCAGCCATTGCGCGAGGTGTGCTTCGTAGAAAAGACCGCTGTCGCCGACCGTGTGTGCGAGCGCGGCCGCGAGCGCCGTCACGGGCACCTGGGTCGCCGCGACATTGGCCGTAGCCGCAGAAGCCGCGGCGTTGGAAGCGGTATTGGAAGGAGCAGGCGCGTCGAAGAGCGGCAAAGCGCCCACCTCGACGTCGAGTGCGGGAGCGGCGGGCCAGATCGGTAACTGCCCGACGATCGCGGGCGTCGCCTCGCCGCCGGAGCGCACGATCGCGTTGAGCGTCAGTGCCACGGCGGACAGCGCGGTCTGCGCGGAAGGCTGCGGCGCAGAAGGAGCGGCCGGAGCCGGCGTTGCCGGCGCGGTCTCGACGTCGGCCGCGCCCGTCTGGGCGGTGGCCGCGCTGCCGGGGGCAATGTTCAGCAGGCTGTCGACGCGGGTCGCGAGGAGCGATGCGACGGCCGTGTCGATTCCGTTCATGCCGATTCCTTGATCACATTGGCGTCAACGCGCTCAATTCACACAATCAGACACCTTGCGGCCACCCTCAGCGCGCCCCGTACAGCTCCTTGAGCACCCGGGACGGCCGGCCGCCGAACAACGCCGACAATTTGGCGAGGCTCGGATTGGCCAGGTCGCGGATCGCGGCGTCGTCGGCGAGGATCTGCCGGATCAGCGCGTACTTGCGCAGGCGTTCCGTCTCGTCGAGTTTGACGCCCGTCTCCGCCTCTTTCAGCGCGTCGACGAGCAGCCGGTATTCATCCTGCAAGTGGACCAGATCGTTCCACAGGGCGCGTCGGGCAGCCATCAGCATGCGGCAGGACAACGCTGCGATGGCCTCGTAGCGGGCAAAGTATTCTGCGTTCGATGTCATCTCATGCTTTCCGCGACCGGCTGGGCAGCCATCCGCGCTATCTCCGGGGCAATCCCGATCCATGCCTCTTCGAGCGTGGCCAGCAGGCCATCGACTTCGACCAGCATTGCCTCGCTCTCTTTTATGTTGGCTTCGAGCAGCCGACGCGACATATAGCTATATAGCGCGTTCAGCCGCTGTGCAATCTCACCGCCCACCTCAAGGTTGAGCGACTGTTGCAGCCCGCTTTCGACGATCTGAATCGCCTTGCCGATCGCCTCTCCACGACCGGGTACATTGGCCTGCTGCAAATGCATCCGCGCTTGCGCGATTGCCTGCCGGGCCCCCTGATACAACATCACGATCAGACGATGCGGACTCGCGCCCATCACCCCTGTCTCGACGCCCACGCGTGCATACGCATTGGCTCCAGAGTGTCCTGGGGAAAACATCGGCGCTCCTCCTCAAATGCAACTACGGTTGGTCGTGGCAGCCCATCGCGATGCGTAAGCGCACCCCGATTCATGCCTGTATCTGGTTATCGGATACGCAGCGAGAAAGCTTTAGGCCGGTGTAAGGAGGATTAAGGGGTGCAGGTTGCGCACGCCCCCAGGGGCGGCGCAGCGCGTGTCACGCGGGCAGTTGCAGCCGGGCGGGCGGAACATTCTTGCCGCCGTGGCCGCAGCCTCGATCAGACCTGCATCTGCATGATGTCGTTATAGGCGGACACCAGCTTGTTGCGGACCTGCAGGCCGAACTGGAAGCCGACGTTCGCTTTCTGCATGTCGACCATCACGTCGTTCAGCGAAACGTTCGACGCGCCAAGCTCGAACGCCTGCGATTCGCCGACCGCCTTGGTCTGATCGCCGCTGATCTTGTCCAACGAAGCCTTCAGTGCCGACGCAAAACCGCCGGCCGTAGCCGCACCGGACTCACCTGCGGCCGAAGCGCCGGCAGCGGCGGTGCTGCCGCCGGCGGCCTGCGCAGCCATCGACTGCAATTGTTGCAGCGCCGACGAAAGCGCGTTCACGGGCAAAGTCATGTTCTCTCCAGGAATGACGAGCGGCACGACCAAACCGTACCGATCTGGACGAAAGCATAGCAGCGGGCTCTCCTGGAAAGCCCCGAAACTAGGGGGGAAACCCGGCTCTATTCAAGCAATCGGGCGCGCCTGCCGTGCGGATAATTTCAGTCGTGAAAGTATCTGTCCATACTCCCGCCGAGCCTCGGTGCGGTTGAGCGGCAGAACGCAAAAGGCTTCCCGGAGAAACCCGACGCATGGATTCGTCAGCCAACTCTTTGATCAACCCCGACGCCCGCATGGGCCTCGCCGGCGCACAGCCCGGCGCGGCAGCGGCGGGCGCCGGTCAGCCCGGCGGTAGCGCAGACCTGGGCGGCCTCGGTGGCGGCCTCGGCGGCAATTTCGGCCAGCGCCTGTCAGGCCTCGCGCAAATGCGCGGCAACCCGCGCGCCCCGCTGATTTTCGCGGTGGCGCTGCTTGTCGCCGTGGTGGCGGGCCTGTTTCTGTGGTCGCGCGCCCCGGACTACAAGGTGCTTTACAGCAACTTGTCGGACCGCGACGGCGGCGCGATCATCACCGCGCTGCAGCAGGCCAACATTCCGTACAAGTTCTCCGAGTCGGGCGGCGCGATCCTCGTGCCGGCCGAACAGGTGCACGAGATGCGGTTGCGCCTCGCGTCGCAAGGCCTGCCCAAGAGCGGCTCGGTCGGCTTCGAACTGATGGACAACCAGAAGTTCGGCATCAGCCAGTTCGCCGAGCAGATCAACTATCAGCGCGCGCTGGAAGGCGAGCTGGAACGCACGATCGAATCCGTTTCGTCGGTCAAGTCGGCGCGCGTCCATCTGGCGATTCCGAAGCCCTCCGTATTCGTACGCGACAAGGAAGCGCCGTCGGCGTCGGTGCTCGTCAATCTCTATCCGGGCCGCGCGCTCGACGAAGGCCAGGTGCTGGCGATCACGCACATGGTGTCTTCCGCGGTGCCGGAAATGCCGGTCAAGGGCGTGACCATTCTCGATCAGGACGGCAACCTGTTGACGCAACCGTCGATTGGCGGCGGGCTCGACGCGTCGCAACTGAAGTATCGCCAGCAGATCGAGCGCAACACGCAGCAGCGCATCGACGCGATTCTTGCGCCGCTCTTCGGCGCCGGCAATGCACATTCGCAGGTGAGCGCGGATATCGACTTCTCGCGCACCGAACAGACTTCGGAAAACTACGGTCCGAACGGCAACCCGCAACAGGCGGCGATCCGCAGCCAGCAATCGAGCACCGCGACGGAAATGTCGCAAGGCGGCGCGTCGGGCGTGCCGGGCGCGCTGTCGAATCAGCCGCCGCAGCCCGCCTCCGCGCCGATCAATGCGCCCAATGGCGCGAGCGGCGGCGTGACGACGACGCCCGTCAGCGATCGGAAGGACATGACCACGAATTACGAGCTCGACAAGACCGTGCGTCACCTCGAGCAGCCGATGGGCGGCATCAAGCGTCTGTCGGTGGCCGTGGTGGTCAACTATCTGCGCGTGGTCGACGGCAAGGGTCACGCGACGATGCAGCCGGTCACCGCCGACAAGCTCGCGCAGGTCAACCAGCTCGTGAAGGACGCGATGGGCTTCGACGCGCAGCGCGGCGACTCGGTCAACGTGGTCAACAGCCCGTTCACCGCCGACGTGGACCCGAACGCGGACCTGCCGTGGTGGCGCACGCATGACATGCTGGCTCTGTACAAGCAGATCGCGACGTATCTCGGCATTGGCGCCGTCGCCCTGTTCCTCTACTTCGTGATGGTGAAGCCGGCGCTGCGCCGCGCCTTCCCGCCGCCGGAACCGCTCGTCGCCGCGGCGCTGCCGTCGCCGGACGAGCCGATCCTGCTCGACGGCATCCCGACCGCGGAACGCGCCAACGGCAACGTCGAAATCGACTCCGGCGACAGCGAACTGCTGGCGCTGGAAAACGCGAAACACAAATATGAGCGGAACCTGGAGTTCGCACGCAGCATCGCGCGCCAGGATCCGAAGATCGTTGCAACAGTCGTCAAAAATTGGGTGACCGATGAGCGCTGAAGGCGTAATGAAGAGCGCGCTTCTGCTGATGTCGATCGGCGAGGAAGAAGCGGCGCAAGTGTTCAAGTTCCTTGGACCGCGTGAAGTTCAGAAGATCGGCGTCGCCATGGCCGCCATGAAGGCCGTGACGCGCGACGAGATCGACGTGGTGCTGCACGAGTTCGTGCGCGAGGCGGAAAAGCACACCGGCATGTCGCTGGACTCGAACGAGTACATCCGTTCGGTGCTGACGAAGGCGCTCGGCGACGACAAGGCCGGCGCGATCATCGACCGGATCCTGCAAGGCAGCGACACCAGCGGTATCGAAGGCCTGAAGTGGATGGACTCGCCGGCCGTCGCGGAACTGATCAAGAACGAGCACCCGCAGATCATCGCGACGATTCTCGTTCACCTCGACCGCGATCAGGCGTCGGAAATCGCCGCGTGCTTCACGGACCGTCTGCGTAACGACGTACTGTTGCGAATCGCGACGCTCGACGGTATCCAGCCGGCCGCGCTGCGCGAACTCGACGACGTGCTCACGCATCTGCTGTCGGGCAGCGACAACCTGAAGCGCAGCCCGATGGGCGGCATTCGCACGGCGGCGGAAATTCTCAACTTCATGTCGAGCAACCACGAGGAAGGCGTCATCGAAAACGTCCGCCAGTACGACGGCGAACTCGCGCAAAAGATCGTCGATCAGATGTTCGTGTTCGAGAACCTGCTCGACCTGGAAGACCGCGCGATCCAGCTGCTGCTGAAGGAAGTCGAATCCGAGGCGCTGATCATTTCGCTGAAGGGCGCAGCGCCTGCACTGCGTCAGAAGTTCCTGTCGAACATGTCCCAGCGTGCAGCCGAGCTGCTCGCGGAAGACCTCGACGCGCGCGGCCCGGTTCGCGTCTCCGAAGTCGAGACGCAACAGCGCCGTATCCTGCAGATCGTGCGCAATCTGGCAGAAAGCGGCCAGATCGTGATTGGCGGCAAGGCGGAAGATGCATATGTCTAATCGCAACTCCACGGCAAAGGAAAGCCTCTCGGCCTACCAGCGCTGGGAGATGGCCTCATTCGATCCGGTGCCGCCGGCACCGCCCACGTCCGAGATCGACGAAGCGGCTTTCGAAGCCGAGCTCGAGCGCCTGCGCGAAGCCGCGCACGCGCAGGGCATCGCATCCGGCCACGTGGCGGGCCAGGCACTCGGCTATCAGGCCGGATACGACCAGGGCCACGCGCAAGGTTTTGAACAGGGCCGAAGCGAAGCGCGCGAGGAAGCTGCGCGACTCGCAGCGCTCGCCGAAACCTTCAAGGCCGCGCTCGACGGCGCGCAAGGCGCCATTTCGGAGACGCTCGTCGCGCTCGCGCTGGACATCGCGCAACAGGTGGTGCGCCAGCATGTGCAGCACGACCCGACTGCGCTGATCGCCGCCGCCCGCGAGGTGCTCGCGGCGGAACCGGCGCTGATCGGCGCGCCCGCGCTGATCGTGAGTCCCGCCGATCTGCCGGTGGTCGAAGCGTATCTGATGGAAGAACTGCAAACACGCGGCTGGACCGTGCGTACCGATCCGGCCGTGGAGCGCGGCGGCTGCCGCGCGCAGGCCGGCAGCGGCGAGGTGGACGCCGGCATCGATACACGCTGGGAACGCGTTGCCGCGGCGCTTGGCAAAGTGAGTACATGGTGAAACCGACGCTCGAGGAGATCCGCGCAAGCGACCTGACGCCGCTCGAACGCGAGTTGGCGCTGGCGTCGTTCGGCGCCGAGGCGCTTGCGGACGCGCCGTTCGCGGACGCAGTCTCGACCGCTGCGACGGCGGCTGACCCGGGTCATGCTCATCCGGTGACGGGCGCGGCCGCGAGCCGCGAGTCGGCGCCGGCTGCGGGCGCTGGTCTGGGTGCAAGTCCGGCCGCCGCGAAGGCAGCAAGCGCCGTGGCTCCTGCTGCGTACGATCCCGCGCTCGACAGCAATCCGCATATGCAAGCCTGGCGCGGCCGGCTCGACGCACTGCGCGCGCGCAACGCGATCGCGAAGCCGATGCGCGCCTGCGGACGCCTGACGCGCGCCGCCGGTCTCGTGCTCGAAGCGGTTGGATTGCGCCTTTCGGTAGGCGCCGAAGTGATGATCGAACTGCCGCCGGGCAGTTCGCTGCCGATGGCTGAAGCGGAAGTTGTCGGCTTCTCCGGCGACAAGCTGTTCCTGATGCCCACCACCGAAGTGATCGGCCTGCTGCCCGGCGCGCGCGTCTACCCGCTCGAAAGCGCGCCGATCGCCGATCCGATGGCGGGCGCGAAGCGTCTGCCGGTCGGCTGGGAACTGCTGGGCCGCGTGCTCGATGCGTCCGGCCGCCCGCTCGACGGACTCGGCCCGCTCGGCGCGCATGCCGACGCGCCGCTGTCCGCGCCGGTCATCAATCCGCTGAACCGGGAGCCGATCCATAAGGTGCTCGACGTCGGCGTGCGCGCGATCAACGCGCTCCTGACCGTGGGACGCGGCCAGCGCATGGGACTGTTCGCAGGCTCGGGCGTCGGTAAATCGGTGTTGCTCGGTACGATGGCGCGCTACACCAGCGCCGAAGTGATCGTGATCGGCCTGATCGGCGAACGCGGTCGCGAAGTGAAGGAATTCATCGAGCAGATTCTTGGCGAGGAAGGCCTTGCGCGCTCGGTCGTGATCGCCGCTCCGGCCGACGTTTCACCGCTTTTGCGGATGCAGGCCGCGTCGTATTCGACGTCGCTCGCCGAATATTTCCGCGATCAGGGCAAGCACGTGTTGCTGCTGATGGATTCGCTGACCCGCTACGCGATGGCGCAGCGCGAAATCGCGCTGGCCGTCGGCGAGCCGCCCGCGACCAAGGGCTACCCGCCCTCCGTGTTCGCGAAGCTCCCGGCGCTCGTCGAGCGAACTGGCAACGGTCCGGCGGGCGGCGGTTCGATCACCGCGTTCTACACGGTGCTGACCGAAGGCGACGACCAGCAGGACCCGATTGCGGACTCGGCGCGTGCGATTCTCGACGGCCACATCGTGCTGTCGCGCTCGCTCGCGGAAGCCGGCCACTATCCGGCAATCGACATCGAAGCGTCGATTAGCCGGGCAATGACCGCGCTGATCGACGATAACCATCTGGACAAAACGCGTATGTTCAAGCAGATGCTGTCGCGCTATCAGCGCAACCGCGATCTGATCAACGTTGGTGCTTATTCGAGCGGACGTGACGCGTTGCTCGACCGTGCCATCGCGCTATATCCGCGGATGGAAGCCTTCCTGCAGCAAGGCTTTCGTGAGTGCGCGAATTTTGAACCGAGTGTCGAGATGCTGGACGCGCTGTTTGCCCAAGGAGCCTGACGATGGCGAAACACTTTCCGATCAAGACGTTGATTGGGCTCGCGCAAGACGATGTCGACGCCGCCGCGCAGCGTCTTGGCCGAGCACAGCGCGAGCGTAACGACGTGGAAGCGCAGCTGCAGTCGCTCGTGCAGTACCGCGACGAATACCACGCGCGTTTCACGGCAACCGCCCAGGCGGGAATGCCCGCCGGCAACATGCGCAATTTTCAGGCGTTCATCGACACGCTCGACGCCGCCATCGAACAGCAGCGCAACCTGCTCGTGACGGCCAATGCGCGAGTCGAGGCGGCCAAGCCCGACTGGCAGCGTCAGAAGCAAAAGCTCGGCTCCTATGAAGTGCTGCAGGCGCGCGGCGAAGCGGCCGAGGCCAAGACCGTGGCGCGGCGCGATCAACGCGACGCCGACGAACACGCTGCACGAATTCTGAGGATGCGCGCGGAAGGCGCCTGACGCCCGCGCCGCCCTCCACTGACTGAACACCGTACCCTTTGACGGATTGACAGGACACTTATGTCGCTTCTTTCACAGATCGGCTTGCTGCCAGGTTCTACCGGCAGCACCTCTACCAACGGTTCGAACAGCGCCGCGGCGCTGGCCGCCGCAAGCGCGAAACCGTTCTCGCAAACCCTGCAGCAAAGCATCAGTCTGCAGAACAGTGCGGCTGCAAGTGCGGCTGCGAGTGCTGCTGCAAGCGCGGCTGCCAAATCCAACGCAAGCGTCAACGCGAGCGCGAGCCAGTCTGCCGCAACGCCCAGACCTTCCCCGACGCCGGCGGATGCTTCGCAGGCGTCGTCGTCGAGCGTGCACGACGCGCCGCCGCCGGACGATTCCGCAACCAAAAACGCCGACGACGCGAGCAGCGACACCAAGGACAGCACCGCGTCAGACGCATCGGCGTCTGCGCCGGCGGACAAGCCGCAACAGGCATCGACGGACAAGACGGGCGCCACGCCTGCGAAGTCGGCCAACACCGCCAACGCGGCGACCAGCAGCGACGCAAGCACGGCGGCAGCAGCCGCAGCGGCTCAGGCGCAAGCCCAGGCCCAGGCCGATGCAAGCGCTGCGGCCGATGCGGCCAACGTGAACATTCCCGAAGCGACGGATGCCAGCACGACCGCAGCCGGCGCGGCCACCGACGCCACCACGGTCGGCCTGCCCGGCAAGAAGGCGCCGACCGATCCGAAGTCGCTACAGGACGCATTGCAGGCGGCTCTGGCGGCGCTCGCGAACGGCCAGGCCGTGGTGCCATCGCAGGCGCTGGCAAGCGGCGCGGCCGCCGCAGCGGCGGCGAACGGACTGGCGAGCGCGAACGCGTCGCTGAACGATACAGACGGCAAGACGCTGGAAGCCGGTCTCTCCGGCGGCGGCAAAGGCTCCGCAGCCGCTCGCGGCGCATTGACGACGGCTGCGACCGTGGCAGATCCGACGGCGGCTGCGTCGGCTGCTTCCGCAGCGGCGGCGGGTGCGTTGGCATCGACGGGTGCGGCAGGCGCACAGGCGGACGACCTGGCGGCGTTCAAGAACGCAGCCGACGCGGCGAGTGCCGCGCTGGCCGCGTCGCAGGCAGCAGCGAGTGCAGCCAGCACCACGGCCGCCGTGCAGACGACCGGCAATGCGGGTGCGGCTGCAGCAGCAAACGCGTTGGGACCGCAGGTCGGCACGACCGACTGGGAGGAAGCGCTGAGCCAGAAGGTCGTGTTCCTGTCGAACGCTCATTCGCAGAGCGCCGAGCTGACGCTGAACCCGAAGGATCTCGGACCGCTCCAGGTTGTGCTGCAGATCGCCGATAACCATGCGCACGCGTTGTTTGTTTCGCAACACCAGCAGGTACGTGAAGCCGTCGAGGCAGCTCTGCCGAAATTGCGCGAGGCGATGGAAGCGAACGGCATCGGACTCGGCAGCGCGAGCGTCAGCGACGGGTTTGGTCGTCAGGGCGGGCAACAGCAGAATGCCGAGTCGGGACGTTCCGGCTCTGGAAGCCGCTCTACGGCGGGTAGTGGAGGCGGCATGGGCGGTGCCGCGGGTGCCGGCGTGACGGCGGACGTGGCCGTGCGGCGCAGCGTCGGGTTGGTCGATACGTTCGCCTGACGGGTTTTTTTGCGGGTTGCGGCTTTGTTTGATGGTTGATTCGAGGTGTTGGCCGTTCCTCGAAATCGCGGTGCTCTATTGGCGCTGCCCTTGTGCGGGGCAATGCCCATAGATCACCGCGATTTCATTTCAGGGAAAGGCCAAAAACTAGAGATAGCCCGCATTAACCCTTCTGTTCGACCCATCGCGCCGCAGGCAAATCAACAACAATCACTATCACCAGCACTAACGGCAAGCAAGCAAACCTCATGGCTACCACTCCCGCAAATCAGCAAGCCGCGCCCGCATCTCCGGGCCCCTTGAAGCGCATCATCCTGATCGCCCTCATCGCTATCGTCGCCGCCGGTGGCGCCGGCGCAGGGGTGTGGTTCTTCATGTCCAAACGCGCTCCGGCCGCCGCCACCGCAGCTGCGCCGGCTCCGGCTCCCGCTCCGACGTTCTTCCCGCTCGAATCGATGACGGTCAACCTGCAATCGGACGACGGCCAGCAGCACTTCCTGCGTATCGGTCTGACGCTCAAGCTCACCGATCCGAAGACGCCGCAGGAACTCACCGAGCACATGCCGGAAATCCGCAGCCGCATCCTGCTTGCGCTGTCGAACCATCATCCGGATGAACTCGCTCCGCTCGAAGGCAAGCACGCGCTTTCCACCGAACTGCGGACGCTGATCGAGCAACCGACCGACAAGGGTGCCGCGCCGATCCATGTCCAGGACGTGCTGTTCACCGAATTCGTCGTGCAGTGACGTCGTTGTGACGCTGTCCCGCACTGCCATCATCAACCGTCACGGTATGCACGAGGAATAAGGAATGGGCCACGAAGAGTTCATGTCCCAGGAGGAGGTCGATGCCCTCCTCAAGGGCGTAACCGGCGAGTCCGACTCTGAAGCCGAGCAGAGCGAACGTGTAGGCGTACGTCCCTACAACATCGCGACGCAGGAACGCATCGTCCGCGGCCGGATGCCCGGCCTCGAAATCATCAATGACCGCTTTGCGCGCCTGTTGCGCGTCGGCATCTTCAACTTCATGCGGCGTTCGGCGGAAATCTCCGTCGGTCCGGTGAAGGTGCAGAAGTACAGCGAGTTCACGCGTAACCTGCCGATCCCGACCAACCTGAACCTGGTCCACGTGAAGCCGTTGCGCGGCACGTCGCTGTTCGTGTTCGACCCGAATCTGGTGTTCTTCGTGGTCGACAATCTGTTCGGCGGCGACGGACGTTTCCATACGCGTGTTGAAGGTCGCGATTTCACGCAGACCGAGCAGCGCATCATCATGAAGCTGCTCAACCTGACGTTCGAACACTACGCGGCGTCGTGGAAAAGCGTGCGTCCGCTGCAGTTCGAGTACATGCGCTCGGAAATGCACACGCAGTTCGCCAACGTCGCGACGCCGAACGAGATCGTCATCGTCACGCAGTTCTCGATCGAATTCGGCACGACGGGCGGCACGCTGCACATCTGCATGCCGTATTCGATGATCGAACCGATCCGCGACATTCTGTCGTCGCCGATTCAGGGCGAGGCGCTCGAAGTCGACCGCCGCTGGGTCCGCGTGTTGTCGCAGCAGGTGCAGGCGGCGGAAGTCGAACTGACGGCCGACCTCGCGCAGGTGCCGATCACGTTCGAACAAATCCTGAACATGCGCAAAGGCGATGTTCTGCCGATCAACATTCCCGAGCACATCACGGCCAAAGTCGACGGCGTGCCGGTGATGGAATGCGGCTACGGAATTTTTAATGGTCAATACGCGTTGCGCGTGCAAAAGATGATCAGCGCAGCCGACACGATGAAGGAAGGTGGATATGAGTGATCTGAACGCAAAGCCCGCGGACGAGCTGACCGCCGCCGCCGCGCAAGTGGCCGCCGACGCGGCAAGCGCGGAAGACGAAGCAGCGCTGGCCGACTGGGCGAGCGCGCTCGCCGAGCAGAACGACAACCCGAGCGAAATCAGCGCCAGCACGGCCGGCGTGTTCCAGCCGCTGTCGAAAGTCGCGTCGACCTCGACGCGCAACGACATCGAAATGATTCTGGACATTCCTGTCCAGATGACCGTCGAACTCGGCCGCACCAAGCTCGCGATCCGCAACCTGTTGCAACTCGCGCAAGGTTCGGTGGTGGAGCTCGACGGCATGGCCGGCGAACCGATGGACGTGCTCGTCAACGGCTGCCTGATCGCCCAGGGTGAAGTGGTGGTGGTGAACGACAAGTTCGGTATTCGCCTGACCGACATCATTACGCCGTCAGAACGTATCCGGAAGTTGAATCGATGAAAACCGCAGTCCGCCGCGCCGTGTTCCCTGCGTCGCGTCACGTCATCTCCCGCGCAATCGGCGCAGCGCTGTCGGCAACGGCGTCGTTCTGCGCACCGCTCGCTGCACACGCAGCCGACATGAATGCGGTCAATAACGCAGCGAAGATGGCGTCGAGCGTCGGCGCGGGCACTGCGGTTCCGGCGCTTGGCGTCGGCGCGGTATTGCAGACGATCGTCGGCCTCGTCGTCGTGATCGGTCTGGTGTTCGGATGCGCGTGGCTTGCGCGCCGCTTCGGCTTGCAGCCGGGCAGCCGCAGCGGACTGGTGAAGACAATTGGCGGCGCGTCGCTCGGCGGTAAGGAGCGCGTGGCGGTGGTCGAGATCGGCGATACCTGGCTCGTGCTCGGCGCCGCGCCCGGCAACGTGCGTCTGCTTCATACGATGCCGGCGGGATCGGTCGCCGTCGACACGATCGGCAATACCCAGGCGGGCACGCCTGGAGCAACGGGCAGTAGCAGCGCGGCAGGCAGCACTGGATTGCCAGGCAGCTTCGGCCAGCGCTTTCGCGACGCCTTGAAAGGCGAAGTGAGCAAACGTTTCAACGGGCAAGGCAACGGGGTTCGGTAATGCAGTTCAGTCTTCAATCGGCGCCTGGCGCGCCCTCCACCCGCACCTCGCGCGCCGCCTCTGCAGTGCTTCGCGGTTTGCATCGCGCCGCGCCCGTTGCGTCGCTGGTTGTGCCCGTGGCATTGCTCGCGCTGCCGACGCTTTCGTTCGCGCAAACCGCCGGCTTGCCGGCCTTCAACACGAGCCCGGGCCCGAACGGCGGCACCACGTATTCGCTGAGCGTGCAGACGATGCTGCTGCTCACGATGCTGTCGTTCCTGCCTGCGATGGTGCTGATGATGACGAGCTTCACGCGCATCATCATCGTGTTGTCGTTGTTGCGCCAGGCGCTCGGCACGACGACCACGCCGCCTAACCAGGTGCTCGTCGGTCTTGCGCTTTTTCTGACGCTGTTCGTGATGTCGCCAGTGCTCGATAAGGCTTACACCGACGGCTACAAGCCCTTCTCCGAAGGTACTGTTCCGATGGAGACGGCGGTAAGCCGCGGCCTCGCTCCGTTCAAGACGTTCATGCTGCGTCAGACGCGCGAAAGCGATCTCGCACTGTTCGCGCGCATCTCGCACGCCGCGCCGATGCAAGGCCCGGAAGATGTGCCGCTGTCGCTGCTCGTGCCTTCGTTCGTTACTAGCGAACTGAAGACCGGCTTCCAGATCGGCTTCACGATCTTCATTCCGTTTCTCATCATCGACATGGTGGTGGCGAGCGTGCTGATGTCGATGGGCATGATGATGGTTTCGCCCGCGACGATTTCACTGCCGTTCAAGCTGATGCTGTTCGTGCTCGTCGACGGCTGGCAACTGCTGCTCGGCTCTCTTGCGCAGAGCTTTGTCTGAGCGTGCTCGCTCGATAGTCCCTGTTTTCAACGTTGTGCCAGTTTCCGGGTGAATCGCCATGAATCAAGAATCCGTCATGACACTCGCGCACCAGGCCATGTACGTCGGCCTGCTGCTCGCCGCGCCGCTTCTTCTCGTGGCGCTGGTGGTCGGCCTGGTGGTGAGCCTTTTCCAGGCTGCCACGCAGATCAACGAGTCAACGCTGTCGTTCATTCCGAAGCTGCTCGCTATCGCGGTCACAATGGTGATCGCCGGTCCGTGGATGCTCACCACCATGCTCGACTACCTGCGCCAGACGCTCACCAACATTCCGACGCTCGTCAACTGAGCGCCGCGATTTTCTCCCTGCATCGAGCCTCGCCGCCGCCATGTTTTCCGTCACCTACGCGCAACTGAACGCCTGGCTCACCGCGTTTCTGTGGCCGTTCGTGCGGATTCTCGCGCTCGTCGCGACCGCGCCTGTGCTCGGCAACCGCTCGCTGCCGCTGCGCGTGAAGATCGGCCTGGCGGCATTCGTGACGATCATCGTCGCACCCACGCTCGGGGCGCTGCCGCAAGTCACGGTGTTTTCCGCGGAAGGCGTGTGGATCATCGTCAACCAGTTTCTGATCGGCATCGCGCTCGGCATGACCATGCAGATCGTGTTTCAGGCGATCAGCGCGACCGGCGACTTCGTCGGCCTCGGCATGGGCCTCGGCTTTGCCACTTTCTTCGACGCGCAGGCGAGCAGCTCGAGCCAGGTGCTGTCGAGCTACATGAACACGATCGCGATGCTCGTGTTCCTCGTGATCGACGGTCATCTTCAGATGGTCAGCGCCCTGCTCGCGTCGTTCAATTCGCTGCCCGTCTCGGCAAATATTCTGGGCTCGCCGGGTTGGCGCACGCTCGCCAATTTCGGCAGCACGATTTTTTCAGCGGGACTGCTGCTCTCTCTGCCGGTCGTCGCCGCTCTGCTGATCACCAACCTCGCGCTCGGCATTCTCAACCGCGCGGCGCCGCAGATCGGCGTGTTTCAGATCGGCTTTCCGCTCACCATGCTGATCGGCATGCTGCTTCTGCAGTTGATGATTCCGAACATGATTCCGTTCTTCGGGCGGCTCTTCGCGGTGGGCATCGACCAGATGGGGCGGGTCGCGCTGGGATTCAGGTAGCGGGGGAATTCGGGCCGTTGCCCGCTCGCCGTCAGAAGTGACTTTGAAGCCGACAGTTGATGTCGGCTTTTTTTGTTTGGATGCGCGACTGGTGCTAGCGGTGCTCCGCGTCGAATCTGTTGATAGAGCATGCGTCTCGCATACTTCTCACGCCCCAAAAAAACAAAAGCGCGGTAACCAGTCCCCCGGTTACCGCGCTCGTCTATCGAAACTAATCGAGCAGAAGCTCTATCAGTTCAGGTACTGAAACAGCGACATATTCTGGATCTTCACGAACGCCTGTTGTGCTGCTTGCAATGCGTTCTGTGCCAGCGTGTATTTGCCGACCGTCTTGATCAGGTCTGTCTGCGTCAGGTCCGACAGGTTGCTGGCTGTTTGCAGCGTATTGGTCTGCGTGACCGCCTGCAATGCCTTGACCTCCTGTGAGCGGCCGCCCACGGTCGCTTGCGCGGTCGTGATGTTGTTCATCGTGTTCTCGAGCTGCGTCATGCTGGTGGTAAGCGCGCTCTGAAAGCTCGCGGTCGACGCACCGCCCGAGATCGGCGATTGCAGCGTGCTGATCAACTGGCTCAGGTTCGCGAACACATCCATGCTGCCTTGGGTCGCGGGCGTCACCGAGAAGCTGTCGCCCGCGTTCGGCGCGCCGCTGATCGTCACCGACTGGCCGCCGAGCGTGATCGCCGTACCTGCCGTGAAGGCTTGCGGTGCGCTCGTCGTAACCGCGCCGGTCGCCGGATTCGTCTGGCTCACGGTGTAAGTCGTCGACGACGTAAAGTTGATCGCGTATTTGTCGGCGTTCGTCGGATCGGTCGGGTTGTTCAGGCTTACGGTGCTGATGACACCCGTACCCGTGTTGCCCGTGGTCGCCGCCGGCACCGCGCTCGTGCCGATAGGCGCGACACTGCTGAAGATCGAAATGCCGGTGTCGCCGGTCTGCACGACGTGCGAGTCGGTGATCTGCACCGCAGGCGTGCCGGTGTCGCCCGAATACGTGACCACGCCGGCCGAACTCGTCGTGTACGGCTGTGCGCTGCTTTGATAGCCGGCGAACATGTAGTTGCCCTGCGGGTCCGTCGAGTTACCGAGCGTTATCAACTGGCTGCGCAAGCTTTGCAGTTGCGTCGCGATGGAGCCGCGGTCGCCGTTGTTGAGCGAACCGTCGCCGGCGCGCAACACGAGCGTGTGGATACTTTGCAGCACGTCGTTGACGCTGCTGAGCGTCGTGTCTTCGAGCTGCAGCGACGCAAGCGCCGTGTTCTGGTTGCTCGTGTACTGCGCGAGGCTCGTCGCGGTCGAACTCAACTGCACGGCCTGCGCCGCGCCGAGCGGATTGTCCGACGGCGTCGCAAGGCTCACGCCGCTCGAAATCTGCGCGTAAAGCTGCGACAACTGAGCTTGCTGATCGCTCATCGTCGCCACGTTCATGGTGAAGTACTGCGTGCTGGAGATGCGCATGTTCAACGCCTCACTGGAAGATGCCGAGCAGCGTCTGGAACAGGGTCTGCGCGGTCTGAATGACCTTGCTGTTCGCCTGATAGAGCTGCTGATACTGAAGCAGATTGGCTGCTTCCTCGTTGATGTTGACGCCCGAGACGGACTGCTGCGCGGTGGTGATCTGCGTCACCAGCGAAGCCTGCGCCGTGCTCGAAGTCTGAATCTGATTCGTCTGGTTGCCGATGTCGTTGACGTAGTTCGCGTACGCGCCCGTCAGCGTGACCGTGCCGCCGTCCATCGATTTCGCCGTCGACAGGTTCGACAGTGCAAGCGCGTTGCGGCCGTCGTTGTTCGCGCCGGTGTTCGGCCCGATGGTGAACTTGTCGCCGGCAGCAGGCACGCCGCTGATCGTCACCGACACCTTGTTCATCTGGCCGGCGGTCGTGTTGTTGATCGTCAGACTCGCGCCGTTGCTCGACGAATACGGCACGACGGTCGTCGCGCTCGTGATCGAATAAGTGGTCGCCGGCGAACCCGCCACGGTCACCGTCGAGCCGACCGGGAAGCCGGTGAGACCAGTGCCGTCGTACGTCAGCGTGGTCGTCGAGTTCGGCATCGTGTAGCCCGCCGCGACCGTGCCCTTCGTGATGGCGCCGGTGCCGGTGTTGGTCGACGCTGCCGCGCCGAGTACCGGCGCTGCGGCCGCGATCGCCGAGGCGTCCGTTGTCGCGGTTGCAAAGCTGTTCAACGCGCCGCGGGTCGGCTGAACCGTGAACGAGTCACCGGCGTTCATCGTGCCCGTGGTCGAAAAATTCAGGCCGTTGATCGGCTGGCTCAGATTCGTCGCCGAGCCCACCACGCCACCCGTCGAATTGTCGGTCAACGTATAGGTGGTGCCGTTGAAGGCGAGCGTGTAGTCGCCCGTGGTCGGCTGTGCAGGATTTGCGAACGACACGTTGAGCGACGCATTGCCGGTGTTCTGCGTGTTCGCATAGACGGTCGGGCCGCCCACCGAGAACAGGGCGCCGCCCTTCACGCCCGCGAGCGTGATGCCGAGCGCGTTCTGTGCATTGACCTGCGAGGCGAAGCTCACCGCAATCGCGCCAAGTTGCGCTTCTGCCGGATCGAGCGTCTGGCTGCGGAATGCGACGAGACCGCCGAGCGTGCCGCCCTCGATCTTGCTGTCCGGCAAATCCTGCGGCGCGGCGGCAGGGTTTGCGCCCGCCTGGCCGAGATACTGCACGGACAGTTCGCTGGAGTCGCCCGTCGAAGGCGTGGTGCCCAGATTGAAGCTGTTGCTGCCCGACACGAGCGGCTGGCCATTGCTCATGAAGACGCCATAGCTGCCATTGCTGTTCACCACCTGCACGCCGATCAGTTGCGACAGATTCGACACGGCCAGATCGCGCTGATCGAGCAACTGGTTCGGCGGCTGGCCTTGCGTGCTCGCGGCGGAAATCTGACCGTTCAACTGCGCGATCTGCTGCGTGTAGCTGTTGATCTGCGAAACGGTGTTGCTCAGTTGCGTGTTGACGCTCTGGCGCAGCGCGTCGTATTGCTGGCCCGCGGCATTGATCTGGTTCGCGAGTGTCTGCGCGCCGCTCATCGCCGTTTGGCGCGTAGCGAGGCTCGAAGCATTGTTCGAGACGTTCTGCATGCCCGTGAAATAACTCGTGACCGCGCTGGCAATACCGGCAGTCGGGCTGCCGATCAGATTGTTCAGTTGCGAGATCAGCGTGTTGTAGGTCGCGAGCGAGCTGCTGGACGACTGCGCGTTATTGAGCTGGGTCGTCAGATACTGGCTGTATTGGCGAGTCACCGTGACGGTCGAAACGCCGTGCGGCAGATAGCCGGAACCCGTGTACTGCCCACCCGTTTCCGCGAAGACCGGCGTTTCAATGGTATAGCCGGGCGTCGACGCGTTGCTGATGTTCTGGCCGGTCGTCGTGAGTCCCCACTGGGCTGCATTCAGTCCGCTGAGGCCGAGATTGATGAGATTGGACATGCGTCATCCTGAAGGGCGACACCACACATGCCGCCGCGTTACTTGAACTTAGTGTTTAACGGCTTTCGCGACGGAAAATTGAGGCCATTCACGACGCTTGCGAGAGTTTGTTTCAACGTTTGCGAGGCCGATGCGCCGGGCCTTCGCCGGCGCGTCATGTCTGGTCCGCGCGCTGTCAGCGAACCAGCGAACGGCGCTTCATTTCGAGTTGCGTGATGAGACGCTGCAGCGTGTTCTCCGCGTTGCCGGGCAACGTCAGAAAACGGAAACCGAGCTGATAACGCTGGGTGCCGTTCGGCAGCGCGAGCGAGCGGTGCGACACGAGTTGCAGATCGAGCGAGAGGCGGCCCAATCCGCCGAGCGACAATTCGCAATCGTCGAGACGCGTGCCCATGGGCAGCTCGGCGACGCGTTCATCGGAAGTGCGCATGCCGACGCCGCCCAGCGAGAGGTCATGCACCTCGAAACGGAACGAATCGCCTTCCGGCAGACGACCGCTGCACACGTACGGATCGAGAATCGGCGCGTCGACGCGGAAATACTCGCGGCGTTGCACGTAGTACAGCACTTCCGGAAAGTCGGCTTCGAATGCCGGCATTCCCTCATAACGCGTTTCGCGCGGCGTGCTGGTGACGAACTCCATGCGCACGCCCTCGGGCGCCGCGTGGAACTGACAGCTCGACGCCGCAAGCAGACCGCGGTTCTGATCGGACAACGCGCCCCAGTCGAACGTGAAGGTGCGTCCGCGCACGTCGACGTCGAGCAGGCGCGTAACGAGCTGGCCGCCGGCATATTGAACGGTAAGAAAATCGCCCCGATTGACGAGGTTGCGCAATTGAACGCCGATTTCGAGCGGATTGCGGCGGCCAAAATCGAGTGCACTGTCGTCCAGCGGAACGTGCGGCTGAAGCGTGTCGGTTTGGCCGTTCGACTGATTGGTTTCCATGGGCTTGCCGGTATGCATGTTCTTGCGGGTACGTGCCAGAGCTCCTGACGGGGCTTTCACGCGGTCTCTCATTCCCGGCCGCGGCACGCACATTCAACCGGACATGAACGCTTCCGGTATGGGGTCTAACGGATTAGCGGCAGTATCGAGCCAAAATTTAGGGGCGACTAATAATAAATTTAGAATAATCGCGCGCAAACGTTAAAGCCCCGGTAACTCGCCGATAACGCGTCTTTAAATCACCCGCCGTTTTTTCGCCGCGTGTTTGTTGGGTGTTTGTCGCGTGTTTGTGGCTTGTACGTCTGTTGTTCGGCGCGCCCCGCAAAACCGCTTCTCGCGGTCAATCCGCGCCGACCGGTCGCAATCACGCCGCTCAGCCCATCTTTTGCATGATGGACATCAGTTTCTTCGCGTAATGCGGATCCGTTGCATAACCGGCGCGCTGCATGCCGGTCGCAAAACCCTTCACGTCGTGCGCGGAATTGATGACCTGCGCGTAACGCGGATTGCCCTTCAGCATGCTCGCGTAGTCGGTCATGGCTTCCTGATACGAATCGTATGCGCGGAATTTCTCGACCACGCGCTGCGGCTTGCCGTTCACATACTCGGTGGTAAGCGTGGACACCGTCTTGCCGGTCCAGTCCTTGGTCGCCTTGATGCCGAATACGTTGTGGCTCGTGCTGCCGTCAGCCTTTTTGATTTCGCTCTTGCCCCAGCCCGATTCCAGCGCCGCCTGGCCGATGATGAAGCGCGCCGGAATGCCGGTCGCCGCGCTGGCGGCCTGCGCGGGAGCCGCGAGCTTGTCGACGAAAGCGTCGACCTTCGGCGAGCTGCCGTCACCCTTCAACGGCGGCGTCAGCGCGCTGTTGGCCGAGTAGCCCTTGCCCATCGCGAGCTGGCCGTTTGCTTGCGCATTGCCGTAGGCCTTGGCAAGCGCGTTGAGCGCCGCAGTCTGGCCTTCGTCGCCGCCGCTGCCGCCGCCGAGCGCGTTGGCCATGCCGGCCAGTCCGCCCGCGCCGCCTGCTCCGTTCGGGCCGCTCACTTGCATGCCCTGGTTGCGCATCAACTGCTTGAGCATCGCATCGGCCACACCGATGCCCTTCTGCGACATCTGCTGCGACAACTGCTGATCCATCATCGACGTAAACGTCGCGCTGTCGTGCGAGTCGAACGGGCCGTCCTGCGGCGTCGCATCGCGCATGCTCTTCAGCATCATCTGCGTGAAGACCGCGTCGAACTGCTGCGCGGCTACCTTCATGCCGGCTTGCGGCGACGCCTTCGCCTGCGCGCTCAGCTTCGCGAAACCCTGCACGTCGAGCGCGAAGCGCTGGCTAAGATCGTTCGCCGCGGCGGCGGAATTGGTCGTATCCGAATTCATCTGCTGTCGTCCTTAGATGATTTCCAGGTCGGCGCGCAAAGAGCCCGCCGCTTTCATGGCCTGCAGGATCGACATCAGATCCGCGGGCGTCGCACCCAATGCGTTGAGCGCCTTCACCACGTCGGCGAGGTTCGCGCCGGCGGTCACTAGCTTGAGCGCGCCGTTGTCCTGCTTCACCTGAATCTGCGACTGCTTCGCCACCACCGTCTGGCCGTTCGAGAACGCGCCGGGCTGGCTCACCACCGGCTGCGTATTGATCACGACCGACAGGTTGCCGTGCGCGACCGCGCAGTTCTGCAGCGTGACCATCTGGTTCATCACGATCGAGCCGGTGCGCGCGTTCAGGATCACCTTCGCTGCGGCCTGCGCCGGCTTCACGTCGAGATTCTGCAGTTGCGCCATGAAGGCGACCTGCTGTTCGGGATCGGTCGGCGCGCGCAGTTGAATCGTGCGGCCGTCAAGCGCCGTGGCCGTGCCGCCGCCGAACGCGTTGTTCACTGCCGCCACTACGCGCTGCGTCGTGTCGTAGTCCATTTCGTTCAGGTCGAGCTGCATCGTGCCGGCTTGCGACACCGACGTCGGCACCGAGCGTTCGACGATCGCGCCGCCGGCAATACGGCCGGCAGCAAGTGTATTGACCTGCACCTTGCTGCCGTTGGCGCTCGCGCCGGCACCGCCAACGGCGAGATTGCCCTGGCCGAGTGCGTACACCTGGCCGTCCGCGCCCTTGAGCGGCGTAAGCAGAAGCGTGCCGCCGCGCAGGCTCTTCGCATTGCCGAGCGACGACACGGTCACGTCGATCTGTTCACCGGGGCGTGCGAACGGCGGCAGCACCGCCGTCACCATCACCGCGGCAACGTTCTTCAACTGAACGTTCGATAGCGACGATTGCGAGTTGCTCGAACCGGCGGCCTGGTTGTTGATCGAGATGCCGAGGTTCGCCAGCATGTTGGCGAGCGTCTGCGTGGTGAACGGGGTCTGCGTGGTCTGGTCGCCCGTGCCGTCGAGACCGACGACGAGGCCGTAGCCGATCAGCGGGTTGTCACGAACGCCCTGGATCTGCACGAGATCCTTCAGGCGCTCGGCGTGCGCGGGCGTCGCCGCCGGCAGCGCCGCGCAGGCGAGCGCGACGAAAGCCAGCGCCCGGCCGATGCGGCCGGCTCGCGCGAGAAAGCGGAAAGAAACAGTACCCATGATCACCACGGCGACACGTTGAGGAAGAAGCGCTGCAGCCAGCCCATGTTTTCGGCCTCGTCGAGATAGCCTTTTGCCGAATACTCGATCTTTGCGTCGGCCACCTGCGTGGAGTACACGGCATTCAGACTGGAGATCGTGTTCGGATTCACCACGCCCGAGAAGCGCACGAACTCGTTGCCCTGATTGATGAGCATCTGCTTTTCACCGCTTACCATCAGGTTGCCGTTCGGCAGCACACCGGTCACCGTCACGGTGATCGTGCCGTTGAATGTGTTCGACGCGTTGGCGCCGCCGGTGCCGCTGAACACGTTCGCACCTTTGGCGGTCAGACTCGCCCTGCCGAACAGTCCGGCAAGGAAGCCCGCCGTCGGCACCGCCAGGTTGGTACTGCCCGAGCGGTTTGCGTTGGCACCCGAGGACTTCGTCGCGTTGACGTTTTCCTGGATCACGATGGTCAGGATGTCGCCGACATTGCGCGGACGCTGATCTTCGAACAACGGCCGGCCCGCGTAACCCGGGTTGTAGATCGAGCCGGGCGACTGCGCTTGCGGCGGCATCGGCGGCAGCGCCGTCATCGGCTGCTGCGTGATCGGCTGCTTCGGCACGAGGCCGCAACCGCCGAGCGCGACGAGCAGCGTGAGCTGCGCGAGCGCGACGGCAGTACGCGAATGAACCGGATTACGAGTGAAGTGCGACATCTTGATTACCGCCTGATTTACAGCCTGTTAATTACCAGTGACTTCAGCGTCAGACTTGCATCTGGCTGAGCGTCTGCAGCATCTGGTCGGACGTCGTCACGGCCTTGCTGTTGATTTCGTAAGCACGTTGCGTCTGGATCATGTTCACCAGTTCCTGCACCACGTTCACGTTCGATGCTTCGACGTAGCCCTGATTGAGCGTGCCCGCGCCGTTCAGGCCAGGCTGTGCGACGTTAGGCGCACCCGACGACGCCGTTTCCGCGAACAGGTTCTCGCCCTTCGCATCCAGACCGGCCGGGTTGATAAAGGTCGCGACCTGCATCGAGCCGAGCTGCTGGCTGTTGGTCGAGCCGGCGACGGTGATCGACACCACGCCGTCGCTGCCGATCGTGAGAGACGTCGCGTTGTTCGGCACCGTGATGGCCGGGATCACCTGATAGCCGCTCGACGTCACGAGCTGGCCTTGCGCGTTGGTTTGAAACGAGCCGTCGCGCGTATAGGCGGTCGTGCCGTCGGGCATCTGCACCTGGAAAAAGCCCTGGCCGTTAATGGCGACGTCTTTCGAGTTGCCGGTCTGCTGCAGGTTGCCCTGCGTGTACAGACGCTCGGTGGCGACCTGTTGCACACCGGTGCCGAGCTGGATGCCCGAGGGCAATTCCGTTTGCTGCGTCGAGTTCGCGCCGGGCTGGCGGACGGTCTGATACAGCAGATCCTCGAACACTGCGCGCGATCCCTTGAAGCCGTTGGTGCTGACGTTCGCGAGGTTGTTCGAGATGACGTCCATCTGCGCCTGTTGCGCATTCATGCCGGTGGCGGCGATATACAGCGAGCGATTCATATTCCTTCTCCTATGTCGACCGGAGTGCCTCCGGTTCCATGCAAGGCACTTACTCTGGTCCCATGCAACATGGTGGCGGGCCGGCGCAAGCCGGCGGCCGTTAGCTAAAGCTGAGCAACTGGTTAGCCGACTGATCGTTCTTGTCGGCGCTTTCCAGCAGCTTGGTCTGCATCTGGAACTGGCGCGCGTTCGTGATCATCGAGACCATCGCGCTGACCGGATTCACGTTGCTCCCTTCGAGCGATGCAGGCGCGACCGTCACGGCCGGATCGGCGTCGGCGGGATTGCCGTCGGCGGTGCGAAAGAGGCCGTCGTCACCGCGCGTCATGGTTTTCGGATCGGGGTTGACCAGCTTCAGCTGATCGACCGTCACCACGGCGGTCGGCGGATCGCCCGGTGTGAGCGCCGACACGGTGCCGTCCCGACCGATGGTGATCTGCGCACCCGGCGGCACCGAGACCGGCCCGCCGTTGCCGAGCACCACCTGATTCGTGGCGTTCACCAGCTGGCCGTTCTGGTCGATGTGCAGATTGCCGGCGCGCGTGTAGGCCTCGCCGCCGTCAGTGGTCTGCACCGACAGCCAGCCCGGACCTTCGATAGCGACATCGAGAGGATTGCCCGTCTGCTGGATCGGGCCGGGCGTGTAGTCCGCGCCCGGCGTCGACGACAGCACGAAAGTGCGCGTGGTGTTGTCGTTGATCGAACTGCCGTCGCCGAACGCCATCGGCACGGCGCGGAAAGTCGCCAACTGCGCGCGAAAACCAGTGGTCGATGCGTTCGCGAGATTGTTCGCAACGATTGCCTGCTGTTCGAGCGCTTGCGTGCTGCCCGACATCGCGGTGTAGATCAGCCGATCCATGATGGGTCCGTCCTGCTCGCTTACAGGTTGATGAGCGTCTGGTCGACGGTCTGCTGCGTCTTGATCGTCTGCGCGTTCGCCTGATAGTTGCGTTGCGCGGTGATCAGGTCCACGAGCTGGCTCGTCAGATCGACGTTCGAGTTTTCCACGGCGCCGCCTTGCAGCACGCCGTGATTGGTCGAGCCCGGCGCCGAAATCTGCGCGGCGCCCGATGCGTCGGTCTGCTGGAATTCGTTATTGCCGAGGTTCACGAGGCCGTTCTGGTTCGCGAAGTTCGCGAGCGCGATCTGGCCGAGCGCAGCCGTCTGCTGGTTCGAATAGTTGCCGGTCAGCGTGCCGTCAGCGCCGATGCTGAAGCTCGTCAGCGTACCGGCCGGATAGCCGTCGGGCTGCAGCGAATTCACGCCGTCCTTGCCGCCGTACTGCGTGGTGCCGCCAATATTCAGCGTCAGTTTCTGAGGCGTCGCCGAACCGTCGGTGGTCGGCACCGAGAAGTTGAAGACGAACGGCGTGGCAGTCGCCGCGCCGGAAGCGTCGGTCGTGCCGAGCAGCGTGCCCGACGAGTTGAAGTTCGCATGGCCGACGAGCGCCGCAGTGCCGGTGGAGACGCCGGCATACACGTCCCACGTGCCGGCGGCCGTCTTGGCAAAGTACATGTTGACCGTCTGCGAGCCGCCGAGCGTGTCGTACACCGTGGTGCTCGTCGAGTAGTTGTACGTCGTCGAGCTGTTCTGGTTGAACGCCACGGGAGTCGGCGTGACGCTATAGCTGTCGCCCGTCGCCGGCACGCCGTTGAACGTGATCGTCTGGCCGTTGCCGAGCGAAATCGGCGAGCCGGCCGTGTACGTGCCGGTCGTCGACGTGCCGAGCGTGGTGTCGGTCACCGTGTAACCCGTCGCGCTCGTGAACGAGACGGTGTAGTTGTCGTTGTTCGTTCCCGACGCCGTGTTGGTGATCGTCGCGCCGGTCGTGCTCAGCGTGCCGGAATTGGTGCCTCCTGCCGTCACCTTCGGCGTGCCGAGCATCAGCGGGTCTTGCGCATTCAGGTTCAGGCCGGCTGCGATGTTGGTCGTCGCCTTCGGCGCGATGTTCGCGGTCGGCACGCTAAGCGGCACGGTCTGCGCAGTATTGATGATACCCGAGCTGTTGGCCGCGTAGCCCATCAGTTGCAGGCCTTGCGAGTTCGTGATGAAGCCGTTCTTGTCGAGCTGGAACACGCCGTTGCGCGAGTACACGAGCGAACCGTTGTTCGACAGCTGGAAAAAGCCGTTGCCGTTGATGGCGACGTCGAGTGCCTGGTTCGTGCTGGTGATCGTGCCTTGCGAGAACTGCTGCTGCACCTGTGCGAGCTTGGTGCCGATACCGACCTGGTTGCCGACAGCCGTCGCCACCGAATTGGCGTACATGTCGGCGAATTGCGCTGCGCCGCTCTTGAAGCCAACCGTATTCGCGTTGGCAATGTTGTTGCCGATCACGTCGAGATCGCTCGACGAAGCGGACAAACCACTCAAACCTTGTTGGTAACCCATGACGGTCTCCGTGTCTGGAAAGTCGTAACTGACTGAATCGAATTAGAGGATCGCGGCCACGCTCGTCAGCCCGACAGTCGAGCCGTTCGAGAGCACGAGGCCCGGCGTACCGTTGTTCTGCATGACAACGCTTTGCACCGTTGCGCCTGCGAGCGTGGTGGCCGTCGCTTGCTGGCCGTTGATCGTGCCGACCGCGCTGATCGTGTACGTGCCGTCGGGCAGCGCATTGCCGGCCGAGTCGGTCGGCGTCCAGCCCACGGGAATCGTGCCCGCCGACTGCTTGCCGAGGTCGATCGTGTTGACGATCTGGCCTGCCGAGTTCTTCACGACGACCTGCAGGTCGCTCACCGAGTTCGCGAGTTGCACGCCGAACGCGCCGGCCTTGCCGCTTGCGACCGACACGGAGTTGCCCGGCGCGAGCACGGTCGAGCCGATCAGCAGCGCCGCTTGCGACTGCTGACCTGCCGACATCTGCGTCGCGAGCGAGCTCAACGTCGTGTTCAACTGGCTGATGCCCGACACGGTGTTGATCTGGGCGAGCTGCGAGGTCATCTGCGAGCTGTCCATCGGATTGGTCGGATCCTGGTTCTTCAGCTGCGCGACGAGCAGGCTCAAAAAGGTGTTTTGCAGATCGGTCGCCGAAGTGCCCGACGTGCCGGACGTGCCGCCCGTCGAACTGCTCGAGCCCGAGGCACTGTTCGTGCCGTTCATCGTATCGAGCAGCGTTTGCGACACGGTCGTGCCGTTGTTGCCGATGGTGGTGCCAGTAGTCAAGGGGCTCTCCTCAGGTTCCGATCGTGAGCGTTTTCAGCATCAGGGTCTTGGCGGTGTTCAGGGTCTCGACGTTGGCCTGGTACGAGCGCGACGCCGAAATCATGTTCACCATTTCCTGCACCGGGTCGACGTTGGGCAGCGTCACATAGCCGTCAGCGTTGGCCGCCGGATTGCCGGGGTCGTAGGCGGTTTTCATCGGCGTCGGGTCGTCGACCACGCCGGTGACCTGCACGCCGCCAACCTGCTGGCCGGAGCCGCTGCGCGCGCCGCCGAGCGGCGCAACGCCGAACACGACCTGCTTGGCCTTGTACGGCTGGCCGTCCGGGCCGGTGGTGCTGTCCGCGTTGGCGAGATTCGACGCCGTCACGTTGAGCCGTTGCGACTGCGCGGACATCGCGGAGCCTGCAACACCAAATATGTTCATCAAAGAAGGCATGTTTGCTGACCTTTCCCGCCGGTTCGAGCCGGCTTCAAGTTAGTTCCCGTAGCGATTGTTCTTGCGTACTGCGTGTTTCTTTGCGTGCAGACCGTTACCCGGTTACGAGCCCGACTGGATCGCCGACAACATCGCCTTGATCTGGCTCGACAGCATCGTCATGCCAGATTCGAAGTGCAGCGTGTTGTCCGCGAACTGAACGCGCTCGGTGTCGATGTCGACCGTGTTGCCGTCGAGCGCGGGCTGCGTCGGAACGCGGTATTGCAGGTTGCCGTAGTCGTCGGGCCTGCCGCCCGCCGCGCTCAGCGTCGACTTGCCGGACATGTGGCCCGGCGTGGTCGACGCCATCGACATTCCGCTCGTGACGCCGGCCGGCTGCGCCATCGGAAGCGTCGCGGTGTTCGACGCCGTATGCGCGGCCACACCGGTCTTTTTCAGCGCGCCCGCGAGCGACGAAGCGAAGTCGACGTCGCGTGCCTTGTAGCCGGGCGTGTCGGCATTGGCGATATTCGACGACAGGAGCTCCTGGCGATAAGCGCGCACATCGAGCGCTTCACGTCCAAAGGCGAATTCGGCATCGAGTTTGTCCAGCATAAGAATCTCCGGAGAACGGTCCCGAGGCTTCCCGTGCGCCTCGCGTGAGGACCGCATCGGACGGGAAGACCTTTTTGCATGAGGTGCATCTTATGGGCCGAGTGCAAGCAGCAATCGGACGAATAACCGGGAAAGGGGGCTTCTATTCAACGTTTGCGCGAAGGGGGCTCTCAATAGAATGCAAGGCGTACCAAATGCATTCGACGGAGAACCGCATGGACCAGCACACTTTCGATCCGACGCACCGCGCGCAACGCGCGGCGGCGCATCGCCTGTGTGCGGCTGCGCTGCGCGTCGCCGCGCGGCTCCTGTTGAGTTCGTCGCTGGGCGTGCCGGGTGCCGGCGCCGCCGCGCTATGCGCGCCTGCCGCCGCTATGTTGATCGCCAATGCCGCGAACGCGGGCGAGGCGGACGGTCCCATCGTGATTGCCGGCCCGAACGAAAAGGATCCGGCGGCACTCACCGAGCTTGCCGAGCACATGCAGGCAGCACCCGCGAAACGCGCCGGCTCTGCGGCGACCCTCGCCGCCGCCACCGCGCAATCGCTGACGCGCGGTTCGGCCACGCGCGACGCCGATCCTTTCAGCCGTGCCGCCAATGCGAGCGGCTCGATCGTCATCGCGGGCTCGGGCGAAGCGCCGGCCGCGCCGCAAATGATCCGCACCAGTTTCAAGCCCGACGCGAACGGCGTCGTGACCATTCCTGCGCCGGGCCGTGCCGGTTCTGCCGCGACGAACGCAACGAGCGCAACCAGCGTCGATGAGATGCCGGCCTCCCGCCGTGTCGTTCCGGTCGTCGTGACACCGGCGCCGCAAGCGAACGGCGTGCGTCAGGCCGCTGGCGTTCAGCCGGTGGCGGCCAACGCGCCGACCAGCGTGACGGGTCGCGCAGCGGCTGCGGCGTCGCAAGCGTTGGGAGCATCGGCAACCGACTCGTTCGACACGCTCGCTTCGCGCGGCGAGCCGCCACAACTCGGCGCGGACGGCAAGCTGATCCCGGCGCGTTCGAACGCGCCCGCCAATTCAACTCGTGCAGCTGCGGCGTCGCCGACGGCGCGCGTGGCCGCTGCGCGGCCCATCGCGGCAGCACCGGCACCCGCACCCGCACCCGCACAGCAGAATCAGCGTGCAGCCGCGCCGACGCAGCCCGAGCCGTTGCCTGGCCAGCAAGACGCGGAAGCGATCCGCACAACCGCGCTCGCGTTCCTGCAGCAGCAGTCGGCGGGATTGCCGGGGAAAGTGGACATCACCGTCGCACCCGCGTTTCCACGCGGTCTCGCGGCCTGCATGGTGCTGGAGCCGTTCATGCCGAGCGGCGCTCGCCTGTGGGGCCGCGTAACCGTCGGCGTGCGTTGCGCGGGCCAGCGTCCCTGGACCATCTATCTGCAGGCGCGCATCTCGCTGCATGCCACTTACTACCTCGCCGGCCGCGCGATGTCGCCGGGCGAAGTACTCACGGCGGCCGACCTCGTCGCGCGCGAGGGCGATCTGACAGGCTTGCCGCAAGCCATCGTGACGGACCCGTCGCAAGCCGTCGGCTCTGTCACGTTGACACGCGTTTCCGCAGGCATGCCGCTGCGCCGCGATATGCTCAAGAGCGCGTCGGCTGTGTCGATCGGACAAACGGTACGCGTCGTCGCCGCCGGCGAAGGATTCGCGATTTCGTCGGAAGGCAGCGCGATGAACAATGCGTCGCCGGGTCAGCAGGTCCGCGTGAAGACGCCCAATGGTCAGGTTATCTCGGGCATCGTCAAGGACGGCGCGACCGTCGAGATTCAACTGTGAGCCGCGGGCATTCCGGGCTGGCGGCCGATCCGCATGCGTCCGCCGTTTCAGGGCCGGATCGTATTGACAGACAAGGGAAAAGCAGCAGCGATTGCGCTAAAGTTTTGATCGACGCCTGCCGTTATCAGGATCAAATCGTTCAGGAAGCCAATCGTGAAAGTCGATTCCAAAACCAATTCGAATCTGCCGACGTTGAAAGACGGCGTGTCCCGCTCGCACCAAAGCGACGCGGCGACGGCCAACACCGGCGCGCAGACCGCGAGCACCGCCTCGCAAGCCACTCCCAGCGGTTCGGGCGACGCCAGCGTCAGCCTGTCGGGTCTGTCGCAGCATCTGCGCAGCCTCGCGGCGTCCGGCTCGGCCGACATCGACACGGCGCATGTCGAGTCGATCAAGCAGGCCATCAAGGACGGCACGCTGCAGATCGACTCGGGCAAGATCGCCGACGGCGTGCTGAGCACCGCACGCGAACTGTTGCAAAGCAAAACCCCGTCGACCGGCAATTAATCGACGCATCGAAGTACGGTGAATGGCCGGGCGGCGTTCGACAAACCCGACTCGCGGATCGTCCGCGAGCCGTCGTTTTCAGCGAGTTGTTGAGATGAAAGACGCCCTGCTTGCCACCCTCATCGAAGAATATTCCGCCGTCGAGGCGTTCGCCTCCGTTTTGACGCTGGAGACGAAGGCATTGACTGCCTTGTCGCCGGTCGAATTGCTGCCGCCGGTCATCGACAAGAAAACCGAACTGATCGGCGAGCTCGCGCAGCTCGAAACCCGCCGCGACGAACTGCTCGCCGGCATGGGTTTTCCGGCCGGTTGGGCCGGCATGGAACTCGCGGCCAGCACCGACGAGCGGCTCGCCGCACAGTGGTCGCTGCTGCAAAAAGCGGCCGAGCGAGCGCGCCGCTTTAACACGAGCAACGGTGAACTGATTCGCGTGCGCATGGATTACAACCAGCGGGCGCTCACGGCGTTGCAGGTGGCGTTGCCGCAAAAGGCCAACTTCTATGGCCCGGACGGACGCATTCCGGCGCGCGCAGCGGTGTGATGCCGGGTGACGCTGGCACTCAGCTTCAGCGTCTCCTGTTCGCTACTGTGAATGCTGCTTATCGCGGTGCGGGCCTCGCATTGCTTTGTGGTGTTTGACACCAACGCCCAATTCGCCCGCAACTTTGTGACGCGCGGCTAGCTCGCCGCAGCAACGCAGCCGACTCAAGCAACCTCGCGTGAACAGAAGGGTTCGTCGTCTCGACGAGCCCTTTTTGTTTTTTATCTCCTCGCCCTTCGCTTCCCGCCTGCCGCAGCCATTCGGCCAGGTGGCGCGAATCCGTCGCGCACGATCAAATCTCCTCTTTTCCCTAACGAAGTTTTCCGCTGCTAGCGGGCGTGCCGACGCGTCGCGGCGAGCGGAAGCTAACTTCATCTAGCGAGAGTGTGTAATCGTGTGTATGATTCGAGGAGTGCAATATGAACAGTGCCGAAGTCGTCAAACTGATTCTGGCGAACGGCTGGCGGCTCGTCCGCATAAGGGCAGCCACCATCATTTTCGGCACGCATTCAAAGCCGGGCTCGTGACCATCCCTCATCCCAGGAAGGATCTGCCGGCCGGCACGCTGAACAGCATCTTGAAACAGGCAGGGCTGAAATGAAAAATCTGATCTTCCCGATCGCAATCGAGGCAGGCGACGCACAGCACGCGTTCGGCGTCGTCGTGCCGGATATTCCGGGCTGTCACTCGGCGGGAGATTCGCTGGAAGAAGCGTACGCGAACGCGAAAGAAGCGATCGAGGCGCATCTGGATACGCTGCTCGATGAAGGCTTGCCGATTCCCGAAAGGCTGACACTAGACGAGCATCGGCGTAATCCTGACTATGCGGGTTTCACGTGGGGTTTCGTGACAACCCGGAATATTCCCGCGCTGAAGAAGGCGGTACGCATCAACATTTCGTTGCCCGAAGCGCTGGTGCATGAAATCGACGAATACGCGCAGGCGCGTGGCATGTCGCGTTCCGCTTTTCTCGCGCTCGCGGCCGAACATGAAATGGCGGACGCATGACGGAAGGCGCGGGTAACGCCCTCGCTTCACAACTCATTGCCCCGCTGAGCGTTAGCTGCACGAGGCAGGCCGCTCAGGTTGCCTCGGCATTCGCCCACGCCATCTCGCGCAAGCGCGTGCGCAACCGCGCTACCGCCTGGCTGTGCAACTGACACACGCGCGACTCGCTGACTTCCATCACCGCGCCGATTTCACGCAGGTTCATGCCGCGCTCGTAGTAGAGCGACATCAGCAACTTCTCGCGTTCCGGCAAGCGGTCGATCGCCTCGACCAGCGCCGAGCGCAGACTGTCGTCGAGCAAGGCGGAAAGCGGGTCCGAATGATCGACACAGTAACGGTCGAGAAACGGCTCGTCGTCCGCAGAACGGTCGAAGTCTTCGTAGTAGATCAACTGGCTTCCGTGGAGATCCTGCAACATCGACTGATACTCGTCGAGTGGCATGTCCAGGTGTTCGGCAATCTCGGTTTCGCTCGCCGAGCGGCCCAGATTCTGCTCTACCTTGTGTACGGCCGTCTCCACTTCTCGCGACGTGCGTCGCAAGCTACGCGGCAACCAGTCGTTGCTGCGTAGTTCGTCCAGCATCGCGCCGCGAATCCGCTGGCTCGCGTAGGTTTCGAACTGCGCGCCCTGATCTTCCTTGTAGCGACTCGCGGCATCCAGCAAGCCAATCATGCCCGCCTGAATCAGATCGTCGAGATCGACGCTGGCCGGCATTTTTGCAACGAGCTGCAAGCCGAGTCGACGCACCAGCGGTGCGTACTTCGTCAAAACATCGGCTTGGGAAATCTTTCCCTGAGCGTTATACATCGTGCTCCCCTTGTCCTTGTGCCGCCTCTCAGGCGTGCTGCGCAGACGGTTGGTCGGCGTGTTGCGCCGCTGTAACTGCCGCAGGCGCCATCCATGGCGTTTGCGACGACATCGCTGGCCGCATCGGCCAGTACTGCAATTCGGCTGCGAGGTGGCGGAAGTCGCGCGCTGCCGGTGTCGACGGAAATGCGTCAACGACACAACGCGACAACTCCTCGGCTCGCGCCATCCGCGCATCCGCGGCAATGCAACCGGCGTCTTCCAGCGCCACCGCGAGGTAACGCCCGGCCACGCCGGCCAGGTTTGCAAAAGCAGTGCGCGCGTCTTCCACGCTCTGCACGTGATTCACCAGCACGCGAAACTGCGCGATGGCGTGGGCGTAGTGCAGACGCTTCATGCACGCATACGCGTCGGTGATCGCCTGTGCCGCCATGCGCGTGACGATCATCACGTCATGAGCCTGCATCGCGAGCGCCGAGAGGTGCCCTTGCTGATCCAGTTGCGCGTCGATCAGCACGATGTCGGCCGAACCGCGCAGCACCACGCTGAACTGCGCCGCGCTATAGCCTTCGCGATGCGCACGTGAAGCGGCGAGCACCGAGAAGCCGAGCGCGTGCCGCAAAGCGGCTTCGTCGAGCGTCATCTCTCCGCGCATCACGGCGGCAAAGTTGCCCGCGCCGCGCACGCTGCCGAGCATCGCGCTCACTGACTTGTCGCCCACGCACTCGTCGATCACGAGCACATCTTTCCCCTGCTGCGCGAGCGCCACCGCAAGGTTCATCACTGTCGCCGTACAGCCGGCGCCAAGTGAGCCGCCCGTCACCGCAATCACGCGCGAGCCGCTCCGCGCGAGAAGGCGCCGCAGTCCTTCTGCCTGATCGGAGACGAGCTTATCCAAAGCGGACCTCGTGCAATTCGGCCGTCGAGCGCGCGGACAGCGCGGACAGCAATGCCGGAACATCGTCGTCATGCGGCACGAATGGCGAGTGATCGCGCGGAATGCAGAACGCGCTCTTGATCAAAAAACGTTTGGTCGCGACGTACAGGTTCTCCGGCACTTTCTGACCGGTCGACATGTAGTGCACCGGCAGCTTGTAGCGGATCACCGTATCGAGCACGCCGCCCAGGTTGGTCGCCTCGTCGAGCTTGGTCAGAATGCAGCCGGCGAGCGGCTGTTGATCCGGTCCGCGCTGATAGGCCTGCACGACTTCATTGAGCGTGTCGCCGTGGCTCGTTGCGTTGAGCAGCAACAGGCGTTGCACGGGCTGGCCCGCGCGGCTCAGCATCGCGATCTGCTCGGAAACAAGGCGATCGCGTTGGCTCATACCGATCGTGTCGATCAGCACAATGTGCTTGTTGCGCAATTCGGAAAGTGCGAGTTGCAGGTCGGCGCTGTCTTTCACCGCATGAACCGACACGCCGAGAATCTTGCCGAAGATGCGCAGTTGTTCGTGGCCGCCGATCCGGTAACTGTCGGTGGTGAGCAGCGCCACTTTGCTGGCGCCGAAACGCATCACGCAACGCGCCGCGAGTTTTGCGGTGGTCGTCGTCTTGCCGACGCCCGTCGGGCCCATCAGCGCAAAGACGCCGCCGCGTTCCATCAACGTGTCTTCGTCTTCCATGACCGGCAGATTCGATGCGAGCACCGAGCGCACCCAGTCCATGCCGTCGTCCATGTTGTCGACTTCGTCGGGCAGGTTCGCGACCATCATCTGCACGAGCTGCGCGGAAAAGCCAGCGGCGAAGAGATGCTTGGTGAGCGACGCGTGTGCCGGATTCCGGCGCTGACGATCGCCCCACATGAGCCCGGCGAACTGTTCTTCCATCATGCCGCGCATCGAAGAAAGCTCGTTCATCACGGTTTCTTTGACGACCTGCTCCATGCGCGCCTTGATCGCTTCGGCGACTGCAGCAGGCGTGCGCGAGTCGTCGGTCGGCGGCAGCGTGGTCGGTGCGACCTTCTGCGCGGCGCGCCGTGCGGCAACCTGCGCGGCTTCGCGGGCCCAATCAGGCGTGTTGTCCGCCTGCGACGCGGCGGCCTTGCCCGGTTCCACGGCAGCGCCAAGACCCTTGGCCATAGCGGCGGCCGGTGTCATCGCGCCCGGACGTGTGTTGTATTCGCTCTGCGGCTCGTGGTCGGCGGCGATGCGTCGAGCGTGATCGATCAGCCAGGGATTCGATTCGGCCATCGTACGCGGCGCGTGGAGGTCCGAGGCCGGTGCTGCAGAGCCGGACGGCACGCCTGCGGCCTTCAGCAGATCGGCGCGAATGTCTTCGTTCAAACGAGCGGCGGCTGCGCGTGCGCTCGGCTGCCCGACGTGAATCTGTTGCGGTTGCGGCGCCGACGCGGGCTTCGTGGCCATGCCCGGGGCGCCCGGCAATGCGGTCTTGCGCGAGTCGGCCTGGCCGGCCGACGCCTTGGCTGCATTCATCGCGGCGCTCATGGCCGCGCTCGGAACGACCTTCGCAGCGGGCTGTGCATCGTGACTCGCGGCCACCGCTGAGTCGGCGAAGCTGCCCGTCGTTTCGGTGCCGGCTTCCGGGCTCGCGCCGAACACCGACGAGAACACGTCCGGCATGCCGCTCGCGTACGGATTGGCCTGCATCGGCTGCGCGGCGGACATTGCGCGCGGCGCATTCAGCGCACTCGGCGCGGGTTGCGCAGCCGCTGCATTCGTCGATGCGAATTGCGCTGCGCTCGCGTCTGCGCGCGGAGCCTTCGGCGTGATTGCCGCGAGGTCGCTGTCGGCCAGGGCGACGATTTCGACGCTGCCGTCGTCCATCGTTCGATTGGACAGCACGACCGCGTCGGCACCCAGCGCTTCGCGCACGAGACGCAGTGCGTCGCGACTGGTAGCACCGATAAATTTACGAATGTTCAAGCTGGACCCCCGATGAGGTATACGGACTGACGGACCGGCAACACACCGCTTCCCATTGAGATCATTATTGCGAAACGTGACGACCGACGATCGGTGGATAAGGGCTGTTAAACGTGGGTAATTCGAACGATGGAAGGATGCCGCGATTCGCAGCGCTTGCATCTATCGAATGACCGCGGCCGGACGAGCGCTTCCGGGTCCCGCAGGCGAAGCATGGACGAGCCAATACGTCGGCGGTACGAAAAGTCAGGCGCGGAAATGAAAACCGGCGCCTGGGGCGCCGGTCAATATGCAGGTCGTCGTCGAGCCGGGAAGCAAACGCAACTTGCCGATCGCAGTCACGCTCGTCGAACGCGCTTTAACCGTGCGCGCCGATCAGATTCACGACCTTGATGTTGCGCGTGTCGGGCACTTCCGCATACGACAGCACCTTCAGTTGCGGCAGGCTGCGGCGAAGGAAGCGCGCGAGCATCGGCCGCAATGCATGTTGCACGAGCAACACCGGCGCGAGCCCAAGGTTCTGCTGGCGATTCATCGCCTTCTGCGTTTCGTTCATCAGCGTATGCGCGAGGCCAGGCTCGAGACCCGGGTTGGAGCCGGTCGAAAGCGCTTGCGAGAGCACGCGTTCGAGATTCGAGTCGAGGCCCATCACCTGCATGTCGCCAGTGCCTGGGAACCACTGCTGCGTGATCGCGCGGCCAAGCGCAAGGCGCACGGCGGCGGTGAGATCGTGTGCGTCGGTGATCTTCGGCGTGTGTTCCGACAATGCTTCGAGAATCGTGCGCATGTCGCGGATCGGCACGCCTTCTTCCAGCAGGTTTTGCAGCACCTTTTGCAGCGTGGTGAGCGGCAGCGACTTCGGCACCAGATCGTCGACGAGCGACGGCGTGTCTTTCTGCATCCGCTCGAGCAGCGCCTGCACTTCCCGGCGACCGAGCAGTTCGGACGCATGCGTGACCACCAGGTGATTCAGGTGCGTCGCGACGACCGTGCTCGAATCGACCACCGTGTAGCCGTACACCTGCGCCTGTTCGCGCAGATTGGTGTCGATCCAGATGGCCGGCAGACCGAATGCCGGGTCCTGTGTCGGCGTGCCCGGCAGCGCAGCGGAAACCTGGCCGGGGTTGATCGCGAGCCATTGACCCGGATACGCCTCGCCGACGCCCACTTCCACGCCCTTGAGCGCGATCCGATAACCGTTCGGACGCAATTCCAGGTTGTCGCGAATGTGGATGACCGGCGGCAAGAAGCCGATTTCTTGCGCAAACTTCTTGCGGATGCTTTTGATCCGCTTGAGCAACTCGCCGTCGGAATTCTTGTCGACGAGCGGAATCAGCCGGTAGCCGACTTCGAGGCCGAGCGTGTCGATCATCGTCACGTCGTCCCAGCTTGCTTCCGCGTTTTCGATCGGTGTTACGGCTGCCGGTGCGACATCCACGAGCGCGGTCGTGTTCTTTCGTTCTTCGGCGCGCTTTTTCATCGTCCGGCCGAGCTGGATCAAACCGCCGCCGAGAATCAGAAACGCAAAATGCGGCATGCCCGGAATCAGGCCCATCAGCACGAGAATGCAACCCGTGATCGCCAGCACTCGCGGGTTCGTGAAAAGCTGCCCGGTGAGTTGTGTGCCGATGTCTTCGTTCGTCGCGACACGCGACACGATCACACCGGCAGCGGTCGAAATCACGAGCGACGGAATCTGCGCGACCAGGCCGTCACCGATGGTCAGCAGCGTGTAGTTCTTGCCCGCCGACGCGAAGTCCATGCCGTGCTGAACCATCCCGACGATCAACCCGCCGAAGATGTTGATCACCATGATCAGCAGGCCGGCAATCGCATCGCCGCGCACGAACTTGCTCGCGCCGTCCATGGAACCGTAGAACTCGGCTTCCTGCGAGACTTCCGAGCGACGCTTACGTGCCTGTTCTTCGTTGATGAGACCGGCGTTCAGATCGGCGTCGATCGCCATCTGCTTGCCGGGCATCGCGTCGAGCGTAAAGCGCGCGGACACTTCCGCGATACGCCCCGCGCCCTTCGTGATCACCATGAAGTTGATGACCATCAAAATGATGAAGACGACGATACCGACCGCGAAGTTGCCGCCCACGAGGAAGTGGCCGAACGACTCGATCACCTGACCGGCCGCGTCAGGACCCGTATGGCCTTCGAGCAGCACGACTCGCGTCGACGCAACGTTCAGCGACAGCCGCAGCAAGGTCGAGAACAGCAGCACGCTCGGGAAAGCGGCAAAGTCGAGCGGCTTCATCGTGTACATGCTGACGAGCAGCACCATCACGGAAAGCGCGATATTGAAGGTGAACAGCAGATCCAGCAGGAACGGCGGCAACGGCAGAATCATCATGCCGAGGATCATGCAGATCAGCACCGGGCCGGCTAGGGCGCGTAAATTGGTGCCGCTCAAGGCATCGGGCCGTCGAGCGAGGAAACCGGCGCGAGCGTTCATGCGGAGGCTCCGTTATCGTTAGCGGGGTTAAGCGTGTCGGCGGCTTCCTGATCGGCTTCTTCATCCGATACACCGCCCTTGTCGAGTTCAGCGGGCACGTCGAGCTCGGTCGGTGCGACCGGCACGTCGCCGCCGTCGGTTTTGAAGCGCCGCAACTGGTACACCCACGCGAGCACTTCGGCGACCGCGCCATAAAGCTGGCCGGGAATCTCGCGATTCAGATCGACGTTGTGATACAGCGCGCGGGCAAGCGGCGGCGCTTCGAGCAGCGGCACATTGTTTTCGGCGGCCAGCTCGCGAATCCGCGCAGCCACCAGGTTCACGCCCTTGGCGACCACCTTCGGTGCGCGCATCTCGCCGTCCGTGTATTGCAGCGCGACCGCGAAGTGCGTCGGGTTCGTGACCACGACGTCGGCCTTCGGCACTTGCGTCATCATGCGGCGGCGGGCAATCGCGCGCTGCTGCTGGCGAATCCGGCCTTTTACGTGCGGATCGCCTTCGCTTTCGCGGTGCTCGCGCTTCACTTCTTCCTTGCTCATGCGCAGCTTCTTGTGGAACTGCCATAGTTGATACGGCACATCCATCGCGGCCACCACGAACATGCCGGCCACCGTCATGCCGCAGCACACGGCAATCAGATGCACGGTGTTCGCAAGCGCAAGGTGCAGCGGCTGCGTGGCCAACGCGAGAATTTCTTCGCGTCGATTCCAGATCGCGGTGCCGCCGATCACGCCCACCACCAGCGTCTTCGCGAGCGACATGACAAGCTGGATAGGGCCGTTGATCGAAAAGATCTTGCCGAGGCCGGCGATCGGATTGAGACGGTCGAACTTGGGCTCGAGCCCTTTCGCCGACAGTTGCCAGCCGCCCAGCGCCATTGGCGCGAGCAAGGCCGCAGCGCCCGTGATCGCGAGAATCGGCAGCAATGCGGCGAGTCCTTCGCGGCTGGCGGCACCCGCGCCGATCAACATGCGACGGGTCTCGAAAGCGGACGCGTGATCGAAAGTGAAGGCCGCGCGCAGCATGCCCTGCAAATGTTCGCCGATGCTGCCGGACATGCCCCACACGCCGAAAAAGCCCGCCGCGAGCAGCGCGAACGTCGACAGCTCCCGCGAACGCACGATCTGCCCTTCCTCGCGCGCTTTCTGCAAGCGCCGGGGAGTGGCTGATTCGGTTTTTTCGAGGTCGCTTTCCTCTGCCACAAAGCTCTCCAGTCGGCCGAGGCACAACGCCTCTTTCCAGTGAGAGCGATTATTCCCGCTCGGCGCAAGCACCGATCGGCGGATAAGGAAGGGGAAACGGGGGCTTTTCGGGGGATGGGCAAGCGCGGCGTGGACCCGCGCGAAGCCGAAAAAAGAAACGCCCGCGCGGGGTCGCGCAGGCGTTGTGGACAGCGGTCAGGCTTTGCGTGGCGGCAGGTTAGCTTGCGTAAGCCACGAAAGGCGCCTGGGTGCCGCCGATCGGCCGCAGATCGAAGCCGTGATACACGTGGCGTCCGTAGAAGAACGGCAAGCCGAGGTCGAATGCGGCGAGACCGCCGACCTGACCCGCCAGATCGTTGAACGCGTAGTTGGTGCCGTTGCCGAACAGCGTCGACGCACTGACGATGCCGATATTGGCCGTCGCCTTCACGTTGTTCAGGCCGGCCAGCGTGATGGAGCGGGTTTGCGCGGTGGACGGGCAGTAGAAGCCCGAGAAATTGCTGCCGCACAACGTGAGCGAGCTATCGCTGAAGAAATAGCCGTTCGAGCCCGAATCCAGGAACGCCGTCACCGTGTTGCCGTTGAACACGCTGTTGGTCAGATCGCCGAAGTTATCCGTCGTGAAAGTCTGTGCCGATCCGAGCGCATTGTTCGACTGCGTGCCGATGCCGAACACCAGCGTGCCGGTGGCCGACGGCGCGCCGCTGTTCGAGATGGGCGGCATCTGCACGATCACACCGTTGTTGTCGACCGGGAATTTGGCGACCGGATTGGCCACCTGATTCGCCAGCGTAACCGCGGTACGAGTGCAAGACGTGCCGTTCGGACACGCGAAGTAATTGCTGTAAGTCGCCGCAGTAGAGGCATTCACGCACGTGGCGCCGCAATCATAAAGCGCGGTGCCGATGCCGATGATGCCGTTCGCGCCCAGGTCGCTCGCCGTGTTTTCCGCCGAGCCGCTGCCGCACCCGGCTGACGGCACGGTGCTCGCGTCTTTGTCGCCGATCACCTGGATCGGAACCGCCGATGTCGTGGTTTCGCCGCCGATGGTGACGGCGGCGGTACGCACGGTGCCCCACGTATAGCCGTCGGCGAACGTCGCGCATTCAGCAAGCTGAGCGCCGCCCGAGGTCGCGGTGACCGGCAAGGCGGCTTGCATCGCCGCATTCAACGCCCCGCCGACGATGCGCAGGCCGAACGAGCCCGTGTCGACCTGAATGTTGTTGATGGTCTGGCAGGTCGTGGTGCCGGGCGCGCACAGCGTCACGCTGATCGTGGGTATGTTGATCACACCCGTGGCGCCGTGGGCGACCGTGATCGGCACGGTGTTCGCGGCTGTCGCGGCGATCGGCTGCTGGGTTGGGCTGGCTGGCAAGGAGCCGCTGATCTGACTGCCTGACGAGCCGCCGCTGGAGCTGGAACTGCCGCCGCTGTCGCCGCCGCCACCGCACGCGGCGAGCGCCGATACCAGCGCGACAGTCGCCACAACTTGCATCCAGTTCTTGAGTTTCATCGCAATATGCATGGTTCGCATCGTTCGTCCTCGCCGTTACTGGATGTCTGAGCTGCTGACGCCGGCCGGCAGCGCGGGCGGCAGCCATGCACGGCCGCTAAAAGCGCCCATGTGACCGCCGGACTGCACGACGAGCGTGCTCTGATCCACCGCAACCGGCCCGCGAGCGCCGCCGCGCGCCGCGCGCGCCGCCTTCACACCCGCGACGTACTGCGGAAAGTAACTACCGAGCATTTCATTCAGATCGGGCATTTGCGGACCGCTCCACGCGATGCCGAACACGGTGCCGTCAGCGGACAGATATTCGCGCACCACCGTGCCGTTGCCGAGCGTGGTTTCACGAACGGTATAGGACGCGGAAGCCGAAGCGGAAGAAGCCGCACCGGATGCCGAGCGCATCACGGCGCTCGCCGAGGTGTCGGCGGGCTGGAACTTGCGGGACGAAACCGACGCATCTGCCGGAGGCGACATTGGGGCGCCGCCGAGCGCCGCGTGAGCGGACTGCATGGCCGTCAACGAACAGGGCAAAACAAGCGCCGTAACCACACCGGCGCGACGTACACGACTCCACATAACGAGACTCCTCCCTGGCTGCTAGCCGGCGCAAGCTCATGCCAACCGGCTGCAAATAGGCAAATCATAGGGCACGGACGGGGCCGCATTGCCGAGGAATACCTCGTCGTGCAGGCCGCTGGTGATAGCGTTCACCTTCGGCCGCGCCGCTGCTTGACCTCGTAGTATGCCTGCGGTTTGTGTCGATAGACAGCACTCGCGCGCGGGAGCGCGCCTTGCTATTCATACTGGCTGGCCTCGCGCCGCAAGGGCGCGGGCCGCTCAGAAACCGAGGCTGGCGAGCAGATCGTCGACCTGCGACTGGTCCTGCACGACGTCGGTCTTGCCTTCCGGATTGATCTGCGGACCGTTCAGCAGATGCTCGGGGCTGCCGGTCGGAGACACTTCGGCGACCAGCGCCGCAGCATGCGCCGCGAACTGCTCGCGCCGCTCGAGCGCGATGTTTTCGACGAGCACGCCGAGCAACTGCTGCTCGATCAGGTACACGACGTCAGTGATCTTCTTGATCACCTGACCGGTCAGATCCTGGAAATCCTGCGCCAGCATGATCTCCATGAGCTGCGAATTGGTCGCCGTGGTTGCTGCGGGCACGCCGCGCAGGAATTCGCGCGTATCGTTCATCAGCGCGCGCACTTCCGCGCGTTCGATCGGCGCCGCGTACCATTGCTCCCAACGCGCGTCGAGTTCGCCGGCGTCTTTCTGCAACTGCTCCTGGATCGGCTTCGCGACATCGATCGAGCCCAGCACGCGCTCGGCGGCCTGCTCGGTCATGTTCGCGATGTACTTCAGACGGTCGCGTGCATCGGGTACCGCTTCGGCCGCGCGCTCGACATGCTTGTCGAGGCCCAGCTCGCGCATCGAATCACGCAGCGTACGTGTCAGTTGTCCAATGCGGGCAAGAATGCGGTCTGACGCGAAGTCGCCGCTCTCGTTGACCGCTTCAGCGCCTTGTGCATTGGTCGGCAGGTTCACATCAGCTCCCGGTCTTGGCCATCTTTTCGAGAATCTTGTTGAGCTTCTCGTCCAGCGTCGCGGCCGTGAACGGCTTTACGACATAACCGCTCGCGCCGGCCTGAGCCGCCGCGATAATGTTTTCCTTCTTCGACTCGGCCGTCACCATCAGCACCGGCAGGTGCTTGAGGTTTGCATCGGCGCGGATCTCCTTGAGCATGGCGAGACCGTCGAGGTTCGGCATGTTCCAGTCGGAAATCACGAAGTCGTAGGTGCCGCCGCGCAAACGGGCGAGACCGGCCTGGCCGTCTTCGGCTTCGTCCACGTTGCCGTAGCCCAGCTCTTTCAGGAGGTTGCGAACGATCCGGCGCATCGTCGGAAAATCGTCAACAACCAGAAACTTCATTGCCTTATCCATTTGATTCCCTTTACTTGATTCACGGTGCGGCGTGTGACCGCCTCAATTCGAACGGCGCATCATACCCGCTGAACGCGATCGCCCATCGACGCAAGCCGCGCCATTACGCGCCGGCACATATCCGGCAGCGACGCGATTTCGTCCGCCGCGCCCAGCGCAATCGCTTCACGCGGCATGCCGAACACAATGCAACTCGCCTCGTCCTGCGCAAGGGTGTAAGCCCCTGCCTTTTTCATATCCAGCAGACCTGCGGCGCCATCGCGCCCCATTCCTGTCAGGATCACTCCGACCGCATTCTTGCCCGCGTGCTGCGCGGCGGAACGGAAGAGCACGTCCACCGAAGGACGATGCCGGTTCACGGGCGGATCATCCGACAGATGCGCGATGTAGTTCGCACCGCTACGGGCAAGCAGCAGGTGAGCGTGGCCTGGGGCGATATACGCATGTCCCGGCAGCACACGTTCGCCATGCTCTGCCTCTTTAACGGTAATCCGGCACAAACCATTGAGGCGTTGCGCAAAAGATTTTGTGAAACCCGGCGGCATATGCTGCGCGATCAGCACCGCGGGTGCATCCGGCGGCAGCGGCACGAGCACTTCGCGGATGGCTTCCGTGCCGCCCGTCGACGCGCCGACAATGATCAGCTTCTCGGTACTCAGCAGCGGATTGTTGAAAAGCGGCGCGGCGCCGACAGGCGCATGTCCGGCGGCAGCCGGCGCATGATGCACCGGCGCGGCCTGGCGCACACGGGCGCGCGCCGCGGCGCGAATCTTGTCGGCGAGCTTTTCCGAATAGTCGAGCATGCCGTCGCGAATGCCCACCTTCGGCTTCGTCACGAAATCGACCGCGCCGAGTTCCAGCGCGCGCAGCGTGATTTCATTGCCGCGCTCCGTCAGCGAGGACACCATCACGACCGGCATCGGACGCAAACGCATCAGCTTCTCGAGGAAGTCGAGACCGTCCATGCGCGGCATTTCGACGTCGAGCGTCAACACATCGGGGTTGTGCTGCTTGATGAGCTCGCGCGCGACCAGCGGGTCGGGAGCGGTTGCAACGACGGTCATGTCCGGCTGGCTATTGATGATTTCCGTCATCAAGCTGCGGATCAGCGCCGAATCGTCGACGCACAATACTTTGATCTTTTGCACAGCGCTCACGCCTCCTCTGCGGTTCTGGCGTTTGTTGAATTGGTCGGGCGCGGGGTCGAGCCGAACAGTTCGATGCGCGATCTTGGCGCGCCCGCGCCATTCGCTGTTGTGCTGCCTGAGCCGTTGCCCGAGCCACCGCTTGAGCCGAACAGTTCGATCTTCGGCTTCGTGGCGGCTGGCGCTGAAAACAGTTCGACCCGCTTTCTCGCGGCGGCAAGCCGCTCGGCGCGCGCTTCGGCGGTTTGCCGCACGAGCGCCTGTTCGCGCTCGGCCACACCCGGGTCCTGCTGCAGACGCAGCTTCTTCACCATGACCTGGCCGGTGCGTGGCATGAATGCCACCTTGCGCGGATGCGAGCCCTGCAAATCCTCTGCGACGATGCGGATTTTTTCGAGCGCAAGATAGCGGCGCACGAATTCCGAATTGCGATCGCCGATGTTGATCGTCGTCATGCCCGCGAGCACCGCGCCGCCGCCGAACACCTTCGCTTCGAAACGGTCGCGCCGGCCGCCCGCCTTGATGAGTTCGTTGATCAGCACTTCCATCGCGTAAGCGCCATAGCGCATCGAATCAGACGCGGCCTGGCCCACTTCCGCGCCGTCGTCGGGCAACATGAAGTGATTCATGCCGCCGATGCCGGCCGTGCGGTCCTGAATGCAGGCCGCGACGCACGAACCGAGTACGGTGACGAGCACCATGTCGTCGTGCGTGGTGTAGAACTCGTTCGGCAACAGCTTCACGCCTGGGCGTTGGAAGTGGTTGTCGTAATAGAGATTGGTCGCGATAGGCAAGGCGCTGCTCATACCGTCACCCCGCTCGTCGCCGGCGTGCGTGCCGGTGCGCGCGCGCCTGCAGCGTCGCGCGTCAGTTCGTAGACGGTCTGACCGCGCAGCTTGAAAGCCTGCGTGACGTAGGTGAAGTTTTCCGAGTGGCCGGCGAATAGCAGGCCGCCCGACTTCATCAACGGCTCGAAGCGGCTCAGCACCTGAGCTTGCGTCGGCTTGTCGAAATAGATCATTACGTTGCGGCAGAAGATCGCGTCGAACTGCGTGCGCAACTGATAGTCCCGATCGGTGAGGTTCAATTGCTCGAAGCGCACCATCGCACGCACTTGCGGACGCACCTTGACCATGCCCGCATGCGCGCCCGTGCCCTTCAGGAAAAAGCGCTTGAGCCGCTCAGGCGAAAGGTGCTTCACCTGGTCGAACTGGTACATACCGGCTTCGGCTTTCGCGAGCACTTGCGTGTCGATGTCGGTCGCGAGCACCGTGGCCTGACGCGCGCCGGTCTCGCCGAGCGCTTCGATTAGCGTCATCGCGATCGAATACGGCTCCTCACCGGTCGAGGCCGCCGAGCACCACACCGAAACGGGCTGCGCGCGGCGCGGCACGAAATCGGCCAGGATCGGAAAGTGATGCGCCTCGCGGAAAAACGCGGTCAGGTTCGTCGTGAGCGCATTCGTGAATGCTTCCCACTCGGCGGGATCGTTTTCCGCTTCGAGCAGATCGAGGTATTGCTTGAACGAGTCGAGGCCACGGGCGCGCAGCCTCCGGGCGAGACGGCTATACGCCATATCGCGCTTGTGATCGGAGAGCGAGATGCCGGCGCTGCGGTGAATCAGTTCGCGAATGCGTGTGAAGTCCGCCGAAGTGAAATCGAAATCACGTCCCTGTTCGCCGGATCTGACCGGTTCTGCCCGGTCGGTGCGTTGCTGTGCGCGCGTTGCCATCATGAAAGTTCCTGCCTGCGATACGAGCCATCACGCTTGCGCGACGGAACTGCCGGCGAGCAAGGGACTGTTTTTGCGGGGTCGCGCCCCCCGCAAGAATAACCACCATGCAGTCGGCCCGCGACACGCTGTAAGAGCGTGCTCCGATGATTCGCGCCACATGGAGCGAGATACCGAATGACTGCATGTTTCTTCGTCATTTCTTAAAACGTTTCCCAGTCCGCGTCCGAGCCCGCCGACGCTACGCTGGCGGCAGCCGGCCGTGGTGCGGGTGCGGATGCCGCGGGCGGCGTCTTCGGCTTGAGCGCCGGTTCGACGCGCGCCGCGCCTGCTTCGTGATTGCCCGAAGCGGAAGCGGTGCCGCCTGCCGTTACGGCATTTGCCGTTGCTGCTGCGGGCTGCGCCGGTCGCGCTGCGCTTTTCGTCACTGTCTTGCTCTTGCTCACCGCCGCCCGCGCCTTCACCTGCGGCTCGGCCTGCGCGGCGAAACTGCGAGCGGGGCTGCTGGCGACTTTCCAGCCGCTCAGCACCGCTTGCAACTGACGCGTCTGATCTTCGAGCGAGCCTGCCGCTGCCGCCGCTTCTTCGACGAGCGCGGCGTTCTGCTGCGTCACCTCGTCCATCTGCACGACTGCGCGGTTCACCTGTTCGATGCCGCCCGATTGCTCCTCGGACGCCGCGCTGATTTCGCCCATGATGTCGGTCACGCGGCGCACGGCCTGCACGATCTCGTCCATCGTCGTACCGGCACGTCCGACGAGTGCCGAACCGCTTTGCACCTTGTCGGTCGAGTCGCCGATCAGCTCCTTGATTTCCTTCGCGGCGCTCGCGCTGCGTTGGGCAAGGCTGCGCACTTCGCCGGCCACGACCGCAAAGCCGCGGCCCTGTTCGCCGGCACGCGCGGCTTCCACCGCCGCGTTCAGCGCCAGAATGTTGGTCTGGAATGCAATGCCTTCAATCACGCCGATGATGTCGACGACCTTGCTCGAACTGCTCGCGATGTCCTGCATCGTCGTGACGACCTGACTTACCACCTCGCCACCGCGCGTCGCGATGTCGGACGCGTTCACAGCGAGCTGGCTTGCCTGGCGCGCGTTCTCTGCGTTCTGGCGCACGGTCCCCGTGAGTTGCTCCATGCTCGATGCGGTTTCCTGCAACGAGGCGGCTTGCTGTTCGGTACGCTGCGACAGATCGGTGTTGCCCATCGCGATTTCGCGCGCGCCGGTGTCGATCGACTCGGTGCTGCTGCGAACCGCGGTGACCATCGACGCCATGCTTTCCTGCATCCGTTTGATGCCAGCAAAGAGGCGGCCGATTTCGTTGCGGCTTTTAACCTCGATCGCTTCCGACAGATCGCCCGCGGCGATCCGCTCGAAGCATTCGGTTGCGTCCTGAAGCGGCTGCACGATGAGGCCACGCAGCGCGAAACGCAGACCGATCACGAGCAGCAGCGCGAGTGTGGCAAACGCGATGATCAACGTCGTCATCAGCGAGATGTTCGACTGCGCATCCGCCTGCTGGTCCACGGCCTGTTGCTGCAGGTTCTTGATCACCACCGACGCCACGTTGTCATACGAGACGAACATCGGGCTGATCTTCGTATCGGCGATCGCGTGGTACGCGGCCATGTCGTTCGCCCGCAGCGCCGCGAACTCCGGCTCCATGCCGTCTCGCACGAGCGCCGTGCGGCGCGCGAGCAGTTCGTCCATCTGCGCCTGGTCGACGCCGGTCTTCGGCGCGTCGACGTAGGTCTGCCAGTTCTTGTTGCTGAAGCCGTACAGCTCCACTGCACGGTCCAGAACCTTCTTGGCCGTTTCAGTGTCGCCAGCGGCTGTCAGCGCGGTAAAGCGGTCCAGCGAAACACGCGAGCGCAGCAGGTATGCCGAAGCGTCGTCGAGCGCATGAATCGCCACCAGATCGCCGCGCGCGATGCGGTCGAGCGACTTGCTCGCGCTGCCGAGCGCCGTCAACCCAAGTACGCCGACCACCATGGTCAGCGCGACGAGAATGATCCCCACTAGCGTGAGCGATGTGCGAATCGACCACCTGCTTAGCATCTCAATGCTCCCTGTCACTAACTTTTCTGAACGCCGCGGGCTGTTAGACGCCGAGCGTTTCGATGAGCGCCATCTCGCGGCTCGTCATCAGCTTCTCGATGTCCATCAGGATCAGCATGCGGCCGTCGACGGTGCCGAGACCCGTGAGGTACTCGGTCGTCAGCGTCGCGCCGAATTCCGGCGCCGGCATGATCTGGTCGATGGCAAGCGTCAACACGTCGGACACGCCGTCCACCACCATGCCGACCACGCGATGCGCGACGTTCAGGATGATCACGACGGTCTGGTGGTCGTACTCGACGCGGCCCAGATGGAACTTGATGCGCATGTCGACGATCGGCACGATGATGCCGCGCAGATTGATGACGCCCTTGATGAACTCGGGTGCATTCGCGATGCGCGTCACGTTGTCGTAGCCGCGGATTTCCTGCACCTTCAGAATGTCGATGCCGTACTCTTCGGCGCCGAGCGTAAAGACGAGGAATTCCTGACCGCCGGCGTCGGCCTGCTGCGCATCGCGGCGACCATTCGTCGCGTTCGCGACGCTCGAATTGATGGATTGAACTTCTGCCACGTTAGCCCCCAAACGGTTGGGATAAATTAAGTTGAGTGAGTGTTACGACAAATTTGACGGACATCATGCGAGACTCATTGCGCCATGCGCGTTGCGCGACTCGCGGTTCAGCGCCGCCACGTCCACGATCAGCGCGACGCGGCCGTCGCCGAGAATGGTCGCCGCGGAAATGCCGCGCACCTTGCGGTAGTTCGTTTCAAGGTTCTTCACGACCACTTGCTGCTGCCCCACCAGCTCGTCGATCAGCATCGCAAAACGACGCCCTTCGGTTTGCATGATGGTGACGATGCCTTGGGTCGGCTCCTGCTTTGCTCCGTCGACGTTGAACACTTCGTGCAACGCGACGAGCGGTAGATATTCACCGCGCACGCGCACCACGCGCTCGCCGTTGGCGACCGTGTAAATGTCCTCGGCTTGCGGCTGCAGCGACTCCATCACGAAGTTCAGCGGCAGAATGAAGATCTCGTTGCCGACCTTGACGGACATGCCGTCGAGAATCGCCAGCGTGAGCGGCAGAACAATGCGGGTGGTGCTGCCCTTGCCGGCGTGCGACGTGATTTCCACGTGACCGCCCATCGACTGGATGTTTCGCTTCACCACGTCCATACCGACGCCGCGACCCGACACGTCCGTGACCTGCTCCGCCGTCGAAAAGCCCGGCAGGAAGATCAGGTTCCAGACTTCCTCGTCAGTCATCGTTTCGCTGACCTGCATGCCCTGCTTCGCAGCCTTCGCGAGAATCTTGTCGCGGCGCAGTCCGGCGCCGTCGTCGCTGACTTCGATCACGATGTTGCCGCCGTGATGCGCCGCCGACAGCACGAGCTGACCGGTCGAGGCCTTGCCCGCCGCGCGCCGCGCTTCCACGGTTTCGATGCCGTGGTCGAGACTGTTGCGCACGAGGTGGGTCAACGGGTCGATGATCCGCTCGATCAGGCTCTTGTCGAGTTCGGTGGCTTGACCGAAGGTGACGAGTTCCACTTCCTTGCCGAGTTTGGCCGCGAGATCGCGCACGAGACGCGGGAAGCGGCTGAACACGTAGTCCATCGGCATCATGCGGATCGACATGACGGCTTCCTGCAGATCGCGCGCGTTGCGCTCGAGCTGCGCCATGCCGTTGAACAGGCGATCGTGCAGCGCCGGATCGAACGTGCTGGTGGTTTCCGCAAGCATCGCCTGCGTGATCACCAGTTCGCCGACCAGGTTGATCAGCTGATCGACCTTTTCGACGCCCACACGAATCGAGCTGCCTTCCGCGCCGCCTGCCGCCGCTGCCGGACGTGCGGCCTTGCGGTCCTGCTCGCCGGCTGCCGCGGCAGCGGCCGCCGGTGCGCTGGCCGCAGGCGCTTGAGCCGCTGCGGGAGCCGGAGCTGCCTTGGCGGGCTCGGCGGCGAGCGCCGGAGCAGGCTGCGCGACCGTCGCGGCAGGCGCCACGGGTGCTGCGGTATTAGTGGCGGCCGAAGCCGCCGGTGCTGCTTGCGCCGGAGACGAAGGCTCAGCGTCGGGCGTTCCAGGTTCGCCTTGCTGAGCACCATCCGCCGGTGCGGTTCCGCGGCCGATCGAGATCTGACTTTCGTCGATCACGAAACAGCACACGGCGATGATGTCGTCGGACGTAACATCGGTCTGAAGCCACAGCGTCAAATCGCCGCCGCTCTTGACCTGCCCGACGATATTGCCCAGGTTACCCAGCTCTTCGGCAAGGAGTTCCTGGTCCTTCTCATCAACGCCCCGTAGCGTAATTTTCAGGTGCGGACCGGCGGCGTCGTCCGCGACGCCGGTTCCTTCGGCTTGCCCGGTCTGTGCCGGTTCGCCGTCATTCCATTCGCCCGCCGCCTGCACCGCCTGTTCGACGACGTGTTCCGGCGGACTGCCTTCTTCTACTGTTGCGAATTCCTCGATCGGCGCGGTCACCGCGACTTCGACCGGCGCTGCAGCAACCGGCGCAGCCACGCCGCGGCTTTCCGCGTGCAACTGTTCGAGCTTCGCGCAGATCGCCTTCGCAACCGCCGCGTCGGGCTCTGCGCTCGCGCGGTAGTCGGCGAGCTGGCCCGACAACACGTCCTTGGTTTCGAGGAACGTGTCGATCATGTCCTTGCGCAGCACGAGTTCGTTGTTGCGCGCACGGTCGAGCAGCGATTCGAGGATGTGGGTCGTCTCCGTCAAGGCTGTAAAGCCGAACGTCGCCGCGCCGCCCTTGATCGAATGTGCCGCGCGGAAAATTGCCGCGAGGTCTTCGGGGTCTGGGTGCGCGATGTCCAGATTGAGCAGCAACTGCTCCATCTGCGCGAGCAGTTCGTCCGCTTCGTCGAAGAACGTCTGATAGAACTGAGTGATGTCGAGTGTCATGCCTGGGTCACCGCGAGAGTTCCTGTCTAGGCTTGGGCTACCGTGCCGCAGCGTCGAGAGCTTCTATAACTTGTCTAAGGTTGATGCTTATGCCTGATCTGGCTCGGCCAGCGCCGCCACCAGTTCGGTGAGCATGTCGGGGTCGAGCGGCTTTTCGATCCAGCCGGTCGCACCTGCTTCGCGCGCCGCGGCTTTGAACGACTCGCCCGATTCCGTCGTCAGGACGAGGATGGGCGTCGCCGTGTAAGCCGGATTGCCGCGCAGTTCGGAGATCAGATCGAGGCCGGTCTTGCCCGGCATGTGCTGATCGGTCAACACCAGGTCGAACCGCACGGCGAGCGCATTTTCGAGCCCTTCCGCGCCGTCCGCGGCGAGCGTCACCTCATAGCCGGCCGCCGTCAGCGTCGCGGAAAGAATCTGCCGCATCGATGCCGAATCGTCGATTGCCAGGATATGCCTGATCATGAAAACCTCGCTGCACTTACGCTATGTGTCGCCTCTCTGTCCGCGCCAGTGAGGCGCATGGAGCAGCGGGACGACCGCCTTCTGTTACTGAGCCGCCGGCGCTACCGCCGGTACCTTGGGCGCGGCCGTCGCCGGCTGCGCCAGTTTTTGCAGCAGCGGCTTCGAGCCGGCTGCATCGTCCGACAAGGTCGTCGTAGTGGAGTCGTCGTGATCGAGCGCCTCCTCTGACTTCCGGTTCAGAACGATGATGCTGATGCGGCGGTTTTCCGGATCCATCGCGTCCGCCTTGTTCAGGTTCTGCGTCGACGCGAGGCCGAGTACACGCATTACCTTTGCTTCGTCCATGCCCCCGGCGATCAGCTCGCGGCGCGACGCATTCGCGCGGTCCGCGGACAGTTCCCAGTTGCTGTAGCCCTTCTCGCCGCCCGCGTACTGCGCGGCGTCGGTGTGTCCTTGCACGATGATGCGGTTCGGCACATCGTTCAGCGTGTGGCCGATCTCGCGCAGAATGTCGCGCATGTACGGCTCGACCTGATCTCTCGCGGTCGCGAACATCGGCCGCTTCTGCGAGTCGACAATTTCGATGCGCAAGCCGGTCAGCGTCGAATCGATTCGTATCTGCTGCTTGAACTGGCGCAGCACGGGATTCGCTTCGATCGCGGCCATCAGCTTCACCTGCAGATCGTGCAGCCGGACCTGCTCGCGTCGCTCCAGTTCACCTTGCAACTGCTTCATCGAGTCTTCGCTGCTGTGCGAGACCGTGCGCTCGGCGCGATTGTTCGTACCGTCCGTTGCGCGCGTCACGCCTTGCGCGTCGGTCGAGATATCGCGGCCGCCGCCCTTCAGAATGCTCGAGTCTTCCGCGCTGCGGTCGCCGCCCCACAGCGTGATCTTCAACGGCTGGTTGAAGTATTCCGCGATGCCTTTCAGCTGCACCGTGGATGCCGAGCTCAGCAGCCACATCAGCAGGAAGAACGCCATCATCGCGGTCATGAAGTCCGCATACGCGAGCTTCCAGGCGCCGCCATGGTGGCCGGCCTTCTTCGGCGCAGCGCGCTTGACGACAATGGCGCGGTCTTTGTCCTTGCTCATCGGTTCGTTCCCGGCGCCCTTACTTGGCCTTCACGCGGCGCACGTGCTCTTCGAGCTCGGCGAACGACGGACGCTCGGTCGAGAAGAGCACCTTGCGGCCGAACTCGACGGCGATCGCCGGTGCGTAGCCATTCAGGCTCGCGAGAATCGTCACCTTGATGCACTGGAACATCTTGGTCGACTCGGTCACGCGCTGTTCGGCGACGCTCGCAAGCGGCCCGATTAGCCCGTACGAAAGCAGAATGCCGAGGAACGTACCAACCAGCGCCTGCGCAATCATTTCGCCGAGTACTGCGGGCGGTTTGTCGGCGGACGCCATGGTGTGCACCACGCCCATCACCGCGGCCACGATACCGAACGCCGGCATTGCGTCGCCCACCTTGTTCAGCGCATGAGCGGGCGCTTCGCCTTCCTGGTGATGCGTCTCGATCTCCTCGTCCATGAGGCTTTCGATTTCGAACGCATTCATGTTGCCGCCCACCATCAGGCGCAGGTAGTCGGTCAGAAACTCGATGATGTGATGGTCAGCGAGAATCTTCGGGTACTGCGTGAAGATCGGACTCTTCGACGGATCGTCGATGTCCGCTTCCAGCGTCAGCGTGCCTTCCTTGCGCGCTTTGGCAAGCAGGACGTAAAGGAGCGCCATCAGCTCCATATAGACGTCCTTGTTGTACTTCGCGCCCTTGAACAGGGTCGGAATGACGCGCAGCGTTGCCTTGATCGTCTTCATCCCGTTTCCGAGGATGAACGCGCCTACGCCGGCGCCGACGATCATCAGCACTTCAACGGGCTGCAACAGCGCGCCGAGATGGCCGCCTTCCAGCGCGTAACCGCCGAAGACGGACAAAAGCGTCACGAGTGTTCCCACGAAAATCAGCACTGCGGAGCCCTCACAAAGAAGCGACGGTGACCGTCGTTAAACTGGTTTACGGCAACGCAACAGAAAACTTTGACGGAAAAGCGGCTAGCCTCGCCGGTGTAAACCAGAGGCGGGCGCGGCCGGTGCGAGACGTGGATGCGAGGCCCGGCGCGGTGATCAGCCGGGCGGCAGCGCCCAGTGGGCGGGGAGATGGACGAGGGCCGCACGGCGGCGGCCCACTTGCGGATCAGGCGGCGAGCGCAGCGAGGCTCTCGCGGGCGCGGGCGTCCGCAACTTTCTTTGTCTTACCGGCGCGCGAAGGCGGCTGGCACAGCCCGCAGATAAAGCCGTGTTTCGGGTCGTGAGCGTGTGCGACGAAATGTCCGCCGCAGCGGCAGCAGGGCGTGATCTGCAGCATCCCCGAATCGAAGAAACGCACGAGCGTCCATGCGCGCGTGAGGCTGAGCACGGGTTCGTCTTCGTGCAACTGCACGTGCTCGAGATAAAGCCGGTAGCTCTTCACGATCGACTGGATCGTCGCGCAGCCACCATGGTCGGCCATGAAACGGTAGATGTTGTAGAACAGCGAGGAGTGAAAGTTCGGCTGCCACGTCATGAACCAGTCGGTCGAGAACGGCAGCATGCCCTTGGGCGGCGAGACCCCTTTCAGTTCCTTGTACAGCTTGATGAGCCGGTCGCGCGACAGGCTGGTTTCCGCCTCGAGCAGTTGCAGACGCGCGCCGAGTTCGATCAGTTCGATGGCCAGAGTAATTTCCCTGACTTCGAGCACCACGCTTTTATAGGCCATCCGCTTACGTTCCCGTCCCGATTGCTTGCCTTGTGCGGACCGCCATCAGCCGAGTTGCTCGACAGGCTGGCTTGCCATCAGGATCGCGGAGTGCGCCTGCGCAACGGCGCTTGATTTGCCCTTGTCCGCGAGCGCGGACAGCACGGCGTGATCGTCGAAACGGAAGCGGCACAGCACCTGATTGGACGCCGCCAGCTTCACGGTCTGCGCCAACGAAAGGTTGGCGAGCACGTCGGCCAACTGGTCCGAAATCCCCATGCGGAACATGCCCATCGGCTTGTCTTCGCGGAGCAGGCGCTGCGCGAGCAGGAGATAAGACAGGTTGACTTCTCTGATCTCATTGAGCATTTCGCTTGTCGCGCTCATGATTCCCCCGGGGTGTATCTGGCTGGTCAGGCCGTTACGGAAACGTTTGCTCGAACGCGCGCAGTCAAACCGCGCCGGTCGGCTCGTTTGTAGTCTTGCGAGCATTGTCTCGAAAGGGGGGGCGAAACGAAATCGGACAGACACCCAGCTTGTTTGACAGATTAATCCGTCATTCATGTAGGAGTTTTTCCTACAACGCTGTGTTTTTGGGTTGGGTTAAGCAGATTAACGGGCGCGGAGATCAGGGCCGTTATGCGCGGTGAATCTTAACCTCCCGGCGAATGTGCCAAGCGGTGAGCAGGTTAAGCAGTCGAGCCGCACCGCTCAACGGTGAGCCGGATTATAAGACGTTTTCACCGCCCCGTAATATTCCCGACTTTGCGGTTGTTGCGGGCTCGGCGCTTGCTGTAACGGAGCGCGGCGGTTAGAGGAACGTTCGTCATCCCCCGCCAGAACCAGTTTAAAAGCGCCGAAAGGGTGCCTGAGCGTGTGTAACGTCTCGTGTTTCGCGCTGTAACAAGGTTAAGCGTTTGAAAAATAACTCGAATTGGCGCGGCCGATCCCGATAATGACCCTAAGGGATAACCCGATGCAGTTTCGGAGCACCCCCGGGCGGCGGCTACCGCGCCCAACCGTCCGTCAGGCATTCGCTCCTCGCTCTACCCGAGCGCCGCTGTGCGAAGCCGTACTCAACAGGAGAAACGCATGCGAATCGCACAAATTGCGCCGCTGTATGAAGCAGTCCCGCCGAAATTGTACGGTGGCACCGAACGTGTCGTGTCCTACCTCACCGAGGCACTGGTGGACGACGGTCACGACGTCACGCTGTTTGCGAGCGGCGACTCGGCGACTTCCGCGAAGCTCGACGCGTGCTGGCCTCGTGCGCTGCGCCTCGATCCGACGATTCGCGACGCGCTGGCCCCCCATATCCTGATGATGGAAAAGGTACGCCGGGTCGCACACGAGTTCGACGTGCTGCATTTCCACCTCGACTACATGCCGTTCCCGCTGTTTTCGACGATGGACACGCCGTTCGTGACCACGCTGCACGGCCGCCTCGATCTACCTGAATTGCAGCCGGTGTTCGATGCGTTCTCGGGCGCGCCGGTCGTTTCGATTTCCGATTCGCAGCGCCTGCCGTTGCCGCAAGCAAACTGGCTGAGCACGATCTACCACGGCCTGCCCGAGCAGCTGCTCACGCCGCAGGCGCACAAGAAGCCGGAATATCTCGCGTTCCTGGGCCGGATCTGTCCGGAAAAGCGTGTCGACACAGCCATCAAGATCGCGGCGCAAAGCGGTTTGCCGCTGAAGATCGCGGCCAAGGTCGACAAGGCCGACCAGGATTACTTCAAGCGCGAGATCGAGCCGCTGTTGTCGCAGGCGCATGTGGAGTTCGTCGGCGAGATCAACGAGGCGCAAAAGCCCGAGTTCCTGTCGGGTGCCAAGGCGCTGCTGTTCCCGATCGACTGGTCCGAGCCGTTCGGCCTCGTCATGATCGAGTCGATGGCCTGCGGCACGCCGGTGATCGCGTTCAACCGCGGTTCGGTGCCGGAAGTGATCGACCATGGCGTAACCGGCTATATCGTAGAAGACGTGCAAGGCGCGGTGGCGGCGCTTCAACGTCTCGACGAGTTGTCGCGCAGCGAGATTCGCGCGCAGTTCGAACGCCGTTTCAGTTCGAAGACGATGGCACGCAACTACGTTGACGCGTACTCGGCGCTGATCGAGGCTTCGCGTCGGCCGATGCTGCGCCAGGTTGCGGTGGGCTAAAGCGTGGTGAGCCTGAGGATGGCGGCGCAACCAGGATACGGGTGCTTTAAACGGGCCAGTACTCTGTCGCCATCCAGCCTCACATGCCTGAAGCGCTTTTCGATTGACGCACGGAATGCAGGTATTTTTTCCACGTGAATCGTTTGCGCAAACGGTAACTCGGACTTATCCCGCTTCATTTACAGAAAAGCCGCCTCTCAAAGGCGGCTTTTTTAATGGCGAACTGGATGCGCTTCCATGTCCGATTAGAACAGCCCACTAAACCCGGACTCGCGCCGATCCTTCAATTCGCTTTCGCTCACTCGCGAACGACTCAGCTTGCACCAATCAAAAAGCGTTCACGGTTCTTGCCGACGATCCACTTGGGCGGTTTTCCCCGGCCGCTCCAGGTATTACCTGTTTTCGGGTCTTGGTATTTAGCCGGCAGCGGCGCCTTCTTGGGCGGGCGTCCGCGCTTGGCGGCTACTGCAAAGCCGAGGTCCTGTGCAGTCAGGCCGTATTCGGCGATTTTTTGGCGGATGTCGGCTATCACATTGTCGATTTCCGTACGGCGGGCTTCTTCTGCTTGTGCCTGCAATTTGGCGATCTGCGCCTTGAGGTCTGCATATTGAGACATTCCGGTTCTCCCCTTTTAGATCTCATTCGCTTCGCAGACTAACTGTAATTATAAAAATTCGCAATGGATAACATTACTGATTTAGGACGGTATCTTCTGATAATTATTAAGGTTGATGAATTGCAAAACGGCTTTATCCCGGAATAATCGGTAATGCCGCCCGGCATTGACAATTCTTGACACCCGATTGGTGAGTCTTTCCCTAGAATTGGGCGCTCAAAGGCACGCGCCCGCCCGGAGCGTGCGCCCAGACTCCGTGCTTTCAGAGCATCAACTATTTTAGGATTACCAATCATGCAGTTGTCAAAGCGCCTTGCTGCCGAGTTGTTCGGCACCTTCTGGCTCGTGCTGGGAGGCTGCGGCAGCGCTGTTCTCGCCGCCAACTTCGCCGGTCCGGTGCATGGCCTCGGCATCGGCTTCGTCGGCGTATCGCTCGCTTTCGGGCTGACGGTGCTGACCATGGCGTATGCAATCGGCCACATTTCCGGCTGCCATCTGAACCCGGCAGTCAGCGTCGGCCTGACAGTGGCCGGCCGTTTCCCGGCTCGCGACCTGGTTCCGTACATCGTCGCGCAGGTGGTCGGCGCCGTGCTGGGCGCGGCGGTGCTGGCATTGATCGCCTCGGGCAAGCCCGGCTTCGAACTCGTCGCGAGCGGTTTCGCGAGCAACGGTTATGGCGAGCGCTCGCCGGGCCACTACTCGCTCGCCGCGGCATTCGTCTGCGAGGCGGTTATGACGGGCTTCTTTCTCTTCGTCATCCTCGGAGCGACTGACAAACGCGCGCCGGCCGGTTTTGCGCCTATTGCCATCGGCTTGTGTCTGACGCTGATTCACCTTGTCTCGATTCCGGTGACGAACACCTCGGTCAACCCGGCACGCTCGACCGGCCCGGCGCTTTTCGTCGGCGGGGCTGCGGTGGATCAGTTGTGGCTCTTCTGGATCGCGCCGATCATCGGCGCCGTTATTGCCGGCGTGCTGTATCCCCTGGTCGCGGAAAGCCGCGACGCTAACGCGCGGAAGCTGGCACTGGACTAACCGGAACCGGTTGGCTGCGGGTTCGAACGGGCGCTACGGCGCCCGTTTTTTTATGAAGGCCGCGTGCCGGAGAGGTCTAGCAGCCGCTTCAGTGGTATTTATAGTGTGGGTCTTCGCGGGCGTTTCACGTCCGGCCATCTCAGCGAATTCGTCGAAAGGACCAGATTAATCCGTTATACAGATGTAAGCCGGGATTACGCGCCATGCCGGCAAACGCCTGTCTTAGTTGCCATCAATTCGATGCGCGCGTCGCTTGCCTGCCCCAACGCCCCGCTGCGACAGGCTTTCCGATCAATAAGTGGCGCCGATCCGACGCGGAGCAGGCCCGAATGGATGCTTTCAAGCACTGCGACGATGCTTGCAGTCCGTAACATCTGGTCGCAGTACTTGTGAGGCGCAATGCGTAGATTGAACCTGTGCGACAAACACTCGTCGCTTCACAGCAGGCTCTTGGATGGAGAACAACATGAAACGCATCGTCACTCAATTGCTGGTTGCCGCAGGTCTCGCAGCAGGCGCATGCGGTGTAGCGCAAGCACACACGGATCTGAACATCGGGCTGTCGCTCGGCGCGCCGGTCTACACCCGCCCAGCGCCGGTCTACGCAGCACCGCAGCCCGTGTACTACGGCAATAGCGGCTGGGGCCATCGCTACGATCGCGGCGACCGCCGTTACGAGCACGGCTGGAATCGGGACGACCGCCGTTGGGGCCGCGACGACCGGCGCGATCACGGCGACCGCCGTGGCGGATGGCGCGACTAATGGTTACGACTAGTGATTCCGACTGGTAGGTAAGTCGGCAACGAGAGCCGGAGAGACTCCGGCATCTAGTCAACCGGCCCGCATCTGCCATCGTGCGATGCGGGCCGGTCACATTCAAGGCTGCGGTCGTCAGGCCGTCAGTTCGTCGTCGAGTGAAAACAGCTTGCGCAAGTGATGCGCGACGCCCGCTTCGAAATTGTTGCCTATCCGCGGCACGTTCGGCAGCCGTGTGATCAGATCGGGATTCGCGTTGTTCATCATGAACGGATGGCCGGCCGTTTCGAGCAGGTCGATATCGTTCATGTTGTCGCCGAAAGCCACGCAATGCGCAGCATCCACGCCCACGCGCTCGAGCACGATTTGCAACGCGCGTCCCTTCGAGACATTCGCCGTCATCACCTCCAGGCAGTCCGGCAGCGAATATGTCACATAGAGCGCGTCGCCGAACTCGCGCGCGAGATTGCCCGCGACCGTGGCCAGATCCGCCGGATCGCCGATGTAAAGAACCTTGGCGATATCGACGCCGTCGTGCGCGAGCAGTTCGGCGACTTCATAGGTGAAGCCGGAATCCTGATGAAACTTCAGCAGCTCCGGCGCGTCCCGGTCGATCAGCCACGCCTGGTCGGCGAACAGGTTGACGATGACGCGACCGTGCTCGCCGACAATGCCGGGCTGCACGAGACGTTGCACGATGGCGGGCTGCAGGTCGTCGGCGTGGATCACGGTGTTGTCGGGCGCATGGATACGGGCGCCGTTCGATGTGATCAGGTACGGCTTGATGCCGAGAATGTCGCGAATACCCGCGACGTCGCAGAAATGGCGGCCCGTTGCGATCACGAATTGCAGGCCGTCGCTTTCCAGCTTGCGCACGGTGGCGACCGTGAACGGGTCGACCTGATGGTCGGCATTGAGCAGCGTGCCGTCGAGATCCGTGGCGATGACTTTATACATAGTGAGCAGGCGAGCAGCGTGGAAGGCGCTATTTTACCGTCGATGACGAGATGGGCCCCGAACGCTTCCCGTCGGCATTGAACGCGCGGCGCTCGCGTCCACGCCGGACGCCGGTCAGACACTGGCTCACGCGTCGCCCACAAGCCGCGCGGCTTGACGCTGCGCCAGCTGCAAACCACCATGCGCGGAGTCGGACAACGGGTCGCGCAGCCGTGCCTGATAGATCTGCGGCACATACTCGCGCAACGGCGCCCCGAGGCCGCCGCACAAGGCTATGGGCAACGCCCCAGATGGATCGAGCGCGGCAATCATTTTGCCGATCTGAAGCCCCGCTTCGCCAAGCAGCCGCGCGGCGAATGGATGCGCGCGGTGCGCAATCACGATCCGCGCGAGGCTCGCATACGCGGTCTGATTGGCTTCGCAAAGCCACACGACGAGTTCGTCGCGATCGTGTGCGCCGACATGGGCCAGGAGCGCCTGCGCGAGGTCGTCGTTCGGCCCCCGTCCGTCGAGCGCGTGCTGTGCGTGAACAATGGCTCGCACTCCGAGCCAGGCGCCGCTCGCTTCATCACCCGACGGAAAACCATACCCGCTGACCGTCCGGAATTCGCCGTCGTCGCGGTCGGCCGCCGCCGCAACGCTGCCCGTGCCGAGCGCGACAATCACGCCATACGCGCTGCCATGCGCGCCAAGCAATGTTGTGTACGCGTCGCTTTCTACGGCGAGCCCGGCCAAAGCTGGCGCCTGCGCGAGAAATGCCGCCAGCCAGTCGCGATTGTTCACGCCCGCAAGACCGCAACCCAGTACGCAGCGTGACCAGTCGAGCGCGGCGTCCGCCTGCGCGAATGCATCGGCACAGCCAGCCGCGATTGCTTGCCACGCACGCTCGACGCCCAAGCCAAGACCCGACGGCCCACTTGCCGCCTGCGCCAACTCGCGCCCGTGCGCGTCGGCCAGCACGATGCGTGTGCCGGTGCCGCCGCCGTCAACGCCGATCAGAAATAGGTCTTCGTTCATTGAGAAAGGTGCGTTTCGTGGGAGATGTGCATAGCGTGGCAGGTCTGTTTCGATCCGGCAATTGGCCGAACGGCTAGCTTGCGACGCCCAGGCGTTCCGCTATGCTGGCGAGCGACATGACTACCGGGAGCGCCACATGACACAACGATGCAATTGGGTATCGAGCGAAGCGCTCGCACAGTATCACGACACCGAATGGGGCGTGCCGTCCCGCGAGGACAAGCATCTCTTCGAAATGCTCGTGCTGGAAGGCGCGCAAGCCGGACTATCGTGGTCGACGATTCTCAACAAGCGGGCGGGCTACCGGCGCGCGTTTGCCGACTTCGATATCGACAAGGTCGCGCGCTTCACGCCGCAGCACGTCGACACGCTCGTGGCGGACGAAGGCATCGTGCGCCATCGCGGCAAGATCGAGTCCGCCATCACGAATGCGCGCGCCGTGCAGCAGATCCGGGCGGAACACGGATCGCTCGCCGACTTCGTCTGGTCTTTCGTCGACAACACGCCGATTCAGAACGAGTGGGCGTCGTACAAGCACGCGCCGGCATCGACGGAAGTTTCCGATGCACTTAGCAAAGCGCTGAAGCGCTACGGCTGCAAGTTCGTCGGATCGACCATCTGTTATGCGTTCATGCAGGCGGTCGGCATGGTGAACGATCACGAGGTGACCTGCATGTGCCGCGCGCGCTGCGCCGCCCTCGGCAAGAAGGGACGGGCTCGCAAGGCCGGTTAGCCGCGGGGACTACACGGTGACGGTGCCGGGCGCGTGGGAGGCAGCGCCCGCCTGCCTACACGGTCCTTGCGCACCGGTCGAAACCGCTATTCGGTAAAGCCCTGCTGCGCTTATCACGGATGTTGGTCGTTATACGGTTATGAGCGTCGCTGCGTTTGCGGCAACCAGTGGCGATTGGAGCCTGCTTGGGCCTGCTTGTGCTGTGCTTGGGAGCCCCCTGAGTCACGCGGCAAAGCCACGGGCAAAGCCCGGAATTGAAGGCTTTTCGCCATGCTAGTCGGGGCTTGGACAGCGAACGCAGGCTGGATACTGGTATCAGACGCTCATCAACGAGTAACCACCGCGCAGCATCGCGAGACCAACCATGAAAACCGCTACCTTCCTCACCCATCAGGACATTTACGACCGGGCCGTGAGCCACCTCTTCGACCAGAAGCGCGCAGCACTGCTGCCACGCGGAGGCGGCGCGTATCGCGGCTATTGTGGCGGCTGCCCTGTCGGCAACTTCATCAAGCTGCGCGACTATATGACGGCTATGGAAGGCGTGCCCGTGCGCTATATCGGCAAGACGCCCGTCCCGGCGCCCGCGTATATGGACGTCGGCGTGGCAGCGCTGAGGAAAGCGCTGCTGCGTTCGCGCATCAATGTGTACGATCAGGCCACCGTCGATCTGCTCAGTTGCCTGCAAAACGTGCACGACGTGTTCGGCACGTGGGAGTGGGACGAGCGCCTGAACTCGATCGCGCGTCAATTCGGGCTCTCCGTGCACAAGTTGAAGAGCGCAGCGTAACCACGCGCGAGGCGTCGTTTGGCGACTCCTGAGCACGGCGCGGCGCTGGCCTGCTCCAACACGGTAAAGCCGCGTCAACTGCGACCACAAAGCAAAACGGCGGTGTGGCTTCTTTCGAAGCTCACACCGCCGTTCTGACGTGCTGAGAAGCTTGCTTAGTGCAGCTTCTTCGGCAGCATCTGGCTGCGCAGGCGCTTGTGCAGGCGCTTCACAGCAGCAGCCTTCTTGCGCTTACGTGCCGTAGTCGGCTTTTCGTACGATTGGCGCTCACGCAGTTCTGCGATCAGGCCGTTCTTTTCGATTGCGCGACGAAAGCGGCGAATCGCCACTTCGAACGGCTCGTTTTCCTTCAGAAGAATCGTCGTCATGTAATTCCTAACTCAATCACTTGATATGGGTTGATTGCGTGGCGGAGACCGCTCACGCGCCGGCCCTCCGGTCGTTTCGATTCATGGCCAGTAACAGGCAAACGCGGGAAGAACCCGGCCAAACCACGAATGAAACGAGAGGCAAAGCGGCCACGGAGGCCGGAAAAGAGAGGTGCGGAGCTCACCGCGGAACGCGGACAGACGTACTGCAAAGCCGCGTCTGCTGCCGTTTCGCCAACCTTTCACCAACGGAAAACCGATGACGAAACAGGCAAAGATCTCAATTCACTCCCGATGATATCAGGAAACTCTCCATGCTACCAGGGGTTTAGGGATTACGCCAGGCCATCCGGGCGATTCATGCGCTCGCATCGTCCAGTTCGCGGATGTCGGTACTCGTGAGCGTCAGATGAACTGCGGCGACAAGGCTTTCCAGCTGCTGCAGCGACGTCGCGCTCGCAATCGGCGCGGTCACGCTCGGGCGCGCAATCAGCCATGCCAGCGCGACGCTGGCCGGCGTGCTGCCACGCCGCGCCGCGACGCGGTCGAGCGCCGTGAGAATCTGCAAACCACGTGGGTTCAGATATTTTTCGACGCGGCCACCTCGCGCCTTATCAGCAAGATCGTCCCGCGAACGATATTTTCCCGAGAGGAATCCGCTCGCAAGACTCCAATACACCACGACACCCAACTGATGGGCCACCGCGACCGGCTCGATGTCGGTCTCATAATTGGCCCGGTCGTACAGATTATATTCCGGTTGCAACACCCGATACTCGGGCAGCCCGTGCTGGCGGGAGACGGCGAGCGCCTCCTCGACGCGCGCACCGCTGTAGTTTGATGCGCCAATCACTCGCACCTTGCCGGCTTCGATCAGCCGCTGGTACGCGCCGAGTGTCTCGGCAAGCGGCGTTTCGGTATCGTCTTCATGGGAAAAGTACACGTCGATGTAATCGGTCTGCAAGCGGCGCAGCGAGTCTTCCACTGCCGCCTGAATGTTCGCCGCCGACAGTCCCTTGCGCTGCGGATGCTTCGCCACTTTCGTCGCAAGCACGATTTTGTCGCGCTTGCCGCTCTGCCGGAACCACTTTCCGATGACGGTTTCGGACTCGCCGCCCTGATTGCCGGGCGCCCAGGCGGAATACACGTCGGCCGTATCGATGAAGTCCAGGCCGGCGTCGACGAAGGCATCCAGAATCGAAAACGACGTCGCTTCATCGGCGGTCCAGCCGAATACATTGCCGCCGAACATAAGCGGTGCCACTTGCAATTCCGAGCGTCCAATGCGGCGTCTTTGCATGATTTCTTCCGGCTTTATTCACAGAGAAAAAGAGAATACGCCGCCTTTTCAAATCGTGCAGCGCACCCATGCATCGAACCGCAAACCCTTGTTGGGCGGGGCTCGCAAGCCTCGACCGCGATAGCAATTGGAGCGCGATAAAAGAAAGTCCCTCAAGTTTTTTTTAGGGGGGCCGTCAACCTTCACTGAGGCGGCCAGCAATGAACGAGTGCTTCCGCCGATGCCAACGTGGCGTATTGGGCTCAGGCTTATTAAGGAGATTTTCCATGCTCGGAATCAATAGCAATATCAACTCGCTGGTTGCACAGCAAAACCTCAACGGCTCGCAAAGCGCCCTGTCGCAAGCTATCACCCGCCTGTCGTCGGGCAAGCGCATCAACAGCGCGGCTGACGATGCAGCAGGTCTGGCGATCTCGACGCGTATGCAAACCCAGATCAACGGTCTGGGCCAAGGCGTGTCGAACGCGAACGACGGCGTTTCGCTGATTCAAACGGCGTCGAGCGCGCTGTCCTCGCTGACGTCCAGCCTGCAGCGTATCCGTACGCTGGCTGTGCAAGCTTCGACGGGCACGATGTCCTCGTCGGACCAGGCAGCTCTGCAGAAAGAAGTTGCGCAGCAAATCCAGGAAGTGAACCGTATCGCGTCGCAAACGACGTACAACGGCACGAACATTCTGGACGGCTCGGCTGGTATCGTGGGCTTCCAGGTTGGCGCGAACGTCGGTCAGACGATCAACCTCGACCTGTCGAAGAGCATGTCGGCAGCTAGCCTGGGTAGCGGTTCCCTGGCAACCGGCCAACTGGCTGGCACGATCAGCGGTCTGGACATCGACGCATCGACCGGCGCAGCAGCAACGGCTGGCTACACCGGCAGCGCGATCACCTCGATCAACGTTCTGTCCGACGGTCACGGCGGCTTCACGTTCACCGATCAGAATGGTGGCTCGATCGGCGCAACGGTTGCTGGCTCGATCTTCTCGACCGGTACTTCGACGGGCGCGACGACGACTTCGCCGATCACCACGCTGACGATGTCGACGGGTGCATACGACACGACCAACGCAGCACTGGGCACGTCGATCACCAACGCGACGGCGCAGATCGGTGCGGTCAACGCATCCAACACCACCGTTTCGAGCCTCGACATCAGCACGGTCAGCGGCGCGAACGTGGCGATGGTCGCAATCGACAACGCACTGACCGCAGTCAGCAACCTGCAAGCAAGTCTCGGTGCAGCACAGAACCGCTTCAGCGCGATTGCAACGTCGCAGCAAGCTGAAGCAACCGACCTGTCGTCGGCACAATCGCAGATCACCGACGCGAACTTCGCGCAGGAAACTGCTAACCTCTCGAAGGCTCAAGTGCTGCAACAAGCTGGTATCTCGGTTCTGGCGCAAGCCAACTCGCAGCCGCAGCAAGTTCTGAAGCTGCTCCAGTAATAGCCTCTGAAGTTTGACCGGGCTTCGCGCGTAAAGCGCGTTGTCCGGTTTTTAGCTATTCGATGGAAGGTTCGCCTTCCATCCTGCATTTCTGTCACGTCAATCACGCATCAAAACGGACGCACGGAGCATTTCCATGTCAACGATTACGAGTTCATCGGCGGCCAACGCAGCCGCGGCGACAGTCGCAGCCGACAACGCAGCCCTGCAGCAGGCCATGCAATCGGTCATCAGCGGCGCGACCGGCAACAGCTCGCTGGATGTCAACTCGCTCGTCACGGCGCTCGTGAATTCCAAAACTGCTGGCCAGGTTGCAGCATTGGCAGCCAAGCAAAGCAGCGACAACACCCAGATTTCCGCATTCGGCACGCTCTCGGCCGCGCTCGGCGCGCTGGAGAGCGGCCTCAGCTCGCTGTCCAACGGCGGGCTTGCATCCACTTTCACCGCCACCATGACGGGCGGCACCGGCATCACCGCGACGGCCAAAACGGGCGCGGTCGCCGGCAGCTACAGCGTTGCCGTCTCGCAAATCGCAACGGCGCAGGCGCTGACGTCTTCCAAATTCACCGCGAACCAGACACTTGGCTCCGGAACGCTCGCCGTTTCACTCGGCAGCAAGTCGTTCAATGTATCGATCGACAGCAGCAATAACACCGTGGCCGGCATCGCCGCAGCGATCAATAGCGCGACCGGCAATCCTGGCGTTACCGCGACGGTCGTCAACGGCACCGACGGCGCCCACCTCGTGCTCGCCTCTTCCGGGACTGGTGCGGCGAGTACGATCAGCGTCGCAGTCAACAATGTGACCGGCGATAACGGCCTGTCGAGCCTCGGCGTGACGTCCACTGCCAGCACGACGGGCGGCCAGTCGACTTTTGTTTCGGCGAACAGCTCGAACGCGTGGACGCAAAGCTCTGCCGCGCAGGACGCCGAATTCACCATCAACAACGTCGCCGCATCCAGTTCGACGAACGCGGTGACCAGCGCGATCGCAGGTGTGACACTGAACCTGACTTCCGCTGCGGTCACGAGTCCGACGACCACGCAGACGCTGACCGTGGCAACCGACACCGCGACGCAGGCCAGCACGATCAACAACTTCGTGTCGCTCTACAACACCGTTGTCACGACGATGGGCACCCTCGCGCAGTACACGTCTGGCGCGACCACGCAAGGCCCGTTGCTCGGCGACTCCACGCTCAACACGATCAAGAACACGCTGGCTTCGATCATTGCAGGCGGTGTGAAAGACGGCAGCACGACCAACAGCCTCGGCTCGATCGGCATCTCGCTGCAGGCCGACGGCACGCTGCAGGTCGACAGCACGGCTCTCAACAACGCGTTGACGAACAATTCGACAACCGTAGCGTCGATTTTCAACTCGACCAACGGTATCGGCGCGAAGCTCAGCACCAGCATCACGAACTTCACTCAGACGGGCGGCATGATCGACGCGCGAACCAGCGCGCTGAACTCCGACCTGAAAAGTCTCACGACGCAGCAGACGAGCCTGAACGATTACATCGCGCAACTGACGAGCCAGTATTCGGCGCAGTTCACCGCGCTCAACACGCTGATGGCCACGACGAGCAACAACTCGGCGTACCTGACGCAGCTCTTCGGCGGCACGAACAGCGCCGGCGCGCTCGCGACCAACAAGTAACAGCACGGAGAACCGCAAATGGAGCAATCTGCCCTGATCGAGAAAGTGCTGGCACTGACCGGCGAAATCGAGCATGCGGCCGCGCTGGCCGACTGGCCCGAAGCCGCGCGACTTGCCGAACTCCGGTCGCCGCTCATCATGTCGCTCGACGCCCAGCAGGTTCAGGGCTCGCTCGATGTGATCCGCTCGATCGTCGCGCGCAACGACGCGATCGTCGCCGACGCACAAACCACGCAGGTCGAATTGCAGGCGGAATACACGGCTGCCATGCGCCGCGTGAGCGCCGCGAATCAGTATCAGAAGGCGGCGCAGCTTTAAGCTTTACGAACGGCCAGCCGGTTGAACGAACCGCAGAAAGACAGAACGACAGAACAGAAGAACAACAACACGCGCGCCAGCATAAAGGTGCGCACGCTTCACCCTCGCCCGCCTTGCGCGGGCGTTTCTTTTTGTGCTTCCAGCGAGACACACGAGGACGGCCGACGCCCCTGGAAGCCCCGTGCGAAGGCCTCGCGCAACCCATGTCGACACATTGCCTAAAGGCCTGCGAGCGGCGTTTCATGGCGGCGTCGCCAAGGGGCCGTAATCAGGTGAATTGGTGGCCATTTTGCCGTCACTTCCACCCTTCAGGCTGCGAATTCCGACTTGATAATCCAACGTACAGCTTCCTCGTGCGAGCATCATGTCCATCCAATTCGACTTCTCGGCTCCCCAGCCTCTCTCTCCTGAACAGCAACGCGCTCAGGACATCGCTCTCGTCATGCAGAGCGCCATCGAGCAATATCACGCGGGTGAGGTCGACGACGCCCGGGCGCTTTTCGAAGCGATCGTCGAAGCGGTGCCGAATCATCCCGACGCGAACTACAACCTCGGCGTGATCAAGGTGCAGACCGACCGTGCCGCTGAGGCCGTCGCGCACTTCGAGGTCGCGCTGGGCGTGCGGCCGTCCAACGGGCAGTACTGGGTGGCCTACATCAACGCGCTGTTCCAGAGCGACCAGACGGCGGCGGGCTGGCTCGCGGTAGAAATGGCGCAGCAACAGGGCGTCAACGGTCCCGCGCTGAACGGCCTGATTACGCAGCTGGCCTATCCGGACCGCAAGCTCGAGACGGTCCCCAACGCGCGCCCAACGACGGCGAACAACATCACGCTGATCGTCGGCGAAACGGCGGCCGAAGCGCAACAGCAGGAACCCGCGCCTCAGGAAGAGCAGCGCGAAGCGGCGCCAGTGTCGATAAAAGCGACCAAGCACCGTCAGGCCGAAAAGGGCGAACTGCATAAGCACAACACGCTGGTGCACAAAGGCCAGATCGCCGAGTCGGTCGCCGTGGCGCGCAAGCTGGTGGCTCGCTACCCGAAAGACAGCGAATGCTGGCGCGCGCTGTCTATTTCGCTGCACAAGAACAGCCAGTTCCGCGAAGTGATTCCGGCCGCGCGCAAGGCCGTCGAACTCGACCCGAACGATGTGATCTGCCGCCTGCTTCTGTCGGACACGCTGCGCCACACTGGCGCATTGGCCGAGGCGGAAACCCAGGTGCGCGAACTGCTCGCGCTCGTTCCCGATCACGCGGAAGCGCACCGTATTCTCGGCGTGACGCTGATTGCGCTCGGCAAACGTGCTGAGGCCATTGCATCGTGTCAGCGCGCCGCCGATCTCGCGCCGCGGTCCGCCGCCGTGCATAGCTCGCTCGGCACGCTCTACCTCGGCATCGGCGCGATGGATCTTGCGGAGAAGGCACTGCGTCTCTCGCTGGAACTCGAGCCGACCAACAGCAACGCGCGTAGCAACCTGCTGTTCTGCCTGACGCACAACAGCACGATCGACAAAGTGGCGCTCTACAAGGAGCACTGCGTGTTCGGCCAGATCCACGACGTGCCCTCAGCCAACAACCGCCGCTATCCGAACAAGCGCAATCCGGACCGCAAGCTGCGGATCGGCTTTGTTTCCGGCGACTTCTGCAACCACGCGGTGGCTTACTACTTCCTGCCGATCGTGCGGCATCTGAGCCGCGACCCGAACCTGTCGCTGCACTTCTATTACACGTTCGGGCTCCAGGATCACATGACGGAGCAACTGCGTGCGCATGCGCACGCCTGGAATGCAGTCGCCGACATGAGCGACGCCGCGCTGGTGAAGAAGATCCGCGACGACAACATCGACATCGTGGTCGATCTGTCTGGACACACCGCGCATACGCGAATCGTCGCGCTCGCGCAGAAGCCGGCGCCGGTGCAGGCATCGTGGATCGGCTATCCGGGAACCACCGGCATGGCCGCGTTCGATTACTACATCGCGGACCGCTTCGTCGCGCCTATCGACGAGTTCACGGAACAGTTCACCGAGAAGCTCGCACTGTTGCCGTCGTCGACCGCATATATGCCGCCGCCGAACTGCCCGCCGGTCAATGGCCTGCCTGCTCTCCACAAGGGCTACATCACGTACGGCAGCTTTAACCGGCTGAACAAGCTGAGCCCCGAGGTCATTGCGCTGTGGAGCACGATTCTGCGTGCGCAGCCGACCTCGCGCATGGTCATCGGCGCGATCGGCAGCAAGCTCGACGAAGAGACCTATCTGGACTGGTTCAGGGCCGAAGGCATCGACACGTCGCGGCTCACGTTCTGCCCTCGCACGACGTTGCCCGTTTATATGCAGCAGCATCATCACGTGGACCTGTGTCTCGACACGTTCCCTTACGTGGGTTCGACAACCACGCTTAACGCGCTATGGATGGGCGTGCCGACTGTGACGATGCCAGGCATCTCGATGCCGAGCCGATGCGGTGCGGGCTGGCTCGAACAGGTTGGACTTCACGAATTCGTCGCGCGCGACAAGGAAGAGTTCGTGCAGAAGAGTATCGATTTGACGCGCGATCTGGATGCGTTGAGCCGTCTTCGCATCGGCATGCGCGATCGCTGCCAGGGTTCTGTGCCGTTCCAGCCGGAGAAGGTGGCCGGCGGTCTGTCGATCGCGCTGCGCACGATGTGGAACCGCTGGTGCGCCGAAGAAACGCCGAGCGCATTCGAAGCGACCTTGCCTGCGGACTGGTGCCCGCCGCCTGCGCCCGAGGACAAGCCCGACCTGAAGTCGAATTCCAAGGCCGACGCCAAGACCGACGCCAAGCCGGAAACAGAGCCTGAAGTCAAAACAGCGGCGTGACGGATTCGTCCGGGCATTGTCCTCAATAAAAGTGAAGACGCGAATATGAATGCGAGCCTACCAGCCGAAGCGCTCTCGGCGCTGACCCAGGAAACGATCTACGTCACGCAGCCGCACCTGCCGCCGCTCGACGATTTCGTCCCGTATCTGCGGGAAATCTGGGACCGCAAGATCCTGACTAACGGCGGCCCATTTCACCAGCGCCTCGAGAAAGCGCTCGAAGAATATCTGGGCGTCGACCACCTCGCGCTGCTGTCCAACGGCACGCTCGCTCTCGTTACCGCGTTGCAGGCTTTGCGCATTACCGGCGAAGTCATCACGACCCCGTATTCGTTTGTCGCGACCGGTCACTCGCTACTGTGGAACGGCATCAAGCCGGTTTTCGTCGACGTGGACCCTGTGACGCTCAACATGGACCCCGCGAAGATCGAGGCCGCGATCACGCCGCAAACAACCGCGATTTTGCCGGTGCATTGCTATGGCTATCCGTGCGACACCGACGCCATCCAGAAGATTGCCGACAACTACAACCTGAAGGTCATCTACGACGCCGCTCACGCGTTCGGTGTTAAAACCGGCGGCAAGAGCGTTCTGCGACACGGCGATCTTTCAGTGCTCAGCTTCCATGCAACGAAGGTGTTCAACACTTTCGAAGGCGGCGCGATCATCTGTCCCGACGCCAAGACGAAGCAGCGTGTGGATCATCTGAAAAACTTCGGCATCGTGGACGAAACCACCGTGGTGGCGCCCGGCATCAACGGCAAGATGAGCGAGATCAACGCGGCGTTCGGCTTGCTGCAACTCGAACATATCGACGAAGCGCTTGCACGCCGCCGCGATATCTCCGCGCGCTACTGTGAACTGCTCGCCAATGTACAGGGCATTCACTGCCTGCCCGCGTGCGAAGACACGGTCTCGAATCACGCGTACTTCCCGATTCTCGTCGGCGACAAGTATCCGTTGAGCCGCGACGCGTTGTACGAGCGATTCCGCGAACACAACGTCATCGTGCGTCGTTACTTCTATCCGCTGATTTCGGATTTTCCGATGTACCGTGGCTTGCCGACGGCGCATCGAGCGAATCTGCCGATCGCGTCCGACGCCGCGCAACGAGTGCTCTGTCTGCCGATCTTCCCGACTCTGTCCGACGCGCAAATGGACCGGATTGTCGACATCATCACGTCCTGCTAAGAAGTCTGGGCGGACGTTTCAAATGCACGGCGGCGCCAGGCGCCGTACCGTGCGCCTGGCTATACCTTCCACGAATAATCGAATCGGCCGTTAGCCTTGCACTGCCGCCGCGCGCGTTGCTTCGAGCGCGTTGTTCTTCGAGATCTGCAGCTCGGCGAGCAACTCCAGCGCGCGACCCTCGTCCTTCGTGAGATCTTCGAGAAACGCGCCGTTGTTCGCCTTGATCCAGTCGAGCGGCATGTCCCACCACGCGAGTTCGAGCAGGCGCTCACGGATCTTTTCCGGGAAGCGGAAGCGCACCAGCCGCGCCGGCGATCCGACATATATTCCGTATGGCTCGCTGCGAAAGTTCGGCGGCACGACCGCGCGTGCGCCGATCACGCATCCGCTCTCAATTACGCTGCCGCCAAGGATCATCGCTTCGTCGCCGATCCATACATCGTTGTGAACGATCGTGTCGCCGTATTGGGGCATTTCGCAATTGGTCAGACCGTTTCCGTACAGCGAGAACAGGGTCATCGAGATGCCTTTGATCTCATGCTGGCCATTCAACACGAACTTGAGCCGCTGGCCGCCGGCCACATTCTTGCCGATCACGAGCTTCTGAGCCGCGCCGTCGTACTTGACGATCGAGCCGACACCCAGCCCCGAGCATCGGCCGATATGGAAGGTGCCGACCGCGGCTTCTTCGTCCAGCCAGGTACGGAAGCAGTTATTGGGAATGGTTGAGAAAGCGCCGTCTCGATAGCCGATTACAACGAACTGCTTCGAGAGAGGATGGTTCGGCAGGATGCCGATGCTGTCGTCCGATGTCACGACGTTCATATGTTTTGTCTTTCTTCTGGTTAGAAGTGCCGGATAGAAAAAAGCCCGGCACATATGCCGGGCTTCGTGTCAATCAGTCGCGGGACTCAACTGCAAACGCCGAGATACGCGCGGCGATTTTCTCCGCGACCAGCCCGGTTTTCTCGAGCATGTAGCGATACTCGCCTGCCTTCTCGAAGCGGTCCGGCAAGCCGAGAATCAGTTGCGGCGGCGCCGCTCTTTTCGACGCCTTGTATTCGGCGACCGCGCTGCCAAGACCGCCGATCACCGAATGCTCTTCGACGGTGACGAGCACTTTTGAACTTGCCATTGCTGCGTCGATAGCCGCGGTGTCCAATGGCTTTAACGTATGCATGTTGACCACTCCGACCGACATGCCTTGCGCTTCGAGCAGCTTCGCGGCTTCGAGCGATTCGTGCACCATCGTGCCGTTCGCGATGATCGTCACGTCCGAGCCGCGGCGCAGCGTGATCGCGCGGCCAATGCGGAAATCGTAGTCCTCGGTATAGACGGGCGGATTGTTGACTGCGCCCGTCAACCGGATATACATCGGCCCTTTGAAATCGGCGGCCGCTTGCACGGTCTTGATGATCTCCGCGCAATCGGCCGGGCACACCACCGTCATATTCGGAATCGAGCGCATCACAGCCGCGTCTTCGATGCCGTAGTGCGAATTGCCGAGAAATGCCATCGATACGCCGCTGCCAATCGCCACGGCTTTTACGTTCATCTCCATGTAGCCGAGATTCATGCGAATCTGCTCGGCCGCACGCATCGAAATGAACGGTGCGAACGACGTGGCGAAGACGTTGTAGCCTTCCTTCGCGAGGCCGGCGGCAACGCCCACCAAGTTCTGCTCGGCAATGCCGATGTTCAGAAACTTCTCGGGATACGCTTTCTTGAAGCGATCCAGACCCGACGAGTTGCCGAGGTCGGCGGACATCAGCATCAGATCGTCATGCGTCTCGCCAATCGACAAAGCCGCGAGACCGAACACGCCGCGCGAACCGAGCCGCGACCATTGACGCGCATTGCTTGCGTTGATTTCCAGCATTTGATTCGGTCTCCGTTCAGTCCGCCATGACGCTCAACTCGGCAAGCGCAAGATCGTAGTTGGTCTTGGTCAGCCGGTTATGGTGCCATTCATTGTTGTTCTCCATGAAGGAGATGCCCTTTCCCTTTACCGTATGCGCGACCAGCACGCGCGGCCGGTCGGCAACCTTGGGAGCCTCGAAAGCGGCTACCAGTTGCGCGATGTCGTGACCGTCTACTTCATGCACGTCCCAGCGGAAGCTGCGGAATTTATCCGCGAGGTCGCCCAGGTCCATGATCTGGCCCGCTTCGCCGTCGCTTTGCAGTTTGTTGTAGTCGACCATCGCCACCAGGTTGTCGAGTCGCAATTGCGCGGCCGACATGATCGCTTCCCACACCGAACCTTCGTTGCATTCGCCGTCGCCGAGCAGCACGTATGTTTTGAACGGCTGCTTCTTCTTTTTGGCCGCGAGCGCGATGCCGATCGCCATCGAAAGACCCTGCCCGAGGCTGCCATTCGAAGACTCGATACCGAGATCCATGTTCATGACCGGATGAGCGATCAGATGACTGTCGTTGGTCTGAAAAGTGTTGAACACCGCGTCGTCGATAATGTCGGCCGCTCGCAGCGCCGAAAAATAGCCGAGCACGCCGTGACCCTTGCTGAGAATAAAGCGGTCGCGTTCCGGCCAGCGCGGATTCGCACGGTCGTAGCGCAACTGCCTTGCATACAGCGTGGCCATGATCTCCACCATCGACAAACCGCCGCCCAGGTGGGCGCTCAGATTGCAGTGGTGGCTCACCTCGAGGATTTTCTGGCGCATCAGCAAAGCCATGCGCTCGATGTCGGAGTAGTTCATAGTGTCTCGTCCTGAATTCATACCATGCCGCCGTCGACCCGCATGATCTGCCCGGTCACACTGGCGGACAGATCTGATGCGAGGAACAGCGCCATGTTGGCAACGTCCTGGGGTTCGATCGCGCGCTTGAGCGCCGACGAAGCAATCAACTTTTCACGGGCAGCTTCGGACATCTGGTCGTACATGTCGGTGCGCGTCACGCCGGGTGCAATCGCATTCACGCGAATGCCCGCCGCGCCGAGTTCCGTGGCCATGCTTTGCGTCGCGCGTGCGAACGCAGCCTTGCTCGATCCATAGGCGAGCGTGCCCGGATCGGCGACCATCGCGGCCGTGGATGCGATGTTGATGATGGAGCCGGCCTTGTGCCGCGCCATCGAGCGCGCGAGTCCTTGCGTCAGCAGAATCTGGCTGAAGAAGTTGATCTCGAAGAGACGGCGCAATTCTGTCATCGACGTCATCTGGAAGATCGCGCCGCTCGCCACGCCGGCATTGTTCACCAGTACGTCGATGCGAGGCGCGAGGCTCGCGATCTGGCGGACGGCGGCTTTCACCGACGCTTCATCGGCGAGGTCGACACCGACTGCGTGCGCCGTCACGCCGTGCTGCTGGGCGAGCGACGCAAGCCATTGCTGTTTCTCGTCGCTCGCTTCGCGCATGCAAGCGATCACGCTTGCGCCTTGCGCGGCGAAGGTTTCGGTAATCGCGCGGCCGATGCCCCGATTGGCGCCGGTAATCACCGCGAGCTTGTCTTTTAGCAACATCGAAGGTTCCTGCCTGTTCATTCGGCGTTACGCCAGATCTGACCGCGCAGATAGACGGGCTCGAGAATCGTCCAGTCGTCGGCGGCTATTTCATTGCCTGCGGGAAACGGCGGCACTGCGCCGACCGACAGTTGTGCGAGCACGCGGCGCTCGGTGTAATAGGCGCGCATCACATGAGTCACGAAGGCAGAAAAGAGACGTACATCGACGAGCTTGCAGCCGTTGATCGCCGCGAGCCGCTGACCTGCGTCGAGCGCGTCGAACGGCTGACCGAACTTTTCGTGCGCGACGTTCGCGAGCATTTTCAGAAACGCGTCTACCCGATCCGTCACGCGATGACGCAGTTGATAGCCTTCGAAATCGAGCGTGGAAGCGCGAGGCATGCCCAACGCGGCGTCGCCCGGAAGCATGGTGTCGAGAACAAGTTCGATCATGTTCATGCCACCAGTGTGTGCAGATTGCGCTGCAGATGATCGCAGGCCATCAGCGTCAACGCCTGGGCCGTCGCTACGGGATTCACCGCGCCCGCCGTTACGAAGATACTGCTGTCAACGATGAACAGGTTCTTCACCGCATGCGCCTGGCCGAATTTGTTCACGACCGAGGTGGCCGGATCGTCGCCCATCCGAGCCGTGCCCATCAAATGCCAGCCGGTATTCTTCACCGGCGCAAACGAAGACGTGACTTTCGCGCCCGCTGCCGAGAACACCTGTTTGCTCATTTCAATGCCGTGCTTGAGCATGCGGCTCGTGTTGTCACCCAGCTTATAGAACACTTTCACGCCCGGCATGCCGCTCGAATCGCAATGGTCCGGATCGAGTTCCACGCGATTCTCCGGCTCCGGCAGATCTTCGGTAATGATTGCGATACCGGCGGTCCGGTTAAAGAGCCGGTCGAACTTCGCATGATGCTCGGCGCCGAGCGGCACTTGCCGCATGAAATAGCCGGACACCGCGGTCTCGACCGGCGGCGCGCCGCGCAACACTTGCATCGTGTAGCCGCGCACGAAGTCGCGCTCCGCTGCGCTCTCGTAGAACTGCTGGCTGAGAATGCAGCAGCCGTGCGGTCCAATACTCGATTGCACGTCGTGGTCGAACACGGCTTCGGTGTAAGCCAGCGGATGCAGCATTAGATTCCGTCCGACCAGACCGTTATCGTTCAGCAGCCCATCAGGAAATGCGCTCGACCTGGAGTTGAGCAACAGGCGCGGCGTGCCGACGCCGCTGCAGGCCACCACGACCACACGCGTATTCAGCCGATGCTCGACGCCATCGGTGTCCATATAAAGCACACCGTCTGCTTGTCCGCGCGCATCGAGCGTGATTTCGCGGACGCGGCATTGTGTCCTGACTTCGACACCCTGTTGACGCGCAACCGGCCAATACGTGACATCCACGCTGGCTTTCGCGCCCTGTGCGCAACCGGTATTGCAAGGACCGAGGTTCACGCACGCGCCCCGATTGCCGTGCCGGTGCGTATTGATCGCGCTGTACGACGGCCACCAGTGCCAGCCGAGTTCATTGAATGCGGCGGCCATGGTTCGACCCATCGGGCCGAGCGGGATGGGCGGCAGCAGCGACTCGTAGTCCGGGTTCGCGGGGTCGCCGACGAGTCCGGCCACGCCCATCATCCGCTCGTTTTCGGTGAAGAACGGCTTCAGTTCCTCGAAGCTGAGCGGCCAGTCGTCGCCGACGCCGTCGAGTGTGCGCGTACGAAAATCCGACGGATGAAAGCGCGGAAAATGCGCCGAATACAGAATGGTGCTGCCGCCAAAGCCGTTGAAGTTGGCAATGGATATAGGAGATGCGGAATCGTCGATCGGATAGTCAGCCGCGCTGCGGCGCACCGACGGATTCGAGCTATACGCGCCCGAACGGCTCAATTCCCAGTCGACGGACGTCGACGGGTAATCGGATGGCTTCGTGACGGAGCCCTGCTCGAGGCACACGATGCGCAACGAGCGATCGCGGCTCAAACTCCAGGCAGCGGCGGCGCCGCTAGCTCCGGAGCCGATGATCACGATGTCCGCAACTTCTTTCATACCGGCGATTTCTTCTTCGGCAGATATTGTTCGAGGATCTCCGGAATCGTGATGAGCATGTCCGCTTCGCAGGCGATTTCGCCGTCGACCTTCGCCACGCCGCGACCCTTGCAGATGCCGCGATTCCACGACAACACTTCGGTGTCGATTTCAAATTTTTTGCCGGGCAGAACTTCCTTGCGATAACGCACGGTGTGCTGCAGCGCGTGCGTCACCTTGCCCTTGAGACCGGGCAGCGTGGTGATCGCCACGGTGAGCATCTGCGCGAGCGCTTCCAGCTGAAGCGCGCCGGGCATATTCGGGCCACCGGGAAAATGAACCGGGAAGTACCACTCGTTCATTGTCAGGTTTTTATAGCCGCGCGCGTATTTGCCGGGCATGACTTCATCGACGTGGTCGATCATCAGGAAGGGATAGCGATTCGGCTGGTATTCCTGCAGCTCGATGCAATTGAGACTGAACTTGTCCATCTGTTCCTCGGGTGTCCGATGCGTCATTGAATGTCTACGACGCGCGAGAGGCTCGCGACAACGTCGTAGCCATCCCATACGATATTCATATCCAGCGCGCGCCCGATCGGCACGACGCGGTCGATGCCACGCAGCCGCCGCGAGACGACGAAATCCTGCAACTGCGTCTTGTCGACGCCAAAGTAGGTGAGCGTCTGATAGCGTTCGTTCACGATCGGCGCGAGCTTGTCGAGCGACGCGAGCGTGACTTCGTGAATGGTGCCGAAGTAACCGCGGCATTCGTCCTGATCGGCCGCGACCGCCGACAACTCCACGCGATACAGCAGATTGCCATGCTGACGGATCGCAACGACCTGCTCGTTGTCGAATGCATGGCGGCAAGCCTGCACGTATTTGTCCATCACCTGCACGGGCTCCGGCGTATAGCGCTGAGCAACGTGTTTGACGAGCGCGGGCCAAAGCCGCTCTTTCGCGGCTTCAACGGCGTCTTGCGATCCTATCCATGCAACCAGTTGCGGTGACGAACACGCGGCCTGATCCATCAGATACAAGTCGTTGAACATCTGATGGCAAAGCGTGCGCAAACCTTCGTCGTCGAGAGACAACACGGCTTGCGGTTCCATCACGCACAACGAATAGCGGTCGGAAAACGCGACCTCGCGCGAGCGCGGGCGGCTTGGTAGAGCACGCATATGCTCGACGGTCTGGTCGCCGCCCCACACGAGCCGCGCATCGGCGACGGAGAGCCAGAAGCGGTTCAGCAGATCGTCGCGCTCGAAGCGAGTCAGCAGGATGCAATCGGACAGCGCAGCGTGCCGCTCTTCCTTCAACAAATCTCCGATTGCTTCGACGAGAACTTCTGCGGTGGCGGACGCTCGCGACGGCAAACGCAGCACGCAGGTGTTGCCCGACAGCAGGCCGAACGCGAGCGAAAAGGCGAAGTTCACGGGCACATTCGACGGGCACACATGAAACGACAAGCCGAGGCCCATGCGAACTTCGTCGCGCGAAACAAACTTCGTGGCAAGCTGCGTCAGATTCGCACGACGGCACCAATAGGCGAAGCTGACGACGTCTGGCATCGACCGCGTCTCGGCACGGGCCAGCAACGCGCGCGACAGATCGGCGAGAAACTCCACGCGTGCGGCGTCGAACACCGGCGCGGGCGCATTCGAGATCTCGTCCCGACGGCCAACCAGAATCGCGGTCTTGCCCTGAATCTCATCGGGAATACGTATCACTGCAACCTCTCGTCTCGGCGTTCTGAATCCGGCCGTGCACCTTGAAATAGGTGCCGTGGCGACCGCATGCGCAATCGTCGACACCAACAATCTCTCCTTGATCCTCGCTCAGCAGCGAGTGGCCCGGATAGCTGTGCGGAATAACCGACAACAACTGAATCAAGCCTGGCTTGCCCGGCGGCAGCGCGCTGAAATCGAGCGGATCGCGAATGATCACGTCCGACCACGACGACGCATGCAAATGCCCGTGCTCGCATTCGACGAAGATCGAACCGGTTTGCTCGACCATACCGTAGTAGTTGTGCACACGCGCAACACCGGCAACGTTTTGCAGGCGGCGCTTGAATTCATCGGCACTGACTGCCTTCGATTGAAGCTGCTTCCAGCCGCCGCCATGAATTAGAATGCCGCGTTCGAGAGGCAGCGTCTCGCCGCAGGCTTCGAGCGCCTCAACGAGATGCTGCCAGACGATGAACGTGAAGCCGAACAACAACACGGGCTGATCCCGGTGCTTGTCGAGGAAGCGTCGCGTCGCTTCGAGATTGAGCGACATGTCGTCGTTCAACGCATATTCGACGTCGCGACCGAAAATCGAAAAGCCGAGAATACCGGCAGTGCGCGCGGAAAAACGATAGCGGTCGGCGACCGTCGCGCGGCAGTCGATCACGAGCATCGGCAGCCGCTTCGGCCCAATGAAGTCGCCGACAATGCGCGACAGCACTTTGACCTGAAGCGCCGACGTCTGCTTGTCGAGAAAGATCTGCGACACGTTCTGGCCGCTCGTGCCCGACGATGTCATCGTCTTGATGACTTCGCTTCTGGGCACGCTAAGCAACTGCTCGTGCTTGAAGAGCCGCACGGGCAGAAACGGAAGTTCTTCCAACGTAGCCGCTTCGCGCTTCGCACCAAGCTTGTCGACAATCGCACGGTATTGCGGGCAACCTTCATAGTGCAGCCGCGTGAGGCGCTGCAGTTCGTCCAGCAGCGCAGGCTCCTTGTCCGCCTTCGGAAGCGCGAACACCGGCCATTGCGGGACATCGCTCAGGACAATTGGGTCAGACATTGATAGTCAACCTTTCCTGTGGGTAGGCGCGGCAGTTCCGCCAAGCGGCTCACGGCGACGACTGAAGGATGAAGTCCAAGCGACTTCGCCATGGCGGTCCTGAATTCGTCTGCGACGAAGTCAGGCTTGTCCACTACGTGAATGACCAGTTGCTCGTCGGTACCCTTTGCGGCGCAGGCGAAGCCTTTGTCGGCGGCGATCTGCTCGACCGCATCGAGCGAGATTCGCAGGCCCAGTATTTTCAGGAAGCGATGACGGCGCCCTTCGATGAAGAAACAGCCGTCTTCGTCGATCCGCGCGAGATCGCCGGTGCGCAGCGTGCCGCCGTTCAGATCGCCCAACGCGAGATCGGCGGCCTTTTGCGCATAGCCCATCGACACATTACCGCCCGCGTAGACGAGTTCGCCCACTTCGCCGGGCTCAGCGATCGTGCGTCCGTCGTCGCTCTCGAGCCACAGGCGGCCACCCGGAATCACGCGGCCGATACTGCCTGCCTTGTGCTCGATTTCTTCCGGGTTCAGATAGGCGATGCGCGCGGTCGCTTCCGTTTGACCGTACATCGAAAAGAAGCGAATGCCCTTTGCGCGGCAGATTTCGCTGACCTGGCGAAGCTTCGCCGGGTCCATGCGACCGCCCGCCTGCGTCAACGTTCGTACCGACGGCATGTTGATTCGCGCCAGACGCAGCTTCAGCAAAATGTCGTAGCTATAGGGCACGCCCGCGAAACTCGTCACCCCGTGGTCGTTGATCTGCCGCCAGAACGCGGCGTCCATCAGCGAGCGGTCCGATACGACGAGCGACGCGCCCGCCAGCAAATGGCTGTTGATGACCGACAGACCGTACGAGTAGTTGAACGGCAACGAGGTGATCGCCCGCTCTTCGTGCGTGATGTGCAGATACTCGGCAATCGACGCCGCATTCGCGCGCAAATTTGCGGCGCTCAGACGCACGAGCTTGGGCGAGCCGGTGGAGCCCGACGTCGTCATCAGCAACGCGAGGTCGGGGTGAAGGTCGACGCGTGCCGAATCGGCGCGGCGATACAAACCGTAGGCGCCTTCCTGATGAACCAGCGTGCCGTGTCCCGCACCGGTCGAAGAGAAAATGTACGCCGGATCGTATGTGTCGATCAGGCGATTCAACTGCACCTGATCGAGCCCGCTGCTCAACAGGAGCGGCACAGTGCCGCTCGCGAGCGACGCGAGATAGCACAGCACCGTCGGCAGATCGTTGCCGCCGACGATAAAAAGCAGTTGCCTTGCAGGCAACGCGGTCGCGAGCCGGTCAACGGCCTGATGCAGTTCGGCATACGTGAGCGTGACACCGCTCTCCGTAATGAGCGCGGCGCGTTCAGGATATTGCCGGCTAACGAACCCGGGATTCATAGCTCTACGCCGTACTTCTTGAGCTTGTCGACGCCGATGGTGTACGAGCCGAATTCGATGATGTCGTCGGTCTCCATCATGATGCCGAAGGTGTCCTCGAGCGCCGCGATCATGCCCATGTGGCCGACCGAGTCCCACGCCGGCACGCATTGATAGACGAAAGCTTCGTTCAGCGCGTCGCGCGGAACGGCGAAGCTGTCCATGAACACCTGATCGTATTTATCTCTGTTCGTCATTTATTGCCAATCTCACTTGAAGACCTTGCGGTCGGTATTAGGACGAGCAACGCGCGCGGGGTTGCCCAGGGCGATCACGTCGTCGGGAATGTCGGAGTACACGACCGATCCCATGCCGACGATTGAATTCGAGCCGATGCGCACGCCCTCCTTGATCAACGCGCCCATGCCGAGGTAGCTGTTCGCGCCGATCACGCACGCGCCGCCGATGTTGACCATCGACGAGACGACGGTGTTTTCGCCGACCTGTACGTCATGGCCGACGATCGACATGGTGTTCACGCAAACATTGCGGCCAAGTTGCGCGTCGCTGGAAATGGAGCACAGCGGCGTGACTACGAGGCCTTCGCCGAGCGATGCGGTGTCGGCGACGAGCGAGCTGACGTCGATCACCTGGCCCAGGCGGGCACCGGCTTCGCGCAGCTTATCGCCGAGCTTTTCGCGGCCTGCCGGCTCGCCCACGGCGATCACGAATTCGGCCTGGTCGAGATGTCCGGCGACTTCCGCATCGTTGAAGCGCAATACCTGGGTGCCGTAGAACGTGCGCTCTTGGCGGATGTCGTCGACGAAGCAGATCTGCTCCCAGCGCCGGCTCACCGCGTTCTGGCGGCGCGCGACGTCCATCACTTCTTTGCCGAAGCCGCCGGCGCCGTACACGAAAAGTCTCAGAGTCACGATTTTGAATCACCCGAACATGAATGCCGGCGTCTCGGCCCGTATGGCGGTTGATGCGGCGAGCCGCTCAAGACCAGACAGATGGGCACCGAGGCCAATGGAACATGGTCGAAATTATGCCGTTGCACCCTCGTTCGCGATTCCAAGAGTTAGCACTGGAAAAGCCTTTAAATCGATGCATTGCGGGACGCTTGAGGCGCGGGGCAGAGGGCTGGGCGGGGGGTGCTCGGCCGTTCGGCGTGGGCGCGCCGAGGGTTGCGTAAGTTCAAGGCTGCGTAGGCTTGGCGGGCTGCGCGCGGCGGCCGGCCCGCGCTGTGTGAGATGGCCGACAGCTGTAGTGCCCCTCCAGGTCGCACGCTGCGGCGCAGATTGCCCGCATTGTGTAAATCACCCGGCGAGGTGCCCGAAACGCCTGCAGCGCCGCTGGAACCTGCCGGGCTACGTCAGGCAGACGGCTGCGCAACGCCTAGCGGCTCAGCGTAATCGCCAGATAAGCCACATAAAGCGCACCGCACACGAGCAGCGCCCACACCGGCGCGCCGCGCTCGCGCGCGTTGATCCGCAGCCACGCCGCCGCAGCTAGCGTGATGACGATGCCCGTGACAACCTCGATTCGCGGCGTCCACGGCGTCAGAAGGATGCCGATCGCCGGCAGCAACGTGCCCTGAAACACCATTGCACCGGTGATGTTGCCGAACGCCAGCGTGTCCTTGCCGCGGCGAATCCACAGGATGCTGTTCACCTTCTCCGGCAGTTCGGTAGCGATCGGGATGATCAGCAGGGAGAGCAGCAGCGGCGAGACGCCGAACGCCTCGGACACGCCCCGAACGCCGTGGATGAAACCTTCGGCGCCCCACACCAGCAAGGCGACCGCGAGCACGAGCTGGACGGCGATCGTCGCCAGGTTGGTCGACACGCCGAGGCGCGCGAGCATCATCTTGCCCGGCGCCTCCGTGCCGTGACCGGCATCCACGAGACTGTTCGACGCGCGGAAAGTCGCCACCACATAGGCGACGTAGACGCCCACGAGTGCAATGCTGAACAGCGCGCGGACGATTCTTTGCTCGTGCGGCACATACATGGCCGCCGCCGCCAGCAGGAACGCGAAAAGAAAATAGTTGAGGTCGCGCGTGAAGCCCGAGCGTTCCGGTGCGACGCGTCCGCCGATGCCCCGTGAACGCAGAACCGCGAGCGTCATGAGGAAGGTGGACAGCGTGGAAAGCATCAGCGGCGCGCCGAGGATCGCGCCGACACCGATTTCCTCATTGACGGCATGATCGGCCGTGCCGCCGATGATTGCGATCAGCGGCACCAAGGTCTCCGGCAACGCAGTGCCGACCGCCGCAAACAGCGAGCCGGTGACGCCTTCCGAGATTTTGAGGCGCTCGCCGAGATGTTCGAGCGCGTTGGTGAAAAGCTCGGCCGCCACCAGAATGACGACGAGCATGACAGCCAGTTCGATGATAAGACCGGTCATGCACGGCTCCCGTCGACCGGAAACGCGCGGCGCGGCGCATGGTGCAGGAGGAAATTGGGTAGGGGACAACGTGATTTCACAGCGGCTCCGCGGTCGGACGTAAGACGAACCAATGACGCACCGCCACCCGTCCGACCAGAACGAAGCAGTGCGCCAATGGTCTCGCCAAACCGACCCGGTCGAACGCGCCATGACCCGTCAGGTCAAGTATGTTGACGCGCTCTCCTTCATGCAATGCGTGAAGGAAGGCTACTCCCCAGTGACCGGGCGATTCTAGCGGGAGTGAGCGCAGCGGACAAGCCTGGGGATGAGGCACCGAAAGGCGCGGCATTGAGGGCGCGGGAAATAAAAAAGGGCTTAGGCGTTGTTTGCCTAAACCCTTGATTCTGAGCCAATGTTATTGGCGCGCCCGGCTGGGATCGAACCAGCAACCCCTGCCTTCGGAGGGCAGTACTCTATCCATTGAGCTACGGGCGCTTTGACACAAGAAACTCGAAAGCGCGGCAAACTGAGCGGATGCGGCGCCAAAGCAAGACCGAAAGGATACCCGGTTTCCGCCATACCGTCCACCGGACGGCCTTCGGGCCCGTTTCCCGTGGTTTCGCGCACCTTTGCGGGACTTCGCGCGATGCGGGTAAACGCCTGCTGAACAGCACGCCGCGGCCCTCGCCGCCGCCGAAAGCTTGCGTCTATAATCGTCCGTGGCCGATCAAGAACAAGAAGTTGCCGTCGCGCTGTACCGCTCACATACCCACGGAGACGAGACAAGCATGAGCGAAGCACCACACGGAGCCCCGATCAAAACCCCAGGACAGCTCATCGCCGCGGTCATCGCCGGGTTTGCTGTGCCGATCATCATCATCGTTCTGCTGGCCTATTACGTCGACAATTCGACGCGCACGGGCGCCGGCACCGACAGTCTCTCCCAAGCCGAGGTCAGTGCCCGCATCAAGCCTATCGCCCAGGTCGACATTCGCGACGCCAACGCGCCGCGCGTCTACAAGACCGGCGAAGAAGTCTACAAGGCGGTGTGCTCGACCTGTCACGCGTCCGGCGCGGCAGGCGCACCCAAGTTCACCAATACTGCCGACTGGGCACCACGCATCTCCCAAGGCTTCGACACGCTGCTGCATACGGCGCTCGCCGGTAAAGGCGCGATGCCGCCACGCGGCGGCACGAGCCCGGACGATTACAGCGACTTCGAAATCGCCCGCGCGGTGACCTACATGGCGAACAATTCGGGCGCAAGCTTCGCTGAACCGGCGCAACCGGCATCGGGCGCGGCGGCCGCGTCCGGCGCAGCTGCCGCTTCTGTCGCGGCCGGCGCTTCTGGTGCAACGGCTGCCGCCGGCGCTTCCGACGCGGGCGCGGCACAAGCCGCCGCCGCAGTGGCGGCAATGGCGAGCGTCCCGCAAGCCGCAGCGCCTGCGTCCGGCGCCACGCAAAGCGCGGATGCATCGCAAGCGGGCAAGGCCTTGTACCAGCAGGTGTGCCAGGCATGTCACGCTGCCGGCGTGCTCAACGCACCCAAGTTCGGGGACAAGGAAGCGTGGGCGGCGCGCCTGAAAGAGCCGATGGACACCGTCTACAACTATGCGCTGCACGGCAAGGGGGCCATGCCGCCCAAAGGCGGCTCGAACGCCTCGGACGCCGACGTAAAGGCCGCCGTCGACTACATGGTCAGTGCCGCGAAGTGACGGGAAGTAACACGAAGTAGCGCGCATTAGTCGCGCATTAATCGCGCATTAATCGCGCGCAAAGACAATTGCGCGCCGCTTGCCCGACAACTAATCCCTGCACCGCAACCACGCGGGCAGGGATTTTTTATGCTCGACGGATTCTTGCGCGCGCGTGCCGCCTTATTGCTCGCCGACGGGAGAGCGAAGGCATCGACAAACGAGAGCGCCGGCGTCGTGCGCGCAAGCTCGGTGAAACGCGCGTGCAATTCCGCCGGCGCAAGCCACGGATAACTCAAGCCTTCCTGCAACGCGTCGAGCAACGCGCCATCTGCATTGGGCACGACGTCCATGCGTGCGATGTGAATATGAAAGCGGCTGACAGCGGGCGTCTCATCAAAAGTCCAGCGGTAGACGCCGTGGCCCACGCGCAACGCGCGGGCGGCGGGTTCACGCATCAGCACGAGCCACGGCAGCGCATCGATCACACCGTCGCGCACCTTCAGCGAGTCGCACACGTAATACGTGCGGCACCGCGTGTACGTCGCGCCGAAATCGGTGACGAGCGTCTTCGTGATCGCGTCTATGCCGACCGTGCGCGCGGGGAAGGTGATTGTCGACGTCGCAAGAGAAATGGTGAGCTCGGCGTCGGAAGCGAAAGCATCCGCCATGCGTTGCGCGCGCGTGTTGTCTTTCGCGTCGATGTAGGCTTCGAGGGCGCGGATGTATGGCGCGAGCGTCGGCGAGGTCATGCGGCGGTCTCCAGTTGACAGGCTCGAAGGTGCGCAAAGGTACTCGAAGGTACATGACCATGCGACCGACCAGCCGAGCCACTGTAGCGCGCCTTTCCACAAAAACCGGTGAAGCACCTGAGGTTAGCGGGGTCTTGCCACGCACGCGCTAACCACGGCATTCAAGGCTTCTGCAGCAGCGCCTTGAGACTCGCGAGCCGGTCTTTCGGCGACATCGGTGCCTCTTCAGGCGTCGGCGGCGGCGCGTCGTCGAGCAGCATTTCAGGGATGAATCGCGACGGCTCGCACACCACCGTCTCACGTGCGCGCTTGCGCTTTTTGCACCAGTTCAGATGCAGACTGCGTTGCGCGCGCGTGATCGCGACATACATCAGACGGCGCTCTTCCTCGATGCGCGCGTCGTCGATCGGCTCGTCGTCCGCGCCGCCTCTATGCGGCATGATGCCTTCTTCGACGCCCACCAGAAACACGTGCGGATATTCGAGCCCCTTCGACGCGTGCACGGTTGAGAGCCGCACCGCGTCCGGGTCTTCCTCGCGGCCTTCGAGCATCGACATCAGCGCGACCGTCTGGATGAGGCCGAGCAGGTTCTTGCCGGTGTCGCCAAAGCCGTCCGCCGTGTCGTAGCCGGTTGCCTCCTGGTTGCCCGAGCCAGCGGATTCATCCGAGCCTTGGGGCTCCGCCTTCGTGCCCTTGCGCTTCAACCATTCGATGAACTCCAGGACGTTCTGCCACTTGGATTGCGCCTGACGTTCGTCGAATGCGTCGTACAGATACGCTTCGTAGTGGATCGCGTCCATCAACTCGTCGAGCAGCGTGCCGGCCGCGTCCTTTTCGGCGCGGTCGGTAAGGCGCTGCATGAAGTCGCAGAACACGCGCATCGGTTCGATCTGACGCGGCGACAAGCGCGCTTCAATGCCGCCCATGTACACCGCCTCGAACAGCGACACCTTCGCTTGACCCGCGAACGAGCCGAGCGCTTCGAGCGTCGTGTTACCGACACCGCGACGCGGCGTGGTGATCGCGCGGATGAACGCGGGGTCGTCGTTAGCGTTCGCAATCAGCCGCAAGTACGCGCAAATGTCCTTGATTTCGGCTTTATCGAAGAACGACTGGCCGCCGGACAGCACATACGGAATCCGCTCGCGGCGCAGCACCTGTTCGAAGATGCGCGCCTGGAAGTTGCCGCGATAGAGAATTGCGTAGTCGCGAAAATTCGCACGGCGCTCGAACTTGTGCGCGGACAGACGAAACACTACGGACTCGGCTTCGTGCTCTTCGTCGTTGCACGGCGTGACGGTGATCGAATCCCCCATGCCGTGCTCGGACCACAGCTTCTTTTCGAAGAGCTTCGGGTTGTTCGCGATCACGTTGTTGGCGGCCGTGAGAATGCGCACCGTCGAACGATAGTTCTGCTCAAGCTTGATCACATGCAGCTTCGGGAAATCCTTGCCGAGCTGTGCAAGGTTCTCGAGCGTCGCGCCGCGCCAGCCGTAAATGGCCTGATCGTCGTCGCCCACCGCCGTGAATGCCGCGCGCGGACCGGCCAGTTGCTTGAGCAATTCATACTGGCAGGCGTTGGTGTCCTGATATTCGTCGATCAGCAGATAACGCAGCTTGTTTTGCCAGCGATCGCGCACCTGCTCGTTGCTCGCGAAGAGTTCAGCGGGCAGGCGGATCAGATCGTCGAAATCGACCGCCTGGTACGCGTGCAGCGTCGCCACATAGTTGCGATAGACGATCGCCGCCTGGTGCTCGTCTTCATTCGCGGCGATCGCGATCGCCTGTTCGGGCATGATGAGCCCGTTCTTCCACAGCGAAATGATCGACTGGATCTTGCGGATAAAGCCCTTGTCCGTCGAGCCGACCTGCTCCTGGATCATGCCGAAGCAGTCGTCGGAATCCATGATCGAGAATTGCGGCTTTAGGCCGACGTGTTCCGCTTCCTGCCGCAGAATCTGCACGCCGAGCGAGTGAAACGTGCACACCGTCAACTGATTGACGGGCACTTTGCGGCCTTCCTTGCCGGGCGTGGTCAGCGTCTTGCCTTCGAGCAGTTTCCCCACGCGCTCGCGCATTTCCGCCGCGGCTTTATTCGTGAACGTGACCGCTGCGATGTGGCGCGGCTCGAAGCCCTTTGCCTCGATCAGGTGCGCGATTTTCTGCGTGATCACGCGCGTCTTGCCGCTCCCTGCGCCGGCGAGTACGAGACACGGCCCGTCAAGGTAACGGACCGCTTCATTTTGAGCGGGATTCAGGCCTGCGGACATCGTCTGTGGATGGGGTAGTGCGGGTTGAAAAGCGGCTGTTCAGACGGAGCACTCGGACGCGCCGTTTGATAGCGGCGCTTGAGGCGCCGCAGCGCAGTATTGCCGGTCGCGAAGCCGGCGCATGCCGCGCGGCGCGCGCTCAGGGAATGCATGCCACGCGTTGCGAGGCTCGCCCGGCGCGCCTCGGTTGGCGCGAGAGGAGCGATGTTAACACGGATGAAATCGGCGGATAGATTCGCTCGACAAATCCTGCGGATCAACCGGCGCCCACCGCTTTGGGAAAAATGGCAGAGCTTCGGCACCTGGCCTGCCGGCGCAATCCCGGTCCCGGCCATGCCACAATGACGGCGTTGCGCGCCGCCGCCGCGGTGGCAAAGCGGCGCGCCGTTTTTGCAGGAAGACACGCATGTCCGCATCGCTGAAAATTGGATTGATGGGTTACGGATTCGCAGGCGCGACGTTTCATGCACCGGTGATCGAGCACTGCGGCCGCGCCAGCGTCGCCGCCATCGCGACCGGCAGACCCGAGACCGCGCTCGCCGACTATCCGCACGCGAAAGTGGTGGCCGATCTCGACGCGTTGCTCGCGCTCCCGGAGATCGACTGCGTGGTTATCGCCACGCCGAACGACACGCACTTCGATCTCGCGCGCCGTACGCTCGAAGCAGGCAAGCATGTGGTGGTCGACAAGCCGGTTACGCTGAGCGCCGCCGACGCTCGCACGCTCGCCAACATTGCACTCGCGCGGGGCAAGCTGTTCGTGCCGTTCCACAACCGTCGCTGGGACGGCGATTTCATGACCGTCCGCGATCTGCTCGCGAGCGGCGAGTTGGGACGCCTCACGCACTATGAATCGCATTTCGACCGGTTCCGGCCCGAAGTGCGTCAGCGTTGGCGCGAGGAAGCGTCGCGCGGCGGCGGGCTGCTGTTCGATCTCGGACCGCACCTGATCGACCAGGCGCTGGCGTTGTTCGGCGCGCCGCAGACCGTGTCCGGGACCGTACGCACCCATCGCGATGACGCGAGCGCGCCTGACTACGTGCATATCCAGCTGGGCTACGGCGGGTTCGAAGTCGTGTTGCACGCCAGCGCGCTGACGGCGATCGTCGCGCCGAGGTTCGCCATTCACGGCACGCGCGGCAGTTACGTAAAGTACGGTCTCGACACGCAGGAAGACCAGTTGAAAGCCGGCTTGCGTCCGGGCGACGAGGGCTTCGCGGCGGGCAATGCCGCAGGCACGTTGCGCGTGCTGGAGGGCGACCGCGAAGTGGAGCGCGAATTGCCGACGCGCAATGGCGATTATGCGGGCTTCTACATCGCGCTCGCCGAGGCGATCCAGCACGGCGTGAAATTTCCGGTGAGCTCGCAAGATGCCGTCGACGTGATGACCATCATCGAACTGGCGGCGCGCAGTTCCGACGAAGGCGTCCGCCTGCCATTCCAGCGGGTTCGTTGAACGGCGTTACAGGCTATTCAGGTGTTGCCGGCGCGGCGCAAAGTGCCGCGCCGGCAATGCTGACAAAGCGGAAAGCAATATAACGTTACAAAAGAGCGGGCCGTCCGGGTCAGCGCTCGTCTGCCGTGATCCGTTGCTACGCCTGTAGCAACGCAAAACCACAACGACTTCACGGAGAGTTCATGTCACGTCCCATCCGCGCCCTCGCCGCATGCGCATTACTGAGTTCGCTCGCCGCCTGTGTGGTAGCACCGCAGACCGAGCCGGCGCCGCGTCCAAGCCCGCAACAGATCGCCGATAAACGCCTGCATCAGGTCGACGGCCGTATCGACAATCTGAGCCGCCGTATCGACAATCGCGTCAATCAAGGCTATTACCCGCCGCCGCAAGGCGATGCATTGCATCATCGGCTGGATGTGATCCGGCGCGAGGCGCACGAGATGGCCGGGCAACATGGCGGCGGCTTATCCCCCGACGAACAGCGCGTGCTGAACCAGGAACTGGACGGCGCGGCGCATGCGATCGGAGAGTAAGGGCGAATAAGGACGAATCAGGGCGAACGAGGACGAATGACGGCGAATAAACCGTTCATTTGACAAGCCTCCGGCCCTCGCGTACATTCGCCGCACGCGTCGGGAGAGCGCGCGGGCCGCTGATTTTCGCAGGCCGCGCCGCCGAAGGGGCACACCCGCAAACTCTCAGGCAAAAGGACCGAACGCGTCGAAAGACCGGCCGCCAGGTAACACACGCAACATCAAGGCGCCGTTTTTCGCACTCTGGAGAGCGGCAGTAGCCGTCTGCATCGCAATGCGTGCAGTCCGGCAAGCTGCCCACCGAAGGGGCGCGCGTTCCGCCGTGACGAATCAACGTCGCCGCGGCAGCGCAATCTCTCAGGTATCGAGGACAGAGGGGCCATGCAGAACCACGCTCGCAGCCAGCAGGCCGCGAGGCGCGGCTCTGCATGGCCTTTTTTGTTTCGCGAGACGCCCGAGGCCCCATGACCGAACTCAAACACACTCCGCTCAACGCCACCCATCGCGCGCTCAACGCTCGCATGGTCGATTTCGGCGGCTGGGACATGCCCGTCAACTACGGGTCGCAGATCGACGAACACCGCGCGGTGCGTACCGACGCCGGCATGTTCGACGTCTCGCACATGTGCGTCATCGACTTCACCGGGGAACGCGTGCGCGGGTTCTTCGAGCATGCGCTCGCCAACAACGTCGCGAAGCTGCAAACGCCTGGGCGCGCGCTGTACTCGTGCCTGCTGAACGCGGACGGCGGCGTCATCGACGACCTGATCGTCTATTACTTCGGCGAAGATCATTTCCGCGTGGTGGTCAACGCGGGCACCGCCGACAAAGACATCGCGTGGTTCACGCAGCTCAACGAAGGCGGCTTTGGTCTGACCATCACGCCGCGCCGCGATCTCGCGATCGTCGCCGTGCAAGGTCCAAACGCGCGTGAGAAGGTTTGGCAAACCGTCCCGGCCATCCGCTCTGCCACCGAAACACTCAAGCCCTTTAACGCCGCGCGCGTCGAATCGACGCCGTTCGGCGAATTGACCGTTGCACGCACCGGGTACACCGGCGAAGACGGCTTCGAGATCATCGTCCCGGCCGATCACGTCGTCGCGTTGTGGAACGCGCTCCAAGCACAGGGCGTGCGCCCGGCGGGTCTCGGCGCGCGCGACACGCTGCGTCTCGAAGCCGGCATGAACCTGTACGGCCAGGATATGGACGACAACATCTCGCCGCTCGACGCCGGTCTCGCCTGGACCGTCGACCTAACTTCCGCGCGCGACTTCGTCGGCAGGAGCCGGCTGGAAGCGGACGGCTCGCGCGCGGCGTTCGTCGGTCTGATCCTGCTGAAGGAGAACGGCAAGGCCGCAGGCGTGCTGCGCGCGCATCAGAAGGTCGTCACGCCGCACGGCGAAGGCGAAATCACCAGCGGCACCTTCTCCCCGACCATGCAGGAATCCATCGCCTTCGCGCGGGTGCCGAAAGGCGTGCAACCGGGCGACACGGTTCATGTTCAGATTCGTGACAAATCCGTGCCCGCAAGCGTGGTAAAACTGCCGTTCGTGCGCAACGGCAAAGTACTCGCAGTGAGTTGAACCATTGTTAGCAGCCGGCGCGTGCGTCCTTTTCCCAATTTTTAGTCCATATCGAATCACACCGCATAGGAGCATCCGATGAGCATCCCGGCCGATCTGAAATACACCGAATCGCACGAGTGGGTCCGCACCGAGGCGGACGGCACGCTGACGGTCGGCATCACCGACCACGCGCAGGAAGCGCTCGGCGACATCGTCTTCTTCGAAGTACAGGAACTGGGCAAGACCGTCACGGCCGGCGATACCGTCGCCGTGATCGAATCGGTCAAAGCCGCTTCGGACATTTACGCGCCGGTTTCCGGCGAAATCATTGAAGCGAACACCGCCGTTGCCGACACGCCCGATTCGGTCAACAGCGCCCCGTATGAAAGCTGGCTCTTCAAGATCAAGCCGGCCTCGGACGCAGCGCAGGATCGTTTGATCGACGCGGACGCGTACTCGAAGTCGATCGGCGCCTGATTCACTTTTATATAACCCGACAGGTGCGGCGCGTCCCTCGCGAAACACACGGGACCGCGCCCTGAAGAAAATCCCTTTGGGGATGCTCCTCCAGGAGACCTTGCGCACAGCGCCAGGTTTCGAACGGTCCAGCACGGACAGCCGCACCGCCAGGAACACCATGAAGCTCGAACACCCGGATCGTCTGATGAACCGCACTCCTCTCTCGCTCGCCGCGCTCGAAGTGCATGACGCCTTCGCTGAACGGCATATCGGCCCGGATGCGGCCGACCAGGAAGCGATGCTCGAAGCCTTGGGCTTCGCGTCGCGCGCCGCGCTGATCGACGCCGTCATTCCAAAGACGATCCGCCGCGCCGAACCGCTGCCGCTCGGCCCCTTCGCACAGCCTAAGAGCGAAGCAGAAGCGCTCGCCGCGCTGCGCGAACTCGCGGACAAGAACCAGGTGTTCCGCTCGTACATCGGGCAGGGTTACTACAACGCCCACACGCCGACGGTGATCCTGCGTAACGTGCTCGAGAATCCCGCGTGGTACACGGCGTACACGCCGTATCAGCCGGAAATCTCGCAGGGCCGCCTCGAAGCGCTGCTGAACTTCCAGCAAATGATCGTCGACCTGACAGGTCTCGCGATCTCGAACGCTTCGCTGCTCGACGAAGCCACCGCCGCAGCTGAAGCAATGACGCTGCTGCAACGCGTGGGCAAGCCGAAGTCGAATGTATTCTTCGTCGCCGACGACGTGCTGCCGCAAACCATTGAAGTGGTGAAAACGCGCGCCACGCCAGTCGGCATCGAAGTGAAAGTGGGCCCCGCAGCGGAAGCCGCGAACGCAAATGCATTCGGCGTGCTGCTGCAATATCCGGGCGTGAACGGCGACGTGCGGGACTATCGCGCGCTGACCGAGGCGATCCACGCAGCGGGCGGCCACGTGGTGGTCGCCGCCGACCTGCTCGCGCTGACCGTGCTTACGCCGCCGGGCGAGTGGGGCGCGGACGTCGCCGTCGGCAACACGCAGCGCTTCGGCGTGCCGGTCGGTTTCGGCGGCCCGCATGCGGCCTATCTCGCCGTGCGCGACGAATTCAAGCGCCAGATGCCGGGCCGTCTCGTCGGTGTGACCGTCGACGCGCAAGGCAATCCCGCGCTGCGTCTCGCGCTGCAAACGCGCGAACAGCACATTCGTCGCGAGAAAGCGACGTCGAACGTATGTACGGCGCAAGCGCTGCTCGCGATCATGGCCAGCATGTATGCGGTGTACCACGGCCCGCGCGGTCTCAAGACAATCGCGTTGCGCGTGAACCGCATCGCCTCGTTGCTCGCCGAAGGCGCGAAGCAGCTTGGCTACACACTCGTCAATGAAACGTTCTTCGATACGCTCACTTTCGACACCGGCGCACGCACGCAAGCGTTGCACGACGCGGCCAAAGCGAAGCGCATCAATCTGCGCCGCGTGAGCGACACGCAAGTCGGCGTGTCGATCGACGAAACGACATCGCGTCGCGATCTCGGCGATCTGCTGGCTGTGTTCGCCCAAGCCGCAGGTGCGAAAGACGCGCCGCAAGTCGACACGCTCGACGCCGCGATCACGGCGTCCAGCACGGCCTCGGTGCCGTCCGCACTCGAACGCACGAGCGCGTACCTCACGCATCACGTATTCAACCGTCATCATTCGGAAACGGAAATGCTGCGCTATCTGCGCAGCCTGTCGGATAAGGATCTCGCGCTCGACCGGTCGATGATCCCGCTCGGTTCGTGCACGATGAAGCTGAACGCGACGTCGGAAATGCTGCCGGTCACGTGGCCCGAGTTCGGCCAGATTCATCCGTTCGCACCGGCTGAGCAAACCGTCGGCTACCGCGAAATGATCGATCAGCTCGAAGAAATGCTGGTCGCCGCAACCGGCTACGCAGCGGTTTCGCTGCAACCGAACGCGGGCTCGCAAGGCGAATACGCCGGCCTGTTGATCATCCACGCATATCATGCGTCGCGCGGCGAAGCGCATCGCAACGTCTGCCTGATTCCCGCTTCGGCGCACGGCACGAACCCGGCGTCGGCGCAAATGGCCGGCATGCAAGTCGTGGTCGTTGCGTGCGACGCGCAAGGCAACGTCGACGTCGAAGATCTGAAGAAGAAGGCCGACCAGCACGCCGACAAGCTCGCGGCGATCATGATCACGTATCCATCCACGCATGGCGTGTTCGAACAGAACGTCCGCGAAATTTGCGAGATCGTGCATGCGCGCGGCGGTCAGGTCTATGTGGACGGCGCGAACATGAACGCGATGGTCGGCTTGACCGCGCCGGGCCAGTTCGGCGGCGACGTCTCGCACCTGAATCTGCACAAGACCTTCTGCATTCCGCACGGCGGCGGTGGACCGGGCGTCGGTCCGGTTGCGGTCGGCGCGCATCTCGCGCCGTTCCTGCCGAACCAGATTTCGTCGGGCTACGAACGCGCGCCCAACGGCATTGGCGCAGTGTCGGGCGCGCCGTATGGCTCGGCGTCGATCCTGCCGATCTCGTGGATGTACATCGCGATGATGGGCGCGAAAAACCTCACCGCCGCGACCGAGACCGCGATCCTCAATGCGAACTACGTCGCGAAGAAACTCGCGCCGCACTATCCGGTGCTGTACTCGGGCCCCGGCGGACTCGTCGCGCACGAGTGCATTCTGGATCTGCGTCCGATCAAGGAAACCAGCGGCATCACTGTGGACGACGTCGCGAAGCGCCTCGCCGACTACGGCTTCCATGCGCCCACCATGAGCTTTCCGGTGCCGGGCACGCTGATGGTCGAGCCGACCGAATCGGAATCGAAGGAAGAACTCGACCGCTTCATCGAAGCGATGATCGCAATCCGTAACGAAATTCGCGCTGTGGAAGAAGGCCGCTCGGACCGGGAAGACAATCCGCTGAAGCACGCCCCGCACACGGCTGCAGTCGTCATCGCGGACGAGTGGAAGCATGCGTATGCGCGCGAAACCGCCGCCTATCCGCTGCCCACGCTGATCGCGAAGAAGTACTGGCCGCCGGTCGGCCGCGCGGACAACGTCTATGGCGATCGCAACCTGTTCTGCTCGTGCGTGCCGGTTGCGCATTACGAGTAACACCCGGCCGTCGCCGCGCGCCGCCCGCAGCCTGTAACGTGCGGTGCGCGGTTCTGTCGCTGGAGGCCGCAAACGGCTAACATCACACACCGAATCAGCCCAACGAGGAGTTTCGCATGGTGCGAAAGGTGCGATTGATGCAAAGCCCGGCCGGGGCAACGCGGGTCCCAACGTGGCGGCACGCATGCGCATGCGTGCTTGCCGGCGCAGCCGTGTTGCTGCCGCTTCGGCATGCGCAGGCGGCAATGAATTTTTGCGCAGCGCCCGCCTGGCAAACCAGCGAGCGCACGAATGCCGATCCCGGCGTCAAGGCATTGGTGAGCAATGTGCTCGCGCATCTGAACGACAAGCCTCACGCGCTAGGCAAACTGCACACGGAAGGCACGCTGCCGCATGAGGGCATCTACGATCAGAGCGTCGAAGCCGAGAAGGATCTCGACCTGTTGCGGGACGCGGCGCTCGCATGGCGCGCCACCAGCGACGACCGGTATCTGAAGCTGGTCGACCGTTTGCTGTACGCGTGGGTCACGACTTATCAGCCGAGCTTCAATCCAATCGACGAAACGCACTTCGAAGGGCTGATCCTCGCGTACGACATGACCGCGAGTGCGCTGCCTGTGAAAACGCGCAACGCGTCGATGGCGTTTCTGACGAAGCTCGCGAACGGCTACATCGCCGATATCGACGACCAGCCGCGTCCTTTGAAAGGCACTTACCGGAACAACTGGCAAAGTCATCGGATCAAACTGATAGCCATGGCGGCCTTCACGCTCGACAACCGCAAAATGATCAATGCGGCGCAGCGTCTCTTTGCCGAGCATATTGGCGACAACATCGAGCCGGACGGCTCCACGATCGATTTCAGCGAACGTGACGCGCTGCACTATGTCACTTACGATCTGCAGCCGCTCGTCACCGCCGCGCTCGCCGCCCGCCGCCACAACCGCAACTGGCTGCCGGAGAAGGGTGCGAACGGCGCGTCGCTGCAAGCCGCGCTGAACTGGCTCTCGCCGTATGCGGAGGGCAGCAAGACGCATGAGGAATTCGTGCATTCGAGCGTCGCATTCGACGCAAAACGTCGCGAAGCCGGCTTGCCCGGCTACTCGGGTCAGTGGGATCCGAAGAACGCGACGGAACTGTTTCATCTGGCGGCGCGTCTCGACGGACGCTATACGCCGATTGCGCTGCGGCTCGCGCCGACGCCACCCGCGTGGCTCGCCGTGTGTTTGCCGATGCCGGCGCGCTAAACCAACTTTCATCAGCAGGGAGCAGTAATGGCAGTCAGCGTGTTCGATCTCTTCAAAATCGGCATTGGTCCGTCAAGTTCGCATACGGTCGGGCCGATGCGCGCGGCGCTGATGTTCGCCCAAGGGCTCGAACGCGATGGGCTGCTGCCGAACACCGCGTCGGTGAAAGCGGATCTTTACGGGTCGCTCGGCGCAACAGGCAAAGGGCACGGCACGGATCGCGGCGTAATGCTCGGCCTGATGGGCGACGCGCCCGACACGGTGGACCCCGACACGATCGCGCAACGGCTAGAAGCCGTGCGCACCACGCGCAAGCTTGCACTGCTCGGCACGCATGAAGTGCCGTTCGTGCAAAAGGATCACATCTCGTTCTACCGGCAAGCGCTGCCCGAACATCCGAACGGGCTCAAGCTGCGCGCGTTCGACGCGCAAGGCGAGACGCTGCGCGAATCGACGTATCTGTCGGTGGGCGGCGGCTTCGTGGTGACGGCCGGCGCACCGAATACCAAGGTTCTTGCCGCCGTCGACCAGTTGCCGCACTCGTTTCGCACCGGCAACGAATTGCTCGCGCTGTGCGGATCGACCGGCAAAAGCATCGCGCAATTGATGTGGGAAAACGAGCGGGTCTGGCACACCGAAGAAGAGACCCGTGCGGGCCTCCTGAAGATCTGGGACGTGATGCAGTCATGCGTGTCGCGAGGCTGCGGCATCAACAATCCGGACGCGGACGGCAACCTGCCCGGTCCGTTTCAGGTGAAGCGCCGCGCGCCGCAGCTGTATCGAGCGCTATCGGGCAACCCTGAGCTTGGGCTGCGCGATCCGCTGTCGATGATCGACTGGATCAATCTCTACGCAATCGCGGTCAACGAAGAAAACGCCGCCGGCGGCCGCGTCGTCACCGCGCCCACCAACGGCGCGGCCGGCATCATTCCCGCGGTGCTGCATTACTACACGCGGTTCATGCCCGGCTCGAACCAGCAAGGCGTGATCGACTTCCTGATGACGGCGGCTGCGATCGGCATCCTGTACAAGTTGAACGCGTCGATTTCCGGCGCCGAAGTCGGCTGCCAGGGCGAGGTCGGCGTCGCCTGCTCGATGGCTGCCGGCGCACTCGCCGCCGTGATGGGCGGCACGCCGAAGCAGGTCGAAAACGCGGCGGAAATCGGCATGGAGCACAACCTCGGCCTCACGTGCGATCCGGTCGGCGGCATGGTGCAGATTCCGTGCATCGAGCGCAATGCAATGGCGTCGGTGAAAGCAGTCAACGCGGCGCGCATGGCACTGCGCGGCGACGGCAGTCATTACGTGTCGCTCGATTCGGTCATCAAGACCATGCGCGAAACCGGCGCGGATATGAAGACGAAGTACAAGGAAACGTCGCGCGGCGGTCTGGCGGTGAATATCGTCGAATGTTGACGCTTGACTGCAGGATGTCCGTTGCCGATCGTTGGTCGGCAACGCGGCGTGTTGCGAAGTGAACGAGACGCGGGCTCCAGGGTCCGCGTTTTTTGTTTGCACGTTTGCATGTTTGCTAGCCGGGCCCGTTGTATGAGCGCCCGTTGCGCTGCGCCGTGACACCGGGTGCGCTCCCAGCGTAAGCTGTCGGGGCGCCGGTCGGCCGATCATGCAGTCGATACCGACGCAACCGCACTCATGCACTGTCTGGAGGCCTCATCGCAATGTCGCAGCCGAATGCTCCCGTTTCCGATACTGCCGCCGCTCGAACCACTGGCGCGCGCCTTGTTGTCGACGCTTTGCTCACCCACGGTGTCGAACGTGTCTTCTGCGTGCCCGGTGAAAGTTTTCTCGCCGTGCTCGATTCATTGCACGACGAAACGGAGCGCATCCAGACCATTGTCTGCCGTCACGAAGCGGCGGCCGCGAACATGGCGGAAGCGATCGGAAAGCTGACCGGGCGCCCGGGCGTCGCGCTCGTCACGCGAGGACCGGGTGCGACGCACGCATCGATTGGCGTACACACCGCGTTTCAGGACTCCACGCCGATGATCCTGCTGATTGGTCAGTGCGCGCGCGAGCATCTCGATCGCGAGGCATTCCAGGAGATCGACTATCGGCGCATGTTCGGTCAGATGGCGAAATGGGTCGCGCAGATCGACGATCCGAAGCGCATTCCCGAATATCTGAGTCATGCGTTCTACACGGCGACTTCCGGCCGGCCGGGCCCTGTGGTGCTGTCTTTGCCCGAAGACGTGTTGAGCGATGCATGCGACGCCGTACCGGGCGCGCCGCGTTATCAGCGCGTGGCCGCGTCGCCGTCAACCGCGCAGATCGGCAAGCTGCGCGAATTGCTGGAGAGCGCGCAACGGCCAATGGTGATAGCAGGCGGAAGCGGTTGGACGCCCGCGGCCTGCGCGGACTTGCAACGCTTCGTCGAGAACTGGCAATTGCCTGTCGGCCTTGCGTTCCGCTTCCAGGACACGCTCGATAACGAGCATCCGAACTATGCCGGCGATGTGGGACTCGGCATCAATCCGGCGTTGGCCCAGCGTATCCGCGATGCCGACCTGCTGCTCGCGCTGGGTCCTCGCCTCGGCGAAGCCACGACGAACGGTTATACGTTGCTCGACATTCCCAAGACGAAGCAGACACTGGTTCACGTGCACCAAGGCGCGGAAGAGCTGGGGCGGGTTTATGCCGCCGATCTGCCCATCGTGTCCGGCATGCCTGAACTTGCGGCAGCGCTCGCGGCGTTGGAACCCTCCGCCCGCACGCTGACGTGGGCGGGCGCGGCGGAAGAAGCGCATCGCGCGTATCTCGAGTGGCGCAAACCTCGGCCCATTCCAGGCGACGTACAAATGGGCGAAGTGATCCAGCAACTTCGCGCGCATCTTCCGGAGGACGCAATACTGACGAACGGCGCCGGCAATTACGCGACGTGGTTGCATCGGCACTTTTCGTATCGTCAATACCGCTCTCAACTTGCGCCCACGAGTGGCGCGATGGGCTACGGCGTGCCGGCCGCGATCGCGGCGAAGTCGCTCTATCCGCAACGCGCGGTGGTCGCGCTGGCGGGCGACGGCTGCTTCATGATGGCCGCGCAGGAACTCGCGACGGCGATGCAATACGACCTGCACGTGCTGTTCATCGTCGTGAACAACGGTCACTTCGGCACGATCCGCATGCATCAGGAGCGGCACTATCCGAATCGCGTACACGGCACCGGGCTCACGAATCCGGACTTCGCGGCATTCGCGCGATCGTTCGGCGCGCACGGCGAAACCGTTGAACGCACCGAAGATTTTCTGCCGGCGTTGCAGCGTTCATTGGAGGCGAAATGCGCGGCGGTGATAGAGATCCGTATGCCGCAGGAGGCGAGCACGCCCGGCGCGACTTTGGAGCAAATTCGGGAGCAGGGAAGGAAGTTGCGCGGGGAGTAAGCGCAACGGCGCGGGGGAAAAGCACCTTCCACGACAATCCATAAAAAAACCCCGCCGAAGCGGGGTCTTCAAGATCGGATCGATCTGCAAAGAAAGGCTTACTTGCCGCCAACGCTTTGCAGGGTCGTCCACTTGCCGTCGACAACCTTGTACAGCGTGATGCCGCCGTTCTTCAGATCGCCCTTGGCGTCGTACGAGAGGTTCGACGACGTCACAGCCGGCATCGACGTCTTGGCGAGCACCGGCAGGTACTTGGCCGGGTCCGTCGAGTTCGCCTTCTTCATTGCCGCGAACATGGCCATTGCGCCGTCGTAGGCGTACGGCGAGTACGTTTGCACGTCTTCGTTGAAGCGCTTCTTGTACTTGGCGACGTAGTCCTTGCCGCCCGGCATTTCTTCCAGCGGCAGGCCGGCGAGCGATGCCACCGTGCCGTTCGCCGCGTCACCCGCGATCTGGATGAAGGTCGGCGTGTGAACCATTTCGCCGCCCATCAGCGGCGCCTTGATGCCGAGCGCCTTCATCTGCTTGACCATGGGTGCTGCTTGCGAATCCGCGCCGCCGTAATAGATCAGGTCCGGATTGGCTGCCTTCAGCTTGGTCAGGATCGACTTGAAGTCCACGGCCTTGTCGTTCGTGTATTCACGATCGACAATCGTGCCGCCCGCTGCCTTCGCCGCCTTCTCGAACTGATCCGCCAGACCCTGGCCGTAAGCCGTGCGGTCGTCGACGATCACGATCTTCTTCACGCCAAGCGTCTTGACCGCGAACGTGCCCGCGACCGAACCTTGCTGCGTGTCGGACGTCATCATGCGGAACGTGGTCTTGAAACCTTGTTGCGTGTATTCAGGCGCCGTTGCCATTGCGATTTCGGGAATGCCAGCGTTCGCGTAGATGCGCGAAGCCGGGATCGTGGTGCCCGAGTTGAAGTGGCCGAGCATGCCCTTGATGCCGTCGTCCACCAGCTTCTGCGCGACGGTGGTGCCGGTGCGCGGGTCAGCCTGGTCGTCTGCCGAGTCGAGCACGAAGCGAACCGGCTTGCCGCCGATCACCGGCTTCGTTGCGTTGATGTCTTCCACAGCCAGCGTGATGCCGTTCTGGAAATCTTTGCCGTAGTGCGCCTGCGCGCCCGTCATCGGACCGGCGAAACCGATCTTCACGTCGTCCGTCGATTGAGCGTTGGCCGTCCCCGCCAGCGACATCGCCGCAACCAGTGCTGCGCCTGCCAGCTGTGTCATCTTGTGTTGCATATCTTCTCCTTGGTACCAGGTGTGGATGGAGCGGCTTTCGGGATCGCCGTTACCGCTTCCGTTCTAATGACCGCCCCCAAATCCTGGCGCATCGCGCCAGGCCCCCCGAGGGGGCGCAAGAAAACTTGGGGCGGCCCGGCGTTTTCTTGCCAGTAATCGATGAGGTTCGCTCAACCGATCGTCATCAAATTCGCATTACCACCGGCGGCTGCCGTATTCACGCTGACCGAGCGCTCCGTCAACAGACGCTCGAGCGCGTAGTCTTCGTCGCCGCTCTCCAGCGCGCGCGACGCGACGCCTTGCACCGACACAATCGGTCCGGGACGCTTCGCGACTTCCTTCACGAGCGTCAGCAATTCGTCGCTGTCGCCTTCGAACAAAACGGCGTCGAACGGCGTCTCCGCGTTCTTGCGCACGCTCGCATAAGACTTCAGCGATGCGGGCAACTGCGTCACCAATTGTTCCCCAGCCGCGCCTTCGAACAACGCTCGATTTCCCGTAGCCAGCACGGCGGCAAACTGCGCGCGCGCACCGCTCGCGGTCGATGCGATACACAACACCGTGCCGCGCGCACCCAGCGTGTAAGTGTTGCGCTCGCCAGTCGGCCCCGACAACACCGCGGTCGCGCCAGCCGGCATATGCGACAGATAACCGTCGCAACGCGCAGCAAGTTGCGGCTCGCGCTCGGCAATCAGCCAGTCGCGCAACGCCGTCAACGCGGCGGACGGATTGTCGCCTTTTTCGGCTGCTTGCGGTACATCTACGATCAGCGCCTGCGCAAGCGACTTCGGCAAGCCTGCAGGACGTGTCGCGAGCAAACGCTGCAGATACAACGCGCCGCCGGCCTTCGGCCCCGTACCCGACAAACCTTCGCCGCCGAACGGCTGCACGCCGACCACCGCGCCGATCACGTTGCGATTCACGTAGATGTTGCCGACATGCGCGCGGCTGATCACGTGAGCAATGGTTTCGTCGATGCGCGTATGGATACCGAGCGTCAGGCCATAACCCGTCGTGCGGATCTGCTCGAGCAACTGGTCAAGCTGACTGCGGCGGTAACGCACCACATGCAGCACGGGCCCGAACACTTCGCGCTTCAATTCGTCGATGCTGTCGAGTTCGATCAGCGTCGGCGGCACGAACGTGCCTTGCGCGCAACCCTCTGGCATCGGCAGTTGCTCGACCTTGCGGCCCTTCTCACGCATTGCCGCGATATGCGCGTCGATGCCGCGCTTCGCGTCAACGTCGATCACCGGGCCGACGTCGGTCGACAGGCGATCCGGATTGCCCACCGTCAGTTCGCGCATCGCCCCCGTCAGCATTTCGAGCGTGCGGTCCGCAACGTCGTCCTGCAAACAGAGAACGCGCAGCGCCGAACAACGTTGACCGGCCGAATCGAACGACGACTGCATCACGTCCGCCACCACCTGTTCTGCGAGCGCCGACGAATCGACGATCATCGCGTTCTGACCACCTGTTTCGGCGATCAGCGGAATCGGTTTGCCTTCCGGGTCGAGACGGCCCGACAGCGTTTTGTTGATGAGACGCGCGACTTCGGTCGAACCGGTGAACATCACCGCACGCGTGCGCGGGTCGGCGACGAGCGCAGCACCGACGGTTTCGCCATCGCCCGGCAGCAATTGCACGGCACCGGCAGGCACGCCGGCTTCGCGCAGAATGCGCACGGCCTGGGCGGCGATCAGCGGCGTTTGCTCAGCCGGCTTCGCGAGCACGGTGTTGCCGGCTGCGAGCGCGGCGGCCACCTGGCCCATGAAAATCGCGAGCGGGAAATTCCACGGGCTGATACACACGACAGGTCCAAGCGGACGATGCGTGTCGTTCGAAAATTCGCTGCGAATCTGAGTCGAGTAGTAGCGCAGGAAGTCGATCGCTTCGCGAATTTCCGACACTGCGTTCGCGAGCGATTTGCCCGCTTCGCGCACCACGAGGCCCATCAGCGTATGCATCTGCGCTTCGAGCAGATCGGCGGCACGCGCGAGGCAATCGGCACGCGCTTCTACGGGAGTTGCTTGCCAGATCGGCGCCGCGGCAACCGCGTGCGCCAATGCGGCGCTCACATGTTCAGCACTCGCTTCGACCACCGTGCCGACGAGGTCGCGATGGTCCGCCGGATTGCGCACGTCGCGCGCATTGCCCAGAACGATCTGATCGTCGGCCAGCATCGGCGCGGCGCGCCACGGATGATTCGCGCTCGCCAGCAACGCCGACGACAGCGACGCCAGACGATGCTCGTTCGACAGATCGAGGCCCATCGAATTGAGACGCTCCGCGCCGTACAGATTGCGCGGCAGCGGAATCTTTGCGTGCGGCGCACCGAGCGGAACGATCTTCGACGCTTCTTCGACCGGATCGGCGATCAGATCCTGGATCGCGACGTTTTCATCGGCGATGCGATTGACGAACGACGTGTTCGCGCCGTTTTCCAGCAGACGTCGCACGAGATACGCGAGCAGCGTTTCGTGCGTGCCGACCGGCGCATACACGCGGCACGGACGGTTCAGCTTGCCTGCGGACAGCGGGCCCGTCACTTCTTCGTAGAGCGGCTCGCCCATGCCGTGCAGGCACTGGAACTCGTACTGACCGGGATAGTAGTTGTTGCCCGCGAGGTGATAGATCGCCGACAGCGTGTGCGCATTGTGCGTGGCGAATTGCGGGTACACCGCGTCGGGCGCGCCGAGCAGCTTCTTCGCGCACGCCAGATACGACACGTCCGTATAGATCTTGCGCGTGTAGACCGGATAGCCTTCGAGGCCATCCACTTGCGCACGCTTGATTTCGGTGTCCCAGTACGCACCCTTCACGAGGCGCACCATGATGCGGTGACGGCTGCGGCGCGCGAGGTCGACAATGTATTCGATCACGAACGGGCAGCGCTTCTGATAAGCCTGCACCACAAAACCGATACCGTTCCAACCGGCGAGCTCCGGATCGAAGCACAGCGCTTCCAGCAGATCGAGCGAGATTTCGAGGCGGTCGGCTTCTTCGGCGTCGATATTCAGGCCGATGTCGTAACGGCGCGCGAGGATCGCAAGCGAACGCACACGCGGCAGCAACTCGCTCATCGTGCGCTCCTGCTGCGAGCGCGAGTAACGCGGATGCAGTGCGGAGAGCTTGATCGAGATGCCCGGACCTTCGTAGATGCCGCGGCCGCCAGCCGCCTTGCCGATCGCGTGGATCGCCTGCTCATACGACGCGTAGTAACGCTGCGCGTCCGCTTCGGTCGTCGCCGCTTCGCCGAGCATGTCGTACGAGTAACGGAAACCGCGCGCTTCGTATTTGCGGCTGTTCGCCAGCGCTTCCGAAATGTTCTCGCCGGTGACGAACTGCTCGCCCATCAGGCGCATCGCCATGTCCACGCCCTTGCGGATCAACGGCTCGCCGCCCTTGCCGATCAGCCGCGTGAGCGCCGACGAAAGGTTCGTCTCGCTGTTGGTCGTGACCAGCTTGCCGGTGATCATCAAGCCCCAGGTCGCGGCGTTGACGAACAGCGACGGCGCCTGGCCGACGTGCGATTTCCAGTCGCCCTTGCTGATCTTGTCGCGGATCAGCGCGTCGCGCGTCGCGCGATCGGGAATGCGCAGCAAGGCTTCGGCGAGGCACATCAGTGCGACACCTTCCTGGCTCGACAGCGAAAATTCGTGAATCAGCCCTTCGACGCCGCCGCCCTTACTCTTGCCGCGCAGCGTTTCGACGAGCTTCGCGGCGAGCGCTTGCACGTCGCCCGCGAGATTGGCCGGCAAGCGGGCCTGACCCAGCAGGAACGGCACGCATTCCGGCTCCGGCCGGCGATATGCCGCGGTGATTGCCGCGCGCAACACCGATTGCGGTTGCACGTTCTGCGCAAAGTCGAGGAACGGATGAGCCGCACCGTCCTCGTCCGGTTCGACCGACGCGCCGTCAGCCATGTCGGCGGAACCTGCCACGCCCGACAGTTCCGGCGGCAGTTGTCCCTGCTCGATCTTTTCCAGGTACGCGAAAATCGCCTGCTTGATCAGCCAGTGCGGAGTGCGTTCGAGGCGGGTGGCGGCATCTCGCAGCCGGGAACGCAGGAGGTCGTCGACCTTGACGCCAAGGGTGGTGCTAGCCATGTTTCCTTCTTCGGATACCAGACGAAATGCTGGCGAAAGACAAAAGTTGGCCGAATCGTACGCCTCCCAATAAAAAGGTGCAACCGACATAGCGAAACGGTTGCACCTTGCTAAATCCCTTGCCCGTTGGGGCTTTCCGCCCGGTCCCCCGTGAGAGGGCGAAGGCCGGTAAGGATCGGTATTTTCCCTGGCCAGATTTCTTTTCTTCGAGCCCTTATCAAACCGGCAGGCGCGCCGTTATAGAGGACATAGCGGGCGCGGGGTCATGCGCGCACAAAAACGGTACGGGGTGAGGACAAGCGAAATGGAAAAGTGGCTGGTCGTATTGGGCATCTGGGCGATGTGCGCAACCTGCGCTGTGCTGTTTATCCGCGGCGCGACGGGCGGCTCAGACAAACGTGATGCGTCCGAAGGTCGGGGACGCGCGACGTCGGCCGCATCATCCGGTGAAGCGCAGGCGGCATTGAACGACTGAGCGCAGCGGCGGCGCGATTAGCTGCGTAGTGTGTCCGGATGCCTGGCCTGGCTGACTTACCGGGGGCGGCTTTGCGGCGCGTTTGTGAGATCTGCCGGCTGTTGCTGCCGGGAAGTGAGAAGTGAACACTGTGAGATCCACCATGCTTTGTTCCAGCGGCTACAGATCTTCCGCACGCTATCGACAACTCGCGGCACGCGGCGCGCACGTTTCGTCGCGGGCATCGGCGGTGTTGGGTACGCGGACACGCACGCGCGCCGCGACTTCCGCCGCAAGCTATTCGAACACGGTCCGAGCGCGCGCCCGGAGCGCGCGCAGCCGCTGTCGATAGTGATTGTTTGCTGATCCGAGTCGCGCCGACGCAAACCGGCAGCAGAGACGCCGGCTCAAATATCGAGCGGGTCGACTTCGAGGTTCCAGCGAAGCACGCCCTTCAACCCGCGCAATAACGGCTGCCACGCGCGCAACGTGGCCTGCAGCGCCGCGCGCGACGCACTTTCTATCAGCAACTGCGCGCGGTGGACGTGCATCACCTTGACGATGGTGAGCGGCACCGCGTCGTAGACGGTCACGCGTTCGGCAGCCGCAATGCCCGTCAATTCGACTGCGGCCTGCTGCAGAAAAGCGAGCGCAGCCTCGAGCGTGCGGCCTTCCGCACGCAGCAACGCCTGATATACGAACGGCGGCAAATGCGCGTCGCGCCGCTCGGCCAGCGTCGAATTGGCGAAGCCGACGTAATCGTGGCGCCCAAGCGCGTGATAAAGCGCATGGCGCGGATACCGCGTCTGCACCAGCACCTCACCTGGCAAACCCGCGCGGCCGGCGCGGCCGCTGACTTGCATCAGTTGCGCGAAGAGGCGTTCGCTCGCCCGAAAGTCGTGGGAAAACAGTGCGGTGTCGGCATTCAGCACGCCGACTAGCGAAACGCGCTGGAAGTCGTGTCCCTTTGCGATCATCTGCGTGCCGACCAGAATGTCGACTTCGCCCGCATGCACGTCGGAAAAGAGCGCCTGCGCGCTGCCTTTGCGGCGGGTGCTGTCGGCGTCGATGCGCAGCACGCGAGCGCCGGGCACCGCGCTCGCGAGCGTTTCTTCGACGCGCTGGGTGCCGCGACCCATGGGTGCAATGTCGACATTGCCGCACTCGGGACATGAGCGCGGAATTCGCGACTCCCAACCGCAATGGTGACAGCGCAGCGCGCGCTCCGGCTTATGTAAAACGACATACGCGCTGCAACGCGGACAACCGGCGACCCATCCGCAGGCATCGCAAGCAAGCTGTGGCGCGTAGCCACGGCGGTTCAGGAACACGAGACTCTGTTCACCGCGCTCTAGCCGCGTCTTCAGCGCGGCAATCAACTGGCCGGACAATCCTTCCACTGAAGCGCGTCCGCGCCGCCGCTCGTCCTCGAGATCGATCAGGCGCACCGTGGGCAGCACTGCATCGGCGACCGCGCGGCGCGACAAGGTAAGCCGCTTGTAGCGCCCCTGATCCGCCTGCCACCAGCTTTCGAGCGACGGTGTGGCCGATCCCAGGACGACCGGCAGGCCAAGCTGCTTTGCACGATAGATGGCGAGGTCGCGCGCCGAGTAGCGCAGCCCTTCCTGCTGTTTATAAGCCGGATCGTGCTCTTCATCCACGACGATGATGGCGAGCCGGGGCAGCGACGCGAGCACCGCGAGGCGCGTGCCCAATACGATGCGCGCGTGGCCCGCATGCGCCGCGAACCAGTTGCGCGCGCGCTCTCCCTCGGCAAGACCGCTGTGCAACGTGACGATCGCTGTGTCCGCAAGCGCCGCGAAGCGGGCGCGGAAAGCCGCTTCGAACTGCGGCGTCAGGTTGATTTCGGGCACCAGCACCAGCGCTTGCGCGTCTGCATTGGCGGCAAGAATCTCGGCGAGCGCGCGTAGATAGACTTCTGTCTTGCCGCTCCCCGTGACGCCATGCAACAGGAACGGCGCGAAGCCGTGCGCGTCGCGAATCGCTTCGACGGCGGCGGCTTGTTCGTCTGTGAGCGTAGGAAGCGTCTGCGGCGGCGTCGGGGTGGCCGCCGCGGCAGGGGGCGCCGTGGCGGCATCGACCACGTCGAGCGCGACCCAGCCCTCGGCTTGCCATGCGGCGAGCGTGGAGATAGCTTTAGGGTGCAGCCCGCGGGCGTCGGCGGCGCTCAAAAACTCGCCGGCGGCAAGCGCTTGCGCCAGGTTTCGCAGCGCAGTCGCGCGCGCGGGCAGAGCGTCGGGCAAGGCCGCGCGGCCTTCCGGCGTGAGCCTGTAGCGCCCTTCCGGCGCGAGCAGCCGTGACCAGCGCGAGGCGTCACGCAGCGCTTGCGGAAGCGCCGGCAACGCCACTTCGCCAAGTCCACGTTGATAGTAATCGGCAGCAAACGAAGCAAGCGCGAGCCATTCAGCCGACAGCGGCGGGCATGCGGTGCAAACGCCGTTCACCGACCTAAGACGATCGGCGGGAACCTCACTGTGACCAGTCACTTCGCAGACGAGGCCGACCACGTCGCGTTTGCCGAACGGCACGCTAACGAGCGTTCCCGGTACGGGCGACTGCGACGAATCGCAGCGGTAATCAAACAGGGTCGGCAGTGGATGGTCCAGTGCGACGCGGACGAACGCTTCACTCATTCGGCTGCGCGGATGCTGGCAAGGGCGAATGGCGTCATTGCGCCGCAGGTGGCAATCGAGATTGCCTCACTCTGGGGAGAGCCGCCGAAGTTAAAGTAAAGCTTCAATTTCGCCGCTAAGTTTTGGATTCCGCTGAACAATTGCTCTCGACCCCGGCTGCCTGTGGATAACTTTGTTGAGAACTTCGCTCCGAAAGCCCGGAAACCGCGCCGCAGCGGCGTTCTGTGGGGTTCCGCACACTTCTTCGGGAAGCCGCCAAACCCTTGCCACGTAAGGCCGAGATCAAATAAATGCGCGTTCTGCAAGGGTCAGGACAGGACTAAAGGTTCTACCGCGCCGCAGCGTGATAAATGTGTATAAGTCAAGTCTTGACAACTGCGAGACCGCCATCTGACGGCCCGCACGGTGCGAATTTTTCCTGAGTGGCAGAGCCCAGCGCGCTGCATCGCAACATAAAACGGCAATTATTACAGCGGTCAAGCCGGTGTGTGCGCGCCGCTGCGAATGGCGCGGCTATGGCGATGGACTTCGTCGACGAGCTCTGCAACGTTTTCCGGCGGCGTGAATTGCGAGATGCCATGACCCAGGTTGAAGACGTGGCCCGGATGATTTCCGAAGCTGTCCAGCACGGCGCGCGCTTCCATTCGGATCGCCGCTGGCGGCGCGAACAACACCGACGGGTCGATGTTGCCTTGCAAAGCCACCTTTGCGCCTACCTGTTCGCGCGCCTTACGCAGGTTGACGGTCCAGTCGAGACCAACTGCGTCCACGCCAATGTCCGCAATCTCATCGAGCCACAGTCCGCCGCCCTTCGTGAAGGTGATCACGGGCACTTTTTCGCCGTCGTGCTCGCGCTTCAGTTGACTGACGACCTGCTGAATATAGTGCAGGGAAAAGCGCTGATAGGCGCCGTCCGCGAGCGCACCGCCCCACGTGTCGAAAATCATAACGGCTTGTGCGCCCGCTTCGATCTGTGCGTTCAGATAAGCGGCAACCGAATTCGCGTTGATCTCGAGAATGCGATGCATCAGATCTGGACGTGCGTACAGCATGGACTTGACCGTGCGGAAGTCCGCCGAGCCGCCGCCTTCGACCATGTAGCACGCCAGCGTCCACGGGCTGCCCGAGAATCCGATCAGCGGCACGCGTTGACGGCCTTGAGCGTCGGTCAGCGCGGTGCGGATCTCGCGAACCGCGTCGGTTACATAGCGCAACGTGGCGTCGATGTCGGGCACCGCGAGTCGCGCCACATCGTCTTCTGTGCGCACAGGGCGTGCAAACGTCGGGCCCTCGCCCGTGACGAACTCCAGACCCAAGCCCATTGCGTCCGGCACGGTAAGAATGTCGGAGAACAGAATCGCGGCGTCGAGCGGGTAGCGCTCAAGGGGCTGCAACGTGACTTCCGTTGCATACGCGGGGTTTTTGGCCAGCCCGAGGAAGCTGCCAGCGCGAGCCCGAGTGGCGTTGTATTCCGGCAGGTAACGACCCGCCTGCCGCATCAGCCAGACAGGCGTGTAGTCAGTGGGCTGGCGCAGCAGCGCGCGCAGGAAGGTGTCGTTCAGAAGTTTATGGGCCACGTTGCGTGCGACTAGGAGCAAAGGGGCATTTTACCGGACAGCGCGCACCCCATCCTGCTTGATGCGGCCAATAACTGTGATTTGCGAACGGTTTGAAGCCCATTTTCCCGGTCGGCGGGAAGCGACGCAACCTGGTCAAACGGCCAATGTTCAAGCGGAACTCTCCTGGCTATTATCCAGCGGCCTGACCATAACAAAGCACAATTAAGGAGACTCAATGAATAAGGCAGCAGTCGCATTGCTCGGCGTCCTGACGGGCGCTCTCATTTACACCGGCGCGGCGCAGGCGCAAGCATCGGCCACCACCGCGACACCTTCCCGGCTCGATGAAATCCCCGCCCGTGGCATCTTGCGCGCATGCACGACGGGCGACTACAAACCGCACTCGTTTTATAGGGCAGACGGTCAGTTCGAGGGGATCGACATCGATATGACCGAATCGCTGGCCAAGTCGCTCGGCGTCAAAGCGGAATTCGTGAAGACTTCCTGGTCGAACCTGATGAACGACTTCGTGGCCAAATGCGACATCGGCGTGGGCGGCGTTTCGCCGACGCTGGAGCGGCAAAAGCGGGCCTTCTTCACCCAGGCGTTTATGGTGGACGGCAAGACGCCGATTGTCCGATGCGACGACGTCGACAAATACCAGACCGTCGCACAGATCGACCAGCCGGGAACGCGTGTAATCGTTAATCCGGGCGGCACGAACGAACGTTTCGCAAAGCAGTTCCTGTCGCACGCATCGATGACTGTTTATCCGGACAACGTGACGATCTTCAAGGAGATCCTCGCCGGCAAGGCCGACGTGATGGTGACCGACGCGTCCGAAACCCTGCTGCAGCAAAAGCTGAATCCTGGCCTGTGTGCCGTGCATCCCCAGAAGCCGTTCCAGTATGGGGAGAAAGCGTGGCTGCTGCCGCGCGGCGATGTCGCGTTTCAACAGTACGTTGACCAGTGGCTGCATTTCGCGCGGGCGACGGGTGAATATCAAGCCGTGCTGGACAAGTGGCTCAAGTGAGGTATTCCGCTCGGCCGCGTTCTTTCCCGGGGTGATTGCGGACGGTCGGCGGCCGCGCCGCTATATAGGGACGGTTTGCCGGTCGCATCATGTAACGGCGGCACGGAAAAGGCCGGCTAGAGGTAAACAAAGGTGAGCGCCAGGTGAATTCGTGAACCGTCCCTTACATTTTTGAAGGTCGCGCGGCGTTTATTGCGCCGCACTCAACTGCGCCGGTCGCTGCGCCCGATTTTCTCTGCACCGGGAACCAGTTGTAACAACAACGGTTTATTGTCGGAAAGATGAACGCGCAACTATTTCATGCGGAATCGACTTAACGCTTTATGCGGCGCTATGCTTCGCGAATATCATTAAACGGTCGTATTAAATTGCCGCGCAGTCATCGGTATATATTACTTTTTTAGCCCTTGAATTCCGCAATAAATCCCTCAGCGCCTTATCTGGCGGGCGTTACAACCTGAAACACTTTGTTACGGCGCTCCTTTGTTAATTCGCCCACAATGCCCTCAACGGTTTCAACACGGATGTGGCTGCGTGCATGGTGTGAGCGGATACGATGCACTTGCCGGTCGGCGTATGCCGAAGCCCTGTAAAGGGGCATCCCTGCTGGGACCGTAGTCGACGCCGGGTCGTCGTCTCAGTCGGTTCCTACATTGGTCTCCTCGCGCTAACCCCGTAGCGTGTGGTTTTTAGCGGGCTCCAGGCCCGCTTTTTTTTCGTCTAGCCAAACGTTTGCGCAGTGCAAGATGGCATGTTTTACATGCTTTTAGGCGCAACTTGCTGTTTGGCGGCGTATGCGGCGGTTGGCGTCGGCAGCACCTCGCTGCGCGGGCCCGCTCCCAAGCAGGTCACCGCGTATCGCGCACTCATGGCTTGGCCGGGGCACGTCAGGCCGTCTTCCCTTCCTGCAACTTCAGTTCGCTGATCATGCGCTCACGCATGACGAACTTCTGCACTTTGCCTGTTACCGTCATTGGCAGTTCGTCGACGAACCGGATGTACTTCGGCACCTTGTAGTGCGCTATCTGGCCATTGCAGAACTGCTGGATCTCTTCAGCTGTGGCCTGTTCACCTGGACGTAGGACAACCCAAGCGCACACCTCTTCGCCGTATCGGCTGTCTGGCACGCCGAAAACCTGCACGCTCTGGATCTTCGGGTGGCGGAAAAGAAACTCCTCGATCTCGCGCGGATAGATGTTCTCGCCGCCACGAATCAGCATGTCCTTGAGGCGACCGACAATGTTGCAATAGCCCTCGGCGTCGAGCGTAGCGAGGTCGCCGGTGTGCATCCAGCCGTCCACGATACTTTCACGCGTTTTCGCCTCGTCGTCCCAATAGCCTTGCATCACCGAATATCCGCGCGTGCATAGCTCGCCGGTTTCGCCCACCGGCACGATGTTGCCTACCGGATCGACTATCTTCACTTCGAGATGCGGCTGAATGCGGCCGACGGTGGTCGTGCGCTTGTCGAGCGGGTCGGTGGTCGAACTTTGGAACGAGACCGGGCTAGTCTCCGTCATGCCGTACGCAATCGTGATTTCGTTGAGGTGCATCCTCGACACGACTTTCTTCATCGTCTCGATCGGGCACGGCGAACCCGCCATGATGCCAGTGCGCAGGCGTGAGAGGTCGAAGGAGGCAAAGTCCGGGTGATCCAGTTCAGCTATGAACATGGTAGGCACGCCATGCAGCGCCGTGCACTGCTCTTGCGCGACGGCCGAGAGTGTCGCGGCAGGGTCGAACGCCTCGCCCGGAAACACCATGTTCGCGCCCACCGAGACGCACGCGAGAACCGCGAGCACCATGCCAAAACAGTGATATAGCGGGACGGGAATGCACAGCGCGTCCTGCTCGCTCAGGTTCATGGCCATCGCGATATAGCGCGCGTTGTTGACCACGTTGCTATGCGTGAGCGTCGCCCCTTTCGGATTGCCCGTCGTACCGCTGGTGAACTGAATGTTGATCGCCTCGTGGCACGAGAGCGTCGCGCCGATCTCGTCGAGCTTCGCGACGTCGAGCGTGGCGCGCCCCTGCTCGATCACGTCCGAGAACGTGAGCATTCCGGGCGTTTCCGTGTCGCACATGCGAATCACGTAGCGCAGATCAGGCAGTCGTGCCGCGTGCAGATCGCCGGGCGCGTGCGTAGCAAGCTCGGGCGCGAGTTGCTGCAGCATTTCGAGGTACATCGACGTCTTGAAGCGCTCCGCCGCGACAATCGCCTTGCAGCCCACCTTGTTCAGCGCGTACTCCAACTCCGCAAGGCGGTAAGCCGGGTTGATGTTGACCAGCACCGCACCGATGCGCGCGGTTGCGAACTGCGTCAGCAGCCACTCAACCCGGTTCGGCGACCAGATGCCGACGCGGTCGCCCTTCACGATGCCGAGCGCCAGGAAGCCGGCGGCCAATATGTCGACTTCTTCGGCGAACTCCTTCCAGGTCCACCGGATTTGCTGCTCACGAAAAACCACCGCAGGCCGGTCGGGAAAGCGCTCGGCGGTGCTGCGCAAAAACTCGCCGATTGTCGCTTCGCTCAAGGGAATCTCTGTCGATCCGCGGACATACGAGAGTCCGTCTTTCGGTTCAATGATTGCGCCTTCGCCTGACACTTGCGTCGCCATGGTGCTGTCTCCGTGAGCAGATCGCCCTATTGAAATGAATTTGAAACCGATTGTGCCACCGGCGGTTGCTTGCGCGGCATCAAGTCTTACCCGCAGCGGCCCAGCGAATTGGATGGCTGTCCATTCTTTGCGGTGGTCCGGACGGCCTCACAATCTCACTTACCTTTCCGTAAACGTCAAGTGAAGGATAAAAAAAGGCAGCCACGCGGGCTGCCTTTTCTCTGATACGTGTTGCTTAGCTCTGACCGCGCAGTTTGCGCAGACGCTGGATCGCAGCAAGCTGAGCCGTCGCGTACGCCAGTTCCGCCTGGGCGGTCGCGTATTCGAGGTTCGAGCCCGTGTTCTGCAGCGCTTCTTCCGCACGTTTGCGCGCGTCTTCGGCCTTGGCTTCGTCGAGATCCTTGCCGCGAATTGCCGTGTCGGCGAGAACCGTCACTGCACCCGGCTGAATTTCGAGGATGCCGCCGGCGACGAACACAAACTCTTCTTCGCCGTTTTCAGCTTCGATGCGCACTGCACCCGGACGGATCCGGGTGATGAGCGGCGTGTGGCCCGGCAGAATGCCGAGTTCACCTGCTTCGCCCGGCAGCGCGACGAACTTCGCCTGGCCCGAGAAGATCTGCTCTTCCGCGCTGACGACGTCTACTTTAATGGTTGCCATAAGTGTCGACTCCTGTGGCGACCAGGGTTAGCGCTTTGGCGCTCGCTCTGGCCCCGTGCAAGGCTGGGTTAAGCGTAGTGAGAGGCACCGGCTTTGCGGACGACTACCGTGCGGAAGTCATCGCGCGCGAGGCCGGCGCCCGCTTCGTTACACCCGACCTTTACTGGATCTTCTTGGCCTTTTCGAAGGCTTCGTCGATCGTGCCGACCATGTAGAAGGCTTGTTCCGGCAGGTGGTCGCACTCGCCTTCAACGATCATCTTGAAGCCGCGGATCGTTTCCTTCAGCGGAACGTACTTGCCGGGCGAACCCGTGAACACTTCAGCAACGTGGAACGGCTGCGACAGGAAACGCTGGATCTTACGAGCGCGCGCCACGGCGAGCTTGTCTTCCGGCGCGAGTTCGTCCATGCCCAGAATCGCGATAATGTCGCGCAGTTCCTTGTAGCGCTGCAGCGTTTGTTGCACGCCGCGCGTGATCGAGTAGTGCTCTTCGCCGATCACGTTCGGGTCGATCTGACGCGAGGTCGAATCGAGCGGGTCCACTGCCGGGTAGATACCCAGCGAAGCGATGTCACGCGACAACACGACGGTAGCGTCCAGGTGGCCGAAAGTCGTAGCCGGCGACGGGTCGGTCAAGTCATCCGCAGGGACGTACACGGCCTGAACCGACGTGATCGAGCCGGTCTTGGTCGACGTGATGCGCTCTTGCAGCTTGCCCATTTCTTCAGCCAGCGTCGGCTGATAGCCCACGGCCGACGGCATACGGCCGAGCAGTGCCGACACTTCAGTACCGGCCAGCGTGAAACGGTAGATGTTGTCGACGAAGAACAGCACGTCGAGGCCTTCGTCACGGAAGTGCTCAGCCATCGTCAGGCCGGTCAGCGCGACGCGCAGACGGTTGCCCGGCGGCTCGTTCATCTGGCCGTACACCAGCGCGACCTTGTCCAGAACGTTCGAGTCCTTCATTTCGTGATAGAAGTCGTTCCCTTCGCGGGTACGCTCGCCCACACCGGCGAACACGGAGTAACCACCGTGTTCCTTAGCGATGTTGTTGATCAGTTCCATCATGTTCACGGTCTTGCCGACGCCGGCGCCACCGAACAGACCCACCTTACCGCCCTTGGCAAACGGGCAGATCAGGTCGATAACCTTGATGCCGGTTTCGAGCAGTTCGGTCGACGGCGACAGTTCGTCGAACGCCGGGGCCTTCTGGTGAATGCCGCGAACCACGTCCGAGTTGATCGGGCCGGCTTCGTCGATCGGACGACCGAGAACGTCCATGATGCGGCCGAGCGTCGGCTTGCCGACCGGCACGCTGATCGGATTGCCAGTGTTCTTGACGACCGTGCCACGACGCAGACCGTCCGATGCACCCAGACAGATGGTACGGACAACGCCGTCGCCCAGCTGTTGCTGGACTTCGAGGGTCAGTTCCGAACCTTCCAGAATGAGCGCGTCGTAAATCTTCGGCATGTCCGAACGCGGGAATTCCACGTCGATCACCGCGCCGATGCACTGTACGATCTTGCCTTCTACCAAAGCAGTAGTACTCATCGCTTTTCCTTTAGATACTCAATTCTTCACTCGCGCAAAGGCGCTGTTTCGATGGAATCGCCCAGACCGGTTGCCTGGACGGTGCGCCTCGGGGGCGCACGCAAGGCGACATGCTGACCAAGAAGGTCAGACGGCCGCCGCGCCACCGACGATTTCCGACAGTTCTTTCGTGATCGCGGCCTGACGGCTCTTGTTATACACAAGCTGCAGTTCGTTGATGACCGTCTTCGCATTGTCCGAAGCGGCCTTCATTGCGACCATACGGGCCGACTGCTCCGACGCCATGTTTTCCGCGACGGCCTGATAGACCAGCGCCTCGACATAACGCACCAGCAGTTCGTCCACCACTGCCTGTGCATCCGGCTCGTAGATGTAGTCCCACTGGGTGGTCGGCGTCGCGCTCTGCTCGTCCTTGCGCTCGAACTGATCTGCCGCCAGCGGCAGCAGTTGCTCGATCACCGGCTCCTGCTTCATCGTGTTGACGAAGCGCGTGTATGCGAGATACACCGCCGAAACCTTGCCTTCCGAGTACAGGTCGAGCTGAACTTTCACCGCGCCGATCAGCTTTTCCAGATGCGGCGTATCGCCCAGATGCACGACATTCGATACCACCTTGGCGCGCAAGCGGTTCAGGAAACCCAAGCCCTTGGTGCCGATCGCAGTTGCTTCGATCGTCTTGCCCTGGCCTTCCAGTTCCTTGAACTTCTGCAGCGCTGCACGCAGCACGTTGGTATTCATGCCCCCGCACAGACCTTTGTCGGTCGTGACGAGGATGATGCCCGCCGTCTTCGCGCCTTCGTTCGACACCATGAACGGGTGACGATACTCGGGGTTCGCACGGCTCATGTGCGCAGCGATATCGCGGACCTTGTCGGCATACGGGCGAGCAGCGCGCATGCGCTCCTGAGCGCGGCGCATCTTCGATGCGGCCACCATCTCCATCGCTTTCGTGATCTTGCGCGTGTTTTGCACGCTCTTGATCTTGCCGCGAATTTCCTTCATTCCAGCCATTGCTTGCTCCTTGTCGGCCCGAGTTAGTGCTTCAACGCTTACCCGGGTCCCATGCAAAGCGATCGAAGCAGCGCGGGAGCATTTGCATGCGGCCCGCGCCGCTTCAAGGTCCGTTTATGCCTTGCGGATCACTCGCAGATCAATAAGCGCCGGACTTCTTGAAGTCTTTGACGGCCGTGTGCAGCAGGCCTTCGTCGTCCTTCGAGAGTTCCTTGTTGTCTTCGACGCGCTTGACCAGGTCAGCGTGGCTCGACTTCAGATATTCGCGCAGGCCCTTTTCGAACGGCAGAACTTGCGACACTTCCAGATCGTCGAGGTAGCCGTTGTTCGCGGCGAACAGCGAGATAGCGAGTTCCCACACTTGCAGCGGCTGGTATTGCGGCTGCTTCAGCAGTTCCGTCACGCGGCGGCCGCGCTCCAGCTGCTTGCGGGTTGCTTCGTCGAGGTCCGATGCGAACTGCGCGAACGCTGCCAGTTCACGATACTGCGCGAGGTCGGTACGAATACCGCCCGACAGCTTCTTCACCACCTTGGTTTGAGCCGCACCACCGACGCGCGACACCGACACACCAGCGTTAATTGCCGGGCGGATACCTGCGTTGAAGAGGTCGGTTTCAAGGAAGATCTGACCGTCGGTAATCGAGATCACGTTCGTCGGAACGAATGCGGTCACGTCGCCGGCTTGCGTTTCAATGACCGGCAGTGCCGTCAGCGAACCGCTCTTACCCTTGACTTCGCCATTGGTGAACTTCTCGACGTACTCTTCCGAGACACGAGCAGCACGTTCCAACAGACGCGAGTGCAGATAGAACACGTCGCCCGGATATGCTTCACGGCCCGGCGGACGGCGCAGCAGCAGCGAGATCTGACGGTATGCCCAAGCCTGCTTGGTCAAGTCGTCATAAACGATCAACGCGTCTTGACCGCGGTCACGGAAATATTCGCCCATCGTGCAGCCGGCGTACGGTGCCAGGTACTGCATGGCGGCCGATTCCGACGCCGAAGCGGCGACGACGATCGTGTATTCCAGCGCGCCGGTTTCTTCCAGCTTGCGAACCACGTTCATGATCGACGAAGCCTTCTGGCCGATCGCGACGTAGATACAGAAGAGGTTCTTGCCCTTCTGGTTGATGATCGCGTCGACTGCGACTGCGGTCTTGCCGCACTGGCGGTCGCCGATGATCAGCTCGCGCTGGCCGCGGCCAACCGGCACCATTGCGTCGATCGACTTCAGACCTGTTTGGACCGGTTCCGAAACCGACTTACGCCAGATCACGCCCGGAGCGATCTTTTCGATCGCGTCGGTCTTCTTCGCGTTGATCGGGCCCTTGCCGTCGATCGGGTTACCCAGTGCATCGACCACGCGGCCAAGCAGTTCCGGGCCAACCGGCACTTCCAGAATGCGGCCCGTCGTCTTGACGATGTCGCCTTCCGAAATGTGCTCGTACTCACCCAGAATCACGGCGCCGACCGAGTCGCGCTCAAGGTTCAGCGCGAGACCGAAGGTGTTGCCCGGGAATTCGAGCATTTCGCCCTGCATCACTTCCGACAGGCCGTGAATACGCACGATACCGTCGGTCACGGAGATCACGGTGCCCTGGTTGCGAACGTCTGCGCTCGCTTCAAGGCCCTGGATCCGGCTCTTGATCAGCTCGCTGATCTCAGAGGGATTGAGTTGCATTATTCGCTCCTGATAGTCAATTCTGTTGCGTGCCAGCCGCTTCAGCGCGAGGCGCTTCAGGCCGTGAGAGCCGTTTGCATGCTGGCAAGCCGCGCGCGGACCGAGGTATCGAGCACTTCGTCGCCGACCGTCACGCGTACGCCGCCGATCAACGACGGGTCGATCTCGACCGTCGGCTTCAGCTTGCGTTTGAACTTGCGTTCGAGACTTGCGACGAGGTCGTTCAACTGCGCGCCCTCAAGCGGGAATGCGCTGACGATCAGCACATCGGCCGCCCCTTCGCGGGCGTTCTTCAACTCTTCGAACTGCACGGCGATTTCCGGCATCAATTGCAGGCGATGGTTGTCCACCAGCATTTGCACCAGATTCTTCGCTTGCGCGTTGTCCTTGAGCGGCGACTTGACCGCAGCCAGCAGCAGTTCGCTGACCTGGGCGCGGCTTACTTTCGGGCTCGAGGCGATCGACAGCACTTCGGGCAGACGCGCAACCTGTGCCAGCTCCTGCACGAGCGTGGACCAGGCGGCGATGTCACCAGCTTCGGCCACGCCAAACAGCGCTTCTGCGTACGGACGGGCGATGGTTGCAAGTTCGGCCATGATCAGAGCTCGGCTTTCAGTTGATTCAGCAGGTCAGCATGCGCTGCCTGGTCGACTTCGCGCTTCAGGATCTGTTCAGCGCCCTTCACGGCGAGCGCGGCGACTTCACCACGCAGCGTTTCGCGCGCCTTCACGACTTGCTGCTCAGCGTCGGCCTTCGCTTGCGCGATGATGCGAGCGGCTTCAGCCTGTGCTTGAGCCTTGATTTCGTCAGCGACTGCCACGGCGCGTTTTTCGGCGTCAGCGATACGCTGCTGACCGTCGTTGCGTGCCTGAGCAAGTTCCTGGTCGACGCGCTTGTGAGCGGCTGCCAGTTCTGCCTTGCCCTTTTCTGCAGCCGACAAACCGTCGGCGATCTTCTTCGCGCGCTCGTCGAGGGCGTTGATCAGCGGCGGCCACACGAACTTCATCGTGAACCACGCGAGGATCAGGAACACGACCATTTGCGCAAACAGGGTTGCGTTGAGATTCACGGTGTTTCCTTAAACGTTGCTAGTTCGGAAAGTGAAACGGCAAGGCGCTCATCGATTCTGTATTCGATCAGCGCCTAAGTGCCCGTTCCGCCCTGCGCCTTTACCAGTTATAGCTCAGGCGCAAACTTCCGAGGAACCTCAGCCTGCCAGCTTCGACAGCAGCGGGTTCGCGAACGCAAACAGCATTGCCACACCAACGCCAATCAGGAACGCCGCATCAATCAGACCAGCCAGCAGGAACATCTTGGTTTGCAGCGGGTTCATCAGTTCCGGCTGACGAGCACATGCTTCGATGTACTTGCCACCCATCAGGCCGATACCGATACAGGCGCCGATTGCACCCAGGCCGATGATGATGCCGATACCGATGGCGGTCAGACCCTGGATGTTGGCGATGAAAGCTTGCATGATCACTCCTTTGTGAAAAGTCTTTTAGAACTGGTTGGAACTGGGATTTGAAAAACTACGATTCTTTAACGACTGCGCGGTTTAGTGCGTGTCGTGTGCCTGGCCGATGTACACCAGCGTCAGCATCATGAAAATGAACGCCTGCAGCAGAACGATCAGGATGTGGAAGATTGCCCACACGCTGCCGGCGATCACGTGGCCGATGAAGCCAAGCACCGTCGTGTCCGCGCCGAAGCTCCAGATGCTGCCGAGCAGGGCAATCAGCAGGAACAACAGTTCGCCCGCGTACATGTTGCCGAACAGCCGCATGCCGAGCGAGACCGTCTTCGCGACGAACTCGATGATGTTCAGTGCAAGGTTCGGGATCCACAGCAGCGGATGCGCGCCGAACGGAGCGGACAGCAGTTCATGCACGAAGCCGCCGGCGCCCTTGATCTTGAAGTTGTAGTAAATCATCAGCGCGAACACACCGAGGGCGATGCCGAGTGTGCCGTTCAGGTCGGCGGTCGGCACGATGCGGTGGTGCGGGATGACTTCGGACAGACCAAGCCAGCCGATCACGTGGCCCGGCAGGTCAACAGGAATAAAGTCGAGCGCGTTCATCAGCGCGACCCAGACGAACACCGTCAGTGCCAGCGGCGCGATGAAAGTACGCGTGCCGTGGATCATCGACTTCGATTGATCCTCGACCATCTCGACCAGCATTTCGATTGCACATTGGAAACGGCCGGGTACACCGGACGTTGCCTTGCGTGCAGCCATGTGCAGGATGAAGATGGTGGCCAGACCGCAAACGATCGACCAGAAGAGGGTGTCCAGATTCCACACGTGGATGTCGAAAATCGACGTCTGGTGTCCGGTGGAAAAGTTCTGCAAGTGGTGCGCGATGTACTCGGACGGATCCATTGCGCGCGTGCCTTCGCTAGCTGCCATATCGTTAAAGCCACCCAAATTGTCGAAAATCGTCTGAGGCCGCCCCGCCGCAATGCTGTATTGCGGGAACGCGCCGGGTGCGGATCCTGTCTTATCCGCACGCTCTCGCCGGCGCCGCGCGCCGGCTTTTGAATCTTGCTGTTACCTGTTGCCTCTTCAGCGCCACGCTAAAGCGATCCAGTACGTCTTGAGCGCGATGAGATAAGTCACGAGCAGCGGAACCCAGCGTACGTCGTGATACCAGAAGGCGATGGCTACAAACATCGCGATCGTTGTCCCCATCTTGAGCGCTTCGCCGATCATCCAGCTCATTGCTGTTTCGGCGCCGCTCAGCGTTCTCAGCCGCGCCGCGAACAATGCGGCCGGCACCCAGCATATCGCCCCTCCCAGGAACGCAGACAGCGCAGCAGCGCCCGGCGGCTCATAGAACAGCCACCATACCAGCGTTGCGCCTAGGGACAAGACCATTTGCGCTGCCACGACCCTTAAAGGGGTGACGCGCGATGGACGGTTCACACTGGGACCAAACAGCTTTTCAGCCTCAGCCCGCGTGAGCGGAACGATATTTTCCTGCTCGGCGTCCCACGGTTCTTCGTGCGTGACTTGCTGAGCGGTAGACGCCTCTGAAACGCTGCGTTTTTCGCGGTGCCCGTCTCGCCCATTTTTCGGCGCTTGATTCGACGTTTTGACCGCCATCGCAGTGTTCCGAAGTCTCGTTCCGGTCAGCGAGCTTTCGCTGCGCTTACGGGGTTGCCGTGCAATTAAATCCGGGCGATTGTAAGCGATAGTTGCAGGCAATTCAAGACTTTAGGCCGTTCAATAAACAGTGCGAAACGACTCCTCGCGATGCGGAAAAGGCTCCCGACGAATGGTCAGCCTGTCAACTGTAAGGCGGTCTTGCAAATGTAAAATGTGCGTGTTCACCGAGCCGTTTTTCGGGTCGTCAAGCTGACTCGCAACTGTTGCAACAGCCGTGTCGAAAACGCAACAGAGCACAATGAGTTTGCCAAGCCGGCGCGGCGCGGCGCCTCCTCTGCAGACTGATCCTCACCGCCACCTGCCGCTTTCGCGCGTCCAGCGCGCGATTTGTCACGGCCGACCAAGTGCCTATTGAGAAATCAAAATTAGTTAGGATTCCATGATATTTGGTCCCTACTCCACGGTCCAAAACCGGTGTCCGGCCGAGCCTACGGGCTCAACGCCCGCGAGTAAAATTGAGCGGCGCTCGACCATCTGTATCCGCGCCGCTCACCGAAGGATCTCGGTCGTCAGACGCTCAAGCCGTGGCGTTTCCGCGCAACCGCACAAGAATACCCTCGAGCGCGTCCAGATCGCCGAAATCGACCAGCACCTGCCCGCGACCGCGTCGGCCGAGCTTGATTTTGACGGTTGCAGCCAGCAGATCGGACAGTTCTTCTTCCAGCCGTCTCGTGTCGCGGCCGCCGTCCGGATTGGCGCGCGCCTTGACCGCGGGAGCCGCCTTCGTGGTCGCCGTCACCAGTTTCTCGGTTTCGCGCACGGACATCCGCTTGTTGACGACTTGATTCGCCAGCGTGATCTGCGTCGCTGCATCGACCGCCAGCAGCGCGCGCGCATGCCCCATGTCGAGGTCGCCGGCAAGTAACATGGTTTGAACCGGTGTCGCGAGGTTGAGCAGGCGCAGCAGGTTCGACACGGCGCTACGCGAGCGGCCGACCGACTCGGCGGCCTGCTCGTGCGTAAAGTTGAATTCGTCGAGCAAACGCTGAATGCCTTGTGCCTCTTCCAGCGGATTCAGGTCTTCGCGCTGGATGTTCTCGATCAGCGCCATCGCGGCGGCGGCCTGGTCGGGCACGTCCTTCACGAGTACGGGGACTTCTTCCAGACCAGCAAGTCGAGCCGCGCGGAAACGCCGCTCGCCCGCGATGATCTCGTATTTGTCCGCCGACACCGGCCGCACGAGGATCGGTTGCATCAAGCCTTGTGCACGTATGCTGGCGGCCAACTCCTGCAACGCGCCTTCGTCCATCCGCGTGCGCGGCTGATATTTGCCCGCCTGCATTTTGCTGAGCGGCAACACGTTCGGCGCGCCGTCAATCACCACCGCCTCGGTGATGTCGGCGCTGCCGCCGAGCAACGCTTCCAGGCCGCGGCCCAATCCCTTCTTTCTTGCTACTGCGTTCATCGTGCTTCCTCGATCCACTTAGGATGCTTGGGGCGCGTCATTCAGTGCGCGCACCCGCTCAATCATTTCCGCGCCGAACTGCACGTAGGCTTGCGCGCCGCGCGACGCCCTGTCGAACACCACGCCCGGCAGCCCATAGCTGGGCGCCTCGGCGAGGCGCACGTTGCGCGGAATCACCGCGTCGAACACCTTGTCGCCAAAGTGCTCCTTCAATTGATCGGAGACCTGCTGCTGCAGCGTGATCCGCGGGTCGAACATGACGCGCAACAAGCCGATCACTTTCAGGTCACGGTTCAGATTCGCGTGCACCTGCTTGATGGTGTTGACCAGATCGGACAGCCCTTCGAGCGCAAAGTACTCGCACTGCATGGGAATCACGACGCCATGCGCAGCGCAGAGGCCATTGAGCGTCAGCAGCGACAATGCGGGCGGACAGTCGATCAACACGAAGTCGTATTCGTTCTCCACCGTCGCAAGCGCGACCTTCAACTGCCGCTCGCGGTTCTGCACGCTGACTAACTCGACTTCCGCTCCCGCAAGTTCGCGGTTGGCAGGCAGTACGTCATAGCCGACGGCTTCGGGACGCATCCTGGCATCAGCCACCGAGACCCCGTCAACCAGCACTTCATAGACGGTGTTGGCGCACGCTGCCTTGTCGATGCCGCTGCCCATTGTGGCGTTGCCCTGCGGGTCCAGGTCGATAAGAAGGACTCGCTGTCCCTGCGCTGCCAGGCTGGCCGCCAGATTGACTGCCGTCGTCGTCTTACCGACTCCGCCTTTCTGGTTCGCAACGCAGAAAATTTTTGCCATCGTTGGAGTGTCCCTTTGCTGCTTGAAGAAGTGATTACGTCGTCTAATTGGAATGGCGTCGTGCGCGAGTGAGGGCGGCTAGTCGCTTTCATCCACAAGAACCGTGACGAGGTGGCGCTCGGCATCAAGGAACGGCACGTCGAGGCGGATGATCTGCTCCACGTGGGCGCCCGCAGGCAACCGCTCGATTTCGTCATCGGGACGCACGCCCTTCATCGCGAGAATGGCGCCCTGCTCTGCCACCAGATGACGGGCCAGTGTAACGAAATCGGCGAGCTCTGCGAATGCTCTGGACACGATTACGTCGAACTTTGCCGACACTTCGGCGCCCGGCCGCAGCGTTTCTACACGCCCGGTCACGACCGAGAGGTTCGTCAGACCAAGTTCGGCCTTCGCCTGCGCCTGGAAGGCCGTTTTCTTGTGAACGATGTCGTTCACGGTCACGCCCCAATCAGGACGCACGATCGCCAAGACGATGCCGGGCAAACCGCCGCCCGAGCCGACGTCCAGCACCGTCCCCGGGTTGCGCTGCACGAGGTGCGGCACGATCGAAAGGGAGTCGAGTATGTGTTGAATCAACATCTGCCGGGGATCGCGAATGGCCGTCAGGTTGTAGACGGCATTCCACTTCGCCAGCAGCGCTACGTAGTCGAGCAGCTTGCCCAGTTGAACATCGCTTAACTGGAGTCCGAGGTCGCCTACGCCATCGGTGAGAAGTTGGTACAGCGCTTCCCGGTCAGCTCCGCTCCTCTTCACCGTCATTGCACCACCGGCTTGTTATCCGGGTCCGGCGCGGCCGTCTTTGCAGGACGACGACCCAAGCCACGCTTGAGATGAACCATCAGCAGAGAGATGGCCGCAGGAGTGATCCCCGAGATGCGCGACGCCTGACCGATGGTTTCGGGACGGAATTGCATCAGTTTCTGCCGGGCCTCGAACGACAGACCTCTCACTTCGGCATAGTCCAAACCTTCCGGGAGACGCGTGCTTTCGTGCGCCTCGTTCCGCTCTATTTCGTCCGCCTGCCGGTCGATGTAGCCCTGATACTTGATACCGATCTCGATCTGTTCCTTGATCTGAGCCAGCAGTACGTCATCGTCGGCCAGTGTTTCCGGTGCAGCGCACGCGCCGTTTCGCAATGCCGATACGCCGTCGTAAGTCACGCCGGGTCTGCGCAGCAAGTCCGCGAGGCTGTATTCGTGGTCGATTGGCTTGCCCAGCAAGGCCGTCGATTCATCCGCTGACAGCGTTTTTGGGTTCACCCAGGTCGTGCGGAGCCGCTCTGTTTCACGTGAAACAGCGTCGCGCTTGCGGCTGAATGCATCCCAACGCACATCGTCAACGACGCCAAGCTCGCGGCCAATCTCCGTCAGCCGCATATCGGCGTTATCTTCACGGAGACTCAGTCTGTACTCCGCCCGGCTCGTGAACATGCGGTAAGGCTCCGAAACGCCACGAGTCACCAGATCGTCAACCAGCACGCCCAAGTAGGCCTGATCCCGACGCGGGCACCACGCTTCCTTGCCCTGAACGAACAGGCCAGCGTTGATACCGGCCAAGAGGCCTTGCGCCGCCGCCTCTTCATAGCCGGTGGTGCCGTTGATCTGCCCCGCAAAGAACAGGCCGTTGATCACTTTGGTTTCCAGCGACGCCTTAAGCCCGCGCGGATCGAAGTAATCATATTCAATTGCATAGCCAGGACGGAGGATGTGCGCGTGCTCCAAGCCGCGCATGGACCGTACGAGTTCCAGTTGCACATCGAACGGCAGGCTCGTCGATATCCCGTTCGGATAGAACTCGTTCGTGGTCAGCCCTTCCGGTTCCAAAAAGATCTGGTGCGATTCCTTCGACGCGAAGCGGTGAATCTTGTCCTCGATGGAAGGGCAATACCGTGGCCCTACCCCTTCGATCACGCCCGTGTACATGGGCGACCGATCTAGCCCGCCCCGGATAATGTCGTGCGTGCGCTCGTTGGTATGTGTGACCCAACACGGCACTTGGCGCGGATGCTGTTCAGCGCGGCCGATAAACGAAAAGACCGGCACTGGGTCAAGATCGCCGGGCTGTTCCTCGAGTTGCGAGAAGTCGATGGTCCGACCGTCAATTCGCGGCGGCGTACCGGTCTTCAGGCGCCCTTGCGGCAGTTTCAATTCCTTCAGACGCGCCGACAACGACACAGCCGCAGGATCGCCAGCACGACCGCCGGTGTAGTTGTTCAGTCCTACGTGGATCTTTCCGTCGAGGAAAGTCCCCGCCGTCAGCACAACGGCCCGCGAGCGAAAGCGGATTCCCACTTGCGTAACCGCGCCGACCACGCGGTCGCCCTCAACCATCAGATCGTCCACGGCTTGCTGAAAGAGCCACAAATTCGGCTGGTTTTCGAGCCGGTGACGGATCGCTTGCTTGTAGAGCAGCCGGTCGGCTTGCGCACGAGTCGCGCGCACAGCCGGACCCTTCGAGGAATTGAGGATGCGGAACTGGATGCCGCCCTCGTCCGTCGCGGCCGCCATAGCACCGCCGAGCGCGTCGACTTCCTTGACCAGATGACCCTTGCCAATACCGCCGATAGACGGATTGCAGCTCATCTGACCGAGCGTTTCGATGTTGTGAGTCAGCAGGAGCGTCTTATTGCCCATGCGCGCCGAGGCCAAAGCGGCCTCGGTGCCGGCGTGGCCGCCGCCGACGACGATTACGTCAAATTCTGTGGGAAAAAGCATCGCGGATCTCACGCCAGATCGTCGCGTGAGCCTTCAAAGGAAAAAAGTATGGGCGAATTATAACGGGTTCGGTTTCGGCCCGAATTAGGCCGAATCGCCAGACAATAAAAAGCGGCGTGTTTCACGTGAAACACGCCGCTGGGAACTGCAGGTGAGAGTGACTAAGCCGCCTTTTTGGCCAGCCCCAAATAGGTCTCGATAACTCGAGGATTCTGCGCCAAATCCGACGCCGCGCCCTCCAGCGCTAGCTCTCCCGTCTCTAAGACGTAACCATAGTCCGAAATCTGCAGAGCCGCGCGAGCGTTCTGTTCGATCAGAAGCGTCGCCACCCCAGTCTGACGCAGAGCGCTGATGATGTGGAAAATTTCTTTGACGATCAGCGGCGCGAGCCCCAAGCTAGGCTCGTCCAGCATCAGCAGATCCGGCTTGCCCATCAAAGCACGCCCGACCGCGAGCATCTGCCGCTCGCCACCGGACAACGTTCCGGCTGCCTGCTTACGGCGCTCCTTCAGACGCGGAAACAGCTGGAACACCGGCTCCATCTGGTCGAGAAAGTTGCGCTCACCCGCTCGCTTGCGCCGATAGGCGCCGAGAACCAGGTTGTCCTCGACACTCATCGACGCGAAAAGCTCGCGCTTCTCAGGCACCAGGCACATGCCGCGAGCCACGCGCTTTTCCACCGGCACCGCACTGACGTCCTCGCCCTGATACACGACCGCGCCCTTGGCATGACCAGTGGTCGGCAAAGCGCCCATGATCGCGTTCAGCAGCGTGGACTTGCCCGCCCCGTTCGGACCGATTACCGACACAATTTGCCCGGCTCGCACCTTGATGGCAGCGCCGTGGAGCGCCTCGACCTTGCCGTATCGGACAGACAACACGTTCACGTCGAGAATGGGTGCAGCTGCATTCATGATGTTCTCCATTACTCCACTCCGCCAAGGTACGCTTCGAGCACCGCGGGATCCTGCTGCACTTCCTGCGGCAAGCCTTCGGCGATACGCGTGCCGAACTCCATCACGACGAGTCGATCAGTCAGATTCATCACGAAATCCATATCGTGCTCGACGAGCAGCACGCTCATGCCTTCCGCCTTCAACCGACGGAGCAAATCGGCCAGTTGCAGCTTTTCCTGATAGCGCAGGCCGGCTGCCGGTTCGTCCAGCAGCAGCAAGGTGGGATCGCAGCACAGCGCACGAGCGATTTCCAGAATCCGCTGCTGACCCAATGCCAGGCTTCCGGCTTCGTCGTACATATGTTGTTCAAGGCCGACGCGGCGGATCTGGCGGGCGGCTTCGGCCATCAAACGCGCTTCTTCCACGCTGTTCAAACGCACGATGCTTCGCCAGACGCCCGCATGCCCGCGCAAGTGCGCGCCAATCGCGACGTTCTCCAGCACCGTCATGCCGGGCAGCAGCTTGACGTGCTGGAAGGTGCGGCCAATTCCTCGCTTGACGATTTCACGTGAACTCAGCGCGTCGATGCGCTCGCCGCGGAACGTGATCTCGCCACTCGTCGCCTGGAGCACGCCCGTCACGAGATTGAACGTAGTTGATTTTCCGGCGCCGTTTGGTCCGATCAGGCCAATGATCTGCCCTGCTTTGACTTCGAAGCTCACGTCGTTCACCGCGACCAACCCGCCGAACTGCTTGCGAGCCTTGTTGACCGTCAACAGGTTTTCCCCGCCCGTCGGCTTGCTGCGCTGCGGCAAAGCTTCCGCCTGATCCGGCAGATGCGCACGAGGGCCGCGCGGGAAAAAGCGCGCGACGAACGGCCACACGCCTTGCCGCGCATATTGCAGCAACAACACCATCAAAATGCCGAACACGATCACTTCGAAGTTGCCGTTCTCGCCCAACAGTTTGGGCAGCAGCGTTTGCAGATAGTCCTGTAAAACGGTGAGGATTGCCGCCCCGAGCACCGCGCCCCAAACGTGTGACACACCGCCCACCACGGCCATAAACAGGAATTCGATGCCGTGATTCAGACCGAAAGGCGTCGGGTTCACCGCGCGCTGCAAATGCGCATACAGAAAGCCGGATACCGACGCGAGCACTGCGGCGTAGACGAAAATGACCACGCGCATCCACGCCGTATTCACACCCATTGCTTCAGCCATCATGCCGCCGCCGCGTAAAGCGCGAATGGCCCGCCCCGGCCGGCTATTCAACAGATTCTGGACCGACACGACCGCGCCGAGCACGACCAGCCAGATCAGGTAATAGATATGACGGCCGGACTCGAGATCGATACCGAAAACATTCAGCACTGGAATTCCGTTGATGCCGTCGTACTTGCCCAGCATCTCCAGGTTACCGAACAGATAGAACAGCGACAGCCCCCATGCGATCGTGCCAAGCGGCAAAAAATGGCCGGAAAGCCGCATGGTTACGAGGCCGAGAATCAGGGCGATCAGCGCCGTCACCAGCACCCCGGCGATCAGCGCAAGCCAGGGCGAGACACCGAAGCGCGTCGTCAGATACGCAGTTGCATACGCGCCGATGCCGACAAACGCGGCCTGCCCGAAACTCGTCATCCCGCCAATGCCGGTGAGCAGCACCAGCCCGATTGCCACGATCGAATAGAGGCCAATGTAGTTCAGCAGTGTGACCCAATACTCAGGCACGTGAATCGGCTGCGGCAACACCGGCAAGGCGAACAGGACGACGAGGAACAGCCAGAAGAACTTGTTTTTCATGATCCGTTTCATCGCGTCACTCCTCGTCCTCTTCAGCGTGCGGGCTAGCAAGACTGCGCCAGAGCAGCACCGGGATAATCAGCGTGAACACGATCACTTCCTTATAGGCACTCGCCCAGAACGACGAATACGACTCCAGCAGGCCGACGAGGATCGAACCGGCCGCCGCCAGCGGATAGCTGACGAGCCCGCCGATAATCGCCCCCACGAAGCCCTTCAGACCGATCAGGAAGCCCGAGTCGTAGTAGATGGTAGTCAACGGTGCCACCAGGATTCCGCACAGCGCGCCGAGGCCCGCTGCGAGCGTGAACGCGAGGCGCCCCGCTTGCGTCGTGCCGATACCGACGAGGCGCGCACCGAGTCGATTCACCGATGTCGCACGCAACGCCTTGCCTGAAATCGAGCGGTCGAAGTACAGATACAGCGCGCCGATCAGCACAACCGCTGTCCCGACGACCCACAGGCTTTGGCCTGAAATCGACAGACTGCCGACATTGAACGTCGCGTCCGAAAACGCCGTGGTGCGCGAGCCTTCCGCGCCGAACATCACGAGGCCCAGACCGACCATCGCAAAGTGCACCGCCACCGCGACGATGAGAAGCAACAACGTGGTCGCTTCGGCGATCGGCTCATACGCGAGCCGGTAAACGAACGGGCCCATCGGAATCACGATCAGCAGCGTCAGCGCGATTTGCGCGATCATCGGCAGTGGATGCAGGAAGACGCCTTGGGTGAGCGCGTAGACCGCGACCGGGAACAGCAGATACTTGCCGACCAGCAGAGCCAGCGTGCGAGCCGCATGCCGCCGCCGCTCGGCGTGCCGTACGAGCCCCGCCACTTCGACCACGAAGCACGCGGCCCCCATTGCCATCAGCAGCCAGCAAGTGGCCGGAAATTTCTGTGTTTGCAACGCGGCGAGCGTGAGCGCGCCATACGAAACAAACTCGCCCTGCGGGATAAAGATCACCCGCGTCACGGAGAACACCAGCACCAGCGCGAGCGCGAGCAACGCGTAGATAGCGCCCGTGGTGATGCCGTCCTGCGCGAGGATCGCCGCAATTGATAGATCCATACTTCCTCGTCCTGAAGCGTCGAAATCGAAACTGGAAACAGTCGTGGCGGCGCAACCCTCAGCCGTCCATCGAACCGCAATGCCTGAAAGACGACCGCCGCGCTGGAGCACGGCGCGGCGGTCGGTGCCATTGTCGTTGAACACAATGGCAATGCGGCGTCATATGCCGCACTTCGCGAGAGGCGCGTACCGCTTTTGTATTAGTCGTTCTGCAGCTTCCACTTGCCGTCGACGATCTGCACGATCACGCGTGCGCGCTTGTCGAGGCCGTTGTGGTCGGTTGTCGTCGTGTTCATGATGCCGTGCGAGACCGGCAGTTCCTTGATGCTTTCGAGCGCGCTGCGCAGTGCCACGCGAAATGCCTCGGTGCCCGGCTGTGCGGTCTTCAGCGCTTCGGGAATCGCACGCTGCAGCATCTGGCCGGCGTCCCATGCGTGCCCGCCGAACGTCGCGACCGAACCGGCGCCATACGCTTTCTCGTACGCAGCCTTATAAGCCAGCGAGGACTTCTTCACCGGATTCGATTCGGGCAATTGATCGGCGACGAGGATCGGACCAGCCGGCAGAATCTCGCCTTCGCAGTCCTTGGCGCAAACGCGCAGGAAGTCATTGTTGGCCACGCCGTGCGTCTGATAAACCTTGCCCTTGTAGCCGCGCTCCTTGAGCGTCTTCGCCGGCAGCGCCGACGGTGTACCCGAGCCCGCGATCAACACTGCGTCGGGATTGGCACCCATTGTCTTCAGCACCTGGCCGGTCACCGACGCGTCCGTGCGATTGAATCGCTCGTTGGAAACGATCTTCAGATTGTGTGCATTCGCCGCGGCGGTGAATACGTTGTTCCAGCTGTCGCCGTATGCATCCGCGAAGCCGATGAAACCCACCGTCTTCACGCCGTGATGCTCCATGTAATCAGCAATCGCGTCGGCCATCAGACTGTCGTTCTGCGGCGGTTTGAAGGCCCAAGCACGCTTCGCGTCCATTGGCGAAATGATCGCGGCAGACGCGGCGAGCGAGATCACCGGCGTCTTGCCCTCGGAAGCGGGATCGAGCATGGCGAGAGAATTCGGTGTGACGGTCGAGCCGATAATTGCGTCGACGTGGTCTTCGTCGATCAGCTTGCGCGTGTTCTGCACGGCCTTGCCGGTGTCCGATGCATCGTCGAGGATGATGTACTGCACCGTCTTGCCGCCGATCTCCTTCGGCAGCAACGCGATCGTATTCTTTTCAGGAATCCCGAGCGATGCAGCCGGACCCGTGGTGGATAGCGTTACGCCGATCTTCACCTGACCGATGGCGGCGCCCGCGCCGCACATCAACGCCATCGCGATGCCGGTGCGTACCCATTGTTTTGTCTTTGTCATTGCAAGTCTCCAAACGCTGCGAAGCGCGTATCTGTTATCCGGCTCATGGGCCGGGTGTCTGAATCTAGTTATCGGATCCGGGCGTGCCAAGCATGGTTTTCCCTGCCGAACACGCATGCCTTCTCCGTCTTTTATGTCACTCCCTGCTGCCTGCCGTCACTGCCTGCTGCTGCGATTCCTGAGTGCCTCGCCGAGCCGGCGGACACAAAACACTAACATGTTAGTAGTATTGCGTTGTGCATCGTTGACGGTCAATAGACTGCAACGCAAATGCGGGTTTGTCCTGAAGCCGCATAGCCACAAGTCTCGTGCGAAGCGGGCAATAAAAAAGACGCGTCGGACTGCACGCGTCTTTTGTTATGAGGTCCCCTATCGCTTTGCCTTCGCTCAGTCGCCGGACAACTTCCACTTGCCGCCGACAATCTCCACCATGACGCGCGCCCGCTGATCGAGACCGGCATGGTCGTTCGCGCTCATGTTGAAGATACCGTGCGACGCCGGCAGCTCTTTGGTTCCTTCGAGCGCTGCACGCAGCGCCTCGCGGAACGCCGGCGTGCCGGGCTGGCCTTTCTTCAGTGCGAGCGGAATAGCGCGTTGCAGCAGCAGGCCAGCGTCCCATGCGTGACCGCCGAAGGTGGACACGGAGCCGGCGCCATAGGCGGCTTCATACGCCCGCTTATAGGCGAGCGCGCTCTTCTTCACCGGATTCGAATCGGGCAGTTGTTCAGCAACGAGCAGCGGGCCGGCGGGCAGAAAGGTGCCCTCGCAATCCTTGCCGCACACGCGCAGGAAATCGTTATTCGCGACGCCGTGCGTCTGATAGTACTTGCCCTTGTAGCCGCGCTCGCGGAGCGTCTTCTGCGGCAACGCGGCAGGCGTACCGGCGCCTGCGATCAACACCGCGTCCGGGTTCTGCGACACGATCTTCAACACCTGACCGGTGACGGAAGCGTCGTTACGTGCAAAGCGCTCGTTCGCAACAACCTTGATCTTTGCCAGATCGGCGGCCTTGCTGAATTCCTTGAACCAGCTTTCGCCATAACCGTCGGAGAAGCCGATGAACGCCACCGTCTTCACGCCATGATTGGACATGTGCTGCGCGATGGCGGTAGCCATGAGAATGTCGTTTTGCGGCGTCTTGAAGACCCACGCGCGCTTGGCATCCATCGGCTCGACAATGCTGGCCGCTGCCGCAAGCGAGATCACCGGCGTGGTGCTCTCAGCGGCGACGTCTATCATGGCAAGCGAATTCGGCACGACGGTCGACCCGATCAGCGCGTCTACATGGTCTTCGCTCGTGAGCTTGCGGGCGTTTTTGACGGCCTGAGTCGAATCAGTCGCGTCGTCCAGCACGATGTATTCGATTTTTTGACCGGCCACTTCCTTTGGAAGCAGCGCGACGGTGTTCTTCTCCGGAATGCCTAGCGATGCGGCCGGGCCCGTTGCCGACACAGTGACGCCGATTTTCACATCTGCAAATGCATGGCTGCTCCATGCAGCCGAAATGCCCGTGGCGACCAATGCCGCACTGATCCAACGCAATGCCGACTTCATCCCGCTCCTCTATGCCCCGTTAAAACAATTCAGATTAAATTCGCAATTTAAATCCCGACCCAGCGGTCGGTGAATAAGGAGTGTAGCGGACGTGAGCCGCACGCGGCAAGCACTTTGCAGGGCGCCAGCGTGGGAAATGGAGCAATTATCGGAGACATAAAACAGGTCACCGATTTAGCGAAGGAATTGAACGAGGTAAATCAAAAAAGCAAAATAAAAAGCGCTGTTGGATATCAATCCAACAGCGCTTTCGTGTGGGCACTTAGTGCCTCATGTCTCCTCGTTCTCCACCTGCAAATTCGTGGTTCATCAGAACTGCATGAAGGTTAAACGAGCACCCGGCGTGCCACAACTAGCAATTACCCTAGTGGTGCACTGCGGCACTGAATTGGGGCAAGTTTAACCGGCGATGCGGCGCGATACATAAAAATAAGGGCTCAAGCGGTTTGCCGACGTCATACTGCATAGCAGCGAAATTAGATCGGATGCCGAAGCAACGATTCGTGTGACCGCTTTCTCACGCGCGCAGCGGCCGCACGCGCGCGATGATCTCGCCGACAATCCCGCGCCTGAACGCGAGCACGCACGCAATAAAGATCACACCCGTCACGATTGTTACCGACTCACCCAGCGAACGGAACCACTCGATGCCTGTTGTCGACGCGAGCGCGCCACCGATATCGCCGAGCCGATCCTCGAGTGCGACGATCAGTGCGGCGCCGAGCAGCGGTCCGAACAGTGTGCCCATGCCGCCGACAAGCGTCATCAGCACCACCAGGCCGGACATGGTCCAGTAAGCGTCGCTCAAAGTCTCGAAGCCTTGCACCACCACCTTTAGCGAGCCCGCGAGTCCTGCAAGTCCGGCCGACAGAATGAACGCTAGCAGCTTGAAGCGATCCGTATCGTAGCCAAGCGACACCGCGCGCGGCTCGTTCTCCTTAATCGCGACCAGCACCTGACCGAACGGCGAATGCACGATGCGTACGATCAGCAGGAAGGCGAGCACTATCACGGCCAGCACAACAAAGTACAAGGTCACATCCGACGAAAGATCCAGCACGCCGAAGAGCTTGCCGCGCGGCACGCCTTGCAGGCCGTCTTCGCCATGCGTGAACGGCGCTTGCAGGAACACGAAGTAGACCATCTGCGCGAGTGCGAGCGTCACCATCGCGAAATAGATGCCCTGACGCCGGATCGCGAAGATGCCGACGATGAAGCCGAGGAGCGTCGCCGACGCCGTGCCGGCAAGCACTCCGAACTCGGGCGAGAAGCCGAGCGTCTGCATCGCATAGCCGGTGATGTAGCCGGCCGAGGCTAGGAACATCGCGTGCCCGAACGAGAGCAAGCCCGTGTAGCCAATCAAAAGATTGAACGCGGCCGCGAAAAGCGCAAAGCACATCACCTTCATGACAAAGAGCGGATAGATGCCGAGCACGGGCACCGCGAGCAGCACCACCAGCAGCAAGCCGTAGAGTACTTTTCTCTGCATCATTTTTCCTTGCCGAAGAGACCCGCCGGACGCACGAGCAATACGAGCGCCATGATGACGAACACAACGGTCGCCGACGCTTCCGGATAGAACACGCGAGTCAGTCCTTCGATTACGCCGAGCATCAGTCCGGTGAGAATCGAACCCATGATCGAACCCATTCCGCCGATCACCACTACCGCGAACACGGTAATGATCATCGGTTGGCCCATCAGCGGCGAAACCTGGATAACCGGCGCGGCCAGCACGCCGGCGAACGCGGCGAGCGCCACGCCGAAGCCGTAAGTAAGCGTGATCATCAGCGGGACGTTGATGCCGAACGCCTCGACCAGCTTGGGGTTCTCGGTCCCGGCGCGCAGATAGGCGCCCAGCCGGGTCTTCTCGATCACGAACCACGTCGCAAAGCAAACGATCAGCGACGCCACCACCACCCACGCGCGATAGTTCGGCAGGAACATGAAACCGAGGTTGGTTGCGCCCGACAAGGCGGACGGCACGTCGTACGGCTGGCCCGACGAACCATAGATAGAACGGAACACGCCCTCGACGACGAGCGTGAGCCCGAACGTGAGCAACAGGCCATACAGATGATCGAGCTTGTAAAGCCAACGCAGCATCGAGCGTTCGATCGCGACGCCGAACAGGCCGACGATCAGCGGTGCGAGCACCAGCATCGCCCAATACGGCACGCCGAAGTATGAGAAGCCCATCCACGCGAGCATCGCGCCGAGCATGAACAACGCGCCGTGCGCGAAGTTGATCACGTTCAGCAAGCCGAAGATCACCGCAAGACCAAGACTCAGAATTGCGTAGAACGAGCCGTTCACGAGCCCGAGCAGCAACTGGCTCAACATCGCGGGAAGCGGAATGCCAAAGATGTCCATTGAAGCCTTAACCCATCGTCAGGGTGAGATCGGTTGTGCACGATCCGGCCGGCACACGACAAGCGCTCATGACGCCGGCCGCGCGCGGCATATGAAAAGAACCGAAACGGACGGCTGCCCGCCCGCGCGCGGACAGCCAGCCGTCAGTCAGCTCTTCAACCCGCGCTTATTTCCACAGCGCGCAGCGGGTTTCCGACTTCGTCGTGAACGCCTGCTCGCCGGGAATCGTCGCGGTGATCTTGTAGTAGTCCCACGGCTCTTTCGATTCTCCCGGCGTCTTCACCTGCATCAGGTACATGTCGTGGATCATGCTGCCGTCCTGACGGATGTAGCCCTTCGCGTAGAAGTCGTCGATCTTGGTCTTTTTCAGTTGCGCCATGACCTTGTCGGCGTCCGTCGAACCGACTGCCTGCACGGCCTTCAGATAATTCATCGTCGCCGAGTAGTCGGCGGCTTGCAGACTGGACGGCATCTTGCGCATTTTGTCGAAGTAGCGCTGTGCCCACTTGCGCGTGTTCGCGTCCTTGTTCCAGTACCAGCTATCCGTCAGCACGAGGCCTTGCGTGGTTTCGAGACCGAGGCTATGCACGTCGTTGATGAACATCAGCAACGCAGCGAGCTTCATGCTCTTCGTAATGCCGAATTCTTTCGCGGCCTTGATAGAGTTGATCGTGTCGCCGCCCGCATTGGCGAGACCGAGAACCTGCGCTTTCGACGACTGTGCCTGCAGCAGGAACGACGAGAAGTCCGACGCCGACAACGGGTGGCGCACCGTGCCCAGCACCTGGCCGCCGCTCGCCTTCACGACGTCCGACGTGTTCTTTTCGAGCGCCTTGCCGAATGCGTAGTCGGCGGTCAGGAAGTACCACGTCTTGCCGCCCTGCTTCACCACCGCGGAGCCCGTGCCCTTCGCGAGCGCCGTGGTGTCGTACGCATAGTGAATCGTGTACGGCGTGCATTGCTCGTTGGTCAGCGTGTCGGCGCCCGCCCCGATGCTGATGTAGACCTTGTGCTTCTCGCCGGCGACGGTGTTCATCGAAAGACCCGTTGCCGAGTTCGTGCCGCCGACCAGCAGATCGAGGCCCTCGCGATCGAACCATTCGCGTGCACGCGAAGCGGCGATATCGGCCTTGTTCTGGTGATCCGCGTACAGCACCGTGATCGGCTTGCCGTTCACCTTGCCGCCGAAGTCCGCGACGGCCATGCGAATGGCTTCAAGGCCGCCCTGACCGTCGATATCCGCATACAACCCCGACATATCCGTGATGAAGCCGATCTTTACCGCATCGTCAGCCGCTTGCGCGCTGCCTATCGTGATGGCGGCGCCGGCGGCGACCGCGAAACAAACTGAAGCAAGCCGCGCGAGTGGGTTCTTTTTCATTCCTGTCTCCTGGTTCATCGCTTGTGGTTATCAGAGGCAATTGGGCGCGCGCTGTCTATACGCCCAGTAGATCGTGCAGTGTCGGCATCTTGCTTTCGAGTTCACTTGCCCCGAAGTGCTCGACGATCGCACCGTGCTCCATCACATAGAAGCGGTCGGCAAGCGGCGCGGCAAAGCGGAAATTCTGTTCGACCATGACGATCGTGTAGCCGCGCGCCTTGAGCGTCACGATCATGCGCGCAAGCGCCTGCACGATGACAGGCGCCAGTCCTTCCGAGATTTCGTCGAGCAGAAGCAGACTCGCGCCGGTGCGCAAGATACGCGCGACCGCGAGCATCTGCTGTTCGCCGCCGGAGAGCCGCGTGCCCTGGCTCATGCGACGCTCCTGCAAGTTCGGGAACATCGAATAGATTTCTTCGAGCGACATCATGTGCGCCTTGTCGCCAACGGGCGGCGGCAGCAGCAGATTCTCTTCGCACGAGAGGCTCGAAAAGATCCCGCGCTCTTCGGGGCAATAGCCGATGCCGCAATGCGCGATGCGATGCGTGGGCAGGTTGATCGTTTCACGTCCGCCGATGCGGATCGAACCCGTGCGCCGTCCGGTCAGGCCCATGATCGCGCGCAATGTCGTGGTGCGCCCCGCGCCGTTGCGGCCAAGCAGCGTGACAACCTCGCCGCGGTCCACCGTGAGATCGACGCCGTGCAGAATATGGGACTCTCCGTACCACGCCTGCAGACCCGCGATCTCCAGCGCGGGCGCGCCCGCCGCGGTGCCGCTGACTTCGAGGCTTTCGCGCTCGGCAATTGTATTCATGCGTGGGCTCCGGCGAGCGCCGCGTCGGCACTGCCCATATAGGCTTGCATCACGAGCGGATTCTTCGACACTTCTGCATAGCTGCCTTCGGCGAGCACTTCACCGCGTTGCAGAACAGTGATGGTGTCGGAGATGCCTGCGATCACATTCATGTTGTGTTCGACCATCAGGATCGTGCGACCGCTCGACACTTTCTTGATCAACGCCGTGACGCGGTCGACGTCTTCGTGACCCATGCCTTGCGTCGGTTCGTCGAGCAGCATCAGCTCAGGCTCCATCGCGAGCGTCGTGGCAATTTCCAGCGCGCGCTTGCGACCGTATGAGAGCTCGACGGTCAACACGTCGGCGAAATCAGTCAGGCCGACCTGCGTAAGCAGATCCATTGCGCGGTCGTCGAGTTGGCGCAGCGTGCGCTCGCTCTTCCAGAAATGGAACGCGGTGCCGAGCGACCGCTGCAAACCGATGCGCACATTCTGCAATGCCGTCAGATGCGGGAATACAGCGGAAATCTGAAAGGAGCGGATGATGCCGCGCCGCGCGATCTGCGCCGGCCGCTCATTCGTGATGTCCTCGCCGTTGAAGACAATCTGGCCCGCCGTCGGCTCGAGGAACTTGGTGAGCAGATTGAAGCACGTGGTCTTGCCCGCTCCGTTTGGACCAATCAGCGCATGGATCGAGCCACGGCGCACGCGCAGGTTCACGCCGTTCACGGCAATGAAGCCTTTGAACTCACGAGTGAGGCCGCGCGTTTCGAGAATCGTATCGCCGAGAATCATGTTCCCTTCCATACGGAGTAAGGCGAAGCACTACGATCTTACGCGCGAAACCCTGCGCGACTTTTTGGACGGCGGCACCCCGTGCTCGCTCGTTGGCGTGGTGCACCAATCCGGACGGTAATCCTTGGGGCCACACGCAGCATGGCTGCCATTGTCGCGCCAATGATGCAGCGCATTCATTGGGATTTGCACTTAGTGGATGACGCGTGTGAGCGATTGCGCACCGTAGTCTCCGACTGGAGACACGCAAAGCGTGCCGCCCTCGTCACCATGCGTGTCACACAGCGGACATCGACACGGCCTGACCCGCATGCGCAGCAAGGCTGCCGGCCACGCGCGCACGCCGATCCTCGCGGATCATGTCGCTCGCGCGCTCGGCGATCATCAAGGTGGGCGAGTTTGTATTGCCCGATGTGATGGTAGGCATGACCGATGCGTCGACCACGCGCAGTCCGTCTACACCGATAACTCGTAGCCTGTTGTCGACGACCGCGCCGGGATCGTCGGTCGTGCCCATCCTGCATGTGCCGACCGGATGGAAGATCGTCGTGCCGACCAGTCCTGCTGCACGCTGCAGTTCTTCCTCGGTTTGATATTCGATGCCCGGCAATATTTCCCGCGGCTGATAACGGGCCAATGCCGGTGCCGCGGCAATGCGACGCGTGAGACGCAACGCGTTTGAGGCGACATGGCGGTCGTAGTCGGTGGATAGATAGTTCGGCGCGATCAGCGGCGGCGCAGCGGCGTCTGTCGATTCAATATGAATGCTGCCGCGCGAAGTGGGCCGCAACTGGCACACCGACGCCGTAAATGCATTGAACCGATGCAGCGGTTCGCCGAAGCGATCCAGCGAAAGAGGTTGTACGTGATATTCGAGGTCCGGACGCGTGAGCGAGCGATCGTCGGGGTCCGACTTTGCGAATGCACCGAGTTGCGATGGCGACATCGACATCGGGCCGCTTTGAAACAGCGCGTACTGCACGCCGATCATGAGCTTGCCCCACCAATGCGCGGATGCGGTATTGAGTGTGCGGACACCGTCGACCTGATAGGCCATGCGCAATTGCAAATGATCCTGAAGATTTTCACCGACGCCGCGCAGGTCGTTGACTACGTCGATACCAAGGTTCTGCAAACGCGCACCGTTACCAATGCCGGAGAGTTCCAGCAATTGTGGCGAGTTGACGGCGCCCGAACTCAGGATCACTTCGCAACGGGCTTTGGCAAAGTACTCTGTTTCGTTGCCGCGATATTCGACGCCCGTGCAGCGGCGTCCGTCGAATACCACGCGCTGTGTGTGTGCGCCGGTGATGATGGTGAGATTGTTGCGCTTCATCGCGGGGCGCAAAAACGCTTTAGAAGCGTTCCAGCGAATACCCCGCTTCTGATTGACGTCGAAGTAGCCAACGCCCGTGTTGTCGCCGCGATTGAAGTCGTCCGTGGCAGGAATGCCGGTCTCTTGCGCGGCCTTCGAAAACTCTTCGAGAATCTTCCATTTGAGGCGTTGCTTCTCAACGCGCCACGGTCCCCCGGCGCCATGCGATTCGCTCTCGCCCGAGTAGTGATCTTCGCTGCGTTTGAAAACCGGCAGCACGGAATTCCACGACCATGACGCGTCGTTCGTGACGCGCGCCCACTCGTCATAATCTTCGCGCTGGCCGCGCATATAGATCATTCCGTTGATCGACGAACTGCCGCCCAGGACGCGGCCGCGCGGATACGAAAGCGCGCGGCCGTTCAGGCCTGGTTCCGCCTGAGTTTTGTAGAGCCAGTCAGTACGCGGATTGCCGATGCAGTACAGATAGCCGACCGGCACGTGAATCCAGTGATAGTCGTCTTTGCCGCCCGCTTCGAGCAACAACACCTGCACATCCGGATCTTCAGTCAGGCGATTGGCGAGCACGCAGCCCGCTGTCCCAGCGCCGACGATGATGTAGTCGAATTCGCCTTCAAGACGCCGCCCGGAAGACGCGGCTTGCGCGTTGCTCATTGTTCCGTCTCCTAATCATTTTTCCCGGCCTATGTGGAACCGGTTTTTATCGATGCCTTCGGCGCGACAGGATCGCCGCCGCCGAAGGCGAACATCTCCAACTACTTTGCAACCGGCATGGTGAACTCAGCACCCTTCGCGATACTGTCAGGCCAGCGCTGCATGATGCTCTTATAGCGTGTGTAGAACCGCACGCCTTCCTCGCCGTATGCGTGGTGATCGCCGAATAATGACTTCTTCCATCCGCCGAACGAATGCCACGCCATCGGCACGGGAATCGGCACGTTGATGCCGACCATGCCGATCTGAATCTGCCGGGAGAAGGCGCGCGCAATGCCGCCATCCGACGTGAAGAGCGACACGCCGTTGGCAAAGTCGTTGGCGTTGATCAATTCCACCGCAGACGCAAAGTCCGGCACGCGTACCACGCATAACACTGGTCCGAAAATCTCCTCGCGATAGATCTTCATATCAGTCGATACATCGTCGAACAGCGTACCGCCAAGAAAGAAGCCTTTCTCGTGACCGTCCACTCGATGACCGCGGCCATCGACCACGAGCTTCGCGCCCTCCGCGATGCCCGCTTCGATATAGCCGACCACTTTCTCACGATGCACGGCGGTCACCAACGGTCCCATTTCGGCGGCCGATTCCATGCCGTTCATGATCTTCAGGCTTTCTACGCGAGGCATGAGCCGCTCGATCAGTTCATCCGCGATATGACCCACCGCAACGGCGACGGAAATCGCCATGCAGCGCTCGCCCGCCGATCCGTATGCAGCACCGATCAAAGCGTCGACGGCCTGATCGAGATCGGCATCCGGCATGACGACGAGGTGATTCTTGGCGCCGCCCAATGCCTGCACGCGCTTGCCGTGCTTCGTGCCTTCCGTGTGGATGTACTCGGCGATCGGCGTGGAGCCGACAAACGAAACAGCGCTTACGTCGGGATGCACGAGCAGCGCATCGACCGCGACCTTATCGCCGTGCACGACGTTGAACACGCCGTCCGGCAAGCCGGCCTCCTTCAGTAATTCCGCGAGACGGTTCGACGCCGACGGATCGCGCTCCGAAGGCTTCAGCACGAACGTGTTGCCGCAAGCTATCGCGACCGGGAACATCCAGCACGGCACCATCATCGGAAAATTGAATGGCGTAATGCCGGCGACTACACCGAGCGGTTGACGCAGGTTCCAGTTGTCAATGCCACCGCCGATCTGGTCCGTGAAGTCCGTCTTCAACAGATTCGGAATGCCGCATGCGAACTCGACCACTTCAATGCCGCGCATCACCTCGCCCTTCGCGTCTGAGAACACCTTGCCGTGTTCGCGCGTGATGAGTTCCGCGAGTTCGTCGTGATGGCGGTCCAGCAATTCCTTGAACTTGAACAGCACCCGTGCCCGCTTGATCGGCGCGGTCTCGCTCCAGGCGGGAAACGCGGCGTAAGCGGCGGCCACAGCGGCATCCACTTCGGCGACGCTTGCGAGCGGCACACGGGCGGCGACGTCGCCCAGCGCGGGATTGAAGACGTCGCCGAAACGGCCGCTCGTTCCGTCAATCGCCTTGCCGTTGATGCAATGGGTTAGCGCGCGTGTACGGGCGTCCGCGCGGACGCCTTCTTCCTGATATGTCTCGCTCATGTTCTGTCCTCTCGGTGGTAGGCCATTCACAGATGGCTGCTGAGACTCTTCCGCCAGACGCTGGCGTGCTCAAACGCCAGCGTAAGGCGCTTCGCCTCGCGAAATCCAATGAGTAATGCTCAACTGGACCATAAGCGGCGTTAATATCAGTGGATGGATCTGACTCTGCTACGCGCGTTCGTCACGGTTGCACGCGAGGGCAACCTCACGCGTGCTGCGGTGCAACTGCATTTGACCCAGCCCGCCGTTAGCCTGCAAATCAAGCATTTGCAGGAGACGCTGGGCGTGACGCTGTTCACGCGGACCTCGCATGGACTCTCGTTGACCCGCGACGGCCAGGCGCTTCTGCCGCACGCCGAGCGTGCGCTGGCCGCGGCGGGCGACGTGCAACGAGCGGCGCAATCGCTGCGCCAGGAAGTGCGCGGACGCTTGCGCATCGGCACGATTCTCGACCCCGAATTTCTGCGCCTCGGGGGTTTCCTCAAGCAACTGGTGGAGACGTGGCCGCACATCGAAACTGCTTTGCGGCACGGCATGTCGGGCTGGGTGCTCGATCAGGTCCGCGCAGGCGAACTGGACGTCGGCTACTACATTGGCGTGCCTTCCGAAGACGATGCGCGCGATGGGCCCGCCTTCCACACATTGACGCTCACACGGTTCCAGTACCGCGTGCTAGCGCCCGCCGGCTGGAGAGACCGCGTGAAAGGCGCGCGCGACTGGCGCTCGCTCGCCGCCTTTCCGTGGATCTGGACGCCGCCCGCTTCCGCGCACAACCGCTTGCTGTCCCGCGCTTTTGGAGAGGCCGGCGTGAAACCGGTGAAGGTCGCGGAAGTGGATCAGGAGCCGTCGATGCTGGATCTCGTCAAATCCGGCGTGGGCCTGACGCTCGCGCGCGATGCGATTGCGATCGCCGAGGCTCACGCGCACGCGTTGACCATCGTCGAAGGCATTACCGTGCCGACACAACTGAGCTTCATCACGCTCGACGAACGCAAGGACGAGCCGGCGATAGCCGCCGCGCTCAAGCTCATCGAACAGCAATGGACCGGCTGAACGCTTTGCGGCTGCGATATGAGCGGTCCTCATGACAGCGTTCGCGTGAATTCCACCGGATCATGGCGGGCTTAAACCGCGGCGTCACGCAGTTTTTGTTAGATTGACGGTTCTCTCACGCGCGCACGCCATTGGCACCCGCCCTCACCCCTTTCCTTCCAACCGACTCTGTCCTTCCCGGCAGCTTGGCGCCGGTCACTGCACAACCCGCCGACCACTCAATTCTTCGACAGGAGCCTGACATGGCACGCAACATCGAAATAAAAGCCCGCGCGCAGCATTTCGAGCAACTGCGCGAACGCGCGGCGCAGCTCGCGCCGGACACGCCTTTGATCTTCCGCCAGCAGGATTTTTTCTACGACGTGCCGCGCGGGCGCCTTAAGCTGCGCCAGTTCGACGACGGCACGCCCGCCGAACTGATCTTCTATCAGCGTGACGACCGCGACGGGCCCAAGGCGTCGTATTACACGCGCAGTCCTGTGACGAACCCCGAAGCCATGCACGCGCTGCTTGCCACTGCGCTGACAACGCGCGGCATCGTGACCAAGGAGCGGCATGTGTATCTGGCGGGGCGCACGCGCATTCATCTGGATCGCGTCGACGGTCTCGGCGATTTCGTGGAACTCGAAGTGGTGCTCGCGCAAGACGACAATGAAGAAGACGGTCAGGCCGAAGCGCACGCAATGTTCGCGAGCCTCGGCGTTCCGGAATCGGATCTGGTTGCGGTCGCCTACGTCGATTTGCTGAGCCCGGACAGCGCGCCGAAGCAAGTCGCATAAACCACGCGCGGCCACCGTGCGTGCGTCAGGCGGCGGCCGTTCCCGGCGACAGATGGCCAAGCGGCAATGGCCCGTTGCGCTTGAACGTGGTGAGTACGATGTTCGAGCGCACGCTGTCGACGCCCGGCACGCGCATCAGCTTCTTCATCACGAAGGTGGACAGGTAGTTCAGGTCGGGCGCGACGATGCGCAGCAGATAGTCGGCGTCGCCTACCACCGCATGGCATTCCAGCACTTCGGGCAAGGTGTCGATCTGCTGCTGGAATTGCTCGATGATCGAATCGCCATGATGCTTGAGCTTCAGGCTCGTAAAAGCCGTCACGCCAAGGCCCAGTTTCTCGGGCCGCAACACCACCCGATAACCGTCCACGACACCGATCTGTTCCAGCCGCTGCAATCGCCGTCCGATTTGCGACGGCGACAGCGGCACCTGTTCTGCCAGTTGCTGATGCGTTGCGCGCCCGAAGCGCTGCAGTACGTCGAGGAGTGCAAGATCGAAGTGATCGAGTTCTAGCATGTAGGGAATTTCATCGACTGTATTACCGCGTGTTAAAGAATTCGTCGTATTGAAAGGGCTTTGCAGGCGACGCGGGGCTCAAACCTTCAGTTCTACAGGCTATTCTTAAGGCGCACGTAAGAATCCCACGCTTGCTGCGCAAACGCGTCCAAACCATCACGCGTGAGCGTGTTCTGACGCTGTACAATCAGGAGCGCATACGGCTTGGAGAGCGCGCTTGCCTCCTTGCACAGAACGAGTTCGTCTCCGCTCGAAGGTGAGCGGGCGCGCCAGAAGTTGATCGCGGCTTCCAGTTCGTGAATGCTTATCTCGGACATGGCTTCGATTACCGGTGTGCGCCGGCAGGCTGCTCGACGACTGCTTCGTGGCCGGTTACGCCAGTTGGGCACAGCCGCACCACACGCGGTCCGTGTAGCAGATCTGTGCAGCAGGCGCCCCGGCGAACCGCTTGCCCAAACGCCTAAACCCATTGTACTTGAGCGAAATCCATGCGACTCCTTCTGATCGAAGATGACCGTCCCATCGCGCGCGGCATCCAAAGCAGTCTCGAACAAGCCGGCTTCACCGTCGACATGGTCCACGACGGCATTTTCGCCGAACAGGCCCTCACGCAAAACCGGCACGAACTGGTGATTCTCGACCTCGGCTTGCCGGGCATCGACGGTATGACGCTGCTTTCGCGCTTCCGTCAGAGCAATCGCCACACTCCGGTGATCATCCTCACCGCGCGTGACGAACTGAACGACCGTGTGCAAGGCCTGAATTCCGGTGCCGACGACTACATGCTGAAGCCGTTCGAGCCCACCGAACTCGAAGCGCGTATTCGCGCGGTAATGCGTCGTAGCGGCCCGCACGGCGACATGCCGCGTCCGGAAGTGTCGCTGGGCGGCGTGCGTTTGTCGGGCGTCGATCGCCGCATTTTCAACGACGACAAGCCGCTCGAACTGTCGCCGCGCGAATTCGCCGTGCTCGAAATGCTGCTGCTGCGCCACGGCCGCGTGGTCAGCAAGGCGCAACTGCAAGACCACCTCACGCATTTCGGCGGCGATCTCGGCGACACCGCAATCGAGGTCTATGTGCACCGTGTGCGCAAAAAGCTCGAGAACTGCCGTGTCGAAATCGTCACGGTGCGCGGCTTCGGTTATCTGTTGCAGGAAATCCGCCAGGCCGCATAATCGTCGTGAAGGCCGCAATTCGATTGCGGCCCGACGGCGCCGGGCCGGCGCAGCGCACTGCTTGCGCGATTCGCCGGCATCCGGCGAAACTTCACGGCGCGTTGCGCCTGCACTCTTCCCGCGCGTTCGATCATGCCCCAGCCGGCCGCCAATAGTCTGCGCCGCACGCTGCTGCGGCGCCTAGCTGCTCCTCTTTCGCTGCTCGCGCTCATGAGCGGCCTGATCGCCTACTGGCTCGCGTGGCAGTACACGCAGCACGTGGTCGACCGCTCGCTCGCCGACCTCGCGACCGCAATCTCCAAGCAGATCCAGATTGCGGGCCCCGAAGCGCCGATCACCGTGCCGCCGCTCGCGCAGGCCATGTTCTCGGATCCGGTCGAGCATCTCGTCTACCGGATCAGCAATGGCGAAACCGAAATCGCGGGCGATAAGAGCCTTCCGCTGCAAGGCACGAGCGTTCGGCGCATGCATTACGCGTATGTGTTCGAAACCCAGCACCAGGGCGTCACCGTCCGCGTCGCGCAAGTGCGGGTCGATCAGCCGGTCGGCAATCCGATCGTCGTCGAAGTCGGGCAGCCGGTGCACCATCGTTTTCGTATCGCAGCCGAATTCCTCGTCGCCATCATGATGCCGCTGCTGTTGCTGCTGCTCGCCGGCTGGGTGATCGTCTGGCGAGTGGTCAATCAGCAGCTCAATCCGCTAACCGATCTCGCAGACTCGCTGAACCGGCAAACTCATACGTCGCTAGAACCGGTGGACGAAACCTATGTGCCCGTCGAAATCCGGCCACTGACTGGCGCTGTGAACGCGCTGCTTGACCGGCTGAAAACCGCGCTCGACGGCCAACGCAAATTTATCGCCGATGCCGCGCATCAGTTGCGCACGCCGCTCACCGCCGTCAAGTTGCATGCGGAGCAGGCGGCCACTGCCCGAGATCCTCGGCAAACGCTCGCAGCGGTGCGCGAACTGCGTGCGGCGGCCGACCGCGCGGTGCGTCTGTCGAATCAGTTGCTGTCTCTTGCGCGCGCGGAACCGGCCGAGCAGGCTGCACGCTTTGTGAACGTGGATATGGCCGCGCTCGCGTTCGACACCGGCGCGGAATGGGTGCCGCGTGCATTGACCTCGCACATCGACCTGGGTTTTCAACGGCTCGACGACCCGACCAACGACCATCCGTTGATCGCGCGCGGCAATCCGGTTCTGCTTCACGAAGTAATCGCGAACCTGCTGGATAACGCGCTGAAGTATGTGCCGCCGTCGCGCTTCGATGGCGGGCGCATCACGGTCACGGTCTCGCAAACTGTGATCGACGACGTCCGCATGGCCGAAATCGTCGTCGAAGACAATGGCGCGGGCGTGCCTCACACGCAGCAAGCGGATCTCTTCAAGCGGTTCTTCCGCGGCGACGGTCAGAGCGATAACGGTGTGGACGGCGGCGCCGGTCTCGGCCTCGCGATCGTTCACGACATCATGGCGTTACATCACGGCAGCGTGCATTACGAAGATGCATCGGAAGGCGGAGCGCGTTTCATCGTGCGTATTCCGCTCGTGCATGCCGCCGTTACGACCGGTCAGAAAGACGCCGTGCAGCGCCACGAAAAAAAACCGGCGCATTCAGCGCCGGTCGATATGTAGCTGTGTATCTGCCGAACGGGTTGCCTCGCCGTCATTCGCATGACGAACGGGGCAACTCGGGCGCTACTTCTTCTTGGCCTTCTTCGCCACCTTCGTTGATTTAGCCGATTTAGCAGACTTGGCCGTTTTGGCCGCGCCCTTCTCTTTCTCGGGCGGTGCAAGCATCGTGCCGCGGCATTTGCGCGAGCCGCAACGGCATTCGTATTCCTTCTTGAGCTTCTTGGTCTGACGCGCGTCGATCACGAGGCCGTAGTCGTAGAAAATCTCCTCGCCCTCGGCGATGTCGCGCAGTGCGTGCACATACACGTGACCGTCGATCTCTTCGGCTTCGCAGTTCGGCGCGCACGAGTGGTTGATCCAGCGCGCGCTGTTGCCGTTCACCTTGCCGTCGATCACCTTGCCGCTGTCGAGCGCGAAGTAGAACGTGTGGTTCGGTTCGTCAGGATTATGCGGATGACGGCGCAACGCTTCTTTCCAGGAAATCCGCTCGCCCTTGTATTCGATTAGCCGCTCACCGGCCGCAATCGGTTCGAGCGCAAACACGCCTTTGCCGTGCACACCTGAACGACGCACGGCGATCCTGCGTGAACTCATTGAATGAATCCTTGTGAAGAACTGGGGATGAAGTCCGGCAGCCGTCGGAAAACGCCCGCGTCTGACGCGCTGATTTTTTCTGGCGCTGATAGCAAACGCGGCGCCCTGCGAGCGCCGCGTCGACTTGCGACGCTCATGCGCCACATCCGGCATCCTACACGCTGAAGACGGCTTCGTTCAACCGTCAAAAACGTGTGGCCGCGTCATGCCCTCGTTATCCGCTCGTTATGCCCTCGTATCGCCCGCGTTGTGCCCACGTCATGGCGATCGGCGGCTTCATCTTTGTCCGAACGAAATCTCGCCAAACAGTGCCTTTTGCTCGCGCGGTTGTGAGCGCCAGTACTGCGGAGGCGCTTCAACCGTCGCACCAAGTTGTGCCGCGGCGTGCCACGGCCAGCGCGGGTTATATAGCAGCGCACGGGCCAGCGCGATCAGATCGGCGTCGCCCTCTTCGATCAGTTGCTCGGCATGAAGCGGATCTGTGATGAGTCCGACGCCGATGGTCGTGAGTCCCGTCGCTTTTTTGACGGCCTTCGCGAACGGAATCTGATAGCCGGGTTCAAGCGGGATCTTCTGCAATGGCGACACGCCTCCGGACGACACGTCGATCCAGTCGCAGCCGCGCTTTTTCAACTCCTGCGCAAACGCGATCGTGTCTTCGAGCGACCAGCCGCCTTCGACCCAATCCGTCGCGGACACGCGCACGCCAACTGGTTTGTCGGCGGGAAACGATGCGCGCACGATGTCGAAGATTTCAAGCGGAAAGCGCATGCGGTTTTCGAGCGAACCGCCGTAGTCGTCGTCGCGTTGGTTCGCGAGCGGCGACAGAAACTGATGCAACAGGTAGCCGTGAGCGGCATGCACTTCCAGTGCATCGATACCGAGGCGCGCCGCGCGGCGGGCCGATGCCGCGAAGGCTTCGCGAATGCGGTTGAGCCCCGGCGTGTCGAGCGCCAGCGGCGGCTCTTCGCCAGCTTTGTGCGGCAATGCCGAAGGTGCGTGCGGCAACCAGCCGCCTTGCGATACGGGAATCAACTGACCGCCTTCCCACGGCGCCTGGCTCGAGGCCTTGCGCCCCGCATGCGAGAGCTGCATCGTCACGTTGATATGCGAATGCTTGCGAATCGCGGCGAGCACCGGCTTGAGCGCAGCTTCAGTGGCGTCGTCCCATAAACCGAGATCCGCCGGCGTAATGCGGCCGTCCGGCTCGACGGCCGTCGCTTCGATGCACAACATGCCGGCACCGGATAACGCAAGACTGCCAAGGTGGATCATGTGCCACGCGGTAGCCTCGCCGCGTTCGGCGGAATACTGGCACATCGGCGACACGACGATGCGATTCGGAAGCGTCACGCTACGCAGCGTGAGTGGAGAAAATAGCGCGCTCATGGATCACCGCCCAGTTAAAACCCGAGAGCGAACGAGCATAGCACCGCAGGTCGTTTGCTGCAGGCAGCGAGGTGTCGATAGCAGTCGGCGTTGAGACTGCCGCTCGCGTTCAGGCGGTCAGACAGACGGGACGCTCGAGCCCTCGCTTGGACCTGGCAACGCGGCGCCAGCTTCAGTCCCGAGATCCGCTCCCGCTCAGGGCTTACGTTCCACCTGATCCAGCCATTCGCCGAACATGCGGCAAGCGGCGGCTTCCAGAGCCGGACCGAATTGCGCAGTCTCCGCGCGCAACTGGCGTGCGTCGATTCCATGGCCGACGAGCTCACCGGCGTTGCCGATCAGCCAGGGCTCGAAGCGGTCAGCGCGAATCTCGGGATGACATTGCAACGCGAGCACATGGTCGCCCCATGCGAACGCCTGGTTCTCGCACGCGCTCGTGGATGCAAGACGCGTGGCGTTGGCGGGCAGATCGAAGGTATCGCCATGCCAATGCAGCATGGATGTCTGCGCGCCATCGAGATGACGCACCGGCGATGCGCGCCCGGCATCGGTCAGCGTAAGCGGTTCCCAGCCCAGTTCGACATGACCCGCGGGATAGACCCGCGCCCCAAGCGCACGCGCGATCAATTGCGCGCCGAGACAGATGCCGAGTGTAGGCAGCCCCGCCTCGATGCGTTTTTCGATCATCGAGAGCAGCGGCACGAGGGTGGGATAAAGCGCGTCGTCGGTGGCGCTGATCGGGCCACCGAGCACTACCATCAACGATGGCGAGACGGGATTCGGCGCTTCAATGCGCGCAAAGCCGACGTCGAGATAACGGACCGGACGTCCACGCTCGCCGAGCACCAGTTCGAGACTGCCCAGATCTTCGAAGTACACGTGGCGAATGGCCAGAACTTCCTGATTCATCAGCCTCTCACTTCGCGGTTGACTGGAGACCTGCCGCTACGCGGCGCCGAACGGCTGGGCGGGCGGCGAAGGCCGCCTGCCGGAACCGGCTTTGCAGTGTAGCGGATTGTCAGGAAAGCAGCCGCCTTATTGGGCGAAGATCTTCCAGGTCTTCTTCTGCGTAGCGGCGTCAGCGGTTTCATGCACCGCGCAATCGAGACGCAGGTCCGTGTCCGCCATGTTCAGATCGAGAAGCGCGCAGTGATGCGGCGTCTTCTTCGGATTCTTGCTGGGCTCGAAATGCGTGCAGCTCAGGCACATGCGGTGGGGCGGAATGTGGCCCTGCGCTTCCAGTTGATGAACCGTCTTGAGCAGCGTGCGGTAGAACATGGCTTGCTCGTCGTCGCGCAAGGTGCCGACTGCTTTGGCCAGAAAGTCCGGCCATTGCGCAGCGCGCTTGGCGGCTGTGCGGCCACGAGCGGTCAGGCGGACGGCGAGCGCGCGGCCGTCGTCGAGCGCGCGGCGCTTTTCGACAAGCCCCTTGGTTTCAAGCGTGCTGACGGCGTCGCTCGTGGTAGCGGCGGTCAACGCCGTTTCACGCGCGATTTCTCCGAGCCGCATCGGGCCCTTCCGCTGCATCAACAGAACCAGGATTTCGCCCTGCGTGGGTGTGAGACCCGCGCCCTCCGCCCACTCCCAAGCCTGGCTTCGCATGGCCGTGCTCAGTCGCAAGAGACTGTGGGTGACTCGCCCGGTTGCCTGTTCTCCGTATACGCCTTCGCTCATAATCTTCGATTCGTTTATTTACAGCTTTTGTGCGGTGCCGGCCTTATTCGCCGGGAACGCCCGTAGCCTGTGTGGGGTAGCCCCGCCCAAAACAGGACGAGACGGATTCGACTATCTCAAAAATTCACCGCCTTGCAAGCCAAAGCAGTTAAGACGACATTCTATGCGAGAGCGGCGAATCGTACAGCTAAGTTATCCCATGCAAGTTGTGGATAACCATGGGACAACATGGGGGAATACATGTGCGCCGATTCTTGATAAGCGTCTGCTGCAAGTTTACCGGTCTTAAGTTGTCCTCGTTTACCGCCACCCGCGCACTGCTCAACGGCCTACTTATGGTTTACGCAGCGCCTTGACTTTGCAGGGAATTATTCAGTTGTCCACAGCCCGTGGCAATGCTTGTTAACTACTACTACGTATGTATACGTACAAATTCGAAAAACCTTAAGGGCCCCGAACTGGAAAATTTAATTACGAAAAAAAACCCGCCGACGGCGGGTTTCTTACGTTTGAATACGAAGCGCGCCCCGCGCCTCGTTATGCTCGCCACTTCAGACACTGCTGGCGAACCGCCTCATGCAGCGACTTTTCCTCTTCGACCACGCCTCTGAGCCACGTTGCGTCGTTGACCTGGCCGCGTGCAATCGTCCCGATCTCGGCTAGTGCGTGGCCCGAGGCCAACGCCTCGCCGTGCGGTGCGATCAGATCGAGCGTTTCGAGAATGTCTTCGGCAATCGTCTTGCGTTCGCCGGTTTGCGGATTGATGCAAGTGCCCGCAAGTCCGAAGCGGCATGCCTCGAAACGGTTGAACGTGTAGACGAGGTAATCGTCTTCGTGCGGAGTGATCGGCTTGTCGAGCAACAGATGGCGCGCGAGCGTCTGGATGTAGCACGCAATTGCCGCCGCGCGATCCACCGACAGCGGCGTATCCATCACGCGTACTTCGATGGTGCCGAAGCCGGGCTTCGGCCGGATGTCCCAGTAAAAATCTTTCATGCTGTTGACGACGCCGGTATGGACCATCTTCGAGAAGTATTCCTCGAAACTGTCCCATGTCAGCACGAACGGCGCGCGGCCCGAGAGCGGAAAAGCGAACACGGAATTCAGGCGTGCCGAATGAAAGCCGGTGTCCACGCCCTGCACGAACGGCGACGATGCCGACAACGCAATGAAGTGCGGGATGAAGCGTGACATCGAATGCAGAAGGAACAGCGCGCTGTCCGGATCGGGGCAGCCAATGTGCACGTGCTGGCCGAACACCGTGAACTGCTTGGCCAGATAGCCGTACAGCTCCGAAAGATATTGAAAACGCGGCGTATCCACGATCTGCCGCTCGCTCCATTGCTGGAAAGCGTGCGTGCCGCCGCCGCATAGGCCGACGTTCAGATGATCGGCCGCAGAAACAAGCGTATCGCGGATCTTGCGCAGATCGGCGAGCGCCTGTTCGTGAGTCGTGCAAATGCCGGTGGACAGCTCGATCATGCTCTCGGTGATTTCCGGCGTGATGTTGCCGGGGATCTTCTGATCCTTGACGAGGCGCAGCAGATCCGAGCCGGCTTTGGTCAGATCATAGTCATGCGTATTGACGATCTGCATCTCGAGTTCGACACCGAAAGTAAACGGCTTCGAATCGATGAAGGGTTCGAGTGACATAGCGTCCCCTGAGTGAGGTCGGCCGGGCAGTTGTCAGGTGCCCAGCCGTTTATTTGAGCGAATATGTGGATTAATGCGCGGCCGAAAGCGCTAAACGCTTATTCTTCGCGCCGTTCGGCGACCAGCGCGAGGCTGCGATACACGAGCCATGGCCCGAGAATTTGCAGCACGACGATCGAACACATGACAATCGCCCGGAGTTGCGGATCGAAGTTCGGATAAAGGTTGTACGTGTCGTCGACCAGCAAATAGGCCAGTGCCGACATCGGCGACAACGACAGACCGAGCGCCATGCCCTGCTTCCAGTTCAGACCGCTCGGCTTCGCAAAGGCCAGCACGCCGACAAGTTTCGCGACAAGACGCGCAACAATCAGGCCCAGCGCGGCAACACCGCCGAGCGCAATGTCTTTCCACTCGAACGACGTGAGCGTCAGCACGAACAGAATCACGGTGAGAAGCCACCCTGCGGTGCCGAAATGCTGAGGCCACAATTGCGGCCGCGCCTCCAGATTTTTCACAATAATGCCGGCGGCAAGCAGCGCGAGAATCGTCGACAGCTTGAACAGATGCGCGACCGCAATCGCGAGCAGCACGAGTCCGAACAGCGCGACGAACGAATGCTCGTCCTGCATGTTCATCCGGCGATAAAAGAACGTACAGGTGCGCGCGAGCAGATAGGCGAGCACCAGCGAGCCGGCAAGCAGATAAAGCGGCTGAAGAATTGTCGCAAAGACGTTGCCGTAGGCTTCCTGATGCAACCAGCTCGATACCAGTTTTTCGATTACCACTGCATACATGCTGTTCAACGCAGTGAGCGTCAGCAAACGCTGCGTGACCTGACCTTCCGCGCGCAGCTCGGTCTTGAGCTGGATCACCATTGCAGGCGACGTCGCCATGGCGATTGCGGCGAGCACGGTCGCCACCATTAACGGCACGTTCAGGAACAGCAGCACCGGCAGAACCAATGCGAAAGTCAGTGTCGCTTCGGCGACGCTCGACATGACGAGCCACGGGTTACGGCGAATCCAGCGCAAATCGAGCCGGCTCCCCAGTTCGAACAGCAGCAAGCCGAGCGCGACATCGAGCAACGGTCGCGCGGCCTTGGCCGATTCGGCGTCGATCACACCGGATCCCGCCGCGCCGGCAATCAGACCGATGACCGCATAGCCGGAAATACGCGGCAAACGCCACGCGCGATAACAGAGTTCGCCGCATAAACCCGCGGCAAGCAATGCGAGCCCCGCCCAGAAAATGGCGTCGGGTGCGAGCGGCCAGGCGGGGAAAAATGAAAACGCCGAATTCATCGTTATGGGTTCTCCTTTGCAGCAACGGCAGATGACACGAACCGGCGCAAACCGGCGCGAACACCGGCAAGCGGGTGCGCGCACAAGGCGCTCACTTTCGCAAACGATTCGCGTGATCCGCGTTGCGAGTTTTTCAACGAGCAGATGATTCGAACGCGCCGCGGTCGCAGGGAGCCGGCGCATTCAGGGGTGCGGCCGTAGCAACCAGCACGGCACGGTGAAAGAACGCCGTCGACGTTGAATCAGAGTCTGATTGAACGGCACCGTTCCGTTGCTGCGGGTACTGCGGGAGCAGGCACCACGCGGAAAAGAACGGCGATTGTGCCATAGCTTTTTCAGCTTTAACCGAAAAGACGCCAACATGCAGGCAAAACGGTAAAAACATACTTTATCTTGCCGACGTGTGGAAAAAGCGACCGTTTTTCCTGCTCACTTTGGACTCATCGCCGGCGGTGTTGCGACGCTTGCCGACGAAGTTTGCGCCGTCGGCATGTGTTTTTCAGGACAGTGATTAGACAGAGTCGCACACCGCGCCGGGAGGGTTTGATGGGGGCGTCAACGCGTGAATCAGCTCGGGCCTTGCTGTTTACGTGTTTACTGTATGTATACGTAGTAACAGTTAACAAGCTGCACTGAATTCTGTGGATAACCGGTGTTTACCGAAGTAAATCAGCCTCTTGCAAACTTCATAACGGCAAGCACAGCGTGTGCGATGGCAGCGCGTATACGAGGGTAACTTTTCGCGGATTTCGACGGCGGTCGAGTTACCCCGTTTACATCCACAACGGTTCCACACGAGTTGCGCAGGTAAACAATGCGGTTATCCACAATTTGCGGTGGATAACCGGCCGCACTCAGACAACCACTCAGACAACCATTACCTGGCGACGCTTCCCTGCCGCAATGCGCGCAACAGAAAGCGCGCGGGGTCGATGTCTTCAGCGAGATCGCGCTCCAGTGGCCAAGGCTCGCCTTCTATCTGCGAGGCGATCAGTTCCGCGCCAAGTGCCGCCCACACGAGACCACGCGAGCCATAAGCGAAGGCGCTGTAAAGGCCTTCCATGCGTGGCAAATCGAGCGGCCATGCGCCGCGCAAACGCTCGGCGTCGCGCCTGGCGAGCGCTTCATCGGCGACGTTACCGATCATCGGCATGCGATCGCTCGTCACGCAGCGAAATGCGACTCGGCCGGCGAGCGCTGCGGGATCGGCTTTCTCGGCAACATCTGCGAACGCGGGCAACATCTGCGCAACACGCTCGATATTTTCCAGATGACCGCCGGGCCGAAGCGACGTATCGGCGTCGTCGAGTTCATATGTGGCGCCCGTCAGCGTGACGCCGTCGGGTATCGGTATCGCGTAGCCGTCGCCGATCACCGGCAACCCGAGCGAGGGCGCCGAGCCCGCGGGCAGCAAAGTGAGTTGCCCGCGTATGCTGCGAGTCGGCGCATGCTGCAACCCGGCGATGCGAGCCGCATCGTGTGCCCCGGCGACGATGACAACCGGCGCGCGCACCAGTTCTTTACCGCTGGTATCGAACACGCTCCACTGGCTACCCAAACGCTCGACGCGTCCGACATCCACGCCAAAGCGCCGTTCGAGCAGATCGCCCGCCGCGGCACACTGCGCGGCACAAAGCGATGCCGGGTCGATCCAGCCGCCGTGCGGAAACAGCCAGCCGCCCCGCGCGAGCGGCACGCCGGCGAGCTTTTGCGCATCCGCGGCGGAGACCGGCGTGACGAATTCCGGCGGGTAGCGCAACGCCGCGATGGCTTCGCTCATGGAGCGCGCTTCGTCGTCGTTTTCGGCGATCTGCAGCAGGCCCGGCGCGCCGCGTGACGGCGCGTAACCGAGCCGTTCGAGCGCCGCCCAGCGCCTGAGCGCATACAGAAAGCCGGCGCGTGTGACGCGCGAAGCGACGCTGTCGTCGCGCGAAATCATCGGATGGAACACGCCGGCCGGATTGCCCGACGCGTCCTGCGCAACCGACGCGTGCCGTTCCAGCGACGTCACGCGCCAGCCGCGAGCGGCGAGCCGCTCGATCACCGAGCATCCCGCCAGGCCGGCACCGATCACGACCGCATGCCGCTCGCCGGGCGCGAGTGGTCCGACCGGCGAAGGCGGTTCATGACGGCGAACGCGCCATCGCGGCGCGAAGTGGCCGGCCAGCATTGCCCGCTTCCAGCCGAACCCTTCGACCTTGCGATACTCGAACCCGCACTGGGTTAGCGCGCGCTTGATGTCGCCGGCGCTGCTATACGTCGAGAAAGTCGCGCCTTCGCCCGCGACCCGCGCCAGCGACTTGAAGACGGCGGGCGTCCACAGTTCGGGGTTTTTCGCTGGCGCGAAGCCGTCCAGGTAGAACGCGTCGGCGCACAAGCGCAGGGTTTGCAAGCTTTGCTGAGCATCGCCGAAAGCCAGCGTGAGGACCACGCGTCCATCTTCGAACTCGATCCGATGCGTGCCTGGCACGAGCATCGGCCATTCGTCAGCGAGCGATTGCGCGAGCGCCGCTATCGCCGGATCGCCGATGGTCGCGGCGTAAGCCCGGCGCAGATCGGCGAGCGTGAACGGATGTTTTTCGGTGGATACGAAATGGAGTCGCTCGCAACGCGACGGATCTGCTCGCCACGCGGCCCATGTCACCAGGAAGTTGATGCCCATGCCAAAGCCCGTTTCCAGCACGGTGAAAATGCGCCGCCCTTGCCAGCGTTCGGGCAGCAGATTTCCGCGCAGAAATACATGGTCAGCCTGCTCCAGACCGCCGACGGCACTGTGATAGATATCGTCGTAGAGGGGCGAAAACGGTGTGCCGTTGTCCCGGAACGAGAGCACGGCGGGGATTAGCGGATCGGTCATGCGTGACGCAAAGTGACGCCCGCGACGAGCGGGTCGAAGGTTACCGCCGGCGCGCGGCTCGCCGGGCGGCGAAGAAGACGCCCTGAGCGTTGGCAAAAACCAACGTCAAAGCCCCGTCCGTGCTGGGTTTCGGCGCTCGCGGAGCAGCCAGATACGCAAAAAGTACCGTTTCCTTGCTGTATCTGTTCTAAAACCGCGTAATTCTTCGAAACCCTTGTCCTGATTGGGTTTGCGCTGCGCTATCATAGCAAGCGCCGCGAGAGGAGCGGCAGCACGGCCGACGGACACTTGCTGTCCGGCGCTTTCGATCCGGAGGGGCTCCGGAGCCGTAGCTGCTTAACGGCGTGGCGCGCGCACGTATAATCGGCGCGTTCGCGCTGTTCGTGTCAACCTAAACTCAGAAAGGAACCTTAATGAACAAACAGGAACTGATCGACGCCGTCGCAGGACAGACGGGCGCCAGCAAGGCTCAAACCGGTGAAACGCTGGACACGTTGCTTGAAGTGATCAAGAAGTCTGTGTCGAAGGGTGACGCGGTCCAGTTGATCGGCTTCGGCAGCTTTGGTTCGGGCAAGCGCGCAGCGCGTACGGGTCGCAATCCGAAGACGGGCGAAACCATCAAGATTCCGGCCGCAAAGACCGTCAAGTTCACGGCTGGCAAGGCGTTCAAAGACGCAGTCAACAAGCGCTAAGCAGATTACTGCCAGGCAGTTGACACCCGCCAACGGCGGGTTTTTTTTCGTCTGCACTCCGCCGGCGAAGGTTGCGCGAGACGGGCGCGGTGCTGTGCCGCGGCCCGGATCGCGGCTTTCACGCTGATACGAAAGGCCGCTCAGTCGTGGCGATGCGTGATCTCGCCGTGACCGTGGTCATGGTCATGGCCGTGGTGGTCATGATCGTGATCGTCTTCGTCGAAATCCCACGCTGGGAACGGGTCGGCGAACTGCTGCCAGCCTTGCGGTCCCAGGGCGTGCTCGGCGTCGGTGAGAAGGCACGCGTCGAATTTCGCGGACCACAGCGCCGGGTCGATGCCCACGCCGATCATCACCAGCTCCTGCCGACGGTCGCCGATGCTCAGGTCGTCCGGCGCGCCATACCAGTCGGCGGCAATTTCAGCGGCCAGTTCGTCGTCGGCTTCGGGCCATTCGCTGCGGTCCTGAGCCGCCCACCACATGCCCGCGGGACCGTGCCGGCAGGCGCCGCCCGCCTGAGACAGCGAACCGGCGATGTCGTTACGCGTCGCGAGCCAGAAGAAGCCTTTGCTGCGCAACACGCCCTTCCACTCCTCATGCAGCAGCGCCCACAGGCGTTCCGGATGAAACGGACGACGCGCGCGATAAACGAAATTGCCGATGCCGAACTCGTCGGCTTCACTGTGATGGCTATGCCCGTGCGCGTGCTCGTGTTCATCGCTGTTGAGCGCGGCAAGCCAGCCAGGCGTGCTCGACGCCTCGTCGAAATCAAAGCGGCCCGTGTTCAACACCTGATCGAGCGGTACGGCGCCGAAGCGGCTCACCACCTGCACTGCCCGCGGGTTGATTCGCGCGAGGATGCGTTGCAGCCGTGTGAGTTCGTCGGCGCTGACCAGATCGGCCTTGTTCACCACGAGCACGTCGCAGAATTCAATCTGCTCGACCAGCAACTCGACCAGCGTGCGGTCGTCCTCTTCGGTGGCGGCAATGCCCCGTTGGGCAAGCGCATCTGCCGAGCCGTAATCGCGCAGGAAGTTGAACGCGTCGACCACCGTCACCATCGTATCGAGCCGCGCGACGTCGGATAGCGACGCGCCGTCGTCGTCGACGAACGTGAATGTTTCGGCGATCGGCATGGGCTCGGCCACGCCGGTCGACTCGATCAGAATCGCGTCGAAGCGTTTTTCCGCGGCGAGGCGTTTGATCTCGACCAGCAGATCGTCGCGCAGCGTGCAGCAGATGCAGCCATTCGACAATTCGACCAGCTTCTCTTCGCTATGCGAAAGCGCGGCGGCGTCTCGTACCAGCGTCGCGTCGATATTGACGGCGGCCAGATCGTTGACGATCACGGCGACCCGCAAGCCGGCGCGATTCGCGAGGATGTGGTTCAGGAGCGTGGTCTTGCCGGCGCCCAGAAAACCGGAGAGCACGGTGACGGGCAATGGCGGCTGGTTCATCGCAGTACGGGAAAGCTGGAGATTGGAGGGCTTGCCGGGCGCAGCATTGCTGCGTGAGCGTCGAAACGGGATCGACGCTCGAGCGCCGGCGGCAGCACGAAGCCGCATTGTGCATCAAATCCGGGAAGGCAAGCAGACGGTGGCCGGCAGCCGGCTATGGACCGGGTCGCTCTGCGGGCGGATCAACGGGCAGTGAAAGGGCCAATCAGCGTGCCGCTACGAGGGCGAGTCACAACCCAATCAACGTGTTGCTCAGCGCACAGCCGGCATCAGGTTCCACTTGCGCAGAATCGCGGCGATCTGTTGCGCGTACTTGTCGCGCAACGAGGGCGTCTCCGAGTGATACGCGCCGATCGCTTGCCACGTATTGCCGTACTTGTTCATCTGACGGCGCAGATGCCAGGCCGCGATATAGACGTTCTTGCACGGCTCCATCAGCGTGCCCTGCGAGATGCCGTATTGAGCAAGCGTGGGCAAGTGAATCGAGTTGATCTGCATGACGCCGTAGTCGGTCGAACCATTCGCATTCTTGTGCTGCGCGTCCGGCCGATTGTGCGACTCTTGCCACGCGATCGCGCGCAGAATCAGCGGATTGACCTTCTGATATTTCGCTGCCTCGTCGAAACAATCGGCGCGCGCCGGCCCGGCTAATGCCAACAAGGTAATTCCTGCCAGGGCGGTAACGAGGGATCGATTCATCGGTCAAGCTGACTTGGCAAAACCGCAAGGGTAAGGCTTCGTAATGCATTGCGTCGGCCATTGTTCAGACGCAGGAAGCCGGAAACCGCACTGTGGTCGGGCGTTGACGCAACATCGGGGAAAACCCGCGTTGGCAACAGCGAACCGGCGGCTCGAACGGCTCGTATGATACCGGCAGGCCGATACCCGTCAAGTTGGCTAACAGACATAAGAGCGCGGAACACGAAGTTCCGGCGCGGTTTTCAGTGCGTATCGGTTGCCTTTCAATGTCCCGACGAAGCGGGCGGATGCTGGAGGAAACTCTCGGCGCCTTTCCATTTGTGACAAATCCGACATGAAAAACTGTTACTGTTCACTTTTTTCGGACATTGGATGGCCAGCATTTTAGGGCGGGATTCCGCCCACCTGGCCCGCCAGCAGACCGACAGACCGGCGCTCTGCTCCCATGTCCGCGCTGCATGACCGCCGGCGGCTCGAGCTGCCGGCATCGACATTACATTCCATGAGAAGAAATCGTATGGCTTTGCGTCGCGTCGCAACGGCGTTGCTGGTGGCTGGACTGATCACTGCGCAGACGGCGGACGCACAGGTGACCCTCAACTTCGTCAACGCCGACATCGACCAGGTGGCCAAGGCGATAGGCGCTGCGACCGGCAAGACGATTATCGTCGACCCGCGTGTCAAAGGTCAGTTGAATCTCGTGTCGGAAAACGCGGTGCCCGAGGACCAGGCGCTGAAGACGCTGCAATCCGCGCTGCGCATGCAAGGCTTCGCGCTGGTACAAGACCACGGCGTACTGAAAGTCGTACCCGAAGCCGATGCGAAATTGCAGGGCGTGCCGACCTACGTCGGCAACGCGCCGACTGCGCGAGGCGACCAGGTCGTCACGCAGGTATTCGTGCTGAAAAACGAGTCGGCCAACAATCTGTTGCCGGTGCTGCGCCCGCTGATTTCGCCGAACAACACGGTGGCCGCTTACCCCGCCAACAACACGATTGTCGTGACGGACTACGCGGACAACGTGCGGCGCATCGCGCAGATCATTGCCGGCGTCGATACGGCGGCCGGTCAGTCGGTGTCGGTCGTGCAACTGAAAAACGCCAACGCGCTCGACATTGCCGCGCAACTGAACAAGATGCTCGACCCGGGCGCGATCGGCAGCACGGACGCTACGCTCAAAGTGTCGATTACCGCCGACCCGCGCACTAACTCGCTGCTGATCCGCGCGTCGAACGGCGCGCGTCTTGCCGCCGCGAGAACGCTTGCGCGCGAACTCGACGCGCCCACCAGCATGCCAGGCAACATGCACGTCGTGCCGTTGCGCAACGCCGAGGCAACCAAGCTCGCGAAGACCTTGCGCGGCATGCTGGGCAAAGGCGGCGAAAGCGGCTCGTCGGGAGGAACGAACGAGGCGAACGCGTTCAATCAGAACACCGGCGGTGGGCTCGGCGGCAACAATTCGACGGGCACCTCCGGCACTCCGCCGCTGCCGTCGGGTGGGCTCAACAGCAGTTCCATGTCCTCGCCGATGGGCGGCTCCGGTGCGGGCGGCTATGGCTCGAACAGCGGCAATGCTGCGGGCGGGCTGCTTGGTGGCGACAAGGACAAGAACGACGACAATCAGCCGGGCGGCATGATCCAGGCGGACGCCGCGACCAACTCGCTGATCATCACCGCGTCGGAACCTGTGTACCGCAATCTGCGCACGGTGATCGATCAGCTCGACGCGCGCCGCGCGCAGGTCTATATCGAAGCGCTGATCGTGGAACTGAATTCGAACACGAGCGGCAATCTCGGCATTCAGTGGCAGGTCGCGAACAATTCGCTTTTCGCCGGCACCAACCTCGCAACCGGTTCCAGCAACAGCATCATTAACCTGACGGCGGGCGCCGCGGCGGCCGGAGCCACAGGCGGTCTCGCCACGGCGCTGGCCACGCAAGGCGTGCAGCAGGGTTTGAACATCGGCTGGCTTCACAACATTTTTGGCGTGCAGGGTCTCGGCGCATTGCTGCAGGCGCTCTCGCAGACCGCCGACGCGAACGTGCTGTCCACACCTAACCTGATCACGCTCGACAACGAAGAAGCGAAGATCGTCGTCGGCACGAACATACCTATTCAGACGGGTTCGTATTCGAACCTGACGAGCGGAAGTGCAAGCTCGGCTTTTAACACCTACGACCGCGTCGACGTGGGCCTGACGCTGCACGTCAAACCGCAGATCACCGACGGCGGCATCCTCAAGCTGCAGCTCTACACGGAAGACTCGGCGATCGTGAACGGCACGACCAACGCGACGACGAACCCGGCTGGCCCGCAGTTCACCAAGCGTTCGATCCAGTCGACGGTGCTCGCGGACAACGGTGAAATCATCGTGCTCGGCGGTCTCATGCAGGATAACTACCAGGTCAGCAACAGCAAGGTGCCGCTGCTTGGTGACATTCCGTGGATCGGCCAGCTGTTCCGCTCGGAGCAGAAGAACCGCAACAAGACGAACCTGATGGTGTTTCTGCGCCCGGTGATCATCAGCGATCGCGACACCGCGCAGGCTGTCACGTCCAACCGTTACGACTATATTCAAGGTGTGCAGGGCGCCTACCGGCAGGACAACAACCTGATGAAGGACAAGGACGACCCGGTGGTTCCGCCGATGCCCGTCGGTCCCAGCCAGGGTGGATCGCCGTTGAATCTGTTCGATCTCGACCAGATGCGCCGTCAGCAGATGCAGCCGCCTCAGCCACGTTCGTCCGCGCCGCAGCCGAATAACGGCACGCCCTACACAGCGCCCGCCGCCCCCGCGGTGAACGGCGCCGTGCAGAGCAACCCAGTGCCGGTTGCGCCGTCCACCGCATCGCCAGGAGTTCAGCCGTGAATACGCCGTCCATGCCGCCGTCAGCCTCAACGTCGCCGGCATCGTCGCGGGCCGCCGGCGTTGCATCGGCGGCAATGACAGAGCACGCCGACCATGCGGAGCGCGCGGCGCCGTCGGCGATCGCCGCGCGGCTCGTGCCCTATGGCTTCGCGCGCAGCGGCCAGATTCTGGTCGCGCATCAGCACGCCGACAGCCTCGAAGTGTGGATCAGCGAGCGTACGAGCGAAGCCGCGCTCGCCGAAGTGGCGCGCAATTTCGGCGCGGTGTCCGTGGTGCGTATTCCCGCCGACGAACTCGCGCAGGCGATCAACCAGGCCTATGCGCGCCAGGACGGCAGCGCGGCGCAGGTGGTCGGTGAAGTGGAAGGCGAAGTGGATCTGTCTCGCCTCATGCAGGACATTCCCGAGGTGGAAGACCTGCTGGAATCCGAAGACGACGCACCGATCATCCGCATGATCAACGCGCTGCTCACGCAGGCGGCGCGCGAACAGGCGTCGGACATTCACATCGAGCCGTTCGAAACGTCGTCGGTGGTGCGTTTTCGCGTCGACGGTACGTTGCGCGACGTCGTGCGTCCGAAGAAAGCGTTGCATGGCGCGCTGATCTCGCGGATCAAGATCATGGCGCAGCTCGATATCGCCGAGAAACGTCTGCCACAAGACGGCCGTATCACGCTGCGCGTGGGCGGGCGTCCGGTGGACGTGCGCGTGTCGACTTTGCCGACAGGCCACGGCGAACGCGCGGTGCTGCGTTTGCTCGAAAAGGACGCGACGCGCCTGAATCTCGAAGCGCTCGGCATGGGAGCCGACACGCTCGGCAAGTTCGACAAGCTGATCGGCCGGCCGCACGGCATCGTGCTGGTAACGGGCCCGACCGGCTCGGGCAAGACGACAACGCTATACGCGTCGATGTCGCGGCTCGAAACGGCGACCACCAACATCATGACGGTGGAAGACCCAATCGAATACGACCTGGCGGGCATCGGCCAGACCCAGGTGAACGAGCGGATCGGCATGAACTTCGCGCGCGCGCTGCGCTCGATTCTGCGTCAGGATCCGGACATCATCATGATCGGTGAAATCCGCGACCTCGAAACTGCGCAGATCGCGGTGCAGGCTTCGCTCACCGGCCACCTCGTGCTGGCTACGCTGCATACCAACGACGCCGCATCCGCCGTCACGCGTTTGACCGACATGGGTGTCGAGCCGTATCTGCTCGCGTCGTCGTTGCTAGGTGTGCTGGCGCAGCGGCTCGTGCGGCGTTTGTGCCCGGTGTGCCGCGAAAAGCGCGTCGAAGAAGACGGTCGCGTGCATTGGCATCCGGTCGGTTGCGACAAATGCGGCCAGTCCGGTTACGCAGGCCGCCGCGGCGTGTATGAACTGCTGCTGATCGACGACGAAATCCGCACACTGATTCACCGCAATGCGTCCGACGCGGACATCTTGGCGGCAGGCCGCGCACAAGGCATGCTCACGCTGCGCGAGGACGCGGAGCGCTGGCTCGCTTCAGGGCTGACGTCGCTTGAAGAAGTGATCCGCGTGACGGGCGGAGCATAAGCGCATGCCGGCATTTCGTTTTGAAGCGATCGACGCGGCGGGCAAGGCGCAAAAAGGCGTGCTCGACGCCGACAGCGCGCGCGGTGCCCGCACCAACCTCCGTTCGCAGGGACTCACGCCGCTTGTGGTCGAACCGGCGGCCACACGCACGCGCGGCGAGCGCAATCAACGTCTGTCATTGGGACGGCGGTTGTCGCAGCGTGAGCAGGCGATTCTCACGCGTCAGCTGGCCAGTCTGCTGATTGCCGGCCTGCCGCTCGACGAAGCGCTCTCGGTGCTCACCGAACAATCGGAGCGCGACTACATTCGCGAACTGATGGCCGCGATCCGCGCGGAAGTGCTCGGCGGCCACTCGCTCGCGAATGCGCTGACGCAGCATCCGAAAGACTTTCCCGAGATTTATCGCGCGCTGGTTGCAGCCGGCGAACATACCGGCAAGCTCGGACTCGTGCTGTCGCGGCTGGCCGACTACATCGAGCAACGCAACGCGCTCAAGCAGAAGATCGTGCTCGCGTTCACGTACCCGACCATCGTCACGATCATCGCGTTCGGCATCGTCACGTTTCTGTTGAGTTACGTGGTGCCGCAAGTGGTCAACGTGTTCGCAAGCACCAAGCAGCAACTGCCCTTTCTCACGATCATGATGATGGCGCTGTCCGGTTTCGTGCGGAACTGGTGGTGGGCCGTGCTGATCGCGGTGGCGATTCTCTTCTATGCAGTGCGTTCGACGCTCAGACAAGCTGGCCCGCGCCTCGCGTTCGACCGCTGGCTGCTCACCGCCCCGCTACTCGGCAAACTCGTGCGCGGCTACAACACGGTGCGTTTTGCGAGCACGCTCGGCATTCTGACGGCGGCCGGCGTGCCGATTCTGCGCGCGCTGCAGGCCGCGGCTGAAACGCTCAGCAATACGGCCATGCGCGGGAACATCGACGACGCCATCGTGCGTGTTCGTGAAGGCACGTCGCTCTCCCGCGCGCTCGGCAATACGAAGACGTTTCCGCCGGTGCTGGTTCACCTGATCCGTTCGGGCGAAGCGACCGGCGACGTCACGACCATGCTCGACCGAGCGGCCGACGGCGAAGCGCGCGAGCTCGAGCGCCGCACGATGTTTCTGACGAGTTTGCTGGAGCCGCTGCTTATTCTGGCGATGGGAGGCGTGGTGCTGGTGATCGTGCTGGCGGTGATGCTGCCGATCATCGAGTTGAACAACCTGGTGCAGTGAGGGCGGCGTGAGGGTGGCGTGGCGGCGCCTTTGTGCGGCGGCCGTGCTGCGGGCCGATGCGAAGCGGCGTGCGTGTCGCCCCGCTCTGCTTCGTTTTAGCGAACGTAGATCGTGGGACCGGCCGCGTTGGCTGGCAGGAATACTTCGGAATGCGCGCCATTGCGGTCGATAACGATCGAACGGGCGCGGACTTCGGAGAGTTTGGCGCCTTGCATCAGTGTGCTGCCGAGCGATACCGCACGCGGAGGTTCGCCGCCCACGCTGACAATGGCCGCGGCGCCTTCACGCAAAGCAAGAATGCCGAACAGATGCACGTCCTGGTTCGCGGTGCGCGTGAGCTGGCCGCCGAAAAGCGTGGCGGCCTGGTCGGTCGAGACCTGCGCGTGCGCGGCGGCTGCGGGCAACGGTGCGCCCGACGTCGTCGTGAGCGTGATGATCCAGTAGGTCAGCGTCGCGCAGAACACGGCGAACAACGCAAGCGACAGAAGGCGGATTTGGATGGCGTTCATGCGCATCATTGTACGGACTATTGTGAAAATTGCGTTGGGTTGAAACCCCGCGATTGCATGACATTAAAATGACCGGCCGGGCGTGTTCAATGGCACCGAAAGTGCTGGACGCGAATCCCGCCCAGTCGAAAATTCACCTGAAAAGAGGTAGCAAGCTATGCAACTGTCGACCACTCGCCGCACAGCAATCGCGGGTCCGCGCAGCCGTCGTCAACGCGGCTTTACGCTGATCGAAATCATGGTCGTGATCGCGATTCTCGGCATTCTGGCCGCGTTGATCGTGCCCAAAATCATGAGCCGTCCGGACGAAGCGCGGCGCGTTGCCGCGAAGCAGGACATCGGCACCGTGATGCAGGCGCTCAAGCTTTATCGTCTGGACAACGGCCGTTATCCGACTCAGGAGCAGGGCCTGCGCGCATTGATCGAAAAGCCGGCCACCGATCCGGTACCGAACAACTGGAAAGACGGCGGCTACCTCGAACGTCTGCCGAACGATCCGTGGGGCAACGGCTACCAGTATCTGAATCCGGGCGTGCACGGCGAGATCGACGTGTTCAGCTACGGCGCGGACGGCAAGGCGGGCGGCGAAGGCAATGACGCCGATGTGGGCTCGTGGCAATAGACGACAGCAAAGCACGCGTGACGATCAGGCCGCCGCTCGCCGCGGCCGGCACGACTACGCACGCGCGTGGCTGCCGCCGTTCGGCTGCATGGAGCGCAAAAAGCGCAATGAGCGCAATGAGTGCGAGAGCCGGCCGTGGACATGCGGCGGGTTTCACACTGCTGGAAATGATGGTGGTGCTGGTGATCGCAGGCTTGCTGGTGTCCTTGACCGCATTGACGATGACGCGCAATCCGCGCACCGATCTGAACGAAGAAGCGCAACGTCTCGCGTTGCTGTTCGAGTCGGCCGGCGACGAAGCGCAGGTGCGCGCGCGTCCCATCGCATGGCAACCAATGGACGGTGGCTTTCGTTTCGACATGCGTACCGAAGACGGCTGGCGTCCGCTGCGCGACGATCTGCTGAAGCCCCGTCAGTGGGAAGGCGGCGTGACCGGCGTGACGATCGACTATCCGGGTTCGAGTTCGCAAGCGAGCCGCGTTGTATTCGGCACCGAGGCGATCGACGTGCCGGTGCGCATCACGCTCTTCTCCGCTGCGGGGCGCGCGACGATCGTCGGCACCGGCAACGGCCGTTACGAGGTTCACTGACATGCGTCGTTGCAGCAGCACGGCGGCGCGCAAGGCCGCTAACCGCCAGCGCGGTTTCACGATGATCGAGGTGCTCGTCGCGCTTGCGATCATCGCGGTGGCTCTCGCCGCATCGTTGCGCGCGGTGGGCAGTCTCGCGAGCGGCGAAGCCGATCTTCACCGGCGCCTGCTGGCTGGCTGGAGCGCGGACAACACGCTCGCGCAGTTGCGTCTTACGCATGCATGGCCGAACGTCGGCTCGACGAGCTTCGATTGTTCGCAGGGCAATCTGCAGTTGATCTGTACCGAGCATGTGACGTCGACGCCGAACCCGGTGTTTCGTCGCGTAGAAGTCATGGTGACGATGCCTGGGCGTTCCGGCAATCTCGCTCAGATGGTCACGGTGGTCGCGAATGAAAACAACCGTTCGCTCTGAGCGCCGCCGCCGTGCGGGCGCGCATGGCTTCACGCTGATCGAGCTGCTGGTCGCGATCGCGATCATGGCGGTGATCGCGGTGTTGTCGTGGCGTGGACTCGACCAGATCATTCGCGGCCGGCAGACCATCACGAATGCAATGGAAGACGAGCGGGTCTTCGCGCAGTTGTTCGACCAGATGCGTATCGACGCACGTCAGGCTGCCTCGGACGACGAATCCGGCCAACCCGCGGTCTCGCTCGCGGGCGGCGGCTTGCAGATCGTGCGGCAATTAACCTTGCCGGGCTCCGCGCCGCGTTTGCAGGTCGTGCGTTACCGCGTCACCGAAGGACGCGTGATTCGCTATGCGTCGCCGCCGCTTGCGAGCGTCGGCGATCTGCGCTCGGCGCTGCGCGGCGGCGAAAGCGAAGGTTGGACCGGCTTGCCTTTGATGGGCGGCGTCGGCGCGATTTCCGCGCGCCTCTACGTGCCGAGAGTCGGCTGGACGACGCAGATGAAAGACGTGCAGGGCGCGATCACGGAGGCCGACAATAACCTGAAGGTGCCGCAACTCGGCAATGCGCCGTTGCCGCGCTCGGTGACCGGACTTGAAGTGAGCGTGGGCGCGAAGTCGCTCGCGCGGCCCATCACTCGCGTTTTTCTGATTGGGGAATGACATGAGATTCTCCTCGCTTCATACGCGACGTTCTGCCGGTTGTTCAGCCTCGATCGATGGCTCGCGTGGCTTGGCGCAACGTCGGACGAAGCGAGGCGGAGAGGTCGGCCGCGGACGTGGACAACAACGTGCACAGCAGCGCGGCGCGGCCATTATCAGCGCGTTGCTGGTAGTGGCGCTGTCGGCGATTCTGGTCTCCGGCATGCTGTGGCGCCAGCAGGTTCAGGTTCGCCGAATCGAGAATCAGCGCCTGCTCGCGCAGGCCCAATGGGTTTCGCGCGGTGCGCTCGACTGGACGCGTCTGATTCTTCGCTCTGAAGGCGATACCTCCGCAGGCATCACGTATCTGGGCGGCGTGTGGGGCGTGCCGATCGCAAAGACGAGGCTCTCCGATTTCCTCGGCCAGATCGGCGAGGTCCGCGCTCAGCAGGGCGCCGCCACCTACCTGTCGGGATCCATTGAAGACGCTCAGGCCAAGTTCAATCTTCGCAACCTGGTCGCGAGCCCCGCGCCCGGGGTCATGCAACTGGACACGGAGCAGATCGGCGCATACCAGCGTCTGCTCGTGTCGCTCGGCTTGAGCGGCCAGCTCGCCAAGAACACCGCCGTGCAGGTGCGTGCGAGCCTCGCGCAGTCGGCAACGCGTTTTCAGACTGTCACGTCGACGTCCGGCACGACAGCGACGGCGCCCATTCAAGGCGGGGCAACGAGCGGCGGCTTCACCGACAAGCCCGGTATCGAAGACGGCGACGACAGCGCGGCGCACGCGCCGTTGCAAATGACCAGCGTCGACTCGCTGCTCGACATTCCCGGCTATACGCCGGAGATGGTCGCGCGCTTGCGGCCGTTCGTCACCGTGCTGCCTACGGTGTCCGCGGTCAACATGAACACCGCCTCCGCGGAGGTCATCGCCGCGATTGTGCCGGGCATGAGTCTGTCGTCCGCGCAGGCATTCGTCGCGCGCCGGCAGACAGTGTTTTTCCATAATGCCGGCGACGTGCAGCTTGCTTTGCGCGGCGCGGGTGCGCAGATCGTCTCGGTCGATCCGAATCAGTACGACGTCAATACGAACTACTTCCTGATTCACGGGCGCGTGCAGCACGAGCGCGCCGAGGTGGATCGCACGACGCTCGTCTATCGCGATGCTTTGACTCACACTACGCGTATCGTGCGGGTGCAAGACCAACTATGAATAACGCCTTTCCCAAAGAGAGTGGCCTTTGAGCACGCTGATCGTCTTATTGCCGCCGCGTGATCCGGCGGTGCCGTCGCAGGAATGGCAACTGCCGGACTTGCCATTCGTGCTGCTCGACAAGTCGGGACGCACGCAACGCGCCGGCCGCTCGGCGCTTGCGCTGCTGCCGCGCGCCACGTCGACGGTGCTGATGGTTGCCGCGCGCGACCTGCTGATGATGCCCGCCACGCTGCCGCCGTTGCGCGGCCCGAAGCTGCGCCAGGCATTGCCGAATATCGTCGAGGATCAACTGATCCAGGACCCGCAAACCTGCCATATTGCGGTCGATTCGCAATCGGCCGCGGGCGGTCGTCAAATGCTGGCGATCATCGACCGTGGATGGTTCCGCTTCATCTGCGAGGCTTTCTCCGCAGCCGGCCACCGGAGTCTGCGCGCCGTGCCGGTCACGCGTTGTCTGCCGGAAGCAACGTTGCCCGCCGTGCCGGCCGAAGTTGCCGAAACCGTGAGCGCGACCGAGCCGGCCATGGCGGGCGCGTCGCTCGCCGACGCTGCGCCGGTGCCGGTTGCGGCCGACACTGCGCCCCAAGTCGTGCCGATGGTGGCGGCGGTGCTCGGCACCGTGGTTCAGACTGCGCCCGCGATGCTGCTGGAAGGCGCCGTCGAAAGCGGCATGCCGCGCGTGGAGCTGGCGATTGCCCGCGGCGCGCAAGGCGAAGGCCTTGCCGTGCCTGCAAACGCGGTGAACGCGACGCTTGCCGCGCTCGCCGGCGCAACGCCGGTTTCGCTCTATATGCTGACCGAGGTTCCGGGCAACGAGCCGAGTCTTGGTGCGAGCAGTCCGGCACGTCTCGGCGCACTTGTGCACGGCGCGAGTCCGCTGCCCTTCGAGCAGCTTGCGCGCCGCGCGCTCACATGCCGCTTCGATCTCTGCCAGTTCGAATTTGCGTCGCAGCCATGGCGGCTCGACCGCGCGACGCTGCGCCGTCTGCGCCTGCCGGTGCTGCTGGCGCTCGGCGCGCTGGTGGTCGCCATCGTCGGTGCAAATGTGCAGTGGTTGATGCTTTCGCGTCAGCGCGACGCGATCAGCACGCAGATGACCGAGCTTTTGCTGACCACCTTTCCGAAGACGACGGTTGTGCTCGATGCACCCGATCAGATGTCGCGTCAGTTGCAGCAGCTGCGCGTGGCCGCCGGTGAGCTTTCGCCGGGCGATTTTCTGTCGCTCGCCGATGGCCTCGCAAGGTCGCTTCCGCCTGTGCCGGTCAACGGCATCGCCGCGCTGGATTATCACGACCGGCGTCTCGACGTTACCTTCAAACCCGAAGTGAAGCTCGACCCGGATTTCGCCAAGCGCCTTGCGCGCAACGGACTGAGCGGCGCGATCGACAGCAACACCGGCAAGTGGACCATCAGGAACGGACAATGAAAGCTGAACTCGCGCAAACCTGGGCAGGCTTCTGGTACCAGCGAACCGACCGCGAAAAAGCGTTGCTGACGTGGGGCGGCGGCGTGCTCGCAGTGGTGATCGCGTGGTCGGTGCTGTGGGCGCCGGCGCAGGAGGGCCGCGCGCGTCTGCGTGAATCGTTGCCCACCTTGCAGCGGCAGCTCGCGCAGATGACCGCGCAGGCCAACGAAGCGCGCCAGCTTTCGGCGGCGGCACAGGGCGTTGCGCCGACCGGCGGTGCACTGAAGGACGCGCTCACCGCGTCGCTGAGCGATCATGGCCTTGCGGCCACGCAAGTGCAGGTGATCGGCAACGCGGTGCAGGTGCAGATGAAGAACGCGTCGTTTCCAGCGTGGACGGCCTGGGTCGACGACGTGCGCCGCCAGTTCAAGGTGCAGGTCTCCGAGGCGCACGTGACCGCGCTAAAAGAAGACGGCCAGGTGGATGTCACTGCGTCGTTGCAGCCATCCACGGCGAAATGACCGCGCTGTCACGGGATCTCGCATGACTTACTGGATGCGGCGCCTTCGCGCCGTGCTGCCCTGGGTGCTGGTTGCGGTCCTCTCGAACGCCGCCGTGATGCTCGCGCTATTACCCGCTGCGTGGATCACGCCGCAATTTGCCCGCCAGAGCGGCGGCCATGTGAACCTCGTTGACCCTAGCGGTTCGCTCTGGCACGGCTCGGCTACGCTGATGCTGGCGGCCGGCTCCGACATGAGCGCCGCGACGCTGCTGCCGGGACGGATCGAATGGCGCACGGCATTCTGGCCGCTCTTCACCGGCCGTGTGCGCATGACCATGCGCCATAGCGAGGCAATGCCCGATCCGATTACCATCGACGCGACGCCGCGCAGCGCCAACGTCACCCCCGGCACGATAGGCGTCCCTGCTTCGCTGCTAAGCGGTCTGGGCGCGCCGTTCAACACGCTGGATCTGCAGGGCGACGTGCGGCTTTCGTGGTCCGACTGGCGCAGCTTCAACCGCGAGGCGTTCGGCCAGCTGACGGTAGCGCTCAGCGACGTGAGTTCGCGCGTATCGCCGGTGAAGCCGCTGGGCTCGTACCAGCTCGTGTTCCAGGCGGAGGGTGTCTCGTCGACAATCGAGTTGCGCACAGTCAAGGGCCCGCTGATGCTGAACGGCCGCGGTGTCGTGTCGCCGGCTTCCACGTCATTTCACGGAACGGCGACGTCCGCGCCCGAGGCTCGCGACAATCTCGCGGGACTGCTGAATTTGCTGGGACGGCCGAGCGGACCGGACACCGTCACGTTGTCTTTCGCTCATTGAGCGCGGTGTGGTGCGGCAACGGAGAAGGTCGCACTTACGTCAGGCCGCGCGAGTTCTCAGACAGAATAAAAAAGAGGCATGCCCGGCTCAGTTAGCCGCTCATGCCTCTTTCGTATTTCAGCGCCGTGCGGCGCTTGCTCACGCCCGCGAGTGCTATTTGCTTTGCGCTTGTATCTGCGCCTGAGCGGGCATTGGCGTTTGCGGGGCATCGCTCCGTGCAACCGGCGTCGCGGGTGACGTGGATGACGCTGGCAACGGTGCTGGTGCGGCCACATCGCCGGTTTCGCGGTTCATCTGCGTGACGTCCCAGCCGCCGCCCAGCGCCTTGACCAGACCGACCGACGACACCATCCGCTGACCTGCGATGGTCTGCAGCTTCTGTTCGGCCGTGAACGCCGTGGTTTGTGCGGTAAGGACGTTCACGAAGCCCACGGTGCCGGCCTTGTATTCGTTCGTCACGATGGCAAGCGCCTGGCGCGCCGATTCCACGGCCTGCTGCTGCACCACGATTTCCTGCTCGAGGATGCGCTGCGACGCGAGGTTGTCCTCAACGTCCTGGAACGCGGTCAGCACCGTTTGGCGATAGGTCGCGACGTTCTGGTCATAGGCGGCCCGGGCGGCTTCGGTTTGCGCGCGGCGCAGCCCGGCGTCGAACAGGGTCGCCGCGAGTTGCGGACCGACGGTCCAGAAGCGCGACGGCGCGGTCAGCAGTTGCGAGAACAACGAACTCTGGAAGCCGCCGCTCGCCGACAACGTGAGCGATGGGAAGAAGGCGGCAATTGCGATGCCGATCTGCTCGTTGGCTGCCGCAGCCTTGCGCTCCGCAGACGCGATGTCGGGCCGCCGCTCCAGCAGCGCGGACGGCATTTGCGCGGGCACGGCGGGAGGCGTCGCGGTGAGCGGCATCGGCGGAATTGAAAACGTGGAAGCCGGTTCGCCCACGAGCACTGCGATCGCGTGTTCGTCCTGCGCGCGCTGAACGCCGTTGTCAATCGCGGAGGCCTGCGCCGATTGCAGCTGCGTTTGCGCCTGAATGACGTCGGAGCGCGCGGCCACGCCCGCGGCGTACTGGTTCTGCGTGAGTTGCAGCGAGCGTTGATAGGCGGCGACGGTTTCGTCGAGCAGCTTCTGGTTCGAATCGAGCGAGCGCAGCGCGAAGTACGTCTGCGCGAGCGTGGCCTGCGCCGACAGACGCGCGTTGGCCAGATCGGCGGCCGCGCTTTGTTGGCCCGCCTTCTGCGCGTTCACGGAACGACCCACCGAGCCCCATAGATCGGGTTCCCAACTGGCGTCGAGTTGCAGGTTGTAGCTGTTGATGACGCCCGAGCGGTTGCTCCCGCTCGCTGCAACCGCATTCGATGAAACACCGCTGCCGGAGCGCGTAGCGCCCGCGGACAAGCCGACGGTCGGGAAATACGCCGCGCGCGCCTCACCGACCAGCGCGCGGGCCTGACGGTACGCGGCGGCAAACTGGGCGACGGTCTGATTCGCGGCGTTCAGCTTTTCTTCGAGCGCATCGAGCTGCGGATCCTGATAGACGGTCCACCATGCGCCCCGATCCTGCTGATCCGACGGTTGCGCGACTTTCCAGCCTGGCGCGGCTTCCTTGTACGAGGCGGGAATCTCGGCGTCTGGACGCTTGTAATCTGGACCGACCGCGCACGCGGCCACGAGGCCCGCGACGGACACCGCTACCGCGAGGGTCAGGACGCGCGGCGCAAAGGTCCGCGCGGACGAGATTCGGTCAGACTGCATGCATTGATTTCCTTCTGGACGCCGCGATGCCGCCGATGACGGCGCCGGCCGGTATGGTTTGCCGGCATGTTAGCGTAAGAGCCCGCTGGGCGCGGGAAACAGAAAGGTTAATGCGGCGAGCGATGTAGGTGTGTTACCGACGGTGTCGCGAAGGTTACGCGCTGTTACCGGCGAGCGACGCCACCCATCACGCCCGCGAGTCGACCCGCGATTCCGCCGATGCCGGCTTGCGCGCGAGCTTGCCCGCGGCTGCCCGGCATGGGGCGTCGCCGCGCGATTGGCAGGCGCTCGCCGGATTGTGCGCGGGGGCGGCGGCAGTGCCGGCCAGGCGCACCGGCTCTGCTGCAATTTCGACAGATGTGCTGCTCGAACTCTTGCGCCCACGCCGATGCTCGACCCACGCCAGAATCGCGACCCCTACCGATCCGCCGGGCAGTACAAACAACACTGCAAATAGCGCGAGCTTCCACCAGCGATGCGGGCCCTGGAAGCTGTGCAAAGCTGAATCGGTCAATGAGCGGCCTAAACCGCCGAGGGTATTTTTGAGGTACAGCATGGGAGGAACATCCTTGGGTCACGCCGCATCGGCGGCGGACAAAAAAGCGGTCAGAACATAGTCTCGGGTGGCGCGGAACGCGTAACTCGTTGCTTCGTATAATATTGACTATGCAAGTAAATTTCAAGATACTGATGCGCGATATGTGGGTGCGCTGTTGTTTTTCGGCGGTTCCTTCAGGGCGGTCCGCGAAAATCGCCATTGATCTTCCTGCTTAGGCAGCTAAACTTCGCTTGCCCAGCGATGTTCCGGATACAAGATGACAGACGGCCCCTACAAAGCAGATGAAATCCGGCTCGAGTCCAGTCTCGGCTATTACCTGTCGAAGGCTCGCAACGTGCTGGTTGAGCGCACCGACCGCGCGGTGAAGCCGCTTGGGCTGACCGCCCAGCAGATCGGCGTCATTCTGATGCTGGCCGCCGGCCGGGCGAACACGCCGTTCGAGTTGTCTCGCGTTATGTCGTACGACAGCGGTTCGATGACGCGTCTTCTGGATCGCCTTGAAAACAAGGGCTTTGTGTCGCGCACGCGCAGTGACGCGGATCGACGCATGATCAAGCTGGAACTGACGCCGCGAGGCCACGACGCGGCGCGCCAGTTGCCGGACATTGGCGCTGCGGTGCTGAACGAACAGTTGCGCGGCTTCACGGCCGCCGACCTTGCCACGCTGATCGATCTGCTCGGTCGTTTCATTGCGAACGGCGTCGATGCGGATTCGAGCGCCGGTTGTGGCTTGTGTTCGCCAGATGAGTTGCCCGACGAGCCGCTTCACGATTCATCGCCGGAAAACGGCAAGCAGTAGCTGGAGCGCAATTACAGGCTGTACTGCGCATATATCTCTGTCTGGGCAGAGTGTGATGGTGCATATATGCGCGATGGCTGGATCGACGTGATAAACGTGGCACAACAATCTTTTCCGCGCTGAGGAGAAAAACATATGGACGCTACGGCTTCCAACGCTACTGGACCGGCGGCCCAACCCGCCACTCCGCCCGCGGCCGAACCGGCGCCGCTGACGGGCGGCGCGCTTGCGCTGCTGACGGTGGGCCTCGCGCTCGGCACCTTCATGGAGGTGCTGGACACGTCGATTGCCAACGTGGCCGTGCCGACCATTTCCGGCAGTCTCGGCGTGGCGACCAGCCAGGGCACGTGGGTGATCTCGTCGTATTCGGTTGCGTCGGCGATTGCCGTGCCGCTCACCGGATGGCTGGCGCGGCGCGTCGGCGAAGTGCGGCTTTTCACGCTGTCCGTGCTGCTCTTTACGATCGCCTCGGCGCTGTGCGGTTTCGCGCAGAATTTCGAGTCGCTGATCATGTTTCGCCTGGTTCAAGGCCTTGTGTCCGGGCCGATGGTGCCGCTTTCGCAGACCATTCTGATGCGCTCCTATCCGCCGGAAAAACGCGGGCTCGCACTCGGCCTTTGGGCGATGACCGTGATCTGCGCGCCGATTTTCGGGCCAGTGATGGGCGGCTATATCACCGACAACTACACGTGGCCGTGGATCTTCTACATCAACGTGCCGATCGGCCTTTTCTCCGCGGGCTGCGCGTTCGTGCTGCTGCGCGGCCGGGAAACGAAGACCACGCAGCAGCGTATCGACGCGGTTGGTCTTACGTTGCTCGTAATCGGCGTGGCGTGCCTGCAGATGGTGCTCGACCTCGGCAAGGACCGCGACTGGTTCAACTCGACATTTATCGTGACGCTTGCGGTGATCGCGGTCGTGTCGATTGCGTTCATGCTCGTGTGGGAGATGACCGAGAAAGAACCCGTGGTCGACCTTTCGCTGTTCAAGGACCGCAACTTCGCGCTTGGCGTGCTGATCATCTCGTTCGGCTTCATGGCGTTCTTCGGCTCGGTGGTGATTTTCCCGCTATGGCTGCAGACGGTGATGGGCTACACCGCGGGCCTCGCCGGTCTTGCCACCGCGCCGGTCGGCTTACTCGCCCTCTTTCTTTCGCCGATGATCGGCAAGAACATGCATCGTTTGAATTTGCGCGTGGTGGCGAGTTTCGCGTTTATCGTGTTCGCGTTCGTGTCGTTCTGGAACTCCACTTTCACGCTCGACGTGCCGTTTAACCACGTCATCTGGCCGCGTATCGTGCAGGGTATCGGCGTGGCGTGCTTCTTTGTGCCGATGACAACCATTACGCTATCGAGCGTATCCGACGAACGGCTCGCCAGCGCGTCGGGTTTATCGAACTTTTTCCGGACCTTGTCGGGGGCGATCGGCACTGCGATCAGTACGACGTATTGGGAAAACGATACGATTCGCCATCATGCGATGCTGGTCGACAACGTGAACGTCTACACGCCGAATACGAATGCGTACACCGATGCACTCGCCGGCGTCGGCTTTTCCGGTGGCAGCATTACCGCGCAGCTCGAGCAGGTGGTGACTGCGCAGGCTTATATGCTCGCCACGAACGACTTCTTCCGCATATCGTGCGCGGCGTTCCTCGTGCTTGCGGTGCTCGTGTGGATCACCAAACCGCGCAAAGGCGTCGGTCCTTCAATGGGACATTAACCGGCACGCAACGCTTTGCTCATTGACTGACGGCTTCGCCAGTCGTTGGCGTCACCGACTGCCCCTGCAACGCGTCGGGGTGCATGGCGGTGGATGCGGGCTGCGACGGCTTCACATCGGGTTTCTGTGTGCCCGCCGCGGTGCCTCGAACGTATTGCTTGAAGTCGGCGCCCGCTTCCCACGGGTTCGGCGTGCAGCCAAGCGATCCATCGCAATGTGCGGCGAAGCCGATCGTCGCGGTACCGTCGGGGTTTGCGGTCCGGGTGATCTGATACGCGAGCGCACGTTTGCCGCCATCGGGGCCGGCCGTCTGAATCAGCGTGTCGGTCGCGGATTCGACCTTGTATTTTGAATTGTTCGTGACCCACGTCTGCGCGCGCTGCCACCAGAGGTCGCACTGAGCTTTGTTCGAACACGTCAGGGGCGTGGTTGCTATCTGCATAACGTCGGGATCGACTTGTCCTTGCGTTGAACATGCGGTCGCGGCAACCGCCGCCGTCGCAATGCACAGTGCGGCCAACAGACTTTGCTTCATCACGTTGATCCTCCCTCTCGCTAGCGTGTCGTAACAGTTTGGACCGTTACGCGCGGAGGGCGTTTCCTCTACGTCAAAGAAACCTGCAAGTGGTGAAGGTTCTGCCGACGCGCCCGCTGTTGTCCGCGTCGATTACATAGCCGTTACCGCGCGTGCACCGCACAATAAAAAAAAGCGGCTACTCGAGCCGCTTTCGCACGTTGCTTCGCGCACGTGAGCCGGTGTGTTCAGACGCTGAAACGATTCAACGTATACGCCCGATAAGCTGCGACAAATGCATCGAACGAGCCTACTTCTTCGCGTTCGAGCTTCGCCTGCTCGTCGAGCGATTGTTTGGCCAGTTCTGCAAACTCCTTGGCCTCGCCCGGCTCCAGCGGACGCGCGCGGAAGTAGGCCGCGTGCGCTTCGCTTAGTTCCAGACCGAATTCGAGGAAGCTCTGCTGCTTGTCGCGCATCGTCTGCAACACCCGCGCCGATGGCGTAAGCGACGGATCGGCAAGTTTCGCCCGTTGAATGGCAACCGAGCGCGCGTGCGCGTCGCCGCCCTGCAGTGCGTCGAGCGTGGCTGCCGCGACTTCGATCTTGACGAATAGCTCTTCGGCCCACTCGACCATCGCGAGCGGATGGCCGTCACGGATCAGTTCGAGGCCGGGCTTGCGCCCTTCGGTCGTTACGCGCGCGAAGTTCTGGTTGGCCTCCGCGTAGGGCTGCGGCGGCAATGGCGCGCTGTCGTCGAGCGCGCACACAAGCAGATAGGCGTCGAGAAAGCGTGACGTCTCCAGCGAAATACCAACCGGCTCGAATGGGTCGATGTCCATGCAGCGCACTTCGACGTATTGCACGCCGCGCGCGGCCAGCGCATGCAAAGGACGCTCGCCCGGATACGTCACGCGCTTAGGACGGATCGTCGAGTAAAACTCGTTTTCGATCTGCAGCACGTTCGTGTTGATCTGCACCCACTCGCCGTTTCGCTGCGTACCGATTGCCTCGTATGCCGGATACGGCTGGCTGACGGCCTTCGCAAGTGCGTCGAGATAACCGGGCAGCGTGTCGTAGTCGGCATGCAGCGCCGCTTGCGCGGTGGTGTTCGAGTAGCCGAGATCGCTCATGCGCAGGCTGGTTGCATACGGACGGTACAACGTGTCTGCGTCGAAGGTTTCGAGCGTATGTTTGCGCCCGCGCAAGAAGCGGCGGTCGAGCGCCGGCGACGCGCCGAACAGATACATCAGCAGCCAGTTTGTGCGGCGGAAATTGCGAATCAGCGCGAGATAACGATCCGACTGGAAATCGACGGCGCTTGCGGTGGATTGCTGATCGGCATGCAACAGCCGCCACACTTCCTCGTTCAGCGAATAGTTGTAATGGATGCCGGCAATGCATTGCATCGTGCGACCGTAGCGCAGCGCAAGGCCGATCCGATAGACGTACTTCAGCTTGCCGATATTGGAGGTGCCGTAGTTCGCGATTGGAATGCCGTCGTCGGTATCGGGCAAGAGGCCGGGCATTGAGTTGTTCCACAGAATCTCGTCGCCGAGTTCTGCGTACACAAAGCGATGCAGCCGGTCGAGCTTATCGAGCGTCAGCGCGACGTCCTGCTCGGCCGGCGTGATCAGTTCGAGCAGCGCTTCGGAATAATCGGTGGTCAGCGAAGGATGCGTGAGCGCCGATCCGAGCGCGCGCGGATGCGGCGTCAGCGCGAGTTCTCCGTTGTGGTTCACGCGCAGGCTTTCTCTTTCTATGCCGCGCAGGCCGTGCAGCAGCGCGTCGCGTTGCGGGCCAGAAGTCAGCACGGACAGGCGGTGCGAGAACGCGTCGGTCGTGCGGGATTGTGTGGTGTTTGGCATTGATGCAAGTCGGGCGTTGTCGGCCGCCATGTGCCGCTTCGCTGCTCGCTGGCAGCATGGTGCGGTCGACAACGTTCGGCGGAATTTTCAGTAGCGGGCACTTTAACATCTCGCCACGGCGCCTGCTTGAGGCCGCCTTGGCGGGCTGTTCCGGCCGGTCTGACCGACTGTTTTCACGCCGGATTCGCGAATCTGGCCACGGGAATTCGGGTTATTGCGGGTATTGCGGCGCTAGGGTTTTGAGCGGGCGGTGGTGCGTGCCGCGCGCGCGGTCGGTGCGGCGCGACGGAGCAACCTGCGCGTGTCGCTACCCACGCGAGCTAGCAAGCAAAGCTAACCGCCACGCGCGGCGCCGGCGCGGTCCGCTACTTCATTCCACAGATGCATCGCCGCGTAAGCACGCCACGGTCGCCATGCGTCGGTGCGTGCGCGTTGCTGGGTCGCCCGCACGAGCGACGGATCGCGCGCGGAGATCGACTGCATCAACACGAGGTCGAGCGCGGGCCACGCGTCGGCATCGCGCCACGCACGCATCGCGACGTACTCGACCGTCCACGGGCCGATGCCCGGCAAAGCGAGCAATTCCGTGCGCAGGCTGTGCGCGTCGGCGGTTGCGCTGTCGAGCGGTACGTCGCCGCTCGCGACGGCGCGCGCGAAACCCTGCAGCGCCGCGACGCGTTTGCCCGGCATGCCGATTTGCGCGAGATCGACTGTTGCGAGGGCGTCTGGCGTCGGAAAACGCCACGCGGTGCTTGCGAGCGGATGCCCTTCGATACGCTCGCCGGCCCGCTGTACCAGTCGTCCGATGATGGTTGTTGCGGCCTTCACGCTGATCTGTTGGCCGACGATCGCACGTACCACGAGTTCGAAACCGGACCACGCGCCCGGTACGCGCAGACCTGGCGCCGCTTCGATCAGCGGCGCGAGCCAGGGGTCGGCGGCCAGGGCGGCACCGATCTTCTTCGGCTCCGCGTGCAGATCGAAGATCCTCGCGATGGGTGCTGCAAGCGCGTCAGCGTGACGGCTCACCGGTCCCTCGATGCTTGCGACGAGACAGCGCTTGCGTGGATGCTGGCGCACGCTGAGCGTGCCACTGTCGCCGTCCCATTCGATTGCGCGGCGATAGGCGCCGTCTTCGACCGTCTCGACGCCGGGCGTCGCCCGTCCGCCGAAAAAGCGCAGCAGGCGCGGCCAGTCGAACGGCGATTTGTACGGCAGTTCCAGGGTTGCGACTTCGTCAAGCGTGCTCACGCGGCGTGGTCCAGTTTGGTAGCGACGGTTTCAGTAGGACCCGTCTGGGAATGGCTGGGTTCATCGGCGGAAACGTTGCGCGCGTGCTGCGCCTCGTTGTCCAGAAGAGCAGCCTTGCGCGGCAAGCCCCAGCGATAGCCCGCAAGCGCCCCGCCCTTTTGCACGACGCGATGACACGGAATGGCGAGCGCAACCGGGTTCGTCGCGCACGCGCTCGCCACGGCGCGCACGGCGCGCGGCGCGCCGACCGCCTCGGCGATCTCCGTGTAGCTGCGCGTCTGGCCATACGGAATGCGCCGCAGCGCGTCCCAGACACGCTGACGGAAGGCGGTCGCGGCAATATCGAGCGGCAGGTCGAAGTCCTGACGTGTGCCGCGCAGGTACGCGTCGATTTGAGCGATGAACGGCGCGAGCCGCTCGGGATCGTCCAGCAGGGCCGCGTTGGCGAATTCGCCGCGCAGTTCGTCGACGAGGAAGGCGGCGTCGTCGCCGAAGCCGATTTTGCAGATGCCTTTGTCGGTCGCGGCCACCAGCACGAAGCCGAGCGACGTCGGCGCGCTCGCGTAGCGGACCGTCAGTCCCGCGCCCTTGCGGCGATATTCCGACGGCGCCATCCCCAATTCCGCCGATGCGCTGTCGTACATCCGCGAAGGCGAGTTGAAGCCGGCGTCGAGCGTCGCCCGCGTGACGTCCGCGCCGCTCTTGAGCGCGTCGCGCAACGCGGCGCCGCGCTGCGCGGCCTGATACTGACGCGGCGACACGCCCACCACGCGCTTGAACAGCCGCTGCAAATGAAACGGGCTCACGTGCACGGCGTCGCTCAATTGCGCGAGCGTGAGGCGTTGCTGCGGATCGGCGTCGAGCGCGGCGCACGCGCGGTTCACGATCTCCAGTTCGCGCGGCAATCCGCCCGGCTGGCAGCGCTTGCAATCGCGAAAGCCCGCGGCGCGGGCGCCGCCGGCGTCTGCGAAGAAGGCGACATTCTCACGACGCGGCTGGCGCGAAGCGCAGGACGGACGGCAGAACACACCCGTCGTCTTCACGCCGTAGAAGAAAGCGCCGTCCGCGAGCGGATCGCGGCGAGTGACGGCTTCCCAGCGGTCGTCGTCGGAATTCCAGGTGGCGGTCTCGGCGGTAAGGCTAGTGTCAACAGACTTGGCAGCGCGGTTCATGATGGTCCCGGATAGGTGCTCTCGATGCTCACCAATGTAGGCCGCATGCCGACACACTACGCTCCGGTTCTTGCTGTGTCATTGCGGTTTCCCAATGGCGGACGGTCGTCGAATCCCCGCCAGGCACTCGTTTCGCCGCAAAGTGCGACAAATTTGCACGATATCGGGTTTTCCCTTAAAAAGTTATTGCGTCGCACCAACCCCGTGTGTATATTAGTACCTGTCTCCTCCATGTCTCCTCCTGATATGGATTCAGCCCGCTCCAAGCAGAGCGGGCTTTTTTTCGTCTGTACGTTCTGCATCTGGCCCTCACCGCAAGGCTTCCAGCGCCGCCGCTTTCTCATAAACTGGTTGTTCATCCGTTCCGTAAGCCGGCCATAGGACACGTTCCAAATGAAAATCCATATTCGCGAGATCGACCACGTGGTGATTCGGGCGTCGAATGTCGAGGTCATGGCGCGCTTCTACTGCGAGGTGCTCGGTTGCAGCCTCGAGAAGGAGCAGCGCGAGCTGGGTCTCACGCAGTTGCGCGCGGGCCGTTCGCTGATCGACCTGCTGCAGGTGGGCGCGAAGCTCGATCGCCCGGAAAACGGCGCGATCGGCGCAGGGCGAAACATGGATCACGTGTGTTTGCGCGTGGAACCGTTCGACGTCGACGCGCTCAAGGCGCATCTCGGCGAGCACGGCGCACGGCTTGGTGAGCAGGCGGTTCGCTACGGCGCGGACGGCTACGGCCCGTCGCTATATCTGTTCGACCCGGAGGGCAACATGGTCGAACTGAAAGGGCCGCCGGAAGCGGCTCGGGTCACGTCGCTCTAAAGGCGAGCCGCAAGGTCAGCCGCGAGCTGCCGACGTCCTAGCCGTTGGTGGGCGCCTTCAACACCGTCCACTCGATTTTCACCGCGTCGGCTTCCGCACTGCCGAGCCACGCTTCGCCGTCCTGTACGGTGCATTGAAGCCGCATCGTGCGTTCGGCAAGCGCGCCCAACTCTGCCGCGACGTTCTCGCCAAGCGACCAGACCGTCACATTGCGCATGCGCTCAACCTTGTTGCGCACGCCCTGCCACCAGATATCCGAAGTACGTCCACCGTACGCGATCACGATCACGTCGTTCGAACGGCCGCTCGCCTTTGCGATGCGCCGCTCGTCGGGCTGGCCGACTTCGATCCACGTTTCAATCGCGCCGGTCAGATCTTTCTGCCACAGATCGGGTTCGTCGACATCCGACAATCCCTTGCAGAACTCGAGCCGTTCCTGCGCAAAGAGCGCGAACGCGGCGACGCGGACCATCATCCGTTCGTCGGTTTCCGACGGATGACGCGCGATGGTGAGCGAATGGTCGGCGTAATAGTGCCGGTCCATGTTGGCGATCTGCAATTCCGCCTTGTAAATCGTCGATTTGAGAGCCATGCCGTTGCTAAACCAGACGCTCGCTCCAGCGGAGCGAACCGAAAATGAGTCGTCGACGGCGCGCTGCCGTCTTCCGTGTTTGTTGTACATTTTGTCTCCCTCCCGTGCCGTCCACCGGCCACCACATAGACGGGAAGAAGCATTTAACGAGCCAAGGCCTGCTCTGCGGGAGCGCCATAAACCTCGCCTGCCGCCTCGCGCAACGCGTCGAGCACCACTGAGGCCGCGGGAGAAAGCAGGTGCGACTGGCGCGTGATGATACCGAATGTATCCATCCTGCACGGTAAATCGATCGGCAAGCGCTTCAACACGCCGTACTGTTGGTACTGACGCGCCACTTCGTCGGGCAAAACCGCCAACATGTCGCTCTGGAGCAGCAAACTGGAAATCGCGAGGAAGTTGTTGGTGTTCACCACGTTCTGCGGCGGATTCAGGCCGATCTGCGAAAACATCAGGTCAAAGCGATGCCGCAAAACACTGCCCGGCGGATGCAATACCCAGCTCGCGTTGACAATGCCGCGCAGCGTCAGGCCCGCTTCGTTTTCCAGAGGATGGCCTGGCCGCGCGACCACGCACAGCGGTTCGTCGGCGAGCGGTTCGTAGCGAACTTCGGTTTTGAACTGGTTCTGGCGCTCGAGCACGCGGCCGATCATGATGTCGAGTTCACCTTCGGCAAGCCGCGGGAGCATCACATCTGACGTTTCGACTTCCGCCCAGATCTGCAACTGCGGATAACGCTCCTTCACACTCGCGATGGCACGCGGCACCATGGTTGCAGCCGCCGCTGCGATCACGCCGATACGCACCTGCCCGGCGAGTCCCGCGCGCAGCGCCGAAATTTCGTCGTGCGCGTGGCTGAGATTGGACAGCACCATGCGCGCGTGACGGATCATGACTTCGCCGTACAGCGTTGCATGCATGCCGTGCGGCGTTCGGTCGAAGAGGCTCACGCCCAGCATGTCTTCGAGTTCTTTCAGCAGGCGGGACGCCGCCGGCTGCGTCATGCCGAGCACGTCGGCGGCGCGCCGCACGTTGCCCTCTTCTTCCATTGCGGCGAGCAGCAGCAACTGCCGCGTCTTGAGTCGCGCACGGACGAACCAGTTCGAGTAGCTACGCGTCATCGCCTGTCTCCAAAGCATTTTTTCGAATCGCCCCAATCATGCCATACCGAAATTGTTATCGGGGTAGCTCAAAAAGGGATTGGAAAGTTATTGCGCGCACTCATACCATTCGTGGACTTTAAGCTTCTCATGTGGCGCCTTTCCGTCGATGAACCGCGATCCGCTCGTCCCGCTCGTTGCCAGCCCGCTGCGCCATTACATCAATGGCGGATGGGAGACGGGTGCGACCACGGGTGTCTCGCTCAATCCGTCGGATCTGGACGAACCTGTCGGCGAATATGTTCGCGCGGACGTCCGCCAAACCGATAGCGCGATTGAAGCGGCAAGCGCGGCCTTCCGCGAATGGGCGCTCGGTTCGGCGCAGCGTCGCGCCGACGCGCTCGACGCAATCGGCAGCGAAATGCTGGCGCGCCGCGACGAACTCGGCCGACTGCTCGCGCGCGAGGTCGGCAAGACGTTGCCCGAGGCCTTGGCCGAGGCGACGCGCGCAGGTCAGACGTTCAAGCTGCTCGCCGCCGATGCACAGCGCGCGTATGCCGAACCGCTTGCGTCGGCGCGCGCGGGCGTCGAAATCGACATGACGCGCGAACCGCTCGGCGTGGTCGGCATCATCGCGCCGTGGAGCGCGCCGCTCGCGATCGCCGCGGCGAAGATCGGCGCGGCGCTGTCGCACGGCAATTGCGTGGTCTACAAGCCGGCTGAATCGACGCCGGCTTGCGCGGCGGCGCTCGCGTCGATCGTGAGCCGCGCCGGTCTGCCTGCGGGCGTCTTCAATCTCGTGATGGGCAGCGGCCGGCAGGTCGGCGCGCGAATCGTCGCTCATCCGCTCGTTGCGGCGATCAGCTTCAGCGGTTCTGCGGAAACCGGCACGCGTGTGCTGCAAGCTGCTGCCGCTCGCCAGGCGCGCGTGCAACTGGAAATGGGCGGCAAGAATCCCTTTGTCGTGCTGGCTGACGCCGATCTCGACAGCGCGGTCGATGCCGCATTGACCGGCGCGTACGGCTCGACCGGCCAGCGCAGCACGGCGGCGGCGCGGTTGATCGTCGAACGCTCGATGTTCGAGCCGTTCGTCGACGCATTGCAGACGAAGCTCGCCAGGCTCAACGTCGACCACGCGCTCAAGCACGGCGCAGACATGGGCCCGGTAGCGAACGCCGCGCAACTGGAACGCGATCTCGACTACGTGGAAATCGGCAAGCAGGAAGGCGCGCAGTTGCTGCACGGCGGCCGTCAACTGGAACGCGCGACGCGCGGCTACTTTTTCGAGCCCGCGCTGTTCGTCGGCGAGCCGGAACATCGCATTGCGCGCGAGGAAATCTTCGGTCCGCTCGCCGTCGTGCTCCGCGCCGACGACTACGATCACGCGCTGCATCTCGCGAACGACACCGCTTACGGTCTATGCGCCGGCATCTGCACGCGCTCGCTCAGCCGCGCGCGGCATTTCCGCCGTCACGTGCATAGCGGCCTCGTCACGATCAATCTGCCGACCTCGGCCGTGGAGCATCACGCGCCTGGTGGCGGGCGCAAGGCGTCCGCGTACGGCTCGACCGACGCAGCATTCTGGACGGCCGTGAAAACGGCTTACGTCGCGAGCTGATCGTGAAGAACTTTCTGCGCGCGGCCGCCCGCCTCGATCCCATAGCCAAGTTTTTACGCCCCGGCTAGCGCCGCCGCGTATCGCCTCGCTGCACATAAACGAAATCAATGCAGCTTTTCAACCTCAGGAGACAGAAATGACCAGCAAGCTTCGCCGTTTGACGCTAACCGCGATCGCCGCCGCCGCAATCGCCGCGCCGTTCGCCGCCCAACTTTCCGCGCACGCGGACCAGCCGCTCAAAGTAGGCTTCCTCGTGAAGATGCCGGAGCAGGCGTGGTTTATCAACGAGCAGAAAGCCGCGACCGCGCTCGGTCAGAAGGACGGCTTTTCGGTGGTGAACATCGGCACGCCGGACGGCGAGAAAGTGCTGTCCGCGATCGACAATCTCGGCGCCCAGGGCGCGAAGGGTTTCGTGATCTGCGCGCCTGACGTGCGTCTCGGACCGGCCATTCAGGCGCGCGCCAAGCGCTACAACATGAAGTTCGTCACCGTCGACGATCAACTGGTTGATTCCAGCGGCAAGCCGCTCGCCAATGTGCCGCACCTCGGCATGTCCGCGTTCAAGATCGGCAATCAGGTCGGCCAGGCAATCAGCGACGAAATGAAGCGCCGCGGCTGGAAGCCCGAGGAAGTCGGTGCACTGCGCATCACGAACTACGAACTGCCGACCGCGAAATTGCGCACCGACGGCGCGACTGAAACGCTGCTCGCCGGCGGCTTCAAGAAGGAAAACATTTTCGACGCCCCGCAAAAGACGACCGACGACGAAGGCGGCTTCAACGCGTCGTCGCCGGTGTTGGCCAAGCATCCGAACATCAAGAAGTGGGTGATCTTTGCGCTCAACGAGGAAAGCGTGCTGGGCGGCGTGCGTGCTACCGAGCAGCTGCATATTCCGGCGGCGGACGTGATCGGTGTCGGCATCAACGGTGCAGGCGAGGCTTTCGCCGAGTTCCAGAAGAAAGAGCCGACGGGCTTCTACGGCACGATCGCCGTCAGCTCGACGATGCACGGCAAGGAGAGCACCGAGAACCTCGTGGAATGGATCAAGGACGGCAAGCAGCCGCCCGCCGATACGCAGACCACCGGCAAGTTGATGGTGCGCGGCAACTGGCAGGACGTGCGTAAAGAACTCGGCATTTAAGCCGCGTTCGACTTCGCACGCGGCGGGCCGCGCCTCGCATTTGCCTGACGCGAGAGCGGCCCGCACAGCTTGTCCACCATTGAGGTTTTTTGATGACGTCCTCACACATTGCGACATCCCTTAGCGGTGCCGACGCGCCGCTACAGACGCCCTCGCCTGTGCCCGCTTCGACCGAGCCGTATCTGCAACTCGACGGCATCACCGTGCGCTTTCCCGGCGTGCTCGCGCTCGACCAGGTGTCGCTCGAAGTGCGTCGCGGCGAAGTGCACGGCCTCATGGGCGAAAACGGCGCCGGCAAATCGACGCTGCTCAAGGTCCTGTCCGGCGTGAACCAGCCGGCGGCGGGCACGTTGTCGCTCGATGGCGTGGAGCAGCAGTTCACCACGACGAAGGCGGCAATCGCAGCGGGTGTCGCAATCATCTATCAGGAACTGCACCTCGTGCCGGAATTGACGGTGGCCGAAAACCTGATGCTCGGCGCGCTGCCCAACCGCTTCGGTGTGCTGGACGAAAAGGCGCTCGTCGCGCGCGCGGTGCGCGAACTCGAACGTCTCGGCGAAAAAATCGATCCATCGCAACAGGTGAAAAATCTGTCGATCGGTCAGCGTCAGATGATCGAAATCGGCAAGGCGCTGATGCGCGATGCGCGCGTGATTGCATTCGACGAACCGACGAGTTCGTTGTCGTCGCGCGAGACCACGCAACTGTTCCGGATCATTCGCGCGTTGCGTGCCGAAGGCCGCGCGATCATCTACGTCACGCATCGGATGGATGAAGTCTACGAACTATGCGATCGCGTCACCGTGTTTCGCGACGGCCGCCGTATCGACACGTTCGACGCAGGCGCAGGCCTCGACCGTGACCGTCTGATCAGCTGCATGGTGGGCCGTTCGATCGCCGACGTGTATGGCTATCGCACGCGCGATGTCGGCGACGTGCAACTCGACGTCAAGGGATTGATGGGACCCGGCCTGCGCGAACCCGCCACATTCTCCGCACGCAAAGGCGAAATCGTCGGCTTCTTCGGACTCGTCGGGGCCGGGCGCTCCGAACTGATGAAGCTCATCTACGGCGCGGTCAAACCCACGGCCGGCGACATCACGCTCAAAGGCAAGCAGGTGCGCTTCGCCACGCCGCGCGACGCAGTGCGCGCGGGCGTCGCGCTGTGTCCCGAAGATCGCAAGCAGGAAGGCATTGTTTCGATCGCTTCGGTTTCGGACAACCTCAACATCAGTTGCCGCCGCCACTTCAGCCGCTTCAACGTGCTCAACGGACGCAAGGAAGCGCAGACCGCGAAAGAGTTCATCGGCAAGCTCGCGATCAAGACGCGCAACGGCGAGACGCCGATCGGCACGCTCTCGGGCGGCAATCAGCAGAAGGTGATTCTGTCGCGCTGGCTCGCGGAAGACATCGACGTGTTCCTGATGGACGAACCCACGCGCGGCATCGACGTCGGTGCGCGCAGCGAGATTTACGGTCTGCTGTATGGGCTCGCGGACGCGGGACGTACGGTGATCGTGGTGTCGAGCGATCTTGCCGAAGTAATCGGCGTGACCGACCGCGTGATCGTAATGAAAGAAGGCCGCCTGGTCGGCGATCTGCCGAAAGCACAGGCGACACCCGATGCGCTCATCAAGCTCGCGCTGCCTCGCTAGAACACATGCTGGCCTCAGGTGCCAGACAAATGAAGGCCCCTGAAGAAGGCACCTGAACCGAACGCAACTGAATCGCGCCGTCGAACCGAACCACGCGGCATTGAAACGGAACACACATCATGCACACACCATCGACCGACCCCTCCACGCCAGCCGTCGCTTCCGCGGGCCTGAGCGCGCGCGCCGCGCGGACCTGGGATCTGATCAACAAGTCCGGCATCGTGATGGTCTTCATCATCCTGTTTGCGGTGCTGTCGTTCACCGTGCCCGACTTCTTGAGTTCACGAAACATTCAGGGCCTGCTGCTTTCCGTCACGCTGATCGGCTCGATCTCCGTAACCATGATGTTCGTGCTCGCGCTCGGCGAGGTCGATCTGTCGGTCGCGTCGATCGTGGCGTTCGCGGGGGTCGTGGCATCCACGTTGATCACCGTGACGCATAGCGTATTGCTCGGCGTTGCCGCGGGCGTGCTTGCCGGCGGCGCGGTCGGGCTCGTGAACGGCGTGCTGGTCGCACGCTACAAGATCAATTCGCTGATCGTCACGCTCGCGATGATGGAAGTCGTGCGCGGCCTCGCCTTCATCACGTCGAGCGGCGACGCGGTGATGATTTCGGAAGAACGCTTCTTCGATCTGGGCGGCGGCTCCTTCCTCGGCATTTCGTATCCGATCTGGAGCAACATCATCGGCTTCGTGGTGTTCGGTTTTCTGCTGAAGAAAACCGTGTTCGGCAAGAACGTGCTGGCGGTCGGCGGCAACAGCGAGGCGGCCCTGCTTGCGGGTCTGCCCGTCACGCGTATCAAGATCACCGTGTTCGTGCTGCAAGGGCTCGTCACCGGCTTTGCGGGCGTGATGCTTGCGTCGCGTATGAGTCTCGGCGATCCGAAGACGTCGGTCGGTCTCGAACTCGGCGTGATCTCTGCGTGCGTGCTCGGCGGCGTGTCGCTGACGGGCGGCGTCGCGACGATTTCCGGCGTGCTGGTGGGCGTGCTGATCATGGGTTCCGTGCAGGACGCAATGAGCCTGATGAACGTGCCGACTTTTTATCAATACCTGATTCGCGGCGGGATCCTGCTGCTCGCGGTGCTGTTCGACCAGTTCCGCCGCAGCAAGCGCGTGCACTAAGCGTGCAATGACGCGCGCCCTGCCCTACATGTTTGCCAACAGGAGATTTCATGGCTGATTCCAACCAGACAAAAAAGCCGCTGCGCAGCCAGGCGTGGTTTGGCCTCAAGGACCGCGACGGGTTTCTGCATCGCTCGTGGATGAAAAACCAGGGCATTCCGCACGACGAATTCGACGGACGTCCGGTAATCGGCATCTGCAATACATGGTCGGAACTGACGCCCTGCAACGCGCATTTCCGCGAGCTCGCGGAATATGTGAAAAAAGGCGTGCATGAAGCGGGCGGTTTGCCGCTGGAGTTTCCGGTGATGTCGCTCGGCGAGACCAATTTGCGACCGACGGCCATGCTGTTCCGCAACCTCGCTTCGATGGACGTCGAGGAATCGATTCGCGGCAATCCGATGGACGGCGTGATTCTGCTCGTCGGCTGCGACAAGACTACGCCTGCGCTGCTGATGGGCGCGGCGTCGTGCAACCTGCCCGCGCTTGCGGTGTCGGGTGGCCCCATGCTGAACGGCCGGTTCCGCGGCAAGCATATCGGCTCGGGCACAGGCGTGTGGCAGATGTCCGAGGAAGTGCGCGCCGGTTCGATGACGCAGGAAGAATTCACCGAGGCGGAGTCGTGCATGAACCGCTCGCGCGGCCACTGCATGACGATGGGCACGGCGTCGACGATGGCTTCCATGGTCGAATCGCTCGGCATGGGCTTGCCGCACAACGCCGCCATTCCCGCAGTCGACGCACGACGCCAGGTGCTCGCGCATCTGGCCGGGCGGCGCATCGTCGACATGGTTCGCGAAGATCTGACGATGGACAAGATTCTCACGCGCCAGGCCTTCGAAAACGCGATCCGCACGAATGCGGCGATTGGCGGCTCGACCAACGCCGTCGTGCATCTGATCGCGCTCGCGAAGCGCATTGGCGTAGAGCTTTCGCTGGAAGACTGGGAGCTTGGCTCCAACGTGCCGTGTCTCGTGAATCTGCAACCGTCAGGCGAATACCTGATGGAAGACTTCTACTACGCGGGCGGTTTGCCGGCGGTGCTCAAGCAACTGGGCGAGCAAGGGCTGCTGCATCGCGAGGCGCTGACCGTGAACGGCAAGACGATCTGGGACAACGTGCGCAACGCGCCCAACCATGACGAGAAAGTCATCACGACGTTCGCCGAGCCGTTCAAGCCGAAGGCGGGCATCGCGGTCCTCAAGGGCAACCTGGCGCCGAACGGCGCCGTGATCAAGCCGTCGGCGGCCACTGCGGAACTGCTGAAGCACCGAGGCCGCGCGGTCGTGTTCGAAAACATCGAAGAGCTGCACGCGAAGATCGACGACGAGTCGCTCGACATCGACGAAAACTGCATCATGGTGCTCAAAGGCGCAGGGCCGAAGGGCTATCCCGGCTTCGCCGAAGTGGGCAATATGCCGTTGCCGAAAAAGGTGCTGCAAAAAGGCATTACCGACATGGTGCGTATTTCCGACGGACGCATGAGCGGCACAGCGTACGGCGCGGTGGTGTTGCACGTGTCACCTGAAGCAGCTGCGGGCGGGCCGCTGGCTTTCGTGCAGACCGGCGACATGATCGAGCTGGATGTCGAAGCGCGGCGCCTGCACCTCGACGTGAGCGACGACGAACTCGCGCGCCGGCGTGCCGCATGGCAGGCGCCCGAGTCGCCGAAGCGCGGTTACTACAAGCTCTACGTCGAGCACGTGCTGCAGGCGGATCAGGGCGCGGATCTCGACTTCCTGGTGGGTTCCAGCGGCGCGCCGGTGCCGCGCGACTCGCACTGAGCGGCGCGAGTCGTCTGAAGAGTTAAACGGTTGTTCCTGCGCTTTGCGAGAAGGCGTGCTGCCGATGCGGTTCCACATAACCGCATCGGCTTTTTTACGCGCATTGCACGTACATGTCGCACAAATAAAAATCGGCCGGACATTTACAATGTCCAACCGATTTTTTTTTAAGCACAAGCTCACAGTCTCCGGCGTTTAAAGCCAGAGAATTCACTCGAGCGCGTGTCGTTCCGGCAACTCGCCGAAAGTCCGCGCACTCAGTGTTCTATAAGATCATTGCTTGATGAATCGATCGTTCGCCCAGAGGCCTTGCGTGTCGCTATTGCTGGCATTCACGAACTCGAAGTCGTGACCGACGACACGCACGACGCGGAAGCTCGAATTCTCCGGCGTCGAAACGCATTGATACCCGGAGAAGAACTCCTGCATTTTCTGCTGTTCACCGGCTTGCGCATGCTCATTGACGGCGTCGAGCTTGTCTTTCGACAAACAGCCGTACGAGTTGGCTTTGAACTGAATGGTTTGCTGCGGCTTGATCATGACGTCTTGCGCCTGAACACTTGCGGCAGCCAGACTTGCAACGGCGAAAACCAGGGCGAGTCGAGTTTTCATATGTTCCTCCGGGTGCGGGCCGAATGCTCAGGTTAGCTATGTATTTAACTCCATCGTCTAGCCCGCACCTTGCACTTTAGGAGAACGTGCGAGAACCACAAGCACATCTTGTGTGCGGTCGCAACAGTGGCAGATTGTCGCACCGTGCGCGTCATAGGAAGGATAGTTCGGCGACGCATCAAAGACACCAAATTAAGCGGGATAACTAAGCGACTCCACCCGCGCACGGCTCTAACCAGTAATGCTTTGCGGGCCGTATTAGCGTTAACGCGATATTCGATTTAAGCGGATTATTAGTAACCTCTGGAGCGCTTGGTGCATTGCACACAAAGTCATTTCGCCGACTTGTTAAAGCGGCGGATATAACGGTGTAAATGCAGAAGATAAACGATGCCAGGCACCGCTCAGCGTTATGCGCCGCACCTGGACGGCAACTGGCCGACATTGCAGGTACGTGCGGTGCTCTACAATAAAAACCATGCAACGTGAGAACGGAGGCCGCCGTGCTCGAGAACCTCATATTGGGCGTTTTTCTCGTCCTGCCGCTGCTGATCGTCGCGTTTCTTTTCTCCGACGAATTGTGGCAGGAACACCGGCATCTGCACGACACGCGCCCCATGCAAGCGAGACCGCGTCGACTCGACTGGCGTCATCCGCTGCGCCGCTCGCGGCATCGGCTGTAACGCGGCGCTCGTGCTCCCGTGAGCGCACTCTACGAGCGCGCCGCTTGTCACTGAAGACCGAAGACTCGCGACTCAGTCCGCTCGCCAATGCGCGCGAATGCGTTTGGCCAGCGCTTCGAGCGTGTCTGCGTCCGCGACGTCGCGTGCGTGCATGCGTAACGGCTGACCTTCCCAGCGCGGAATCACGTGAAAGTGCACATGCAGCACCGTCTGCCCGGCAGCCGCGCCATTGAACTGGCCGATGAACACGCCGTCCGGACGCAACGCCGCGCGCACGGCGATGGCAAGCTTTTGCGTCATGCGCATGCATGCGACGGTCGCCGCGTCCGACAGGTCGAAGATCTCCGCAGCCGCTTCCTTCGGCACGACGAGCAAATGGCCGTCGGCTTGCGGCATCAGGTCCATGAAGGCGAGCGCGGCATCGGTTTCCGCGACCTTGATGCACGGTAGCTCGCCGCGCAGAATCTTCGCGAAAGGATTGCTGTCGTCGTAGTTCATCGCTTTTTCTCCTGATTTTTGTTGCACGCTTGTCGCGGGTAAGGTTTGACGCACGCCGTCGTGCCTATTGTCGGCCGCCACTATTACAGCAGCGCACCGCCTTGGTCGAAGCGAAACGAAGCGAGGCGCGGTGACGCGTTAGCGCCAGTCGGTCGCCACGTCGTCCGGGTCGGTCAGCGTCAATCCAGACGACGGCAGTGGCAGCGCCGTCTTATACCGCACTTGCTTGAGTGCAAAGCTGGAGCGGATGTTGGAAATGCCCGGAATCTTCGTCAAATGATCGACGATGAAGCGTTCCAATGTCTGCATATCGGGCATCACCACGCGCAGCAGGTAGTCGGCATCGCCCGTCATCAAATAGCACTCCATCACTTCCGGTCGCTCGGAAATGGCCTGCTCGAAACGCAGCAGCGCGTCCTCCACCTGTTTTTCCAGACTTACCTGAATGAACACGTTGATGCGTAGCCCGAGCGGCTCGGGGTTCAGCAGCGTGACCTGCTGCTTGAAGAGACCGAGCTTTTCGAGCGCGCGCACGCGGTTGAAGCACGGCGTGGGCGAGAGATTTACCGAGCGCGCCAGGTCGGCGTTAGTGATGCGCGCGTTTTGCTGCAACTGGCTGAGGATGCCGATGTCGATCCGATCGAGCCGTCTGGGTGGCGTGGTCATAGATGAAATATTCCGTGAGCAGGGCGAAATCCGGAATAAATAGCCTATCGCAGCCCGCGATGGCAAGCAAATGAGACGCTCATTTTGCAGGCTCGTAAGTACCATTGACTCACTCGATCTTGAACCGACGTGTCGATGCGGAGTGGTGCTATGACGGATTTGTCCAGCGGTAGTGAGCAGGTACGGAGCCTCGGCGTTCAGCGTACGGAGGCGGCGGACGCTGATCCGCAGGAAACAGCGGAGTGGCTCGAGGCGCTCGACGCTGTCGTGGAACACGTGGGCCGCGAGCGCGCGCAGTTTCTGTTCGACCGGCTGGGGAGTCACGCGGTGTCGCTCGGCGTCGAATCGGCGCGTACCAACGTCACGCCATACCGCAACACGATCGCGCCCGAAGATCAGCCGCGCTATCCGGGCAATCTCGAACTGGAGGAGCGGCTTGCCGCAGCGCTGCGCTGGAACGCGCTCGCGATGGTGGTGCGCGCGAACAAGGCGTACGGCGAACTCGGCGGCCACATCGCGAGCTATGCATCGGCGGCCGATCTGTTCGAAGTCGGCTTCAACCATTTCTTTCGCGCGTCGATGCCGGGGGCGGGCGAGGGCACGGGCGATCTCGTGTATTTCCAGCCGCATTCGTCGCCGGGCGTGTATGCGCGCGCGTATCTGGAAGGTTTTCTCTCCGAGGACAATCTGCGGCATTACCGTCGCGAGATCGGCGGGCCGGGGCTCTGTTCGTATCCGCATCCGTGGCTGATGCCGGACTTCTGGCAGTTTCCCACCGGCTCGATGGGCATTGGACCAATCAATGCGATTTATCAAGCGCGCTTCATGCGCTACCTCGCGAATCGCGGCCTCGCGCTCACTGAAGGCCGCAAGGTGTGGGGCTTTTTCGGCGATGGCGAAATGGATGAGCCGGAGTCGACCGGCGCATTGTCGCTGGCCGCGCGCGAAGGGCTCGACAATCTGGTGTTCGTCATCAACTGCAACTTGCAGCGTCTGGATGGTCCGGTGCGCAGCAATGGCCGGATCATCGACGAACTGGAGGCGCATTTTGTCGGCGCCGGCTGGAACGTGATCAAGGTGATCTGGGGCTCGGACTGGGACGCGCTGTTCTCGCGCGACCACAGCGGCGCTTTGCTGCGCGCGTTCGCGAATACGGTCGACGGCCAGTTTCAGACTTTTTCGGCGAACGACGGCGCGTACAACCGCGAGCGCTTCTTCGGACAGAACCCGGAATTGGCCGCGCTCGCCGCACAACTGAGCGACGAGGATATCGACCGCTTGCGGCGCGGCGGTCACGACGTGCGCAAGCTGCATGCGGCTTACGCAAAAGCGCTCGCGCATCGCGGCCAGCCGACTGTGATCCTTGCAAAGACGATGAAAGGCTTTGGCATGGGCACCGCTGGCCAAGGCCGCATGACCACGCACCAGCAGAAAAAGCTCGATTTCGACGACCTCAAGGCGTTTCGCGACCGGTTCCGTTTGCCGCTCACGGACGCGGACGTCGAACAGGTGAAGTTTTACAAACCCGCGGAAGACAGTCCGGAAATGCAATACCTGCATGCTCGCCGGGCCGCTCTCGGAGGCTATCTGCCCAGAAGGCGGAGAGTTGCGTCGGCGGGGCTGATCGTTCCTCCGATGTCCTCCTGGAGCCAGTTCGCGCTTGATTGCAACGGCCGCGAAATGTCTACGACGATGGCGCTCGTTCGCATGTTGACCGCGCTGCTGAAGGACGCGGGTCTCGGCCCACGCGTCGTACCGATTGTTGCCGACGAGGCGCGCACCTTCGGCATGGCGAACATGTTCCGCCAAGTCGGTATCTACTCGCCGTTGGGTCAGCTTTACGAGCCGGAAGACCTCGGCTCGATGCTGTATTACCGCGAGGACACGCAAGGGCAGATTCTGGAGGAGGGCATTTCGGAAGCGGGCGCGGTGTCGTCGTGGATCGCGGCCGCGACGTCGTACAGCGTGCACGACCTGCCGATGCTGCCGTTCTACATCTACTACTCGATGTTCGGCTTTCAGCGGATCGGCGATCTCATCTGGGCAGCCGCTGACCAGCGCGCACGCGGGTTTCTGATCGGTGCGACGTCGGGCAAGACGACGCTCGGCGGCGAGGGCTTGCAGCATCAGGACGGCACGAGCCATCTGGCGGCATCGACCATTCCGAACTGCCGCGCGTACGATCCCGCGTTCGCTTACGAAGTCGCGGTAATCGTCGACGAAGGGATGCGGGAGATGGTCGAGCGTCAGCGCGACGTGTTCTATTACGTCACGGTGATGAACGAGAACTACGCGCAGCCTTGTGCACCGGACGGCGATGTGGCTGCCATCCGCGAAGGTATTCTGAAGGGCATTTATCCGCTTGCCACCGGTGCGGAGAAGGGCGCGCCGGCGCAGATTCAATTACTCGGCGCCGGAGCTATTCTTGGCGAGGTCATCGCCGCGCAACGCATGCTGAAGGACGACTGGCAGATCGACGCCGCGGTGTGGAGCGTGACCAGCTTCAGCGAATTGCAGCGCGACGGCATGGCGGCGGAGCGGCTTGCGCGTTACGGCGATGCGTCGTCGACCGTGCCTTACGTCGCGCGAGTGCTGGGCGAGTCGGAAGGGCCGATCATCGCCGCAACGGATTACGTTCGCGCGGTGCCCGAGCTGATTCGCGCATACGTACCGCGCCGCTACGTGACGCTCGGCACGGACGGTTTCGGCCGCAGCGATACACGTGAGGCTTTGCGAGAATTTTTCGAGGTGGATCGCAAGGCGATCGTCATGGCCGCGCTCAAAGCGCTAAAGGACGAAGGCGTGCTTGAGGGGCATGTTCTGAGCGATGCGCGCCGGCGGTATTACGGCGATGCGCCGGTGCAAGCGGCGTCGTGGGAACGTTGATCCGACCGGCCGATGGTGGCGGTTACACAGGTAATGTGTCGTTACCACTTGCAGCATCTATTTCTGCGCGCGTAGCCGACAATTCGTTCCATGCCTGAACGGCGGGAGCGAAAAATGAAAAAGTTAGCAGTGGCGTTAGTGATGGTGGGCAGCTTGAGCGTCGCGGGGCAAGCGTCGGCTCATGGTCATGGCGGTGGCGGCGGCGATGTAGTGGGCGCACTGATCGGCGGCGCGGTGCTGGGCGCGGTCGTGACGTCGATATTGAATCCTGCGCCCGCGGTGGCCTATCAACAGCCGGTCTATGCGCAGCCTGTCTATGCACAACCGGTGTACCAGCCGGCACCGGCTTACGCGGGCCCGCCCCCGGGCTACTGCTACGACCAGTACCAGCGCGGCTATGTGGCGTGCGGAGCGCCGCAGCAGCAGTACGAGTATGGAGAGCCTGCGCCCAGGTGGTAAATGGTCGGCGCACAATGACTGCACGCTGCAGACAGAAAGGCCGTCGCTCACTGCGACGGCCTTTTGTTTTGACGCCGCAAGGCGCCGGCTTCAGTGCCTGTGATGCAGCCACTCGGCGTAGTGCGTATCCAGCCAGCGCTCGAGCTTTTGCGGTCCCGCCTTGTGGTGATAGCGGGAGGCCGCCCAGATTGCCCCGCCGACCAGCAGCATCACGGTCGGCCCAAGCAGGTAAGCGATCAACGATTCAGACATGGCAGCCTCCACGAAAAGGTTGCATCGTTGCTCCAGTGTAGGCGATCAGTCGCAGGAGAGAAGCGCCGCGTGATGCGAGGGCATGGCTTGGCGCATTTGCGCTTGTGGGGATGTATTAATAACCTCGTGAACTACGCTCGTGTTCTTTACTGCACAGTCGCTCCGGGTGGGGCGCCGTGTCTCTGTGTACCTAAGACTGCAGGTCGCGAGCATTTCACCTTCACGTGCGTCCTGCTCCTTCGATCAGCCCGCGCCCACGGCTCTTTTCCGCGCTGCGTCGAGCTCCGCATCGACGAAATCGGCCCATTGCTGGGCGATTTGCCGCTGCTCGGCCGGACCGGATTCAGGCTCGCCTTGCGACTCGCTTTGTCGCGTTTGCGCTGATGTTTTGTCCCGTTGTGCATGCTCTGTCATCTCGCGCAGATGCGCCCACGCCGTCCGGCGGAAGTCGTGAAGAACGAAATGTTCGACTTCCAGGCCAAGCGCCTTCACCGCCTGGTTTAGCGTGCTCTTTGCAATCGGCCGGTCGTCGCCCCTTACGCTCGGAAAGACGAAGGTTTTGCTTGCTCGCGTGCGGTGCAACTGTTGCAGCATCGCGACCGCTTGCTGAGGCAGGTAGACGATGCGATCCGTATCTTGATGAAGACGCGCGGCGGAGATGCGCCACAGCGCGCGGTCGAGATCGAACTCGTCCCACGTCGCCTCCACGAGGTCAGATTTGCGTACCATCGTCAGCACCAGCAGATGCAGCGCTATCTTGAGCGGCTGGCGGATGCTCGACGTTTCGATCGAATGCAGCATCGTGCCGATCTCCTCGCCGGAAAGCACGCGGGTGCGGCTCTCGAAGGCGGCGATGGAGCGCGCCGGCACGACTTCCGCCGGGTTTGAGGTTGCCAGTTGGCGAGCGATCAGATACTCGTAGAGTCGCTTGATGACGTTGCGGGTATGCAGCGCCATCTTCGGCGAGCCACGGCTTTTGATCGCCTCGCAGATGGCGACGACGTGCTCCGCGTTCACCGCCTTGACCCGCATGCCGCCGATTGCGGGCAACACGTCTTTGTCGAGCGCGCGGCGCGTGGTGCGTCGATATTCATCCGACTTCCCGGCCATCTCGGTCGCCATATAAAGCTCGGCTGCTTCACGCAGTACGTCGGCTTTCGCTTCGGCTCCGCGGTCGCGGCGCGCAGTGGCGACGGGCGAAATGCCTTGCGCGACGAGCTCCGCGTACTTCTGCGCCTTCGCTCTGGCGACGCGCAGCGAAATCATCCGGTAATCGCCGATGGTCGCAAGCGGCTGGCGCTTGCCGTTCAGCGAATACCGGAAGCGCCAGATCTTCGTACCCGTGGTCATCACTTCGATGACGAGGCCGTTGCCGTCGGCGACGCTGTAGCGGGCGGCGCGCGGTTCAAGTGCGCGTATCTGGGATTCGGTGAGCGGGGCGGCTAGGCGAGGCATGTTGGAGTGGCTGGTACGCGACAGAGCGAGTTTAAACTGTTTGCGTTTGTGTACCAATATTAACTAGCGTTATTGGTCTACAAAGCGTGTTGATCCGTTTCGCTTACAACGCGTTCAAGCGGCTTTCGGTCCCGTCTTTAGGCATTTGAGGGCAGCTTGCATGCCCAGTTCTACTTGCCGATACAAAACCTACTAAAAATCACTCCCAACAGGTCGTCGGAGCTGAATTCGCCAGTGATTGAGTTGAGCTGGTCCTGCGCGAGTCTCAGTTCTTCGGCGAAAAGATCCAGCGCCTGCGAGTTCTGATCGGCATGTGCAGCGGCCGTCGCAAGGTGGTCCTGCGCGGCGCGCAACGCAATCAGATGACGTTCGCGCGCAAGGTAGACGCTCTCCGCGCCGGCCTGCCAACCGGCAATGCGCAGCAGTTCGTCGCGCAACAAGCTCACCCCGTCGCCTTGTTTCGCCGACAGCCGGACTTCGCTCAGGTCGAAATCGGCATCGAGCGCGCGAGCCTCCGGCGGCAAGCCGACAAGGTCCGTCTTGTTTAACACGCGCACGACCGGAACACCGGCCGGGAAGCGCCCGGCGATGGTTTCGTCTTCGACGGTCATGCCCGTGCGCGCATCCAGCAGATGCAGCACCACGTCCGCGCGCTCGATCTCGCTCCAGGTTCGAGCAATGCCGATCTTCTCGACTTCGTCTTCGGTATCGCGCAGGCCTGCGGTGTCGATCACGTGCAGCGGAATGCCCTCGATCTGGATGGTCTGTGCGACCTTGTCACGCGTCGTGCCCGCAATCGGCGTGACGATAGCGAGTTCAGCGCCGGCAAGTGCATTGAGCAACGAAGATTTGCCGACGTTCGGCTGACCGGCCAGCACCACCGACAATCCCTCGCGCAACAGCGCACCTTGCCGTGCCTCGGCGAGCACGTGCGCGAGACGCTCGCGAATGCGCGTGAGCTTGCCGCGGGCGTCGGCAGCTTCGAGGAAATCGATCTCTTCTTCAGGGAAATCCAGCGTTGCCTCGACGAGCATGCGCAGCGTGATTACTTCTTCGACCAAAGCATGGATGTCGCGCGAAAACGTGCCGTCGAGCGAACGACCTGCCGAGCGCGCAGCGGCCTCGGTGCTCGCTTCGATCAGATCGGCCACCGCTTCGGCCTGCGCGAGGTCCAGCTTGTCGTTCAGAAACGCACGGCGCGTGAACTCGCCGGGCTCGGCGAGCCGCAGGCCAAATCCGCGCCCTGCGTCGATGCAACGTTGCAGCAGCAATTGCAGCACGACCGGCCCGCCATGGCCTTGCAACTCGAGTACGTGTTCGCCGGTGTACGAATGCGGCGCGGGAAAGTAGAGGGCAATGCCGCGATCGAGCGCGTTGCCGCCGTCGTCGAAAAAGGGCACATAACTCGCGTGACGAGGCGCGAGTGCTTGCCCGGTCAACACCTGCATCAGCGGCTGCGCCGCGGCCTCGCCCGCGCGTCCAAATGAAATGCGCACGACGCCGATGCCTCCCCGGCCGGGCGCGGTGGCAATGGCGACGATGGGATCGGAGTCGGTGGTCAGCATGAGTGAGGCGGCGAAATCGGAAGAGTGGGGCAGGGCGGCGCGGACATTTCCGGGGCGCCGGGCATTGTAACGCGGGCTATGTGCCGGCCGGTCTGCGCGTCACCCGACGACCAGAACGTGCTTTCTAGGTCGCCGTTGAGATTGATCCTAAACAAGCTAGGATTTTTACTTGATGAATAGGACTGGCCAGACTCAACGAGAACATGGTGCCGTGCAGACGCGCGTCCCACATGGAAAAGTCGCAAAAATTGACATTGCGCTGGATCGCCGCTGTGCTGCGGCACGCAAGCTAAAATTATCTCAAATACGTTCAACATGAGCCTGATCAGTTGTCAACTGGGAGGACGCTGAATTGCACAATCTGGCCCATGCCAACCCCGAAAGAAAAAGCTGCCTTCTCGAAGAGGCTGAAGGAAACATTGGAGCCGCTGAAGATCCGCGGCGGGACCAAGCTCGCCGAACAGTTCAACCTTCGCTATCGCGGTGACCGTCCGGTTACTCCACAAACCGCACACAAGTGGCTCACGGGTACGACGATCCCAAAGCCCGATAAGTTGCGCACGCTTGCCGAGTGGTTGAACGTGAAGGAGCACTGGCTGCACTACGGGCCTTCGCCCGGTGCGAGCGCCAGACCGATGGCCCGCGGCGAGAAGTATCCGCCTTCTCAGGAAACGATCGAACTGGCGTCCAAGATCGAGTCGTTGACGCCGAAAGACCGTTTTCTCGTCGAAGAAATGATTGGGCGCTTCTACGGTGAGGATACCGAAGAAGAGTAGCGCGTGCGCCGTCTGCCCACGCAGATCGCATGAAAAAAGCCGCCCGGTTCGTTTGAACCGGGCGGCTTTGTTTTTTCAGGTGAGTCGACTTGCCCTCAGCGTTTCATGCAGGTATCAGGCCGGCTTCGCCTTCGACTGACCCATCATGCGCGTGATGTAGTACTGCTGCGCGATCGACAGCACGTTGTTCACGACGTAGTACAGCACCAGACCGGCCGGGAAGAAGAAGAACATAACCGAGAACGCAATCGGCATGAACATCATCATCTTCGCCTGAACGGGGTCTGGCGGCGTCGGGTTGAGCTTCGTCTGCAGGAACATGGAAACAGCCATCAGCACCGGCAGGATGAAGAACGGGTCCTGCTGCGACAGATCGTGAATCCACAGAATCCAGGGCGCGCCGCGCATTTCGACCGACGACAGCAGCACCCAGTACAGCGAGATGAACACCGGAATCTGCACCACGACCGGCAGACAGCCGCCGAACGGGTTCACCTTCTCGGTTTTGTAGAGTTCCATGAGCGCGGCATTCATCTTCTGCGGATCGCCCTTGAAGCGTTCGCGCAGCGCCTGCATACGAGGGGTGATCGCCTTCATACGCGCCATGGACTTATAGCTTGCGGCCGAGAGCGGGAAGAACACTGCCTTGATCAACAGCGTGAGCAGCACGATCGCCCAGCCCCAGTTGCCGACGTAGCTGTGGATCTTTTCGAGCAGCCAGAAAAGCGGCTTCGCGATGATCGTCACCCAGCCGTAGTCCTTCACCAGTTCGAGACCCGGCGCGATGCCTTCGAGCATGCGCTCTTCTTCCGGACCGGCGAAGAGGCGCGCGGACACGTCGACCGTCTGGCCCGGCGCGATGGCCGCAACCGGCTGCTTAACGCCGACGCGATAGAGCGTCGGATCGATTTTCTCGACGTAGATGTCGCGCTTCACGCCCTGCTGCGGAATCCAGGCCGACGCGAAGTAATGCTGCACCATCGCGATCCAGCCGTTGTCGGCTTGCTTCGTGAAGTCTTCCTTGTTCTTGTCGATGTCGCCGAACGTCATCTTCTGGAAGTGGTGCTGGTCGGTGTAGACAGCCGGGCCGATGAACGTGTGCGAGAAGCGCGGCGTTTCCACCGGCTGGTCGTCACGCACCAGTTCCATATAAACCGACGGGCTCACCGGCGCCGTGCCGACGTTCTGGATCTTCGTATCGACGCCGATCACATAGCTGCCGCGGGTGAACGTGTAGGTCTTGATGACTTTCAGCCCGCCCTTAACCGGCGACTCGAAGCTGAGCTGGAACGATTTGGCGTCGCCCGTCAGGTCGTGCGGCTGGTTAGGCAGCGGCGTGAAGACGTCGTTGTGATTCGGGAAATCGCCGCCGAGCAGACCCGTGCGCGCCAGATACGTGTGATTCGCGGTGCGGTCGAACAGCGTGATGACGAGATCCGGCTGCTTGCCGTCGCCTTGCTTGACGAGCGACAGCTTCGACAGCGTGCCGCCGCGAGTGTCGATTTCGCCGTTGTAGACGTCGGTGCTGAACTTGACGAGTTGCGACTGCGTAGCCGCCGGCGTGTTGGCCGGGGCTGCTGCGTTGGTGGTCGGCAAATCGGCGGGCTGGGTTCCCGGCGTCGTGGTTCCCGGTGCGGCGCTACCGACCGTCTTGGTCGGCGTGGCGCTCGGGAAGAACATCGACGGGCGTCCGTGGTCGCGTTGCCAGTTGTCGAACAGCATGACCGCTGACATGAAGAAGATGACCCATAGGACGGTGCGTTTGATATCCATGCGTTGTCTCAGTGTCGATGGAACGGCGCGTCAGCGCTTTTCAGAAGTGGGAGGCGGGACAAGATCGATGCCGCCCGCGGAAAACGGGTGGCAACGGCAAATACGCCTGGCGGCGAGATAAGTCCCGCGCGCGGCGCCATGATACTGGATTGCTTCGCGCGCGTAATCAGAGCAGGAAGGGTAAAAACGGCACCGATTGCCGAGCATTGGACTCACGGCAAGCTTGTAAAAACGCAGTAAAGCGATGAGTACCGTTTGCATGGCTGGTGCGGCCGGACAGCGCCGCGCAACGTGAAGTACCGGACGACACCCGCTGTTCAAGGCTGCCGGAGCTACTGCAGCCTGAGGGAAAAAGCGGGCGGTCACCTGAGCGTCATTCCGTCTTGGGCGCGTCCGCGGGCGGCGCCTGACGACGGGCAATTTCGCGTGCTGCCTTGTCGAGCAACGACTCGATTTCACTGCGGCACAACGCCTTTAACGGCGGCGACGCGGCGCTCGGCAAAGCCTTTTTGTCGAAGCGCGTGTGCAAACGCAGCAGCACGTCCCAACCGCCGAATTCCGCGCGACGCACCCGAAAGGCTTCGCGCGCGACTCGACGTACCAGATTACGCGTGGCCGCGCGCGGCGCATACTTCTTGCCGATCACGAGGCCGAGGCGAGCCTCGTTGCCGGTAGGCCGGCCGTACACCACGAAGTGCGCAGTGCGGCGCCACGGGCGCAAACGAAAAACGGATGAAAATTCATCCGTTTTCAGTAGCCTTGCGGCTTTGGGGAAGGCGGCTTGCGCTCGCAACGGTACCGAGCCCTGCTGCGGCGCCTCTGCCGGTCCCGCTTCGCCACCGGTCTTGCCCGGTACGGACAGAGCGCGCAATCCGCTCGCCTGCCTTAGATGGCGAGGCGCTTGCGGCCCTTCGCGCGACGTGCGTTGATGACCTTGCGGCCGCCAGCGGTCTTCATGCGAACGCGGAAGCCGTGGGTACGCTTGCGACGGGTAACGGAAGGTTGGTAAGTACGTTTCATGTTGCTCTCACTTGATCGAAAAAAAACCGCGCGATCATCGCTGAAAGCGCAATGGCCGGAGGTTTGCTGAATTGGTTTTCGCGGAACCCGCTATTTAAACCCGTTTTTCGTTGACCGTCAATACTTTAGCCGGTCCCGTCTGGGCGCGCGGTGCGTTTGCGGAGTTGATCCGTCCCTGTGGATAACTCACTTCCGGCTCCCGTTTGGCGTTAGAATCTCGCCTTACTTCCCAAAAATGATGCACGCCGCTCCGGCTCGCTTGCCCGCAAATCCTTTGTGGCACAGGCGCCTGGGGCTGTTACGCCTGGCTGCTTCGGGCCTTGTTGCGTGCGCGCGACGGGGGCACCGGCGAACGTCGTGCACACCATAACGACAGCAACTCGATGAACGAATTCTGGCAACACTGTTCCGCATTGCTGGAGCGTGAACTCACGCCCCAGCAGTACGTGACGTGGATCAAACCGTTGGCCCCGGTCGCCTTCGACGCCGCTGCGAACACGCTCAGCATTGCTGCGCCGAACCGCTTCAAGCTCGACTGGGTCAAGAGCCAGTTCTCCGGCCGCATCGCGGATATGGCCCGCGATTTCTGGCAAACCCCGGTCGACGTGCAATTCGTACTGGATCCCAAAGCCGGCATGCGCGCCCCTGCGGCAGCCGCGCCGGCTGCGCCGCGTCCGGCTTCGGCGCCTCATTCCATGGGAGGAAGCGCGGGCAACGGCGCTGCCGTGGATGCGGCCGTTGGCGCCGTACAAGCGGCGCACGCCGCGCGCGCGAACGGCGCCAATAGCGCGATGGCGAACCTCAACGCGAACGCCCGCGCGGCAGCTGAGCACAATGCAAACGCTCGCGCCGCAGCCGAAGATTCCGCCGACCTGGACCTGCCGAGCCTCGACGCAAACGAAGCCGCGGCCGCGCGCCGCACATGGCGTCCGGGCCAGAGCGCGAGCTCCAATGGCAACGGCGACAACGACTCGATGTACGAGCGCTCCAAGCTGAACCCGGTCCTGACTTTCGACAACTTCGTGACCGGTAAGGCCAACCAGCTGGCGCGTGCAGCGGCGATTCAGGTCGCGGACAATCCCGGCATCTCGTACAACCCGCTGTTCCTGTACGGCGGGGTGGGCCTCGGCAAGACCCACCTGATCCACGCAATCGGCAACCAGCTTCTGATGGACAAAGCGGGCGCGCGCATCCGCTACATTCACGCGGAACAGTACGTGTCGGACGTCGTGAAGGCGTACCAGCGCAAGGCGTTCGACGACTTCAAGCGCTACTACCATTCGTTGGATCTGCTGCTGATCGACGATATTCAGTTCTTTTCGGGCAAGTCGCGCACGCAGGAGGAGTTCTTCTACGCGTTCGAGGCGCTGGTCGCGAACAAGGCGCAGGTGATTATCACCAGCGACACGTATCCGAAGGAAATTTCGGGTATCGACGACCGTCTCATTTCGCGCTTCGACTCCGGCCTGACGGTGGCGATCGAGCCGCCCGAGCTCGAGATGCGCGTCGCGATTCTGATGCGCAAGGCGCAATCGGAATTCGTCAGCCTCAATGAAGACGTCGCGTTTTTCGTCGCCAAGCATCTGCGCTCCAACGTGCGGGAACTCGAAGGCGCGCTGCGCAAGATTCTGGCGTACTCGAAGTTCCACGGCCGCGAAATCACTATCGAGCTGACGAAAGAAGCGCTGAAAGATCTGCTGACAGTGCAGAACCGCCAGATCTCCGTGGAGAACATTCAGAAGACCGTGGCGGACTTTTACAGCATCAAGGTCGCGGACATGTATTCGAAAAAGCGGCCGGCGAACATCGCGCGGCCGCGGCAGATCGCCATGTATCTCGCGAAAGAGCTCACGCAGAAGAGCTTGCCGGAAATCGGCGAGTTGTTCGGCGGACGCGACCACACCACGGTGCTGCACGCGGTGCGAAAAATCGCCGACGAGCGCAGCAAGGACGCTCAACTAAACCACGAGCTGCACGTGCTGGAGCAGACGCTGAAAGGCTGAGCGGTACCGACGGAAAAATCGACCTGTTTATTTCGTAACTCGCCCCCATTTTAGTGAGGCGGTTCCTTTTTCAGGCACAATACAGGTTTAACCGCCCGGCGGCCGCGGGCGGATTTCACGCCGTGACGGGCGCTGCGTGGCGCCGGCGGGGAGCTGCGGTTGCGTGCCGGAAAAATGCCCAAAAGGGCTGAAAGGCGCGTGGGCCGTTATATCAACGAAGGAACTCTATGCAACTGGTCAAGACCGAACGCGATAACCTCCTCAGGCCGCTGCAAACCGTGAGCGGCATCGTCGAACGCCGCCATACGTTGCCGATCCTCGCCAATTTGCTGATTACCAAGAACGGCCCGGACGTGTCGTTCCTGTCGACCGACCTGGAGTTGCAGATCACCACGCGCGCCGATTTCGGCGTGGGCGGCGATTCGGTGGCCACCACGGTGGCAGCACGAAAGCTCCTCGACATTCTGCGCGCCATGCCCGACGGCCAGGTCACGCTTACGCTGAATGACAAGCGTCTGACGGTGCAATCCGGCAAGAGCCGCTTTGCACTGCAAACGCTGGCTGCAGACGAGTTCCCAACGGTTGCGCAAGCTAAAGACTACGGCGCGAGCCTCGTGGTTCCGCAAAAGACGTTCCGCCAATTACTTGGCATGGTCCATTTTTCGATGGCCCAGCAGGACATTCGCTACTACCTGAACGGCATGCTGCTGGTGGTAGACGGCGACCAGTTGATGGCGGTCGCAACCGACGGCCACCGCTTGGCGTTTTCGTCGATGAAGATCGAAGGTGCGTTCGCGCGCCAGGAAGTAATCATTCCGCGCAAGACGATTCTCGAGTTGCAGCGTCTGCTGGAAGACATCGACGACACGCTGAACATCGACATCGCGCAAACGCAGGTGAAATTCACGTTCGGTCAGGTCGAACTGGTGTCGAAACTGGTCGAAGGAAAATTCCCCGACTTCCAGCGTGTGATTCCGAAGTCGCATAAGAACCAGTTCGTGATCGGCCGTGAAGAATTGCAGCGTTCGCTGCAACGCGCGGCGATTTTGACGTCGGACAAATTTAAGGGCGTGCGCTGCATTATCGAGCCGGGCCAGTTGAAGATCATGTCGACTAACGCCGATCAGGAAGAGGCGCAAGAAGAACTGGAAATCGCGTACGACGGCGACAGCGTCGATATCGGGTTCAACGTCACGTATCTGCTCGACGTGCTCGCGAACCTGAAGGTCGACATGTTGCAAGTGAGCCTTGGCGATGCCAGCTCCAGCGCGTTGATCACGATTCCCGAGAACGACGAATTCAAATACGTCGTGATGCCAATGCGCATCTAACGCGTCCAAAAACCAGAACACACCAAGGGGCGCAGCGCCCCTTTGGCGTTTTTATGGCATTTTGAAAAGTCCAGAGCAGCAACCCAGCAGTAATGCAGAACCGGAAAAAATCCATGACTGAAACGAACAATACGCAACCCGACAACAGCTACGGCGCCTCGTCCATTCAGATCCTCGAAGGTCTGGAGGCGGTGCGCAAGCGGCCGGGGATGTACATCGGGGATACATCGGATGGCACTGGTTTGCACCACCTCGTGTTCGAAGTGCTCGACAACTCGATCGACGAAGCGTTGGCCGGATACTGCAACGACATTCAGGTGATCATTCACGCCGACAACTCCATCTCGATCACCGACAACGGCCGCGGCGTGCCGACCGGCTTGAAGATGGACGACAAGCACGAGCCGAAGCGCAGCGCCGCCGAAATCGTGATGACCGAACTACATGCCGGCGGCAAGTTCGACCAGAACAGCTACAAGGTGTCGGGCGGCCTGCACGGCGTGGGCGTGTCGTGCGTGAACGCATTGTCCGCATGGCTGCGTTTGACGGTTCGCCGCGACGGCAAGAAGCACTTCATGGAATTCCACCGTGGCGTGCCGCAGAATCGCGTGATCGAAGAGATCGGCGGCATCGCGGTGTCGCCTATCCAGGTGGTGGGCGAGACCGAAAATCGCGGCACCGAAGTGCATTTCATGGCCGACGAGACGATCTTCGGCAATGTCGAATATCACTACGACATTCTGGCCAAGCGGATTCGCGAGCTGTCGTTCCTGAATAACGGCGTGCGGATTCGCCTGACCGATCAGCGTTCGGGCAAGGAAGACGATTTCGCGTTCGTCGGCGGCGTAAAGGGTTTTGTCGAGTACATCAACAAAACCAAGAGCGTGCTGCATCCGACCATTTTCCACGTGAGCGGCGAGAAGGACGGCGTGGGCGTGGAAGTGGCGATGCAGTGGAACGACAGCTACAACGAAAACGTGCTCTGCTTCACGAACAACATTCCGCAGCGCGACGGCGGCACGCACTTGACCGGCTTGCGCGCAGCGATGACGCGCGTGTTGAACAAGTACATTGCCGATCACGAAGTCGCGAAGAAAGCGAAGGTCGAGACGTCGGGCGACGACATGCGCGAAGGGCTTTCGTGCGTGCTGTCGGTGAAGGTGCCGGAGCCGAAGTTCAGCGCGCAGACGAAGGACAAGCTGGTGTCGTCCGAAGTGCGCGCGCCGGTGGAAGATGTGGTCGCGAAGGCGCTCGAAGAATTCCTGCTCGAGACGCCGAACGACGCGAAGATTATCTGCAGCAAGATCGTCGATGCAGCGCGTGCTCGCGACGCCGCTCGCAAGGCGCGTGAGATGACGCGTCGCAAGGGCGTGCTCGATGGCGTTGGTTTGCCGGGCAAGCTCGCGGATTGTCAGGAAAAGGATCCGGCGAAGTCGGAGATTTACATCGTCGAGGGTGACTCGGCAGGCGGGTCGGCTAAGCAGGGCCGCGACCGGAAGTTTCAGGCGATTTTGCCGCTACGCGGCAAGGTGCTCAACGTGGAGAAGGCGCGTTACGACAAGCTGCTTTCTTCGGAGCAGATCGTGACGCTGATCACGGCGCTGGGTTGCGGTATCGGCAAAGAGGATTACAACCTCGACAAGCTGCGTTATCACCGCATCATCATCATGACGGACGCTGACGTGGACGGCGCGCACATCCGGACACTGCTGCTGACGTTCTTCTATCGGCAAATGCCGGAGATGATCGAGCGCGGGTATATCTATATCGCGCAGCCGCCGCTGTACAAAATCAAGGCCGGCAAGGACGAGCGGTATCTGAAGGACGAGAACGAGGTCAATGCTCACATTCTGAAGCTCGCGTTGCAGGGCTCGGAATTGTTGCCGTCTGAAAATGGCACGGCAATTACTGGCGATGCATTGGGCGAGTTGGCGCGTGCCTATCTGCTTGCGCAGGCGGTGGTCAACCGGTTGAGCAGGCTGTATGACGCTGGAGCGCTCGAGGCTGTGATGGATGGCGTCGTCATCGATCTCTCTAGCGAAGATGCCGCTGAGGCTTCGGCCAAAGCGCTCGAAGCTAAACTGCGCGACGACGCGCTGAAGCCCGAAGTCACCGTTACGACGATGTATGACCCGGTGCGCGAGTTGCGGTCGCTGCGCGTGGCGAGGACGCATCACGGGAATCAGAAGGTTTCGGTGCTGGACGAAGAGTTTCAGCTGACCGCCGATTATCAGCAACTGGTCAATACCGCTAATACATTCAAGGGATTGATTGGTCCCGGTGCCGTTATCAAACGCGGTGAGCGGAGTATGGCTGTTAGTGACTTCAAGTCTGCGATGAAGTGGTTGTTGGCGGATGCTGAGCGTAACGTTTCCAAACAGCGTTATAAGGGGCTTGGTGAGATGAATCCTGGGCAGCTTTGGGAGACGACTATGGATCCGGCTGTGCGTCGTTTGCTGAGAGTGCAGATCGAAGATGCTATTGCGGCTGATGGGATCTTCACTACGCTCATGGGGGATGATGTGGAGCCGCGTCGGGCTTTCATTGAGTCGAATGCGCTTAGGGCTGGGAATATTGATGTTTGAGGGTGTTGTCGTGCCACCAAAAGGTGAAACCTGTGCCAAGTAAGTGAGAAATTACTGCCACGGGTGGTGATAAGATCCGATGGATGTAGAAAGCAAACGCCCGGCAAGTCCGGGCGTTTGCTTTGGTCCGCCGCTTGACGCATCCCGACTAGTGGCGCCTATCCCCCGGACGTCAAAAAAATACGGTTTTCCAATTTTTGGATTTGAGCAGCAGACAGTTGGGCTCCGCCCGAAGGCATGACCCCTAGACAAGCTTTGTATTAACTCGCAAACAGGCAGCCGCAACAAAAAGTATTACCAGCCGACCCCAGCGCCATTTGTACCGACATACAATCCAAAACAGACGCGCGCCAGGAAATTACTACCCGGTCCGCTCGCGATTTAACATTTGTTTTTGAATAAGCGATTGCGACGAACGTAAGGTTTTATGTATTATCGCGCGATAGCGCGGGGGCGCGAATTGCATAAGAAGAGGCAGTATGGGCGCGCAGGACATAATCGCGGCAATAAAAGGCGGGTTGTTGCAAAGTGACCGTCTGCTCAAACTCGATACGTCACTTGGCGAGAACACGCTTTTGCCGCAAAGGCTGGTTGGCCAGTCCCGAATTGGTCGCGATTACGAATTTACGCTCGACGCGGTATCCACGAGCGACAGCATCGAACTCAAAACGCTGATCGCCCAGCCCGTAACGCTCTGGATCCAGCAGACTGACCAGTCCTACGCCCCGCACCATGGTTATGTCCATACGGCCCGCCGTTTAGGTTCCGATAGCGCAATTACCAGCTACCAGATAGGCTTTGTCTCATGGATGCATTTCCTGCGATTCCGTAAAGACGCGCGAATCTGGCAGGATAAAGCGGTCGATGAGATTCTCACCGATGTATTCAATATGCATCCGCAGGCGCAGGGCGCTTTCCGTTTTGCGCTAGCCAAGCCATTGCCACCGCATTCATTCTGCGTTCAATACGAAGACGACTGGAATTTCTGCCACCGCCTGATGGAAACCGAGGGGCTGTTCGGTTATTTCGAGCAGGCCACCGACGGCAAATCCCACACGCTCGTCATTACGGACGATATTGGCAGCCTTCCCGCGTTGTCGTCGCAACCGGTGCAGTTCTACCGCTCGGGCACCAACAGCGAAACGGACGCGTTCGTACAGTGGAGCGGCACGCGCACGCTTCAGAGCACCACGCTCACGACGCGCACGTTCGACTACAAGTCACCGTCATCATCGGCCAATCCGAAGGGCACCAACGTCCCCACGCTGGGTACGCAGGGCGATCTGCCGCAGCAGGCGGAGGTGTACGAATACACGGGCGCATACACGTACGCGCAGCAGGAGCGCGGCGACCAGCTCTCGAAGGTCAGGATGGAGGAGTGGGAGTCGCGCGCAAAGCGCTTTCACGGCGTGGGCGCGGTGCGTCGGATCGATGCGGGCCGCTGGTTCGAGCTGGATGGCCATCCGGCGCACGGCAGTGGCAGTGAAGTGGAGCGGCAGTTTGCAGTAATCGCCGTCGAATGGGTGGTCGAGAACAACCTGCCGGTCTCATCGGGAACAACTGACTTTCCGCACAGCCTCAAGCAGCAGATCGCTGTGGCACGCGTCGCGCATGGCGCGGACAGCACGCTGATCGTCAAGGCAAGCGACGGAAGCGAAGGCTTTTTCCTCGCCACCGTCGAGGCGCAACGTCGAACGGTGCCGTTCCGCAGCCCGCAGGAGCACAGCAAGCCTGAGATGCACATGCAGACGGCGACGGTGGTGGGTCCGGCGAACGAGGAAGTCTTCACGGACTCGCTGAACCGCGTGAAGGTGCAGATGCACTGGGACCGGCTCAATCCGGGCGACGAGAACGCGTCGTGCTGGCTTCGGGTGGCACAGTCGGACACCGGGGGAAACTACGGAGCGGTTCACGTGCCGCGCATCGGCGAAGAAGTGATCGTGTCGTTTCTGGACGGCGACTGCGACCGGCCGATCGTCACGGGCCGAGTCTATAACGGCGCCAGGACACCAAGCTGGCATTCGAACGGGATTCTGTCAGGCTACAAATCAAAGGAATATCAGGGCAGCGGCTACAACCAGCTAGTGATGGACGATGCGACCGGCCAGAATCGCGTGCAGCTTTACAGCACGAGCGCGAACTCGCAACTGCACCTGGGTTATCTGATCGCACACAGCGACAATACTCGCGGTGCCTATCTCGGCAGCGGCTTTGACCTGAAGTCAGACGCGTACGGCGCGGTCCGGGCGGCGCAGGGACTGTACGTATCGACGCATCCGACCAACGGCGCAGCAAGCCAGCCCCTCGATGTGCGCGGGGCCAACACACAATTGGTCAACTCGGAAAGCGTGATCGAGGCGCTTAGCCAGGCGAGCGAGACGCATCAGGCGGAAAGCCTCAAGGACGGTCACGACTCGCTCAAAAAATTTACCGATGCAACACAAAGCAGCGTGTCGGGAGCAACGGGTAGTGGCGGCAATACCGCAGGCGGCGGCACGGGCAGCGCGAACGCATTCAAAGAGCCGATCATGCTGTTCGCGACGCCAGCGGGCATCGCGATGTCGACACAGAAATCCGCGCATATTGCAGCAAACGAGCATGTCAATCTGGTGAGCGGCCAGAGCACGCACGTCGCGACCGGCAAGTCGCTGCTTGCGAGTGTCAGCGAGAAAATCAGCCTGTTCGTTCAGAACGCCGGCATGAAACTGTTTGCCGCGAGGGGCAAGGTCGAAATTAAAGCGCAGTCCGACAACGTCGAATTGACCGCTCAAAAAACACTCAGGTTGTTGTCCGCAACTGAAACAATCGAAGCGGCCGCCGATCAGGAAATTTTGTTGACCAGCGGCGGTGCGTACATCCGGATTAAAGGCGGGAACATCGACATCCACGCGCCCGGCATGGTCGATGTCAAGGGTGCGCAGCATAGCTTCAATGGCCCGACGAGCCAAGGGTATCCATTGCCGTCGGCGCGTCCCGACCAACCGGGACAGCTTGAATTGCTTCATCAATACGCGAACGGCGAGCCGGTCAAAGGCGGCCATTTTTCGGTGCTGGACGCCAACGGCGGACTCCTGCGACAAGGTGCGCTGGATGCAAACGGTCGAATGACTGTCAGCGGTTTGCCGCCGGGCGTCGCACAAGTGCAATTTGGCAATGACCCTCGCGATCCATCACAGCCGGCCAACTATTTCAAAAGCACCAAGTGGCCGGTCGAACCGCTTAGCGCTCCGGGCGGCAGCGCTGCGGCTTCTCAAATGGCTTCTTTCCTGCCGGGTGCCGGCGGTGCCACGGGCGCAGCGGCCGGAACCGCCGGCGCGGCGACCAGCGCATTTGGCGCGGCCGCAGGCGGTGCATCGCAGCCCGGCAGTCTCGCTAGCATGGCTTCACAAGGGACCACCGGGCTTGCATCAATGGCAAAAGGTCAGGCGACAGGGCTCGCTCAGAGCGCCCTCACAAAGGCATTGCCATCGGAAGCAAGCGCTGCGCTTTCGCAGGCAAGCCAGGCCGCCAGTGCAGCCAAGGAAATCAGCAGCATTGCGCAATCGGCGCGTAGTGCGCTGCCGGCAATCAAGGGCGTCGTCTGATTCGATGCCGATAGTTCAACTTTAAATAAATCCACTCCGATTATGAAGAGAGCAGCTTGTCTCGCACTTGCGTTCGTCATCACTTCGACCGCGTTCGGCGCAACCGAACTCAAAACGTCCGCAGCCGCCATGGCCTCGCAATACGCGAGCGACGCCGACGCTGCATCGAAATACACCGATAAACGGCTCGCACTGACCGGCAAGTTGCTGTCGCTCGATTCCGGGCTGACCGACAACGTAATCGGCAAGCTCGGCGAAGATTCGGACACCGCCGTGCGTGTGACATTTGCCGATAAGGCAAGCATCGATAAAATCCGCTCCCGCATAGGCCAAACGGTGACGCTGCATTGCGTTGGCGCGTTCTCGACCAGCTATCCGGCGGCGACCGACTGCAAGGTGAAGTAAGTCCGCGATGAAATTCGTTCAGGCACTCACGTGTGCGGCGTGCAGCGTCGTAATCGCCGCAAGCGCACACGCCCAGTCGACAACCGATTTGCGGACGATCGCCCGCTTCGTCGAGTGCAAGCTCGACGCGCGTGAGATCGATAGCTTCATCGGCCGAGTCGACAACGGCGCGGTACCGGGTCTCACGAGCCAGCCCCCGCAAGAAAAGGCCGTGGATCTGGCGTGGAAAACGCAGAGGCCCATCCAGGCGTGGGGCACAACGTCGAACCTTGTGTCGATTGTCTCGCCAAGGCAGATGCTGCTCGCCATTCCCGCAACTGAAGGCGAAGAAATCAGCATTGCCAGGCAATGGGCCGCGCGTATCGGCGGCATGAGCGAAGGAGCCGGCACTATTTCACTGCGCGAGAACGCTCAATGGCGAGGCGTCGACTACCGCAAGACGGTCGGCAAGAAGGAAATCAGACTGCTTGTCGATCAGCAGGAAAGCCCGGGATGGATTCTGCTCGGATGCGGATACGACAAACTCTTTACCAATAGCAACTAAACCGACCTGATCCAGCATGAGCGCAGCCGCTGCCGAGACCACCGCCGTTGTCCGAACCGAAGTCGCCATCGCACCGCTCGTCACCATCGCGAAGGAGGACGTCGGTTCCGCGCTCGAGCAATTCGATGCGTGGCTCAAGAGCGTCAGCGATGGCTACATCACGCTCGATCGCGTCGAGCAACTGGCGAACTACATCCCCGTCGTTTCGAACATTCTATCCGCGATCGACGTCGTAATGGACATCAAGCGGCTGATCGAAGCGGAGTCCAAAGACTTCTTCGACTATCTGAACCTGGGCATTGACCTGATCGGCGTCATTCCGCTGCCGCCGGTGATGGGTGAGTTTCGCATGGGTGCGCGACCGCTGATGAAGCTGGCCCGCGAGGAACTCGCGAAAAGCGCAAAGGCCGTTGCAGAAGGCGGAGCACAGATGATCGCCGATACGGTCATCTCGGTGCTGGTGGCGCACATCAGCGCGAAGTTCGCCGGCGACATCGAAAAATTCATTCAGGAGGTGCAGGCCAAGCTCGCGCAGATGCTCAATGATTGTGCGGATCATGCGAAGAAGCTGCTCGAAGGTCTTGCGCAAATTTTTGAAGGTGCGGCGACAGGCAAGCTGTTCGACACGTCAGGCAACTATCGCGCGGCCGACAGACATCTGGAGCAAGTCGGCGACGGTTTTGCAGCCCATGATGCAAGCAAGGTTGCCGAGAACCTGTGGTCGTATCTGAAAGACGGCACCAAGGTACTGGTCAAGGACGCGGCGAACCTCGCGTCCCGCGCAGCAAATGAGATCTCGCCGTCGACCAATCAGCGGCTCAAGCAGATGGCCGCAGAAGCGCGCCATGCGATTCCGATGGTGACGGAGAAGATCAAAGGGCTGAATAGTGCGGATGTGGGCGGCCTGATCTGGATGCTCGACGCGCTCATGGCGGCCGTGCGTAAATGGAAGGAAAAGCAGAAGCATAAGCAGGTTGTCGGCATCAAGGCGGCGGGCAAGACTGAAGCCGAACTGAAGAAAACCGAAGGCGAACTGGAGACAATCGGCACGCAGGCGAAGGCGAAGTATCCGGGGCCGAGCGACTGCAAGAGCTGTGGTCTGGGCCGCAGCGGCGGCTCGATCGGCTATGCACTTGGCGACGAGCGCTTCGATCACGAAGACTTCGTGTTGCCCGGCGCCATGCCGGTAGTCTGGCGACGTACTTACCGGTCCTTCCTGTCTGCCTACGACGACAGCAATCTCGGCGCGCGCTGGATCACTCCGTACACTACGCGCTTCGATATCCACGCAGCCAAGCTTGTTTATCACGATCCGAGTGGACGTAGTCTCGACTATCCGCTTCTCAAGGCGGGCGAGACACACGACGATCTCGCCGAAGACCTCACGCTCGCACAACTGGACGACCGGTGGCTTACGCTCACGCGCGGACATGAACTGCTCGAAGCATACGAAAAACGCGGCGACGCGTTCCGTCTCGCTTTCCTGAAGGATCGCAGCGGTAGTCAGGTCACGTTGGACTACGACGACGCACATCGGCTCACGCGGCTGATCACTGCGCAAAGCATCGTCGTGTTTTCACACGATGAAGGCGGCCGTCTTGTCGAAGCGGTGGAGGTTGACCAGGAAGGCGAACGGATCGGCACGCTGGTGCGTTATGCGTACGATCAGCATGGCGACCTGGTTGCGGCAACCGACCGCCACGGCAATCGTCGCGAATACGCGTACACGCATCACCTCGTGACACGGTACACGGATCGCACCGGCCGTGGCATGAATCTGGAATGGGAAGGGTCCGGGCACAAGGCGAAGTGCGTGCGCGAATACGCGGACGACGGGAGCTACGACACGCGCCTCGCGTGGCATCCAGACATTCGTCTCGTCGATGTGACTGATGCCCTCGGCAACGTGACGCGCTATTACTTCGATATCGATGGTTACACGTATCGAATCATTTATGCGGACGGCCTCAATGAATGGTTCTACCGCGACGCCCAACATAATCTGACGCAGCACATATACCCCGACGGCAGCGTCGAACGGTTCATCTACGACCTGCGCGGCAACCTGATCGAGCAGGTCCGTCCGGATGGCAGCGTGATACGCATGGAGTATGACGCGAAGGATCAGATGACTGTCATCATCGATCCGCACGCGTACCGCTGGACGCGGGAATACGACGACAGCGGCAATGTCGTGGTGCAGGTGGATCCGCTGGGCCACAAGACCCAATACAGTTACAACGCTCAAGGCCAACCAGTCACGATCGTCGACGCGAAAGGCGGAGCAAAAGCACTTGCCTATGACGCTGCTGGACGCCTCGCCAGCTATACCGATTGCTCGGGAAAGACGACGCAGTGGACCTATGATGGACAAGGCCGGCTGCTCGAGAGCAAGGATGCAGGCGGTCGGAGTGTCGTCTACCGCTATGGCAGCAATGGCCAACTGGCTTCGGTTCAATCCGCTGCGGGAATCGAAAAGCTCGAATACGACGCCGAGGGCCGGCTCCTGGTACATACGGATCCGTTGAACCGCGTTACGCGCTACGGATACGACGCAGCCGGGCGGATCGCGAATCGACGTGATGCATCGGGCGAACTGCTGACCTATCGCTATGACCGGGCCGGACGCCTGAGCGCGCTCACTGATTCGAATCACGCGACTTACCAGTTCCATTACGATCCGGTCGGCCGACTCCTCGAAGAAATTGCCTTCGACGGGATGACAACCCGGTACACCTACGACGCGGCGACTGGCCAGCTTCAAACCGTCGATGAAGCGGGACAAACGACTCAACTCGAATATGACAGCGGCGGACGCCTTGCACGACGCGTCGCGGGTGCAAGCGACGAGCGCTTCATGTATGACGGAAGTGGCCGTCTGATCGATGCGCAGAATGCAATCAGTCGGGTGCAGCACTTCTTCGATCCAGTTGGCAATCTAGTCCGCGAACATCACGCGCAACAGCTGTTCGATGAGCGCCGCAGCTTCGTTTGGCGACACGAATACGACGAGATCGGCACGCGTGTCAAAACCGTGCGCCCGGATGGTCACGTCGTCGACTGGCTGGTTTATGGCACGGGCCATGTCCACGGCTTGCAGATCGACGGTCAGGAACTGATTCAGTTCGAGCGTGACGACCTGCATCGAGAAACACAGCGCACGCTATCGAACCGGATCGCGCAGAACACGCGTTACGACCCGGTCGGAAGGATTGAGTCCCAGGCGCTCAGACGCGCCAACGCACCCGCCCCGATTGTGGCGCGCCGGTATCAGTACGATGCCGTGGGTCAACTCAAAGAGATTGACGATAGCCGGCAGGGGCTGACTCGTTACCAGTACGATCCCGTCGGGCGGCTGATCGAAGCGGTCAGTCCTTTTGCGACCGAGCGCTTTGCTTTCGACCCCGCGAGTAACATCGTCGATCCGGGCAGTGCTGCACAGGCGCGCACTGGCGGCGGGCAACAACTCAGCAGCCTGCCTGCGCTTACCCCCAAGGTCCTGGGCAATCTGCTCAAGGATTATGCCGGCACTCACTTTACCTATGATGCCCGTGGGAATCTCATCACGAAGCGCTCACCCGGCGCCGAACAACGCTACGAGTGGGACGAGTTCAACCGGATGACAGCCGCGAGCGTCGCCGAGCCGGCACGCCGTCACGAGGCACGCTACTTCTACGACGCGTTCGGGCGCCGTATCGGTAAAGAGGTCGACGGTACACGCACGACGTTCGGCTGGGACGGCGACACGTTGGCGTACGAAAGCGCCGACGAACGTAGCACGCATTATGTGTATGAGGCCGGGTCGTTTGTGCCTCTGGCGCAGTTCGTCTCCGCCCCAATCAAAGGTATTGCTACCCCCGATTGGAAGCAGACCGATCGCTACGCGCCGGAAGACGATCCGCTCCTGAAGTCTGTGACTCCGCCTTCCGCCGCCCACGTTCTGTATTACCACTGTGATCAGCTTGGCACGCCGCAGTTGCTTACTGATGAGCTCGGTGAGGTCGTGTGGGAAGCCAAATACAAGGCGTGGGGCGAGGCTCGCGATGTGATTGCACGCGTTTCACAGGCGACGGCCGATGCCGCTCGCAATCCGATTCGCTTCCAGGGCCAGCACTACGACGAAGAAACGGGCCTCGCATACAACCGGCACCGATACTACGATTCGAGCACGGGACGATTCACGTCCAAAGATCCCGTCGGACTGTTGGGTGGCGGAAATCTGTACCAGTACGCGCCGAATCCGACTGGCTGGGTCGATCCGCTAGGGCTCAAGAAGAAGGCACAAACGCCAAACAAGGATTGCTGCCAGAAAGATCCTTGTGCCGGAAAAGATCCCGCTGCCCAGGCTAGAAGCTGGCAAGGCAAAGATCCTTATCCGGGAGTCGACTCCTACACGAACACGGTTTTGAAGCGCGGTACAGTGTTGTACACCTTGTATCCGTATGCGCCGCCTGACAAGATCGCGACTGCGTTGCCCGGCAATTATTTTTCCGACGCTCGAACGATTCTGAAGACTGGTGGGTCGGCGCGCGAGTACAACGACATGACGCAGATTTCGCACGCAGACAATACCGCTGGCGCCCGGCCGATGAGAAGCCAACTGAGGGCTTTCGTCATCACGAAGGACATTTGCGTAGCGAAGGGGCAGTCGCTCGCCAATCCGAACCTGGGCAAGGGCGGTGGCACTCAGTATTTTGTATCGAGCGCCGACAAGGGCAGCCTCGTTGGCGGCAACGTTTTGAAGTTTGGGAGTTAACTGAATGGCCACGTTTGATTTTTCAACGGGCGTGTTGAGCATCGATAAGTCGACGAGCCTCTTTCGCGGCAGACCTTCGCCAGAGGAATTGCCGTTGACTGCGGCGAAGGAACTGGCCAAGTACGGCGAATGGGAAAACTATGGCATCGAGAACGTGAAAGTCTGGGGCAAGACCTTTGGCGTGACGGCTCGTTATCGCGAAAAAAAACTCGCAATGATCGACTTCGTGTGGGTCGATGGCGTGGCAAAAAAAGTCGACTGGTCGGCGACTGAGGATGATCTTGTAAAGGAAAAGAAGAAGCTATCAAAGTTGATCGCGTTTGAAGCGCAATCGCCCTGTGTATCTTCCGCGATCGGCGCGGACACATTTGTCTTCAATTGGGGAACGGTGACCGTCCGCGCCGATTTGCGCTCGATGGTAGTCATGACGAGCGTCGCATACACAGGGACGGAGACAACGCAATCTGACTAAAGAGCGGCTCCGAATCACTCATTGGGCTTGCGCAAAAATTGAAGCTCGGAAGTACCGTGAAACGATATCTGATTCTGAACGGCGACAAGATGACTGCTAACGTGTCGTTCAGCTGCGCCAATCTCCATTCAATTGAGCGATAAAGATGTCGCCCACGAGGGCGATCCTGTCTCGTGCCAGCCTTGCAATATAACGCGGAAAATCCAGCGCGACGGACCGGTTCGGATCATGACCGCGCCTGACGGAAGGCATGCCGCACCAAGTGACGATTTGTGTATGTGCGGGTGCCATTCGCCACCCAAGTTGGTAGCTTCGCGACAGACGATGTCCCTCCAAGCATAGTCCAGCGGGATACCTCAACCAGAGGCGTGGCTACTTCGACGACATCGATTTGAGCTGGTGACTGCTTTGGAAGGACGATCGTTATGCAGACGGCTTCATTCCGGCTGAGTCGCAATATTCCTTTTTAACTCAAATCAAAGGATTCATCAGTGCCCTACAGCGAGCCATCCACCTCGCTTAGACGGTGCAATTCATGTTATGAAAAATGCATGATTTAGCCATGAGTGCGTCGTCAATACCGACATAAAGTCACCATCTAAATAAGTAATAATTTCCGATTTAACATTTTATTGCGTTGAACCGTTTGCCGTAACCGTCTGATCTTTTGTATTATCGCGCGTTAGCGCAGGGGCGCAATTCGCAGAAAGAGAGACGTTATGGGCGCGCAGGACATAATCGCAGCAATAAAAGGCGGCTTGTTACAGAGCGATCGCCTGCTGAAACTCGATACGTCACTGGGCACTAACGTCCTATTGCCGCAAAGGCTGGTGGGTCATTCGCGCCTCGGCCGCGATTATGAGTTCACGCTGGACGCTATTTCAACGAACGGCAATATCGAACTGAAGACCCTGATCGCCCAGCCGGTCACGCTCTGGATCCAGCAGGCGGACCAGTCGTACGCCCCGCATCATGGTTATGTTCACACCGCCCGTCGTTTAGGCTCCGATAGCGCGATTACCAGCTATCAGATCGGCTTTGTCTCCTGGATGCATTTTTTGCGGTTCAGAAAAGATGCCCGTATCTGGCAGGATAAACCGGTCGACGAGATTCTCACCGATGTTTTCAACATGCACCCACAGGCACAGGGTGCATTCCGCTTTAATTTAAAGAATACATTGCCGCAACGCTCTTTCTGCGTTCAATACGAGGACGACTGGAATTTCTGTCACCGGTTGATGGAAACGGAAGGGCTGTTCGGCTATTTCGAGCAGGCCGGAGATGGTAAATCGCACACGCTGATCATCACCGACGACATCGGCAGCCTGCAACCGCTGTCACCGCAAACGGTGAACTTCTATCGCTCAGGCGCCAACAGCGAAACCGATGCCTTCGTGCAGTGGAGCGGCACGCGCACGCTGCAAAGCACGACGTTGACCACCCGCACCTTCGACTACAAGGCGCCGTCTTCACGTGCGAACCCGAAGGGCACGTCGATCCCCACACTGACGACGCAGGGCGACCTGCCACAGCAGGCGGAGGTCTACGAGTACACGGGCGCATACACCTACGGCCAGCAAGACCGCGGCGATCACCTCTCGAAGGTGAGAATGGAGGAGTGGGAATCGCAGGCAAAGCGTTTTCACGGCGTAGGGGCCGTCCGTCGCATCGATGCAGGCCGCTGGTTCGAGCTGAACGATCATCCAGGCCACCCCACAGGCAGCGACCAGAAGCGGCAGTTCGCGGTGATCGCTGTCGAATGGGTCATCGAGAACAACCTGCCTGTCTCGAGCGGCACGACAGACTTCCCGCATAGCCTGAATGGAGCCGTAGCGGCAGCCCGTGCCGTGCGCAGCACGGACGACACGCACCTCACCAAATCCGCCGATGGCAGCGAAGGCTTCTTCATGGCCACCGTCGAAGCACAACGCAGAACGATCCCTTTCCGCAGCCCCTTCGAGCACGACAAGCCGACCATGCATTTGCAAACGGCGACGGTCGTCGGTCCGCAAAACGAAGAGGTGTTCACCGACGAGTTGAACCGCATCAAGGTCCGCATGCATTGGGACCGGCTCAATGCCGGCGACGAAAACGCATCGTGCTGGCTGCGGGTCGCGCAGTCTGACACGGGTGGCAGTTACGGCGCGGTGCACACGCCGCGTATTGGTGAAGAGGTACTGATCGATTGGGCGGGCGGCGATTGCGACAAACCGCTCGTAACGGGGCGCGTCTACAACGGTGCGAAGAAACCCGAGTGGCACTCAAACGGCATCCTGTCCGGCTACAAGTCCAAGGAATATCAAGGCAGCGGCTACAACCAGCTGGTGATGGACGACGCGACAGGCCAGAATCGCGTCCAGATGTACAGTAGCAGCGCGAATTCTCAGCTTCACCTCGGCTATCTGATCGCACAAACCGGCAACTCACGCGGATCGTACCTGGGCAGCGGCTTCGATCTGAAGTCGGACGCATACGGCGCGATCCGAGCCGGGCAAGGGCTGTATATATCGACGCATCCGAGCACAAGCGCGTCGAGCCAACCGTTCGATTTACGCGAAGCAAACGGTCAGCTCACGGCATCGGAAAGCGTGATCGACTCACTATCTGAGGCGAGCGAAGCGCGCAATGCAGAAAGTCTCAAGCCTGGCAGTGATTCTTTAAAGGCATTCACCGACGCGACGCAAAACCGCGTGACAGGGGCAACGGGCAGCGGCGGCAACACGGCAGGCGGTGGCGTCGGTAGTGCGAACGCGTTCAAGAAGCCCGTCATGCTGATCGCAAGTCCGGCGGGAATCGGTCTGTCGACGCAAAAATCAATGCACATGTCCGCGAGCCAGCACGTCAACCTCGTCAGTGACGAAAGCACTCACATCGCAACGGGCAAGTCGTTCATCGCAGGCGTAACCGAGAAAATCAGTCTGTTTGTCCAGAACGCAGGCATGAAACTGTTCGCCGCGAAGGGCAAGGTCGAGGTTCAGGCGCACGCCGATAACATCGAACTCACCGCGCATAGAACGCTAAAGTTCCTCGCGGCGACAGACTCGCTTCACGCGGCAGCGAAGCAGGAAATCTTGTTGACTTCCGGCGGCGCGTACATCCGAATGTCCGGCGGCAACATCGAAATTCACGCGCCAGGCAAAGTCGACGTGAAGGGCACACAGCACGCGTTCTCAGGACCGACAAGCATGAACGTTCCGCTGCCGAAGTGGCCCCAGCCGCAAACGCAAGGACCGGTGCGCTTCAACATGCTCCTGAGCGATACCGCAGGTCCGAACGGGCATCCGTATATCAACACGAATTGGCGGATCGTGAGCGCACCCAACGCGGATGAAGCCTTGATGTCCTCTGACTTCGTTCTGAAGGGCAAGAGCGATACGACTGGCAAGCTGACACTCTCCGACGCGGATCACAAGAAATTGCACGACGCGTACAACGACGCGCCAGGAGATATCTGGCTTGTGTATCCGGGGCACGTGCGCTCGCTGGCATTGGGCCGCGAATCAGACGATTGGACGGAGCGCGACCGCCTATACGAAGCACTCGACGCAATGGGTTATAGCGATCGCCCGTTCGTCGCTCAGCAGAACGACGTCGATCAGAGTTTTACGAAATGGGCGAAACAGGAGCTTCAGGCCGATAGCGGCAGTGAAATCCTGGACAAACTTAAGGGAGAGGCGTGATGTCAGAAGTCATGGCGCGAGAGGAGCCGACCGGCAAGCTCTTCGACGGAAACGACCTCACCATCAACCAGATAGTCGACAAGCTCGGCGAAGCTTATAAGGCATTCGCAACCGAGAACGTGTGGGTAGGAGGTGACCAGGTTTTCACGCGGCAGCGCTACGGCAACACGGTGACGCCGTTCACGACGGGCGAGGCGTATTTCGCAGACCTGTGGTCCTCGGTCATGGCCGCGAACCACACGGTCTATATCACCGGCTGGCAGGTCAACTGGGATGCGGAACTCAAACCTGGCAAGCGCCTGTTCGATCTCCTGTTGGGGGCCGTGAAAGCGAAACCGCAGCTGAAGGTCTACGTGATGCCGTGGATGCATTCGCCACCCATCCAGACGTACGATGGCCAAACGAAATCCGTCCTCGAAACCATCAACGAACTCGCCGGCCGCACGTGCGTCTGGGTGACACTGGCGTCATCACTTGCAGATGAAGACAGAGGGTTCTTCAGCCATCATCAGAAGAGCGTGATCGTCGATGAAAAGATCGCCTACGTGGGCGGGATGGACCTCTGCTACGGACGGTTCGACGACGCGCGCTACAGTCTGATCGCGAACGAAAAAGGTCGTGAAGCACTGAACCGCTATAACGGATGTGTCTTGCACTTGGGTCAGGTTAACAAGGATCACGTCGTCGATCCCGATCTTCTCACCGGCGCATACGACAACCATATAACGTTTGGCGGGCTGAGTTCGTCCAACCACACCGAGGTGCTGAAAAAAATCCAGGAAGGCGCTTTCCAGGTTGCATACGGCGACGAAACACCCTACTGGTCCAAGGCAAGACATCCCGGGGGTTTGCCGTTGGACTACAGTACGTTGGACGAGAAAAGTCAACCCCGCATGCCCTGGCAGGATGTGCACGTGCGCGTCGACGGTCCATCGGCCAGTGACGTCGCCCGCAACTTCGTCATGCGCTGGAACAGCGAGGGCGGGTCGGTAGTGCTGCCCTTGCCGAAGGAACCTGATCAAGCCACGGAGATCGGGAAGTGCGGTGTTCAAGTATTGAGAAGCGCGCCGTTGGCGATGCGCCAGGCCGAATTCGGAAAGCTTGGTTCGGCTGAGCGGGTGGGACTGGTTGCCCCTGCCCGAAAGCAAAGCGATATCGCCCAGGCTATGCGGAACATGATCGTCAAGGCGACGTCGTTCATCTACATCGAGAATCAGTTCTTCGTGTCGGGATTTGGTTCCGCGCAGACCGATCCGGATTCTTTGGCACGGGATGTCGTTTCGGCGGGGCCGTTGTCAGGCCCGGCGGAAAAGATCAAGGGGATGGGTGTCGGCGAATCGACCACGCACATGATCTCGAAGCACGCGGATGAGGCGCCCAAGAATTTTATTTGCGAGCTGTTGGGCGATCGGATCGGAAAGACAATCATGTCTGGCGTGAAAGAGCGCTTCCACGTCATTATCACCCTTCCGGTTCATCCGGAAGGCACGTTGAACAACGAAAATATTGTGGCGCAGGTCCATTGGACGATGCAGTCACTGGTGTTCGGTTCCTTCAGCCTGCTAAACAGAGTCCGTCGATTCCTGAAGGCACGGGAGTTGAGAGACAAGAAGGATCCGAGCTGGCAGAAGGTACTGAGCGACGCAAATAATATGCGGTACAAGGATATCGACATCGCCGCTTGCGACGAATACGTGACGCTGCTCAACCTGCGGAACTGGGAGAAAGTTGGCGACCGCTACATCACCGAGCAGATTTACGTTCATACGAAAATGATGATCGTCGATGACCTGTTCGCGCTGGTTGGAAGTGCCAACATCAACGACCGAAGTATGTTGGGCACGCGAGACTCTGAGATCGCGGTGCTCGTGTCTGACACGTCGACGGAGCAACACGACATCGATGGTTCTGGCGATGTTAAAGTCACCCGCAACTTCGCTCGCCATTTGCGCCAGGAAGTTTGGAAGAAACTGTTCGGTATCACCGGTGGCGTGCGGCCAGCCTCGTCGCTTCAGATTGCGATCGACCAGCCAGGTAACCCTGCAAGCTGGAAGGCAATTCAAGCGGTGGCGAACAAAAATCGAGACCTGTACGAAGCCGCTTTCGATTTCATCCCGCGCAATAGAACGGTGACGGGTCCGGCGAGTTCTGAACCTGCGTCCATCTGGCCGCGTTGGGACACGGTGAACCGCCGGCAGAATGGTCCGATGCCTTTTGATGCCGCGTTCTGGACTGCGCCGCAGCACGACCGCGAGGGAGCTGCGAACCTGTCGAATGTCCAAGGGTACATCGTGACGCTACCCATCGAATGGACGAAGGGTGAAAACAACAATCTGGGATTCCCAACGTCGCTCGTGGCGGAAAATACAGTGCCACAAAGTATCGCGGACAAGTCGCTGAACTCTGTCGCACTCAACAAAGACGAGGACAAGTCGCAAGGTGAGGTTTCGTGAATTTTCGTAATTGGTTTGAACACAGTGCTTTTTTCGCGTGTCTATTGTGCTCGTCGTCGGAGGCCTTCGCTCAAAGTCCGATCTCGCTCAGCAAGAACGAGTGCGTGGGCCGATACGAACTTTCGCTCCCAGGTGCGGTTGACGTCGCCCTGTCTACACGCGAGAGTTTGCGCGGGGGCGTGAAGGACCCGATCCGATTCAGCGATGGCCAACGTGCACCGCATTCGCGCTTTGTCTACGAGGGTGGTTTCTCCATCACCAATGAGGTATCGCGTGATGCCTACGAGGAGTACGTTGTCCCATTCAAGAAACTGACGGCAGATACAAGTTCCCGTGATTCGAACGGTTTCGGCTCGTACCCGATTGGTCTCGCGGGGGCAACGGGATGGATCGGTAAAAAGTTGCTGGGTTTCGTGGTCTATCAGGCTGGCCGCATTTATTCCTACACCGACACGGGAAACCCTGACCTCGCAGAGGCCAAGCAGCATCTCAGCAAGATCAGCGGAAATTTCTCAAACCGTGCGCTCTATGAGGTTCCAACCGGCCCAGGCGTTTGCTTGCCGTATGCATTTGTCGCAGGCAACGACCAGGATTCGAACAGACAGGTTGGCGTCACGTTCCGCTTGACCGATCATCCTGACGTGACGGTTTTCTTCCTGGATGCGAAAGCGCAATCAAGCGACCCGAAGCTGACCTCACGGCAAAGGAACGAATTCGTTTGGAGCTACGACTACGGCATAGGTAAGCAGATCAAGCTGCATGGAGTAATGCCATACCACTCCGTGACATTGGACGGTCGAGAAGGCGTTGCGACATCCGCTACCATCACGCGCGAAAACGGGGCAACGGATTATGGTTACCTGGCGACTGTTCAGGGTGATCCGAATGTGTCGACCGACACGCCCGATCTGCTTCTGCTGGTCGAGCGTACGGCATCGAATGCCAAGGTCAAACCTCCTGTGTCCGCCGAAGATATCGATGGGATCGGGAAAGCGATCGCGGCTTCGATCAAGCGCCGGTAAAGGCAATGGCATCGCGTGCTTCGTTGCGGCGCGATGAGGATAGCTTTGTCAGCAGGAACCTGTTGAGGCTCTGGAGCCAATGATGTCGGGCACCTTCAATTTTGCGAGCGGTGAACTGGACGCCGGCTCGGGGCTCGTACTCGCGCCGGGCCGCACGACGGTACCGGATTTGATCGCGGCAGGCTGGAAGGAGTTGGACTCCGGAGATGACTGGGAGTCCTTCAGCGTCTGCGAGATGGGTGTGACGCCATTCATTCGCGGTGACGGCACGCTTTCGTGAAGGGAAGTTCGTCTCGATCGACAGTGTCTGGAACGACGGAAGCATTCGAAAAAAGGACTGGTCGGCGACAGATGACGACCTCCTTCGTGAAAGGAAGACGTTAGCAAAACTGATCATGAAGGAGGCGCAAACAACGCCTGTTGCCACCTCCCTGGATGTCGATTCGTTTGCCTTTTGTTGGGGAACGGTATCGGTACGCGCCGACCCGTGGTCAATGATTGTTATGCTTACCATTGCTTATACCGTGTAGCTGCGCGAACCGGATTGCGCGACCTGGTAGCCGTCCAGCGCAGATTAAACCTGAGGGAATGCGTCACGCATTAAAGACACGATGAAACGCTATCTAATTCTGACCGGCGACAAAACGACAGCGAACGGTGTAGTTCAGGCCGTGCCAACCTCCATTCAATTGAGCGATAAAGATGTCGCTCACGAAGGCGATGCGGTCTCGTGCCCAGCCTGCAATACAACCGGGAAAATCCAGTGCGATGGACCGCGCCAGGTCATGACCGCGCCCGACGGCAGGCATGCCGCACTAAGCGACGACTTATGTATTTGCGGATGCCATCCGCCTCCTAAGCTGGTCGCTTCGCAACAGACGATGTCCGTGGACGCGTAGTCGAGCGTGCAATGACAGCCTCTCTGAAGGCAACCCGTCAAAGACCGCTTACGGTCAATCCATCGCCTCCCTGTTGACGAAGTATCCGGCGGGCAGCTCCTTCCCGCGCCACATCTGTGGTGCGGCTAGAAAACACGACTCCAAGGCAGGTCCCGCCGGCGTGAGCTGAAACCTGGCATCACCACAAGGCCAACCGTCGACGATGGTGTTCTCGCTCACTTCTGCTGTGACCTCGTCGCAACAATTGTTGGGTATGAAAGTTAGAGCGTCGATGGGAACGTTGCCTAGCAGAACAGGGTGAGGGCTGTGAATCTCTTGCAATACGCGATTTGCGCCCCAACCGAAAAACCCGCCTGTTTGCTCGTATCTCGCGCGACTTCCGGGTTGGAAATTCACCCCACTCACCTCCATGGGCTTCTTCGTGATCACAGTCGGGAAGCTTGTGTAGTCGCCAAACGCATATTCCCAAAGTGCCTGTCCGCCTATAAGCAATACGGGAAAACAGAAAAACAGCAGGGTACGCGAGCGCCGCTTCCGCCTTGGCAGGTGGCGAAAGACCACCAGGTACGCAAACAGCGTCAGCAATACCCAAGTCCCCAGCAGAACGATGGCCGCGGCTGCGGCGATGCCGCCCAGTTCGCCCGCCTCAGCACGGCTCGCCGACGGGAACAAGGAAAGCAGTAGGGCTGGCATTGCGAACTTGCCTAAGAGAGATCTGAGGTGTTGGAAATACATGGGTGGTATCCGCAAGCGCATTGCGTGACTGGATGATTCGGGATAGAAAAAGTCAACAACATAGGCATAGTCGGAACATGTCCAGAATGTTATTTTTACCGATCCCGAAATGCTTACGATAAAAGGAAAACAAATTACGATTTAACATTTGTTTCCGTCAAATCGATTGCTGTAACCGTCTGATTTTTTGTATTATCGCGCGATAGCGCGGGGGCGCGAATTGCATAAAAAGAGGCGGTATGGGTGCGCAGGACATTATCGCGGCAAACAGAGGGGGACTCGCGCAAAGCGACCGCCTGCTTAAACTGGACACTCCACTGGGAGGTAGTGTTCTTCTGCCGCAAAGGCTGTTAGGCCGTTCGCGCCTTGGCCGGGACTACGAATTCACACTTGATACCGTCTCAACCAGCGACAATATCGAACTCAAGAAGCTGATCGCCCAGCCCGTCACGCTTTGGATGCAACAAACCGACCAGTCGTACGCCCCGCACCACGGTTATGTCCACACCGCCCGCCGTTTAGGTTCCGACAGCGCCATTACCAGCTATCAGATCAGCTTTGTCTCCTGGACGCATTTTTTGCGCTTCAGAAAAGATGCGAGCATCTGGCAGGATAAGACCGTCGATGAAATCCTCACGGATGTATTCAATATGCATCCTCAAGCGCAAGGCGCATTTCGCTTTAGCTTAAAAAATACATTGCCGCAGCGCTCATTCTGCGTGCAATACGAAGATGACTGGAATTTCTGCCACCGTCTGATGGAAGCGGAAGGCCTGTTCGGCTATTTCGAACAGGCTGCGGATGGTAAATCACATACTTTTGTTATCACCGACGACATCGGTAGCCTGCAACCGCTTTCACCGCAAGCGGTAGATTTCTACCGTTCCGGCACTAAAAGCGAAACCGATGCCTTCGTGCAGTGGAGCGGCACGCGGACACTGCAAAGCACCTCACTCACTACACGCACATTCGACTACAAGGCGCCTTCCGTAGCCGCCAATCCAAAGGGAACGACGATCCCGACGCTGACCACTCAGGGCGACCTGCCGCAGCAGGCCGAAGTGTACGAATACACCGGCGCTTACACCTACGGCAAGCAGGAGCGCGGCGATCAGCTCGCTAAAGTGCGGATGGAGGAGTGGGAGTCGCGCGCGAAGCGTTTTCATGGCGTAGGCGCGGTGCGCCGCATCGACGCCGGCCGCTGGTTTGAGCTGCGAGACCATCCGGAACACAGCACGGGTAGTCAGCAGGATCGGCAGTTCGCGATCATCGGCGTGGATTGGATCGTTGAGAACAACCTGCCGGTTTCGAGCGGCACGACGAACTTTCCGCATAGCCTGAACGGAGCCGTAGCCGCTGCCCGCGCCGCGCATGGCTCCGACCCGACTCTCCAGGTCAAAGCCGCGGACGGCAGCGAAGGCTTCTTCATGACCACCGTGGAAGCGCAGCGCAAGGCTATTCCGTTCCGCACTCCGCTCGAGCACCGCAAGCCGGAAATGCACATGCAAACCGCGACGGTGGTGGGCCCGGCAAATGAGGAGGTCTTCACGGACTCGCTGAACCGCATCAAGGTGCAGATGCATTGGGATCGCCTCAACCCTGGCGACGAAAATGCGTCGTGCTGGTTGCGCGTCGCGCAGTCGCACGCCGGCGGCGGCCACGGAGGCGTGCACGTGCCGCGCATCGGTGAGGAGGTGATCGTATCGTTCGTTGACGGCGATTGCGACCGGCCAATCGTCACCGGCCGCGTCTATAACGGCGCGAAGGCACCGGACTGGCATTCGAACGGCATCCTGTCGGGCTACAAGTCCAAGGAGTACCGAGGCAGCGGCTACAACCAGATGGTGATGGACGATGCAACCGGTCAGAACCGGGCGCAGCTGTTCAGCACAAGCGCCAACTCTCAACTTCATCTCGGGTACCTGATCGCGCAAACGGGCAACTCTCGCGGTGCTTATCTCGGTAGCGGTTTTGACCTGAAGTCCGATGCCTACGGTGCAGTGCGGGCGGCACAAGGCATGTACGTATCGACGCATGCGACAACTGGCGCGGCGAGCCAACCTCTCGACGCACGCGACGCCAGCAGTCAGCTAGGCAATTCGGAAAGCGTGATCGAATCGCTTAGCCAGGCGAGCGAAACGCACCAGGCAGAAAGCCTCAAGCACGGACACGACTCACTGAAGTCTTTCACGGACGCAACGCAAAACAGCGTCTCGGGCGCGACCGCCAGCGGTGGCAACACGGCCGGAGGCGGCACTGGCAGCGCGAACGCGTTTAAAGAACCGATCATGCTGTTCGCGGCACCGGCTGGTATTGCAATGTCCACGCAAAAGTCGGTGCAGACCGCAGCGGGCCAGCATGTCAACCTCGTGAGCGGCCAGAGCACGCACATTGCAACCGGCAAATCACTCCTGGCAAGCGTCAGCGAGAAGATCAGCTTGTTTGTTCAAAACGCGGGCATGAAACTGTTTGCCGCGAAGGGCAAAGTAGAGATCCAGGCGCAGTCCGACAACATCGAAGTCACTGCCCAAAAAAGCCTGAAGCTGATATCGGCGACGGAGAAGGTAGAGGTAGTCGCCAAACAGGACATTCTTTTGACGAGCGGCGGCGCCTACATTCGGATCAGAGACGGAAACATTGAAATCCACGCGCCGGGGAAAATCGATATCAAGGGCAGCAGTCACGCTTTCGCCGGCCCGACCAGTCTTTCGAGCAAGCCACCGACACTCCCGTCCGGCGAAGGCCCTTACAACGAGCAGTTCAAGATTCACGACAAACACACTGGCGATCCGGCCCCCTACGTGCGCTACCGCGTCGAAACTGCGGAAGGCAAAGTGTTCGAGGGCATGACTGACGAACAAGGCCTGACCTCGCGCATCATGACGAGCGCGCCGAGCGCGCTAAAAGTTTTCCTCGACACCTGACTCTGGCCGAAGAGCGCGTGCCTCACGTGGACGCGCTCGTTCATTTGCACATTCAAGCAGACCGACATTGATGAACGCTCCGAGCGCAAGCCACGCACCCGACGGCAACGGCACCACTAACACGACACCCAACAGTCTCGTGCACGTGCCGCACGATCCGGCGCCCATGCTTTACTTCCGGCCCGAGACCGGCGAATTCATTCTCGTCCCGGCGGAGGACGTCGGCGCTCTGCAAAGCGAATGCAATCTGCTGCACGATCGCGTCGACAAATTTCACAAGGCCAATCAAAAGCTCGATGTGGCACTGAAGGCATACGCCACGGATGTGCAAAACCACATGTCCGACCCCCGTGCCGGGGAAGCGTATAAAGCCGCCGTCGACGACGCGCTCAAAGAGCGCGAGGCCGCACACAAGGCGCTCAAGAAGGAGCTGGAACCACTTAGCAAGCTGGATAGCAAAGACCTCACCATGGTCGAGCTGATTCCTATTCATATCGATGGCGATGGAAAGAAATCCGTCAAATTCGCCAAGTACAAGCTTCACTACGTCCGCTCGAACAAGATTAAGCCGGGCTGGCATAAATTCGGTCCGACAGCCTTCGAAGACATGAAGGGCCGCAAGGAAGAAAAAGAGACGGGCGCGAAGAGCTTCATCAAAAAGAATGCACACGGCAAGTACAAGATCGACGTCGACAAGCTGAAGGAAGGCGTGTTGATCAGCCGTGAGAGCAGCATCAAGTCGCAGTTGTACGAAAAGACCAAGGTGTCCTCAGAGATCGCCGAAAAGCATGTGACGGGGACGCTTTTCGCGTGGGCCGAAGAGTGGAACAAAGACCTCACTTATAGCGCCGGCGCCGAAGAACCGGCTGAACGCGGCGAGGGTGGCGAGGGTGAGAAGAAAGAAACCGGGAAACCCAAGCAGACCGCCTTCGGCAACAACGTCAGCATCGAGGCCAAAGCGCAATTGATGCGATACCTGGCCGGCGCAGGATTGGACACCGAGTGGCAACCGCAAAAGGGCCGCGTGGCGATCAAAGCGTCGGCGCAAGCCGAATTCGCCATTGCCGAGGGCAAGGTCTCCGGCGCCTTCTACTATCCGGACATCGCCGGCTGGATGTGGAGTCTGGATGGCGATGACGGCAAGCCTTATCCGCTCGGCGCAGTCCGATTCAAGTGCGAATTGGGCTTGTCAGGGATGGTGGGTGCGAGCGTGGTCGCGCAGTTGGGTGTGGTCGTTGACTATCGCGATGAAAAGCGTAAAGACTTAGGCCTGTACGGCGCCGCAGTCGATAACCCGACCACCAAGCAACGCGAGATCAAGGTAGGCGGCAAGCCAGTCGATCCAAGCGCAAATGTCGATCTCGACGTATTTGCCGGTGCACGTGCGGACTTGTCGCTGGAAGGAGCCCTTGAGTGGATGGAGCCTGCAAAGCAAGGCCCCAGTGGCAAATACAAGCCGTTTGCCAAGGTGGGCGATACGGTCACCGCAATGGCGGGCGCCGGACTCACCTGCATGCTTGACGTCAGCTACGCGGCAGGCCGTTTCAGAATTAAAGCGAAAGCAGGGCTGTGCCTCGGCGTGGGAGCGAAAGGCGATATCGAGGTTTCGGTCGACGCGTTGCGTATCGCCGAGTTCTTCAAGTGGTTCTTTTATCAGCTATATCACGCGAATTTCAAGCGGTTGAAGTTTGTCGAAACGACCGCCTTTAACGCCTTCTCGCATATTCAGGTGATGGTCATTCAAGGCACTCAGGATCTGGCCTCGACCGTCGGACAGGAAGTCGATGAGATAAACAGGCTCTTCACCGATCTCATCGAAGAATACGAGAAAGAGGCGGCACGCGTGAAATTGATGAACCGTGTACTCGCCAATCCTTGGATGTTGCAGTACGCGACGCCTGAAGCGAAAGGCATCATGATCTATCAGTTGACTCGCCATTGGTACGCGACTGATGGCATCGATATGTCCAACCACAAATACGGTCGCTGGTATGGGAATCGAAAGGACGCCGTCAAGCAGATCCTCAGATGGTCGCATACCAAACACGATCTGGACAATGTCGTGCAGCACATCCATCCGCAGGGACGCACCGGCGACATTACGGTGCGGCGGCGACAGCTAAAGGAATTCCTCGAGATGTCGCTGACGAGTGCTCCCGCGGGAGACGCAAAAGAGATCGACGACTACTACGACAGCCTGCAGGCGATGCTGAAAGTCGACCCTACACCGGGCTATGCCGTCGCGCAGGTAGACTCGAGCGATTACCGTTTTCAAACTGCCGTGGGCAGACACCCTTTCTATGACAACATGCCAGAAATGCGGGTGGTGTGACCAGGTGCCGCGAAACTCATAGAGGGTTTGTCTTTTGCACCGCGCAACGGAAGGTCAAAGTGACAGCCGTAGGTCCTAACGTGCGCCCGTCCTTCGTTTTGACAACGTAACCCGCCGGCGGCGCCTTGTAGCGGTAAACCGTCATGGCGGTTTCCGCGTTGTCGCCTTCCGCGCCGCGAATCACTTTCATGGTCCCGCTCGCGGGTCCTGTGGGATTCCTGGCAGGCGAGTGTTCATAGTAGTCGGGCGCAAACCAGTCGTTGACCCAGTCACGACCGTCGACACCGATATCGTAAAGACCCAAGGCGTTGGGCGGATATTTGCCGATCGGGTAAATATATTGCGAGACGGCCGAGTCAGGCGTATATTTTTGTTCAACCGTATCGGCGGATGGCAGGTTGTGATCCGGTTCATACTTGCCGTTGTTCGTTCCGAAAATCACCGGCTTGCCACCTGAACGGGCGGCGTATTCCCATTGCGCTTCAGTAGGCAGGTCGATCGGCGCGCCGCTTTGCTTGCCGAGCCACTCGCAGTAGTCTTTGGCCATCTGCCACGGGACGCCGGCTGGGCGATCGCTGGCCTTGTATCGCAGGTCGGCTTTGTCTCGCGGCCACGATGGTTTGCCAGTCGCTGTGATATAGACATCAAGATCTGCGTACGTGACTTTGTATTTGCCGATCGAAAAACTATCTAGCGTTACGGGGTGAGCTGGTTTGTTTTCCTGCTGCGACGTATAAGGGAGTTTTTCGGGCGTCACTTGTGGACCGAAGTCTCCCATCGTGAATGTTCCGCCTTTCACGAAAATCATATCGGCAAGCGATTTTCTGACGAGTGCGCTGACTTGGGGAGATTGGCCTGTCTGGCTGCATGCGGGAAAAGAGAATGCGAATACCGTCAGCGGGAGAGCTGTAAGCTTAACGAACTTTGGCAATGGCAAATGCATGCGGTCAAACTCCGGGCGAATAGTAATGGATTATAAGTTCGATCTGGATCCTTCGACGTTTTCAATTGCAACAAGCCGGCAAAGGAGGCCGCAGCCAGTGTCGAAACAGGGCACTAAAAAACCGGCATTCCTGGCGCGCTGATGTTTAATGAGGAATGTTTGCTGTCCAAGGAGGCTTACTATGGCAGTAGGAGCGGACGGTATTTGCCTGGCTGGCGTTGCTCTGCGGTATGTCGACACGGGGAATTCACCGCCACAGCGTTTTCATAAGTCACCTCGAACGTCGTGTCGATCGTCGTAGATGGCTTCAGCATTTCAGCGGACTGGAGTAGAGCGTGCGGACACCGAGATCGGCCCTCCGGTAGAAGGACACGCTTCTGATAGTGTCGGCCTTGAAATTCCCCACAGTCTCACGAACCGCATGCAATGCGCATCAAAAAAGTTATCCCCATCACCCCCTGCACAACCCCTGTAAAAGCCCGTTCACCCGTTGTGGGGCGAACTTTGATAAACAGACCTCGCAGGCAGCCGCACCAAAACTTATCCCCAACTCAAGCCCGCTGCCCACAGTTGCTGCGCAAGGTTATCGCCCCTGTAACGTCGTGATCCACCACGCAGTTTCACACTTATCCACAACGATGAGCGCGCCTTGTTAACTATTACTACATATACACATACAAAGATTATAAAAACCATAGAAAGCGCAAACAAACCCCCAGCAAACCACCCACCCCTCCCACCACCCCCAACTTTGCCGAATTTCGATACCACCTCGAATAATGGCTCACTACCATCGGCGAAAGCCTGTCTGCCCGCACACCGCAAAGCCTTGCGGTGTCGAGCAGCGGCAAACTCACGGAGCGCCCGATGAAATCAGAGTCGAACGGTCAGCACGTCGGTAAAGTCACGCATCACGAGTTGAAGCAGACGCTCGGCACGTGGCAGCTTTGGGGCATCGCGGTTGGCCTCGTGATCTCCGGCGAATACTTTGGCTGGAGCTACGGATGGGCTAGCGCCGGTACGCTCGGCTTCGTCGTCACGGCGATCTTTATTGCCGCGATGTACACGACCTTCATTTTCAGTTTCACCGAACTCACCACGTCGATTCCACACGCGGGCGGACCGTTCGCTTACGCGCGTCACGCGTTCGGTCCGACCGGCGGTTATCTGGCCGGCGCGGCGACGCTCGTCGAATTCGTGTTCGCGCCACCAGCCATTGCGCTCGCAATCGGCGCCTATCTGCACGTGCAGTTTCCTGGCCTCGAGCCGAAACACGCGGCAATGGGCGCGTATCTCATCTTCATGGCGCTGAATATCGTTGGCGTGCAGATCGCGGCGGCTTTCGAGTTGTGCGTGACGTTGCTCGCGATTTTCGAACTGCTCGTCTTCATGGGCGTCGTATCGCCGGGCTTCCAGTGGTCTAACTTCACGAAAGGCGGATGGGCCGGCGCGGATACGTTCAGCATGGGCTCGTTCAACGGCATGTTCGCGGCCATTCCGTTCGCGATCTGGTTCTTCCTCGCAATCGAAGGCGTTGCTATGGCCGCGGAAGAAGCGAAAAACCCGAAACGCTCGATCCCGATTGCCTACGTCGCCGGCATCCTGACGCTCGTCGTGCTGGCCATCGGTGTGATGGTATTCGCGGGCGCGGCCGGCGACTGGACCAAGCTGTCGAACATCAACGATCCGTTGCCTCAAGCGATGAAGTTTATCGTCGGCGAACACAGCGGCTGGATGCACATGCTCGTGTGGCTCGGTCTGTTCGGTCTTGTCGCGTCGTTTCACGGGATCATCCTCGGCTATTCGCGGCAGATCTTCGCGCTGGCACGCGCGGGCTATCTGCCTGAGTGGCTCTCCAAGGTACATCCGCGCTTCAAGACGCCGCATCGCGCGATTCTGGCCGGCGGCGTGATCGGCATCGCAGCGATCTACAGTGACGAGCTGATTCAGTTCGGCGGCCAGACGCTCACGGCGAACATCGTGACGATGTCCGTGTTTGGCGCTATCGTGATGTATATCATCAGTATGTTGTCGCTTTTCAAGCTGCGCCGCACGGAGCCGAACATGGAGCGTCCGTTCCGCGCGCCGCTGTTTCCGCTGTTCCCGGCGTTCGCGCTGGTCGCCGCGGTAATCTGTCTGGCGACCATGGTGTACTTCAACTTTCTGGTGGCAGTAGTGTTCGCAATCTTCCTCGCGCTAGGCTACGTCTATTTCCTGTTGACGCGCCATCAGCGCGAGGCCGCGCCGGCGGACGCATTGCTCGAAGAATGACGGATGAAGCCGCTGCGCGCGCAGCGGCGCTGGAGTCGTAAAAATGAGCTACACGGAGACAATCGGCAGCCGTACCTATCGCTTTGCCGATCTGAAGACACTCATGGCCAAGGCGAGCCCGCAACGCTCCGGCGATCAACTCGCAGGCGTCGCTGCGGCGAGCGAAGAGGAGCGCGTGGCCGCGAAGATGGCCCTCGCCGAAGTGCCGCTACGCACGTTCCTCAACGAGGCGCTGATTCCGTATGAAAGCGACGAAGTCACGCGTCTCGTCATCGACGATCATTCGCCGCAGGCGTTCGCCGAGATTTCGCATCTGACGGTAGGCGACTTTCGCAACTGGCTCCTGAGCACAACGACGAATGCCGATGCGCTCACGCGCATCGCCGCCGGCCTCACGCCTGAAATGGTCGCGGCGGTATCAAAGCTCATGCGCAATCAGGATCTGATCGCGGCGGCGCGCAAGCGTCCGGTGATCACGCGCTTTCGCAACACGGTCGGCTTGCCGGGACACATGTCGGTGCGATTGCAACCGAATCACCCGACGGATGACGTAAAAGGCATCGCGGCTTCGATGCTCGACGGCCTCATGTACGGCTGTGGCGACGCGATGATCGGCATCAACCCGGCCAGCGACAATCTTGCAGCGATCACCAGACTGCTGGTGATGGTCGATGAATTCCGGCAGCGTTATCAGGTGCCGACACAATCGTGCGTGCTGACGCACGTCACCAATACGATCGCCGCAATCGAAAAAGGTGCGCCCGTCGACCTCGTGTTTCAGTCGATTGCAGGCACCGAAAAAGCGAACGCCGGTTTCGGAATCTCACTCTCGCTGCTTCAGGAAGCGTACGAAGCGGGGCTGTCGCTCAAGCGCGGTACTGTAGGCAACAACCTGATGTACTTCGAAACGGGACAGGGCAGTGCGTTGTCGGCGGACGCGCATTTCGGCGTCGATCAGCAGACCTGCGAAGTGCGCGCCTATGCGGTTGCACGTAAGTTCAATCCGTTTCTCGTGAATACCGTGGTGGGTTTTATTGGCCCCGAGTATCTGTACGACGGCAAGCAGATCACGCGCGCGGGTCTCGAAGATCACTTTTGCGGCAAGCTGCTGGGCGTGCCGATGGGCTGCGACATCTGCTACACGAATCATGCGGAAGCCGATCAGGACGACATGGACAATCTGCTCACGTTGCTCGGCGTGGCGGGCATCAACTTCATCATGGGCATTCCGGGTGCAGACGATGTGATGCTCAATTATCAGAGCACCTCTTTCCACGATGCACTCTATGTGCGCGATGTTCTCGGCTTGCGCCGCGCACCCGAGTTTGAAGAATGGCTCGAGTCGATGCAGATCGCCGACGCGCGCGGCGCATTGCTGAGTGCGTCGACACAACAACCGTTGCTGGAAGGTGTGCGCGACTGGATGGGTATCGAATGAGCGACTCTGTCGACAAGAACCCCTGGAATGCACTGCGCCAGTTCACCAACGCGCGTATTGCATTGGGTCGAGCAGGCAACAGCCTCCCCACTGCGCCTTTACTCGCGTTCAATCTTTCGCATGCACAAGCGCGCGACGCCGTGCATCATCCGCTCGACACAGACGCATTGCACGCGCAACTGCGTGCGCAGAACTTCAGCACGCTGGATGTGCACAGCGCCGCGCCCGACCGCGAGCACTACTTGCGGCGTCCCGACCTTGGTCGGCGCTTATCCGAAGAGAGTCGCGCAGCGCTCGCGCAATTACCCGACGAGTCGCCGGATGTAGTGTTCGTGATTGCCGATGGTTTGTCGGCGTTTGCGGCGTCGAAACAAGCCGTTCCGTTGTTGCAAGCCGTCACTCCGCAACTCGTGGATTGGGCGATCGGCCCTGTTGTCGTCGCGCGGCAGGCACGCGTTGCACTCGGCGACGAGATCGGCGAGTTGCTGAATGCAAAGATCGTCGTGATGCTGATCGGGGAGCGGCCTGGTCTCAGCTCGCCGGATAGTCTCGGCATTTACATTACACATGCGCCGAAGGTGGGCTGCAGCGACGCACAACGCAATTGCATTTCAAACGTGCGTCCTGAAGGACTCGCCTATCCGCTTGCCGCGCACAAACTATATTATCTGCTTACACATGCACGGCGGCTGGGCGTCACCGGCGTGGGCCTGAAAGACGATAGCGACGCATCGCTGCCGGGCGCGCCGGCAGCACCCGCAATCAGCGCCGAGGCCGCCCCAAGCGCAAACCCGAACCCAAACTCAACTGCGGAATAACTCACGCATCGACACGCTGTACGGGATGCGCTTCGAGCCACGCATTCTCATCGTCGTCGAACAAGCGCGAGCGCGTCAGAAAGCGCAGACCGCTTGGCCGCTCCAGCGAGAACATGCCACCGTTGCCTGGCACCACGTCGATAATTAACTGCGTGTGCTGCCAGTACTCGAACTGCGAATCGCTCATGTAAAACGGCACGCCTGCCAGGGTGCCGAGTTTCACGTCGGACGAACCGACCATGAATTCGCTCTGCGGAAACAGCATAGGTGCGCTGCCGTCGCAGCATCCGCCGGATTGATGAAACAGCACCTCGCCATGTTCCGCGTGCAACGAGTCGATCAACTGGATAGCGGCAGGAGTTGCAATTACGCGCGCTACTTCTTTTCCGTCGGTCATCGTACCCTCGCTTAAACACAGCGAGCCGCACAATGCGGCTCGCTCTGCAATCAACACTTCGCCGCGAACGCTTAGAAGAAACCGAGCGGCTTCTCGCTATAGCTGACGAGGAGGTTCTTGGTTTGCTGATAGTGGTCGAGCATCATCTTGTGATTTTCCCGGCCGATGCCCGATTGCTTGTAGCCGCCAAACGCCGCGTGCGCCGGATACGCGTGATAGCAATTGGTCCACACACGGCCCGCCTGAATCTGCCGGCCAAAGCGATAAGCGCGCGTGCCGTCGCGAGTCCATACGCCGGCGCCCAAACCGTAAAGCGTATCGTTGGCGATCTCGAGCGCTTCCTCTTCGGTCTTGAACGTGGTCACTGAAACAACCGGCCCAAAGATCTCTTCCTGGAAGATGCGCATCTTGTTGTGGCCGCGAAACACAGTCGGCTTCACGTAGTAGCCTTTGCTCAACTCGCCGCTCAACGTGTTGCGTTCGCCGCCAATCAGACACTCGGCGCCCTCCTGCTTGCCGAGATCGACATACGACAAAATCTTCTCCAACTGTTCCTGCGAAGCCTGCGCACCGATCATCGTCCGCGTGTCGAGCGGGTGACCTTGCGTGATCGCCGCGACGCGCTTCAATGCCCGCTCCATGAAACTGTCGTAGATCTTTTCGTCGATCAGCACACGCGACGGACACGTACATACTTCGCCCTGATTGAGCGCAAACATCGCGAAGCCTTCGAGTGCCTTGTCGAAGTAGCTGTCGTCCTGATTCATCACGTCGGCGAAGAAAATGTTGGGGCTCTTGCCGCCGAGTTCGAGCGTGACAGGAATGATGTTCTGACTCGCGTATTGCATGATGAGGCGGCCGGTCGTGGTCTCACCGGTAAAGGCGATCTTCGCGATACGCTTGCTCGATGCCAGCGGCTTGCCCGCTTCCAGACCGAAGCCGTTCACCACATTCAGCACGCCGGCGGGCAGCAGGTCCTGAATCAGTTCCACCAGTACGAGAATCGACGCAGGCGTTTGCTCGGCCGGCTTGAGCACGACACAGTTGCCGGCCGCGAGCGCGGGCGCGAGTTTCCACACGGCCATGAGGATCGGGAAATTCCACGGAATGATCTGACCCACCACGCCGAGCGGTTCGTGGAAATGATAGGCAACGGTGTCGTCGTCGATCTCGGAGATCGAGCCTTCCTGAGCGCGCACCGCGCCGGCGAAATAGCGGAAATGGTCGATGGCGAGCGGAATATCGGCGGCCATTGTTTCGCGCAGCGGCTTGCCGTTGTCGATCGTTTCAGCAACGGCGAGACGCTGCAAATTCGCTTCCATCCGGTCCGCAATGCGGTTCAGAATGTTCGCGCGATCGGTCGTCGAGGTTTTGCCCCAAGCCGCTTTAGCGCGGTGCGCTGCGTCGAGCGCGAGTTCGACGTCGGCCTCGCGCGAACGTGGGATCGAGGTGAACGGCTCGCCTGTTATCGGCGATACGTTGTCGAAGTACTCGCCCCCTGCGGGCTTCACCCATTCGCCGCCGATAAAGTTCGCATATTGCTTCTTGAAGGGGAATTCGGTCGTCAGAAACTGCATCTCCGCGTGATTCATCTGTGTGCTCCTCACATGTCTGAATGGGCAATAGCCGGCGCGACGTTGCGCTCGGTTGCAATCCGTTGAAGTCGGCCGCGTCACCGTAGAGCCAGATCTATGCCAATGCACCCGGCTGGTGAGACGTGCACGCGCAGCAGGCACCGGCGCACCGGGGCGCATGTTTTTGCCTCTAGTCGACGGAGGGCGGCGCGTCGTTTCTGATCAACGCGGTTGTTGCTGTTCACGAATTGAACAGCGGCGCGGCGCGTGCCGAGCCAGTCACTGCAGTAAGCAGGCGCGTGCGATCGGCATGGGACTTGCCTTGTTTTTTCTCTTCGATACTCCATTGCGCGGATTCGCCATGACGATCGGAACCCTCAGCAACGACCCGGCGAGCGTCGCGTGCGCAAGCTCCACGCTCGTGCCGCAGCCAAGCTTTTGCGTGCAGACCCGTGTCGCCCACGACGCAGACGAACAGGCGCGCAATCTTCACGGCTGGCACCAGACGTACGACCAGTTGACGGCGGGAAGCTTTGTTGGCGGCTTGACGGAGTTGTGCCTCGACCAGATGCAGGTGTTCGTTGAAACAACGAGTCACACCTTGAGGCAAACCTGCGAAGTGCAGAAAGACGCGTACTGGTTCGGTATTCCGACGTGCCCCGCGGGCTCCGGTCGCATCGACGCGCAAATCATCGGCGGCGACGCGCTCGCCTTTCGTCCGGGTGGCGTCGAGTTCGAACTGCTGACGTCGGCAGGCTACGAGATTTTCGGTGTGGTCGTGAAGGGAGAGATGTTGCGTCGTTACGCGGCGGACGTGGAGCGCGTGAGTCTTGTCGAGCCAATGCCGGATACCGAGGTCGTGACGGTCGGCATGGCTCGCAAGGAGCGTATGTGCGCTTTGCTGCGCGAGCTTCTCGCACCTGGTGCGGCGAGCGCCGCGCCGTTGTCGTCGGCCGCTCGGGAGAACTTGCAGGCGTCGGTGCTGGCGGAGTTGTTCGACGCGGGCGCTTTGCCGGCTTCTTCTGAACCGACGGCAATGCCGGCGCGTGCGCGCCGTCAGTCGATCGTCTCTGACGCGCGCGACTATGTGCTCGCCAATCGCGATCGCGCGGTCGGTGTGCCGGAGCTTTGCGAACGTCTGCATGTGAGCCGGCGTACGCTGCAATACTGCTTTCAGGATGTGCTCGGCATGGCGCCGGCAACCTATGTGCGAGCGATCCGCCTGAACGGCGCGCGCCGCGATCTATGCAATGCGTCGCGAGACTGCCGCTCGGTGCAGGACGTTGCGGCTGCTTGGGGCTTCTGGCATATGAGCCAGTTTGCAACCGATTACCGCAAGCTCTTCGGCATGCGGCCCTCGGATACGTTGAAGGCTGCGATTGGCGCTCAATCCGCCGCGAGCAGCCGTTCATCTGCGCACTAGTTGCCTCACGGCGTGACGCGTTGCGTTGCTATTTGCGCAGCAAGCGCAGGCCGTTGGCCACTACGAGCAGACTCGCGCCAACATCGGCGAACACTGCCATCCACATGGTGCCGAGACCCATCACGGTCAACACCAGGAACACGCTCTTGATGCCGAGCGCGAGCGCGATGTTCTGCACCAGCACGCCATGCGTCGCTTTGGACAGGCGGATGAAGAGTGGGATCTTGCGCAGGTCGTCGTCCATCAACGCGACATCCGCGGTTTCAATGGCCGTGCCGGTTCCCATCGCGCCCATCGCAAAGCCAATGTCAGCGCGTGCAAGCGCGGGTGCGTCGTTGATGCCGTCGCCCACCATGCCAATCTTCGCGCCCTCGGCCGACCACTGTGCGATCGCATCCAGTTTGTCTTGCGGCAACTGATTGCCGCGCGCTTCGTCGATACCCACTTGCTCTGCGATGGCGGCAGCGGTGTGCGGATTGTCGCCGGTGAGCATGGCTGTGGCGACGCCCACGCGGTGCAACTCGGCAATGGCGGCGGAGCTTGTCTCCTTTACCGTATCCGCCACTGCGAACAGCGCGAGGACGCGCCCGGCGTCGCTCAACAACACCACCGTCTTGCCTTGACGTTCGAGCGCGCCGAGCCGCGCTTCAAGTGAAGGCGAGCACCGCCCGAGTTCTTCCGCGAGCCGATGATTGCCCAGCCAGTACGTCAAGCCGTTTATCTCGCCGCGCACGCCGCGCCCCGGAAGTGCTTCGAACGAATCGACAGTGACGTTGCCCACGCCGTCGTTCCTTGCCGCCGCCGCAATTGCCATCGACACAGGATGATCCGAGCGCGCCCCAAGACTCGCGGCAAGCGTGCGGCAACGTGCGGCGTCGGCATCGGCGTCGGCATCGGCGAGCATTGCGAAATCGGTTTGCACCGGTTTGCCGTGCGTGATCGTGCCGGTTTTGTCGAACGCCATGCGGGTCAGCTTGCGCCCTTGTTCCAGGAAAGTGCCGCCCTTGATGAGAATGCCTTTGCGCGCGGCTGCGGCCAGACCGCTGACAATCGTTACCGGCGTGGAAATCACGAGCGCGCACGGACACGCGATCACCAGCATCACCAGCGCCTTGTAGATCCACGCTTGCCACAATCCGCCGAAAAAGAGCGGCGGCACGAGCGCCACCAATAGAGCAACGGCGAACACACATGGCGTGTAGACGCGCGCGAACTGATCGACGAAACGTTGTGTGGGCGCTTTGGTGCCTTGCGCTGCTTCAACGGCGTGAATGATGCGCGCAAGCGTCGTGTTGCTGGCCGCCGCGGTCACGCGGTAGTCGAACGAGCCGGTCTGGTTGACGGTGCCTGCGAACACGGCATCTCCGACGGTCTTGTCCACCGGCAGACTTTCTCCCGTGATGGGCGCCTGATCCACGCTAGAACGCCCTGCAACGATCTCTCCGTCGAGCGCAATCCGTTCGCCCGGCTTCACGCGAACCAGCGCGTCCGTCGCGATCGCGTTGAGATCGGTGAGGCGCCACGTGCCGTCGGGTTGCTGCACACTCGCCTGTTCGGGTGTGAGCTGCATCAACCCCTGGATTGCATTGCGGGCGCGGTCGAGCGACTTTGCTTCGATCAGTTCGGCGACGGTGAAGAGCACCATTACCATCGCCGCTTCAGGCCATTGGCCCAGGATCAACGCGCCCGTCACTGCAATGCTCATCAACGCGTTGATATTCAGGTTGCCGTGGCGAATGGCGAGCCAACCCTTGCGGTACGTTGTCAGGCCGCAGGAAGCGATCGCGATGATCGCAAGGCTTGCTGCCATCCAGGCGGGCGCGCCGAGCCAGCCCGCGGCCTCTGAAGCTGCCGCAGCGACGCCCGCAAAAGCAAGCGGCCACCAAGGCTTCGGCTGTCGAGGCGCGGCCGGTTGAGTGCGCTGTTTAGCGTCTTGCTGCGAAGACGGTGAATCCGGACCCGCGATTTCCGGCGTGAAGTCGAGCGAACGAAGCGCGGCGAGAATCGAGTCGAGCGCGCCGTGCGCGTGCACGACGGTCAGTACGCGCTGCATCAGATTGAACTCCATGCTGCGCACGTCCGGCATGCGACTGAATTTCTTGCGGATCAGCGCTTCTTCGGTCGGGCAATCCATTTGCATGATGCGGATCGCGGTGCGCACGTCGTCGCCGATTGCTTCGGACGGCAGCAACGGTGCCTCCACTTGCGCGGGCGCATGGGCCGAGGCGCCGCAACAGCCTCCACTCGCATGATCATGTCGATGCTTTTCGTGGTTATGGGCGCAGGCGTCGTGCTGTGTGGCAGTTTCAGCATGTGCCTCGTGAGCGTGCGGCATGGTGGCTTCCTCGTTCGATTTGTGGTCTAGTAAACACCTTGAAGCCACTACAAGGTCAAGGCCGGTCTCGGGAGGGTCCATGAAAATCGGCGAATTGGCGAAAATCGCCCATTGCACGACCGAAACCATCCGTTTCTACGAGAAGGAAGGGCTATTGCCCGAAGCGGAGCGCACGGAGGCCAATTACCGCAGCTATACCGCGAAGCATGTCGAGCGACTGCGCTTCATTCGCAACTGCCGCGCGCTCGACATGACTCACGACGAAATTCGCGCGCTGCTGCGTCTCACCGACGCGCCGGATCACGGCTGCGGCGGCATCAATGATCTGATCGACGAGCATATTGCCCACGTCGATACGCGCATCGACGAACTGCAGCAACTCAAGGCGCAACTGCGCACGCTGCGTGAGCAATGCCACGGCGAACAGGCCGTAGAAGACTGCGGCATCGTTCAAGGTCTCAGCGACATGGACGTGAGCGCGCCGCGTGCGCGGCACACCCATCTCGGGTAATGCGTCCAGTCGAATCAATAATCGAATCCAGTTGGAGAAGCAACGTGTTCACATGTAGAAATCAGTCCTGCGGCGCACAGTGGGATCAGTCAGACGTCGTCATCAAGAACGAGGGACAGGGTCTGCTATTCCGCTGCCCGATGTGCGGCGCGCGCAATTATGTCGAGCGCTTCGAAGGGGACGACGGCTCGGTGCTGTACGAGCAGATGGAAGGCCGTCCCTTTCCCGGCCCCGTCGCCGAATAGTTCCCAGGCCTCAAGCCGATAACGAGTCACCATCTATGAATAGTCCCACCACCGCCGGCGCTCCGTTTAGTGAGTTGCCACTGCCGCCCGCCGCGCTCGCGAATCTCACGCAACTCGGCTACGTCGAGATGACGCCGATCCAGGCCGCGAGCTTGCCGATTGCGCTCGCCGGCCACGATCTGATCGCGCAGGCGAAAACCGGCAGCGGCAAGACCGCAGCGTTTTCACTGGCGCTGCTCGCGCGTCTGGATGTGCGCAACTTCGCCGTACAGGCCATGGTGCTATGTCCGACGCGCGAACTCGCCGATCAGGTCACGCAGGAGATTCGCCGTCTTGCGCGCGCGGAAGAAAACATCAAGGTGCTGACCTTGTGCGGCGGCACGCCAATGCGTCCGCAAACCGCAAGCCTCGAACACGGCGCGCATATCGTCGTCGGCACGCCGGGCCGGATCATGGATCACCTCGAGCGCGGCAGCCTGCCTTTGCAGTCGCTGAATACACTCGTGCTCGACGAAGCGGACCGCATGCTCGACATGGGTTTCTTCGACGACATCGCAACAGTCGTCAAGCAATGCCCGAAAGAGCGGCAGACGCTGCTGTTCTCGGCGACCTACCCAGAGGGCATCGTCAAGCTCAGTCAGCAATTCCTGCGAAATCCGAAGGAAGTGAAGCTCGCCGAACGGCATGACAATACGAAGATCCGTCAACGCTTCTACGAAGTGACCGAAGACGAACGTCTGCATGCCGTCGGCCTGTTGCTGAACCACTATCGTCCAGTGAGCACACTGGCTTTCTGCAACACCAAGCAGCAATGTCGCGATCTGCTGGACGTTTTGCGCGCCCAGGGTTTTCATGCGCTCGCGCTGCATGGCGAACTCGATCAGCGCGAACGCGATCAGGTGCTGATCCAGTTTGCAAACCGCAGTTGCTCGGTGCTGGTCGCGACCGACGTCGCTGCGCGTGGGCTCGACATCGCGCAACTGGAGGCAGTAATCAACGTAGACGTGACGCCCGATCCGGAAGTGCATGTGCATCGTATTGGCCGCACGGGACGCGCCGATCAGGAGGGCTGGGCGTTGAGCCTCGCGAGCATGAACGAGATGGGGCGTGTCGGCAGTCTCGAGCAGGCGCAAAAACGCGAAGTCGAATGGCATAAGCTGTCTGAACTGACCGCGGCCAGCAACGAGCCGCTATTGCCGCCGATGGAAACGCTGCAGATTCTCGGCGGCCGCAAGGAAAAAATCCGCCCCGGCGACGTTCTCGGCGCGCTGACCGGCGAGGCGGGTTTCGCCGGCTCCCAGATCGGCAAGATCAACGTAACCGAGATGTCGACGTATGTAGCGGTCGAACGCAGCGTGGCGCGAGACGCCGTGCGCAAGCTGAGCGCGGGCAAGGTGAAGGGCAAGAAGGTCAAGGTCCGCTTGATGGACGACGCCTGATTCGGCGGCGAGGTGGCGAGGGCAGCGAGGGCAGCGAGGGCGGCGTGTCGGCAAAGCTATGCTGAGCGCTCTCGCCGCGACCATTGCTGCGGCGCATCGGCCCGAGCCCTGCGTCACGCTGGCCGCTTTCTTCGCTGCGCCCGCGCATGCTAGTGCATCACCTCCGGTCATACCTCCAGGACGTTCGTCTTCGGCCGCAGGTGGGTCTTTCTCCCGTCGAACATCCTGTGCGGCCGTTTTCAAGGGCTCGCGCGCCCTCGCGCATGCCATGACATAAACGCATGCCGCGCATGACAAAGTTTCGATTGTGACGGTTCTTTGGCTGATGCCTAATCACTCAACCGGCACTCGACTGGATTGTTCGGCCGCGCGATCCGCGCCCGCCAGTCCGCCGCCGGATGGAGACAGGGAGAAGCCTTATGCAGAGCGCTACGCAAGCCCGCTCGAAATTGCCTGATGTTGGCACGACAATCTTCACAGTAATCGGTCAACTGGCCGCACAACACGATGCGCTGAACCTGTCGCAGGGCGCGCCGAACTTCGCGCCGGACGCGAAGCTGGTAGACGGCGTCGCGCAGGCTATGCGCGACGGCCATAACCAATACGCGCCGATGGCCGGCATCGCGGCGTTACGCGAAGCGCTCGCCGACAAAGTGCAAACGCTCTACGGCGTGCGCTACGACCCGACGAGCGAAGTGACGGTGATCGCGAGCGCGAGCGAAGGCCTTTATTCGACGATCAGTGCGCTGGTGCACCCAGGCGACGAAGTGATTTACTTCGAGCCTTCGTTTGACAGCTATGGTCCGATCGTTCGGCTGCAAGGCGCGACGCCCGTGCCGATCAAACTGTCGCTGAGCGATTTTCGTGTGAACTGGGACGAGGTCGCCGCCGCGATCACGCCGAAGACTCGCATGATCATCATCAACACGCCGCACAATCCGACCGCTACCGTGTTCAGCGAAGCCGACGTCGCGCGATTGAAAGCGATCACGCGCAACACGGACATTGTGATTCTCGCCGACGAGGTCTACGAACACGTAGTGTTCGACGGCGCTAAGCATCAGAGCATGGCGTGCCATAGTGAATTGGCGGAACGTAGCGTCATCGTGTCGTCGTTTGGCAAGTCGTATCACGTCACCGGCTGGCGCGTAGGTTATTGCCTCGCCCCCGCCGAGCTGATGAACGAGATCCGCAAAGTGCATCAGTTCATGGTGTTTTCCGCCGATACGCCGATGCAGTACGCCTTTGTGGACGCCTTGTCCAATCGCGAGAGTTACCTCGGCTTGTCCGCGTTCTATCAGCAAAAGCGCGATCTGCTCGCGCATGCGCTTTCCGAATCGCGCTTCGAGTTGTTGCCGAGCGAGGGCAGCTTCTTTATGCTCGCGCGTTTTCGCGGATTCTCCGATGAGAGCGATAGCGATTTCGTGTTGCGCCTGATTCGCGATGCGCGCGTCGCGACGATTCCGCTGTCCGCGTTCTACAGCGACGGCACCGATTCGGGCCTGATTCGCCTGAGCTTTTCGAAAGACGACGCTACGCTGATTGAAGGCGCGCGCCGTTTGTGCGAGATCTGAAACTGCCTTCACGTCGGCCGCGCCGGCGGTGTATTTTGAACGCAGTATGATCGTCGCGCCGTATTACATCCACACGAAGCGTGCTTGCACTACAACGAAACTGAAGAGAAGGGACCTGCTATGAAACTGCTCAAGCCTCTTTTGGCGCTGGCCTGCGCATTCGCATCGGTGGCGGCCTCGTCTGCTGCCGTTGCCGCCGATACATCGACGCTGCGTTTCGGGCTCGAAGCGCAGTATCCGCCGTTCGAATCCAAAGGTCCTAACGGCGAATTGCAAGGTCTCGATATCGACGTCGGCAATGCTGTGTGCGTCGCTGCGCATATGACGTGCAAGTGGGTCGAGACGTCGTTTGACGGTCTGATTCCGGCGCTGCAAGGCCGCAAATTCGACGCGATCAATTCGGCGATGAACGCAACGGACCAGCGCCGCCAGACGATCGATTTCACCACGGTTGTCTATCGCGTGCCGACGCAATTGATCGCAAAGCGCGACAGCGGTTTGCTGCCCACGCCCGAAGCGTTGAAAGGCAAACGCGTGGGAGTGTTGCAGGCGTCGATTCAGGAGACGTTCGCGAAGGCGCATTGGGAACCGGCTGGCGTTACCGTCGTCCCGTATCAGGATCAGAACCAGGTTTACACGGACCTCGTCGCGGGACGTCTCGACGCAACGCTCGTGCTGGCGCCCGCAGGACAAACCGGTTTTCTGTCGAAGCCCAATGGCAAGGACTACGCGTTCGTCGGTCAGCCGGTGCGTGACGACAAGATTCTGGGCAGCGGCATCGCATACGGCATCCGAAAAGGCGATACGGCGCTGCGCGAGCGGCTGAACGCGGCGATTGCAAAGGTGCAGGCCGACGGCACCGTCAAAACGCTCGCGGCGAAATACCTGGGCGATATCGACATCTCGGCGAAGTAACGGCTTACGGCTCACGCCAGGCTGGCTAGCGTCTGAGTCCGCTTGTTGACTGAACGTTTGACGGCTACGATACGTGGCCTCGCTGCGGCTGCTGCTTTTGCGAGGTCCACGTAAAAGCCGGAGGCGCACGAATGAGCGGAACGACAGAGGCGATCAGTCACGCGAAGCGCGCCAGCGAGCCGCGTTTCTGGCGTAGCGAGGCGTTGCCGTACATCGAGGCACGTTCCATCGAGGACGGCCGCGAGATCTGCTACGCCAGACACTCTCATGAAACGTTCTCCATCGGCGCGGTCACAGGCGGACGCAGCCTGTACGTGAATCGCCACGCGCGCGAATGGACTGGCGCGGGTGCGGTTGTCCTGATGAATCCCGACGACGTTCACGCGTGCAATCCCGTTGCAGACGAGTGCTGGTCGTATCGCATGCTTCACGTCGACGTTGCCTGGCTTACTGGCCTGCAGCACGAACTGGGCTTCAGCGAAAACCACGCGTTTCGCGCGTTCTCGCAAATCATGACGACAGATGCGGCGCTGTTCAATGCACTGAACGGGCTGCATGCGATTCTTGTGGACGCAAAGACGGATCTGCTGCGCAAGCAAAGCGCAGCAATTGCGTTTTTCTCCGAAGTACAACACCGCTTAAATCCCGCACCTCTTTCCGACGACGATGCGAGCCGGCAGCTTGCGCGAGCGGAGGAATTCATCGTTGAAAACTGCAGAAGTCCGCTGAAACTCGAGGACATCTGTGCTGCGGCTGGCTTGTCGGCGTCGCATCTGATTCGCGCATTCAAGCAGCGCTACGGCATGACGCCGCACGCGTATCTGATCAATCGCCGGATTCAATACAGCCGCTCGCAGCTGAAGCGTGGCCGTCTGATCGCAGACGTCGCGCTCGATGCGGGCTTCGCCGATCAGGCGCATCTGCAGCGCACCTTCAAGCGGCTCGTCGCGGCGACGCCGGGGCAATATCGCAGTTGAGGCCGCTTGTCCGGCGCGTTACGTCGCAAGCAGGTAAAGCGCGCTCGCGGCGAGCAACGCGGCGAGGACCCGATTGAATAGCCTGACTCGCTTTGGCGCCTGCAAGTACTTGCGCAAGAAAGTACCGGCAAAAGCCCAACTGGCAATAGATACATAGCAGATCACGAAATAGATCGCGGTGAACTGCCAGACGAGTGCACCATCGCCTTCGGCTGCATACGCGCCCATGCCCGCCAGCGAAGCGAGCCATGCTTTCGGATTGAGCCATTGCAGCGCCGCGCCATAGGCGAACGACGGCCCGCGTGAGAGCTTGTCGGCGCCGAGATGGCCGTCGTCGAGCGCCAGTTTGCAGGCCATGTACAGCAGAAACGCGACCCCGGCCCATTTGACGACGTTAATGAGATTGGGGAAATGCACGAGCAGTTCATGCAGTCCCAAGCCGATGAGCAGAAGCAGCAACGTGAAGCCGACGGTCGCGCCGCTGACGTGGCGCAGGCTCGCGGCGAATCCGTGCTGTGCGCCGGCGCTCAACGCGACGACATTGACGGGCCCAGGCGAAATGGACGAAGCCAGCGCGAACGCGGCCATGGAAAGCAAAGCGGACATCGGGTGCCTCGATACGTGAATGCGCGGGATTGACGCGGCTTCACGGTATCGGCGGCGAGGCAAGGTGTATTGAAGGAAATTGCTTTTGCGCGGCGCTCAATTCGCTGGTTCGTGGCCTTTCTGACGGCTACATCGCGGCGTTTTCGACGACGCGGCCTTCGGCGCGCCAACGCAGCATGCCGCCGGCGAGATTCGCAACGTCGTTGAATCCTGCTTGCCGCAGTATTACCGTGGCTTGCGCAGAGCGGCCGCCCGCACGGCACACCGCAACGATCGGACGTTCTCTCTTGAGCTCACTCGCACGCGCGGCAAGATCGCCAAGGGAAATAAGCTGGGCCGCGGGAATGCGGCCGAGTGGTCCGTTGAATTCATCCGGCTCGCGCACGTCGACGATCTGCACAGAGCGGAGATTGTCCTCGAGCCATTGCGGACTGATTTCCCAGATACCTGCAAAGGTGTAGGCGAGCGGCGCCCACTCCGGTTCGGCGGTCTGCGTCGGGTCGTTCGTCGCAACGCCGCATTTGAGGTTCGCCGGCACCGCAATGTCGATCTGCTTCGGATGCGGCAGACGCAGGTTCGTCACGTATCCGACAAAATCGTCTTCGCATAGCTCACCGCCGAGGCGCGGATTGAAACGCCGCTCTTCACCGACACTCGTGACCGTCAAGCCGCGATAGTCGTGGGCAGGGTAAAGCAGGCACGTGTCCGGCTGAATGAATATCTGGTTCTGAACTGAGCGGAACATTGCGTGCGCGTCGCCGTGCTGGAAGTCGGTGCGGCCCGTGCCTCTTATCAACAGGCAATCGCCGGTGAACATCATGCTGCCGTCGTCGAGCGCGAGGCTGATGCAGCCATTTGTGTGACCGGGCGTTGCGCGAACTTCGAGATGGCGCGAGCCGAACACGCATTGCTCGCCATGGTTCAGATAGCGGTCGGCGCCTTGCGCGCCGCTCGCAGCCGATATCGCAATCTGGCTACCTGTGCGCCGTTTGAGTAGCCACGCGCCCGTCACGTGATCGGCGTGCACGTGTGTGTCGATCGTGTATAGCAGACGCAACCCGAGTTCCTCGATAAGCGCGGTATCGCGGCGCACCTGCTCGAAAACCGGATCGATGAGAATGGCCTCGCGCGTTGCGCTGTCGGCAAGAAGATAGGTGTACGTCGACGATTGCTGGTCGAATAGCTGCCGGAAGATCAACACGATTTTGCTCCGTGGCCCGCGTCGTCGAAAAAGACCGGGCGCATGCAATGCGCCCGGTTCATTGCACGGCAATGTTACTGCGGCTGTGTGACGAACCGCAGATAAGGCTTTACGGTCTTGAATCCTTCGGGGTACTTCTTCATTGCATCATCGTTCGAGACGGATGTCGGAATGATCACATCCTCTCCGGGCTTCCAGTTCACGGGTGTCGCCACCGTATGCTTCGCGTTGAGCTGCAGCGAATCGAGCAGACGCAGTACTTCGTCGAAGTTGCGCCCTGCGCTCATTGGATACACCAGCATCGCCTTGACCTTCTTGTCCGGTCCGATGATGAACACCGAGCGTACCGTTGCGTTGTCGACTGCGGTGCGCGTGCCGCCGCTCGCGTTCGGGTGGATCATGTCATAGAGCTTCGCGACATTCAGGTCCGCATCGCCGATCAGCGGGTAGTTGACCGCGTGGCCCTGCGTCTCTTCGATATCCTTCACCCAGTTCTGGTGATCGCTGACGGGGTCGACACTTAGCCCGATGATCTTCGTATTGCGTTTGTCGAACTCGGGTTTGAGGCCGGCCAGATAGCCTAGCTCAGTGGTGCATACGGGCGTGAAATCCTTTGGATGCGAAAACAGAATCACCCAATGGTCGCCGATCCATTCGTGGAAATGAATCGTGCCTTCGGTGGTTTCGGCAGTGAAATCGGGGGCTTCTTCTCCAAGTCGAATCGACATCGTCTTTCTCCATGAGGGTGCGCCGGGCACCGATGCCGCTCGTCGAGGAGGCGGTCCCCGGGCTGCCTGACCGTTCCATCAGGCAATTGCTTGTCTCACATCTGCCTCCTGCCGGTTGGACTGTATTTGCGCGGGAGGACCATGCGAACGCAGCGAATGCAGAATTTTTCGCTGGATACTGCGAAGCCGAAATACCGATGCGCTACGCGTCGCGCTTAAAGCGTAGGACAAAAATGCGCGCCGCTCTAGCCAGCTTGCAGGACAAATCCGCCCGTTTAGTACGACTTTACGTATCGCTCCACATGCGCAGCAGGTTGTGATAACAGCCGACGAGCGTGCGACGCGCGGCATCGTCCGCGTTCGACGCGTTCAGACGCTGGATTGCGCCGTCCATGTCGAACAGCATCGCGCGCTGCGTATCGTCGCGCACGAGGCTTTGCGCCCAGAAGAAGCTCGACACCCGCGCGCCGCGCGTGACGGGCCGCACCTGGTGCAGACTGGTGCCGGGATAAACGATCGCATGACCGGCGGGCAACTTCACTTCCTGGACGCCGAAGGTGTCTTCGATCAGCAGTTCCCCGCCGTCGTATTCGTCGGGAGGCGTGAGGAAGAGCGTGACCGATACGTCCGTGCGTACGCGCGCGCCGCTGCCGGGCACGAGACGAATGGCGCCGTCCACGTGGCTGCCGAAATGCATACCGCCTTCATAGCGGTTGAACAGCGGCGGATAGACCTTGTTCGGCAGCACTGCGCTGATAAAGAGAGGGTGCCGCTCGAGCGCCGCGATGATCCGGTCGCCCATTTCCAGCGCAATTGGCGAGCCTTCCGCGATCTGCTGGTTACGCTTGACTGGCGCGCCCTGATAGCCGGCCGTCGCGCGGCCGTCCACCCACGCGTCCGTCGACGCTTCGAGATGCGCGCGCATGGCGGCGGCGTCGGCGGGGCTGAATACGTCAGGTATCGAGACAATCATGGTTGGACTTTCCTGCGAAACCGCGCGCTTTCCGCTGCCTGACGGAGCGGGAAAGCGCGCGGCGTGAGTGACGTTGGTCGCTCGTTCCGGCGATCAGAAGAACCGGTAGTTTAACGTCGCGAGGAATGTGCGGCCGTTGCCTGGCACCGCGCGTCCGCCGTCCGACGGAATCAGCGCGTCGTAATAGTTCTTGTCCGTGAGATTCAGCACGTTGAACTGGACGTCGTACTTTTTCGCGTGATACGCGGCCATTGCATCCCAACGCGTGTAGCCGCCGACTTTCACGAAGTTGTTGTTCGCGGCATAACGCGACGATGTGTAGATCGGGCCGCCGCCGATTTCCCAATGCGGAGTGAACGCATACGTCGTCCACAGCGTCAGCATGTTGCGCGGCGTGTTCGCTGGCGTCTTGCCGGTCGTGCCGTCTAGCGCCTTCAGGATCGTCGCGTCCATGTACGTGTAGCCGCCGAACACTTGCCACTTGTCGGTGATGTGGCCCGCGAGGCCAAGCTGATAGCCACGCACTCGGACGTCGCCGTCGAGCGTGTAACTGCCGTCGGCATTCAGCGTGCGCGCGTTTGTCTTCTCGATGTTGAAGAGCGATTGGGTGACGGACAGGCCGCCGCCCAGCAGATCCCACTTCGCGCCGACCTCATATGACTTGTTGTGCTCGGGCGGCAGGCTCTGCGTGTTGTTCGTGAGCGTGAGCGCTTCGAGCGACGGATTAAACGACGTACCGTACGACACGTAGTAGGACTGCCAGTCGGCCGGCTGCCAGATCACGCCGCCGCGAACGCTCGTGAAGTAGTTCGTTTGCGTGGCGTATGAAGGCGCATTGATGGAGTTATGAATCGACGCTTCGTAGCGGTCCCAGCGAAGGCCGCCCACGATCTTCCAATGTTCGCCGATGGACACCGTGTCGTTCGCGTAGATGCCGACGCCGTTCGCGCTCGACTCCGCAAGGTTCGTCGCGACGGTTTTCGCGTTCGACGGGCGCGTCGTATAAGTCGGGTCGACGAGTGGCACGATAGCGAGCGTGTTCGACGGCAGGCCCGGCGTAGTGGTGGCGAAACTCTGATTGCTGTACGTCTCGTGGCTCAGATCGACGCCCGCGACGACATCGTGCTTGATGAAGCCGGTGTTGAACTTGGCCTCGACGTCTGTCGAGTTGTAGACCGAGTGGTCGTTGATGTTGCGGTCCTTGCCTTGCAGCTTCACGAACAGTCGCGACGGATCGATCGTCGTGTAGTTGCCGTTGGTCAACGCCGTCGAGGTAGGCAGCGGACCTGTCAGCACCGACGCCGCGTTCGTCGCGCGCGCTTCCGTGCTGTAGTGGCTGAACTGGGTCTGGTTGCGCAGTTTGAGGTTGTCGTTGAAGCGGTGTTCGATGCGGGCGTTCAGCGTCTGCACGTCCTGGATCGTGCGGTCGTCGGTGAAGCCGTAGAACGTGCCGCGATTCACCGGCGCGGGATGACCGTTGAGCGCCGGAATGCCGTAGTCGGGCTGATCGCGGTTGTGCTGGATCAGCGCGGACAGCGTGATTTCCGTTGGCGTGCCGATGCCGAATTTCACTTCGGGCGCGACGCCGTAGTCCTTGCTCTTCATCACGTCGCGCGACGAGCCCAGGCTTTGGCCGAACGCGTTGATCCGGAATGCGGATGTCGATGTGATCGGCGTGTCCAGATCGACCGTCGTGCGGTAGCGGTCGTGCGTGCCGGCCTGCAGGGAGACATCGGCGCGGGGCTTGAGCGTCGGTTGCTTGCTGACCTGATTGATGACGCCGCCCGTGGAGCCGCGCCCGAAGTACAGGGACGACGGGCCGTACAGCACGTCGATCGATTCGAGGTTGAACGTGTCGCGATAGTACTGGCCACGGTCGCGGAAGCCGTCGAGGTAGATGTCGGTGCGCGCCGAAAAGCCGCGCAGGTTGATGTTGTTGCCGATCTGCCCGCCTTCAGCGGCACCGATCGTGATGCCCGGCACGTTGCGTAGCGCGTCGGTGAACGAACTTGCGGCCTGCGATTGCAGCACGGCCTTCGGCACCACGACCGCCGCTTGCGGAATGTCGCGCAGCGCGGTCGGCACTTTGGCGCCGACGCTGGAGACGTCAGGCGCGAAGTCCGCGGACCGACTGTTTTGGCCCGTCACCTTGACGGTGGGCAATGTGGCGCTTTCCGCGCTTACGCTCGACGCGGAGGCGGGCGACCCGGGTTGGGCGCCGGTCGCGGGCGTTGCGGTCGATTGAGCGTAGAGCGGCGTCGCGAACGCGACCAGAACGGCCGCCGCGAGAGGCGTGTTTCGGAACATCGATAACCCTGTCGTTGTCGCTATTTTTCTGATTCGACGGATGCCAGCGCCCGTGCCACACCGACAGGCGATCTGCCTGCCCCGAGAGGTGATGGACCCATCGTCTTGTTCTCAAATGAGAATCAGTATCATTACACGGATGATAATAGTTCGCAATAATTCGTTACACCTTGGAAATTTTTGTGCGGGCGAATTGGGGTTGCGGCGTTGGGCGCGGCGGATGCGATGAGGGGCTGGTCGGGAGAAGTCGTGCTTCCGAGCTTTGGGCGGAGAGGCGCGTGGCGCGAGGCGCTGCCGCGGTCTCACCAGTGCGCCTCAGCAAACGAAAAAGGCCGGTTAGCTTTCGCTAACCGGCCTTTCAAATTCTTTGGTGGGGCGTGAGTGACTCGAACACTCGACCTACGGATTAAGAGTCCGAGGGAGTCGAGATTGACTGATGTTGATCTGAGATCATGTAACCAAAGGAAAGCGCTGTCCGACGGGGATTTCAGGGCGAACCTACGGATTTGTTGTTGCTTCATGTAGATCAAATACCCCATAATCCGGTTACATGGCGGTTACATGGATCGAGCCCGAATTCCGGGTCACACGAGCCGCGATCCGAGCACTGGTCTGGTTATGGCGAAAATCAACTTCACCGCAGCGCGAGTAGCGGCGTATAAGTGCCCTGACGGCAAAGCGCAATCCTTCTTATGGGACAGCAAGGCGCCCGGGCTCGGCCTACGTGCGACAGGGGCCGGGGCGAAAGCCTACATCTTTCAGGGCAAACTCAACGGCGCCACCGTGCGCATTACGATCGGCGACGCGCTGAATTGGACGATCGAGCAGGCGCAGGAGCGAGCCCGGGAACTGCAAACCTCTTTCATCGATAAAGGCATCGATCCACGCGAGTATGCCCAGAAGGAACGCGCCGCCGCCGTAGCTCGTAAGGCGGAAGCGCGCCGCCAGGACGCGCTATTCGGTGAGGCGTGGGAAGTCTATTTGAACGCGCGCAAGCCGCGTTGGAGCGAACGGCACTATCAAGACCATATCCAACACGCCGACGAAGGCGGCAAGCCCAAGAAGCGCGGGCAAGGTGTGACTGTGGCCGGTCCCCTTGCGTCGCTTCGCCCGCTCAAATTGTCGGCGCTGACGAGTGATCACATCGCGCAGTGGCTCGACGGTGAGGCGCGAGAGCGGCCAACCATGACGGCGCTCTCGTTCCGGTTGCTGCGGGGGTTTATCCGTTGGACTGACGACACGCCGACCTTTCGCGGCGTCATCCCGGCCGATTCATACAGGTCGCGCGGCGTTAAGGACGCGGTACCGCGCACAAAGGCGAAGGAGGGGGATAGCTTGCAGCGCGAGCAATTGCCCGCGTGGTTCGCGTCGGTACGCAACATTGGCAATCCGGTTATATCGGCCTACCTGCAGGCGTTGCTCATCACGGGCGCCCGGCGCGAGGAGATGCTTGCGCTACGATGGGTCGACGTTGATTTTCAATGGCGTGGCCTATTGATCGCGGATAAGGTCGAGCAGGACACAGGTCGCAAGATTCCGCTGCCCCCGTATCTTGCCGCTTTGCTCGCGGCGCTGCCGCGTCGCAACGAATGGGTGTTTTCGAGCACGGGGTCGGAGAGCGGACACGTCGAGGAGCCGCGTGTCGCGCACAATCAGGCACTCGACATTGCGGGACTGCCGCACGTCTCTTTGCACGGTTTGCGCCGTTCGTTTGGGACACTGGCTGAGTGGTGCGAGGTGCCGGTTGGAGTGGTAGCGCAGATCCAAGGCCACAAGCCGAGCGCGATAGCCGAGAAACATTACCGTCGGCGCCCGCTCGACCTGTTACGGAAGTGGCACGACAATATCGAGGCATGGATGCTCGAACAGGCGGGCATCGAATTTAAGGCTGACGTTGCTGCGCCGGGACTGCGTGTCGTTCCGAACGGGTAGGCGCCGCGCAATTTACGACGCCGGTACGCTTGGGCGCCGCGTACGCATTCGAGCTATTGTGGTGCGCGATCAGTGGCCCTTGATGCCGACGCAAAAGAAGAAAGCTCGACCGGGGTAGCAGACCCTTCGCTGCGCCGATTTGCGCGCCGATTTGCGCGCCGGCTGACGGGCGGCAAGGCGGCGCGAGGCCCCCGGCCCCGGGGTCCTGACGGGGCAGCTCCCAATGCGCTCCCCTATACGCATCGGGCCCGCACGCCGAAAAAATTTGAAAATTGGGCCGCACGTAAGGCGGTCCAAAACAATTTGCGAATCGTGCGGACAGGGTGCACTAGCGATACGTCCTCATAGATCCGCGTGCAACGTATTGCGACAACATTGAGTGAGATTACCTCTTTAAAATCAACGGATTGTGTCGGTTGCAAGGTGTCGCGTCGCTCGATCAACGAAAGTAGGCATCCTAAATAGCTATCGTGCTCCTCATCGCTCACACAAAGAGGAACGCATGGAACTCCAACCCGCACAAAGCGCCCGCCGGTTTCTTACGACCGACGAACTGGCCGAACGGCTGAACGTCCGTCCACGCTCGATCCACAAGCGATACAGCCAGACCGGCGCCTATTTCACCGTTCGTCCGGTCAAGCTCCCGAACCGCCGCCTTTGCTGGCCCCTCGATGCCGTCGAGCGGCTTACCGGAGCCGCAGCATGAGCGCGGCCCGTCAACTTCTAGAATCCGGCGCGCCGGAGATGCCCTTGACAGAAGTACGGCGGCGCGCGGCTGCCGTATTGCGGGCGCATCCGCAGTTGACCGTCGACGGTTGGCCCGACGGTTGGTGCGTCGGACATTTGCCGGGCTTCGACCACGACCGCGACTTCGATATGGAGCAAGTTCGGGCGGTGCTCCTGTTCCTGACCGCGTTCGGCGAGCGTCAACAGACGATTAGCAACGAATACGAGGCGGACTCGTACTACCTGAAGTACGCCGTTGGCAACTGGACGGCGGCGCGCGGGGCTTTTGTGGACGTCAAGAACGGTGCAGTCATCCTCGCTGCGCTGATGCTCGGATATGAGTTCCGCGAGCACAGCCCGCGAGACTTGGACTGCCAATTCAACCTCGTTGTCGATTCAGCGATTCGCTATTACACGAGGTCGTACCGTCCATTCAGCCCGCTTTTTCAGCCGGCTCACTGATCCAATAAAAAAGCCCCCGGCATTTGGAGCCCGGAGCGTCCATTCCCGATCGCGGAACGAAACATGTTTAGTACTGAAGAATATAGCGGTGTGGCGGCGCGCCGGCAATCTGAATCGACAACCATGCTCGACCACGCGCTAGCTTACGCCAAACAGGGCCTTCATGTTTTCCCGTTGAAGCCGAAGGGCAAAGCGCCGCTTGGCTCGCTCGCGCCGAATGGCATGAAGGACGCGACGCGTGACCCGGAAATGATCAAACGGTGGTGGGGCGCCGTCCCAGACGCGAACATCGGCGTCAGTTTCGCCCCGTCCGGGCTCGTGGTCGTCGATATTGACCGCCACGAAGGCAAAGCAGACGGCTTTGACACGCTCGCGATACTCGAAGCGGAACATGGGCTGCTGAGCTCACCAGCCGTCGTGCTGTCAGGCGGGGGCGGCGAGCATCGGTATTGCCGCGCACCCACTGGCGCGCAATTGCCCGGCAAGGTCGGCCCGGGAATTGACCTACTGTATAAGGGGTATGGCGTCGCGCCGCCGAGCATTCATCCAAACGGCACGCCGTATAGCTGGCAAGCGGGCGGTAACCTGTTTGACGTGCAGTCGCTGCCGTTTCTGCCCGATTGGGTAGCTGCGCCCCGCGCCGTGCCCGCGAGCGGCGCTATGGACGTTTCCGCGCGCCCGCTGGACGATATAGCGCGGGCATGCTCGGCGCTGTTCTCGCTCGATGGCGGCTGCGATCGGCCGACATGGATTCGGCGCGCGATGGCGGCGAAAGATGCCGGCGTTCCGTTCGAAGTGTTCGACGCGTGGAGCGCAACAGGCGCGAACTACACGGGTGAAAAGGATTGTCGCGCGACGTGGGATTCGTTCAAAGACGGTAGGGCGGTTCGCATCACGGCGGCGACTCTGTTTCATGAGGCGAAGAAAGCCGACTGGCATGACCCGGCAAAAGCGCGAGACGTTCATGAAACGGACGCGGCGCGCTTTCGAGTTCTGTCGGCCGATGATTTGGCGAACGAACCGCCGCTTCGCTGGCTTGTGCGCGGCGTGCTACCGGCGTCGGGCTTGGCTGCGCTCTACGGCCCTTCGGGCTCGGGCAAATCATTTCTCGCGCTCGATCTATGCGCGGCGATTGCGGGTGGCAAAAATTGGTTCGGGCGGCGCGTCGACGCCGCGCCTGTGTTGTATGTGTGCCTCGAAGGCGAGGCCGGCATGGGAAAGCGCATCGCCGCATGGCGTGCGCATAACGGCCGGGCTCTGCCGGAGCGGATGGGGTTCATTACCCAATCGTTCGATCTTCGCAGCCCGGCCGACATTGACGACCTGTCTGGAGCGGTATTGGCTGCCGGATTGCGCGACGGGTTGCTCGTGATCGACACATTGAACCGGGCCGCGCCGGGGGCCGATGAAAACGCGAGTACGGATATGGGCGCACTGATCGAGGCGTGCAAGGAAATACAGCGCGTAATCGGCGGCGTGGTGCTGGCGGTGCATCACACAGGCAAGGACGCGGCGAAGGGCCTACGCGGCCATAGCAGCCTGTTTGCGGCGCTCGATGCGGCCATTGAAGTGAAGCGGGACGGTGACCGCCGCGAATTCTACGTAGCAAAGAGCAAGGACGATGCGGACGGCGCAAGCAATGCGTTCCGGCTTGAGCTCGTCGAGCTTGGGGAAGATGGCGACGGCGAGCCGGTTACGTCATGCGTAGTCGAGCCCGACCATAGCGCGGCTCCGGCCCCGGTGCGTCGATTCGGGCCGACACAAAAAATCGTTCACGACGTCTTGCAGATGTTGCTGCGAGAGTCGCCGCATTCCGGTGAAGCTGGCGCGCCAGCAGGGCAGCCGTGCGTGCGCGAAGGGGAGGTTGTGCCGGTCATTGCGGCACGGCTGTCATGCGACCCCGCCCGGCGAAAGGCGATGGCGAGGCGGGCGATCAACGATCTGTGCGCCTCCCGAATCGTTCATTTTCGCGACGGGTGGATTTGGGCGGTGTAGTGCAGGCGAAGGAGGCGCGCTTCAGTTCGCACATCTTGCGCAATCTGCACAAGTGCAAGATGTGCAACCTCCCCGTCGCACACACTGCACAACACCCTATAGGGGTGTGCAGTTGTGCAGAAGAGCGTGCGATATCTGCTGATTTTTTTTAAGGGAATCGGTAATGGCATCAAAAAACGCCGACCGGCTCGCGCGGCATAAAGTCCGATTGCAGGCGGCAGGGTTCAAGCGCCTATCGTTTTGGGTCTGTTCGGACCTTGCGGCGATACTCGCGGCCAAACGGCGGCCGGGCGAATGTGGCGGCCGAACGTTGGAGCGGCTGTTATTAGGCGCAGCGGCAGAGCGGCCGGAATACTGGAGCGCAGATGAGCGGCGAGCTCGAAAGCGAAGCGACTAACAGTTACAAGCTACGCGCGCGGGAGGGAGCGACGGCGCCCTCCGTTGCGGCAGCGCATACTCGTAGGCATTTCTGTTAAAGGAGGTCCCATTCGATGGCTAGCGAACCAATCACCGCCTCGGTGGCAATTCAGGCTGCTGATGCTGTTATGGGGCCCCCTACAGCCTCATATGCATACTTGAGTGTGGCGAGCGAGATGATGCCCGGTATTTTGCATCTTCTTAATGGAGGGGTTGATACGGCACCAGCGCTTGCTATGCTAGCCGGCCATACGCTCGAATGCCTTCTAAAGGCATATGTGTCTCGGTGTATCAGGGAAGGCGACAAGAAAGATGCCGAAGTCCATGCAGATGGCCACAATCTAAGAGACCTATGGAAGGAAGCGCAGATTGAAAAACTAATGGGCTGGTCTCAGGAACCGAAGTGGGTCGATGAAATGTTTAAACTGCACGCCCGACCTTTTGCTTTGCGCTATCTGAAGCAAGACAAAACAAACTTTCTGAACGGCCTTGTCACCCCTGATTCCAGATCAATGGTTGACGACGTAGGCGCGCTTCTTCAGCGGGTGAAAGAGAAATTTTCCTTGACGTAAATTTCTTGGCGGGGCGGGAAGCGACGATGGGCGTGATCGCTGCCGTTGCCGAATTCGAGCGCGATTTCCTGACGAGCGCGCGACGCCGGGCAACAGCGCGCACGCGAAGAAGGGAAGACGTTCGGCCGCCAGTCCGCTTTTAATGCCGAACGGCAAGCCGCCGTGCTGGCCGGCCGCACTCGTGTCCGCGTCGAGCGTCTCGCACTTCAATACAAGCTGCCAAAACATCATGCGCGTGCGTGACCTAGCCATCGGCGCGCTAAACGCCCGGTTCCACAACTTCTAAGAAATAGTGTCGCCTAGGCGAGATCGGCGTTCGCCTGGCGGCTCGTGCCTACGAGCCGCGCATGGCGCGAGAATCACAGCAATTGAATTTGCGCCGGTGCCTGCTCAGGCGCATCTTTGGCGCTGAACAGCTCGTCTTGCACCAGCTTCGGCGAGAGCCCTTTCCCGGTAAGCCCGGGCTCGCGCGCGAGCAAGTCTCGAAGCGGTTTTATGTTCGGAAGACCGAGTGCCCGACTAAGTGCGAGATCAATGTCAGCGCGAACCGGATCCGCGTTGAGCTTTGAAAGAGACTGCAACTCGCTTTTACCCACCACATCGTAAGCCGCGGCTAGGGATCGGACGGCATCCGGGGAAAGGGCGCGCACGTCAAGCACAGGCATCGCGTGCCATTGCGGCTTTTTGATCTTCATCCACGCGCCTTCCGTCGTGACGCGTCGAGCTAACATCAGGAGAATTGCGGGAGTGCTGTTTAACCATACGAGCAATGCCTTTTCTTGCTCACTTGTGAGCAACGTGCGAAGGGACCACCACGTATTGCCGAGAACCGGTTGATCGAACCCTGTCGCTAGCACTCGATGCGTATTTGTGCGGACGCGCTCGACCAACAGAATGCGTCCGGCCTTTGCCCAAACTACCAGAGAATCTTTGATCTTCGTTCGCCCATTCGCTGGCTCAGTTCGGGCGAGCAAGTGAGCATTTGGCGCCTGCGCGACAGATCGAACAACATTCGCATCATGGTTCCAGAAAGCGCAATGAGGCGACCAGTCGGTCAACGTGAACGCATCATGAAGGTCTCGCTGATCGTACCCAAGGTCACCAAGCTCGGACAATGGACACATGGGAATGGCCTGCCCGTTGTTTTGGCCCGGAATCGTCAATTCACCGCTATCGGACAGCTGGCACGCTACCCTTAGCGCCCAGGTCTGCGCAAACTGGACCCCGGTCCACTGGCTCTCTCCCGCCGCCGGCTTCATAGAAACAAGTTCCGCGAGCTTGGTCATGTCTGCGCGGACGATGGAAGTTGTATGCTGCTCCTCGATCGCAGCAGCCTCGGTTGTCGAAATGCGCGACGCGTAATCCAGAGCTTCGTAAATTGTATGGGGATTGCGCCACAGGTTAATGAACGTTGTGCGACCTGGCGACTCGCCTTTTTTCAATTTTCGCGCGACGAACATAATCTCCGAGAGGCTCGTATTTTCGGAAAAGTTCGGTCGATCCGCGTCATGGCTTACCATGACCATTTCTAGATGGTATTTGTCCGCCAATAGTTTGCGACTCACTCCCCACGCCTCGCCCGTCGCGAGTGCGACAGGAAGGATGAACGCAATCCTGCCACCGACGCGCAGGTGTTTGTCGGCTATCGCCAGAAATACGCTTCCCAAGCCGGCGGTAATAGAAGCAGGAAGATCCTTCGCTCGCTTCTTGAGGTCGATCTGAAGCTTTTTCCGCTCTTCATCGGGCAGACTTCCGAACAGTAGATTGCCGCCAACGGATCGCACGAACGGCGGGTTCATTACACATAGATCAAGCGTCGGCACTTCAGCGCGCGTGTAGTGCTCTGAAGCGATGCCCGTTTGCTTAATTTCCATCTGGCTGTTGTCTAGCGTGAACTGCGTCGGCACCGTCTTGTTGCCAATGAAGTCGAGGCTGCCAAGGCGCAGCGAACGGCCTTCAACACCCATCGGCATCGTGAAAAGGTTCATCTTGCGGTACGTGACCGCGGGAGCAAGCATCCCTAGCGTCGATGCCGTCAAATGAACAGCAGACGGTAACACGTCGTACCCATGAATGACGTTCTCCATGAGTGTTTCGTGTAGGTGTTTCAAATCAACATCGCTAATGCTTCGTTCAGACGTCACCCGGGCGATAACGAACTGATCGGTTAGCGCTTGCGCAGCGGCCATCAAAAGCGTCCCGGTTCCGCATGCCAAGTCGGCCACGGCGAAATCGGCGAGCTTCTTCGGAGATCCAAAATCTTGTCCGACCCACGGCTGCCCGAAAGCGAGCTTGAGGAGCATCGTTGCCGACGACGTTGCGGTGTAGTAGGTCCCGAGGTATTTTGCGTGATGAAGCAACCAGTGATATATCCGCCCCATCAAATCGTGTCGCAGCGCCGACTGATTCGCGCAAATTTCCTTCGCTTCGCCGATGAGCCAGCGCACCGCGGAGATTGCGTTTTGCGAAACCGGAACCTCTTGCAGAATGGCCTCGCCGATTTGGAATATCGGAACGTAATTGATTCGGGTCCAAATCCAATGCCAGTGCTTTTTAACATCGGCGACGATGTCGGCGGCATTATCGTATGCACGCAGCGAATCGACTCGCCCATCCGCGCTTGAGGTGGCGAGCTGTTCTTGGAAAATTAAAGCATTCGCGAGAACGAGAGCAGCGACTTTTGTCGCTGTTTCGCGTCGCGCGTCGCGCTCGGCCGGAAGTTCGCCGCGTCTCGATGGCATTCCGAGAGTCTTCGACAACCGGTCGCACACGCCGCCCTGGTCGGCCCAAAGATATGCAATCGCGTCGATGCGATCGGCGAGTTTTTTCGCGGACGCTGCGACGATGTCGTCCTTAGTCATCGACTCGTGGACGCGCCGCAGCGATCCCAGAATCTCGTCAGGTGTCCCCTCGCTCCACTCGGTTTCGCCGGTCTCGGAAATAACACGAAATGACGGGCGGCTTTGCGCAAGCTTCTGCTCTAGGTCGGAGACCTTGACTGTTCGCAATGCCTTGGGATAGACCAGCGCCACGGCGATATGGCAGATCCCGCTCATAACGCGCCTTCGAGCGTCAGAGAGGACTACCGACTCCGCATCGGCCGCGTCAGCGTATTTACCCTCGATGACTACCCGGACGCCTCCGAGTAAAAACATCACGTCCGGGCGTTGCGACCCAGATCGATGAATGGTTTCTGCGTCGGCAGACACACCGTGCTTACTTAGAAGAATAGCGAGCTGGGTGTTTACCGTCTCTTCGCGATGACGAATTCCTTGTGCCATTGAGCCCTTTTTTATCTGATTCCCGGCGACCATTGAGCATCGGCCAAAACAACAAGGAGGATATCGGCGGTGGTCGCAGTCGGCAATCATTACATCCAACTGCCGGTTGCGAAAAGCCGGTTACATGGCGGTTACACGAGAGCCAGAAAACAAAAAGCCCGGTCGCAGGGACCGGGCTAAGTGCTTGAATTCTTTGGTGGGGCGTGAGTGACTCGAACACTCGACCTACGGATTAAGAGTCCGCTGCTCTACCAACTGAGCTAACGCCCCAACAGAAGCGAAATTATGCAGCATGTTCCATCCATTGCCAAGCCCCCTTTAGCAGATTTCTTAAAAATACCGCTTCGTTCCAATAGAGTCGTCGCTCGCCAAAACGGGCGCCCGCGAGAACGCGCCGCCTTCGGCGTCCCGGTATCATGTCGCGGACACTTGCCGCTTTTGCGCAGCGCGGCTTTCTACGGGAATTGCCATGGATGACAAAGAGATCACCGAATTGCTCGACCGCGTCCTCGCGCCCTGGGTCCGTTCGCTGACGCTGACTCCCGTGAAGGTCGACGCGGACAGCGCAACGCTTCGCCTGCCTTTTTCGGGCGAGCTGCGTCACTCAGGCGGCGTCATTTGCGGACAGGTGTTCATGGCGGCGGCCGACACGGCGATGATCGTCGCCATTTCAGCCGCGCTCGGCGGCTTCAAGCCGATGACAACCGTGTCGCTCAACATCAGCTTCATGCGTGCTGTGCGCAACGGCGACGTGCTGATCACGGCCCGCGTGCTGCGTCTCGGCCGCAATCTCGTGTTCGGCGAAGTCGAGCTGCTGGACGAAACCGGCAACATGGCCGTTCACGCAACCACGACTTACGCGTTGCTCGCATAAACCGCGCGCCAGACAGCATTAGAGGATATCGAGATGTTCGACCAGGTTGTGTTCGCGGGCGGCGGCAATCGTTGCTGGTGGCAGGCGGGTTTCTGGGACGTCGTGCAACCTGAGTTGCGCATCCGTCCACGCGTGATCGCAGGCATTTCCGCTGGCGCCGCGACCGCGTGCATGCTCTACACGCGCGACTCACAGTGGGTCATGCGCTACTACGAAGACGCGCTACGTCACAATTCACGCAACGCCTATTGGGGCAACCTGCTGCGCGGCGAGTCGGTGTTTCCGCATTACCGCATCTACCGTCAGGCGCTGCTCGACATTTACGGTGAGAAGTTTTCATCGCTCGCGCAAGCGCCGGAAATTCGCATCGGCGTTTCGCATCTGCCGCGCTGGCTGGGCGCGCGCAGCGCGGTAGCGGCCGGCCTGATCGCGTACAACATCGAAAAGTACGTACGCAAGACGCTGCACCCTACGCTCGGTCAGACGCTTGGTTTTCATCCGGAATTCGTGCGCGCGCAAGATTGCGCGACTGTCGAAGATCTTGCGGACCTGATCCTCCAGTCGTCGAGCACGCCGCCTTTCACGCCGGTCTTGCGGCGCAATGGCCGCCCGGTGCTCGACGGCGGAATGGTCGACAACGTGCCCGTCGGCGCGCTCGACGCCGACGCGCCCGGCAACGTACTCGTGATGGTCACGCGACTCTATCCGCGGCCGCAGATGTTCGTCGTGCCTCACGGCGCGCAACAACGGCTTTACGTGCAGCCCTCGCGCAAGGTGCCTATTTCGAGCTGGGACTACACGAGTCCTTCGCAGATGGTGCATGCATACAACCTCGGCCGCGCTGACGGCGAGACGTTCCTCCAACGCATGCCCGATCTGCTGGAAATTGCCGCTTAACGCCGGCGTCCGCCCTGCAACGCTTCGGGATTTGCCACGCTGGCGGTGTCGCCGGCGTCGAAAGCCAGGATGTTCCTGAACGCCGCGCTGAAGTAGAGCTCATAGCTCTCGCGCTCGACATAGCCGATGTGCGGCGTGCAGATCACGTTTTCCATGCGCAGCAGGCTGTAGCCCTGCAGAATCGGCTCGCTTTCATACACGTCGATTGCGACCATGCCCGGACGGTTATGCGAAAGCGCATTGACCAGTGCGTTCTCGTCGAGCAGTTCGGCGCGGCTCGTGTTCACGAGCAACGCGGTCGGCTTCATGCGCATCAGGTCTTCCTGCTTGACGATGCCGCGCGTGTCGTCGTGCAAACGAAGATGCAGCGACAGCACGTCGCTCTGCTCGAACAGCGCTTCGCGGCTCTCGGCCACGCCGTAACCATCTTCGCGAGCGGCTTCGCGCGAATGCTCGCGGCCCCAGATCAACACGTTCATGCCGAACGCCTTGCCGTAGCCGGCAACGAGCCGCCCGATCTTGCCGTAGCCCCAGATGCCCAGCGTCTGACCGCGCAACACCTGGCCCAATCCAAAATTCGGCGGCAGTGCTGACGTCTTCAGCCCCGACTGCTGCCAGGCTCCTTGCTTAAGGTTCGCCACGTATTGCGGAATGCGCCGCTGCGCCGCCATGATGAGAGCCCACGTGAGTTCCGCGGGCGCGATCGGTGAACCGCTGCCTTCCAGCACGGCAATGCCGCGCTCCGTACAAGCGCCGAGATCGATGTGATTGGACACCTTGCCCGTCTGGCTGATCATGCGCAAACGAGGCAATTTATCGAGGAGTTGTGAGCTGATGCGAGTGCGTTCCCGAATCAGGACAAGCGCGTCGACCTCCGAGAGACGGCTCGCCAGTTGGCCGAGTCCGCGGACGGTGTTATTGAAAACTTTGACCTCATGGTCGGCCAGCAATTGAAAGCAGTCGAGCTTGCGAACGGCGTCCTGATAATCGTCGAGGATGGCAATCTTCATGGTATGTGTCTTGCGTCGCACCACGTTGGTGCGGAACGGAATGTTATGCTGACTGTCCCATCATGTGACCCAGGTCACATGGCGGTCTGGCTGATTGCCTTACCGTAGAAGCTGTCGCATAGAACGACAGCGTGACGGCAAGGCCGATTGACATTGTTTTTAACAGTTTGTTGCGTGTTGAGGCAAGCCGCTTTACAGACGGTTGCATCGCCTGTCCAGCGCGTATCGGCCCAACAGACTGTGTTGAAGCCCGTGATGACCTGCGCAATTGCGCGTCGGTTCGTAGAACTGGCGCAACCAATTAAATGCCTCTCGCATGCAGCATCGCCGGGCTTGTACCGTTTTCCTATTCACTACAAACGGAGACAAGTCGATGAATCATCCATCATTCGAAGGACAACCCACAGTCAAAGCGTCAGTAGAAGCGCCCGCGTGGGTCAAACATCGAAAACTGATCGACTGGGTTCAGCGGGTTGCCGCTATGACCAAGCCGGACAACATCGTCTGGTGCGACGGATCGCAGGAAGAGTATGACCGGCTGTGCACACAGATGGTCGAAGCCGGCACGCTCAGAAAGCTCAATCCCGCCAAACGTCCGAACTCATACCTCGCATGGTCCGATCCCTCCGACGTCGCGCGTGTCGAAGATCGCACCTTCATTTGCGCGCACCGTCCGGAAGACGCGGGACCGACTAACAACTGGGTCGCGCCGCAAGAAATGCGCGAAACGCTCGACGGCCTGTTCGACGGCGCGATGCGTGGCCGCACCATGTACGTGGTTCCGTTCTCCATGGGCCCGCTGGGTTCGCCGATCGCGCATATCGGCGTCGAATTGAGCGACAGCCCGTATGTGGTCACCAACATGCGCATCATGACGCGCATGGGCCGCAAGGTGTACGACGTGCTCGGCGAAGACGGCGAGTTCGTGCCGTGCGTGCATTCGGTGGGCGCGCCGCTCGAGGCAGGCGCGAAAGACGTGCCCTGGCCGTGCAATCCGACCAAGTACATCGTCCATTTTCCCGAGACACGCGAAATCTGGAGCTATGGCTCCGGCTACGGCGGCAACGCGTTGCTGGGCAAGAAGTGCTTTGCGCTGCGCATTGCATCGACAATGGGCCGCGACGAAGGCTGGCTTGCCGAGCATATGCTGATCCTCGGCGTGACTTCACCCGAGGGACGCAAACATCACGTGGCGGCGGCGTTTCCGTCGGCGTGCGGCAAGACCAACTTCGCGATGCTGATTCCGCCAGAAGGGCTGAACGGCTGGAAGATTTCCACCATCGGCGACGATATCGCGTGGATCAAACCGGGCAAGGACGGCCGCCTGTACGCGATCAATCCGGAGGCAGGTTACTTCGGCGTGGCCCCCGGCACGAGTGAAAAGACCAACTTCAACGCAATGGCCACGTTGAAGGAAAACGTGATTTTCACCAACGTAGCGCTCACCGACGACGGCGACGTCTGGTGGGAAGGCATGACCGACGAACCGCCCGCGCACCTGATCGACTGGCAAGGCAAAGACTGGACGCCGGCGAGCGCGAAGGAGAGCGGGCGCAAGGCGGCGCATCCCAATGCGCGCTTCACGGCGCCGGCGTCGCAATGTCCGTCTATCGACGCCGACTGGGAAAACCCGGCTGGCGTGCCGATCGACGCGTTCATCTTCGGTGGCCGCCGGTCGACCACAGTGCCGCTCGTCACGGAGGCGCGCAACTGGGTCGAGGGCGTCTACATGGCGGCGACCATGGGCTCTGAGACCACCGCCGCAGCCGCCGGGCAGCAGGGCGTCGTGCGGCGCGATCCATTCGCGATGCTGCCGTTCTGCGGCTACAACATGAGCGAGTATTTCGGGCATTGGCTGAAGACAGGCGAGCGCTTGCAGCAGATCAACGCGAAGCTGCCGAAAATCTTCTGCGTCAACTGGTTCCGCAAGGGTGCCGACGGCAAGTTCGTCTGGCCGGGCTTCGGCGAAAACATGCGCGTGCTTGGCTGGATGGTCGGCCGCATCGAGGGCACCGCGCAGGGCGAGGAGCATGCGTTTGGCACGTCGCCGCGGTACGAAGACGTCGACTGGAGCGGTTTGGACTTCAGCCGCGAGCAGTTCGAGCAGGTCATCTCCGTCGACGACGCAGCCTGGCGCGCTGAACTCGCGCTCCATGCCGAACTCTTCGACACGTTGCAGCAAGGCTTGCCGCCCGCGCTGACGCAAGCCAAGACCCAACTGGAAAGCAAACTGGCCGCCTAGCCATGTGAGCGTTCACTACCAATTGGAAGCCGCCTTCGGGCGGCTTTTTAGCTTTTTGGCCGTGTTGCGTCCGAAGCACCGGCGCGCAAACCGGACCGCAGCCGAGGCGTGTCTATTCGCACAACGGCCTGTCCCAAGCTGCGCCGCAGCACGTTTGTTTCCATTTGCGGAACAATCGACACTCGCGCCCCACATTAGGGCGCACAGTCGCACGAAAATTGACGAAATTTCCGCTTTTGCGGGCAACTTCTGCACGATTGCGCGAGTCGTAGGAGAATCCCTAGTTCGCTTCCACTGGTTATCACCAATTGTCAGGAAGCCGTAACACGGCAGGAGTTGTCATATGGACCATTTGCAGTCGATGCGAGTTTTCGTCAAGGTGGCGGATCTCGGCAGTTTTGCCCGCGCCGCGAGCGCGATGGATATTTCCAACGCAGTTGCCACCCGTCACGTTGCCGACCTGGAGGGGCGTCTAGGCACGCGGCTGCTCAACAGAACAACTCGCAGCTTGTCCCTGACCGAATCCGGTCAGGTTTATCTCGAGCGCGCGCGCCAGATTCTCGACGAACTTGAAGACGTCGAACAGATGGTGGTCGCACGAAATCACGAGCCCGTCGGCACCTTGAGGATCGTCGCGCCAGTCGTGTTCGGCTTGCACAATCTGGCTCCGGTACTGCAGACGTACGCGGAGCGCTATCCGAAGGTCATTCCCGACGTGACGCTGGTGGACCGTCAGGTCGATCTGGTGGAAGAAGGCTTCGACGTGGGTGTCGTCATTGCCCGGCAAATGCGCAGCGCGAGCATTGTCACGCGGCGTCTGACCACGGGCTGCATGACCGTGTGTGCAACGCCAGCGTATCTGGAAAAGCACGGCACGCCCACGCGTCCCGAGCATTTACTGGAGCATCCGTGCCTGAGCCTGCCGTCAGAATATTGGGGCGACGAGCGCGTATTTACGGGCCCGGAAGGCGAAGTGCGGGTGCGTCCGTCGAACGTGATCGTGGCAAACAATACGGAGATGCTGCGTCAGTTTGCGCTGCTCGGCATGGGCATCGCGATTCTGCCGAGTTATCTGATCGGCCGCGACATGACGCGCGGCAGGCTGGTGCGCTTGCTCGGCGACTACCGTTTGCCACAAGTCGAGATCAATATCGCTTATCCAAGCCGCCGTCACTTGCCCGCGAAGGTGCGCACGTTCATCGATCACCTGGTCGAGCATTTCAGCCAGACGCCGAACAGCTTGCTCGGCGAACAGTGGATCAAAGACGGCGTCGGGCGGCCGGCGTCGCAAGCGTCATTCGAAGCGGCGGATTCGTCCATGCCGCCCGAAGCTTTTGACGGCGCCGAGCCGCTGTCGCGTCTGCTGGACAGCGAACTGTCACCGGTGCCCAAGACGTTGGCGAAGACGTCGAACCGCACGCGGCTCTCGGCGTTGACTCCACTGTAAAGGCGTCGTTCGAGACTCCAGGCCGCGCAGTACAAGCGCGTCGGGCAGGGCGAAAAAAAGCGCGGTCACCTTCGGTGATCGCGCTTTTTTATCGTCAACTTGAGATCGGGCAGGCAGCGGCGCAGAGGCCGTGCACGCCCGCCTTGTCGCTCGGTCAGGAGCCCGTCTTACGGGCCGCCGTCTTTTTAGCTGGCGCCTTCTTTGCCGCAGCGGTTTTGGTTGCCGGCGCTTTCTTCGCCGCGGCCTTTTTCGCCGCCGGCGCTGCCTTCACCGCGACCGTCGCGTCGCCTTCGTCCGACTCGATCTCTGTTCCAGCCTTTGCCGCTGACTTTGCCGCGGCGGTCTTCGCCGCCGTCTTGGCCGAGGGCTCTTTCTTCTCGAATTCGAAGCCGATTTTGCCGTCGTTCTGCTTGACGAGGAACGCCTTGAAGTTACGGCCGGTGCGTGACGACTTGAAGTTGGTCAGCAGGTCGGTGCGGCCTTCTTCGAGCAGCTTCGCCATCTGCTCGCGGGCGATCTCCTGCTGCAAAATCACCTTGCCCGAGCGGAAGTCGCAAGTTTTCGGGCTCGCGACCGAGTTCTCGCAGACGTAGCTCATGCCGTGCTCGAACACGCGGCCCTTGCACTTAGGACATGCGCCTACCGATTCCTGGTCGGAGAAGTCCGGCGGTTCGCCGTCTTCGCCGCCCGCGTCCTGACCGAAGTCGAACTCAAGCTTGTAGTTCTTGATCTCGTCGTCGAGTGAAAGCTTAAGAATCGCCGAGAACGGACGGCCCATCTTGCTGCGGAAACCCGACAGCGGACCGATCGTCTTGTTCTTCAGCAGTTCCTCGACTTCCTCGATCTCGAACTGGCGGCCGCCGGGGATTTTCGAAATCGAGAATTCGCACTTCGAGCACGCGAAGCGACGGTAATTCTCCTTCACCTGGCCGCCGCAGTGCGGACACGGCGTTTGCAACGTCGCGTAATCGCCGGGGATCGTGTCCGAATCGTATTCTTTTGCACGCTTGACGATGGTCTGCGTCATGCGGGCAATTTCCTGCATGAACGCGTCGCGCGGCAGGTTGCCGCGTTCCATTTGCGACAGCTTGTATTCCCACTCGCCTGTGAGCTCCGGCGCGGTCAATTCCTTCACACCGAGCCCGCGCAGCAGCGTCATCAACTGGAATGCCTTCGCGGTCGGAATCAGATCGCGACCTTCGCGAATCAGATACTTCTCACCAAGCAGACCTTCGATGATGGCGGCACGCGTGGCCGGCGTACCGAGCCCCTTTGCGGCCATCGCCTCGCGCAACTCGTCGTCTTCCACGAGCTTGCCCGCGCCTTCCATTGCGGACAGCAACGTGGCTTCGTTGTAGCGCGCAGGCGGTTTCGTCACGAGTTGCTGGGCGGCGATCTTGTCGGTCTTGACCTTCTCGTCCTTCTGCACCGGAACGAGGTTGGCATCTTCACCGCTGATTTCGCGACCGTACACCTGCAACCAGCCCGGCTCGACGAGCACTTTGCCTTCGGTCTTGAAGTGATGCCCGACCACTTCGGTAATGCGGGTGGTCACTTTGAATTCCGCTGCCGGGAAGAACACCGACAGGAAGCGCTTCACCACCAGATCGTAGAGCTTCTGTTCGGGCTCTGACAGATTCTTCGGCGCCTGCAGCGTGGGGATGATTGCGAAGTGGTCGCTGATCTTCGAGTTATCGAAGATGCGCTTGTTCGGCTTCACCCAGCCCTTATCGAGCACCTGCTTGGCAAACGGGAGATAGTTGTTGCTCTCCTTGAGCATGCCGAGCGTCTGCTTGACCGTATCCATATAGTCTTCGGGCAGCGCGCGCGCGTCGGTCCGCGGATAGGTCAGCACCTTGTGCTTTTCGTACAGCGCCTGCGCGAGGCCCAGCGTGTTCTTCGCCGAGAAGCCAAAGCGGCCGTTCGCTTCGCGCTGCAAGCTGGTCAGGTCGAAGAGCGCCGGCGACAGCTGCGTGGACGGCTTCGATTCCTCGCTCACCGTACCGATCTGGCCGCGACATGCGGCGACGATCGTCTCGGCCGCGGGCAGCGCCCACAGACGCGAGTCGCGCTTTTCCGGATCGAACTCGTCGCGCTTGAACTTCGGGTCAAACCAGCGGCCCTCGTAGAAACCGGCCGCGCAGACAAACTCCGCTTTCACTTCCCAGTAGTCTCGCGGCACGAAGCGGCGAATTTTCTCTTCGCGTTCGACGACGATAGACAACGTTGGCGTTTGTACCCGACCGACCGTGGTCAGGAAGAAGCCGCCGCCCTTGCTGTTGAACGCGGTCATCGCACGGGTGCCGTTGATGCCGACGAGCCAGTCCGCTTCCGAGCGGCAGCGCGCGGCGTCGGCGAGGGGCTGCATCTCTTCGTCGCTGCGCAGGCGCGCGAAGCCGTCGCGGATGGCGGCCGGCGTCATGGATTGCAGCCACAGACGCTGAACCGGCTGTTTCGCTTTCGCGTGTTGCGCGATGAGGCGGAAAATCAGTTCGCCCTCGCGCCCCGCGTCGCATGCGTTGATGAGGCGGTCGATGTCCTTGCGCTTGAGCAGCTTGGTCAGCACCTTCAGGCGCGACTCGCTCTTGGCGATCGGATTCAGATCGAAATGCGGCGGAATGACGGGCAGGTTGGCGAAGCTCCACTTGCCGCGTTTGACTTCGTACTCGTCGGGCGCGGCGATTTCCAGCAGGTGACCCACTGCCGAAGAGAGCACGTACTCGTCGCTCTCGTAGTATTCGTCATGCTTGGTAAAACCGCCCAAAGCGCGCGCGATGTCGTTCGCGACGGAAGGCTTTTCGGCGATGATCAGTGCTTTGGACATGACTCGATGTGAGGTTGGTATATCCGGGTTGGTGGCCTTGAGCGCGCCCTTCTGGCGCGACCCTCGTTTGCGACCTTGCGACCCATTAACGACCGCTTTATAGCACACGGCGCGAACGCGGCGTGTCAACTGCCATAAAAGCGCGCCATCAAAATTGCGCGCCTGGCAACTGGCCAGGCCGCGTCAAACATGCACCGCGCCGGCCGCAACGCCTACGCCGTAACGGCGCCTACAGGCGGCCGATCGCTCTCAGGCGACGGTCAGCGCGGGTCGCAATTTCGGCGCTCCGCTCACGCCGGGCAACGCGGTCAAATCCGACAACATCCGCTCCACGATCGCTGCCTGCGGCAAAACGGTGCCGAAGAATCGTGTCGTTACTGAGTCTTCGATCAGGATGGTGGGAAAATTCTCGACATCGAGATCGTCGAAGCGATCGGCATGCGTTTCGATGTCGATCCATGCGAAACAGATTTCCGGATGCCGCTCGGCCAGCTTGTCGAACGCCTCCTGATACTCGCGACAGGTCCCGCACCATTGCGCACACAGGCAGGCAACGAACAGCGTGTCGGGCTCGTTGACGCGCTCGGCGATCCGGTCTTGGTCGGTGTCGAGATTCAGCGCGGGCATGGTGGTTCCTCAGGTGCTTTGTCGGATGCTTTGGCGCGAATGTAGCATGGCCGATCCCGGAGAGTGGTCAAGCTGGGTCAAAGCAGTTCGCGGCGGTCCGGCCTTGGCTTGCGCGGGTGTAGCGCCCGCCGGGCAGCGCGCTGACCGCGCCGGCCAGTTCCAGCTGCAGCAACGTCGTTTGTAGTAGGGCGTAATCCATTTCGGTGCGCGTGGCCAGTATTTCAAGGGGCGTTGGGGCGTAGCCGAGGGCGGCGAGCAGTCGCTGGGCGTCCGGGTCCCGACAGGCGGTCATGTCCGATGCCCGCGCCGGTGCCACTGTCAGCGTCGACTCTTCACTCTGCGCACGAGCGGTTGCCGCACTGTCGGGTGCAGCGGAGCAGGCTGCCTGTGTCGCCGCCCTTTCCCGCCGGGCGCTTGCCCGAACGGGCGTGGTTATCACGAAGCCCAATTCCTCCAGAACCTCGTCTGGCGTCTCCACGAGCTTTGCCCCCTGCTTGATCATGCGATGGCATCCGCGCGACAGCGGCGCGTGGATCGAGCCCGGCAGCGCGAAGATATCGCGGCCCATCTCGTTCGCGAGCCGCGCCGTGATCAGCGAGCCCGAACGCATGGCCGCCTCCACGATCAGCACACCGCTGACGAGTCCTGCGATCAGCCGGTTGCGCTGCGGAAAGTTGGCGGCGCGTGCGGGGGTGCCGAGCGGCCATTCCGACAGAATGGCGCCTTGCATCGCGATTTGCCGGGCGAGAGCGTGGTGCGCAGCCGGATAGACGAGATCGGCGCCCGTGCCGATTACGGCGACGGTGCCGCCGACGCCCTCGAGCGCGCCCCGATGAGCTGCACCGTCAATGCCCTGCGCGAGCCCCGACACGACGGTGACGCCCGCCGCCGCAAACGTCCGCGCGAACCGCTCGGCGTCTTCCATGCCTTGCGGCGTGGCGCTGCGGCTGCCCACCAGCGCGACGGCTCGTGTATGCAACAGGTCCAGCCGGCCCTTTATATATAGCAACGGAGGTGGATCGGGCATGGTGAGGAGCGCCGGCGGATAGGCCGGGTCGTCGAGCGTGACCAGATGGTTGCCGGGCAGCTCGCGCCATGCGATTACCGCGTCGAGCTGAGCGTCGAATTCGGGGCCGGTGGGAGCCAGGGCGGCGCGTGCTGCAGCCTCGCCGGCGATCGCGGCGAGCGTTTCATGGTCCTGCTGGAGAATCGTTTCGGGTAGGCCAAAGGCGCTCAGCAGCAGGCGCAGCGCCGCGGGTTTGAGCCCCGTGGCGAGAGAAAGCCGCAGCCACGCGGCGAGTTCGATATGGGTTGCAGGCAAGGTGTGCATTGCGGGGCGATCCTCGTGCAGGGCCAGCGGGCAGACGGGCGCCATGCTAAAATTTTCATCATCCGAAATAACTGCGGCGCCGCGCCCACCCGCGCGGGCTCGTCGTTTGGCGCATCTGGCGCGTTGAATCGAACCGGTTCGACACCATCTATCGTGTGCGTATTGCGACGGGCCGACAACCTGGCCGAATGGCCAACGTGAGCCCTCACACGGCTGGCGGCGCCGGAAAATCACATTCGAAATCATGGCTTTACTGAACATTCTCAATTACCCGGACAAGCGCCTGCACAAGGTCGCGAAGCCGGTTGAACAGGTCAACGACCGCATCCGCCGTCTCGTCGCGGATATGGCCGAGACCATGTACGCCGCGCCGGGCGTTGGCCTTGCGGCCACCCAGGTGGACGTGCACGAGCGCGTGATCGTGATCGACGTGTCGGACGCGCACGATCAACTGCTCGCCTTCATCAATCCGGAAATCGTCTGGTCCAGCAGCGAGAAAAAGCTGTCGGAAGAAGGTTGTTTGTCGGTGCCGGGCATTTACGACAACGTCGAACGCGCCGAGAAAGTGCGCGTGCGTGCCCTGAACGAAAAGGGCGAAACCTTCGAAATGGACTGCGAGGGTTTGCTCGCCGTGTGTATCCAGCACGAAATGGATCACCTGATGGGCCGTGTGTTCGTCGAGTATTTGTCGCCGCTGAAGCAGACGCGCATCAAGAGCAAGATGAAAAAGCTCGCCCACGCAATGTAATGCGCGTTCATTCCGCTTCCTGCTTCTGCCCCTGCTCATGAGCCATTCGTTGCGCGTTGTCTTTGCCGGTACGCCGGAATTTGCGTCGGCCGCGCTGGCCGCAATCCACGACGCCGGTTTTCCGGTGCCGCTCGTGCTGACGCAGCCCGACCGCCCGGCCGGGCGCGGCATGAAACTGCAGGCGAGCCCGGTCAAGCGCTACGCCGAAGAACATGGGCTGGCCGTCGCGCAACCGCCTTCGCTGCGCCGGGAGGGGAAATACCCGGCGGAGGCCGAAGCCGCCATCAACCTCCTGCGCGCCACGCCGCACGACGTGATGGTGGTTGCAGCCTACGGCCTGATCCTGCCGCAGGAAGTACTCGATATCGCGCCGCTTGGCTGCATCAACATTCACGCGTCGCTGTTGCCGCGTTGGCGCGGCGCCGCGCCGATCCATCGCGCGATCGAAGCGGGCGACGCTGAAACCGGCATCACGCTGATGCAAATGGATGCGGGTCTCGACACCGGCGCCATGATCTCCGAGGTGCGCACGCCGATTTCCGCGAACGAGACAACCGCCACGTTGCACGACCGCCTCGCCGAACACGGCGCGAAGCTGATAGTCGCGGCGCTCGTCGAACTGGAGCGCAATGGCAAGCTGACCTCGACGCCGCAACCCGCCGATGGCGTGACGTACGCCGAAAAGATCGGCAAGCACGAGGCCGCGCTCGACTGGCGCCGCCCGGCTTCGGTGCTCGCCCGCCAGGTGCGTGCGTTCGATCCCTTTCCGGGCAGCGTGGCGACGCTCGAAGACGGCACGTCGATCAAGATCTGGGCGGCGGTGCCCGAACCCGCGCAAGCCGGGGATGCGCCCGGCACGATCACCAGCGTTTCGCCCGACGGGGTCGTCGTGACCTGCGGCGACGGCGCGCTGCGTCTCACGCAACTGCAGAAGCCCGGCGGCAAACGTCTGCCGGTACGCGAATTCTCGGCCGGCTTCGCGCTGGCTGCGGGGCATCGTTTTCAGCTTCCCGAAGCAAAGTAGCACCAGTCGGCGGCGTCTGAACATCGTCCGTTTGGCCGATGCTCAACGGCCCCGCCCGACAGTCGCCGCGCGTTAAAATCCTCTATGCAAACGCTCATGTTCCGAGGATCCTCATGTTCGGCATCACCCATTTCGAATTCTTCGTCGTCGCGGTCTTCCTGCTGAACGTGACGCCCGGGCCTGACACGGCTTATATCGTCGGGCGTAGCGTCGCGCAGGGCCGCGGCGCGGGGCTTATGTCGGCGCTGGGCATTTCGGCGGGGTGCTGCGTCCATTCGCTAGCTTGCGCGTTCGGCTTGACTGCGCTGCTCGCCGCGTCGGCCACGGCGTTCACCGTCATCAAGTTTGTCGGTGCGATTTATCTGATTTATCTCGGCGTGCGCCTTATCTTCGCGAAACCTGCCGAAGACGAGGCCCGCGGCGAAGCGCGCGGGGCGGGTGCTCCAAAGTCGCTGCGCCAGCTGTTCCTGCAAGGCTTCTGGACAAACGTACTGAACCCAAAGGTCGTGCTTTTCTTCGTCTCTTTCTTTCCGCAGTTCGTTACCGCCGGCACGGATCACAAGGCGCTCGCATTTCTCACGCTCGGCGCAGTATTCGTCGTGATGAGCATGCTGTGGAACAGCTTCGTCGCCTGGATCGCCGGCAGTGTGACGCGGCGTTTCTCCGGCAAGCCGTCGGTGAAGAAGTGGCTGGACCGCGGCGTCGGCAGCGCCTTTGTCGGCCTGGGAATCAAGCTCGCCACCGCATCGAGATGATTGAATTTTCCGCGCGCGCCTATATCTAACAGTTAGCTTACAATCAGGCGCCGCGACGATGCGGCATGGAAATGAACCCCGCGTTAGGGCAAGGAGTTGCAGACATGTTCAATTGGGTCAAAACCGCGATGTTGATGGCCGCGATCACGGCCCTTTTCATCGTGATCGGCGGAATGATAGGCGGCACGCGCGGCATGACGATCGCGCTCGTCATCGCTCTCGGCATGAATTTCTTTTCGTACTGGTTTTCGGACAAGATGGTGCTGCGCATGTACAACGCGCAGGAAGTCGACGAAACCAGCGCGCCGCAGTTCTACCGCATGGTGCGCGAGCTCTCCACGCGCGCCGGCTTGCCGATGCCGCGCGTGTATCTGATCAACGAAGACGCGCCTAACGCGTTCGCCACCGGCCGCAATCCGGAGCATGCAGCGGTTGCCGCGACCACCGGCATTCTGCGCGTGCTGTCCGAGCGCGAAATGCGCGGTGTGATGGCACACGAACTGTCGCACGTGAAGCACCGCGACATTCTGATTTCGACAATTTCGGCCACCATGGCCGGCGCGATTTCCGCGCTCGCGAACTTTGCTATGTTCTTCGGTGGCCGCGACGAAAACGGCCGTCCCACGAACCCGATCGCCAGCATCGCGGTCGCGCTGCTCGCGCCAATTGCCGGTGCGCTGATCCAGATGGCGATCTCGCGTGCGCGCGAATTCGAAGCGGATCGTGGCGGCGCGCAGATTTCCGGCGACCCGCAAGCGCTGGCTTCGGCGCTCGACAAGATTCATCGTTATGCGAGCGGCATTCCGTTTCCAGCAGCCGAGCAGCATCCGGCCACTGCGCAGATGATGATCATGAATCCGCTGGCGGGCGGCGGCATCGCGAATCTGTTTTCAACGCACCCGGCCACAGAAGAGCGCATTGCGCGCTTGATGGAAATGGCCCGAACCGGGCGCTTCCAATAACGCGTATGCGCAGTGCATGACCAAAGGCGAGTCTTCTGACTCGCCTTTTTAATTTGGTGACAGCGCGCGCTTCCGCGGCCGCCGCGCGTGCGGGGGCCGTTAGCCGCGCCACGCTACAATGTGTGTTCATTGTGTCGCGCGTACCGCACGGCCTGCCTTTGCCTTCCCATGAATCTAAAGCCTTCTTCGCGTTCTGCTTCTTCGTCGGCGCGTCCGCGCGAATCCCGTTTGTCCGTGCTGCATCTTGCGCCGGAATCGCTCGGCTTTGCGCTCGACTGCGCAGCGCAAGCGGTTGGCGCTGTCCGCCTCGGGGCAGCTTTGCCGGCCGCGCTGCAATCTGTCTTCGTGTCTGCGCCCGAGGGTAGTGCGGCCGCTGCGCGCGGCGCGGTGCAGGACATCGCCTACCGCACGATACGCCGTCTCGGGACTGCCGAATGGTTGATCGCAAAGCTCGTCAAAAAGGCGCCGCCGCCGCACGTCGGTCATGTGCTTGCCTGCGCGATCGCGCTTCTGATCGACGACGAAGCCAGCGCAGCCTACACGCCGTTCACGGTGGTCGACCAGGCAGTGAGCGCGATCTCGGCGCGTCGCGAATTCTCGTTCGCCAAGGGGCTTGTCAACGCCGTGCTGCGCAACTTCCTGCGCGAACGCGAGGCGCTGCTCGAAGCGGCGCAGGCCGATGAAGTCGCGCGCTGGAACTATCCGTCATGGTGGATCGACGCGGTAAGACGCGCATGGCCGGACGCGTGGCAGGACGTGCTCGCAGCCGGCAACACGCAAGGTCCGTTGACGCTGCGTGTGAACGCCCGTCATTCGACGGTTGATGCGTACCTGCAGGTTCTCGAGCAGCATCATATTGCCGCGAGCAAAGCCGGCGAATACGCGGTGAAGCTCGCCACGCCCATGCCCGTCGACCGCATTCCCGGTTTTAGCGAAGGCGTGGTTTCGGTGCAGGACGCAGGCGCTCAACTCGCCGCGCAGTTGCTCGGCGTGCGTGACGGCATGCGCGTGCTCGACGCCTGCGCGGCGCCCGGCGGCAAGACCGGGCATCTGCTGGAACTGGCGAACCTGCAACTGGTCGCGCTCGAAAGCGATGCGACGCGCGCCCGGCGCATCGGCGAAAACTTGCAGCGCCTGAAGCTCCAGGCGGAAGTGCGCATTGGCGACGCGGGCACGCCGTCGAAATGGCATGACGACATCGATCAGCCGTTCGACCGCATTCTCGCCGACGTGCCGTGCTCGGCGTCGGGCATCGTGCGGCGTCATCCGGATATTCGCTGGTTGCGCCGCGCCTCCGATATTCCCGCGCTCGTCGACGAACAGCGGCGCATTCTCGACGCGCTCTGGCCGCTCGTGAAGCCAGGCGGTGAATTGCTCTACGTTACGTGCTCGATCTTTCCCGAAGAAGGCGAGTTGCAGGCGCAGTGGTTTGGAAACAAGCACCAGGATGCGGTACGATTGGACGCGCCGGGGCAACTTTTACCTACGGTCGCCCGCGCGCCCGCCGACACATCGGCCGGTTCCCATGCCGGAGAATTCGCTGACATCAGCGCCGGCGCGAACTCAGACCACGACGGATTTTTCTACGCGCGCTTTCAGAAACGGTGACCATCAAACGCTTCTTCCCGCTTCGGCTCGCTGCCGTGCTTTGGGTCGCGCTGGCCGTCTGGCTTGTCGCGCCCGGCGCGGCGTACGCCGACTCGATTGCCGTGCAGCGCGCTTCGCTGCAGGCCGACAACACCGGTTGGAGCCTGGACGCGCGTTTCGACTTCGAGTTGAACAGCAATCTCGAAGACGCCGTGAATAAGGGCATCCCGTTGTATTTCACCACCGACTTCGAGTTGAGCCGGCCGCGCTGGTACTGGTTCGACGAGCAGCCGGTGAACGTGTCGCAAAGCCTTCGCCTGTCGTTTCAGCCGCTCACGCGCGAATATCGCGTGTCCAGCGTGTCGTCGGGTGGTTTGCAACTCGGCTTCACGACGCTTAAAGATGCGCTCGCGGTCATCAAGCACGTAACGTCGTGGCACGTGATCGACCGCAACGAAGTGCATGCCGGCGAGACATACAACGCGTCTGTGCGCATGCAACTCGACATCGCATTGATGCCCAAGCCGTTCCAGATCGACGCGGTCAACAACCGCGACTGGAATCTCGCTTCCGAATGGAAGCGCTTTACTTTTACGGTGACCGAACGTGCTAAATAAAGTGCGCTCCGCCACCAGTGTCAGCAGCATCGTCGTGCGCGTGCTGGTTTCCACCGTCGCCGTGACGGCTGTGTTGCTGCTCGTGCTGCTCGCGGCGGCAAGCGCGAACACCGAATTCTTCGACCGCTATTACCAGTGGCTTTACGCCGCGAACCTCGTGGTCGCGATGATCTTTCTGCTGGTGGTGGCGACGCTCGTCATCATCATCATTGCGCGATTACGAAAGGGTAAGTTCGGCACGCGGCTTCTCGCAAAACTCGCGTTCTTCATGGCGCTGGTCGGCGTGGTGCCGGGCGGCATCATTTATGTGGTCTCGTATCAGTTCGTGTCGCGCAGTATCGAGTCGTGGTTCGACGTGAATGTCGAAACCGCGCTCACGTCGGGTCTGAACCTCGGGCGCGGCATGCTCGACGCGTCGCTGTCCGATCTGCAAACCAAAGGCCGCCTGATGTCCGAGCAGCTCGCGAGCGCGGACGCCGCGGGTACGACGCTCACGCTGCTGCGTCTGCGCGACCAGTTCGGCGTGCAGGACGCGACAATCGTCGAGCCCACGCGCAGCATGTCCGGCGCAACGCCCGACATGCATGTGGTCGCGCAGGCATCCAGCAATTACGCGTCGCTCGTACCGAACGATTTGCCTACGCCGCTAATGCTCGATCAGGCGCGCGGACGCGGCTACGCGGCAATAGAAGGCGAAGTCGACGGCGATCCGCGCGCTCACGGCAGCAAGGGCGCGCTGCGACTGCGGGTCGTGCAGCGTATTCCCGACTCGAACGCGTCGCTGTTGCAGCCCACTGAACGCTTCCTGCAACTCACACAGCCAGTGTCGCAATCGCTCGCACGCAACGCCGATGCTGTGCAACGCGCGTATCGCGAGTATCAGGAGAAAGCACTCGGACGTACCGGCTTGCGCAAGATGTATATCGGCACGCTGACGCTCGCGCTCTTTCTCGCCACGTTCATTGCGATGATGCTCGCGCTCGCGCTCGGCAATCAGCTCGCGCGGCCGCTGTTCCTGCTCGCGCAGGGCACCAAGGAAATCACCGAGGGTGACTACACGCCGAAGCGCGAAATCAAATCGCGCGACGAACTTGGCTTTCTCACGCAGTCGTTCAACGCAATGACGCGGCAATTGTCCGAGGCCCGCGCGGCCGTCGAAAATAATCGCATCGCACTGGAGCATTCGAAGGCATATCTGGAAAGTATTCTCGCGAACCTCACTGCGGGCGTGTTCGTGTTCGACCGCCAGTTCCGGCTCACGACCGCGAATCGTGGCGCCGAGCGCATCTTCCGTCAGCAGTTCCAGGAGGTGCTGGGCTCGGCGCTCGAACAGATCGGCGTGCTGAGCGAATTCGGCGGCATGGTGCGCAAGGCGTTTGCCGATCGCGAAGCGGCAAGCGGCGACGGTCACGACGACGGCGGCCACTGGCAGCAGCAGTTCTCGGTTCAGGTGGCCGGCGAAAGCGAGCCCCTCACGTTACTCGTGCGCGGTGCGCGCCTCGTGTCGGCGACCGATCGCGACGCTCAGGACATGCAGACGTCGGGCTATGTCGTGGTATTCGACGACATCTCGGACGTCATTTCCGCGCAGCGTTCCATTGCATGGGGCGAGGTCGCGCGGCGGCTCGCGCATGAGATCAAGAATCCGCTTACGCCGATCCAGCTTTCGGCCGAACGTCTGCAGATGAAGCTCGCCGACAAGCTGTCGCCGTCGGACGCAGATGTTCTCAAGCGCGGCGCGACCACAATCGTGAACCAGGTCGCCGCGATGAAGCAGATGGTCGACAATTTCCGGGACTACGCACGCACGCCTCCCGCCGTGCTGGCGCATCTGCAATTAAACGATCTCGTGACCGAAGTGCTGACGCTGTATGGCATAGAGGAAGGCAAGGGCGCGATTCATGTCGAACTGTCCGCGCTGCCCGCGATTCGTGGTGACGCAACGCAATTGCGCCAGGTGATCCACAACCTGCTGCAGAATGCGCAGGACGCGGTGGCAGAGATCGAGCACCCGCGTGTGGTGCTCGAGACGAGGACAGTAGAATACGGAGACCCCGACGCGGAAGGCAAGGCACGCGTCGCGGTACGTCTGACAGTGTCGGATAACGGACCGGGCTTCCCAACGCGTATCCTCACCCGTGCATTCGAGCCTTACGTCACGACCAAGGCGAAAGGCACGGGCCTGGGTCTTGCGATGGTCAAGAAGATCGTCGACGAACATGGCGCGCGCATCGACATTCGAAACCGCCTGAAAGCGGGCGATGTCATCGAAGGCGCGCAAATTTCGATTCTCTTCCTTCAACTGGCAGACGACGCCGCGGCTCCCGAAGCGGGACCGCGTCCTGCGCACGGCAGTACGTCGCAGGGAAAGACAAAAGCAACAGTGCAGACAAAGGCAGCGTAAATGGCAACCATCCTGGTGGTAGATGATGAAATGGGCATCCGGGAATTGCTCTCGGAGATCCTGAGCGACGAGGGGCATGTCGTGGAGGCAGCGGAAAACGCGCAGCAGGCGCGCGAATTCCGTTTGCGTCAGGCGCCGGACCTGGTGCTGCTCGACATCTGGATGCCCGATACCGACGGCGTGACGCTGCTCAAGGAATGGGCTGCGCAAGGGCAGCTCACGATGCCGGTAATCATGATGTCAGGCCACGCGACGATCGACACAGCAGTCGAAGCGACGAAGATCGGCGCGCTGAATTTCCTCGAGAAGCCGATCGCGTTACAGAAGTTGCTGAAGGCCGTGGAGCAAGGCCTTGCGCGCGGCACTGCGGCAGTAGCGCCGGGCGGCACCGCCGCCAAATTGACGTCGCCGATGAATTCTTCGGCGGTGGCTTCGGCAGCGGCATTGCCGATGCTTTCCTCGGCCGACGGCTTGGGCAGCGGCGTGCTCGCGGCGCAGACGGCATCCATCTCGTTCGACATCCCGTTGCGCGATGCGCGCGATGCATTCGAGCGCGCGTACTTCGAGTATCACCTCGCGCGCGAGAACGGCAGCATGACGCGTGTCGCGGAAAAGACGGGCCTGGAGCGCACGCACTTGTATCGCAAGCTCAAACAGCTTGGCGTCGATCTCGGGAAGAACAAAGGCGAGTGAGCACCGCGTTACCTGCGCGGATTTCACCTCCCCACATTTTTTCGGGAAGGGGCTTGCCCAGCGAATGACCCTTTGATATCATTTCGTTCTTCGTTGGCCCGGTAGCTCAGTTGGTAGAGCAGCGGATTGAAAATCCGCGTGTCGATGGTTCGATTCCGTCCCAGGCCACCAGGATTCAGCCCCAGGAAATCGCAAGATTCCTGGGGCTTTTCCTTTTGCGGTGAGCTTTCGTTGCTTCGGCGCTCGCCGGTAGTGCGTCGGGGCGCGCCGGGCGAGGTTCGGCATCGCGTGATAAAATCGCGCCAGTTCAAGCACTTGCATGTGAGTGCGTCGCCCGCCGAATTCGTTCAAGGGCCCGCGGCCGAGCCGCGATCCGCACCGAACCCCTCGCCCGACGATCAACGGTATAAGCGCCCAGCGACTTTGCAGGCCGAAGGCGCGGCCTATACTGCTTTGGGCCGGCAGCAGTGCCGGCTCGCGTCGCGCCGCGTTGCTTGCATGGCGCACCTCGCGCAGCGCGACGCGGCACTCATCATTCACGGAGTTTCACGGTGATCCGCAAAGACGCTAAACGTAGCGCTCTGGTGCTGTTTTCCGGCGGCCAGGATTCCGCCACGTGCCTCGCATGGGCACTTGAACGTTATGAAACGGTTGAGACGCTCGGCTTCGACTATGGTCAGCGGCACCGCGTCGAACTCGAATGCCGCGAAGGCTTCCGCAATGCAGTAGTGCGTACGTTCCCGGCGTGGAGCGAGCGCCTCGGCGACGATCACATGATCGATCTATCTGTGCTCGGCGCAATCAGCGACACGGCCATGACGCGCGAGATCGAAATCGAGGTCACGGCCAACGGTTTGCCGAATACGTTCGTGCCGGGCCGCAATCTGATGTTCATGACGATCGCGGCGGCCATCGCATATCGGCGCGGTTTGCAGGTGTTGGTCGGCGGAATGTGCGAGACGGATTTTTCGGGCTATCCCGATTGCCGGGACGACACCATGAAGGCTTTGCAGGTCGCGCTGAATCTCGGCATGGACACGCGCCTCCTGCTCGAAACTCCGCTGATGTGGCTCGACAAGGCGGATACGTGGCGCCTCGCGCATGAGCTAGGCGGCGACGAGCTGGTGGAACTGGTGCGCATAGAGACGCATACCTGTTATGTCGGCGAGCGCGCGGAATTGCACGCATGGGGCTTCGGCTGCGGCGAATGCCCGGCCTGCCGCTTGCGTAAGCGTGGTTACGAAGCCTATCTCGCCGGTGAAAAGGTAACCGAGCCGGTTTGAGAGGGCCGCTCCGCAGCAGGCTCCGGCGGTAATTTTTAGGTACACAAGTACAAATCTAGGCAGAAGGCAGCATGACGTACGCGGTCAAGGAAATCTTCTATACGTTGCAAGGCGAGGGCGCGAATGCCGGGCGTCCGGCTGTGTTTTGCCGCTTCGCCGGCTGCAATCTGTGGTCGGGTCGCGAGGAAGACCGCGCCGAAGCCGTCTGCCAGTTCTGCGACACGGACTTCGTAGGCACGGACGGTGAGAACGGCGGCAAGTACCGCACCGCCGAAGACCTCGTGCAGATGATCGCGTCGCAATGGCCCCAAGGCGAGGGGCAACGCTTTGTCGTCTGCACAGGCGGCGAGCCGATGTTGCAGATCGACCAGCCGCTGGTAGACGCGCTGCATGCGGCCGGATTTGAAATTGCGATTGAAACGAACGGCTCGTTGCCGGTGCTCGAGACGATCGACTGGATCTGCGTGAGCCCGAAGGCCGACGCGCCGCTCGTCGTCACGAAGGGGAACGAACTGAAGGTCGTGATCCCGCAGGACAACCAGCGCCTGTCCGACTACGCGAAGCTCGACTTCGAGTATTTCCTCGTCCAGCCAATGGACGGCCCGTCGCGCGACATCAACACCAAGCTCGCGATCGACTGGTGCAAACGCCATCCGCAATGGCGCCTGTCGATGCAGACCCACAAGTATCTGAATATTCCCTGATTTGCCGTGCTGACGATTACACGAAAACTCGAATTCGACGCGGGTCACCGCATTCCCGATCACCGCAGCCAGTGCCGTAATCTGCACGGCCATCGCTATGTGATCGAAATCACGCTGCAAGGCGATCTGGTCGACACGGAGGGTGCGCCCGACCGCGGCATGGTGATGGACTTCGCCGACGTCAAGTCGCTCGCCGTCGAACATCTCGTCGACAAGTGGGATCACGCGTTCCTCGTCTACGAAGGCGACACGCAAGTGCGCGGCTTCCTCGAGACAATGGCGGGCCACAAGACCGTGGTGCTCGACCGCATCCCGACCGTGGAAAACCTCGCGGCCGTAGCGTTCGACATTCTCGCGAACGTTTATGACGCGCACTATGGCGTGAATCTGCGCCTCCACAAGCTGCGTCTGTACGAGACGCCGAATTGTTGGGCCGACGTGGTTCGCGACTAATCCTCACACGCGTTACGCGGGCCAACCGCCGCGTTATTGTCACGGTATGATCGCTCCGATAACCACACGGAGCGAGACATGCCGGTCACCGCAATGCGTTGCAGCAGCCAAAAGAGCCGTCCGCGTTCGAGCCTGGCTCGCCTGACGAGCGCGCTTCCCCTCGTGTCAGGCAATGAAGTCGATCATCGTCACGGAGTGTGGCGATGAGCACCTTCACCAATCCCCTCAAGCAACGTCTTAAAGAAGCCGATCCGCTGTTCGGGCTATGGCTGTCGCTCGGCAGCGATTCCGCCGCTGAGGCACTCGCTCACGCCGGCTTCGACTGGCTGCTGATCGACATGGAGCACGCGCCCAACGACAGCGGCGACGTGACTTCGCAATTGCGTGCGATTGCCGCCGCGCATCTGCCGAGCGAACCGGTGGTGCGCGTACCGGCGAACGAGGGTTGGCTCGTCAAGCGCGTGATGGACGCTGGCGCACGCACGCTGATGTTCCCCAATATCGAGTCCGCCGAAGAAGCTGCCCATGCCGTACGCCTGACGCAATATCCGAGCGCCGAGGCGCTCGATGGTCTGCGCGGCGTCGCTGGCGTCGTGCGGGCCGCCGCCTACGGCATGCGGCGCGATTACGTGCAAACGGCCAACGCGCAAATCGCGACCATCGTGCAGATCGAATCGGCGCGCGCCCTAGACGAGGTCGACAAGATTGCAGCGACGCCGGGCGTCGATTGCCTGTTTGTCGGACCCGCCGATCTCGCCGCGAGCCTCGGTCATCTCGGCGATTCGAAGCACGCCGATGTGCAAGCGGCCATGGCGCGCATTGTCAGCGCCGCGGACAAGGCGGGCATTGCCGCTGGCATTTTTTCGATGGACGTCGCGAGCGCAAGGCAGCATCGCGATGCCGGTTTTCGTTTTATCGCTCTGGCCGCCGACGTCATGTGGATGTTGCGCGCAACCCGCCAGGCGCTGCAGGAGGTGAGGTCATGAAGTGGATGGTGCAAGGCGTTGTCGCGCGCATGTTGATTACGGCGGCGTTGACCACGGGCGTCGCAGCGCATGCGCAGGATCGCCTCGCGAAGCCGAACGATCCGGAAACGCAAACCGCGGTCGCCGACTACAACGCCGGAAATTTCGGTGCGGCGCTTGCAGAATTCCGCAAGGCCGCCGAGCGCGGCAGCCGGCTTGCGCAGTTCAATTACGCAATGATGCTGCTCAACGGAGAAGGCACCGCGGTCAACGTCGACGAAGGCAAGAAGTGGCTGCGCAAGGCCGCCGACGCGAACATGTCGCACGCGCAATATGTGTACGGCAAGATGTATGACGATGGCGAGTTCGTCGGCCGCGATCCGGTCGAGGCGCACCGCTGGTTTCTGAAAGCCGCGCAGCAAGGGCACGTGCAGGCCGAGCTTGCGCTCGCCAATCAGTTCCTGGATGGCCGGGGCACCGATCGGGACAACCAGCAGGCGTTCGTCTGGTACAAGAAGGCTGCCGAGGGCGGCGATATGACCGCGCAGTATGTGACAGGCTCTTTCTACGAACGCGGCGGCGACGGCGTCGACAAGAACCTCAACGTGGCGCGGGCTTATTACGCGGCTGCAGCTGCGCAAGGCGATCCGGCGGCGCGCTTGAAGTATCAGCAACTGAGCGCGCAGCTGCGGGACCACAAGGAAGTGAAACCGCAATAACGAGAAAGGGAGCATCTGGCGATGCGCCCTTTCTCTTTTGCAACTTGCGATGCGGCGTGCTGGCAGTCCGCGCTGCAGTTTGTCTTGCAGCTAAACGAAGCCGCTTCTCTCTTTCAGCCCACCGGCTAGCTTTGCATCAACCGTTTCTGTCGCGCGACGCTCATGATCAGGCCGATGGCGACGCCAAGCGTCGTCAGCGCGGTGCCGCCATAACTCATGAATGGCAGCGGCACGCCGACCACCGGCAAGATGCCGCTCACCATACCGATATTGACGAACGCGTACGTGAAGAACGCCATTGTCAAAGATCCTGCAAGCAGGCGTCCGAATAGCGTCGCGCCGTTGGCGGCGATATACAACCCGCGCGCGATCAGCAACATGTATAGAGTGAGCAGCACGACGCCGCCCGCGAGCCCGAATTCCTCGGAGAACACAGCGAAGATGAAGTCGGTGTGTTTCTCGGGGATAAACTCCAGATGCGCCTGTGTACCCTTCAGCCAGCCCTTGCCGAGCGGGCCGCCAGAGCCGATCGCGATCACCGCCTGAATGGTGTGGAAGCCCTTGCCGAGCGGATCGGAAGTCGGATCGAGCAGCGTACAGATGCGGTGCTTCTGATAGTCGTGCATGAGCGGCCACTGCACTTCCGGCTGGCAGATCTTGTCCTGAAACGCCGCAATCGAGCCGACCGCGATCACGCCGGCAATCAACACCGGAACGATCAGTTTGAAGCTCAAACCCGCAAAGTAAATGACGAAGAAGCCGGCTGCGAACACGAGCACGGCGGTGCCCAGGTCGGGCTGCTTAGCGATCAACCCCACGGGCACAGCAAGAATCACCAGCCCGACCAGAAAGTCGTACCAGCGCATCACGCCTTCGCGCCGCTGATAGTACCAGGCGAGCATCAACGGAGTCGCGATCTTCATGATCTCCGACGGCTGGATCACCACGCCGACATTGATCCAGCGCTTCGCGCCTTTGCGCGTGAGGCCGAAGAGCGCCACGGCAACGAGTAGCGCGATCCCGAATGTATAAAGCGGGACCGCGAAGCGCATCAGCGTGGTGGGTGGAACGTTGGCGAGCGCCCACATCAGCACGAACGTCAGCATGATGTTGCGCAACTGATCTTCCACGCGGCCCGGTACATCGAGACTCGCGCTGTACAAAGTGACGATGCCCACGCACAGCAGCAGAAACACTACCAGTGCGAGCGGGCGGTCGAAGCCTGCGAACATCCGCTTGATGCGGTCGATCCAGGCGCGCTTGTCGAATTGCATGCCTTTCTCCTTACTCGTCGATGCCGCCGGTAACCGGCTGGCGTGGCGAGGTGGCTTGAGTGCCGTTATCGCGCGATGGATCGCGTAGCGTGCTGGTTCCCGAGCGCGCGGCGACCGGTGCCGGCTCGCTCGCCGGTCGCGGTTGACGCGGGGCGCCAGTTTTGCGGGGCGCGGAACCCTTTGCCGCCGAGGCGGGTGTGCCCGCAGTGCCCGCAGTGCCCGCAGTGGCCGAGGCCGGTAGCTTTGGCGTGGTCGCGGTCGTCGCCGTCGATGCGGACGACTTCGATGTGGGCGTGACGGCAGACGCTGCAGCCGCTCCCGACGCGGCACCTGCGCCCGATGCCCCGTTCGCCGCAGCGGCTGCGGCCGCAGCCGACGCAGCAGCCGCGGCTGACGCCGCTCCGGGCATCGGCAGCGCGGTGAAGCCCGCAGCGATCCTGACCGGCTGCCCGGCTTCCTGCGGCGCCGGCGCACCGCCGACTTCCGGCGCAGACGCGTCCTCGGTCGCCGACGCTGCCGCTGCAACTGCCGCTGCCTCCGCACCCGGCTTATTCTTGCCGACGAGGTAGTAGTCGAGAACCTTGCGCGCGATCGGGCCGGCCGCCTCGGCGCCCCAGCCGCCGTTTTCCACGATCAGGGCGAGCGCGATCTTCGGTTGCTCCGCCGGTGCGAAAGCGATGAAAAGCGCGTGATCGCGCAAGTGCTCCGCGATCGCATGGCCTTTGTAGTTCGCGCCTTGCAGCGAATACACCTGCGCCGTGCCGGTCTTGCCCGCGGCGACATACGGTGCGCCGATGAACAGCTTGGACGCCGTGCCGTTCGTTATGACGCCTTCCATCGCGCGTTTGATGATGTCGATGTCGGACTGCTTCACCGCGATTTTGTCGCTCGGATCGCGCACGACCGGGCGCGTGCCTTTGGTGATCGGATTTTCGATGTCGCGCACGAGGTGCGGCTTCATCACGACGCCGTTGTTGGCGAGCGTGGCCGTGGCGTGCGCGAGTTGCAGGATCGTGAACGAGTTGTAGCCCTGGCCGATGCCGAGGCTGATCGTTTCGCCTTCGTACCAGCGTTGCTGCTCCGGCTTGCGGTAGGCCTTGCGCTTCCATTCCGTCGAAGGCAGGATGCCGCGCGCCTCGCCCGAAATGTCGATACCCGTGATCTGGCCAAAACCCCACGGTTTCATGAAACCGGCAATGGCGTTCACGCCCAGGTCGTGAGCCAGCATGTAGAAGTAAGTGTCGTTCGACACGACGATCGCGCGGTTCATGTCGACCCAACCCTGACCCGAGCGCACGTCGTTGCGGAACGTGTGACCGCCGAAAGTGTAGGAGCCGGGGTCCTGAAAACCCCAACCCGGCGTGCGCTTGTGCAGCGACAGGGCGGCGAGCGCCATGAACGGCTTATACGTCGAGCCAGGCGGATAAGTGCCGTGCAGCGGCCGGTTCAGCAGCGGATGGTCAGGCGAGTTGTTGAGTTCGTCCCAGGTCTGCTGATCGATGCCGTCGACGAACGAATTCGGATCGAAGCTCGGCGCGGAGACGAACGCGAGCACGTCGCCGGTGGCCGGCTCGATAGCGACGAGCGCGCCGCGGCGGCCCGCGAAGGCCTGCTCGGCAACCTGCTGCAAACCGATGTCGAGCGACAGCACGAGGTTGTTACCCGGCGTTGCCTGCGTGCGCGACATTGTCCGCACGGGCCGACCGCCGGCGGTGACTTCGACTTCCTCGAAACCCGTCTGGCCGTGCAACTCGGTCTCGTAACTTTGCTCGACACCGATCTTGCCGATGTAGTCGGTGCCCTTGTAGTTGTTTGCGTCCAGACGCGGATCGTAGTGTTCCGGATCGCTGTCGTTCTGATCGCTGGCGTCGTCGATACGATCCTGGTCGCGCTGCGAGATGCGGCCAATGTAGCCGATCACGTGCGCCGCTGTCGGCCCGAGCGGATATTGGCGGAACAGGCGGGCACGCACTTCCACGCCCGGAAAACGGAAGCGCTGCGCGGTGAAGCGCGCGACTTCGTCGTCAGTCAGACGGGTGCGGATGGGCAGGCTTTCGAAGTTCTTCGAGTCTTCCTGCAGCTTCTTGAAGCGGCGCCGGTCACGTGCGTCGATCGACACGACCGAGGCCAGATCGTCGATCACTGTTTCGAGCGGCGCGCCCAGCTTGGACGGCGTGATTTCGAGCGTGTAAGCGGAATAGTTCTTGGCCAGCACCACGCCGTTACGGTCAGTGATGATGCCGCGGTTCGGCACGATCGGCGCGACGGAAATGCGGTTTTCGTCGGCCTGCAGCGAGTATTTGCTGTAGTGCCACACCTGCAGGAACAGAAAGCGAAAGCCGATCAGCCCAAAGCAGACGAACACGAACAGGCCCGCCGCCGCGACCCGCAGGCGGAACTTCGAGAGCTGTTGCTGAGTGTCCTTGAATTCGGTCATGCGATTCTGCAAAAGGCCGAGCTACGGCCATCATGAGTGTGCGCCTGATCCGGCCTGAACCGGAAGGCATGAACAGCGATGGGCGTCGAACGGGCTGAAAAGTTGAGTTCCATGAGGACTGCTTGCGCGCTCGACGCCTTGTTAAATCGGCCGCGTGTCGTCGGGGTCGGCTGGCCGGCGTTGCGGCATCAACAGCAGCAGGCTCGCGACGGGCCACAGCGCGGCTTCGACGAATCCGTCGATCAGATAACCCCAGCCGGGAAAGGCCGCGCCCGTCAGCAGGCGGATGACGAATGGCACCAGTTGAGCGATCACCAGCAGCGGCATGACGGCGAAAGTCTGCACGCCGAGCGACATCCACAGGACGCGGCGATGGATCGTGATCGCGCCATACGACAGCAGCGTGTACGCGAGCGCGTGCTCGCCCAGCAGGCTGGCGTTGTGCACGTCCATTAGCAGACCCAGGAAAAACGCGATCCCCATGCCGACCTTGCGCGGCTGATGCACATTCCAGAACAGCAGCACGAGCGCGACGAAGTCCGGCACGCCGATCAGGCGCCCCCACGGCATCAGGTTCAGCAGAAAGGCCGCAGCGAGGCTGAACGCGATGAAGTACGGATTGACCGGCTGCAGAATGTATTGCGGACGGTTCATGGCTTCACCCCCGGCGCGGCTTGTGGCCTGGCTTTTTCGACGGCGGCGGGTTTCTTTGACGCAGCGGGTTTCTGGTCGGCCGGCGCCGCTTTACCTGCCTGGCCAGCCGCGCTTGCCGCGGGCTTGGGGGCGTTCTTGTCAGCGGCCGATTTTTCCGCTGGCTTGGCGGATTTATCGGCGGCGGCCTTGCTGTCTCCCGCTTTCGCGCCTTTCTTCGCCTTCGCGTCTTTAGCAGACAGCTCCGGCTCTTCGGCTGGACGCGGCGGCACGTCGGCCACGTAATGCAGCACCAGCAACTGACGAGCGCCGCGTACCGGCGCGATAGGCAGGCAGATGACGCGCGCAAATGCGGTGTCCGCCTGCTTATCGACGCGGACCACCTTGGCAACCGGCAGCCCCGGCGGATACACGCCGTCGAGCCCGCTCGTGACGAGTTCGTCGCCCGTCTGGACGTCGGCGCTGATCGGCACGAAGCGCAGATCGAGTGTGTCGCCCTTCGGCGTGCCGTAGATCACGCTGCGCAGGCCGGTGCGAACGATCTGCACTGGCACAGCCTGGTCTTTGTCGGTGAGCAGCGTCACTTCGGCCTGTAGCGGGAACACGCGAGTAACCTGGCCGATCACGCCGTCTTCGTTGACGACCGGCGATCCGTTCTGGATGCCTTGCTGCGCGCCGCGGTTGATTACGACCTTCTGCGTGAACGGATCGCGTGTGTCGTACTGGATTTCCGCAGGCAGCGATTGCGTGGTCGCACGTTGCGAAAGTTGCAGCAACGCGCGCAAATGGGCGTTTTCAGCGGATAGCTCAGCCGCCGTGTTCGCCTGCTGTGCGAGCTGGAGGTTCCTGGTATGCATCTTCTCGTTGTCGCTGCGCAGCGTGGCGCTGGTCACGGCCAGATCGGCGGCGCCCATGAAGACGTCGCGCGGCACGAGCGCCGCGCGTTGCAACGGATAAAGACCCGCGCCGAGCACGCCCCGAACGATTTCGAGCGTTTTGAAGCGTGCGTCGGAGATCAGCAAAGCCAGCGCGAGCACGACGAAAAACAGCAGTCGGGCGAGAGCGGATGGGCCTTGCTTGAACAGGGGCGGCGGACTGTATTCCATGGTCGGCGCCGGGGGCGTAAGCGGTTGGGTGAGGCGGCGGCGCGCTGGAAACGCGGCTTCAGCGTACGGAGGCTGGTTGGCCCAGCCAACGGCAAACCGGCCCGCAAGGGGCCGTTTGCCAGATCCGCGCTACTGACATCGATCTCGCTCGCTTACTCGTACGAGAAGATGCTGCCGAGCTTGTCCATGCGCTCGAGCGCCATGCCCGAGCCGCGCACGACGCACGTCAGCGGGTCTTCAGCGACGAGCACCGGCAGACCGGTTTCTTCGGCGAGCAGGCGGTCCAGATCGCGCAGCAGCGCGCCACCGCCTGTCAGCATCATGCCGCGCTCGGCGATGTCCGCGCCCAGTTCCGGCGGCGTTTGTTCGAGCGCAATCTTGACCGACGAGACGATCTGGTTGAGCGGATCGGTCAGTGCTTCGAGAATTTCGTTGCTGGAGATGGTGAAGCTGCGCGGAATGCCTTCCGACAGATTGCGGCCCTTCACTTCCATTTCCTTGACTTCGGAACCCGGGAAGGCCGAGCCGATTTCCTTCTTGATGGCTTCGGCGGTTTGCTCGCCGATCAGCATGCCGTAGTTGCGGCGGATGTAGTTGACGATAGCTTCGTCGAACTTGTCGCCGCCGACGCGCACGGAGCCCTTGTACACGATGCCGCCGAGCGAGATCACGCCGACTTCGGTCGTGCCGCCGCCAATGTCGACGACCATGGAGCCGGTCGCTTCCGACACCGGCAGGCCGGCGCCGATTGCGGCGGCCATGGGTTCTTCAATGAGATATACCTGCGAAGCGCCTGCGCCGTGAGCCGCTTCCTTGATGGCGCGGCGCTCGACCTGGGTCGAACCGCACGGCACGCAAATGATGATGCGCGGCGACGGCGAGAACATGCGCGACTCGTGAGCAGTTTTGATGAACTGCTTGATCATCTGCTCGGTCACCGTGAAGTCGGCGATCACGCCGTCTTTCATGGGGCGGATCGCCTCGATATTGCCCGGCACCTTGCCAAGCATCTGCTTGGCTTCCTTGCCGACTGCCTGAATGGTTTTCTTGCCGTTGGGACCGCCTTCCTGGCGGATCGAAACCACCGACGGTTCATCGAGAACGATGCCTTTGCCACGCATGTAGATGAGCGTGTTGGCGGTGCCTAGATCAATCGCCAGATCGTTGGAGAAGTAGCTGCGCAAAAAACCGAACATTCAAAATCCTGTCTCGCTTGGGGCCGGCCCTCGCAACGATGCGCAGGGCGGCAGCGGAAAAAAATAACAGCTTCAACCGGGCGAAGCGGCGCCACCGGAACTTGAAGCTGCGAGGGAGTCTACCGGAGGCCGAAGCAAGGCCGAGTCAGAAATATCCGAACTATCTTTACGAATTGTCCAGAAAGGCCTTGGTAAGTCGGTCCGGGTTTGGGTCGAACGCGTAATGATACCTTATAATTTTGGATGTTTTGAAGGAAACGGACGGCACTTTTTGCCGCCGCTGGCCCCTTTTTCGAGGTCATCCTCCCGCGTCGTAACCCACTGTCGCAGCGCTCTTTTCGCGCTGCGGCGGTCTGCCACTTTTTCCGGTGACTGCATGGCTTTGACCCTGACCGATGTTAAGCGCATCGCGCATCTCGCGCGGCTCGAACTGGCCGACGCCGACGCCGAACACACGCTTGCCCAGCTCAACGACTTTTTTGGCCTCGTCGAGCAGATGCAGGCGGTCGATACCACAGGCATCGCGCCGCTTGCCCATCCGATCGAACAGATCGAAGACGTCGCGCTGCGCCTGCGCGACGACGTGGTGACCGAAACGATCGATCGCGAAGCCTTTCAGCGTCCCGCGCCGGCCGTGCAGGACGGTCTGTATCTCGTGCCGAAGGTGATCGAGTAAGACCCGCATGGCGAGCGCCGCGCGGCCCGCGGGCAGCGCGCCGGAAAACAGCATGCCGTTTTCCGGGCGGCCCTCGCGGGTGCTGCTGGGAGCCCACACCCGGCCGGGCTCGCCGGCGCGCAATCGAACGCCTACACGGCAGCGTGATCCGCGCTGCCGCGCTTTCCAGGACAAAACGCAATGCATGAAAAAAGTCTGACCGAACTGCGCGCCGCACTGGCGGCCAAGGAATGCTCCGCCGTCGAACTGGCGCAGCTTTATCTCAAGCGCATCGACGCGGCCAATAGCCTGAACGCTTTCATTCAGGTCGACGCGGACCTGACGCTCGCGCAGGCGAAGGCCGCGGACGCGCTGCTTCACGCGGGCCACGGCGGTCCGCTGACCGGCCTGCCCATCGCGCACAAAGACGTGTTCGTCACCAAAGGCTGGCGCTCCACTGCCGGCTCGAAGATGTTGTCGAACTACGAAAGCCCGTTCGACGCAACGGTGGTCGAGCGTCTGCAGAAGGCGGGCATGGTTTGCGTGGGCAAGACCAACATGGACGAATTCGCGATGGGCTCGTCCAACGAAAATTCGTACTTTGGTCCCGTGCAAAACCCGTGGGATCGTCAGGCCGTGCCGGGCGGCTCGTCGGGCGGTTCCGCGGCGGCGGTCGCCGCGCGCCTTGCGCCCGCCGCGACCGGCACCGACACCGGCGGCTCGATCCGTCAGCCGGCGTCGTTCTCGGGCATCACCGGCATCAAGCCTACGTACGGCCGCGTGTCGCGCTACGGCATGATCGCGTTTGCGTCGTCGTTGGATCAGGGCGGCCCGATGGCGCAGAGCGCCGCCGATTGCGCCACGCTGCTCAACGCCATGGCCGGCTTCGACGAGCGCGATTCGACGAGCCTCGTGCGCGACGACGAAGACTACACGCGCTATCTCGGCCAGCCGTGGAAACAGGACGGCGCCGGCAAGCCGCTCGCCGGTCTGCGCATCGGCCTGCCGAAAGAGTATTTCGGCGCGGGTCTCGCCGACGACGTGCGTGCTTCTATCGACGCCGCGTTGAAGGAATACGAAGCTCTCGGCGCAACACTCGTCGAAGTGTCGTTGCCGAAAACCGAGCTGTCGATCCCGGTCTACTACGTGATCGCGCCGGCGGAGGCGTCGTCGAACCTGTCGCGGTTCGACGGCGTGCGCTTTGGCCATCGCGCCGCGGAATATCGCGATCTGCTCGACATGTACAAGAAGTCGCGGGCTGAAGGTTTCGGTCCGGAAGTGAAGCGTCGCATCATGGTCGGCGCTTACGTGTTGTCGCACGGGTATTACGACGCGTACTACCTGCAGGCGCAGAAAATCCGCCGCATCATCGCGCAGGACTTCCAGGAAGCGTTCAAGCAGTGCGACGTGATCATGGGACCGGTCGCGCCGTCGGTGGCGTGGGATCTGGGCGCAAAGGGCGACGACCCGGTGCAGATGTATCTCGCCGACGTCTACACGTTGTCGGTGAGCCTCGCCGGTTTGCCCGGCATGAGCGTGCCGTGCGGCTTCGGCGCGGGCGCGAACGCGCAGCGCCCCGTGGGATTGCAGATCATCGGCAACTATTTCAATGAAGCCCGGATGCTGCAGGTGGCCGACGCGTTCCAGCGCGCGACCGACTGGCACCGTAAAGCACCGGCAGGAGTGTGAGCACCATGACCAAGCAATGGGAAGTCGTGATCGGTCTGGAGACCCACGCGCAGCTGTCCACGCAATCGAAGATTTTCTCGGGCTCCCCGACGCAATTCGGCGCCGCGCCCAATACGCAGGCGAGCCCTGTCGATCTCGCGTTGCCGGGCACGTTGCCGGTGATGAACCGCGGCGCTGTGGAACGCGCAATCCAGTTCGGCCTCGCAATCGGTGCAACGGTCGCGCCGCGCAGCATCTTCGCGCGCAAGAATTATTTTTATCCCGATCTGCCGAAGGGCTATCAGATCAGCCAGTACGAAATTCCCGTCGTGCAGGGCGGCCAGGTGACGATTCAGGTGCCGGCCAACGAGAAAGCGGGTAAGGAAGCGTATTCGAAGGTCGTCAATCTCACCCGTGCGCATCTGGAAGAAGACGCAGGCAAGTCGCTGCACGAAGACTTCGCGGGCATGACGGGCATCGACCTGAATCGCGCGGGCACGCCGCTGCTCGAAATCGTCACCGAGCCTGAAATGCGCAGCGCGGCAGAAGCCGTCGCATACGCAAAAACGCTGCATACGCTCGTGACCTGGCTCGGCATCTGCGACGGGAACATGCAGGAAGGATCGTTCCGTTGCGACGCGAACGTGTCGGTGCGTCCGGTCGGTCAGGCGGAGTTCGGCACACGCGCCGAGATCAAGAACCTGAACTCGTTCCGCTTTCTGGAAGAAGCGATCCAGTACGAGGTGCGCCGTCAGATCGAACTGATCGAAGACGGCGGGACGGTGGTGCAGGAAACGCGTCTATACGATCCGGATAAGCGTGAAACGCGTTCCATGCGCAGCAAGGAAGACGCGCACGATTACCGCTATTTCCCCGATCCCGATCTCATGCCGCTCGTGGTCGACGCAGCGTGGGTCGCGCGCGTGAAGAGCGAAATGCCGGAGTTGCCCGAAGCGATCCAGCAGCGCTTCGTGTCGCAATACGGTCTGACGCCGTACGACGCGAACGTGCTCACGTCGAGCAAGGCAATGGCCGCGTATTACGAAGCGGTAGTCGTCAAGCTCGGCGCGGGCAACGCCAAAGTCGCGGCGAACTGGCTGATGGGCGAGGTGTCGTCGCAACTGAATCGCGAAGGCCTCGATATGGCGGACTGCCCTGTGTCGTCCGCGCAACTGGCATTGCTGCTGCAGCGCATTGCAGACGGCACGATCTCCAACAAGATCGCAAAGGAAATCTTCCTCGCGATCTGGGAAGAGAAGGCTACAGACGAAGCCGCCGCCGACCGCATCATCGAAGCGAAGGGTTTGAAGCAGATCTCCGACACGGGCGCGCTTGAGGCGATCATCGACGAAGTGCTGGCTGCTAACCAGAAGTCGGTTGAAGAGTTCCGCGCGGGCAAGGAGAAGGCATTCAACGCGCTGATCGGCCAGGCAATGAAAGCGACGAAGGGCAAGGCCAATCCGGCGCAGATCAACGAACTGCTGAAGAAAAAGCTGTCGTGAGCCGGAGCGTGGCTGAAGCTGAAATGAAGTGCAGTTGAAGAGAAAATACGGCTGAAGCGCTCGCGCTTTGGCGACAGCGGGCTGTTGCCGGAAACGAAAGTTGGAGGCAACGGCCCGTTTCATTTCGCGGCCGCGCTTTTGCGAGCCGCTGAACGCAGATCACGGAGTGTGTTGATGGCCAAGCAACCCGAACTCGACGATTTCCGCGTGCCTTATTTCGAGACCAAGAAGAACGACAAGTTTTCGCTCGACGATTTCGATCCCGCTGCAAAGCCTTTTTCGACGGGATCGAAAGACACCGACCGCGCGCGTCTGTCAGAAATTGGCGCGAAGCTCGACAGCTTGCAGGAATGCCTGCACGCGCAGCAGAAGCGACGCGTGTTGCTGGTCCTTCAAGGCATGGACACGAGCGGCAAGGACGGTACGATTCGCGCGGTGTTTCACGAAGTCGATCCGCTCGGTTTGCGGATCGTGCCGTTCAAGGCGCCGACACCCGTGGAATTCGCGCATGATTTCCTTTGGCGCGTCCATTGGCAGGCGCCTGCTGCCGGCGAGCTGACTATCTTCAATCGCAGCCACTACGAAGACCTGTTGGTCCCGACTGTCCTCGGCGAGCTCGACAAGGACGCGTTCGAGGTGCGTAGCCGACACATTCGCCAGTTCGAGGAGTTGCTCGCCGACAGTTGCACGACAATCGTCAAGTGCATGCTGCATATTTCAAAAGACGAACAGCGCGCGCGCCTGCAAGCACGGATCGACGACCCGACCAAGCACTGGAAATTCGACGTCTCCGATCTCGACGCGCGCAAACAGTGGGACAAGTATCAGGCCGCGTATCGCGACGCCCTCGCCGCGACTTCCACCGAATACGCGCCGTGGTACGTGATTCCCGCCGACTCGAAAACGCATCGCAACCTGATGGTCGCCGAACTGCTGTTGCGTACGTTTGAGGCGCTGAAGCTCGAATATCCGCCCGCGAAAGAATCGCTGAAGGGCGTCAAGGTCGAGTGACTTTCGCCGTTCGGCTCGACCAAATCTCACAAACGAATTGAAGATAAAAGGAACGACATGTTGCGTGTGATTACCGCCAACCTGAACGGCATCCGCTCAGCGGCGAAGAAGGGTTTTTTCGACTGGTTTGGCGAGCAGAATGCCGACGTGCTCTGCGTGCAGGAAATCAAATGTTCGCAAGACGACATGACGCCGGAATTCCTGGCGCCGCACGACTTCACCGGCTATTTCCAGCACGCCGTGAAGAAGGGCTATAGCGGCGCGGGTGTCTATACGCGTCATGAGCCGGACGAAGTCGTGATTGGCTTCGGCAGCGAGGAGTTCGATCCGGAAGGGCGCTACGTCGAACTGCGTTTCGGCAAGCTGTCGATCGTGTCGGTGTATGTGCCGTCAGGGTCGAGCGGTGACGAGCGCCAGCAGGCCAAATACCGTTTCATGGACGAGTTCATGCCGCATCTCGCGGAACTTGCCCGTGAGCGCGAAGTGATCGTGTGCGGCGACGTGAACATCGTCCACAAGGAAATCGACATCAAGAACTGGAAGAGCAACCAGAAGAATTCAGGTTGCCTGCCGGAAGAGCGCGCGTGGCTCACCAAGCTTTTCGACGAAGTCGGTTACGTGGACGTATTCCGCACGCTCGATCAGCGGCCGGAGCAATACACGTGGTGGAGCAATCGCGGCCAGGCGTATGCGAAGAACGTGGGGTGGCGGATCGACTACCAGATCGCGACGCCGGGCATCGCGAGCAAGGCGAAACGCACGGACGTGTTTCGCGATATCAAGTTCAGCGACCACGCGCCGCTGACGGTCGACTACGACCACGACGTCAAGAAGTGAAATTCGCGTTCGCCGTCGGGCGGCTGGAACATGCGTAGCTCGATCGTGAGCAACGTCTGACGGGACGCGTGCGGTATTGATCGAGCCGTCTTAATCGCGCGCGAGCTTGCGGCGCGGGCGGCCCATGCCGGCGTAGTCCGGGAGCGCATCCACGGTCTTGCCAATGGCTTTCGCGTAGAGCGGCAGCATATCGGGCAAGCGCTTGATGATGTCCTCGCGGCGCGCCGGCGTGTACGGGTGCACGTAGATGAAGCCCTGCTCGCGATTGCTGCGCGTGGCCTGAGCGAGTTTGTCCCAAAGCGTGACTGCCGCGCGCGGATCGAAGCCCGCGCGAGAGGCAATGTCGCTGCCGATCACGTCGGCTTCGGTCTCGTCAGTGTTCTCGTACTTCATTTCGAGCAGGCGCGAGCCGATGCCGAGCGGCGCCATGCCGAGATCCGCAAGACCGAATAGCTGTGGAATCGTGCCCGACGAATTGAGCTGGCTCGCCTGCAATTGACCGAGGCGTTCCCGCGCATGTTCACGCAGCGCATGCGCGATCTCGTGGCCGATCAGCATGCCGAGTTCGTTGTCGTTCAGATGCGCGCGGTCGAGCAGCCCACCGTACACGACAATCTTGCCGCCTGGCAGGCAGTACATACGAACGTCGGTCGAGCGCACCACGGCGACATCCCACTTCCAGCCCTTCGCCCGCTCGTTCCATTTGAGCGAGTACGGCACCATCTTGTCGACGATCGAGCGCACGCGTGTCACGTGCGCGTCAGTGTCGCCGTAGAGGCGGTTCGCATGCTCCGCGCCGTACGCGATCTGGCTGAACTCGTCTGCGGCTTGCGCCTCGAGCACCGGCGACGGCACCAGATTACGGAACACGAGATAGCCGCCGAAGCGCAACTGGTTGTTCGGGCTGTACGGCGCCGACGCGCCCGCGCCCGCTGCGGGCTTTGTCGCGCCAGTGGGCGAAGACGTTGCCGTCGGGGTTCGCGCGATAGCGGGTGGTTGCGCCGATGCACCGGGCGACGTGCCTGCGGCCTGCCCGCTCCCGGAGGGTGTCGCGTTGGCCGCACTGCTCGCGGCCGGTGTCGCGGAGGTGGCGTTTTCTGTACCGGCGATTGGCGCTGCGGATTTCGTGACCGGCACCGGCGGCGCAGCCGTTGTTGCATTAGCGGACGTGCCGGCGGCGGCACTGTTACCGGTAGCCGGGGCCGCAGCTGGGGGGAGCGCTGCCGCGGCAGCATAGGCGCTGGACGGTGCGGCGGCACTCAACAGGCTCAGACAGACAAGGCTAAACGCTGCATGCAACGCGCGGCGGCGGGCCTTGCACCACGCAGCGCGCGGGACCGGCGACAACAACCGCTTCGGGAGACGCACCTTCACGACCTGTCTCTCCACGGCGCAATGCGCAACAGAAGCAGCATGCCCGGCACGGCCAGCGCCGTGCAGACAATGAAGTAGTCGAACCAGCCGATCTTGGCCACCACGTAGCCGCTCGCCGCCGAAGCCAGCGTGCGCGGCACCGAAGCGAGACTCGTGAAGAGCGCGAACTGCGTGGCCGTGTAGCGCGGGTCCGTGGTGCTGGCGATGTACGCGGTGAAAGCCGCCATCGTCAGACCAGTAGAGAAGGTTTCGAAACCGTAGACCAGCGCGAGCGCGACCGAGCGAGGTTCGAGTTGCACTGACCAGTCGACGCCGACGAAGGCGAGCAGCCGCGTCGTACCTTCGCTTATCCACACGGCGATGTCATAGACCGCCGACAAACCGGGCGAGGCGGGTCCGAGATGCGCGAGCCACGCGAAGCCGAGTGTGGACACCATCTGCAGGATGCCGAAGATCCACAAACCTCGCCCGATGCCGATTTTCATCAGCCAGATACCGCCGACGATTCCGCCCGCGAGACTCGCGCCGAACGCCGTGGTCTTCGCGATCACGCCGATCTGGGTGCGCGAGAAGCCGATATCGAGGAAGAACGACGTGGACAACGTCGTTGCCATCGTGTCGCCGAGCTTGTACAGAAAGATGAAGCCGAGCACGAACAGCGCGCCGCGCCAGCCGTCACGTTCGAGGAATTCGCGGAACGGCTGCACGATCGCTTCGCGCAGATTCTTGGGCGGTGTGCCGTGCACTTCGGGTTCGCGCACAACGAGCGTCATCACCATACCGGGCACCATGAACGCGGCGGTGACCATGAACACGGTAGTCCACGGCAAATGATCCGACAGAATGAGCGCGAGCGACCCGGGTACTAGCGCTGCGATCTTGTAGGCGTTCACGTGCACCGCGTTGCCGAGGCCTTGCTGCGTGTCGCTTAGCAATTCGCGCCGGTATGCGTCGATCGAAATGTCCTGGCTTGCGCCGAAGAATGCGACGAGCGCCGTCAATGCCGCGACGGTCCAGATCGAGTCGCGCGGCGACACGAAGCCCAACGTTGCGATGGCCCCCGCGACCAGAATCTGCGTGACGAGCATCCAGCCGCGCCGTCTGCCCGGGCGCCAGCCCGGAAAGCGCGGGACGTAGCGGTCCATCAGCGGGGCCCAGATGAATTTCCAGGTGTACGGGAACTGGATCAGCGCAAAGAGGCCGATTTCCTTCAGATTGACGCCTTCGGAGCGTAACCACGCCTGCACCAGGTAGACGAGCGTGAACAGCGGCAATCCCGACGTAAAGCCGAGAAAGACGCAGATCAGCATGCGCGTATTAAAAAACGCGCGCCAGCCGGGATGTTCTTCGTGAGCGGTAAGTGCAGGCGCCTCGTGCGGCGGGTTCGACATGTGGATAACTTGCGTTAGCTTTTCTTGACGCGATAGACCGCAAGACTACCACGCCAGTTCACCCCCCATCGCACCGTCTGACCGTCGTGCAGCACCACACGGTCCAGAATTTCGATGCCGACTTCGGGCGCGAGCGCCTCGAAGTCCTTGATGGTCAGCACCCGCACGTTAGGCGTGTTGTGCCATTGATAAGGCAGTGACTTCGACACCGGCATGCGTCCCTGCAGCACGGAAAGACGGTGCGCCCAGTAGCCGAAGTTCGGGAACGACACGATACATTCCCGGCCGACCCGCACGGTCTCGCGCAAAATCGCGGCGGTCTGATGAATGGTTTGCAGTGTCTGCGAAAGAACCGCGAAGTCGAAGCTGCCGTCTTCGAAGAGGCGCAGGCCGTCTTCCAGATTCTGCTGAATCACGTTGACGCCGTTTTGCGTCGCGGCCAGCACGCCGGCGTCGTTGATCTCGATGCCGTAGCCTTGCACGTCCAGTTCCTCGGTGAGCAGCGACAACAGCGAGCCGTCGCCGCAGCCGAGATCCAGCACCGTGGCGCGCGGTTCGACCCAGCGGGCGATCGCGCGAAAGTCCGGGCGCAGCGCCAGATAGTCCAGAGCTCGCTGGTTCATGCGTTCACCTCGTTCGCAATGCGTTCGTAGTAGGCGCGCATCAGGTTGTGATAGCGCGCGTCGTCGAGCAGGAAGGCGTCGTGACCGTGCGGCGCGTCGATTTCCGCGTAGGTGACGGTGCGCTTGTGATCGAGCAGCGCTTTCACGAGTTCGCGCGAACGGGCCGGCGCGAAACGCCAGTCGGTTGTGAAGCTCGCGATCAGATACTTCGCCGTTGTATGGGCAACGGCCGCTGTCAGATCTCCTTCGAAGGCTTTGGCCGGATCGAAGTAATCGAGCGCGCGTGTGATCAGTAGATAGGTGTTGGCGTCGAAGTAGTCGGCGAACTTGTCGCCCTGATAGCGCAGATACGACTCCACCTCGAACTCAACGTCGAAATTGAAGTTGTATGCGTCGAGCGCGCCCTCGGCGCGGCGCAGCGACCGGCCGAATTTTTCGGCCATGTCGTCGTCCGACAGATACGTGATGTGGCCGATCATTCGTGCGACACGCAGGCCGCGTTTCGGCTTCACGTTATGCGCGTAGTAGTTGCCGCCGTGGAAGTCGGGATCCGACAGGATCGCCGAGCGCGCCACCTCGTTGAACGCGATGTTTTGCGCCGACAACTTGGGCGTCGACGCCACCACGATGCAATGCCCGACCCGCTGCGGATACATCATGCTCCACGCGAGCGCCTGCATGCCGCCCAAGCTGCCGCCCATCACAGCGGCAAAGCGTGTAATGCCGAACTGATCCGCGACGCGCGCCTGGGCGTTGACCCAGTCTTCCACCGTGACCACGGGGAACGTCGCGCCGTACGGATTGCCGGTTGCAGGATCGATGCTCATGGGACCCGTCGAGCCGAAGCACGAGCCGAGATTGTTCACGCCGATCACGAAGAACTTATTGGTGTCGAGCGGCTTGCCGGGGCCGACCATGTTGTCCCACCAGCCGATGTCCTTCGGATTGTCCGCATAGACGCCCGCAACATGATGCGAGGCGTTCAGCGCGTGACACACGAGTACCGCATTGCTGCGCGCAGCGTTGAGCGTGCCATAGGTCTCGACCATCAGGTCGTAGCTGGCGAGCGAGCTGCCGTTTTGCAGACGCAACGGCTCGGTGAAATGCATTTTTTGTGGAGCGACGATACCGATCGATTCCATTCATTCCGCCATTTGACAAAGACAGGGCGGCTAGACGGCGTCGGCAAAGCACGGAGGAGAAAGACTTGTGCGCGGCTGACGACCTCTTTAGCCGCATTTATAGTGAACCGCGGAAATCTTCCACTGGTTCGCGCGCCCGCAATCGAGTCAGCAAATCGGCGCGTACTAGGCTTTCACAACAGGAATTCACACACGTATTAGACGTGTTCTGAAGCGCGGCATTAGAAGCTGGGAAGCGATTTCCGGAGACAATCAGGGCCGCGATCAGGCGCAAAGTATAGCGGAAAATTTCGCGTGACAGCGTCTGACACCCCGTGGCGCGCCTTCTTCAGCGGACTACTGAAGGATCACTCGTAATTGGGAATCCGCGTCGGCGGCCGGCATACGCACGAAGCCGCTGCGAACGAACCGATGCCAGCGGCCGATGATATAGCTGAGCAGCAGGCTTGCCCTCACGGCCGGGTCGTAGTCGGCCGGAATGGGCACCGGCGACGGCGCGTCTTGAGCGGATGCATCGGCGTCCGTTGCGGCTAAGCGCAGACATTGCTTCAACGAAGCTTCCACGCGCTCGAGCATCTGATTGACGCGCACGGTCAGCCGCTCATGTTCGCCGACCAGCGCCTCGCATGTGAGTACCCGGGTCATGCCAGGATTTTTCGCGGAGAAATTCAGCAGCATCAATGCGATTGCGCGCGCCTGCAGCACACCGCTCTCTTCCCTGTCGACAATCTGACTGATCAATCCGAAGATGGTCTGCTCGATGAACTCGATTAGCCCTTCGAACATTTGCGCCTTGCTGGCAAAGTGCCGATAAAGCGCGGCTTCGGACACGCCGAGCCGCGCCGCAAGCGCAGCCGTGGTGATTTTTTCGCTCTTTGGCGCCTCAAGCATGGAGGCGAGCGTCTGGAGAATATGCACGCGGCGCTCGCCCGGTTTCAGGCGCTGCCCGCGCGGTGCAGCGGGCGCGGAGGGTTCGTGTTCGGCTAGGGCTTCGTCAGGCTTGTCGATCGGCTGCATGGCTGTCGTACCGTCTGCTGGCGCTTCACTCGAACCGAGCGGGTGCTCAGTCGTAGCGATTTTAACGAACGAATGCTGCGATCGACATAGTGCGGCCGGCCTGTACCCGGTAGCCGCGTGGGCACGCCGTCCGCATGAGGCTTACGCGGCAGATGGCCGGTGATCCATACGGTGCGGATGCCGAGGCGCCGGTAGTTCTTCAGGTGCGAACGCGTGTCTTCGACGAGGATCACGTCTTCCAGCGACACATGAGCGTCGCGCATGGCCTTGCGCAACATCGCGTGGTCGGGTTTTGCGCGCCAGCGGCGCCGGTCGCGCATGTGCTCGATGGCGATCACCTGCTCGAACAGACGCTCGATACGAAGTTGCGCCAGCACCGCGCGCGCGTACGCTTCGGGCGCATTGGTCAGCACGATCTTGCGCCCCGGCAGCGCCGCGACGAGACGCGCCACGCCGCGCTCGTGGCGGACCATAGAGCCGAGATCGGGGAACGTGTGCACGACCTTCAAGAAGTCGCTTGCGTCCAGTGGATGATGGCGCGTGAGACCCAGCAGCGCAGCGCCGTAGCGCTCGGTGTAGCCGGTGCGCAGACGGTTGGCTTCGTCGAGCTCCACCTGGAGCGCGTCGATGATGTACTGCGTCATCGCCTGATTGATTGCAGGGAAGATGGCGTGCGACGCGTGGTGCAGCGTGTTGTCGAGATCGAACAGCCAGACCGGACGGCCGCCTGCGATGTGCGGACGGCGGCGTCGGGAAGTTGGAGTGCGCATGGTCAGTAGGGCCGTTCAGGCCGGAGCAGTTGCTGCGCGCGGCGGCCATACGTTGCCGGATTGTTGCCGCAGTGCACATAAGGCGCGCCGGTTTGGCGTGCCTTATGTGCTGGCGGGGGGACAGCAATCAATGCGAGCGGATCATTGTGCCGAACGGCTGCTCGGTGAGAATTTCCAGCAGCACCGAATGCTCGATACGCCCGTCGATAATATGCACCGAGCGCACGCCGCTCTTGGCCGCGTCAAGCGCCGACGAGATTTTCGGCAGCATGCCGCCGGAGATCGTGCCGTCGGCAAACAGGCCGTCGATTTCGCGCGCTGACAGGTCGGTGAGCAGATTGCCTTCCTTGTCCATCACGCCGGGGATGTTCGTCATCATCACGAGCTTTTCGGCGTTGAGAACGACCGCCAGTTTGCCCGCGACGAGGTCGGCGTTGATGTTGTACGACAGGCCGTCTTCGCCGAAACCGATTGGCGAGATCACCGGAATGAATGCGTCGTCCTGCAGCGCCTTTACAACCGCAGGGTTGATGGCTTCGACTTCGCCCACCTGGCCTATGTCGACGTACTGACCGGGATTGTCACGGTCGGGCATCAGCATCTTGCGCGCGTGGATCAGGCCGCCGTCCTTGCCGGTCAGACCGACCGCGTGACCGCCGAAGTGGTTGATCAGCGTAACGATGTCCTGCTGCACTTCGCCGCCGAGCACCCATTCGACGACTTCCATCGTCTCTTCGTCGGTGACGCGCATGCCTTGAATGAACGTGCCCTGCTTGCCGACTTTCTTCAGCGCCTGGTCGATTTGCGGACCGCCGCCGTGCACGATGACCGGATTGATGCCGACCAGCTTCAGCAAAATGACGTCGCGCGCGAATCCCTGCTTCAGCCGCTCCTCCGTCATGGCGTTGCCGCCGTATTTGATGACCACGGTCTTACCGTGATACTGGCGAATGTATGGCAGCGCCTCGGCCAGGATTTCAGCCTTCAGGGTGGGCGCAATCTGCGAAAGGTCGGGAAGCTCGGACATGGCGGCAGGCTCGGGCACGGAACAGTTAAAACACGGCGAATTGTACAGGACTGGCGCGCTGCAACAGGGTTTTCGACACGCGCGCTCGCGGCACGCAGCCGGTGTCTGCGCGCGGCGCGAGCGGTGTTTGCAGCGCCAGCCGACGACCAAGCGTACCGCGCCTCGCGCGCACCTGTGAACTAGCCGAATGGACGACTCACGGCCGGACGCCGGCCGTGGCATTATTGGCTCGTCGATGCTTCGCGAGGCCATCTGTCTGCCATGAAACCATCTGCTACCCGCCCGCAAGGCAGCGCGCGTTGCCCGCGCTGCGGTAACGCGTTCGACTGCGCGATGCATGCAGAGCCTTTCGACTGCTGGTGCCGCGAAATGCCCGCACTGCCGCGCGACCGGCTGGACCCGGCCGGCCGTTGCCTTTGCCCGGAATGTCTCGTAGCGGAGATTGCGAAAGCGGCCCAAGCCGAGCCTGGTGCCAATCCGCCGTGACGCTGCCGTGACAGGCGCCGTGACCGTCGCCGGGCTGCGGGCGAAGCCGCGGCTGGCTTCAGCGGCCCGTCAGGCCGCGCGGTGCCGGGCAGCGAGCGCATTGAGGTCGCGGGTTACCGCCTGGAGCACCGGATCCCAGTTGCCGAATTCTTCCTGCCGGTACAGCGTCGCGTCGGGATACCACGGACTGTCGCGGCGACCGGTCAGCCAGACCCAGTGCGGATTGACGTCGAGCAGCACCCATGTGCGCTGTCCGAGCGCGCCGCTCAGATGCGCAACTGACGTGCAAACGCTGATAACAAGATCGAGCCCGCCGACAAAGGCGGCTGTGTCGTCGAAAGTCGAAAATTCAGCGGTGTAGTCGGTAAGCGGCAGGCCTGCGGCGTTGGCCGCGCTGACATCGGCAACTGCGCCGGGTTGCAACGAATAGAACGCTACGTTCTGAATGCCGCCGAAGTGCTTCGCATAGCGTTCCCAGCCTACCCGGCGGAACGGATTGCGCTGATGACCCTGGCTGCCGGTCCACGTGAGTCCTACCCTGAGCCTCGACTCGCCGGCAAGCCGTTGCTGCCAGCGCTGCACAGCAGCGGGGTCCGCATACAGGTAAGGCGTGGTGGTGGGAATGGTCGCCTCGCGCGTGCCGAAGATCAACGGCAGGCTCATCAATGGAATCTCGAAGTCGAAAGGCGGCAGCGATTCGACGCCGCCGCCCGCCGAGTAGTGGTCGACATGCCCGCCGAGACTGCGGGCGAGCAAGGCGCCCATTTGCGGAAACGAATTCCATGCGAGGCGGCCGCCTTCGCGATGCACATGCTCGGCCAGCATCGGAATGTAGCGGCTGAACTGCAACACATCGCCCATGCCTTGCTCGCCCCACACTAGCAGCGTTTTGCCCGCAAGCGGCTCGCCGCGCCAGGTGGGCGCGGACAAAGCAGGACGATTGCCGCGCAGTTCGGACGAACCGCTCCAGCGCGCTTCATGCGACTGCCAGCCGTTCGCATAATCGCCGCTCATGAGTTGCAGCATCGCGAGGTTCGAATGCATGCTGGCGTCAGTGGGCGCGAGCGCGCAAGCGGTTTGCGAGGCTTGTGCAGCCTCGGCCCAGCGTTGCGCTTCACGTAGTGCCAGCGCATAGTTATTGTGGGCGAGGGGACTAAGCGGTGCGCACTGGACGGCTCGCGCGCCCGCTTCAAGCGCGCGAGATGCATCCATATTGTTGCGATAAGCGTTCGACAGGTTGGTCCAGCTGTTGCCGTCGTCGGGTTGATCCTGGAGCGTATCTTCGAGCAGCTGAATCTGTTCGCTCAGCTCGCCGTGTGTGACCGCAAGCGCGCCGGCGAGATTGCAGCGGAGCGACGGCAATGAGGGGTTCAGTGCGAGCGCGCGGCGATATGGAGCGATCGCTTCGTCGTGACGGTTCGCCATTTGCAATGCGTAGCCGAGACGAAAATGCGCGTCGGCGTTGCTCGCTTCGAGTTGCGCAATAATGTCGGCCAGTTCGATTGCATCGCCGTGGCGTTGCTGCTCGATCAAAGCGTGGATGTGCGAGGCGAGCGACGCGTTGTCGAGAGAGTGGAGTTGCGCCGCGGCATCGAGCCATTGCGCTTCGGATTCCGCAGCGCCGTTCTTTCGGGCTGCGGCGGCTTGCCGCATGAAGTTAAGGAAAGCTGACGACATGTCAGAGGTGACCATGGATAATTGGCTGCCGAACGACCGGCTCCGTGCACTAACAAGGAAAGCTATGGTATCGCCGTGCAGCAGCGAGATGATTCGGAAGCGTCCGAACAGGTAAACTGAAGTCATGCATCGTATAACCAACACGGGCCGGGTCAATCTGGGCCATTTGTTCTGGCTGCGCAGCCTCGCGATCATCGGTCAGTTACTGACAATCGCGTTCGTGCAGATATTTATCGGCGTGCATTTGCCGTTGCCGGCCATGCTGCTGGTCATCTCACTCGAAGTGCTCTTCAACGGACTCACGTGGTGGCGCGTCGCGCAGCAGCGCCCTGAGTCGAACATGGAGCTGTTCGGTCAGATCTGGGTCGATCTCGGCGCGTTGTCCGCGTTGCTGTTTTTATCTGGCGGCACGACGAATCCGTTTGTTTCGCTGTACCTGCCGTCGCTCGCCATCGCCGCCGCTGTTCTGCCGTGGCAACTGATGGCGTGGCTCGCCGCATTCGCCGTGGCCTGTTACGCGGTGCTCGGCTTCGACTCGGTGCCGTTGAATCTCGACAACCCCGCGAACCTGTTCGACTACTATCGCGCCGGCATGTGGGTCAACTTCATGGTGAGCGTCGGTCTGATTGCATGGTTCGTCGCGCGCATGTCGCGAGCCCTGCGGCTACGTGACGCAGCGCTCGGAGAAGCGCAGCAGCGCTTGCTTCACGACGAACGCGCGGTCGCGCTTGGCGTGCAGGCCGCTACCGTCGCTCACGAAATCGGCACGCCTCTGTCTACAATTGCGATGCTGTCCGAAGAACTGCGCGACGCGGCACGAACCGATAAAGGGCTCGCGCCGTACAAGGCCGATCTCGAATTGCTCGAACAGCAAATGGGTTTGTGCACGTCGGCGCTTGCCAGGTTGCGCAGCCGCGCAACGACCGCGACGAACCGTCAGCCTGTCGACGAATGGCTCGAGTCGTTTGCCGAGCAGTGGCGCTTGCGTCATCCGCATGTGAAGTTCGAGCGGATCGGCACGCCGCCCGCCGATGTCAGTCTCGACGACACGGTTGCCGTCAGCCAGATTCTGACGATTTTGCTCGACAACGCCGCGCGTGCGAGCCGCGATCACGTCACGTTGTCGTGCGCGTTGACGGCGCGCGGCGATCAGGTCGAATTCGAAGTATGCGACGCCGGCCCCGGCATTCCGGCCGCGCTGCGCGGCTCGCTCGGCGCGGTGCCGGTCGAGAGCACGCAGGGCGGCCACGGCGTCGGCTTGTATCTGGCTTTTTCGGCGGCGGCGCGCCTCAAAGGCTCGATCGAATTGACCGACGTCAGTTCGATCAAGCCGCGTGGCACGCGCGCGGTTTTGCGGTTGCCGCTCACCGAGCGAAAAATATCCGGCACGGGCCGTCAAGGCGCCGCACCATCCAACACGGAGAAACAGGCATGAGCGAAATGAATTTTCTGGTGATCGACGACGACGAGGTGTTCTCCGGCATCCTCGCACGTGGCCTGACGCGCCGCGGGTACACCGTGAGCGAAGCGCACAACGCGGACGAAGCGATCAAGCTGGCAAACCAGCAAAAATTCAGTCAGATCACGGTGGACCTGCACCTCGGCAACGACTCCGGCCTCACGCTCGTCGCACCGCTACGCGATTTGCAGCCCGACGCTCGCATGCTGGTGCTGACGGGCTATGCGAGCATCGCCACCGCGGTGCAAGCGGTGAAAGACGGCGCGGATAACTATCTGGCAAAGCCTGCCAACGTCGAAACGATTCTGTCGGCGCTGCAAAGCGAGGCAAGCGCGTTGCAGGCGGAAGAGGCGATCGAGCACCCCACGCCGTTGTCTGTCGCGCGGCTCGAGTGGGAGCATATTCAACGCGTGCTCGCCGAGCATGGCGGCAATATCTCGGCCACCGCGCGCGCTTTGAACATGCATCGGCGGACGTTGCAGCGCAAACTCGCGAAGCGGCCAGTCAAGCAGTAAGCGCGGCTTTATCGCTGATATTGTGTAAAAGAAAACGGGCTGCCTTTTGACAGGCAGCCCGTTTTTTTCGTCCGTTCAAAGCTTGATGTGACTACGTCACTACGTCACAGCACATAACGCGACAGGTCTTCGTCTTCGGCAACTTCGTTCAGCGCGCGATCCACGTAGGCCGCGTCGATTTGCACCGTGTGGCCGGAGTGATTGCCGGCGGAGAACGACACTTCTTCGAGCAGCTTTTCGATAACCGTATATAGACGGCGTGCGCCGATATTCTCGGTCTTTTCGTTCACCGAATAAGCGATTTCGGCGAGGCGGCGAATGCCGTCGTCGGCGAATTCGAGGTGCACGTCTTCTGTGGCGAGCAGTGCCTGGTATTGCTTGACGAGGCTCGCGTCCGTCGACACCAGGATCGACTCGAAGTCCTTCACGGACAACGAATCCAGTTCCACGCGAATCGGAAAGCGCCCTTGCAGTTCGGGAATCAGATCGCTCGGCTTCGCCAGATGGAATGCGCCGCTCGCGATGAACAGAATGTGATCCGTCTTCACCATGCCGTACTTGGTGTTGATGGTGGTGCCTTCCACGAGCGGCAGCAAATCGCGCTGCACGCCTTGGCGGGACACTTCGCCGCCGCCTGCCTCGTTGCGCGACGCGATCTTGTCGATTTCGTCGAGAAACACGATGCCGTTCTGCTCGACGTTCTGAACCGCCTTGGTTTTCACCTCTTCGTCGTTCAGCATCTTGCCGGCTTCTTCGTCGGTGAGGACCTTCAGCGCTTCTTTCACCTTCATCTTGCGGCGTGTTTTTTTGCCGCCGCCGATGTTGGCAAACATCGAACGGATCTGCTCGGTCATGTCTTCCATTCCCGGCGGCCCCATGATGTCCATGCCGACTTGCGGCTGTTCGACGTCGAGTTCAATCTCCTTGTCGTCGAGCAGTCCTTCGCGCAGGCGCTTGCGGAACGTCTGACGAGTGGTGCCGCCTTCGTCGGCGGTATCAGTGGCGCTCGAACTGGAGCCGAAGCCAACCGGACGCGCGCTCGGCAGAAGGATGTCGAGAATGCGGTCTTCGGCCTGGTCTTCAGCCTTGGTTCGCACCTTGCGCATTTCCGATTCGCGAGTCTGCTTGACCGATATCTCGATCAGGTCGCGCACGATGCTGTCGACGTCGCGGCCTACGTAGCCTACTTCGGTGAATTTGGTGGCTTCGATCTTGATGAACGGCGCATCCGCAAGCTTGGCCAGCCGCCGCGCAATCTCAGTCTTGCCGACGCCGGTCGGTCCAATCATCAGAATGTTTTTCGGCGTGATTTCCTGACGCAGCGGGTCTTCTACCTGCTGACGGCGCCACCGGTTGCGCAGCGCTACGGCCACCGCTTTTTTCGCGCGGCCTTGGCCGATGATATGTTTGTCGAGTTCCGAGACGATCTCGGCAGGGGTCATGGTGCTCATCGTGGGTCCTTACTCGATCGTCTCGATGACGCGGTTATGGTTCGTGTAGATGCACATGTCGCCGGCTATTTCCAGCGACTTTTCCACGATCTCGCGAGGCGACAACTCGGTGTTGTCGGCGAGGGCTTTGGCAGCGGCTTGCGCATATGCGCCGCCCGAACCGATCGCGCAAATGCCGCCTTCGGGATCCAGCACGTCGCCGTTACCGGTGATCACGAGCGTGGTGGCCGCGTCCGCCGTAATCAGCATGGCTTCGAGACGACGCAGCATGCGGTCCGTGCGCCAGTCTTTTGCGAGCTCCACTGCGGCTCGCGTGAGGTTGCCCTGATGCTTTTCGAGCTTCGCTTCGAAGCGGTCAAGCAGCGAAAATGCGTCGGCCGTGCCGCCTGCGAAGCCGACCAGCACCTTGCCGTTATAAATGCGCCGGACCTTCTTCGCACCGCCCTTCATGACGATGTTGCCGAGCGTCACCTGGCCGTCGCCGCCGAGCGCGACCTTGTCGCCGCGGCGCACGGAGACGATCGTCGTGCCGTGAAATTGCTCCATATGCGTTCCTCTTTGCAAAGCGGGTAGGACGCGGCGGCGGGATGCGCCACCGCATGAATCCTGGAAGCGGACGGCGCGCGACGCCTGTAGTGCTGGCGGACGGCGCGCTCGTACAGCGCATGTCCGGTTTATTTTAGGGCTTGCGCTGTCATATCAAGAGCCGGCAAACGGCATAAGACAAAAAACGTGACTTCGCAGGATGACGTGCCCGCGTGATGTGCGAGATTCGCGCGCAAAAGAAAAAAGGCGCACGGATCACCGTGCGCCTCTCGACGAAGCAGCGTTTGTTGGCGCGGCGCCGAAGCCGCGCCGCCGGCGTTCAGTCGCCGAACAGCTTCTGGCGCAGTTCGCGGCGCTCCTGCGCCTCGAGCGACAGCGTAGCCGTGGGCCGCGCGAGCAGACGCGGAATGCCGATCGGCTCACCGGTTTCTTCGCACCAGCCGTAGTCGCCAGAGTCGATGCGCGCGATCGACTGCTGCACCTTCTTCAGCAGCTTGCGCTCGCGGTCGCGCGTGCGCAGTTCGAGAGCGTGCTCTTCCTCGATCGTTGCGCGGTCGGCCGGGTCCGGCACGATCACGGTCTCGCGCAAGTTCTCGGTCGTCTGGCCGGCATTGCGGAGAATGTCCGCCTGCAGCTGTTCGAGCTTGTTCTTGAAGAAAGCGAGCTGATCCTCATTCATGTAATCCTTGTCGCTCATCTTCAGGATTTCGGCTTCGGTCAAGAGTCGTTTCGTCGTCATCTGGCTTACTTCTTCAATGTGAGGCAAAACTCTGCATAGTGCCCGCACTTTCGTATTGCCCGCAAGGCGCCTGGGACGCGGAGCGCAGGGCGGACACGGACGATGGGCTGTCGTGACGCCGGAGCGTCTCTCGCCCAACTCGGGCGTCGTAACGCCAATGCGGGGCCGAACTCCTCTGGAAACCGATTCTCAAATGCTCCTGAGGTATTGCTCCCGGGCACCAACCTTGTCAGGCGGCGGCGGGCACTGTCGGCGTGTTCCCCGGATTAGATTTTCCGGCGCCGCTTCAGGCCCGGCGCGCACTATTCACTGACCGCGCACTGACCGGGCAAATCGTTCTCATTCTCCAGTGGGCACGTATTGTAACTGAATCACAATCCGGCACCGCAACTGGTGGAAATCCCTCTGCGGCGCACCGGTATCCCGAAAATATAACGCGCGAACGGTCAAAAAGCGATGGTCGTGCACGCATTAATACAGCAGGGTTTTCACGCGCTTTTCACACGTGTGCGCCAGCGCACATTTCACGGCGGCAATTGCGCCGCCGCGTCATGCTTTTTCTGCTGACTATTGCCTGAATGCCGACAACGTCGTTCAGGCGAGACAGGCGTCCAAACCGTCTGTAATCAGGTCTTGTGGCAATTCGATACCGATAAACACCATCTTGTTGGTCTTCTTCTCAACCGGCTGCCATTTCGCCGCGAGATCGCTGCCCATCATCTGATGCACACCCTGGAAGACGACTTTGCGATCCACGCCCTTCATGTACAGCACGCCCTTGTAGCGCAGCAGCCGTTCGCCGTAAATCTGCAGAATGCCGCCGAGGAAGTCTTCCAGCTTGTTCGGATCGAACGGACGGTCGTTGCGGTACACGAACGACTTGATTTTGTCGTCGTGATGCGCGTGATGATGGTGCGCGTGATCATGGCCTTCGTGATCGCAATGGCCATGGTCGTGATCGCAGTTCGCATGATCGTCGCCATGAGCGTGCGTATGGCCGTGCTCGTCGTGCGCGTGCGCATGGCTATGCGCGTGTTCGTCTTCAACGAGGAAGTCCGGATCGATCTCGAGCTTCGAATTCAGGTTGAAACCGCGCAGGTCGAAGATCTCCTTGATGTCCGCTTCGCCGAAATTGACGACCTTGATCGCGGCCTTCGGATTCATGTGCAGCAGACGGTGGCGCAGATCGGCCAGGTGCTGCTCGTCGACGAGGTCGGCCTTGGTGATGAACAGGCGGTCGGCGAAACCGACCTGGCGTTGCACGACTTCGTGCTCGTCCAGCTGATGGTTCGCGTGCTTGGCGTCGACCAGCGTGATGATCGCGTCGAGCAGGAATTCGCTGGCGATCTGATCGTCCATGAAAAAAGTCTGCGCAACGGGGCCGGGATTTGCGAGGCCGGTCGTTTCGATGACCACGCGGTCGAAATCCAGCTTGCCCGACTGCTTTTGCGCGGCCAGGTCGCTGAGCACCCGAGACAGGTCGCCGCGGATCGTGCAGCAGATGCAGCCGTTGCTCATCTGGATGATCTGCTCGCTCGTGTCCTGCACGAGAATTTCGTTGTCGATGTTTTCTTCGCCGAACTCGTTCTCGATCACGGCGATCTTCATGCCGTGCTTTTCATTCAGGATGCGCTTGAGCAGGGTGGTTTTGCCGCTGCCGAGAAAGCCGGTCAGGATAGTGACTGGGATCATGTTGTTCGCCTATATGGTCGTGAAACGATGCGTATGCATAAGCGGGCGCGGCAGCCTCGCGGCGCGCGGCCCGTCTAGCCGGTTATTGAAACATATCTGTCAAGCCGGCGCTGGCAGGCGGGATTGAAAGCCCTCGCCGCGCACGCCCCAGCGCGAAATAACCCTGAATCTATAGGCGATCAGGCGATTTGCAACAGCAGGCCTTTCAGGTATTCACCTTCCGGGAATGCTGTGAGCAACGGATGATCCACCCCGGCGCCAAGGCGCTTGAGGATGCGCGCGTCGACGCGTGCATCGGCGGCGGCGCTCGACACGATCTTCTGGAACAACTCGGAATCGATCGCGCCGGAGCACGAGTAGGTGAACAGCAGGCCGCCCGGGCGCAGCAGTTTAAGGCCGGTCAGGTTGATGTCCTTGTAAGCGCGCGACGCGCGGTCCACGTGTTCACGCGAAGGCGCGAATTTCGGCGGATCGAGCACGATCAGATCGAAGCGCTCGCCTTCGTCGTAGAGGCGGCGCAGCGTTTTGAACGCGTCGGCGTCGAGCCAGGTCGCGCGTTCGGCGTCGAAACCGTTTGCCGCCACGTTCTGCTGGGCGAGCGCCAACGCTTCGCCGGACGAATCGATCGAGACCACGCGCTTCGCGCCGCCTTTCAGCGCCGCCAGCGAAAAACCGCCGGTGTAGCAGAAGCAGTTCAACACGTCGCGATCCTGCGCGAGCTGCTGCACGAGCAGGCGGTTGTCGCGCTGATCGACGTAAAAGCCGGTTTTATGGCCATTGCGCACGTCGACGTGATAGCGCACGCCGTTCTCGCTCGCGATCAGCGCCTCCGAGGGCGGCTCGCCCGCCAGCACGCCGGTGGTCTGTTCGAGCCCTTCCTTCTGACGAATCGACACGTCCGAACGCTCGTACACATTCGGACAGCTAGTCGCGTCGACCAGCGCCGCAACGATCGCCTCCTTCCACGCCTCCACGCCCGCCGCCATGAACTGGCACACGAGCTGGCTGCGCTGGCCTTCGTCTTCGGCGACGTAGTGATCGACGATCAGTCCCGGCAGGCCGTCCGCTTCGCCGAAAATGAGCCGCACTGCGCCGGTGTCGTGAACCATCGTTCGACGGTGCGCCAGCGCGCGCTGCACGCGGCGCTTGAAAAACGCATGATCGATCGGCTCGCTTTCGTCGAAGCTCCACACGCGGGCGCGGATCTGCGAGTGCGGGCTGTACGCGGCGCGCGCGAGAAACCGGCCGTCGTGCGCGCGCACCAGCACGGTCGCGCCGGGCGCGGGATTGCCGTCGATCCGGTCGATCGCGTTCGCGTAGACCCACGGATGGCGGCGCAGCAGCGATTTATCTTTCGACGGTTTGAGCGTAACGATATTCATCAGGATGTCAGCGAGAGCAAAGGGCCGCGCGGCTTGCTGCGCACGCGCGACGGATAAGGCGAAGGCGGAGACCGAAAAGCCGCAAAGCGGCGTCAGTCGCGTTTTTTGGCGCGCGGATGCGCCTGATCGTAGACGTGCGCGAGATGCTGGAAATCGAGCCCGGTGTAGACCTGCGTCGCCGTGATGCTCGCGTGCCCGAGCAATTCCTGCACGGCGCGCAGGTCGCCGCTCGACTGCAGCACGTGCGTGGCAAACGAATGCCGCAGCACGTGCGGATGCACATTGGCGGGAATGCCGGCCACGAGGGCCGCGCGCTTTACGCGCTCGCGCACCACGTTCGGCGACAACCGGTTGCCGCGCGCCGACAGAAAAAGCGGATGCGGGTCGTGCTTGACCATCTGGTCGCGCACTGCCAGCCACGCGTTGAGCGCGTCGAGCGCCTTGCTGCCGACTGGCACGATGCGTCGCCGGTTGCCCTTGCCGAGCACTTCGACTTCGGCGGAATCGAGCTTGAGCCAGCCGGCCGAGCGATAACCGTCGGCGTCGGCGAAACGTGCGTCCAGGCCGACGAGTTCCGCGAGACGCAGCCCCGACGAGTAGAACAGCTCAAGCATGGCGTGATCGCGCAAACCTTCTGCCGATGCGGCGGGCGGGCTTTCCATCAGGCGGGTGGCGTCGTCGACGGACAGTGCCTTGGGCAGCGTCTTGGCCTGCTTCGGCGCGCGCACGGTGGCGACCGGATTGGCAGGCAGATCGACGCGGCCGGCGAGCCAGCGATAAAACGCGCGCCAGGCGGACAGGCGGTGACTGATCGAGCGCGCCGTCAGTCCGCCGGCATGCGCGCGTGAAACGGCGCCGCGAATGTCGACGGCGGTAAGGCTTTCCAGAGGCCGGCCCTTGGCCAGCAGCCGGAGTTCTTCGAGTTCGTGCGTGTAACCGCGCAAGGTATGCGCCGACAGCCGCCGCTCATGTTCGAGATTCGACAGATAGGCGGCGATGGGATCGGCTTCGGTCACGGTGGGCTTTTTAACCGGCGGTTGACGCGTGGCGCTCGCTGAATCAGCGCGGCAGCAGACGGCTGAGCGCCGCGCTCGCGAGCCCGCCGATCTGCGTGAGGAAGTCGGTCGCCATGCCTTCGTGGAACCGTCGCGCATCCGCCGAGCCCATTACCAGCAGGCCGAAAGCCGACGCTTCTTCCTTGCCCTCCGGATCGCGCAGCGCGAGAAGTGCAATCGACTCCGTCGCATGCGCGGACTCGGGCGCGGCACCGCCTGACGTGTGTTCGTCGGCCGCGGCCTGTGCGCCCGGTGCGCCGGTTGCGGGCACCAGCCATTGCGCCGCTTCGAAACCCGTGTTCGCGCCGCAATAGGGTGCGGTCAGGCTGTTCGCAAAAATGCGTACTTCCTCGCCGACGTGGCGCGCAAAGTCCGCTTGGGCGTACGGTTCGGCGACGTCCCAAACGCGCAGCGCGGCCTGCGGCACGTCGAAGATGTCGCGCAAGCCGTTGGCGATCGTGCGCGGCAGGGCGTACGAGTCGCGCTCGGACATGACGCGGATCGTCCAGCGGTTGAAGCGCGAGGCGATGCTGTCATTTTCGTGGCCGTAGCGCAGCAGTTCAGCAAGCCGGCGTTCGAGATGCTTGTTCTTGTCGCGCAACATTTCCATTTGCCGCTCCTGCAGCGACACCGCGGCTTTGCCGTGCGGGTTCGCGAGGCGAATGGTCGCGAGGATTTCCGCGTGTTCGGCGAAGAATTCGGGGTTGGCGAGCAGGTATTCGGCGACTTCGCGATCGTTCATGGTTTCGGCTGTAGGACTACGGGACGACGCCTTCATGCGACGCGTCGGTCAAAAGAGTTTGTGCACCAGTCATGCGCGATGGAACTGGAGGCGTTCAATCGGCCAGTTCGATCTCGCCCTGAAAAACGGTTGTGGCGGGGCCCGCCATCAGCAAAGGCTCGTTTTGCTGCTTGCTGTCCCATGAGATGGTGAGCTTGCCGCCATGCGTATGGACGAGCACCGGTGCGTCGAGCAGTCCGCGGCGAATGCCGGCTGCGACTGCCGCGCAGGCGCCTGTGCCGCATGCCAGCGTTTCACCGGCACCGCGCTCATACACGCGCAGTTTGATTTCGCTGCGACCGACGATCTGCATGAAGCCCGCGTTGACCCGCTGCGGAAAGCGCGCGTGCCGCTCGATCACCGGACCTTCGACGAGCACAGGGAACTGCTCCACGTCTTCGACAACTTGCACCGCGTGCGGATTGCCCATCGACACGACCGAGATCCAGCGCGTGGTGCCGTTGACGTCGAGCGGCCATAGCGTGTCCGCGCCTTCCTGGCGCCCTTCGAGACCTTTGGTAGCGAAAGGCACGCGTTCCGGGTCGAACACCGGCGTGCCCATATCGACCAGCACTTCGCCGTTTTCCTGCATGGTTAGCGTGATCGTGCCGTTCTGCACCTGCACGCGCACGCTGCGCTGATCGGTGAGGCCGCTGTCGCGGACGAACTTCACGAAGCAACGGGCGCCGTTGCCGCAATGTTCGACTTCGCCGCCGTCGCAATTGAAGATGCGATATCTGAAATCGACGCCTTCGACCGTTGGCTTCTCGACCAGCAGAAGCTGGTCGGCGCCCACGCCGAAATGCCGGTCCGCAAGCGCGCGCACCTGCGCCGGCGTCAGGTTGACCGGTTGGGTGTAGCCGTCGAGCACGACGAAGTCGTTGCCCGCGCCGTGCATTTTGGTGAATTTCAGTTTCATCACGCTATTGTAAGTGACGCGCCCAGAAGTGAGCCAAACGGGTGAGCCAGGTCGGTGAGCCGAACGGCGCGCTGCTTCCAGCTTCACCAGCCGGGCAGCCGACTTCAATACACGCTCGGCACGCCGGGCGGCCGCGTCTTGAAACGCTTGTGGACCCAGTAGTACTGCTCGGGCATCAACGGAATCTGTTCTTCGAGGAAAGCGTTCATGCGTCGCGCATCCGCTTCGTCGTCGCCGGTCGGATAGTTGTCCCACGGCTTGAACACCTTCAGGCGATAACCCTTGTAGTTAGGTAGCACTTCGCCGATGAACGGCACCACTTGCGCATGACCGACTTTCGAAAGACGCCCGACGGCGGTCAGCGTACAAGTCGGCACGCCGAAAAACGGCACGAAGGTTGAATTGCGCGCGCCGTAGTCCATGTCGGCGCCGAGCATGACCGGCTTGCGTTCGCGCAACCAGCGCAGCACGATGCGCGCGCTGTCGGCGCGGCTTGCCATGTCCGCGCCGAAACGCGCACGGGCCGCCTTGGCGACTTCTTCCAGTTCCGGATTCGACATCGGCTGATAAAGCGAGCCGCAACGGCGCTTGAGCGAGTAATTGAGAAAGATCGAGCCTGCCTCGATGCCGACGAAGTGAAAGCCGAGAAAAAGCGTGGGCGGCAGATTCGGGTCGGTCAAATCGATCGCGCTGTCGAGCTGAATGAGCTTTTCGAGTTTCCTGGCGGAGCCGAACCACTGCACGCTGCGTTCGAGGTAACTGCGGATCGCGTGGCGGAAATGCTTCTGCGCGACTTCTTCACGGCGCTCGTCGCTCCATTGGGGGAAGCACAGGTTCAGGTTGATATGGACGATGCGCTTGCGCCGGCTGGGAATCTGATACAGCAGCCAGCCGAGTCCGTCGCCGAGACGGGCGATGAGACCATACGGCAGCAGCGCGAAAAGTTTGAGCAGGCCGATCGCGAGCCGGGCTCCGACGCGGCTCAGCATGTGGCCTCCGTGGAGGCGCTTTGCGGGACGGGGTTCAGGAAAGCGGAGAGGTGGACGTAATACCGCACTCGTGGGCACTCTGTGACAATCAATGGAAGTCGCTATAATAAGGGCTTCGCCGAGTTAATAGACAACTTGCGGGGCGAAGCCGGGCGGTGCGATCCACGTGATATGCGCCTGCCGGTAAGGTAATCCGCTAAAGCGTCGCCGCTTCAGACTCCCGAAGCTGGCTACGTGAAACTCAACCGTAACCACAAAACAGGAGTCTGCAACGTGGCAAACGACTATTTCTTCACCTCCGAATCCGTTTCCGAAGGCCATCCCGACAAAGTCGCGGACCAGATCTCCGACGCGATTCTCGACGCCATCCTGACGCAGGACAAATACTCGCGCGTTGCCGCGGAAACGCTGTGCAACACGGGTCTCGTGGTGCTCGCGGGCGAAATCACCACGACCGCCAACGTCGACTACATTCAGATCGCGCGCAACACGATCAAACGCATCGGCTACGACAACACTGACTACGGTATCGACTACCGCGGTTGCGCGGTGCTCGTCGCGTACGACAAGCAGTCGCCGGACATCGCGCAGGGCGTGGACCGTGCACACGACAACAACCTCGATCAGGGCGCGGGCGACCAGGGCCTGATGTTCGGTTACGCGTGCGAAGAAACGCCTGAATTGATGCCGTTGCCGATCCACCTGTCGCATCGTCTGGTCGAGCGCCAGGCGAATCTGCGCCGTGACGGCCGTCTGCCCTGGCTGCGTCCGGACGCCAAGTCGCAAGTCACCGTGCGCTATGTCGACGGCAAGCCGCACTCCATCGACACCGTGGTGCTGTCCACGCAGCATTCGCCGGACATCGACCTCGGTACGCTGCGCGAAGCGGTGATCGAAGAAGTCATCAAGCCGACGCTGCCGGCTGAACTCATCAAGGGCGACATCAAGTTTCTCGTGAACCCGACCGGCCGTTTCGTGATCGGCGGTCCGCAAGGCGACTGCGGTTTGACGGGACGCAAGATCATCGTCGACACGTACGGCGGCGCGGCGCCCCACGGCGGCGGCGCGTTCTCGGGCAAGGATCCGTCGAAGGTCGACCGTTCGGCTGCTTATGCGGGCCGTTATGTCGCGAAGAACATCGTGGCCGCCGGGCTCGCATCGCGCTGCCTGATTCAGGTGTCGTACGCCATTGGCGTCGCGCAGCCGACTTCGGTCATGGTCAACACGTTCGGCACGGGCCGCGTTTCGGATTCGACAATCACGCGCCTCGTGCAGGAGCATTTCGATCTGCGTCCGAAGGGCATCATCCAGATGCTCGACCTGCTGCGCCCGATCTACGAGAAGAGCGCGGCTTACGGTCACTTCGGCCGCGAAGAGCCGGAATTCACGTGGGAAGCCACCGACAAGGCTCTGGCACTCGCGGAAGCTGCCGGTACTGAACCGGTCGCTGCGCTGGCCGATTAACGCTAGCTGCACGCATTTAGCGTAAAAAACCCCGCCGGCTTGCGCCGCGCGGGGTTTTTTATTGGCCGTCGATTGTTCGGCGGGTCGGCGCGGACAAAGGGCGATGCGTCGGCATCGCGCGTGGCTTGAGCGCTGGTGTGCTCTAAACCGTCCGCAGCCGCCTCATTGCGGGCTATCGACGCGTGCTGTTCAGCGGCGCTTTAGCGACTCGCAAACGCGAACGCAAACCAGCCCGTGCTGCCGTTCGTCGACATCCGGCGGGGACGGCGGCTCGCGCTTTGCGCCGGCACGGCGACGGGCGCGCGCTGCGTCGAGCTCAGGCGCAGCGGTGTTGGTTTGCGCAGGAGCGTGCGCAGTGAGAAGCGGCGCGAACCGCCGCGTGTGCGCAGCGCCGAGAAGAAGGTATTGAACCAGGTGCGAATGCCGTCGACCGCTCGGGCATCGCGCCATTGTTCGCCTAAAGCGCGCGTGCGCGTGGCGTGGTGACGCAGAGCGCGCACTACGTGGCGGCGCGCGGGGCGGGCCGCTTTGAGTGCGGCTCGGGTAAAACGGGTGCTCAGAAGAGTATGCATGGCTTCACAGGTAGGCAACGTGTCGCGCGGTCAGATGTGCGCCAATAGCAGCACCAAGCATGCCAATGGCGGCATCGCGATCGACTGCGCGGGAGCCCGGGATTCGATGGAAAACTGCGCGGCGGACAGCCGGGCGGGCCTTGATGGCCGGTGCAGCGCGCAAACAGGCGGGAATAGCGATCAACATGCGAGCAGGCTACACGTGATTCGTGACGTCTGAAAGTCGGTTTTTACCCTGCGGATACGGGTTTTCACGAGGGTGCATGAAGCTTTGAGACGGACATTGCTCCCACCGTTCGCGGACGATTAGCGTGCGCGGCTGCCCGGGAAATGTGCGGCGCCATCGCGAGCCGCATGCAAACAGTGCGCAAATGGCCAAGTTGCATCAAGTTCATCGCAACGTGCGACGTCAAACACCGGGCGATATGATCGCGCCCGTTTTACAATCGAACATCGGTTTGTCGACGGTCACGGAACACCATGTCATTTCATTCGAAGAAAGAGCAGATTCAAGCATTGCGGGAGCAGGGCTTCGTCGTCGTGCCTGGCCTCGTGCCGGTCGAGCGATGCGAGGAGATGAAACGGGTCGCGCAACGTCAGTTGAACGAAGCCGCGGCGCCGGTCGAGTTCGAAGCGGATTTGCAGTACCCCGGAGCGCCGTCTTCCCGGCATGCGCCCGGCGGCAAGACCGTGCGGCGATTGCTCGACGCGTATGCCCGCGATCGCAGTTTCGCCGAATGGGCGACTGCGCCGGAAATTCGCGGCTGGATGGAACTGTATTTCGGTGAGGAGCCGCGCCTGTCGCGCGCCCATCACAATTGCATGATGACGAAGCATCCGGCGTACGGCAGTTTGACCGGCTGGCATCGCGATGTGCGCTACTGGTCGTTCGAGCGCGACGACCTCGTTTCGGTATGGCTCGCGCTGGGCAATGAGAACGTCGACAACGGCGCGCTATGGTTCGTGCCTGGATCGCACACCGCTGCATTCACAGGTGAACGCTTCGACGACGCGAAGTTCTTCCGCTCCGATCTCGAGGAAAACCAGGCGTGGATTCGCACCGCCGTGTCGCCGGAACTGAAAGCCGGGGATGTGGTGTTCTTTCATTGCAATACGCTGCATTCGGCGGGCAAGAACATCAGCGATCAGGTGAAGTTCTCGCTCGTGTACACGTACCACGGCGCGAGCAATGTGCCGTTGCCGGGCACCCGGTCGGCGGCGAAGCCTGAAATCGCGTTCTGACTTTTAGGCGCTTTTTCAGCGCCTTTTTTGCGGTCTTTTTGTCGCCACCCAGGCCTGCGCCGCTTCGCGCCTAGCGCTTGCGGCCAGACAAGGCGATGCCCGTTATTCCCGCGAGCGTCGCCACCACGCCGCCTACGATCAGCATGATCGCCTTGTTCGACGGTGAACCTGTAAAGACGCGGGACACGTCGCTGCTCACCGAATTGAACGCTTGCCCGCCGAAATACAGCAACAGAATGCCACCGACAATCAACGCGATTGAAATCGCTTTCGTCATTTAACGCTCCATAAGCTCGAACGGCGAAAGTGTAGGGGACGTGCAAGCAGTCGTCCATCCTGCATATTGGGCGTCTGCACGCATCCCGTCGATTGGCTACCATAGCGGTCTGACCGCACATAAAAACAAACCCACAGCAGCACGCCTCCCGCAGCATGCGATTGCCCATGCCCGCACATTCCCGGGCGACATCACCATCAAGGACACCAGCAATGGCTTACGAAGCAGCTTCAGAACGCTATTCGGACATGCAGTACCGCGTGTGCGGCAAATCAGGTCTCAAACTTCCCGCACTGTCGCTCGGCTTGTGGCACAACTTCGGCGATACGACGCCGCTCTCGACTCAACGCGAAATTCTGCGTGCCGCGTTTGACGTGGGCATCACGCACTTCGATCTCGCGAACAACTACGGGCCGCCGTATGGCAGCGCCGAAACGAATTTCGGCCGCCACTTCAAGGACGACTTCAAACCGTATCGCGACGAGCTGCTGATTTCGTCGAAGGCCGGTTGGGACATGTGGCCCGGTCCGTATGGACAAGGCGGCGGTTCGCGCAAATATGTGCTCGCGAGTCTCGACCAAAGTCTGAAGCGTATGGGCCTCGACTACGTCGACATTTTCTATTCGCATCGCTTCGACGCGCACACGCCGCTCGAAGAAACCGCTGGCGCACTGGCGAGCGCGGTGCAGCAGGGCAAGGCGCTTTACATCGGCATTTCGTCGTACTCGGCGAGCAAGACGCTCGAAATGGCGAAGCTGCTCGCCGAATACAAAGTGCCGTTGCTGATTCATCAGCCCGCGTACAACATGCTCAATCGCTGGATCGAACAGGATCTGCTCGACACGCTCGAGCAGGTCGGCGCGGGCACCATTGCGTTCACACCGCTCGCACAGGGTCTGCTCACCGGTAAGTATCTGAATGGCGTGCCGCAAGACGCGCGCGTGAACAAGCCGGGCGGCGGTTCGCTGAAAGAGGAGCATTTGAGCGCGCAGAACATCGAGCATGTACGCAAGCTGAACGATATCGCTCAGCGTCGCGGACAAAGCCTCGCGCAAATGGCGCTTGCGTGGGCGTTGCGCGATCCGCGCGTGACCTCGGTGCTGATCGGCGCGAGCCGCGCGGAACAGGTGCGCGAGAACGTCGGCGCGCTGAAGAACCTCGCCTTCTCGAAAGAGGAACTCGCGGAGATCGACCGCTACGCGACGGAGGGCGGCGTCAACTTGTGGGAAAAGCCGTCGACGGATCAGGCGGTCTGATTCCGGCGGCGCTGCCGCCGCGCAAATGAAAAACGAAAGCCGCCGATCAGGCGGCTTTTTGCTATACGAGCGCGGGTAAGCCTTCGACCAGCACGACTGCGAACATTACGCCGAGCAGGGCGCCCAGCACGCGCAGCGCGTTGTGCCGCAATTCCGTCTTGCAAGGAAGCGCGCCTACGAACAATGCCCCGGCGAGCGCCATCGGAATGACCAGAATGAAATCGCCGATCGTGAAATAGGTCGTCATACTCGTCTCCTTTTGTATTGGCGGCGTAATGAGCGGGTCTCGTTCAGAGTCGCACGCTGCAACGCTCGATTTGAGTATAGGTGACGGCGGAGGCGGCGTAGGCGCGTCCGGTACATCCAGAAGGTTTATTCGCAATCCGTAGAAGCCAGTCGCCGCAAGGCTTCGCACGGTTGCCGCGACGCAGCAAACCCGGCCAGAAAGTGTGAAGCGTTTGCTTACGCGCTGCTTACTTTTTATGGATTTCCAATGCGGTGTGAATCACCGGGCGAGCTGTGCGATGGAGACAGCCGCACATTCGCGGGTCACGCTCAGGCCTGGTCGAGCCGGCGTAACCTCAGCGTCGCCAGCACGCCGATCATGAGCAGTGCGAAGACCAGTCCAGCAACGCCGTTCCATCCATAACCGGCCCACATGTGCCCGCCGTACGAGCCGACCAGGCTCGAGCCGATGTAGTACGCGAGCAGATACAGCGCGGCCGCCTGGCCTTTCGCCTCTTTGGCGAGTCGCCCGACCCAGCCGCTCGCGACGGCGTGTCCGGCGAAGAAGCCGAATGTCACGCATGCGATGCCGCCGACAATCGCCGAAAGCGGACTCAACATGGTGAGTGCGAGTCCCAAGGCCATCAACAGCAGGCTTGCCGTCAGCACACGAGCGCGGCCGAATGTGTCGGCCATGCGCCCCGACCACGGTGAGGCGATCACGCCCGTCAGATACACCACGAAGATCGCGCCGATCTCGGTTTGACTCAACCGGTACGGCGGCGCGAGCAGCCGGTAGCCGATGTAGTTGTAGAGCGTGACGAAACTGCCCATCAGCACGAAGCCAAGCAGGAACAACAGGGGCAGACCCGGCCGCCTGAATTGCCTGACGAGTGCGCTGCGATGATGCGTGAAGCCCAGCCCGCGCCGCGGCACGAAATGGCGCGATGGCGGCAGCAGCGAACGAAACGCGAGCATCGACAGAATGCCGAGCACGCCAATCGTGCCGATTGCAACGCGCCATGAAAACAGATCGGCGACGATGCCCGTAATCACGCGTCCCGCCATGCCGCCGATTGCCGTGCCGCCGACGTAGAGGCCCATTGCAAGACCGAGGCCGTCGGGGTGCACTTCTTCCGCGAGATAAGCCATCGCGACGGCCGGCACACCGCCGAGCGCGAGACCTTCGAGCGCGCGCAGCACGAGCAACTGGTGCCATTGCGGCGCGATCGACACGCCGATGGTGAGGAGTGCGGAGACGGTGAGCGACATCGTCATCAGCTTGTGACGACTCCAGCCTTCAGAGACGAAGCCGGCCATAAAGATGGCGACTGCTAGCGCTGCCGTACTCAACGAGACAGTGAGACTGCTTTGCGCGGGCGTCACGTTGAATGCCGCTGAAAACGACGGCAGCAGCGGCTGCACGCAATAGAGCAACGAGAACGTGGCGTAGCCCGCGAACAGCAATGCGATGCTGGCGCGCCAGTAAGCGCGGGTGCCGCGTTCGAGATAGGGCGTGTCGGAGGTGTTGGGCACGGCAGAGAGCAAAGAGCAGAAGGCGGAACGAAGCAGATGAACAACCGGCAGCGATGTATCAGGCGCGGCGCGATGGCGACCGTCACGCGCGAGACGACGCTCGTGCAAAACAGTTAAGGATACGCTGAAAATGGCGCCTGCGTGCGCCGCAACGCACGCGTCGCGCAGACGCCGCACGTTTTTGATATCTCAGCCCACGAGGGTTTATGATGGTCTCGTCGCGATGCCGCGCGTCTCGACGAATCAAGCGAAACGACGGGTGAAGCGCCCTCAGTTCCCGCTTTCCAAGGCCCCGCAAAACGGGAACAATGACTCGAAGCTCTCACGCGTATTCACGCGCAGCTGTTTGGGTGCGTACGCAACGTTACCGGCGAAGCGGCGCTTTTATCATCACCTTGACCGGCGCGAACTTATAAAGCCGGCTATGGGAGAACGGGGAAACATCATGCAAATCGGTTCCATTGTCCGATCAGTGCATATCGCCGTGCCGCAGGGCGCGCGCGGAATCGTCATGCGCATTCTCGGCGACATGGCCATGGTGGCGTGGTATGCCGGCGAGCCCGGCGCTTCGCCGCAGCTGAACACTGAACCCTTTTTCCTCGAAGACCTTATCGACACCGGCGAACTCGTGCGTCCGTCAAGCGCGCAGATGCATTGAAGCGATCACCGTTTGGCGCGTCTGTCGCGTGACGGCAGACGCGTGCCCCTTGTTCACTCGCACTCGTGTTTGACGGCGGCGCGGCGCACAATGCGGGCATGAACGACATTCTCGATACACAGGACGGCGCAGACCGCGCCGTGCCTTTCGCCCGGCTCCAGCCGGAAATCGTGCTCGACGCGCTCGACAGCGTGCTCGCCACAGTCGGCGTACGTACCGACGGCCGTATGTTGCCGCTCAACAGCTACGAGAACCGCGTGTATCAGGTGGGCGTCGAAGACGGCCCGCCCGTCGTTGCGAAGTTCTATCGTCCTGAGCGCTGGAGCGACGCCGCCATTCTCGAAGAACACGCGTTCGTTGCCGAACTGGCCGCGCGGGAGATTCCCGCTGTGCCGGCGCGTGCGTACGAGGGCCGCACGCTGCATACCTTCGATGGTTTCCGTTTCTCGATCTTCGAGCGCCGCGGCGGTCGTGCGCCCGATCTCGACCGGCGAGATACGCTTGAATGGCTTGGGCGTTTCATCGGCCGCATTCACGCGGTTGGGCAGACGCACGACTACACTGAGCGTCCCACGCTCGACAGTCAGACGTTCGGCTATGAACCGCGCGATTTCCTGCTCGCGCACCGCTTCATACCCGACGACGTGCGCGCTGCCTGGGAAACTGTCGTCAATCTGGCGCTGGAAGGCGTGGAGCGTGCATTCGAGCGGGCCGGCGAGATCCGCATGCTCCGCATGCACGGCGACTGTCATCCGAGCAACGTGTTGTGGACCGACGCGGGCCCGCATTTCGTCGACTTCGACGACAGCCGCATGGGCCCGGCCGTGCAGGACCTGTGGCTGCTGCTGCCCGGCGAGCGCGCTGAGGCATCGCGCGCGCTGGCGGATCTGCTCTCCGGTTACGAAGACTTCTGCGACTTCGAGCCGCGTGAACTGCATCTGGTCGAAGCGCTGCGCACACTGCGGCTGATTCATTACCAGGCGTGGCTCGCGCGCCGTTGGGACGATCCGGCGTTTCCGGCAGCGTTTCCGTGGTTCAACACGCAACGTTATTGGGAAGATCGCATCCTCGAAATGCGCGAGCAACTCGGCGCGATGCAGGAAGGGCCGTTGTGGCCGGTGTGAGCTTTTTGCCGCGATTGAGCAAAAGCGCCAGTTGTGTAATGATAGCCATTCTCAATTGAAGGGCATCGCCAGCTTCCTGTCACATTTCTCCTCCTCTGTGACTGCCAGCCAGCCTCTCAACAGGACGGCTCTGGACCGCAAGCCGGAGCTGTCCGCTCTCTCCTTCAGAAATTCCGTCGCCGCCCGTCTCTGAGCGCCCTCCTGTCTGCGCGCGGTCGGCGGCTTAACCTGCCGTGCCTGGAGCATGATGTGAACGCGCCTGATTCGATCGATATGAAACCTGCTGCCAATGGCGCTTCGCGATATGTCGCCCATGAACAGCGGCCCGGCCATCATTTGATGGACGACGCCGAGCAGGCTGCGCGGCGTCAGCGTTCGCGGCGCGCGAACTTCATCAAGTGGCTGCGCAAAGTGCATGGCTGGGTCGGCTTGTGGGGCGCGGTGCTCGGACTCCTGTTCGGCGCAACCGGCTTCCTGCTGAACCATCGCGCGGGGCCGATGAAGGTGTCGACCGGGCAACCGCAGGTCGAAGAGTTGCAAATGGCCGTGCCCGAAAAGCCGTTTCATTCGCCGATGGACATGGCGAAGTGGCTCAAGGGCGAACTGAAGATCGACGGTAAGCCTGGCAGGATGAAGCGCGAGCCGGCGCATCCCGTGGCTTGGGGCGATCGCAGCACGATTCAGCCCGAGTTCTGGCAGATTGCGTTCGCCGCGCCCACGCAGAACGTTCAAGCCGAGTACTGGGTGGGCAACGGCTTCGTCGCGGTCAAACGCACGCAGAATTCCTTCCTCGCGACGATGACCAATCTGCACAAGGGCGTGGGCTTGAGCATCGGATGGATGCTGCTGGTCGATACGATCGCCGGCTCGCTGATCCTGCTTTCGTTGACCGGCGTGCTGTTGTGGACCGAACTGAACAAGCGCCGCGTGGTCGGTGTGGTGCTGATCGGCGGATCGGTGATTGCCGCCGTGGTTTGCGGAATGATGTAAGCCGCCGGGCGTCGCGCCAGCCATGTGGCTGAACGCCCGGGGTGTTCAGACGACTACGCGCTGCAGGCTTCCCCGCCGGAAGCCGCAATTTCGCGCGCTGCCTTCGCGCCCTCGACCTGCAGCAGCGTCGGCAACGAAACGCCGTTTTTCGCCGCCGTCACTTCGGCGAGAATCGACACAGCAATTTCAGGCGGCGTGCGGCTGCCGATATAAATGCCGACCGGCCCATGCAATCGCGCCAGTTCAGTGTCGCTCAGGTCGAACTCTTTGAGCCGCTCGCGACGCGCCTGATTATTGCGCCTCGATCCCAGCGCGCCGACGTAGAACGCCGGCGTCTTGAGCGCTTCCATCAGTGCGAGATCGTCGAGCTTCGGGTCGTGTGTGAGCGCAATGACCGCGCAGCGCTCATCGAGCTTCATGTCGAGCACGGTGTCATCCGGCATGGTCCGCACGATCTTCGTGCCGGGGATGTTCCACTCTTCGGTGTATTCCTCGCGCGGGTCGCAGACCGTCACCTGATAGTCGAGACCCACGGCAATATTGCACAGATAGCGCGACAACTGTCCCGCGCCGATCACGAGCATGCGGTAACGCGGACCGTGAATCGTCAATAGACGCTCGCCGTCGAAAAGCACGCCGTCTGTCGCGAGCGCTTTGCCGAGCCGCGCCTCACCCGAGTTCATGTCCAGTTCGCGCGCTACGAGGCGGCCTTCTTCCACGGCATTGCAGAGTTCGGCGATACCGCTTTGCGGCGTCAACGGTTCGAGCACCAGTTGGATCGTGCCGCCACAAGGCAGTCCGAAGCGATGCGCCTCTTCTGCCGAGATGCCGTATTTCACGGCCTCGGGATGTGCCTGCTCGATGCCACGCTGCCGCACGCGATCGATCAGGTCGTCTTCGATGCAGCCGCCCGACACCGAGCCGACTACGAGTCCGTCGTCGCGCACCGCGAGCATCGCGCCCTCGGGGCGCGGCGACGAGCCCCACGTTTTCACCACCGTCACCAGTAGCGCGCGATGTCCCTCTTCCAGCCAACGTGCACTGGATTTCAGGACTTCGAGATCCACGCTGTCCATGATTTCTTCCTCTTCGTTGCATCGCCGCCGGACTCGCCGTCCGCGGCCTCGGTCGATGCCGTATTGTGCCCCTCCGCGTCGGCGGCTGCAGCGCCGCCGGCATCTTCAGGGTTTTCATCGCTGACGGCACCGGCGCCTTCGCCATCGAATCGTGCGCCGAAGCGCTTGAAAAACTCGCCGGCGATCTTGCGCGCCGCGCCATCGACGAGCCGCGAGCCGATCTGCGCGAGCTTCCCGCCGACCTGCGCGTTCGCGGTATAGCTGAGCTTCGTCGCTGCTTCGCCGTCGGCTTCGAGCGTGACTCGCGCGTTGCCTTTCGCGAAGCCAGCCGCACCGCCCTGGCCTTCGAACACGATGTTGTACGCGTTGGGCGCGTCGATATCGGTCAGTTGCATGCGGCCTTTGAAGCGCGCCTTGACCGGGCCGACCGCGGCGCTCAACGCCACCAGGTACGCATTCTCGCCGTCCGGGTCGATGCTTTCGCAGCCCGGAATGCAGGCGCGCAAAACCTCGGTGTCGTTCAGCGCATCCCACGTACGCTGCTGCGAAACCGGCAGCGTATGAGTTTCGGTCAGTTCCATGGACTTGCTCCTGCGGTTGACGTGGCAGCAACTTCCCGACGCGGCGCGCGCGTGAGTTGCGCGAGGTCGCGGCCGAATGCGGCCAGGCTGTCTAGATTATGAACCGGACGATGCGCGTCGACGTAGGGCAGGATCGCCTGCACGCCGCGCGCCTTCGGAGAAAAGCCGCTGAAACGCAACAGCGGATTAAGCCATACGATACGGTGCGCGAAGCGGCGCAGACGGGCCATTTCCAGCTGGAGGACGTCGATCGCTTCGTGATCGAGGCCGTCGGTCACGAGCAGCACCGTTGCGCGACCAGTCAGCACGCGCCGCGCCCAGCGCCGGTTGAATTCAGCGAGCGCCGCACCGATTCTCGTGCCGCCCGACCAGTCGACGACCTGTTCGGTGAGCGCGGCAATCGCCACATCCGGATCGCGCTCGCGCAATGCGCGGGTCGCGTTGGTAAGGCGTGTGCCGAACAGAAAAACCTGCAGGCGTTCACGCGACTGCACGAGCGCGTGGCAGAAATACAGCACCGCGCGCGAATAACTGCTCATCGAACCGGATATGTCGAGCATCAGAACCAGCGGCGGCTTGCGCTCGACCACCGCGCGATATTTCCACACGGTCCAGTCGCCGCCCGCGCGCACCGCCTGCCGCGCGCTCGCGCGCAGGTCCGCATGCGTGCCATGCGACGCGGCCTTGAGGCGGCGTGTCGGCTCCTTCGCAAGCGGCAGACGCTGAGCGCGGATCAGGTGGCGCAGCGTGCGCCATTCATCGGCGGAGAGGGTGTCGAAATCGCGATGACGCAGCCGCTCTTCCGCGCTGAAGGTGACGTGCGCGCGCAATTCCTGCCGCTCGGTTTCCTGCGGGCTGTGCGTGTGCGGCGAGGGCGGCGCGCGGACCGCCAGCGCGTCGGCGAGACGGTTGTTGCGTCTTGGCGGCGGAAGGCCGTCGCGGACTTTCGGCAGAAGCAGTGCACGCAGCTTCCCTTCCCAATCCGGATCTCGCCAGAACAGATCGAACGCGGCGTTGAAAAGCTCGCGCTCGTCGGGCGCGGAGACGAGCGATGCGGCTAGCGCTGCGCGCACGTCGTCACGGCGGCTCAAGTCGATCCAGTGCAGCGCGGCGAGCGCATCGACGGCGTGTGCGGGCGACATCGGCAGGCCCGCGCCGCGCAGCACGCGCACGAAATGCACCACGTTGCGAGCGAGCGTTGGCGTCCCGGCAGGAAGCGGCGCTGGTTCGTCTGCGGAGGGTCGCGTCGTCATGCCCGCTACCCCGGCGCGGCGAGGCATTGCGCGATCTGATCCGCGTCGACACGCGCCAGATCGTCCTGATACTTGAGCAGTACGCCGAGCGTGTTCTGCACCGATTGTGGATCGAGTTCCGTGACCGACAGTGCTTCGAGCGCGCGGCACCAGTCGATTGTTTCGGCGATACCCGGCGCCTTGAACAGGTCCATGCCGCGCAGACGGTGCACGAAATCGACCGCGCGCCGCTGCAACTCCGCCGATGTCTTCGGCGCACGCGCCGCGACAATTTCAAGCTCGCGATCTCGCTCCGGATAGCCGATCCACTGATAGAGACAACGGCGCTTCAACGCGTCGTGCACTTCGCGCGTGCGGTTCGACGTCATCACGACGAGCGGCGGTTGCGTTGCGCGCACGGTGCCGTACTCGGGAATCGACACCTGGAAGTCGGAGAGCAGTTCGAGCAGGAACGCTTCGAACGGTTCATCTGCGCGGTCGATTTCGTCGATCAGCAGCACGCGCCGCGCGCCCGGATGATTTTCATCGGGCATCAGCGCTTGCAACAACGGACGCTTGAGCAGGAATTCGCCGCGATACAGGGTGTCGTTATCGGGCCGTTGACCGGCGGCTTCCGCAAGACGCAACGCCATGATCTGCCGCGGATAGTCCCATTCGTATAGCGCGCTGGCCGTGTCGAGTCCTTCATAACATTGCAGCCGCAGCATCGACGTATCGAGCATGCCGGCGGCGGCCTTCGCAAGTTCCGTCTTGCCGACGCCCGGCTCGCCTTCGACGAACAACGGCCGGTCCATACGCAGCGCGAGATACAACGCCGTCGCAAGCTCGCGGCTCGCGAAGTAGTTTTGAGCGGCGAGTTGCGCGAGGGTGTCGTCGATTGAAACGGGGTGCATGGCGTTCCTGAATCTGCGCGCTGTCTGCTCGTCAAATGCAGCGTCAATGAAACGTGAAGCGCGTTCGTTGCGCGATACAGCATGCGCAGGCGAATGCGAGCGACTGACGTGCACGAGCTCCACGCTCGACACGTCAGCAGCCAATAGCAAGCAAGACTAAGCGTTTGCCTTCGCTACCGCTCGCGCCGCCAGAACGGGGATCAGATGCGCGCGATACTCGGCGCTCGCGTGCATGTCGTCGTTCAGATTCGCCGACGGCACACTGACCGCTCGCGCCGACTCCGGCGTGAAGTTCGCCGACAACGCGCTTTCCAGTTCGGGCACACGAAAGACCGACGCCGCCGCGCCCGTCACCGCAACGCGCACGCCGCTAGCGAACTTCGCGACGAACACGCCGACGAGCGCGAAATGCGACGCCGGATTGCGGAATTTCTCGTAGGCGGCGCGCTCGGGAACGGGAAATTCAACGGAGACGATCAACTCGTCCGGCTCCAGTGCCGTCTCGTACATGCCGACGAAAAAGTCGCTCGATGCAATGCGCCGACGCTGCGTGACGATGGTTGCGTCCAGTCCCATTGCAGCAGCCGGATAGCACGCGGCGGGATCGTTGTTGGCAAGCGAGCCGCCCAGCGTGCCGAGCGCGCGCACCTGACGGTCGCCGATGTGCGCGGCGAGATCCGCGAGCGCCGGCGACACGCGCCGCAACTCGGCGTGATCGGCTACATCGGCATGGCAGACGGCCGCGCCGATCGTGACCAGATTTGCGTCGACGGCGATCGACTTGAGCGCGGGAATGCGCGTCACGTCGATCAGTTGCGAGGGCTGCGCGAGACGCAGCCGCATGGTGGGCAACAGGCTCTGACCGCCGGCGAGAAACTTGGCGTCGCTGTCGGCAGAAATGGCTGCGGCGGCCGCTTGCGGATCCGTCGCGCGTTGATACTCGAATGAATACATGTCGAATGCTCCGCTCAGGGTCTCAATGGGCTGCCTGCTTGGCGGCGTGAATCGCCGACCATACGCGATGTGGCGTTGCCGGCATTTGCAGATCGGTCACGCCCAAGGGCGCGAGCGCGTCGATGATCGCGTTGATCACCGCCGGCGGCGAACCGATCGCGCCCGCTTCGCCACAGCCTTTGACGCCGAGCGGATTGTGTGTGCACGGGGTGCCCTTCGCGGTTTCCACGGTGAAGTCGGGAAGGTCGGACGCATGCGGCATTGCGTAGTCCATATACGAGCCCGACAGCAGTTGACCGCTCTCGTTGTCGTACACGCAGCGTTCGAGCATGGCTTGCCCGATGCCTTGACCGAGTCCGCCATGAACCTGGCCTTCGACGATCATCGGATTGATCACGTTGCCGAAATCGTCCACCGCGGTGAACTGCTGGATCCGGCATACGCCGGTATCCGGATCGACTTCCACTTCGCAGATGTACGCGCCGGATGGATACGTGAAATTGCTCGGGTCGTAGAACGCGCTTTCTTCGAGGCCGGGTTCGAGCACGTCGAGCGGATAGTTGTGCGGCACGTAAGCAGCGAGCGAAATTTCGGCGAAGGCCTTGGTGCGATCCGTGCCCGCGACCCGGAACACGCCGTCTTTGAACTCGATGTCTTCCGCCGCGGCTTCGAGCAGATGCGCGGCGATTTTCTTCGCCTTGGTTTCGATCTTGTCGAGCGCCTTCATGATCGCCGAGCCGCCCACCGCGATCGAGCGTGAGCCATACGTGCCCATGCCGAACGGAATGCGACCGGTGTCGCCGTGCACGATTTCGACGCTTTCGAGCGGAAGACCGAGCCGGTCCGCGACCACTTGCGCGAAGGTCGTTTCGTGACCCTGGCCGTGACTATGCGAGCCGGTGAATACGGTGACCGAACCGGTCGGATGCACGCGAATCTGCCCGACTTCGAAGAGGCCCGCGCGAGCGCCCAACGCGCCGGCAATATTCGACGGTGCGAGTCCGCATGCTTCGATGTAGCACGAGTAACCCAGGCCACGCCGCTTGCCGTTCCGTTCGGATTCCTGCCTGCGCGCTTCGAAGCCTTTCACATCGGCGAGTTCGAGCGAGCGCGCGAGGATCGTCTCGTAATCGCCGGTGTCGTAGGTGAGGCCGACCGGCGTCGCATAAGGAAATTCGCGGATGAAGTTGCGGCGGCGAATTTCCGCAGGATCGAGCTTCATCTCGCGCGCGGCGGTCTCGACCAGACGCTCTACCACATAGGTCGCTTCCGGACGGCCCGCGCCGCGATACGCATCGACGGGAACGGTGTTGGTGAAAACGGCTTTCACTTCCGCGTAGATCGCGGGCGTCGCGTACTGGCCTGCGAGCAGCGTCGCGTAGAGGATGGTCGGCACACTCGAAGCGAACGTGGACAGATACGCGCCCATGTTCGCGATGGTGTGAATGCGCATGGCGAGGAACTTGCCGTCGGCATCCATTGCCAGCTCGGCTTTCGTCACGTGGTCGCGGCCATGCGCATCCGACAGGAATGCTTCCGAGCGCTCGGCGGTCCATTTCACGGGGCGGCGAATTTTCTTCGACGCCCACGTCAGCGCGACGTCTTCCGCATACAGGAAAATTTTCGAACCGAAGCCGCCGCCGACGTCCGGCGCGATCACGCGCAATTTCGACTCGGGCAACGACAACACGAAAGCGGCCATGAGTAGACGCTCGACGTGCGGATTCTGATTGGCGACGTAAAGCGTGTAGCTGTCGTCCTGCGACGAATAGCTGGCATTCACGGCGCGCGGCTCGATCGCGTTCGGCACGAGGCGGTTGTTGACGATGTCGAGCGTCGTGACGTGCGCTGCTTTGGCGAAGGCGGCGTCGGTCGCGGCTTTGTCGCCGTGGCCCCAGTTGTAGCAGACGTTGTCCGGCACTTCGTCGTGAACGGCCGGCTGGCCTGCGTCGGCTGCATGCGCGGTATCGACCACAGCGGGCAGAACGTCGTAGTCGACTTCGATCAGTTCGGCGGCATCTTTCGCGGCCTTGATCGAATCGGCGATCACGAGTGCGACCTGATCGCCGACGTGGCGCACTTTCGTATGCGCGATGATCGGATGCGGCGGCTCGTTCATCGGCTTGCCGTCGGTGCTGTGGATCAACCAGCCGCACGGCAGGCCGCCGACGTTTTCCGCAGCCATATCCGCGCCGGTGAAGATCGCGACCACACCCGGCGACTGTTTCGCCGCGGTCGTGTCGATGCTGTTGATCTTTGCGTGCGCGTGCGGCGAGCGCAGGAACACTGCGTAGGTTTGCTGCGGTAGCAGGATGTCGTCGGTGTACTGGCCGTTGCCGGTCAGAAACCGGTAGTCTTCCTTACGTTCGACGGAAGCGCCGATCAGGCTGTGAGTTTCGGGTGCGTTCATCGTCGGCTCCTCAGGCGGTGGCCGCTGCGTTGGCGTTTGCCGATGCATTCGCATCGGCATTTGCGGTGGCGTTGGCTGTGCCGGAGGGCTTCATCCCTTCGGCGCCCTCGAGCACTGCCTTGACGATGTTGTGGTAGCCAGTGCAACGGCAGAGATTGCCGTCGAGTTGCGTGCGGACGTCTTCGCCGGTGAGGTCTGGCTGACGCTGCACGAGCGAGATCGCGCTCATCACCATGCCGGGTGTACAGAAGCCGCACTGCAGGCCGTGACAGTGTTTAAAGGCCGCTTGCATTGGATGCAGCGCGCCGTCTTTGGCGAGGCCTTCAATGGTGGTGATCTGCGCGCCGTCCGCCTGGGCCGCGAGGATATTGCAGGATTTGATTGCGCGGCCGTCGAGGTGGACGGTGCATGCGCCGCATTGGGCCGTATCGCAGCCGACGTGCGTGCCGGTGAGCCGGAGTTGATCGCGAAGGAACTGCACAAGCAGGGTGCCGGGCTCGACTGAAGCGCTGATGGGCGCGCCGTTCACCGTCAGACTGATGCTGATCGCCATGAAGTCGTCTCCTTATGGGGTGAAACCGGACCGTTTTGTTTTTGCCTTCAGCCTGCCTTCATGGGCCCGATTAGGGTGCTGCGGTTTTTATGAGTCTGCCGAAAAGTAAAGCACAAATCGGGCGGGCGCGCTATGAGGGGTTTTTTGCCCGCCCTCAGCAACCACCCGTTATCTGGCCAGATGCGACCGACGCCGCGAGTACCCGAAATAAATCACCATTCCGATCAGAAGCCACACCACAAAGGCGACCCACGTCACGGCTTGCAGATTCGCCATCAAAAACACACACGACGCGACGGCAAGCACAGGCACCACCGGCACACCCGGGCAGCGAAACGCCCGTGGCAATTCAGGATGCGTTTTACGCAAGACGAGAACCGCAATCGACACCATCGAGAATGCGGCGAGCGTGCCGATGTTGATCAATTCGGCCAGCACATTCAGCGGCACCAGCGCCCCGATCAGCCCGAAGAAAATGCCGACGAGCCATGTGGTGAAAAACGGCGTCGCGAAGCGCGGATGCACGCGCGAGAGCCGCGCGGGCAGCAAGCCGTCGCGCGACATCGCGAAGATCACGCGGGTCTGGCCGTAAGCCATCACGAGAATCACCGTGAGCATGCCGAGCACCGCACCAAGGTCGATAAAGCCCGCCACCCACTTTTGCCCGGCGACCTGCAAAGCGTACGACACCGGATGCGAAATGTTCGCGAACTGCGCCGACGGCACGATGCCGGTCACGACCGCCGCGACCGCCACGTACAACACCGCGCACACGCCGAGCGACGCAATGATGCCGATGGGCAGATCGCGCTTCGGGTTTTTGACCTCTTCTGCGGCGGACGACACCGAGTCGAAGCCGATGAACGCGAAGAACATCACCGCCGCCGCGCCGAACACGCCGTTCCAGCCGTTCGGCATAAACGGATGCCAGTTGGCCGGCGTCACGTGAAATACGCCCACGGCGATCACCAGCAGCACCACGACCACCTTGATCGCGACCATGATGTTGTTGATCCGCGCGGATTCGCGCACGCCCACCGACAACAGGGCGGTAATCGCCATCATTACGAGGAACGCGGGCAGATTGAAGAGCGTTTCGTGACCAGGCAGCGCGCCGGGCGCCGCCGTCAGTGCCACGGGCAGCGAGACGCCAAAGCCCGATAGCAGCGATTGCAAGTACCCCGACCAGCCAACGGACACAGCCGAGGTGGCGAGCCCATATTCGAGCATCAAATCCCAGCCGATGATCCACGCGGCCAGTTCGCCGAGCGTCGCGTACGAATAGGTGTAGATGGAGCCCGCGACCGGGATGGTCGACGCGAACTCGGCATATGCCAGCGCGGCAAAGCCGCAGGCCACGGCGGCGATCAGAAACGAGACCATCAGCGCAGGACCTGCCTGCACAGCGCCAGTGCCCGTGAGCACAAAAATGCCGGTGCCGATGATGGCGCCGACGCCGAGAAACGTGAGATCGAGCGCGCCGAGCGCTTTTTTGAGGCCGGCATTCTGAGCGCTCGTCGCGATCATGTGCTCGACGCTCTTTTTGCGGAAGAGGGACATTGGCGGGGGTCTCCAGTAGTGCACGCGCGTCGCGCGCCGAATGTCGGGGAAACCCGCAATTTTAGCGGATGCGCGCCCTATGCACCTTTTTGGGACGCGCTATTGGACTGGGGTGATCGCCGGATAATTTGCTCAACGTCGGAGTAGCGACGAAAGCGATAAAGAAGCGGCAAGAACGATAACAAGCCGCGGCTCAGCCCGCCATCGCCGGATTCAGATCGACGAGGCGGTTGCTCATCACGTAGAAAGTGAGTTCCGCGTTGTTGCGCAGCTTCATCTTTTCGAGCAGACGGGTGCGGTACACGCTCACCGTTTTCACCGACAGCGACAATGCTTCGGCGATGTCGGTCAGCCGTTTGCCCGAAGCGAGCATGCACAGTGTCTGGTATTCACGGTCGGAGAGCTTTTCGTGCGGCAACTGTTCGCCGTCGAAAGAGACGTAATCGGCCAGCGCCTCCGCCATCGCCGGGCTCACATACTTGCGGCCCGCAGCGACCTGCTGGATTGCGCCGATCATCTGCGCGGCGTCGACGGTCTTCGACAGATAGCCTGCAGCGCCGGCCTTCAGCGCGCGCACCGCATATTGGTCCTCGCGATACATCGAGAACATCAGCACCGCCACGCGCGGCGCCTTGCGCTTCAGGCGCTTGAGTACTTCCACGCCGTTCATGTCCGGCAGCGAAATGTCGAGCAACACCACGTCGTAGCTCTGGCTCGCGACGGCGTCGAGCGCTTCGGCGCCGGTTTGCGCCTCGGTGACCTCGCGCGCCACGCCGCGATCGAGCAGTAATTGACGCACGCCCTGGCGGACCACGGCGTGATCGTCGGCGAGCAGGATGCGCAGACTCATGACGGCTCGCTCACGATTGCACCGCGCGCAGTCCGGCGGCGTGCCCGTCGGCGAGCATTGCGTCCCACGCGAAGCGCGCACGCACGAGCGTGCCGCGCGAGCCTTCGCCGCTGTTACCGCGCGAGCTGTCGTGCTTGTCGCGCCGTGTAGTCACGCGCAGCGTGCCGTCGAATGCGGCGCAACGCGCCTTCATTCCGCTCAAGCCGAAATGGCCATTGCGCCGCTGGGCGTTGCGCGAAACGCCGATGCCGTCGTCGCTGACTATTAGCGTGAGATGGCGGCGGCTTGTCTCGATGCGTACGTCGGCGGATTGGGCGCGTGCATGTTTGGCGATGTTGTTGAGCGCTTCCTGCGCGACGCGAAACACGGCTAGCGCCGCGTCGCCGGGTAGCCGCGTGAGACGGACGTCGGCCGCGCAGACGAAACTCGTGCGCAACTGCGTGCGTGCGGAGAAATCACCGGTCCATTGCGAAAGCGCGCCGACGATGCCCGCTTCCAGCGCCGGTGCGTGCAGTTCCGCCACAGCCTGCCGCGTTGCAGTGCAGACGGCGTCGAGCGAACGGTTCGCGACGGCGAGCGCGGCCGAGCATTGTGCGGGAGCGTCGGCGGGCAACCATGTCTCCACGCCGGCGAGCGCAAAGCGCGTTGCGGTCAACTCGGCGCCCACGCCGTCGTGCAGTTCGCGCGCAACGTGGCGGCAAGCCGCTTCCTGCGCCCTGACGAGTTCCGTGGAAAGCTCACGCACCCGAGCGCGCAGCCGCGCCAATTCGCGCTCAGCCGACGCAGCGGTTACACCGCTCGCGACGAAACCGTCGCGCAGCAACGGCGTTGGCGAATGGGCGGTTAATCGGACGACAGTCGACGTATCCATGACTTTCTCTCAGCAAGCGGCGCGGACAACGACAGAGTGGCGCATCGGCGCCGCAAAAACGAAAGAATGCATAAGGTCTCAGTACACCCCGGACGGCCCGTATCGAAAAAAAAGCGCGAGGCAAATTCACTACCGCAAACGTAACGAAATTTACATTCAGTAACAAGCGGGGCGCACCATGAGCCACAACAAAATCCACCGCCGGTGCGCCGCGATCATATCTTAAAAAGATGAAAAATACAGGCGCACCAAGGGTTAGCGCGAATATTGACAGCAATGACTGACCTCGGCCACGAGCGCTTTTGTAGGAAGAATTCCGACATTAAACGTCAAATGTGTGACGCCTAATTGTAACCACGAAAAAAAAGGAGCCAGAAGGCTCCTTTTACGCGACTTGCGGCGCGGCCGCGACAGTCGTCTTAACCGACAAACGCTTTTTCAACCACGTAGTGACCCGGCGCGTTGTTGCTGCCTTCCTGGAAGCCCAGGTCGTCGAGCAGTTTGCGCGTGTCGCGCAGCATGTGCGGGCTGCCGCAGAGCATCACACGGTCGTCTTCGAGCGAGAAGCCGGGCACGCCGAGGTCGGCGAACAGCTTTTCGGTTTCGATCAGTTCGGTGATGCGGCCACGGTTCTGGAACGGCTCACGCGTGACGGTGGGGTAATACAGCAGCTTTTCCTGCACCAGTTCGCCGAGGTGCTCGTGCGCCGGCAGGTGGTCGGTGATGTATTCCTTGTACGCCAGTTCGTCGACGAAACGGCAGGTGTGCGTGAGAACCACGCGCTCGTAACGGTCGTAGATGTCCGGATCTTTGATGATCGACATGAACGGCGCGAGGCCCGTGCCCGTGGACAACAGCCACAGCGTCTTGCCCGGCAGCAGGTTGTCGGCCATCAGCGTGCCGACCGGCTTTTTGCCGATCAGCACCTGGTCGCCCACCTTCAAATGCTGCAAACGCGACGTGAGCGGGCCGTCCTGCACCTTGATGCTCAGGAATTCGAGATGTTCTTCGTAGTTCGCACTTGCGAGGCTGTAAGCGCGGATCAGCGGCTTGCCATCGACTTCCAGGCCCACCATCGTGAACTGGCCGTTTTCGAAACGGAACGAGGGATCGCGCGTGCAGGTGAAGCTGAAAAGCGTATCGGTCCAGTGATGGACGCTCAGGACGGTTTGTGAATTGAGGTTGCTCATGGCTTCTTGGATAGTGCGAAAACAAAGGCGGCCAGTCGTTCAAGCCGGCCGGCACGGCAAGGGCGATGCTGCGCTCACCCGCGAACGGGAAGTGCGCGCAATCCATTATTTTACCGCGCCCGCAGCCGGTGGGCCGTGGCGCGGGCGATAGGGCGCGACAAATACAGAGACAAGCGCCGCCAGAAGCGCGGCCAAAAGCAGTGCGGCTGGCACCGATACAGCAGTCCAGGCGACGGTTATCGGCCTGCGGTCATCAAGCGGATTACTGGTTTGAAAGCGCCCGCGCCTGATCTGGGTGAGATCTAAGTCCAATCGGCGGCGGGAAAACCTGGCGTGATGGCAGCCGCGCTTCACCACGGGTACGGCGATGAGCGAACGCCGCGCAGGGCGGTCGCCATTGGCTGTCGGCTTGCGCCGGGTAGGTGCGCCGCGCGGCCAACATTTTCGGGATAATACCGAAACCTGCCGTGCGGCGCAGCATAGACCCTGCCGATAAAGCAGGCAAACGCGCCAGAAAAAGACCGCGTGGAGTGGCTTGGCGGCAGCTTGGCGCCGCGCTCTGGCCCGTCGACCGCCGCCTAACTCTGCGCGGCTGCCTCGATCCGCTTGTTGCCCCGCTGCTTCAACACTCTTGCTTGCAAGACGATGACGAGCAGCAGAAACACGCCCCGAATCACCGATTGCCAGTACGCCGACAAGCTGATGAACCCGAGGCCGTTCTCGAAGTTCAGCAGATTGAACACCAGGCCGAGCAACAACACGCCGGCAATCGTCATCGCAATCGAGCCTTCTCCGCCCGTGAGCAGCGTGCCGCCGAGCACCACTGCGGAGATCGCGAACAACTCCCAGCCGACGCCCTCGTTCGGCTGCCCCGCGCTGAACTGCGCGGCCAGGATCACGCCCGCCATGCCGGCGAGCAGGCCGCTGACCGCATAGGCCATCACGAGCGTGCGGTCCACGTTCAGGCCCATCAGCCGCGCCGCTTCCTCGCTTCCGCCGATGGCGAGCGAATGCCGCCCGAAGCGCGTGCTGCGCAGCGCGAGCCAGCCGGCCACGGCGACCAGCGCGGCGACGATGCCGGGAATCGGCAAGCCAAAGAGATCGCCTTGGCCGAAATTCGCGAAATTCGAATCCGACGCGATCGACACTGCATCGTTCTTGCCGAGCAGCAACGCGACGCCGTGCGCGCCGAGGCTCGTCGCGAGCGTCACGATGAAGGGCAGAATCTTCAGCCGCGTGATGATGACTCCATTCAGCACGCCGACCGCAAGCCCGGCCGCGCAACCCGCGACCACGGCGACCCAGCCTCCGTGCGCGCTTGCCAGTGCCGCCACGACGCTCGACATGGCCGCGACCGTTCCCACAGACAGGTCGATGCCGCCCGTGATGATCACGAACGCCATGCCGACCGAGATCAGCGCGAACATCGAGTTGTAGCGCCAGAAGGAAGTGATGTTGTACGCCGACGCGAAATGCTCGTAGCGCACGAGGCCGAGCACGACGAGCGCAACCAGCGCGAGCAGGATAGGCAGATTCTTTTTCATCGCGATAAGGTTCCTGGCGTTAGCGCGAGCGCCGCTGCACGTACACTGCGGCGACGATAATGCCGGCCTTCACCACCAGCGCGGCTGCATCGGGAATGCCGTGCGCGAGCAACGTGTAGCGCAGCAACTGGATGATCAACGCGCCGACCAGCGTGCCGCCGATAAACGCCTTGCCGCCGGTCAGCGCCGTGCCGCCAACCGCAACCGCGGCGATTGCATCGAGTTCGACGCCGAGCCCGACCACGTTCGCATCCGACGAAGAATTAACGGAGATCGAAATCAGCCCGGCCAGTCCGGCCAGCGCCGCACACAGCGTGTAGGCGATCAGCTTGACGTGCGCCGTCGGCACGCCCGACAGATAAGCCGCCTTCTCGTTGCCGCCGGTGATCAGCAGATACTGGCCGAACAGCGTCTTGCGCACGACCCACGCAAATGCGACCACCAGCGCGAGCATGAGAAGCACCTGGAACGGCACGCCCGCGACCTTGCCAAGCGCAATCCACTGGAAGGCCGGCGTATTGAACGCCTGCAGGCTGCCGTCGGTGACGACCTGGGCAATGCCGCGTCCGGCGATGAAGAGGACGAGCGTCGCGACAATCGGTTGAACGGCGAGCCTTGTTACCAGCAGTCCGTTGAAGACACCGCACAACGCCGCGGCCAGCACCGGCAGTACAAACGCCAGCGCGATGCCGCCGGGTCCGGGTACGTTGAGGAAGAGCATCGGTGCGAGCGCGCCCGAGATGGCCATCGAAGCGCCGACCGACAGATCGATGCCGCCTGTCGCGACCACGAGCGTCATGCCGATGCCGACGATCACGATCGTCACCACCTGCGTGAGATTCACGTTGAACGTCTGTAGCGACCAGAAATGCGGCGTGAAGATCAGGTTGAACAGCACCATCGCGAGCAGCACGATCACTTCTCGTTGCATCGCGAGGCGCCGCCAGTTGCGCACGCCGGTGGCTTGGGAAGCGCGCGGCGCATTTGGCGGCGAACTTGCCTGCTGAGGCGACGCTTCGCTGCCAGGTTGCGGTCTGGCTTCCTGCCCGGCCTGCGGCTCGCTTTGCAAAGACTCCGTGTCCAGCTTAAACGCCATGACGGTCGCCCTCCAGCGCGTCTTCGATATGAGCGGCACTCGCCGTCTGTGCCGCTTCGGCCAGTTGCGAACTGCTGTCGCCGCCGTACGCGATGGCGTCCATGATCGCGCTCTCGCTCATTTCGGCGCCGTTCAGTTCCGCGACTGTCCGGCCGTCGCGAATTACGACCGCGCGGTCGGCCACCGCCGTCAACTCTTCCAGTTCCGAAGCGGACATGAGCACCGCGAGTCCCGCGTCGCGCAATTCGCGCACGATCTTCGCGACATCCGCCTTCGCACCCACGTCGATGCCGCGCGTCGGCTCGTCGAGCAGCAGAAGCGACGGCTCGGCGGCGAGCCAACGCGCAAGCAGCACTTTCTGCTGGTTGCCGCCCGACAGTTCGCGGATCGGTTGATCGGCGGAGCGCAGCTTGATGCCGAGCGACGCAATGAAGCGGTCGACAATCGCCTGCTGTTTCTTCACATCGACTATGCCGTTTTTGGTTAGCGTGCGCAGACAGACGAGCGTGAGGTTGTCGCGCACCGACAGTTCCGGCACGATGCCTTCGGCCTTGCGGTCTTCGGTCAGATACGCGAGACCGCGCGCGATTGCGTCTTGCGGCGATTTCAGCGTTACCGTTGCCCCGTCGATCGAAACCGACCCGCGTTCCAGCGGATCGGCGCCGAACATCAGCCGCATGGTTTCCGTACGCCCTGAACCGAGCAGGCCCGCCAGACCCACGGCTTCGCCCGCATGCACTTCGAGCGAGACGTCGCTCACTTTCGGATGCGCGCCGAGATCGCGCGCGGCGATGGCCTGCTTGCCGCGTCGTGCGAGATTCGCTTCGCGTGCCGCGGGATCGTCGTGCACGACGGCAGCGAGCGTACGGCCGAGCATCGTCGTCACGAGTTGCAGTTTGTCCATCTCCGCCATCGTGCTCTGCGCAACGGTCTGACCGTCGCGCATCACCGTGACGCGGTCGCACAACGCATACAGTTCGTCCAGCCGATGCGACACGAAGATCACAGCGCGCCCGTCGTCACGCAGCTTGCGCACCACGGTGAATAGCAACTCCACTTCACGTTCGTCGAGCGAAGAAGTGGATTCGTCCATGATGACCATCTTCGCGTCGGAAGAAACGGCGCGCGCGAGTGCCACCATTTGCTGAATGGCGGTCGAATAGCGGCCCACCGGTTTCTTCACATCGATATGCAAACCGAACGAGTCGAGTAGTGCGGCGGCGCGTTGCTGCACCGTGCGCCAATCGATCAGACCGAAGCGGCGCGGCTCGCGGCCAAGAAAAATGTTCTCGGCCACCGAGCGGAACGGCACCAGGTTGATTTCCTGATAGATCGTGCTGATACCGGCTTCGCGTGCCTGCTTCGGCGTGCGGAAATCGACTTCGCGGCCCTCGAAGCGCACGCTGCCCGAGCCGCGCCGATAAGCGCCGGTCAGGATCTTGATCATGGTGGATTTGCCTGCGCCGTTCTGGCCGATCAGCGCGTGGACTTCGCCCGCCGCGACGCTGAGATTCGCGCCGCGCAACGCGGGCACGCCACCGAAGCTGATGCCGATGTCCTGCATCTCGAGCAGCAGCGGACGTGTAACTGGAGACTGCGAAGGCTGCGGGGAGTGCGGCGTGTGCATGCCGGATTGCGTCACAGGTGTCCTCCTGATGCGCGTACAACGCTCGGCGCTTTGCGCCTGATCATCTTACGCTGCATAAAAGCGAAGCGACGGTCCGTGGTTCACGGGCGCGTCGCTTCGAACCCTTCCGTCATCCGCTTGCAGAGGAGACTGCTTCAAGCCGGAGACTTCTTGCTGCCTGGTTGGCGAGCTTCGCCAGCAACACGGTCAATAGCCGTATTGCATGCTCTGCTGCACGTTGCTCTTGTCGTAGAAACGGTCCGACACCTTGACCCAGGTCGGGATCTTTTCACCTTTCGCATAACGCTGAGCGACGTCGCAGGCGAGCGGCCCGAAGAACGGGCTCGACTGCACGCTCGCGCCCAGTTCGCCGGCGGCGATTGCGTCGAGTCCGCCCTTGGTGCCGTCGATGGTGACGATCTGGATGTCTTTGCCCGGCTGCTTGCCCGCCGCCTTGATCGCGGCGATCGCGCCGAGCGCCATTTCGTCGTTGTGCGCGTAGACGGCGGTGACGTCCGGATGCGCCTGCAGCAACGTTTCCATCACTTGACGGCCTTTGTCGCGCGCGAAGTCGCCGCTCTGCGACGCGATGATCGTCATGCCCGGATTCTTCGCGATGATTTCGTCGAAGCCCTTCTTGCGATCGTTCGCTGCGGATGCGCCTGTTGTGCCTTCGAGTTCGATGATCTTCGCCTTGCCGCCCGTTGCCTTGACAAGCCAGTCTGCGGCGCGATGACCCTGATCGATGAAGTCGGAGCCGATGAACGTGATGTAGTCGCGGCCCGCGACGGCCACCGACTGATCGACGTTACGGTCCACCAGAATCACCGGAATGCCGGCCTTTTTCGCCTGAAGCACGACGGGAGCAAGCGGTTTTTCTTCGCGCGGCGGGAACACCAGCAGATCGACGTGCTGCGCGATCATGCTTTGAATGTCGGACACCTGCTTGGAGTTGGAGCCGTTGGCGTCGGTCATCACGAGCTGCCAGCCGCATTTCGCCGCCACTTCCTTGAAGCTGCGTGTTTCCGCGAGACGCCACGGGTTGTTGCTTTCGGTCTGCGCGAAGCCGACCTTGAGCGGAGTCTTGCCGGGCAGTTTCGGCAACGCGTCGTCCGCGTGCGCCGCGAGCGCACCAAGACCCGCGCCGACACCGACTGCCAGAGCCAGCAGCGAACCCGCCAGCGGACGAATCTTCTGCGTGCGCGCATTCCTGCGCGCCTCTTTGTTGAGCAACGCCATGTCTTCCTCCAGTACCTGGTGAGGTGTATTTTGCTTTTTGATTTTGCTTTCGCCCGACAACTTTGCCACGACCGGACGCGTCGATTATTTCACCGCGAATTATTATCGGTCAATCACTAATAATATTAGTCATGGGAGTTTTTGCCTCGGTAATTACCCGCACTGAAGCACGTTCGACGAGCGGTCCGTCAAGCTTCACCATGCGGTGCCGCACCGGTGCGCCGGCTGCACGGTTGTGCTCTTCCTGAAGCAGCGTTTCGACGGCCCAACGTCCCAGTTCGTAGTTCGGCAGCACCACCGTGGATAGCGGCGGATGCGTATGGCGAGCGATTTCCTGGTCGTCGTAACCCAGCACGGAGACGTCGTCGGGAACGCGGAGGCCGAGCTGCTTTAACGCCTCGATTGCGCCGATCGCGGTCAGGTCGTTCGCACAGAAAATCGCTGTCGGCGGATTGGGTTCGCGCATCAATGAAAGCGTCAGCTCGAAGCCGAGTCCGGAGCTCCAGTCGCCGTCGCGCACCAGTTCGGGCGCGTACGGCAGATCGGCCGTTGCCAGCGCGGTGCGATAGCCTTTGAGCCGGTCTTTCGACGCGTCCTGCCACGGCTCGCCGTTGATATAGCCAATTCGCCGATGCCCCGCTTGCAGCAGATAGTCGGTGGCCAGGTGACCGCCCGCGACTTCGGCCGGCACGACCGACGAAAAGCCGCTGTCGCCCGTGTAGCAGTTCAGCAGCACGGTCGGCACGCGGGAGAGCGCGGCTGGCGGCGTCACCTTGCGCGTATAGACGGTCGCGTAAATCACGCCGAGCACATGGGGGTTCGACAACGTTGTGTCGAGCACCTGCTTTTCGATGTCGGCGTTGCCGTGCGTCGAATAGACCGCCAGCATCTTGCCGCTCGCGTAGGCCGCGTCGCGCGCGCCGTCAACATTGACGACCGGATGCGGGCTCGTGGAGATTTCGTCGGCGAGATAGACGATCAGATTGCGTTCGTCGCTCGAAGCCGCGACCGGCGCGCGCGGTGCAAGCCGGTAGCCGAGGTCGTGCGCGGCCTTGAGAATCTTCTTGCGGGTATTCTCGGAAAACTTCGCGCCGGTCGCGTTGTTGAGCACCAGTGAGACAGTCGATTGCGACACGCCAGTGAATTTGGCGATGTCGGTCATGGTGGGACGGCGTTGAGTCGATTTTTTCATTGTGCGGGCCGCGCGGCAGCGGCGCTAAAGCGAAGACATGCTGAACATTCCGTGCTGACGGTACCACTAATAATATGCGCGCGGCAACGCGCGCTAACCCGTCATGGTGGGCGTACGTGGCAGGATGTTTCGAAGTGGCGCGCATCCGAATTATTACTAATAATATTGACCGGCGTGTCATGGCGTGCGATTCTGCAACGCGCGGACCTTGATCCGCACGGACCGCGCAGAGTGCGCGGTACATCGACGCCAACAGCGTCCGCGCTGTGGCCGTTAGCCGTCTTCGCGCGGTGCCACGTTTTCTCTCTCACATGCCCGACGTTTCCGCCAATCCCAAGCTGCCTGCTGCAACCGAACTGGCATGGCTCGACGATCCTTCCATCGCGCCGCAGCTTGTCACGCTGACGGCCGGCACGCTACGGCTCGTGATCGCGCCTGCAATCGGCGGCGCGCTGGCTGCTTTTTACGAGAGCACGGCGAACGGCCCCCGGCACTGGATGCGGCCCGCTTCGCATGCGGCATTCACCGAGCGGGACCCGTTGCGCATGGCGAGCTTTCCGCTCTTTCCGTATTGCAACCGGATTCGCAATGCGCGCTTCGGATTCGACGGCGCCATAGTCGATCTCAGCGGTAACGACGCGCGCTTTGCGCACGCGCTGCATGGCAATGCGTGGCGACGTCCGTGGCAGGTTGGCGCGTTGACGCAAAATTCGGTGGACCTGCATTTCGAGCACGAACCCGATTCGCGCATTGCCGGCGATTGGCCATTCCGGTATCGCGCGCGGCAGCGCATCGAACTCAGCGATCAGGCGTTGCGCATCACGCTGTCGGCGCAAAATCTGGCAGGGCGGCCGATGCCGTTCGGCATGGGACATCATCCGTACTATCCGCGCACGCGGCAAACGCGCATCTACGCCGATGTAGCGGCAATGTGGCACGCCGACGCTCACGTGCTGCCGACGCATCTTGGTCCGCATCCGGCTGTCGATGCATTGCGCCGCGACGGTCTCTCGCCGGATGCTTTCGATCTGGACAACAACTTCGCAAACTGGGCGCGCGAAGCGACGATTGCATGGCCCGACGAAAGCCGTCAATTAACGATGACCGCCGAGGCACCGTTCGACCATATGGTGATTTTTGCGCCCGCCGACGACTCGCAGCTATGCGTGGAACCGGTGACGAACACGACCGATTGCTTTAACGCGTCCGGTCCGCGCGAGCACGTGGGCGGCTGCGTGCTGCAACCGGGCGAGGAACTCTCGGCTACGGTGACGTGGACGCCTGAACGGATGTAGCCACTTGGGGCGCGGAGTCTGGCGGGATTAAAAGAAAAAGGGCGGTCGCACCGCCCCTGACAACTTGAATTTCACCTTCGCGCCGTCATTCGACGCGCAACCGCGCCATATACGGCAAGTGATCGGAGAGCCACGCGGTCTCCTGTGTCGGTTGAATCCACTCGATCGGCTTCATGCCGCGGATGAACATCTTGTCCAGCGCGAGGGCCGGCGAAAAAGCCGGGAAGGTGCGGCCGGATTCGCCGAGCAGTGTCGCAACTTCGTGCAGGCCGTGTTCGCCGAAAAGCGGCACCGAGTCGTTGCGCCAGTCGTTGAAGTCACCGGCCAGCACAAGCGGCCCGTCCGGCGCTTCTTTCGCGATCCAGTGGGCGATCCAGTTCATCTGACGCAAGCGCGCCGAGCGCGTAAGGGCAAGGTGCGCACACAACAAGGTGACCGAGTGCCCGCCGAACGTTGCGCGCGCGACAAGCAGGCCGCGTTTTTCAAAGCGATGCGCGGAGATGTCCCAGCGTCCGCCGAGATCGAGCGGATGTGGCGACAGGATCGCATTGCCGTGTCGCCAGGACGGTTTGAAGACGTTCGGCCCGAGCGCGATTTCGAGTTCGAGCGCCCGCGCGATTTCGGTAGCCTGGCAATGCCAGACGTCGCTTAGAGGATCGGCAACCGGTGCGCCGAAACTGCTCCCCAGCACCGGCGACGGCATGCGTCGCGCCATGGCTTCCTGGAGAAAATAGGCGTCTGCCTGGGTCGACTGAACCCAGCGCTGCATGGCCTGCCAGGCCTGAAAGCCGAGCGGCGTTCTCCCTTTGTGAAGGTTCCAGCTCACCGCCACAAAATCTTTGGGTGCTGTGCTTTCGCGGATCAATTCTTCGGGGTTTCGCATGCCGCGTTATCCACGTGTTCTGTTTTCGGGGCTTTGATTATTCGTGCGTTGTTCGCACAACGTTCAGGTTGGCTCTTCAGCTTCGCTTTTCAACCCTTCGCCTTGCCGCTCAGTTCGTAGCGTTCGCGCCACTTGCGCCACTCGCGGCACTCGCGCCTGCCGCCTCACTTGCCCCGTTAGTCAGGCTCGCGCGGACGCGATAGACCAAGTTCGGATCTTTGGCGACGATCGTCCAGCTTGCCGATTGACCCGCTGCCACTTTCAGACCCGGGTGGCTCGCGCTCACCTGACGCGGCTGCGGCGGCAGTTTGCAGCCGGTGTCCGTTTGCCGCGCGGCGGAGTCCTCGAAAGTTTCCTGCGCCTCGATGGACAGCGTGACCTCGTTACTGTCCGCCTGCAGCGGCGACACGGTTAGCGTCCGGGCGAGGTCGATGCTGCCGGCCGGCCGATCCTTGCAGCCGACGTTATGCTGAACCACCTTGTGATGCGTATCCGTGCGCGCCTGGCCAACCGTGGTGGTGCCTTCGAACGTGTCGATCTGCTGACCGTCGCGCAATACTTGCAACTCCCATTGAACAACCGGCTGCGGCGGCCGTTGTTGCGCCTGTGCGAGCAACGAAGTGCCAAGCAGCACGGCCACGATACTGGTTTTCCACATAAAGCAAATCTCCGGTGACTGCGTCCGGCAGCGTTGTCAGATGGCCATCTTACGCCTGAAGAGCAGAACGCTTTTCTGACAGGTTAAACGGGGCCGGGTTCAGCAACAATGCATTTCCGGTTGGGCCGGTAATCCGGACGGCGCTTCCCGCGCCCGTCTCAAATGACCGGCTGTTAGCAGCAGAGCCGCGCGACTGCTGGCTTGCGCGCCGATTTGTCCTCGTTAAACTGAACCTGAAACGGCGCCCGCCTTGGGTGCCGCCGAGCAAGGCCAGCCAGAACGGGGTGAGCAATGACAACAGCAATGGTCAAACAGGAAATCGCCGTCGCATCGTTCAGTCAGGTGTACGACCTCGATCAGGTCGAGACCGCTCTGAACGATCTCGGCGAAGGCGCCAACGACGCGCTGCGTACAACCTACGAAAAGATGCTGAAAACCGGCAATCTGCGCTTCTGCGTCAAGCCGAACCGCATGCCGTCTATCGACGATCTGATCGACGCACTGCCGAACTTTGCCGACCCGCTCGACGACATTCGCAAGCAGGTCGCCCTCTGTCTCGAGACGGAAGACCGCCTCGAACTGATGCCGATCCTGCTGCTCGGCGACCCCGGCATCGGCAAGACGCATTTCGCGAAGCAGTTAGCGCGCCTGCTCGGCACGGCTTACCACTACGTCGCGATGAGTTCGTTGACGGCTGGGTGGATTCTTTCCGGTGCGTCGTCGCAATGGAAAAATGCGAAGCCGGGCAAAGTGTTCGACGCGCTCGTGAACGGCAGCTATGCAAACCCTGTTATCACCGTCGACGAAATCGACAAGGCGACCGGCGACTCGCAATACGATCCGCTTGGCGCGCTGTACGCGTTGCTGGAGCACGACACGGCGCAGACTTTCATCGACGAATTCGCTGAAGTTCCCATCAACGCCGGCCATGTGATCTGGATCGCCACAGCCAACGACGAGCGCTCGATTCCCGAGCCGATCATGAACCGGATGAATGTGTACGAAATTCCGCCGCCGGACCGTGACGGCGCGCGCCGGATCGCGCAATCCATCTACGCGGAAATCCGCGGCGCACACAACTGGGGTCTGCGTTTTCCCGAACAGATTGGAGAGGGCGCCCTGGAGGCGTTGAAGAATGCGTCGCCACGCGAAATGCGCCGCGCGATTCTGAACGGCTTCGGCGCTGCGCGGATCGACGGGCGCGACGAGATAGGCGGTGGCGACATCCGGCTCGACTACGGCAACCGTCGCAGACCGATCGGCTTCTAACGTTCCTGCGCGCTCCTCTGCGCTTCTGTGCGCTAGTTCCGGCGCCGATGCCCGCTTAACGCCGCCTCGGGAACCACGGAGGGCATCAAGCTCCGTGCGGCGTCGTACAATTCCACGCAGCGGGTTGCGAAACGGCAGTGCGTTCGCCAGCGAGCGGTGTAAGACGCTCGTTGGCTGCATGCTGGCGTCATCTATATTGGTGAACGAGGCGGCGCGCGGCGAAGTTGGCTGCGTCGAGGGACATGGACCAAATCGAATGTGTCGTAATCGGCGCGGGCGTGGTCGGGCTCGCGGTAGCGCGCGCCCTCGCGGCGCGCGGGCGGGAAGTGATCGTGCTGGAAGCGGCCGAGGCCATTGGCGTAGGCACGAGTTCGCGCAACAGTGAAGTGATTCACGCGGGCATCTACTATCCACGCGGTTCGCTCAAGGCAACGCTGTGCGTGCGAGGGCGCGAGATGCTCTACGACTACTGTGTCGAGCATAACGTGCCGCATTCGCGCTGCGGCAAACTGCTTGTAGCGACGTCGTCCAATCAGATTCCGCAGCTGGAAAGCATCATGCACAAGGGCCGCGAGAACGGCGTGCTCGATCTGATGCGTATTACCGGCGACCAGGCGCAGGCGCTCGAACCGGCGCTCGAATGTGTGGCGGCGGTCTTCTCGCCGCAGACCGGCATTGTGGACAGTCATCAGCTGATGCTTGCGTTGCAGGGCGACGCCGAGCGCGATGGCGCGGTGTTCGCGTTCCACTCGCCTGTGGAGGCAATCGAAGCGAGTAATGGCCGCTTCATCATCAAAGTGGGCGGCGACGCGCCGGCCACCATCAGTTCGGCTTGCGTGATCAACAGTGCGGGCCTGCACGCGAACGCGCTGGCCCGCAAGATCCGCGGACTCGACGCGCGGCACGTGCCGCCGCTTTATCTCGCGCGCGGCAACTACTTCGGTATCTCGGGGCGCGCACCGTTCAGCCGGCTGATTTATCCGATGCCCAACGAAGCGGGACTCGGCGTGCATCTGACAATCGATCTGGGTGGCCAGGCGCGTTTTGGTCCCGACGTCGAATGGGTCGATGCAATCAACTACGACGTCGATCCACGGCGCGCCGAATCGTTCTACGCGGCGATCCGCGCGTACTGGCCCGCGCTTCCCGACAATGCGTTGCAGCCTGCCTATGCGGGCATCCGTCCCAAGCTGTCGGGTCCGGGCGAGCCTGCCGCCGACTTCGTGATTCAGGGGCCCGCCGCGCATGGCGTGCGCGGACTGGTCAATCTGTTCGGCATCGAATCGCCGGGACTGACTGCTTCGCTCGCGATCGCGCAACGGGTCTGCGAGTTGAGCGGGCGCGCGTGAGGAGGGCGGCTGCGTCTGCCGCCATGCTGCGTCAATTCGTACCGATTCGCTTATCTCTATCATTTGAGCCGTCACGCACGGCGGCTTCATTGCTATGCTTGGGGACCGCTGTCGATAGAACGGCGATCAGTTCAATATAAATGGAGTGAGTCCCCATGAAAGCTTCCCGTCGTACGTTTTTGATCACCAGTATCGGTGTTGCCTCATCGCTCGCGCTGTCCCGCCAGGCGCTCGCCGATGCGCCGAAGGTCGCCGAAAGCGATCCGACCGCGCAAGCGCTCGGCTACAAGGAAGACGCCAGCAAGGTCGACAAGGCGAAGTTCGCCAAGTACGCGCCGGGCCAGGACTGCGGCAATTGCAGCTTCTATCAGGGCAAGGCGGCAGACCCGTACGCGCCGTGCCCGATGTTCGCCGGCAAGCAGGTCGCGGCCAAGGGTTGGTGCAGCGCATATAACAAGAAGGCGTGAACACGTGCTTCACATGTCGTGCTGACACGTGAAGTGAATAGCGCTGCAAATATTGCGGCGCACGTCCAATGACCTGTCACTTGGGCGTCTGCCGCCATGCGCGGCAGACGCCCTTTTTGTGGCTTCACCGCGCGGACGCATATTGACGCTCACACAGAACATCACGGGACACTTACCGGAGGTTCGATTTCCGCATGGCGTTGGCGTCGGGCGTGTGGAAGCTGCTGAGCCCGAGTCGAACGTCAACTGCGCCGCCTAGCTGCGCGCCTTGATAAGCGGCGGCCGCTTGTCGAACCAGGGACGCGCCGCTTCCAGTTGCGCGGCGAGGCGCAACAGCGTCGCTTCTCCACCGTCGCGCGCGGCAAACTGCACACCCACCGGCAGTCCACGTGCATTCCAGTAAAGCGGTATCGACATGGCCGGCTGGCCGCTCAGATTGAACAACTCCGTGCAGCCTGCCCACGCAAATGCTTTATTCGACGCTTCGGCAAGCAGCTTCTTGAGCAGCGGCTCAAGCGGCATCGCGCTGACGGCGCGCATTTGCATGCGTTCGGTCGAAGTCGGCTGCATCTCGCCGATCTTGATTGGCGCGCTCGCAAGCGTCGCGCACAGAATCACGTCGTAACGCTGCAGCAGACCCGTCAAACGTTCGGTGATGCGGCGCTGTTCTTCGAGCGCAGCGGGCAAGCCGCGTTCACCGAGCTTGCGGCCCACGTGCGCCATCACCCACGTCGAGATTTCGAACTCGTCGCGCAGCGGTTTGCGCCCGGTGATGCGCTCGGCGTTCAGCACGAGATCTTCCGCGGTGACGGACCAGAGCGTGAGAAACGCGTGTCTGACGGCCGCGAAATCGATGCCAAGCGAAATCGGCTCGATGTTATGGCCAAGCGAACTCGCGAGTTGCGCGGCGTCCTCCAGTGCGGCGCGGGCATCGGCGGAGAGGGACGGCGCGAGCATCGGCTCGGTGACGTAAGCGATGTTCAGCGGTTTGCACGGCTCGCGGCTCGCGCCGAGAAACGTGCCGGGCGCGCCGAGCGGACGGTCGGCGTTACCCGCAAGAAGGTCGAGCAACACCGCGCTGTCGCGCACGCTGCGCGATACGCCGTGATCGATGCCGAGTTCGCCGGCCGTGACCGCAGCGGGCATGCGCGGCACGCGTCCGCGCGACGGCTTCAGTCCAAAGAGGCCGCAGCACGATGCAGGAATGCGGATTGAACCGCCGCCGTCCGACGCATGCGCAAGCGGCACGATTCCGGCGGCGACTGCCGCTGCCGCCCCGCCGCTGGAGCCGCCCGGCGTATGGTCGAGATTCCACGGATTGCGGCAGGCACCAAACAGTTCGGGCTCCGTATAAGGCATCTGGCCCAGCTCGGAAGTGCTCGTCTTGCCGAAGATGTTCAGCCCTGCCGCCCTGGCAAGCGCGACCACTGGCGCGTCGTCGCCGGGAATGAAGTGACGGTAGTGGCGGCTGCCCATTGTCATGCGCAATCCTGCAACGGGAGCGCCGAGATCCTTGATCAGATAGGGCACACCGGCGAGCGCAGTCTGCGCGCTCGGCGTCGCTCCGTTGCTGCCGGTGTCTGCGGGATTCGCTCCGTTCGTCGTGCTTGCGTCGTAACGCGACGCGCGTTCCCGGGCCGCGTCATAGTCCTTCAGCACGATCGCATTGATCGCGGGATTGACCGCTTCGGTGCGCGAGATCGCTGTGTCGATCAACTCGCGCGCGCTCGCTTCACGAGTTCGCACCAGTTCGGCGAGGCCGATGGCGTCATGGGCAAGATAGTCTGATAGCACGACGGAAGAGCCCTCGTTGCCGAATGTTGAATACCGGATATTCATGCGCGCCAGCGGCTGCGGCAAACAGGGCGCCGCGATATTCGAGCCGCTCATGAACGCGCACAAAAGAAGACGGCGCGCTGGCGACGCGCCGTTCTTGACAGGGTAGCCGACTTACGCGCAGACGTGAAAAGCCGCGCGTATCGTGCCGACTATTGGCTTGACTTAAGCGCGCTCGCCGAGGAACGTCAGCGTCCGGCCATGTGCGAGCGCCGAAGCGCGCTGGTTATACGACGCGCGGTCCCAGCAATTGAAGCCGTGATCGGCATTTGGATAGATGTGGAATTCGGTATCCGTGCGACCCGCGAAGCGCTCCTGAATCTGTCCGACGGCCGACAGCGGAATGTGCTCGTCGAGTTCGCCGTAGTGAAACTGCATCGGCACCTTGATCTTTGCGGCTTCGTCGAGCTGGTTCTGAATGCCGCCGCCGTAATAGGCGACTGCGGCGTCCACGCTGCCTCGCGCCGCCGCCATATATGCAAGGCGTCCGCCGAAGCAGAAGCCGATGGCGGCGATCTTGCCGGTGACTTCGGGCATTGCGCGCAATGCCGCGGCAGCGGCGCCGATGTCGTCGGCGGCCTCGTTCGCGTCGAGCTTTTGCATCAGTTCGATGCCCTTTGCGCGGTCGGCGCCTTCATACGTCAACTCGACGCGCGGCTGCACCCGCCAGAACACGTCCGGGGCGAGCGCGATATATCCGTCTTGCGCGTACTGATCGGCGACCGAACGAATATGGCTGTTCACGCCGAAGATTTCCTGGATGATGATGACGGCCGGTCCCTTGCCGCCTTTGGGCAATGCCAGATAGCCGCCGAACGTGTCGTTGCCGGCAGGGATGTCGATCCATCGGGAAGTGGTGCTCATGATGTTCTCCATAGTCGCGCGTTGCGCGCGAGGTGAGTCTGCGGATTGAGTCCAGGTCAACGCAAGAGGCTCGAATGCCTGAAGCGGGCGGTCAGTTTGCCATCAAACGAACGCTGCTGCAGGCAGGGGTCCGGCAGCCTTGCGCGCAACCTTCGGGAGTTCGGGCGACGCGCCTTCGGAAGGCAATCTCGTAAGGCGATTGAAACGTTCTCGATAATTCATTTTTCCGTTGCGCGTGGTGCCGGTAGAGTCCACGGTAGTGGTTTGCCGTAATGAAGAGCGGGTCGCGCGAAGGAGAATCGATCATGGGTGAAGTCAATTTTGTGACGCCGTTTGCCGAGCGTTTTGAAATGCGGGTGCCGGTCGTCCAGGCGCCGATGGCGGGTGCGACCACGCCGGAGCTGGTGGCCGCAGTATCGAATAGCGGCGGCCTGGGGACGCTGGCGGGCGCGGCGCTGTCGCCGGAGAAGATTGCAACCGATGTCGCGGCGATTCGCGCGCTCACCGATCGTCCGTTCGGCGTCAATCTGTTTGTGCTGGAACCGGCCTCGCCGGACGACTCCACAGTGCGCCGCGCGCTCGAAGCAATCGACCCGGTGCGCGCGGATCTCGGCTTGCCGCCGGGCCGGCCGCTCGAACGCTATGCGCCCGATTTTCGCGCGCAACTGGAGGCGCTGATCGAGTCGCGCGTGCCGGTGGTCAGCTTCACTTTCGGGGTGCTGTCGAGCGAGGACGTCGCGCGGCTTCATGCCAACGGTCAATATGTAATCGGCACCGCGACGCACGTCGCCGAAGGTGTCGCGTGGCGAGATGCCGGCGCCGACGCAATCGCCGCGCAAGGATCGGAGGCGGGCGCGCATCGCGGTACGTTCATCGGCTCATTCGAAGAGGCGCTGGTCGGCACGATGGCGCTCGTGCCGCAACTGGTCGATGCAACCGGGCTGCCGGTGCTGGCCGCGGGCGGCATCATGGACGGACGCGGGATCGTCGCCGCGCTTGCGCTCGGTGCACAAGCCGCCGTGATGGGCACCGCGTTTTTGACGAGCCGCGAGAGCGCGATACCGAAAGCATGGAAAGAGCGGCTGCGTTCGATCACGGACACATCGACTTCAGTGACGCGCGCAATCACAGGCCGTCATGCCCGCGGCATACGTAATCCGCTGATGCAGCGTTTGAGCGACACCCCGCAGAACATCGCGCCGTATCCGGTGCAGAACGCATTGACGCAAGAGTTGCGTCAAACGGCCGCCCGCGCGCAGAACGGCGACTATCTCTCGCTGTGGTCGGGGCAGGGCGCACCGTTGGGGCGTGCGCGACGCGAAGATTTCGGCGCCGCTGAACTGATGGAGCAACTCGAGCAGGAATGGCGTGCGGCGAGCGCGCGTATTGCGGCATTCGGGCGCTGATCGGCATGAGTCAGGCGTGCATCGCCCCTGCTTGCGTTGCACGTCGTTTTCACAATCAAAAGCCGCTCGAAGCTTATTCGAACCATTAACGGTTTAACCCGCTAAAAGCTTGAGGCCTGGTTCCTCGATGATCGCTTTACATAGCGGAAACCCGCATGGGCTGGAGTTCTCCGGCCCGTCATGCAGGCCGGAAACGGTCGCTGTTGGATAAACGCTATTAGTGTTCATCCCACTTCCTCAAAAAAGTCCCACAAATTAATTTGATAGCCTACACTTGCGCGCAAGTACGGGTCGCCGCCTGCCACAAACAGTCCGGCGAACGTGCTGGCCAAGTGCATGAACGATGCAACCGGCGTGGTCGTCCACGGGACTGAGCGACACGTGTAGGGGAAGCGGGGGCACAGGGCGATTACGTTGTTTTTGGGACCGAAACTGGAGACTTACATGAACATCAAGATTCAAAAGCTGTTGCCGATCAGCGCTGCGGCGATGCTGTTCGCGACGTTGGCAACATCGGCTGCGGCTGACACGGTCGTCAAGATCGGTCACGTTGCACCGTTGACTGGCGGTATCGCTCACCTGGGGAAAGACAACGAAAACGGCGCTCGCCTCGCGGTTGAAGAAATCAACGCGAAGGGCCTGACGATTGGCGGCCAGAAAATCACGCTGCAACTCGACGCACAGGACGACGCAGCCGACCCGCGTACCGCTACGCAGGTCGCGCAGAAGCTGGTCGACGATAAAGTCGTCGCAGTGGTCGGCCACCTGAACTCGGGCACGTCGATTCCGGCTTCGAAGATCTACAGCGATGCAGGCATCGTGCAGATCTCGCCGTCGGCAACGAACCCGGCCTACACGCAACAAGGTTTCAAGACGACGTACCGCGTCGTCGCGACCGATGCACAACAAGGTCCGGCACTGGCTAACTACGCAGCCAAGGGTCTGAAAGTGAAGAGCGTCGCGATCGTCGACGACTCGACCGCTTATGGCCAGGGTCTCGCGAACGAATTCGAAAAGACCGCAAAGTCGCTGGGCCTGAACGTGATGTCGCATGACGCGACGAACGACAAGGCTGTCGACTTCCGCGCAATTCTGACGAAGATCAAGGGTGAGAATCCGGACGCCATCATGTACGGCGGCATGGACGCAACCGGCGGCCCGTTCGCGAAGCAAGCCAAGCAGCTTGGCCTGCGTGCGAAGGTGCTGGCAGGTGACGGCGTGTGTACCGACAAGCTGTCCGATCTGGCCGGCGACGCAACCGACAACATCGTCTGCTCGGAAGCCGGTATGGCGCTCGAGAAGATGGAAGGCGGCCCGGCGTTCCAGGCAAAGTATCAGAAGCGTTTCGGCCAGCCGATTCAGATTTACGCTCCGTTCACGTATGACGCGGTGTACATCATCGTCGACGCAATGAAGCGCGCTGGCTCGACCGATCCGGCGAAGATCCTGGCTGCAATGCCGAACACCGACTACAAGGGTGTGATCGGCCAGACGAGCTTCGATTCGAAGGGCGACCTGAAGCACGGCGTGATCTCGCTGTACAACTACAAGTCGGGCAAGAAGACGCTGCTCGACGTGGTGAAGATGTAAAAGTGCATGTACGCGGGCAGCTTGCGCTGCCTGTGAACGCATGATTAAAAAGGCACGCGTACCGTCAGGTCGCGTGCCTTTTCTTTTGATGCCGCGCGTTGTTGCTAGATTTTCAGGCGTCGCAGTACTTTCGGGCCCGCGAACGCAATCAATGCACAACACACGGCGACAACGGAAAGCCCGATCGACAGATTGGTCACCTGCGCGACTGCACCGATCACCACTGGCCCGAATAGCAGCCCGAAATACGCGAGCCCCGCGACATGCGCGAGACCTTCGGCTGCGTGAATGCCCTTTACGCTCGCCGCGGCAGCGAACAGCACCGGCATCATGTTGGCCAATCCGAGGCCCATCAAAGTGAAGCCGACTAGCGCGGCGACCGGCGTCGGCAGCAGGAGCGCGCCGATCATTCCGGCGAGCGCGAGCGTTGCGCTGCCCATCACGAGTTGCGGAGCGCCAAAGCGCGCGCGCACCGCGTCGCCGGCAAAACGGGCCGCCGCCATGCCGCCGGAAAATGCCGCATAAGCAGCGCTCGCGAGCGCGGGCGTGGCGAGGACGACGTCGCGCATATAGACGGTCGCCCAGTCGTACATTGCGCCTTCTGCGATTAGCGCGACGAGTGCCATGGTGCCGAGCGCCCACAACGCCGGCGAGCGCCAACGATTGGCGCGCGGCGTCGCGGAATCCGGATGTTCGTCGTGCGGCACATGCGGCAACACTGCCGGACACGCGGCGATCAGCACCAGTGCACTGACGGTGGCCGCCAACGCCAGATGCGCGGCCGGCGCCATGCCATGTGCGAGCAGCGCGCCGCCCGCCGCCGCACCGAACATCCCGCCGACGCTGAACATGCCGTGTAACGACGACATGATCGGTTTGCCCAGCGCTTTTTCGACGGCGCTGGCCTCGGCGTTCATGGCGACATCGAGCGTGGCCATGCCCGCGCCGAACGTTGCCAGCACGATCAGCAGAAGCCAGTAATACGGCACCACCAGGATGAATGCGGCGCAGACCGCCATCACGAGGCCGCCGGTCAGGCAGGCGCGGCGTGTGCCGACACGCGCGATCCACGACGCATTGGCGGCCATCGCGCCGATCGAGCCGCCGGCGACGGCGAGAAGCGCGAGCGACAGCAATGCTGGACTAAGCTGGAAACGATCGCGCACGGTTGGCACATGCACGCCCCACGACCCGTACACCATCCCGGCGATGAAAAACACTGCCATGGTCGCAATGCGGGCTCGCTGACGAACTGTGTAGGACAGATCTCGGTGAGCGGCGGGGATGGCGGCGAAGTCGGGAGAGCGATCGGACACGGAAGTCTCGTGGAGAAAGATGCTGGGAGAAAGCGCACTGAAAGCGAATTTCCGATTCTAACCAGGCACGCTGTCTTATGCTTGAAGCGCTCGAGACCATGAAAGCTTACGTCCGGAGGCGATCGGCGCCGACTGCAAGCGCTAGCGCCGGCCCGGGGCGATAGCTCAGGCGTCCCCCGTGCAACCGCGCTTTCGGGGTCTCAGGCGAGCAGAGATCATTCAACAAGGAAAGCAATTGAACATTCCCGCACAAGCGCCATTGCACCTGCTGCATACCTCCGCCGTCGGTACGCTCGCGACGCACGCTCGCCAGCCGGAAGGTTTCCCTTATCCGTCCGTGCTGCCATTCGCGCCAGACGTGCGCCACCGGCCTACGATTCTGATAAGTCGGCTCGCGGAGCATACGCACAACCTGCATGCGGACCCGCGGGCCGGCTTTCTCGTCGTCGACGCGCCCGACGGCGACGTCCTCAATGGTCAGCGCGTCACCTTGCTGGGAACGTTTGAACCGGTCGATCCGGCGCCGGAGCTTGTCGCGCGCTATCTGCGCTATCACCCTGATGCGGAGCGCTACCTCGTTCTCGGCGACTTTACGTTCTGGACCATGACGCTCGACCGCCTGCGCTATATCGGTGGGTTCGGTGCGATGGGGTGGCTTGGCGGCGACGAACTGGACCCGCTGCCCGCGCTGGAATCCGATCAGGAAGAAGCACTCATAGGTGAATTCACCGATGCGTTTTCAAACCGATCCGGTTATCAGCTCATCGGCGTGGACCGGTATGGCGCTGATTTAAGAAAAGACGGGCTTCGCAAACGTTTTCCATTCGACAGTGGAATGGTGGATCGGGAAACCTTGCACGTGGCGCTAGAAGATTGCATGAGGCGACAAACAGATTAGGCGTTTATTGCCGATTGCCAAAGACCTTATCGCAGAAAAGACGGCGGAAAAGTTCTATCGCAATATGTTACGTGGTCTCATATCAAAGCTTTCATGAAATGACATGTTCTGCCGTTGAAACGTATCTTAATTTTCATCTGCTGATAATTAATCCCATAATTACCGACGCGACAAGCCCTTCCGCTGCAAAATGCGGACTTAGCCAAATGAAAGGGAACGCGTGGACACGGCGCCGAACGGAAAGTTTTTGAAACGAAGAAGTATTAGTTTCACGCCGATGCATTTGTAGTCTTTCTATTTTGTGTTAATCTCGCGTTCAAATTCCGAGGCATGAACACCTTCAAAGGGCAAGCTGGCTTAAGACTGGCAGTCGTTAATTCAAACCACAAGGGAACCTATGTCTTCCTACAAGGAACTACTCGCGCAGCGAGAGAAGCTTGAAAAGCAGATCGAAGAGGCTAAGTCGCGCGAATACGCGGAAGTGCTGAACGAAATCAAACAGAAAATGGCCGACTACGGCATCTCGCTTAGCGAACTGGGCGGCGGCCGCGCACCTAAAGGCGCCAAAGCCGCGCGTCCGCGCGCTGGCGTTGCACCGAAATATCGTGACCCGGAATCCGGCAGCACGTGGTCCGGACGCGGCAAACCGCCGCGGTGGATTGCCGGTCTCGATCGTGAGAAGTTTCTGATTCAAAAGTAATTCCCTCGGAATTACTCAGATGTAAATGGCTGCCCCATTAAATGTAATACGAATACGAGCCGGTCGCGCAAGCGCTGCTGCCTCGTCATGAAAGGTCGCGTGTTGTTCGGAACGCGACCTTTTCATTGTCACGTCTAAGTCGCCCAAAATTGCCGTACGTGCTGCATTCGCGTAATTGGAATGCGAATAGTTTTCGTTTTCATAAGCGGCTGATTTTTATGGATGTTTTTCGAGTCAACGCAGTTTAAGAAGGCCCGGCGGGTAGAATGTAGGCATTGAACTCCTGCTTCCTTCAAGATGCCCTCCGCCGCCGTTGAGTCCGCCGAGAAACACCGCGTCGCGCGCAAAAGTACGTTTGTCAGTATTGCGCTGAATGCCGTATTGATGGCGCTGCAAATCGCCATCGGCGTGTTCGCGCACTCGCAGGCACTCGTGGCCGACGGCATCCATTCTCTTGCCGATCTGATTTCAGATTTTGTCGTGCTGTTTGCCAATCGGCACAGCGGCGCAAAGCCGGATGCGGATCACAATTACGGGCATAGCCGTTACGAAACGGTCGCTTCGTTATTTCTTGGCGCGCTGCTCATTGCAGTCGGCGTCGGCATGTTGTGGCGTGCCGGCACTCGCCTCGCCGATCTCGACAACATTCCGGCCGTTCATCTGAGCGCTCTGTTCGTGGCAGTGCTCGTGCTCTTTTCCAAAGAAGGACTGTTCCGCTACATGCTGCGCGAAGCGCAGCGCGTGCGCTCGGCCATGCTGATTGCGAACGCGTGGCATGCGCGGTCGGACGCGGCGTCGTCGCTGGTGGTCGCGCTCGGTATTCTCGGCAGTCTCGCTGGCGTGCGGTTGCTCGACCCCATCGCCGCCGCAATCGTCGGTTTCATGGTGGCGCGTATGGGCTGGATGTTCGGATGGGACGCGCTGCAGGATCTGTCGGACCGCGCGCTGGACGAAGCCGCCACTGCCGACATGCGCGCACTGTTGCTGTCGACGCCGGGCGTGCGCGACGTCCACGAACTACGAACGCGAAAAATGGGCGACTTCGCGCTGGTCGACGCACATATTCTGGTCGATCCGCTGATCTCGGTGTCCGAAGGGCATTACATCGCAGAGAGTGCACGCCTGCGTGTGTTGAGCGACAACCGTGTGCTCGACGCGCTGATCCACGTTGACCCCGAGAACGATGCGGTCGCGCATCCGCCGGTCGGGTTGCCTTCGCGCGAGCGGATCGTTGGCGACGTGAACGCGGCATTGGCGACGGTCGGCCTCAAGGCCGCGGCGGTCAACATTCATTATCTGAGCACCGGGCTCGACGTCGAAGTCGTACTGCCCGCGCAGTCTTTGCGCGATGACGGCCGGGAGAGCATGGGGGCGCTTCAACGTGTCGACCTCGCCGCGCTCAAGCGCCGCCTTGGCGCGCGAAAGCTCGATTTACTGCGTGAAGTCGACACGCCGTCGGCGCAAAGCGGTTCGTCGACGCAGACCGGCGCGGGTGCGGATCGTTACAAGAGCACGGTCCCGCACGGCACCAGCTAAGCCGCGCGAGGATGCAATTCGACACGACGCGTCGAGCGCTGCTGCAACCCTCGTTGAACGAGCCACCGCACGCAGCCGCACCGGTTTGTGCTGCAACTAAACTGCCCGCGGCTATCCAACACAGCGAACCTCAGCGCACGTCCGCGCATATCACAGCGGTAGTTGCGTATCGAATTTGATTTCGCGCAGCACGACGCTCGTGCGTACTTGAGCAACCGCTGGAATCTTGAAGATGCGTTCGTGAAGGAACGTGTCGTACGCCTTGATGTCCGGGGCGACGATCTTGAGGATGTAATCGGACTCGCCGGTGGTGCTGTAGCACTCGGTCACTTCCGGGCAAGTGGCGATTTCCCGCTCGAACTGTTCGACGCCGCCTTCGGTATGACGCGTGAGGTGAATGTGCGCGAGCGCGCACACGTGCAGTCCCAGCTTCTCGCGATCCAGCAGCGCCGTGTAGCGCTGGATCACGCCCGATTGCTCCATGTCCTTGATGCGCCGCCAGCAAGGCGTGCTCGACAGACCGACCTGGTCGGATATTTCTTGCACCGAGCGGCGTGCATCTAGCTGCAAAAGGCGCAGGATTTTTTGAGAGAACGTATCGAGTGTCAACTGCGCCTCCGTTGGCGTCGCCGTATCACCGCATGGTAGAGGGCGCGAAAACGAAACGCAATGCAAAACGGCCTGAGCGAGGGAGATTACCTAATTTGCCGGTTCCTCAGCGGGATTTTGTCCTGACGCGTCCCCTTCTACGCCGGCCGCCGAGGCTGCGGCCTGCATTGCGCGCAGATCCTTCAGCATGTTGCAGAAAAGCGCGCCCTGCTCGATAGCGTCGTCGAGCGCCACATGGGTATGCGGATGTTCGTCGAACCAGTGTTTCGGAAAGCGCGGCTTGATGTTCTTGCGATACGGCAAGCCGGTCATTGCGAACGCGAGTGTCTTGATGTCGAGCGCCGACCACGAGAACGGGCAACGGCCGACAAAGCGCATCATGTACCAGAACATGTAGGTGAAGTCGAAGCCGGCCGGCATCGCGACGAACACCGGTTTGCCGGGCAGCGCCTCGACCCAGTCGACATACGCCGCGAGCGCCGCCTCCGGACGTTGCAAGTCCTTCCGGCACGCTGCCCAGGCTTCCGGCTGCGTCTTCCACCACGCTTCTTGCACGGGATGCGGCGCGGCGCCTTCGAGCAACTCCAGATTCGCGGAGAAAGTGGCGATGAGTTGCTTGTCTTCCGTATAGGCCGCCGACGCGAAGCTCAGCATCGAATGCGGACCGGGAATCGGGCCGTCCGCTTCGACGTCGGTGCTGACATAGATTTCGCTGCTCATGCGACGACTCCGTCGGCAACATAGGGATTGCTACGCCGCTCCGCGCCGAAGGTCGACGTCGGACCGTGGCCCGGGACAAAGGTGACGTCGTCGCCGAGCGGCCAGAGCTTTTCGCGAATCGAGCGCACCAGATCCGCATGATTGCCGCGCGGAAAATCCGTGCGGCCGATCGAACCCGCGAACAGCACGTCGCCGACCAGCGCTAGCCGATGCGCGCGGCTAAAGAACACCACGTGGCCGGGCGTATGCCCGGGGCAGTGATAGACCTCGAGCGTCTCGTCGCCGAATTGCACGGTGTCGCCATTGTCGAGCCAACGATCGGGCTCGAATGCATCGGCTGCCGGAAAGCCGAACCGCGTGCTTTGATCGGGCAGTTTGTCGAGCCAGAAGCGTTCGTCGGGATGCGGGCCTTCGATCGGCACTCCGTAATGCGTGGCGAGTGTCTTCGCCCCTGCGCAGTGGTCGATGTGACCGTGCGTCAGGAAGACTTTCTCGACGCTCACGTTCTGGCGCGCGATCTCAGCCTGAATGACGTCCAGATCGCCGCCCGGATCGACGACGGCCGCGCGCCCGGTTGCCTCACAAACGAGCAACGAGCTGTTTTGCTGGAACGGCGTGACGGGGATCAAAGTGACTTTCATGAATGACGGCGCCGCGGGGAAAACGTTGATTGTACCGGCGTCTCGACCCGCCGCGCCGACGTTCGCCGGCGCCCGCGAATGCTTGCGGCGCAGCGTTTTGTCTGCTCATTCTTGCAGCAATGGTGAAGATTCATCAAGGTTTTCAGTCGCTTAGCAACACAGCATTCTGTTTTGGGTATAATGGAGCCCATGCACGAGGAATCGTGCTGCCACAAGGCGATGCGTCCCTATCACAAATAGGAGCGCGGATCGCCACTCAAGTATGGGCTGTCGCGGTTTTGGACGGCCATCAGGTATCGAGCTTTCGATGCACACGTCTTGCCCAGCCAGGCGCCACGCGCCTGCTATGACTCTTACGGTCGTGACGCTGGGTGGGGCCTACGCCGCCGTTCCTGCACGCTGAGTCTCGCGCGCAAGAACGTGTTTGCCACGTTCGATGGCGGCATGTGGGGTCTGGTCAGGCTGCCGGGGACAGGTTGCGCCAGACGTGAAAATTAACCGTGCGGTAGCGGCTGAATGAGCCGCATCCGGGCTTTGACGTTCTGCGCTCGTCTGCGCGGCGCGTTGTCGTCCTTTGCCGCCGGAGTCGCAGGCAACACGCTCAACTACGCGTGATGCGGCTCGACAATTTGATTGCACGTCTTATGAAAACTCGGTTATCCCGTAGTCTGGGGACACTTTTTGCCTTTTTTGTGCTGGCCGGTTGCGCCACGCCGCCGGGCGTCGACAACAGTGTCGCAAGCGCCGTGCCGCTCCGCACAAAGAACACGCAAGCTGCGTCTTTCGGACCGCAAGCCTACGGCAGCGCGCCGGCGTCCGCCGATGCTGCCGCGCAAGGGCCATCGCTGGCCGATGCAAAGCCTCTTTCGGATGACAGTACCGGTGCTTCGGACTTTCATCAGACCGGACGCGCCTCCTGGTACGGCCGCGGCTTTCATGGCCGCCGCACCGCCAATGGCGAGCGTTACGACATGCACGCGCTGACCGCCGCGCATCGCACGTTGCCGCTCGGTTCGTATGTGCGAGTGACGAATCCCGCCACTTCGCGTTCTGTCGTCGTGCGGATCAACGACCGCGGCCCGTACGCTCGCGGCCGCGTGATCGATCTGTCGATGGCGGCAGCGAATGTTCTCGATATGCGCCACGCGGGCACCGCGCGCGTGAAAATCGAAGGTGTGACGCAGGACGAAGCGCGCCAGGCGCGCGACGAAACGCTGGCGTCCGATTCGGGTCCGATCGCGCAGAAGTAATAGGCGCAGGGCGCTGTTTGCGTCGGTCGGTATGGCGAGCTACGTCCGCCTGCAGAAAAAAGAAGGGCCGCTCATGCACATGGGCGGCCCTTTTTGTTTGATCTTTGCTGCTGCGTGTAAGGCGCTGCCGCTTCTCTCAATCGTCTTCTTTCTTGAGCGCCAGTGCGCGCGTGTACAGCGCATTGCGCGACGCGCCGGTGATCGACGCCGCGATCCTGGCCGCGCTGCTCACCGTCAACTCCTCCAGCAACATCTCGAGCAACGCGTCGTGATCGTGTTCGCCGGCCGTTTCCTGCTGCGCGCCTTCGACCACCAGTACGAACTCACCGCGTTGGCGGTTTGGATCGGCGGCGAGCCACGTTGGCGCTTCGGCCAGGGTGCCGCAATGCAATGCTTCGTGTAACTTCGTCAATTCTCGCGCGATGAGCAGCTTGCGCTCGCCGCCCCACGCATCGGCCAAAGCCTGCACCGTTTCTACGATGCGGTGCGGCGCTTCGTAAAAGACCATCGCGTGCGGATGCTGCGCGAGCGTTTGCAGCGCGGCGGCGCGGGCTTTAGGTTTCGGCGGAAGGAAGCCGAGGAACGAGAACGTCGAGACCCAATCCCCCGCCGCGCTCAGCGCAGTGGCAAGGGCACTCGCGCCCGGCAGCGGAATCACTGCGAAGCCCGCTTCGCGAGCTGCATCGACGAGCTTTGCGCCCGGATCGGAGATTCCAGGTGTGCCCGCGTCGGACACATAGGCCACGCGCTCGCCTGCTTGCAAATGCTCGACGATGCGTTGCGCGGCGGCTCGCTCGTTATGTTGATGAACCGCGATGAGCGGCTTCGAGATGCCATAGCGCGCGAGCAACTGCCCGGTGTTGCGCGTGTCTTCCGCGGCGATGCGATCCACGAGTCCGAGCACATGCAGCGCGCGCAGCGTGATGTCGGCGACGTTGCCGATCGGCGTGGCCACCACATACAGCGCGGCGGCGGGGTACTGCTGTCCTTGCGCGAGTTCAGAGAGAGGGGTCATGAGGCAGAAAACGCAAACGGACGGAATGAGGCCGTCATTGTGCCACGCAGCGCCGCGCGTTCCGGCCGGCGAGAGGAATGCCGACGCGGCGACGAAGAAGCCGAACGCAAGCGTCGCCATAACGAACAACTTTTCCGGACAGGCGGGGTCCAAACTCGTCGGCGCGGCGTTCGAGTTGCGTGCGCAGGAGTTTTTGCAGCGTCAGCGTTTGCGGTTCGTGGCGCGCAATGTGTCTTGCCGCGGCGGGGAAATCGATCTCGTGATGCGCGAGCGCGACGGCGCGCTTGTATTCGTCGAAGTTCGTGCGCGCGCGCAACGCAAATATGGCGGCGCGGCTGCGAGCATCGGTTGGCAGAAGCGGCAACGAATCGTGCGCGCCGCGCAGCACTATCTTGCGACTCAGCGTTCGGATTCGCGGGATCAGCCTGCTTGCCGCTTTGACGTGATTGCGTTCGAAGCGGGGCGCCTCGTCTGGTTACGCGATGCTTTCCGCGCCGACGAAGTGTGACGCAATTGCGCGGAGAACATGGGTTAGTGCGATAAACTTGCGCTCGCGTGCGAGCTACGGGGCGAAATGGTGAGATTTCAGCGTGCTTCACAGCGCATTTTGCGAGGTGTCGAAACGCACACGGTTCGTTGCGCTCAAAGTTCAGTGGGGCGCTATTGCTTGCAGCAAAAACTTCATTCATACAACTTCACAACACGGCCGCATGTCGCGGCTTATTCGCGGTAGAAGATAGAGACTCGATGTCAGTCGAACGCATTCAACAACACTTCCGCGATAGCGCGGCAGTCAAACTCGAAGCTTTGGAAACCTTGTCGATGCCGATTGCCGCAGCAATCGACACGATGTTTGCCGCGCTTGCGAATGGCGACCGTATTCTTGCGTGCGGCAATGGCGGTTCCGCGGCGGACGCGCAGCATTTTGCCGCTGAACTGATTGGCCGCTTTGAACGCGAGAGGCCTGGCTTGCCGGCCGTCGCACTCAGTACCGATACGTCGGTACTCACCGCCATCGCCAACGATTACTCGTTCGAACAGATTTACTCGAAGCAGGTGTGGGCGTTGGGTCAGCCGGGCGATGTCCTGCTCGCGATCAGCACGTCGGGCAATTCCGCGAATGTGATTGCTGCAATCGAAGCCGCGCACGAGCGCGAGATGATTGTCGTCGCGTTGAGTGGAAAGGGCGGCGGACGCATGCAGGAAGTATTGAGCGATACCGACATCCACGTGTGCGTGCCGTCAGATCGCACCGCGCGCATCCAGGAAGTGCATTTGCTGACCATCCATTGTCTATGCGACGGCATCGATGCCATGTTGCTGGGCGAAGACTGAGATTGATCCGAAGGAGAGCTAGTTGATGAGCGTATTCCGCGTCAAGAAGACACTGGTGAGAACCGTGCTGGTGGTGGGGTTTGCGGCGGGGTTGTCCGCGACGTTGCAGGGTTGTTTTCTCGCCGTTGCGGGTGCGGCGGGCGGCGGCGCGTTGATGGCGACCGACCGGCGCACAATCGGCGCGCAGACCGAGGACCGCGAAATCCAGGTGAAGGCGCTTTCGCAGATCAGTCAGAATCTGCCGGATTCGGCGCACGTCAACGTGACGGTATTCAACCGCCGCGTGCTGCTGACCGGCGAAGTGGCAGGGGATGCGTCCAAGCAGCGCGCCGAGAGTATCGTGCGTGGTTTGAACAACGTGAATACAATCGTCAACGAACTCACGATCATGCCGGCGAGTTCATTCTCTTCACGCACGAACGACACGTATCTCGAGACGCGCGTGAAAACCGCGCTGATCGCTGAGAAGGATATTTCGGCGAACGATTTCAAGGTCGTCGCCGAGCGCGGCTCCGTGTATCTGATGGGCCTCGTCACGATGGACGAAGGCAATCGCGGCGCGGACGTCGCGAGCCGGGTGCCGGGCGTTACGCAGGTCGTGAAGGTCTTCCAGTACATCCAGCCGCAAGAGGCCGCGGCGGCAAATGCGGCTGCGGCGACAGCGCCTGTTGCCGCGTCGCAGCCGGACGCTGCCGCGGCGACGGTTGGAACGATTCCTGACTCGTCGGTTAGCGCGAGGCCGCTCGAGCAGCAGGCGCCGGCGCCGGTCACGAACTCGAACGCGGTGCATCCGGGCAATCCTAAGGCGCCGCAATGAAGCTCGGGGTTGTTGGGGTTGTTATCGCCTCTTTGATGTTCGGGGCGGCGAGCTTGTTTGTATCGACGGCCTACGCGGCCGATATGCCGAGCGGTCAGCGGATCGCTAACGCCAATGCCTGCATGGGATGCCATGCCGTGGATCGCAAACTGGTCGGTCCGTCGTTCCAGCAGATCGCCGCCAAGTACAAAGGCGACGCGCAGGCTCCCGCGAAGTTGGCGCGCAAGGTGAAGGACGGCGGCTCGGGTGTGTGGGGCATGATTCCGATGCCCGCGCATCAGTCGATGAGCGATGCGGATATTCGCGCGGTGGTCGATTGGGTGCTTGCTGGGGCGCCTTCGAAGTGAGTTTTTGCTGGGTTGGCGGCTTGGCAAAACGGAAAATGCCTGTGCTAGAATAATTTGCACGTTGGGGGGGTAGCTCAGCTGGGAGAGCGTCGCGTTCGCAATGCGAAGGTCGGGAGTTCGATCCTCCTCCTCTCCCCAACCAGACCCCAAGCAACACCACAAGCTTCAAAACAAGAAACCCCGGCAGTTCAACCTGCCGGGGTTTTTTAATTTCCCATCAAACGCTTCCCGCCAACCCGCCAAATCAAAACTGACCCCACCCCGCACCGTCGCCGACGGAGACAACGGGCACCGTTCCAACCCTAACCGGCGTTCGGATCGCCGCCAACGCGCCCACCCGCGGCGCCGCCGCAACAACTGCACGCCCCGTAACAACCGCATTCTCTCGACCACCAGAATCCACCGCAGCCCCGGCAGCCAAAGAAGCCCCCGCAGCCACTGCACCCCCACCCCCCGCCCCCTCCAAAACCCGAAAGAACCCCACCACCTCATTCAACTGCTCTCCCTGCTCCTCCATCGACCGCGAAGCCGCCGCCGCCTCTTCCACCAGCGCCGCGTTCTGCTGCGTGACGTTGTCCATCTGCGTGATCGCGAGGTTCACCTGCTCGATGCCGCGGCTCTGTTCGCTCGATGCCGCCGCGATCTCCGACATGATGTCAGTGACGCGCGCCACCGCCTCCGTCACCTCGCTCATCGTCTTGCCCGCTTCGCCGGCGAGCGACGAGCCGTCGCGGATCTTGTCCACCGAATTGGCAATCAGATCCTTGATCTCCCTGGCCGCGCTCGACGAGCGCTGAGCCAGGCTTCTCACCTCGCTCGCAACCACCGCGAAGCCGCGTCCCTGTTCGCCCGCACGCACCGCTTCCACGGCCGCGTTCAGCGCAAGAATGTTCGTCTGAAATGCAATTCCTTCGATGATGCCCGTGATGTCCGCAATCCTGGTCGAGCTGTCGCTGATGTCCTGCATCGTGCTCACCACCTGGCCCACCACCGCGCTGCCTTTTTGCGCAACACTCGACGCGTTCGCGGCCAGCGTGCTGCCTTGCTGCGCGTTATCGGCGTTCTGCTTCACCGTCGACGTAAGTTGCTCCATGCTCGAAGCCGTCTCCTGCAGCGACGCCGCCTGCTGTTCCGTGCGCTGGCTCAGGTCCATATTGCCCGCGGCGATCTCGCGCGCCGCGTGCGCAATGCTCGTGCTGGCATCGCGCACGCGTCCGACGATCGTCGTCAGGCGCTCGTTCATCTCGCGCAATGCGCCGAGCAGCTTGCTGGTTTCATCCTTGCCGTCGACGTTAATGCGCGTGCGCAAGTCGCCTTGCGACACGGTCCGCGCGACGCCGATTGCGAGATTCAACGGACCGCTCACTGCGCGCGTGAGTACCACGCATGCGCCCACCGCGAGCGCGATCGCGAGCAGGGAAATCGTGATGAGCAAGTTGCGCTGGTGCTCGTAGTGCGCCGCATAGCCGGCGATCATTTCCTCCTGCCGCGAATGCGCGTAGTCCGCATACGCATCGGTCGCACGGATCAGCGCCGCTAGCAGAGGGCGGCATTGATCGTCCATCCTGGCGATCGCCTCGTCGCGTTTATTGGCGAGCGCGAGACCGACAATCTCGGTCGCGACGGGCGCGTAAGCCGTCTCCACGCGGTCCATCTCGGCCACGAGGCTGCGCGCTTTGTCGCTCGCGTCGGAGGCCTTCATCATCTCGTTCAGCTTCTTCAGGTTCGCCGATACGTCTTCGTGCGCGCGCGCCACCAACGCTTTCTCAATGTCGAAATCCTCGGGCTTCACGACAAGCACGAGGTTACGGGCCGCGATCGCCCGACGGTCGACGGCTGTTCTCACTTGCACGGCCATCTCGGCGCGCGCGTTGATGCCGCGCACGAAGCTGGAGAACCCTTCGGTCGAATCGCTCAGCGACTTGAGGGAAAGCCCCGCAACCACGACGACAATCAGGGACAACGTGCCGAAGCCGGCAATCAGCTTCGCTTTAATACTGAACTGGTTCAAGGCGGCCATATATTGTTGCTTCTCCAAGTACGAAACGTCGACGTTTCGTGATGGACTCTCAGGTCCGGACATGGGAGCGTCTATGTGACCGTCGTACTTCCCGACGGTCCTGCGCAGTGTTGCCGTCGCGTGCAAGCACGAAACCGGCATCCCATTTACTGGTTATCGGGCCGCGCAGAGCGGACTTGAGGAGGGCGGGGTAATCCATTACGGACTTCTCATGAAATTCGCATAGAACCTAGCGTCGGGTCCGCCGCGTAAGCGATTCACAAGCGCCTCCGCAAGCGAATCGCAAGCGCCTCATAAACGCGCACTAAGCACTAAAAACCCGTCTTTTCGATCCTTTGGGTAAGGATGACCTCTGTTACGCTACGGGTTCGCCATACGCGATCCCCGATGGACGCGTCTCTTCCTCCTTTAGCGCGTGAGACCGCGCATGCCCAAACCGAACTCAATGGTCACGCGTCGTCCGAACATCATCATTGCGATCAGTGGCGTGCTGGCCAGCGCGATCCTCGCCATTGCAGTGTGGGTGCTGGCGCAGATGCACGACGACGCATTGCGGCGCGCGCAAGATTCCGTGTTCAACGTCTCGCTGCTGGTGGAACGCGACGTGTCGCGCAATCTGGAGATCTACGACCTGTCGATACGCACGGTGATCGAAGGGCTCAAGCAGCCACGCGTGCTTGAACTGGAGCCTTCGCTGCGGCAAATGGTGTTGTTCGACGGTTCGGCATCCGCGAAAGACATGGGTTCGATTCTCGTGATCGACGAAACCGGCTATATCAAGTTCGATTCGCAGTCCGTTACGCCGCGCCATGTCTATCTCGCCGACCGCGACTACTTCAAGGTGCATCGCGATTCGCCCAACGTGGGTCTGTACGTGAGTCACCCGTTCATGCCGCGTGCAACGGGCACTGACATGAGCATCGGCTTGAGCCGGCGTATTTCGCGGCCGGACGGCAGCTTCGGCGGCGTGGTGGTTGGCACCATGCGGCTGAAATATTTCCGCAGCCTCTTCAACGGGATGAATCTCGGCGCCGGCGGTTCGATGGCTCTCATGCTAAGCGACGGCACGATGCTGATGCGGCGTCCGTACGATCCAAAAACGATCGGCATCAATCTGACGGGTACCTCCAACTATTCGCGCTTCGCCGCGCAGCCGAGCGGCGACTTCTTCGGCACCGCGGCGATCGACGGCGTCGAACGCTGGTACGCGTTTCGCCATATCGACATGTATCCGCTGATTCTCGATGTCGCGCTGTCCACGCGCGACATCTACGTCGGCTGGCGGCGGCGGGCATGGATCATCGGCTCGCTGATCGGCGCGCTCGATCTCACGCTGATCGCGCTTGCCGTGCTGTTCGCGCAGCAGATGCGGCGCCGTCTTATCGCCGAGGAAGAGTTGCACAGGCTCGCGCGAACGGACGGTCTCACGGGCATGGACAACCGCCGCACCTTCGAGGAAGCCGCAGAGAAAGAATGGCGCCGCGCGCAGCGCAACGACGGATCGCTTGCCATGCTGTTGATCGACGTCGATAGTTTCAAGGGCTTCAACGACCTGTACGGGCACTCGGCCGGCGACGACGCGCTGATCGCGGTAGCTCGCTGCATCACGCACGAGGTGCGGCGTCCCGGCGACACGGCGGCGCGCTACGGCGGCGAAGAGTTCGCCGTTCTGCTGCCGGACACTGACGAAGCGGGCGCCCTCTGCATTGCAGAGAAAATCCGCGCAGCGGTCCAGGCACTCGCGCTCGGGCATGTGGCGAGCTCGCACCATGTATTGACGATCAGTATCGGCGTAGCCACTACGCAAGGCGAGGCGTTCACGACGAGTCGCGCGCTCGTCAACGCGGCCGATCAGGCTTTGTATGCGGCCAAAGACGGCGGCCGCAACCGCGTCGTGTCGCACCCGACTGTAGGAACCTGTGCGTCGGCAACGAGCCGCGCTTTCACGGTGGTGGCCGGCCATTGAGTTCGTGCCAATATTATCCGGGTTATATGTTGCTTTCTAATTTAACCCGGATATAATTCGACAACTTCCCAACGGAGTTTGTCGTGACCACGCATCGCCCCACCCGCACTACCAGCACTACAAGCACCACTTGCACGGCCTTCGAAGGCCATCGCTTCATCGCCTCGGGTGAGTTGCCCGCAGTCGCGCTCGCCGTCAAGGGAGTAATCGCGCGAGGCGAGCAAGCGCCCGTTCTGGTTTTCGACGACGCCACGGCCGCCCCGGTCGAATTCGATCTGCGTGGCACTGCCGAAGAAATCGTCGCGCGCCTGGTTCGCGAGTCGTCCGCTGTTCATCCGCACAACGATGCAAGCAACCATGCAAACAGCAACGCAAGCAACGACGACGCCGAGCCCGACACCCCACGCGGTCGCGGGCGCCCCAAGCTGGGCGTCGTCGCGCGCGAAGTCACCCTGTTGCCGCGTCATTGGGACTGGCTGAACGCGCAGCCGGGCGGCGCGTCGGTCGCGTTGCGCAAGCTCGTGGAGACGGCGCGCGGAACTGGCGAGCAGCGCGAGCGCAAACGTGCGGCGCAGGAAGCGGCGTATCGGTTCATGACGGCGGTAGCAGGCAACCTGCCGGATTACGAGGACGCCACTCGCGCGCTCTATGCAGGCGATCAACCACGCTTCGAAAAGAAAATCGCCGGATGGCCCGAAGACGTCCGCGCCTACGCATTGCGGCTCGCATGCAACGCGTTCGAACCGCCAATGTGACTCGCATCAAACGCGGCGCACAGGCGAAAAAAAACCGCTCACACTCGTTCGAGCGTGAGCGGAAAAGTCGGAGAGTTACAACAACATCGCATGCGCTACATGAGGTCCACGCAGCAGGAGAAGTCTAAGAGGCGAATGAACACGCTTCTATCGGACGAATCTCAAACGCACGCATGTGTGTTCATCACGGTTCCGTCTGCCAGGCATTCCTTACATTATCCTGTCCCGCTTATTCCAGGCATTTATCGCTTCAGGTCCACGCCGTCAGCGCCGTAAAAGGAAGGTGAGCGCTGCCGCGCCTCCACGTCCTGCATGCATGACTCATCGCAACGAGTCGCCGCATGCTTGCGATGGAGCAGCAGCGGGCATTCCGTTGTGACTTCCGAAGGATGTTCAAATGAAGTGGTTCGATCGCATGACCGTGTTCAGGAAACTGCTGCTGGCCTTTGCCGTTGTGATTGGATTTTGCGTGGTGATCGGCGGCACTTCGCTGAAAACGCTGTCGTCGATGCATGACATCACCGATGCGATCTGCGACAAATACATGGACGGCCTTTACTGGCTGGAAGAGGCGAATCGCCACAAGATCGACGCCGACCTCGCCGCCGCAAATCTCGGCTATGTGAAAGACGATGCGGGGCACCAGAAGCTGAAGGACAGCATCGTCGGCTCGCTCAAGCTGATGCATCAGGGCTACGATCAATACCGCGCGACTATCGTCACCGCAAAAGGCCGCCAGATGTTCGACGACGTGCTGGGCAAGTCGGCGGAGTGGGAAGGTATCGTGCATCAGCAGATCGGACTCGCGCCGATTCCTGCCGGCGTCGACAACGACGAACTCGTGCGCCGCGCGATTGCGTCAAGCGAGGCATTGCGCGATCGCATCACGGCGTTGATCGACTATCGCCGTCAGCAAGGCAACGACGCGCAGGCGGAAGCAGCCAGCGAATATCAGCGCATGCGCGTTGCGATGGTCGCGCTGGTGCTGGGTGCGATCGCCGCGGGCGGCCTGCTTGCCGCGATGATCGCGCGGCGTTTGTCGCGTCAGTTGGGCGGCGAGCCGGACTACGCAATGCAACTCGCCAACCGTATCGCCGACGGCGATCTCAGCGTGCGCGTCGAGACCCGCGCCGGCGACACGCACAGCATGCTCTACGCGCTGCGCAACATGCGTGAGCGGCTCGCCACGATCGTGTCGGGCATCAGCGAATCGAGCGAATCCATTCTGACCGCGTCAGGCGAGATTGCACAAGGCAACACCGACCTCTCGCAGCGCACTGAAGAGCAGGCTGCAGCCTTGCAGCAAACGGCGTCGAGCATGCAGCAACTAACTTCGACGGTGAAGCAGAACGCCGAAAACGCGCAGCGGGCGGGCGGCGTCGCGCAAGGTGCATCGGAAGTGGCCGCGCGCAGCAGCGGTCTTGTGGACGATGTCGTGGAAACGATGCGCGAACTGGCGGCCGGCTCCAAACGCATGACCGATATCATCGCGGTGATCGAAGGCATTGCGTTCCAGACCAACATTCTTGCGCTCAACGCCGCGGTCGAAGCGGCACGTGCCGGCGAACAGGGGCGCGGCTTCGCGGTCGTCGCGGGCGAAGTGCGCTCGCTCGCCCAGCGCAGCGCGGTGTCGGCGAAAGAGATCAAGGAACTGATCGAAAGCTCGACGGCACGCGTGGGCAGCGGCGCGGAACTCGCAGAGCGGGCCGGCCAGACGATGGCTGAAGTGACTCAGGCGATCAAACGCGTGACGGACCTGATGGGCGAGATTTCGTCGGCGTCGCAGGAGCAAAGCACGGACATCGAGGGCGTGAACCGCGCCGTCGCACAAATGGACGACGTGACCCAGCAGAACGCCGCACTCGTCGAGCAGGCTGCGGCGGCGGCCTCGTCGATGGCGGATCAGGCGAGACAGTTGCAGCAAGCGGTGACTGTGTTTTCGCTCGAAGCGACGCGGGGCTGACCGGATTCACGTCATCGCGCGCTGTGTCGTTTCAACCGACTGCACGCCATCTTGTTCGCGCTTGCCACCTCCAATGGCACTCCGTACACTCGCGCGTAATTCCCGCACGGCGTCTGTTTTTTGCGCCGTCGTCATGAAAAACGCCGACTAGAGGAGAACCCCCGCGATGGCCGATTCCTATTTCCCCCGCTGGCGCGCACAGCCAGACGCCGTCGAGGGGCGCATCGTCGGCACCGACGAGCGCCTCGCGTGGCCGCAGATGTTCGCGATGGGCATTCAGCACGTCGTCGCCATGTTCGGCTCGACGGTGCTCGCGCCGTTGCTGATGGGCTTCGATCCGAACCTCTGCATCTTCATGTCGGGCATCGGCACGCTGTTGTTCTTCGTGCTGGTCGGCGGCCGCGTACCGAGCTATCTCGGTTCGAGCTTCGCGTTCATCGGTCTCGTGATTGCAGTCACGGGCTACGGCGGCCACGGGCCGAATATGAACATTCCGCTTGCGCTGGGCGGCATCATCGCGTGCGGCGTGGTGTACGCGATCATCGGGCTGATCGTGTCGGCGGTCGGCACGCGCTGGATCGAAACGCTGATGCCGCCGGTCGTGACCGGTGCGATCGTCTGCGTGATCGGTCTGAATCTCGCACCTATCGCGGTGCGCGGTGTGAGCGGCAGCAACTTCGATTCGTGGATGGCGCTGGTCACCGTGCTGTGCGTCGGCGCCGTTGCAGTCTTTGGGCGGGGCATGCTGCAGCGTCTGCTGATTCTGGTCGGCTTGCTGATGGCGTATGTGATCTACGCAATCGTGACGAATGGCCTCGGCATGGGCAAGCCCATCGACTTTTCGATCGTGGCCAACGCTGCGTGGTTCGGTATGCCGCACTTCACGGCGCCTGTGTTCGATATGCGGGCCATGACGTTGCTCGCGCCGATCGCGGTGATTCTCGTCGCCGAGAACCTTGGCCATATCAAGGCGGTAAGTGCAATGACGGGGCAGAACCTCGACCGCTATATCGGCCGCGCATTTCTCGGCGACGGGCTCGCGACAGTCGTCTCGGGTTTCGCCGGCGGCACGGGCGTGACGACGTACGCTGAAAACATCGGCGTCATGGCGGTGACCAAAATCTATTCGACGCTGGTGTTCGTCATTGCCGCGCTGATTGCGCTGGTGCTGGGCTTTTCGCCGAAGTTCGGCGCGGTCATCCAGACCATTCCGGGTCCGGTGCTCGGCGGCGTTTCGATTGTGGTGTTCGGCCTTATCGCGGTGACGGGCGCGCGCATCTGGGTCGTCAACAAGGTCGACTTCTCGGACAACCGCAATCTGATCGTGGCTGCTGTCACGCTGGTACTCGGCGCAGGCGACTTCTCGTTGAAGCTTGGCGGCTTCGGTCTTGGCGGCATCGGCACCGCGACTTTCGGCGCGATCATTCTTTACGCGCTGCTCAGAAGGAAGCCTGCGCAAGGCCCGGTGGCCTGACGGTTTTCGTGGCGGCGCGCGTACCTTCAGGCGAGGGACGCCGCCGCAACTCGAGCGGTAGCCGACTTCACTTCCTGCGCGCGGTCAGCGCCGTCTCCGACAGATCCACTTCGCGCATGAGCTTGTTGAACGTCTCGTCGTTGATCGCCTGACTGCTGCGCAAGCTGAGAAGCACCTGACGCTCCGCGCGCATCGCCGAGAGCTTCATGCGAAATTCCAATGCATCGGCGCGCCGTGCCATCTCGCGCGGTTCCCGCTCCTCGCCGAGTGCGGCGAGCCTGCGACGATAAATGTCCATCACGCGCGCGGTGACATCGGCCGCATATGCCGAGGCGGATTCGTCGAGGTTCGCGCACTCCTTGTCATGCACGTCGTCAACGGCACGAATGGCGGCTTGCGCGGCCATCACGCGTGCAAGCGTTTCTTCCGCAGCATGCGGGTCTTTGCCGCGACGCCATCCGCGCAATAGCAGCGGCAACGCGAAGACAGCGACGAGCAGCGACAACAGGATCACGCCCGATGCGATGAATATCGCGAGGTCGCGCCCCGGCAACGGTGCGCCGTCCGGCAGCATCTCCGGCAGCGACAACACGCCTGCCAATGTCACGGCGCCGCGCACGCCCGCGACTGTCGTGACTCCCACCGTGCGCAATCCCGGCACCGCGTTCGCGACGCCCTGGCGCGCCGCGCCGCGGCTCGCGAACCAGCGCAGCAACCAGACCCACACAAAACGCATCGTGTAGAGCGCCGCCGCAACGGCCGCGATGTAGCCGATCAGGAGCCCGACTTGCGCGTTGCTCGTTTCATGCGCATCGAGCAGCGCGCGTCCGAGAATGTGCGGGAACTGAAGCCCCAGCAGAATGAACACCATCCCGTTGAAGACGAACTCGATCATGGTCCACGTACTGCTCGCGCGCACTCGCGATGCCACCGGCCCGGACGTCGCAAGCGTCGTGTAGTTCATCATCATGCCGGCCGCGACCGCTGCGAGAATTCCCGACAGCTCAAGACGTTCTGCGATCAGGTATGCGGCGAATGGAATCAGCAACGTCATGATGACGCCGGGCGCAGGGTCGCCCTCTTCGGCGAGATTCAGAAAGCGCACCGCGATAAAGCTGAAGAGCCAGCTCACCGCTGCGCCCGTTGCGAGACCGCCCGCCGCGATGATCACGAAGCTGATCGACGCGTCGCGCAATGAAAAGACGCCGGTGAGCGCGGCGGCGATCGCGAACTTCAGCGCGACGAGGCCGGAGGCGTCGTTCATCAACGCTTCACCTTCCAGGATGTGCATCAGCCTGCCTGGAATCTTGCCCTTGCCCGCGATGCCGGAGAGCGCAACCGCATCGGTCGGCGACAACACGGCGGCAAGTGCGAACGCGACGGGCAGCGACATCGACGGTACCAGCGCATGCACGAAGTAGCCGACGGCGAGCACCGTCATGAACACAAGGCCGAGCGCGAGCATCAGGATCGAGCGGCGTGCCATGAAAAATTCGCGCTTCGGAATGCGCCAACCGTCCGCGAACAGCAGCGGCGGAATGAACAGCATCATGAAGATTTCCGGATCGAACGTGACGTGCAATCCGAGCTTCGGCCAGGCGAGCATCGCGCCGATTGCGATCTGAACCAGCGGCAACGGCAATGGCGCGAGGCGGGTCACGACACCCGACCCGGCCACGGCAAGCAGAAGAATCAATACGGTGAAGACAATTTCCATCGGTACGAGACTTGGGAAGATAACGGCGAGGCGGACAAAGGTTTTTGCGCCGGCGCGTCGCACCTCGCAAGGCCGGCGCGCAAGCGGCATATGGCGCGTCGGCGTGCGCCGCGGCGCAGCGCGAGCGCCAGGTGTAGACCGCGAGTTTAGCTTGTGAGTTTGACCTGCGCAGCGTGACCGCGCCGCGCGGCGTGCTTAGCGACTCCACGAGGGCCGCCTGGCGCTCCGCAAGATCAGCTATTCCTCACTGCACGCTAAAGGTGCGTCCGCGCCCTGCCGTGGCGCACGTGCCATGCCGCCGGTGCAATCTTTCACGCGAGTTACATGGCTATGTGCGCGAACGCGCGCATGGAGCTTGCTTAAGCCATATCGATGACGCACATTTTGGAGCAATGGCGCCGTGGGTTGTTCGCACCCGCGTTCGACCGGCCCGGCTCTCGCGTGAGAGGATTGCATGACGATTGCGCAACAGGAAAGGACGGCCAGCGCGCGCCACGGTTTCGACGTCGAAATGACGTCCGGCCTGGAGCGCTTCTCGGTGCAGCACGGCGAGCTGACGCTCACGAGCGTGTTTCAACCCATCTTCAGTCTCTCGCATATGCGGGCGGTCGGCTATGAAGGCTTGCTGCGCGCGCACGACATGCTCGACCGGCCGGTTTCGCCGCTCGACGTGTTCGGCGAGGCGGCGCGCGTGGGCGATGTGTTGCAGCTGGACCGTCTCGCACAGACGCTGCATCTGGAAAACTTCAAGGTGCTAGGCGCCGAACGCGAGTGGCTGTTCCTCAACGTGCACCCCGGCGCGCTCACCGATCCGTATCTGTCCGCTGCATTACTCGCTACGCTCAAGCGCCTCGGCTTGTCTCCAAGGCGCATCGTGCTCGAAGTGCTCGAGCAGCGCGCTGAAGATCTGGAGCGTCTCGCGGATGCCGTGCGCCAGTTCCGCGAGCGCGGCTTCCTGATCGCACTCGACGATTTCGGCGCGGGACATTCGAACGTCGAGCGCATCTGGCAATTGAATCCGGACATTGTGAAGCTCGATCGCATCATGCTGTCGCACGCGGCGCATCGGGCCGACATGGGAACGATTCTGCCGGGCCTCGTCGCGTTGCTGCATGAAGCGGGCAAGCTCGTGCTTGTCGAAGGCGTGGAAACGGAACACGAGGCGCAAATGGCGCTTGCCTGCAACGCCGACTTCGTTCAAGGGTTTTTCTTTGGACGCCCGAACCCGGGGGCGGCCGACGCAACGCACGCGGCGACCTGCATCGGCGAGCTAACCGAACGTTATCGCGATCAGACGGAAGCACACGAGCGCCGCACCGCGAGCCGCCTCGCTCCCTATCTGCGCGCATTCGAACGCGCGGCTGAGCGGCTCGCTGCGGGCGAGCCGCTCGAAGAAGTGTGCTGGAATTTTCTCGCGCTCGATCACGCCGCGCGCTGCTTTCTGCTCGACGCGAAAGGGCGGCAGGCGGGGCGCAACGTCGTGCTGCGGGCCGATCGCGCGGCGCATGAAACGCGCTTCTTGCCGCTTGCCGATGCGCAAGGCGCGAACTGGCTGCGTCGTCCGTACTTTCGCGATGCAATCAACTCGCCCGAGCGCGTGCATGTGACGCGTCCGTATCTGTCGATCAACGAAGCGTTGCCGTGCGTGACGTTGTCGGTGGCGACGCGCGTCGGGGCGCAGACTTGCGTGCTGTGCGGCGACATCGACTGGATCGACGAATAGCGCTTCTGCGATGATGTCGTTTTCAACGACACCCGGCTGCGCTCATGTCCGTTCTACTCGAAGTCATTGCCACTACTGTTGCCGACGCACGTCTCGCCGCGCAAGCGGGCGCCGACCGGCTCGAACTCGTGACCGCGATGGGCGAGGGCGGGCTGACGCCGAGCATCGGCTTGATGGAAGCGGTGGTCGATGCGGTGAGCATTCCTGTCAACGTGATCGTGCGTCCTCACAGCCGTTCGTTCGTCTACGACGCCGACGACTTCGCGGTGATGCTGCGCGATGTGCAAGCGGTGAAGGCGGCGGGCGCGAACGGTGTGGTGATCGGCATGTTGAACGCGAACGGCGAGATCGACCGTGAACAACTTGCGCGTGCGATCGACGCCGCCGGTGATCTCGCGATCACTTTCCATCGTGCGTTCGACGAAGCTCTCGATCAGCAAAAAGCGCTAGACGTGCTGCTCGGTTTCGATGCGGTGACGAATGTGCTGACCTCGGGCGGCAAGCCCACGGTGCTCGATGCCGAAGCGACGATTCGCGAACTGGCGCGCCAGGCGGCGGGGTCGCGCTGCACGGTGCTGGCAGGCGCGGGTTTGACTGTCGATGCGGTTGCGGGCTTCGTGAGCAGGACGCGAGTCGAAGCGGTGCACTTCGGGTCGGGCGTCCGCACCGGGGGTAGCGGGCTCGCCCCGGTCGAAAGCGCAAAGGTCGCGCAGGTGAGGGCATTGCTGGATGCTGAGGCGAAAAGCTAGCGCGCGGGCTGAATCGCCAGGCAAAAAAAGCCGCTACGTGCATGTGCACGAGCGGCTTTGTTGAAGGCGTCGGCAAGGCCGGTGCCTCGTAGCGCTTACTTCGCCACTACCACAGGAATGCCGCGCAACTGCCCGGCGCCTTTCACTTCCTCCAGCGATTTTTTAACCGACGTTCCCGTCGCCGCTTCGATCTGCAGACGCGCGGCGAGATCCCGCTCGCCCCGCTTCACGCCCGCGAGATTCGCGAGCTTTACATGACCATAACCGCGCACACGGGCATGCAGATCGGCGAGCTTCGCGACGTCGTCGAGATTATCGGCGTTGAGCTTGGCGAGCGCTCGCTGCAACGTGGTTTCGTAATCGTCCGCGAGTTCGTGCTCCATTTTGCGCTCGAGCGTGCGGCCAAACGGGTCGAGCATCGTGCCGCGAAGGCCGCGCACCTTGGCGAGTACGCCGAGGACCGGCCACATCCATTGCCCGAAGGTTTTCTTCGTCGGATTCGCACCCGAATGCGCGCGCGTGAGTGCGGGCGGCGCGAGGTTGAACTTGATGCCGAAGTCCTTGCCGGCCACGCCTTCGAATTGCGCCTCGAGTGCTTCGCGGAACGCGCCATCGGTATGCAGGCGCGCAACTTCATATTCGTCTTTTACCGCCAGCAGACGATAGAACGTCGTAGCCACCGCACGCGTTACGCGTTCGCTGTTTGCGTCGACCGCGCTTTCCGCGCGACGCGCAGCATCGACCAGCGCACGATAGCGCTTCACATAGCTTGCGCCGCCGTAAATCTGCAGACGGCCTTCGCGATGCGCAATCAGTTCGTCGAGCGTATCGACGCGCACCGTCTGCTTCGCGGCGTGCCGCGCCTGCCACAGCGATTCGAGCGCGGCCGGGTCTTCTGCAGCGAGCCGGCCGATGGAAAACGCCAGCTGATTCATCTGCACGGCTACGTTGTTCAGTTCGATTGCGCGCATCAACGCGCCGAACGACACCGGCACGAGACCAAGCTGCCACGCATAACCGAGCATCAGAATGTTAGCGCCGATGGTGTCGCCGAGAAAACGAGTGGCGAGCGCCTGCGCGTCGCAAGTCGACATGCGTTCGGCGCCCGCTGCATGGCGCATCTTGTCGATCAACGCGTCGGCATGCAGCGTGGCGTCCGGGTTCTGCACGAACGTCGCGTTCGGAATGGCATGCGTGTTGACGACGATGCGCGTGCGGCCATGACGCACCGTCTGCAATGCATCGGCGCTCGCGCCGACCACCATGTCGCAGGCGAGCAGCACGTCCGCTTGCTGCGTGTCGATGCGAACCTGGTTGAGCCACTCGTCGCGCGCGGCAAAGCGCACGAACGACAACACCGAGCCGCCCTTTTGCGCAAAGCCCATGAAGTCGAGCACCGACGCGCTCTTGCCTTCCAGATGCGCAGCCATGCTGATCAATGCGCCGACCGTCACGACGCCCGTGCCGCCGACGCCCGTCACCAGGATGTCGTACGGTGCGGCATCGAACTGCGTGGCCGGCAGCCGCAACGCGTTGATGCGTTCAGCCAATGCTTGCGGATCGAACGCGGCGCCCGCGGCTTTTTTCAGTTTGCCGCCTTCGACTGTCACGAAGCTCGGGCAAAAACCGTTCACGCACGAGTAGTCTTTATTGCACGACGATTGATCGATGCGACGCTTGCGCCCCAATGCTGTTTCCACTGGTTCAACCGACAGGCAATTGGACTGCACGCCGCAATCGCCGCAGCCTTCGCAGACTTCTTCGTTGATGAAGAGGCGCTTGTCGGGGTCGGGGAATTCGCCCTTTTTGCGGCGACGCCGTTTTTCTGCGGCGCACGTCTGGTCGTAGATCAGCACGGTCACGCCGTCGGTGTCGCGCAACTCGCGCTGCACGGTGTCCATTTCGCTACGGTGATGGAACGTCGTGCCCTTCGGGAAAAGATCGTGATGGCCGTCGTATTTCTCCGGTTCGTCGCTGACCACCACGAAGCGCGATACGCCTTCCGCTTCCACCTGACGCGCGATCTGCGGCACGGAGATGCTGCCGTCCACGGGCTGGCCGCCCGTCATCGCAACGGCGTCGTTGTAGAGAATCTTGTACGTGATGGTGGCTTTCGCCGCGACCGCCTGACGGATCGCGAGAATACCGGAGTGAAAGTACGTACCGTCGCCGAGATTCTGGAAGACGTGGCGCGTTTTCGTGAACATCGAATGCGACGCCCAGTCCACGCCTTCTCCGCCCATCTGGATGAGGCCGGTCGTGTCGCGCTCCATCCACGAAGCCATGAAGTGACAGCCAATGCCTGCGTGCGCAATCGAGCCTTCGGGTACTTTCGTCGACGTGTTGTGCGGACAGCCAGAGCAGAAATACGGCGTGCGCTTCACGCTGTCCGCGGCGTTGGAGAGAATCTGCGGCGCGACCAGATCGACCACACGTTCGCGGCGATCAAGTGCCGGCTTGTGCTTTGCGAGCCAGTTGGCGAACACGGGCAAGATGCGCGAAGGCCGCAATTCGCCGAGCGACGAGAGCAGCATGCTGCCGTCTTGCGCCTGCTTGCCGATCACGGCCGGCCGCGCGCCTTGCGTGCGGTTGTACAGATAGTCCTTGATCTGCTGCTCGATGACGGGGCCCTTCTCCTCGATCACGAGCACTTCGGAAAGACCTTCGACGAACGTGTCGATGCGCGTCATTTCCAGCGGGAACGACAGGCCGACTTTGTAGATGCGCACACCGGCCGCGTCGAGATCGGCGACGGTCAGGTCGAGGCGGCGCAACGTTTCCATCAGATCCAGATGCGCCTTGCCGCATGTGACGATGCCCACGTTCGCATGCGGGCTCGGCGCGATCCATTTGTCGATGCTGTTGGTTTTAGCAAAGTGACGCACGGCGTCGAGCTTCGCGTGCATGCGCGATTCGATGGTGAGGCTCGGCAAATCGGGCCAGCGATTGTGCAGGCCGCCCGAGGGTGCTTCGAAATCCTCCGGCGCGCTCCAGTCGGTCCGCAGCGCATCCAGATCGACCGTCGAACCGGATTCGACTGTTTCGGAGATCGCCTTGTAGCCGACCCACGCGCCCGAAAACCGCGACAGCGCCCAGCCGTACAGCCCGAATTCGAGCATGTCCGCAATGTTCGACGGATTCACGACCGGCATGTGCCACGCCATCATCGCAAAGTCGCTTTGATGCGGCATCGACGAAGACACGCAGCCGTGATCGTCGCCGGCTACCACTAGTACGCCGCCGTGCGGCGACGAGCCGTACGCGTTGCCGTGCTTCAGCGCGTCGCCCGCGCGATCCACGCCGGGGCCCTTGCCGTACCACATGGCGAACACGCCTTCGACGGTGCGCTCGGGGTCCGCTTCCACGCGCTGCGTGCCGAGCACGGCGGTGCCGCCGAGTTCTTCATTGATAGCGGGCAGGAAGCGAATATCGCTCGCGCTGAGCAGTTTCTTCGCTTTCCACAATTGCTGATCGACCATGCCGAGCGGCGAACCCCGATAGCCGCTGATGAAGCCCGCGGTGTTCATGCCGCGCGCGCGGTCGAGCGAGCGTTGCATGAGCGCGAGGCGCACCAGCGCCTGGGTGCCGGTCAGGAAAATCCGGCCGCGCGTCGCAGTGAGATTGTCGGACAGCTTGTAGTCGGAAAGAGCGGGCGTGCCGTCGATGGGCAGGCGAGCGGTCATAGGTGAGTCTCCAATCCCATACGTGATGGATGCTGTTTGTATCTTCGGCGCGCGTCCTCGGGCAGACGTGGGGGCCGCAGCGAAAGAGACTCTATTTTTTAGCGCCAATCGGAGTGGATTTTTTCTACTTTGCTTGCGCGTCGGCGAATGAGCGCGAGGAGCGCCCGGTTTTAAGCCTCTTTTGAGATAGATATGCCACGCGAACGGAGGATTCGGGTATGCCCTGGTGCGTCGGACGGTGTGCTGCATGCATCCAGGCAGACACGCTGATGCATGTTTTGACGGGTGTCGAAACATATCGGGCGGCGGCACGCATTGCTGCATGCCGCCGCCCGTGAGCTAATCGCTCGTGCCTTTGTTAGCGCATGGCGACGCCCAGTCAGATGCGCGGCTTAGACCGGATTGTTGACGAACGCGTAGAAGTAGCCGTCCGGGCCGTAGAAGCCGTTGTACTTGCGCAGGTCCGGCGAGTCGAGCGAGATGCGCACGTAGCCCGGAGGCGGAACGAAGCTCGACGGTTGCGGTTGCGGTTGCGGTTGCGGCTGCGGCGTCGGCTCGACCGGCGGCACGTAGCCGCCGTTGTTGCCGCCGCCCGCAACGCGAATGTCTGCCGAGACCGGTGCCGAAATCGTGCCGCCGACGTTCGACAGGGAGCCTGCCGTGCCGCTCAGCGTGGTGCTCGACGTGATCGAACCGTTGTCGTTGGTCAGTTTCCCCTCGACGTTGATGACCGCCTCGCGCTGCGCCGAGATCGCGCCGCCGGTGTTGTCCAGCGAACCCGACTGAAAGCGAGCAGCGCCCGCCGACTTCATGCGGCCGTTGCCGTTCAGCACCTGTTGTGCGCTGACGTCGAGCATCTGTCCGGCGTTGAAACTGGCGCCCCGATTGTCCAGCGTGCCTGCGCCGACATGCAGCGTGTTCTGCGCGCTCAATGTGCCGTTCGCGTTTGCGAATGTGTCCATGGCATTAACGCGCGTGTCGCCGCCGGAATTCAGCGTGCCCGAGTTATCCACGCGAGTCGCGTTGATATTGAGCAACTGGCCGGCGCTCACAGTCGCGCCCTGGTTGGCGATGGTGCCGCCTTGCAGCGTCACCGTGCCGCCGCTTACGCTGCCGCCTGAGAGCGTTACCTGGTTGCCCGCGAGCATTCCATCCATCGACGCCTCGACGGTGCCCTTATTGTTCAACGACTGGTCCGCGTTCATGCTTACGCCGCTGCCCGCAATCTTGCCGCTGTTCGACAACGTGCCACGCGTGGTCAGGCTGACGCGCTCGGCGCTGAGGGTGCCCTGATTGTCGAGCGTCTGCATGGCGTTGCCGTTGATGGATTGCGTTGCCGTGACCGAGCCGGCGTTCGTCGCGTTCACGCCGCCGAACTGCACCGTCTGGCCGGTCAGTTTGCCGTTCGCCTGGTTCGTGAACGTGTCTGACGCGTTGACGCTGACCGCGCCGGTGGAAGTCAGCGTGCCGGTGTTGTCAAAGCGGGTGGCGCTCACGTTGAGAGACTTCGCGGCGCTCACCGTGACGCCCTGATTCATGACCGTGCCGCCTTGCAGCGTCACCGTGTCGCCTTTCACACTGCCGCCCGAAAGCGTCAGGCGGTCGCCGGCGAGCATTGCGTCTTGCGTGGCTTCTACGGTGCCGGTGTTGACGAGCGACTGATCGCCGCCCAGACGCACGCCTGCTCCCGAGATCTTGCCGGTGTTCGATAGCGTGCCGCGCGCGTTCACCGACATGCTGTCGGCCGTCAACGTGCCGTTGTTGGTCAGCGCCTGCAGCGCCGAAGCATTGAGCGTGCGCGCAGCTGCGATCGAGCCGTTGTTCGTCAGATTCGCGCCGTTCACGTTGACGTCGGTTGCCGCCTTGATACTGGCGGGCGCGCCGATCGTCACGTCGCCGTTGGCCCCCACGCTCACGCTGCCGGTCAGCGAGTTCAGCGCGCCGTTGTCGCGCACGCCGACACCTGCTTCGGTGCCGATCAGACGCACGGCGCCGTCGCCATACATGCTGCCGAGCGATTGCACGTCGATTGCCACTTGCGGCGCGGCGCCCGTGCCCGCTTGCGCGGCTGCCGATTTGGACGCGTAGTCGACGCGATTCGCGCCTGCAATTGCGTCGATCGTCTTGCCTTGCACCTTGCCGTTGATGGTCATCGCGCGTGCAATCAAATCGACCGCGCTTGCCGACCCGCTCAGGCCATTGCCGTCGACGGCAATGGTGCCCTGCTTGACGTCGAGCGTGCCCAGCGAGCCGTCGTCTTTCAGCGTCGGCGTGCCGGTTGCAAGCGTGACCCGCGGCGCGTTGAGAAAGCCGCAGCCCGAGCAGGTGATGCCGGCCGGGTTCGCGATCACGAGGTTGGCGCCCTTGCCGGCGACTTCGGTCGTGCCGAGCAGTTGCGTCGGCGAGCCGGATGTGACCTGCATCAGGACGACGCTCGCGCCTTTCTGACCGAGCGCGGCGTTGGCCTGTACCGCGCCGCCGATCTGCGTCTGCGCGGCTTGCGTAGCGTTATTGATGATCACGCCGCCGGTTCCGACGTTGTACTGCGCGAAGCGGTTGTTCGACACGCCGGCCGCATTGGGCGCGACGATGTTGACGACCTGCGTGCCGTTGCCGGAGGTGCCGAAAGTCGGGCGCGACGCGGCGCTCGAGTCGACGGTTATGGCGAGATTGGCTTGCGCGCTCGCGACGAGCGGTTGCATGCCGAATGTGCACAACGCCGCGAACGCGCTGGCGCGTGCAGCAAACCACAAGTTCCGGTTGTTGCCGTCCACCAGACGAGGGTCAATTTTCTGCATTGTTGTTTCCTCTACATTAACAAAAGTACAACTAACAAATAGGAAGCCTCGTTCAGATCAGCGCGCTGATTTGTACGAGTACGGTGGGCGATCCGCTCGGAAAAGCCTTCGGCTTGTAGAGTGGCCAGCCGACGGAGACGTCGTAGTTGACGCCCGCCGACAGGCGATTCTTCGGCGCAAGGCTGCCTCTCGCGCCCACCGCCATTCCTACCAGGGTGTCACCCGCCAGGTATCGCGTCGTCGGCCCTTGTACGCGTCCGGCGTCGAGCCCCGCGTATAAGGCTTGCACGCCGTAGGACGTCGGCGCGTACCAGTCGAGTTCGTTCGATACGGTCCAGCCGTTTTCGGCCGCGAGCGTTGCCTGCTGGTCGAAGCCCCGTACCGAATAGCGGGTACCGATCGTAAAGTAGTCAGGGGCGGTAACCCGGGTGCGCGCGTTCTGCCTGGTCCAGCCGAACTGGTACGAGAACGGTTGATTGCCGACCCGAAACGGCGCAAGCACGTTGAGCGACGCGGTGACGATTTGCTCGCGGCCGTTGAACGCGCTGTCGCCGAGTACGTAACCCGGCTGACGCGAGATGCCCGGCAGCGTGTCGCGCCAGCCGACCGACGCGTCTATCTGCGCGCGCCCGATGTAATGACGATGCGACGCGCCGACTTCGTAGCCGTATACGTCGCGGTCCTGCACGTCGATCCACGTGTTGTTCACATAGTGATGATTGAACGCGCGGTAAAAGCGCGCGCGCAATTCCGTGCGGGACTTCGCGCCGCGCTGCACGACGCCTGACAGTTTGATGCCCGCGCCTTTCTGCTCGCCCGTGAATTGCGCGGCGCCGGAGGCGAACGCCTGTGTTTGCAGATAACTCGCGCGATAAGCGTCAATCGTGAGCATCGCGTAGCCGAAAGGCACGCTGTACGACGCGGCGGCCTGGTTTTCTCCCTTGCCGGGTGCGCCACGGTTGGCGTTAGTGAGACCCGATACCTGCAACTGGTCGTATTGATAGAAGGGCGAGTCGACAGTCAGCGTGCCGAACAGCTCGTTCTTGCCGGTGGCAGTCTGGCCCGCATCGTCGTAGCCAGCCGCGATGCGCCAGCGTCGCCCGGTGCCGGCGTGCAGTACGAGGTCGGATTCGCCCGCGCCAATGCCCGGCGCGATGTCGAATCGCGCGTCCGCCTGCGACGGCAGACGCCGGATGTTTTCCAGCGCCTGGTCGATCGCGCGCTGGTTCAGGAGCGCACCCTCGCCGGACGGCAACGCACGCGCGATGTCGCCGATCGCTTCGCCCTCGCTGCGTATCGCGCCGATGCGGCCCGGCACGACGTCGAGCTGGAGCGTGCCGGAGGCGAGCGATTGCTCGGGCACGGCGACACGCGTGGTCACATAGCCATAGCCGATCAGTTTATTAGCGGCGCTGTCCTGCACGATCTTCAGACCGTCCGCGCCGACACACTGACCCTTGACCGGCTCGACGAGACGGTCGAGCGAATCGAGCGGATTGTTCGTAATCCGGATTTTTTCGATTTCGAAGCAAGGCGACTGCACCGGCAGATGCGCGAGATCGACGCTCGTCGCGCGCGGCGCGTCCTCGTTCAGCGCGTTGCCGAGCGAGCCATTCGTCGCATTGGCTTCAAGCCGTTGCTGTTGTGCGCGCTGCGTGTCGTTGCCCGGCAGGACGTTGATCAGCGATGCGTTGCTTTGGGCGAACGACGGCAGCCCGTAGAGAGCGAGTGAAGCGGCGGCGAAAGTGGCTTTACGGCGATGCTGCATGGCGGCGTTCTTGGGCAACGAAGCCGCGCAGCATAGACAGTATGAATCTGAAAATCTAGCGAAAGGATTCCGAAATGCTTATCTCTTTTTCGGTTTTTATATTTTTAACAGATACGCTGTTTTTATGAACGAACACCCGTCGCAACAGGCGCTTCATCCAGCGGCACGATCTCGTCAAAATGCGAATAGTCGATATGGCTCACGCCGTCCCGTTCGCTCATGATGTCGACAAAACGGTGCTGCCAGTAGATCTGATCGCATGTCCACATGTGGCGTGCCTGCATGGTCTGCGACGTCGATTCGTCGACGCCTTCAAGCGTGAGCAGCAGCGACGTGTCGCTTGCTTTTAGCGTCTCGGCGGTCTCGCCGAAAAGCGGACTTGTTTCGTCGATCACATGCATGATGCTCCAGCCGAGCTTGAAGACCGGATGCTGATCGCGCACGAGTGTGAGGTCGTAAAGCTTGCGCAACGTATAACCTTCTGGAGTCGTTTCGCGACGCATAATGCGCAGCCTTGCATGTGCTTCGGCGATCACGTTCTGGCGCCCGTTGGCCGAGCGGACCATCAAGGTCATGTGACCGTCGAGCGGCCGGATGATCGCGTAGCGGGCGAACATGATCTTCGCGTGCGGACGCGAGAAGCGCGCGAAAATCAGACCCGTTGCCAACGCAATGCTCGACATACCCACGAAAATTTCAAGCGTCGCGATCCAGTGCGCGTACACCGTTTGCGGATGCATGTCGCCATAACCGACCGTGGCCAGCGTTTCGACGCTGAAGAAAAACGCGCCGCCGAAGCCCGGCGGGTACTGGTTGGCAATAGACGCGTTGCCGAGCATATAGAGCGCGGCGAATGTGGTGTTCAGCAACAGGAAGATCACCGCGAGGCTGACGAAAAACATCGGCCAGCGCACCACCAGCGCACGGTGATAAAGATCCTGCCAGAAACGCGTCGGCATGCCGTGCGCGATCACCACGCGGTCGTCCAGGCGCAGTTCGCGGCTGCCGCGCGAAGGGCTATTTTCTGCGCTGACTTTCTCGCGTCCGATGCGGGCAAAACGGTCCGACGGTTCAGTAGCCATCGCGTACTCGTGGAGATGAAAACGGCGCAAGCGTAGCACGCGGCCTCGCTCGCGGAGCGCGATCTTCAGCGCGTCGAACTGGAGCGAAAGAAGGCGTGCGTTTTCTACGCCGTGGCGGTGCGGCGGGGCGCTTCCGCAGCATTTGGAATCGCGTGAATGCCGCGTTCAAATGCTGTGTGCGATGCCTGCCAGCGGTGACGCAAGCGCTAACGCCGGCACGGACGACCTGCGCTCTGCTTTAAGGAAATGCTCGCGGCTTCGGAATGCCTGCGCCGTGCTCGATGTCGTCGACGGCTTGCTGGTGTGCCGCAGCGATGGCTTGTGCTTCGTCGGCGTAACCGTTGTCGCCGCCGATGGTCGTCCACGGTTTGACCGCTTTCTCCCGATGCCTGATTTCGTATTCCGAGTCCCAGCGCGCGCCGCTGAGTTCGATTGGGCGGACGTGAATCGAGTACACGCCGTAGAGGAAGAGCTGCTCAACCATGATCGCCTCCGACCATTGCGTTCAGGTGGCGCGCCGCAAGATGCGCCGCGCCGGTCTGCCTAGAGTTCGATTTCCCCGAGTATGCGATGAGCGAGCGCCTTCGCTTCTTCCAGCGCCTCGCCCGGTGTGGACGAGGTAGCTTCGACTTCATAGACCGTGGTTTCCTGGTCCTGGCTCGCCTCGCCTTCGTCGCGCGCGAGTGTGACTACGCCCTGCCAGGTGTCCGCGCCGACCTCTCTCACCGTTGCAGTGGCCGTGTAGATGCCTTTGGTGTAGGTGATGTCCTCCATGGCGTCGCTCCTTGTTCCAAAGGTTCCGGTGATTTCATCCTAGCACGGCAATGGCGCTTCGGCTGAAGCCCCATGGCGCGGCGCCTCGCGACGACGCGCGCCTGTCCAACCGGAAAGATAACGCCCGCGCGTTACAGCAGCGCGACGACTTCGTCGAGCGACGGCGCATGCGCGCCCGCGTGCCGGCAGGCTGCCGCGCCGGCCGCCAGCGCGAACGCCAGATGCTCCGGCCACGCGCGCTGCGAAGCGGTCATCAGACTGAACTGCAAGCCGCCGATGGACGCATCGCCGGCGCCGACCGTATCCACCACCTCGACGCGCGGCGGTCGCGCCTCGAAAGTCGCCGCGCCGTCGATCAGCACAGCCGTTTCCGGTCCACGGGTGACGAGTACGGTGGCGGCCGGATTCATCGCGCGCAACTGGGCAAGCGCATGCGCTTCGTCGTCGGTCTTGAAGAGCAGGCGCAGGTCTTCGTCCGATACCTTGATGAGGTCGGCGAGCGCAGCCATTTTGCGTAGCGTGGGCTCGTACCCGTGCTCCATCAGATTCCGGTAGTTCGGGTCGAAACTGATCTTCACGCCGCGCGAGCGCAGTTCGGCGGCCAACGCGGCGAGCGTGTCGCCGAGCGGTTGTCGCACGAGACTGATGCAGCCGAAGTGCGCCCACTTCACCTGCTGCATCCAGCCTGCCGGCAGATGCGCGGGATCGAAGGCGAGATCGGCGCCGTTCTCGCCCATGAAAAAGTAAGCAGGCGGATGCGTGCGATGAACGATCGCGAGCAAAGGCGGGCGCTCCACGCGCTGCATGAAGCGCATGTCGAGCCCCGCCGCGACGCTCGCGTCCCACAGTTCGTCGGAGAAATTGTCGACGCCGAGCGAGCCCGCGCAGGCGGTCGGCAAGCCGAGCCGAGCGACGCAACGCGCCACGTTCCAGCCCGCGCCGCCGGGACGCGAAAGCCATTGCGAGGCGCCCGTGCGCACGAGATCGGTGAGGATATCGCCCGCCGAAACGAAGACGGGCAGTTCGTTGGACACGTGGCTCATTTTGCGTGCTCCGTGGAGACGGCCGCGGCGGTTGAGCCGTCGGCCAGCGCATGCGTCAGCACCTCGTAGCATGCGCCCATGGTGTGATAGTCGGTCTTGCCGGCCGGACTCTTTTCGTCGCTGTACTTGCGGTTGTCGCAGGTGAGGATGCGATACCACGCGCCGTACTTGTGATCGACGAAGTGCGCCCAGCTATAGCGCCAGATCTCGTCGTACCAGTCCCAGAAGCGCTCGTTGCCGGTGCGCTTGCCGAGCAGCGCGGCGGTCGCGAAAGTTTCCGCCTGGACCCAGAAGTACTTGTCGTGGTCGCACACAGTGCCGTCCGGGCCGAAGCCGTAGTACAGGCCGCCATGGTCTTCGTCCCATGCGTGCGTCATCGCGGCGTCGAACAGTTCGATTGCGCGTGGCAAGAGCCAGGGCAGCGGACGATAGCGCTCGAGGATCAGCAGCAGCTTCGCCCATTCCGTTTGATGCCCGGGCTGGAAACCCCACGGACGGAAAATGTTCGAGCTGTCTTCCTCGTTGTAATGCCAGTCGACCGACCAGTCCGCGTGAAAGTGCTCCCACACGAGCCCTTGCGACAGCTTTGCCTGACGCAGCGTGATGTTCGACGCCACGCGCTCGGCGCGGTCCAGATACACGAGGTGGCCGGTCGCTTCGTGCGCGGCGAGCAAGGCCTCGGTGGTGTGCATGTTCGCGTTTTGCCCGCGATACGAACTCACGCGCCATTCGGGCGATGCCTCGTCGGCGTAGAGACCGGCGGCGGCGTCCCAGAAGCGATGCTCCATCAACTCGAAAGTCGCGCCGATCATCGGCTTGGCTTCCTCGATGCCGGCCATCGCCGCATGCGAGTACGCGAGCAGCACGAACGCGAGGCCATAGCAGTGGCGCGTGGCGTCGAGCGTGCGCTTCCTGCCGTCGCTCCATTCGATTTCCCAGTCGTAACCTTCGTGCTGCCCGTCCCAATGCGCGTCGCGCAGAAATTGCAGGCCGTGACGGGCGTATTCCAGATGCTTCGGGTCGCCGAACTGCCGATACGCCATCGCGTAGTTGAAGACGTAGCGGCAGCTGCTCACCAGATGCCGCGTGGTTTTGTCATAGACGGAACCGTCGTCGCGGAAAAAATGGAAAAAGCCGCCGCTTGGATCGAGCACATTGGGCGCGTAAAAGCGCAGCGTGTCCTCGACATGGGAGAGCAGAAACTCGCGGCTGCGAAAACTGGCGACGGCCGGCACGGCAGGCGCGCCGTTGGCGGAAGGAGGCGTAGCGGATAGCGTCATGGCGTTTTCACCAAAGTACTGGCACGGGCAATGAGATGAACGGGCACGCGGACTTCTGTTTCGGCCGGCGCGTCTTCGAGCAGCAACTCGACACCGCGGCGGCCGAGCGCTTCCTTGTCGACCGCAATGGTGGACAGCGGCGGCGTGGCGTGAGCGGCGGCGGGAATGTCGTCGAAGCCGATAATGGCGATGTCCTCCGGCACGCGCACGCCGCGCGCGAAACAGGCGCGCAGCGCCGCGAGCGCGGCAGCGTCGTTGTAGGCGAACACGGCGTCTGGGCGTGGGCCGGGCGCATCGAGGAGTTGCTGCATCGCCCGGGCCGCGCCGCTGTCGGGATCGAGTCCGGCGTCGATCGTGACTTCGAGCGACGGGTCGAATAAAAGTCCGGCTTCGAAAAAAGCACGCCGATAACCGAGCGCGCGCTGCGCGATGCTGAAGTGCGCGAGCGATCCGCCGATGAACGCCACCCGCTTGCGCCCCTGTTCGAACAGATGCCGCATCGCAAGCGCGGCGCCGGCCGCGTTGTCGAGATTCACCGAACGCAATCCCGGCGCCCAAAGATCGATCAGCACGAGCGGACGCTGCATGGCGACGAGCGTGGCAAGCGTCTCCGGTTCGACGAAGCCGGCGATCGCTACGGCGTCGGGCGCATGCAGGCGCATCTGCTGGATGACGTCTTCAGTGGGCCCGGCGGTCAGCACCGACGGCACGATTCCGCGCTCCCGGCAGGCGTCTTCCACGCCATGCAAGACGTGCGAAAAGAATGGGCTGACGGCGAAGTTGTTGTGCTGGCGGTGCAGCAGAAACGTTAGACGGCGGATGCGCGGACGCAATTGGCCCGCGTCATAGCCGAGTTCGCGCGCGGCCTCGACCACGCGCACGCGTGTGGCCTCGGACAGGCCCGGCTGGTTTTTCAGTGCGCGTGAGACGGTGCCGATCGACACGCTGGCCGCACGCGCGACGTCGCGGATGGTTATCGCCATCGAAGCAGGCGGCCGTGACAGGGCGGCCGCACATGTTTGGGTCCGGGCGATTGTATAGTAAAACGGCCGTCAAACAGCTTTGTAGGGTCGCCAATAGCACCCGTAAATACCCGTAGTTGTTGGTGTTTTTTGTATTTTGTTGTTTAGTAAAAATGCTAAACAAGTGCGTTTTCCGCACGTCCCGGTGTGTCCTGAGCGTGCGCAATGGCGTTAGCCAAGCTTCGGAATGCGGTCTTTCAAAACGGCCGGCGCAATGTCGTCAATCGGCGGACGTCGCCGCGGCTTCTGACTGCCCGCGCAACAAGGCCACGCTTTCTTCCGCGTCGATCAGCACGAATCCGCTTGGTTCGAGCTTCGCGCGCCGCTTGGCCAGCGCGGCGACCGTGGCAATTTCCTCGCTGTTATAGAGCGACGCGCCGCCGGCCGGCTCCGGCTCCACGCGCACGCAACCAATTGCCATCGTGACGAAGCCGAAGAAGGTCGGATTGCCGCGTCGGTCTTCGCCGTGAATGCCGCCAGCCAGACGGTCGGTTGGCGCGTAGAAGCGCTGCGCGCCCTCGTTGAATACGTGAATCGCGCGCAGCACGCGCTCGCGCCAGTCGTCGCTCTGGAACAGGATGAGGAAGTCGTCGCCGCCCACGTGACCGAGAAAGTCGCGCGTCGGATCGCAGACGTCGGCGAGCACCGCAGCGGCGAACTTCAATACCTCGTCGCCTTGCCAGTAGCCGTATTGATCGTTGAATGGCTTGAAGTGGTTCAGGTCCACGTAGCAGGCATAGAAGCCGGCGTGATTGCCGACGAGCCGCGCGATGTGCGAACTGATCGGGATGTTGCCCGGCAGGAACGTCAGCGGGTTAGCGTAACGCGCCGCTTCGATGCGCACCTCGGTTACCGCGCGCACGAGGTTCTCGCCAGTGCCGAGTCCCGCGTACTTGCCGTTTTCGGTGATGACGAAGCCATCGGCGAGATAGCGCTGATCGTCGCTTGCGAGGAGCTTGGCCATCTGCTCGACGGTCATCGATTTCTCTATCACTACCGGCGAGGCGTTCGCGAAGAGCAGACATGGCCGCTTGCCGAACAACTCGCGGTGATATGGCAGCGCGTAGCGGTCCATGAAGCTGCGGCGATTGATCAGCGCAACCGGTTCGTCATGCTCGACCACGGCGACCGCATGCAGATCGGGCAGACGGTTGAAGAGCTCCAGCACGTCGTTATTGGTTGCCTGGCGCGGCAATGCAGGCGCGTGCACGAGCATCTTTTCCGAAGCCATACCGCCCGATGGCGACGCGCCGCCGAGCGTGCGCGTCGCCTCGGGAAATACGGCGATGTGGCCTGCCCGCAAGGCGTCGCGGGCGTCGTCGGTGACTTTGCTTGCCGGCTGCGCATGCGGACGGCCAAAGAAAAAGCCTTGCCCGCAGCCAATTCCCATGTCGCGCACGACGATCAGATCCGCCTCGTTCTCGATGCCTTCGGCGACGAGGCGCGCGCCGCTTGCGCTCGCGAAGTGCTGCATCGCGCGAACGGCCTCGAACTTCAGGGGATCGCACGCGATGTCGTGAATGAAGAAGCGGTCGATTTTCACGACGTCCGGTTGGAGTCGCACCCACAGATTCATGCTCGCGTTCGCGGTGCCGTAATCGTCGAGTGCGAACTGCGCGCCTGCCGTGCGTAACGAAGCGATCACCGGCAGGAAACTCCCGATGTCGGGAATCATGCTCTGCTCCGTCAACTCGACCACGATGCGCTGTGGATCGACGCCGCGATGGCGCAGCAGCGCGAGTGTGTCGTCGGGTACGGCGGCCAGACGCCGGAGCGCGCCTGCGCTGAAGTTCAGGAACAGCTTGCCGTCGTAGCCGAGTCTCGCAAACGCGTCGATACAGGCGCGCGCGGCGGCCTGTTCGAGTTCGATCGTGCAGCCTTCCACGAGCGCTTGCGAGAAGAGCGCGAATGGCGTCTCGAGCGATGTGCCGGCCGGCCCGCGAATCAGGCCTTCGTAGCCGAGAATCGCGCCGTCCTCGAAGTCGATGATCGGCTGGAATACGGCGGACAGATCACGCCGGGCAATCAGGTCCTCGATGCGCGGCGCAGCGATTCCGGAGGGCGAGCGAAGTTGCATGGCAGGTTGACGTAGCGATGGACCTTCGGCTTATCGACCTGCGCTGCGGAGAATTAAGTGAACTTTTAGTGAAGCGTTGCACTGGTGTGGTGCGTTTGCGCCGTGGTGAGTCATCGCGCGCGGTCGTGCGCGGGTTGGAGGCGCTTCAAGAAGTTGGCCAGGAGGCGCCCAGGAAACCGCCTATGCCATCTGGCCGAGGCGACAACCCTCGCCGATGAGCGTGAAATAACAAAAAGCCGCGCAAGGCGGCTTTTGGAAAACGACGCTCAGGGAGGGCGCTTATGAATGTCCTATTTGCATTGCGCGCGTATTCAACGGCGGGCGACGGCGGCAGCAGCTCGCTCGCGCGAGGCGGCGCGGGTTTCTCCGCTGGTGTCGCGGGCGCCCCACCGTTGCGCGAGCGCGGCGCAGACCATCAACTGGATCTGGTGGAACAGCATGAGCGGGAGAACGACCGCGCCGACCGCCTGCGAGGCAAAGATGACTTTGGCCATGGGCACGCCGGCGGCGAGGCTTTTCTTCGAGCCGCAAAAGATGATGGTGATCTGGTCCGCGCGACTGAAGCCAAGCCGCTTGCTCACGAAAATCGTCATGCCCAGCGCGAGCGCGAGCAGCACCACGCTGATGAGCAGCACACCGCCCAAAGCGGAGAGCGGGATCTGATGCCACAGGCCTTCGGTCACGGACTCGCTGAACGCGCCATACACGACCAGCAGAATGGAACCTTGATCGACGAATTTCAGCACGCCGCGATGCCTCTCGATCCACTTGCCGATCAGCGGGCGCAGCAGTTGTCCCGCCACGAACGGGACCAGCAACTGCAGCACGATATTGCCCACGGTGTGCCAAGGAGAGCTACCGCCCGCCGCCTGATTCGTGACGAGGACACTGACGAGTGCAGGAGTGATGAAGATGCCGAGCAGGCTCGAGGCCGACGCGCTACAAACCGCGGCCGGAACGTTGCCTTTGGCGATGGACGTGAAGGCGATAGAGGACTGAACCGTCGACGGCAGCGTGCAGAGGAAGAGGATCCCAGCGTAGAGCGCAGGCGTGACAAGTGGCGACAGGAGCGGTTTAAGCGCGAGGCCGAGCAGAGGAAACAGCGCGAACGTGCTGAGCAGTACGACCAGATGCAGACGCCAATGCGTCGCGCCCGCAACAATCGCTTCCCGAGAAAGCTTCGCGCCGTGTAGGAAGAACAGCAGGCCGACCGCAATGTTCGTCACCCAGTCGAACCCCGCGGCGGCCTGACCGTGAACCGGCAGCAGGCTGGCGAGTATCACCGTGCCGACCAGGCACAGGGTGAAGTTATCGGGAAGCAGTTTCGGGCGGGCCATGTCGGATTCTCGAAATCGGTGATGCGGGATTGCACGCAAGGCGCGTGCGCGAAAGCGCTGTGGCGTCGGTGCTATGGAAAACCCCTATTGTCCGTCTAAACCGATTGAAACGGCAAATTCATTTGCCGAATTGATTGATGAGTCCGGTGCATTTTCGCTCGAGCGACGATTGCGGTTGTGAACCACCGGTCGTTGAGTGCGCACACCTCGGAGATGCGTGCTCCAGTGAGTCTGCGCCGCCCACTTATTCATCGCGATTCGGCGACAGTTTGCATCGTTGCTTTTTCGCCTTTCGCGAAGGCGTTCCATTGATCTACTGCCGCTGTTAAGGCGGTTTTAGCAAGGGTTGTGTCGTACAAAAACGTCGCAGTAACAACGTGTTACAAGAGCAGGCGAGGCCTAACACTTTTTGGCTCGACACACTCTGCCGGTGACCATAAATTACCGATCAAAGGCCGTCGGGATGCTCTGCGCTGCGACCTGTCCGCAGCGCCCGCGCCAGTCCCTCAACAAGTCCATCGCAGCTCGAACGGTGGGCTTCAGGCAAGTCTTCGGGCAAGTGAGTCACTGGTGGACGGGTTGTCGAGAACGAAGCACTTGGCGTGGGGCGCGGTAATCGTCGCGCTGTGCTCGTTCGCCTATGCAAAAGGGCCGGGCATGCCACACGGTGGCGCGAGCTTCGGTGCTGACAGCTATGGTCACGGCAATTACGTGAATCGCGACGTTGGCCGCAACGTCGAGCGTAGCCTCGACCCCTCCGGCGCGCCGGGCGCAGGCATGCATCGCGTCGCCGGACCGGGCGCCTATCCAGGCGACGGCCGCGGCGGCATACCGTACATCGGTGTCATTCAACCGGTTAGCGCAGAGTCGCGCCCCGGACAGCGGCCGCAGCCCAACGCGCCGGTTCGCTCGGGGTCGATCCGGGCCGACGTCGCGCGCTATAACGAAGAACGCGGTGCACTGCGCGCCGTTCAGCGCCAGGGCGACGACAGCCGCCCGCCCGAGAGTTCTCCGTACCGGAACTAGGCTCGGAACCAGGCCCGCTTGGGCTGCGCGTTAATCCGAGTTGTTAGTCAATCTCCCCAGCAGATCCCCACCGCGTTCACTCCTAGGCAACACCCGTTGCCCCAAGCTCCCTTAATTACGCGCCTTTCAATTGCCTTAGTGCGCGCATTACGCTTTAACTCACCTCAAAACCACGCGCGCAATGTGACGTTTCGACGCCACACTTTTTTGAAAACACTCGGCAGCAGACCGTCTCCCGTCGTCAAATTTGGGCGGTTATGCGGCGGCGCGTCATCAGCATGTCATTTGAAGCGTTATCGGGCGCCTTGCGCATAGCGCGCGCAGCTTCGCGCGACCCGACGTGTCTGTCGCGGCGCCGCGAGCATGCGCGTGTGAAGGTCCTTAGCAGGCCGATAAGCGACAAAACTAATCAGACCGATATACCCGCAATAACCAGCGATATTTTTGTTCATAAAAATGGTCCGCAAAGATGGTCCCCGCCCAGATTGGCTCGACGATCGAACGGACAACAACAATGGTTCGCGCGAGCTTGCCCTTTCGCACAGCCACACCCCTTTTGACAAAGACTGGAGAATCCATGAAAACAGGCATCAGCCGTGCGCTGAAGACCACCCTTAAGGCAACCGCGTGTGCCGCTTTGCTGGCCAGTGCATCGTCCGCTTTCGCGCAGTCGAGCGTGCAACTCTACGGTCAGGTGGACGAATGGGTCGGCGCGCAGAAATTTCCCGGCGGCAAGACGTCTGTGCAGGTGTCCGGCGGCGGGATGTCGACGTCCTACTGGGGCTTGAAAGGGGCTGAGGATCTGGGCAACGGCTACAAGGCGATCTTTACGCTGGAAGGCTTCTTCCGCGCGCAGAACGGCCAGTACGGCCGCTTCACCGGCGACACGATGTTTTCGCGTAACGCGTACGTCGGTATCGAATCGCCGTACGGCACGGTTACGGCCGGCCGGCTGACCACCGAACTGTTCGTGTCGACGATCCTGTTCAACCCGTTCATCGACTCCTACGTCTTCTCGCCGATGGTCTATCACGTGTATCTCGGGCTCGGCACGTTCCCGACTTACTCGACCGATCAAGGCGTGACCGGCGACTCTGGCTGGAATAACGCGGTCCAATATCAGTCGCCGAACTTCAACGGCCTGTCGGCGAGCGCGATGTATGCGCTGGGTAACACGACGCAGAACGGCGCGAAGAAGTGGAGCGGCCAGGTTCTGTATTTCCACGGCCCGTTTGCCGCGACCGCGGTCTATCAGTACGTGAACTTCAACAACACGCCGGGAGACCTGGGCAGCTTCGATTCCTCGGGCGTGCCGGGCCTGAAGGCGCAGAGCGTCGCGCAAGTCGGCGTCTCGTATGACCTCAAGTACGTGAAGCTGTTCGGTCAGTACATGTACACGCACAACGACCAGACGCTGACGAGCTGGCACGTGAACACCGCGCAGGGCGGCGTAACGGTGCCGGCGGGTCCGGGCTCGGTGATGGCGTCGTACGCTTATTCGCGCGACGGCGGCGGCTTCGACCAGACGCGCCAGACCGCGGCGATCGGTTACGACTACCCGCTGTCCAAGCGCACCGACGTGTACGCGGCTTACCTGTACGACCACATCAGCAGCCAGTCGAGCGGCAATACGTACGGCGTCGGCTTGCGCGCCAAGTTCTAGGCGTCGCCGCGTAGCTGAACTGGCCGGCGGGCGGCGACTGCCGCGCGCCTCGCCCCATGCTCACAACCTCCAAAGCCCGCGTTCCTCACGGAACACGGGCTTTGGTCTTTTCCGACTTCTGACGCGACGCCGGCCAGTCGTTTCGCCATCGGCTCTTTGATAAACCGGGCAAAATAACGCCGATTAATTCCTATAGCGAGCGATTCGGATGGACACCCTCGTCAGCATGAAAGTGTTCCGGCAAGTGGTCGAGGTGGGCAGCTTCGTGGGCGCGGCTGAACGGATGGAGATGTCCGCGGCAATGGCGAGCAAGCATGTGATGCATCTCGAACAGCAGCTCGGCGCGCGTCTGCTGAACCGCACCACGCGCCGCGTCGCGCCGACCGAGGCGGGCCGCGAATACTACGAGCGCCTGAGTCAGGTGCTCACCGAACTCGAGGAAGCGGAGCAGGTCGTCGGTGCGGCGAGCGTCGTGCCGCAAGGGCGCTTGCGGGTGTCGTCGCTGTCGGCATTCGGGCTGAGCCACGTAATGGCCGCCGTCGCCGACTACGCCGCGCAGTATCCGCAAGTCACTGTCGACATCACGTTGTCGGACCGCGTGGTCGAGCTGATCGACGAAGGTTTCGACGTTGCGATCCGCGCTTCGCCGAGCGGCCTCAAGTCGTCGTCGCTGATCGCGCGGCAGATCGCGATGGCGCATCTGCTGCTGTGCGCGTCCCCGGAGTATCTGCGCCGGCGCGGCACGCCGAAGACGGTCGCCGATCTCGCGCGCCACAACATTCTGCAATACACGGGCGTGTCGGCGCTCGACGTCCTGCAAGCCACCGGCGAAGCCGCGCGCGTGCGCCTGTCCGGCAATCTGATCGTCAATCATCTCGAGGCGCAGCGCGTGATGGTGCTGCACGGTGCGGGCATCGCGCTGCTCGGCACCGAAGTGATCGGCGCCGATCTGGCAGAAGGGCGCCTCGTGCCTGTGCTCGTCGATGAAGTGCCGCCTCGCGAGTTGCCGATTCATGTCGTGTACGCGAGCCGGCGCCATTTGTCCGCGAAGGTGCGCTCGTTCGTGGACTTCCTCGCGGAGCGGTTTGCGAACGAGTCGCTGTGGCCGTCGCTCGAACAGATCGAGGCGCTGGCCGTGAGATAGCGCTCTGGCAAAGCCCGTTGGCAAGCGCCCCACGCCGCAAACCGCCGGAGCCGCGCCCATCCGTTTCGTTATACTGGTTGCCAGCACCCACACACGCAAACAGCGTAACGATCTGGGGGAGACATGACCGATCTGTCCACGCCGCAGCGCGCCGCCAGCCACGAGCTGCCCGCCGGCCGGCGCTTGCGCTTCGTCACCGCCGCAGCCCTGTTCGACGGCCACGATGCGTCGATCAACATCATGCGCCGCATCCTGCAAGCGAGCGGCGTCGAAGTCATCCATCTAGGCCATAACCGTTCCGTCGATGAAGTCGCGACCGCCGCGCTCCAGGAAGACGCGGACGGCGTCGCGGTGTCGAGCTACCAGGGCGGCCATAACGAATACTTCCGCTACCTGGTCGATCTGCTGCGAGCGCGCGGCGGTGAGCGCATCAAGGTGTTCGGCGGCGGCGGCGGGGTGATCGTATCCGACGAAATCGTCGCGCTGGAAAACTACGGAGTCGAAAAGATCTATTCGCCGCACGACGGCCAGCGGCTTGGCCTGCAAGGAATGATCGACGACATGATCGCGCGCTGCTCGGCAGCGGCCCGCGAGGACGCCACAGCGCGGACCGGCGCAGTCGGCGAATGGCTCGCCAGCGTGACCGGTCAACCTCTGTTGCACTTGCGTTCGAGCGCTCAGGCAAGGGGCGAAACAAGCAGCGCCGGTTCGCGCGACGCGAGTTCGCTCGTGTTCCGCCGGCTCGCTCAACTGATCAGTGCATTCGAGACGGGCGGCGTCGCGTCGTCGAAGCGCGCGGAGCTCTCCGCTCTTACTCAGGCAGTGCAAGTTCCCGTGCTCGGCATTACCGGCACGGGCGGCGCGGGCAAATCGTCGCTTACCGACGAACTCATCCGCCGCTTCCGGCTCGATTACGGCGACACGCTGACCATCGCCGTGCTCGCCATCGACCCGTCGCGCCGCAAGTCCGGCGGCGCGCTGCTCGGCGATCGCATCCGCATGAACGCAATCGGCGACTGGGGCGGCGGTGCACGCGTGTATATGCGCTCCATGGCGACGCGCGAGGCATCGAGCGAAATCTCCGACGCACTGCCCGACGCGCTGATGCTGTGCAAGGCGGCTGGCTTTGACCTGATCGTCGTGGAAACGTCAGGGATCGGTCAGGGCGACGCGGCCATCGTGCCGTTCGTCGACGAATCGCTGTATGTCATGACGCCCGAATTCGGCGCGGCCAGCCAGTTGGAGAAGATCGACATGCTCGACTTCGCCGACGCCGTCGCGATCAACAAGTTCGACCGCAAGGGCGCGCCAGATGCGTTGCGCGATGTCGCGAAACAGGTGCAGCGTAACCGCGCCGACTTTGCGAAATCGCCCGAGGCGATGCCGGTGTTCGGCACGATCGCTTCGCACTTCAACGACGACGGCGTGACCGCGCTTTACCAGTACATCGCCGAAGCGCTGCGCAAGCACGGCCTGCGCTCAGGAGGCGGCCGTTTGTCGATTGCCGCCGACGTGCGCTTTTCGAGCGGCCGTCATGCGATCGTGCCGCCTGCGCGCGTGCGCTATCTCGCGGAAATCGCACAGACCATCCACGCTTATCGCGAGCGGGTCGATCAGCAAGCCGGCGTTGCGCGCGAGCGCTGGCAACTCGTGGAAGCGCGCCGGATGCTCGGGGAAGCGAGCGCAGACGCGCACGATGCGCAAGCCTCGCTAGCATCTCTCGACGCGCTCATCGAGCAACGCACCACAGCGCTCGGCGAGCACGAGCGCAAACTGCTCGACGCGTGGCCGCAAACTGTCGCCGCCTACTCGGGCGATGACCACGTGGTCCGCATTCGTGACCGCGAGATACGCACCGCGCTCACGGCCACGACCTTATCGGGTACACAGCTGCGCAAAGTCGCGCTGCCTAAATTCGTCGACCACGGCGAGATTTTGCGTTGGCTGATGCTCGACAATCTGCCGGGTTACTTTCCGTTCACTGCAGGCGTCTTCCCTTTCCGCCGCGAGAACGAAGACCCGACGCGAATGTTCGCCGGAGAAGGCGATCCGTCGCGCACCAACCGGCGGTTCAAGCTGCTGTCCGAAGGCATGCCGGCCAAGCGTCTTTCGACCGCGTTCGACTCGGTCACGCTTTACGGCGAAGAGCCGGACGAGCGCCCCGACATCTACGGCAAGGTGGGCAACTCGGGCGTGTCGGTCGCGACGCTCGACGACATGCATGCGCTCTACGACGGCTTCGATCTGTGCGCGCCGCAGACGTCGGTGTCGATGACGATCAACGGCCCGGCGCCGACCATACTCGCCATGTTCTTCAGCGTCGCGATCGATCAGCAGATCGCGCGCCAGGCACAGCAACTGGGCCGGGCACTGAGCGGCGACGAACTCGCCGAGACGCGCCGCATGGCGTTGGAGAATGTACGCGGCACAGTGCAGGCCGACATTCTGAAAGAGGACCAAGGCCAGAACACCTGCATTTTTTCGACCGAGTTCAGCCTCAAGGTGATGGGCGATATTCAGGCGTATTTTGTCGAACACCGCGTGCGCAACTTCTATTCGGTGTCGATCTCCGGCTATCACATTGCCGAAGCCGGCGCGAATCCGATCTCGCAACTCGCCTACACGCTCGCGAACGGCTTCACGTATGTCGAGGCGTACCTCGCGCGCGGCATGTCGATTGACGACTTCGCGCCGAATCTGTCGTTCTTCTTTTCCAACGGCATGGACCCGGAATACACGGTGCTCGGCCGCGTTGCGCGGCGCGTGTGGGCGATCGCGATGCGCGAGCGTTACGGCGCGAACGAACGCAGCCAGAAGCTCAAGTATCACGTGCAGACCTCGGGCCGTAGCTTGCATGCGCAAGAGATCGACTTCAACGATATCCGCACCACGCTGCAAGCGCTGATCGCCATTTACGACAACTGCAACTCGCTGCACACGAATGCATTCGACGAAGCGATCACCACACCCACCGAGGAGTCGGTTCGACGCGCGGTGGCGATCCAGTTGATCATCAACCGCGAATGGGGGCTGGCGAAGAATCAGAATCCGAATCAGGGCAGCTTCGTGATCGACGAACTGACCGACCTCGTCGAAGAAGCGGTGCTCGCCGAATTTGACCGGCTGACCGAGCGCGGCGGCGTGCTCGGCGCAATGGAGACCGGTTATCAGCGCGGGCGCATTCAGGACGAGTCGATGCTGTACGAGCATCGCAAGCATGACGGCTCGTATCCGATTGTCGGCGTGAACACGTTTGTGAGCGCGAAGCCGCACGAAGCGCCGACGCCAATTGCGCTCGCCCGCTCCACCGAAGAAGAGAAGCAAAGCCAGTTAAAACGTCTGCGCGATTTCCAGGCGCGGCATCGCGACGCCGCACCGGCCGCGCTGGAGCGGCTGCAGCGGGCGGTGATCGACGACGAAAACGTCTTTGCGGTGCTGATGGATGTGGTGCGCGTGTGTTCGCTTGGGCAAATCACGCACGCGCTGTTCGAAGTGGGCGGGCAGTATCGTCGGAATATGTAGCGAGAGCGGCGGACTGCAGGCGGGCTGCCGCGGCCGTCGGCGAGCGCCTGCACGCCACCCCCGCAACCGCGCGCAACCCTTGGCGGAGTCAGCGCCGGATACCGAGTCGCGCCTTTGCGTCGTCGTATTCCTTCGACAGACGCTCGACCAGTTCGCTCACGCTCGGCACGTCGTCCATCAGGCCGACGCCCTGGCCCGCGCCCCAGATGTCTTTCCACGCCTTCGCCTTGTCATTCGCGAAGTTCATCTTGGTTTTGTCCGATTCGGGCAGCGCGTCCGGATCGAGCCCGGCGTTGACGATGCTCTCGCGAATGTAATTGCCGTGCACACCGGTGAACAGGTTCGTGTAGATGATGTCCGACGCGGTGGAGTTGACGATGGCCTGCTTGTAGCTGTCCACCGCATGCGCCTCTCTCGTCGCGATGAAGCGCGTTCCCATGTACGCAAGGTCGGCGCCCATGGCTTGCGCGGCGAGAATGGAGCCGCCGTTCGCAATCGATCCCGACAGCACGATCGGGCCGTCGAAAATGCGCCGCACTTCGCCGACCAGCGCGAACGGCGAAGTAGTGCCCGCATGGCCGCCCGCGCCTGACGCAACGAGAATCAGACCGTCGACGCCCGCTTCCAGCGCCTTCTGCGCGTGCCGCAGATTGATCACGTCATGCAGCACGATTCCGCCGTAGCTGTGCACTGCGTCGACAATCTCGCGCGCCGGCGCGCGCAGGCTCGTAATGAAGATGGGCACCTTGTGCTCGACGCAGACCCGCACGTCGTGTTCGAGCCGCGTATTCGACTGATGGACGATCTGGTTGACGGCAATCGGTCCGATCACCGAGTCGGGATTCGCCGCCTTATGTTCGGCGAGTTGCGCCTGCAATTGCGTGAGCCATTCGTCGAGCAGTTCGGCAGGGCGCGCATTCAGCGCGGGGAACGAACCGACGATACCGGCTTTGCACTGCGCCAGCACGAGCTCCGGATAGCTGACGATGAACATCGGCGAAGCGACGACAGGCAACGCCAGATTTTGTAGAACGGCGGGCAATGCCATAGTGCGGGTCTCCTGATTGACTACCGGTGCGCAAAGCGCCCGGCTGTTGATGAGTGTAGCGGCATGCGGCTTGCACCGTGGCGATGCTGACAGCCCGCGCACAGGCCACTTGAACGTTTAAGAACGATCGTTCGATTATAGGGCAAGCGTGTGCTTTGCGTTCGCCGGTTCGTTTAGAACGGTTCGAATGAGTGTTCGGGTTCTATGCTTTGCGTGGGGTGTCCCACCCGGTCCGGACACATTGAGCTTTTACAATGCACTGACTTCAAACGACGAGAGATGCCGGCCATGGCCTTCGAGAATTTCACGCCCTTTCGCGTCGCCGCGGGCGATGCAGATATCTTCGGAGTAAAGGGCGGGGCGGGGCCGCCGCTTCTACTGCTACACGGCCATCCGCAATCGCATCTGATCTGGGCGCGCTGCGCGGATCGGCTGGCTCAGCACTTCACGGTCATTGCCACCGATCTTCGCGGCTATGGCGCCTCGGCAAAACCGCAGAGCGACGCCACGCATGCGCCGTATTCGAAACGCACCATGGCCGCCGATCAGGTCGCAGTGATGCGGCACTTCGGGTTCGAGCGCTTTCTCGTCTGCGCGCATGACCGCGGCGCGCGCGTCGCGCATCGCATGGCGCTCGATCATCCGGACGCTGTCGAACGTCTGATGCTGCTCGACATCGCACCGACGCTGGCCATGTACGAAGCGACAGACCGCACCTTCGCCACGCATTATTTCCACTGGTTCTTCCTGATTCAGCCGGAGCCGCTCCCCGAAACGCTGATCGGCGCGAACCCGGCTGCTTACGTCGATGCGGTCATGGGAAGCCGTCACGCAGGTCTCGCGCCGTTCGACCCGGCCTCGCTCGACGCCTACCGCTCGGCGCTCGCGCAACCCGGTGCGGTGCATGCAATGTGCGAGGACTACCGCGCGTCGGCCAGTATCGACCTTGAGCACGACCGCGCGGACATCGAGCGCGGACAGAAGATCGCCTGCCCGTTACGCGTGTTGTGGGGCGACAAGGGCGTGATCGAAAAGTGCTTCGACGCGCTGGACGAATGGCGTCACGTGGCGCGCGACGTGAGCGGCCGTTCGCTGTCTTGCGGCCACTACATACCCGAAGAGGCGCCTGACGAACTGGTCGCCGAAATGCTGTCCTTCTTCGAAGCGCTCGAAAAGTAGCGTTGCTCGCCTAACCGAGCGGCGGCAGGCGCCGCGCGATGGGCGTCGATTTGACGATCGCGCTGCTGGTCTCCGCCCGCTCGGCGACCTTCGACAGAATCTCGTCGAGGTGCTCGATCGAATGCAGATAGAGGCGGCAGATGAAGCAATCGTCGCCCGTCACTTTGTCGCATTCCACAAACTCCGGAATTCGCCGGATCACTTCTTCCACCAGATGCAACTGGCCGGGTAAAGGCTTCACACGCACGATGGCTTGCAGCGTGAAGCCCAACGCGCGCGGATCGAGCTGGACGGTGAAGCGTTCGATCACGCCTTGCGCTTCCAGCCGTCGGATGCGCTCGGCCGTACTCGGCGCCGATAGTCCGACGAGGCGAGCAAGTTCGCTGACTGGACGGCGCGCGTCTTCGGCGAGCGCGGCGAGGAGCGCGCGGTCGGTTTCGTCGAGCGCTGCAGGCGCGGGCTGTGCAAGGCGTTTTGACATGATGGCCTTCGATTATTAGGTTGGATCGCGATATTGCTTAAGTTTAGCCATGTATTCGTGACAGCGGATTATCTACACTGCTCGTCAGGCAGAATTGAATCGAGGATCGGATCATGGCTTCAAACGAAATCCGGCGCGGCGCGGCGGAGATGAGCATTGCAATGCTGATGTCGGGCACGATCGGCTGGCTGGTGGTGTCGTCGCAGCAGAGTCCGTTCAACGTGGTGTTTTTCCGCTGTATTTTCGGCGGCGCAACGCTCGCGCTGGTGTGCGCCGTGCTCGGTTTCTTCAGGCACAAGCTGTTCTCGTGGAAGATGCTCGGGCTCGCGCTGCTCGGCGGCGCGGCGATCGTCGCGAACTGGGTGCTGCTGTTCGCCGCTTATTCGCGCGCGTCGATCTCGATGGCGACGGCCGTCTACAACACGCAGCCGTTCATGCTGGTGGCGCTCGGCGCGCTGGTGTTTCGCGAGCGCATCAGCGCGTCCACGGTCGTGTGGCTGCTGATCGCATTTATCGGGCTCGTGTTTGTCGTCAAGGTCGAACCGGCCGTACTGGCGGTGCCGGGGCAATATCTGGTGGGTATCGCCTATGCGGTGGGCGCGGCAGCAATGTATGCGGTTTCCTCAATTATCACGAAGCGCCTGAAGGGCACGCCGCCGCATCTGATTGCGCTGATCCAGGTGTTGCTCGGCGTGGTCATGCTGGCGCCGTTCGTGCGTTTCGACGCGCTACCCGCCACTGGCGCGCAATGGGTCGAACTGATCGTGCTGGGCGTCGTGAACACCGGCCTCATGTACGTGTTGCTGTACGGTGCCATCCAGAAGCTGCCAACCTCCATGACCGGTGCGCTGTCATTCATTTATCCGGTGGTGGCGATCATCGTCGATCGCGTTGCGTTTGGTCAGGCGCTAGCGTGGATTCAGGTGCTGGGCGCGGTGCTGATCCTCGTTGCGGCTGCGGGCGTCAATCTCGGCTGGCGCATCGTGCCGCAAAGGCGCGTGCCGTCCGTCTGAGCGCCGCGCGTCCGGCCAACGCGGCAAGCCGCAATGCTATGGATTGCAAACCATATGCGCCGACGTTTGGTCATATCAGCGGACCAATCTCACCAGGCCAGGCATGGCTCCCGTTGCTTTCAGACCGCATGCGGGTCAACGGCCGGCGTCAAGCGTCTGTAGGGAAATCACCGATGCGGTCAAAAATCGCGCGCGCGTATCATTCGACCAGACGCTGATCACGTCCGACAGAATTTCCGCCGCTCGCCTTTATTGGTCGAGCGGCTTTCTTTTTGTGGCGGCGGTTTTTGACGCGCCAAAGCTGGCGCGCTTGCCAACGCGCATGCTCCGCTACCAGTGGCCGGACTTCGATCACTTCAAGCAACGTAGGCACTTACGCCCGTTGCGCCGCGCGCGCGACGATCTGCTCGCCATCCACCATCAGCGGTCCGTTTCCGGCAGCCAGTTCATCGACAAGCGTTTTGACGAGTGCGGGCCATTCACCACGCGGCTTCAGCATTGAAGCCGCCGCACGCATGACCGCTGCGTCGTCGAGCATTTGCAGCAGCGTCGCAAAGCTCATCGCGCGGACGTCGAGCAGCTTGAAGACAATCAGCACCTTGAGCGCATTCTTCGCATTGCGTGCCGGGTCGGCGCGCAACCACGCCACGCGGGAGAAAGCCCGCTCCAGCGCCTGTCCCACGTTCGTGAACGGTGCGCCATGGCCGGGAATCACAAGGCGCACGTCGAGCGCTGCAATGGCTTCGAGCACCGCCTGCTCCTCCGCGAAGCCGCTTTCGCCTTCGAGTTCCGGAAAGATGACGCCGAAGCCGTTTTCCCACAGCGCGTCGGCGCTGATCAGGACGCGTTCGTCAGCGCAGTACAGCATCAGCGAATGGGGATCGTGGCCGGGCGCGCCGAGCACCTGCCAGTCGAGTGCGCCCAGGCGCAGCGTCGTGCCCGGTGCGATGGTGCCTGTGAAGCCGAAGCGCTCGCAGGTCTGCGCGGTCGCGCGGAAGCTCAGACGCGTCTCGTCCCAGTTGCTCACGGCGCCGGCTTCGGAAGCGGGGATGAGCGTGCGGCACGGCCACGAAGACTGCAGCAGCGCATTGCCGCCGCAATGGTCGGAATGCAGATGCGTGTTGACGATCAGATCGAGCGGCCGCTCGCCGAGCGCCTGCTGGACGAGCGCCAACGTTTGATGTGCATGCGTCGCGTAACCGGTGTCCACGATGGCAGCGCAGTCGTCGTCGACGAGCAGCACGTTGTTCGACGAAAGCCAGCCGCGCTCGAAGACGCGAATCGATGCAGGCAATGCGGGCAATGCGTTCATAGCGTGCCCGTGCCCGAGTCGGCTGCTACGCCTGCGTTCACGGATGCCTCGGCTTTCGGCATCACGAGAATGGTCGACGTGCCGACCACTGCAACCTCACCGCGCTGGTTCTTGACCGAGCCATCGAGGTGCGTCAGGTCTCCGTTCAGGCTCGGCTTCCAGTAAGCGTCGCGCACGCGCCAGGTCATGGTGAGCGTGTCGCCCGCGTGCGCGGCCTTCTTCAGCTTGATATCGAAGTCGAGTCCGAGTGGCTGCGCGTAGGTCGAAAAATGCGTCGCGAGCAGCGCCATGAAGTGTGCGGTGGGCTGTGTGCCCGACGCGATGAGACCGCCGAAGCGGCTTTGCGCCGCATAGGCTTCGTCGTGATGCAGCGGATTCATGTCGTTGACGAGCGTTGCGAACGACTTCACCGAATCCACCGACAACGTGAGCGTCGAGCTGAACGTCTCGCCGACGGTGACAATGCGCGGCGGCGCGTTCATGGCTGCACCTTTGCCTGGCCTGCGATCAACCGGGCGCGCCGGGCCTCCAGTTCGTTCCACACGGCGCGCTTCTCGCGATCGTCGTAGATCGACCAGCCGGCGATTTCGTCGATGGTGCGCAGGCAACCTTCGCACCATCCGGTCGACGCATTCATCCGGCACACGTTGATACATGGCGACGGCACGCCGCCAGCATCTGTTGCTTTGTTGATTACCGCTGTCATCGCGTCAGGCCGTCTCGCGCAGCGCCACGTCGACCACCGGCGCGCCCGTCAATGCAACCAGTTCCTGGGCGCTAAGATTGAACACCGCATGCGGGTGTCCGGCGGCCGCCCACAGGCTGTCCAGCGCGAGCAGGTCTTCATCGATCAGCGTGACCGGTTCGACCGCATGACCGACCGGACATACGCCGCCAATTGCATAGCCGGTCTTTTCGCGGACGAACTTCGCGTCGGCGCGGCCGATGTCGCCCACCTGCGCCGCTACCTTCTTTTCATCGACGCGATTCGCGCCGCTTGCGACCACCAGCACCGGCGCATCGTCTTCGCGACGGCGAAACAGGATCGACTTTGCGATCTGCGCGACTGAACAGCCGAGGCCGGCGGCCGCTTCGGCTGAAGTCTTGCCGGTCTCCGGCAGCATGACGATCCGGCCACTGTGTCCGCGCTCGCGCAGCAGCAGTGCAACGCGGCGTGCAGAGTCCGGTAATGCGGTGAGATCGTCCGGGTCGAGAGAAGCGTGGTCCGTCATCGTGTCAGGTCCTGATAGTCTGGTGTCCGGCAATGTCTTGAGGAAGATGTTCGACGCAGGCTCAAACGCAGTTGGCCGCTTCGCTGCGCGCCTTCGCGAGCAGCGCCTTGCCCGCGCGCGAAACGTTCGGCCGACCGATCGACGTGGAAATGAAATCGCCGATTGCCACGACTTGAGCAAGGTCGATGCCGGTCTCGATACCGAGGCCGTTCATCAGATACAGCACGTCTTCGGTCGCGACGTTGCCGGTTGCGCCCTTCGCATACGGACAGCCGCCGAGCCCCGCTACCGACGCGTGATAGATTTCGATGCCTTCCTGCAGCGCCGCGTAGATGTTGGCCAGCGCCTGGCCATACGTGTCGTGAAAGTGCCCGGACAGACGCTCGCGCGGAAACACCTGCGTCACCGCTTCGAAGACTTCGCGCGTGCGCTTCGGCGTGCCCACGCCAATCGTATCGGCGATGTCGATTTCGTCGCAGCCGAGCGCTGCAAAGCGCTGCACCACGTCGACCACCGACGCGACCGGCACCTCGCCTTGATACGGACAACCGAGCGCACACGACACGCTGCCGCGAATGCGCAGGCCGTGTTCCTTGGCTGCCTGCGCGACCGGCGCGAATCGTTCGATACTTTCCGCGATGCTGCAGTTGATGTTCTTCTGCGAGAACGCTTCGCTCGCGGCGCCGAAAATCACGATCTCGTCCGCGCGCGCGGCAAGCGCGCCTTCGAAGCCGCGCAGGTTAGGCGTGAGCACCGAATAGATGGTGCCGGGGCGGCGCTCGATGCCGGCCATGACTTCCGCGCCGTCGGCCATCTGCGGCACCCATTTGGGCGACACGAACGACGCCGCTTCGACGTTGCGAAAACCCGCTGCGGAGAGCCGGTTGATCAGTTCGATCTTCGTGGCGGTCGGGACGAACTCCTTCTCGTTCTGGAGGCCGTCGCGCGGGCCCACTTCGACGATCTTCACTTGCTGCGGTACGGCCATGATTGTCTCCTCATACACAGTAGTCGATTGAAGTTGGCGGTTTAGCACCTGCTCCTGCTTATGCAATTTCGACGATGTCAATATCCGCGTTCGATGTCCACCACGCCCCCGACCGCTTCCCCACGCTCCAGCGCCAGCATTTTTTCCGCGATCTGCGCGACGCTTTCTTCGCGCAACGTTAGCGCGGAGATGTGCGGCGTAATGGTAATGCGCGGCTCCTGCCAGAACGGGTGATCGGCGGGTAGCGGTTCCTCGCGGAACACGTCGAGCGTGGCTGCGGCCAGCTGACCGCTTGCCAGCGCGTCGAGCAGATCTGCTTCGACGAGATGCGCGCCGCGTGCAACGTTGATCAGATACGCGCCACGCTCAAGCCGCGAAAACGTGCGCGCGCCGAGCACGTCGGCGGTGTCCGGCGTATGCGGCAGCAGATTCACGAGCACCTTCACGCCGTCGAGAAACGCGTCGAATTGCGCCGCGCCAGCAAACGTAGTGATTCCTTCGACGTGGCGCGCGCTACGGCTATAACCGCGCACCGGCATGCCGAACGCGGCGACAGCTTGTGCGACATGTGCGCCGAGCACGCCGAGTCCGAGGACACCCACCGTGAACGTCTCGCGCGGATGCGGATCGAGTACTTGCCAGCGACCCTCGCGTTGCAGCGTCTGATATTCGTCGAAACGCCGCAGATAGCGCAGCACCGCGTGCGTTACGTATTCGGCCATTTGCGGCGCCATGCCGCTGTCTTCGAGACGGATCAACTGCGCGTTAGCGGGCAACGTGCCGGGCTGCTCGCGTTCGAGCGCGAGGATCGCGTCGACGCCCGCACCCAGATTGAAGATCGCCCGCAGATCGGTGCGGCCGGCCAGCATGTCGCGAGGCGGGCGCCATACGACGGCAAAATCGGCGGGCGCGGTGTCGCCGGGCTGCCATTCGCGCAGATCGGCCTCCGGCAGCGCACGGGCGAAGTCGTGCAGCCAGGCGGCGGCTTCGGCGTTCGGCATGTAAAAGAGGATTTTCATGCGGCCTCGCCTTTGAATGCGCGGTCGCGCCGCTTCGCGCGAGATGCACGCCGGCATGGCTGCGAGGCTTCCGGCGGCTGCGGCACGGCGCACGACGCTGGCAACATGAGGGCTCCTCCTTTTATGGATAGGCTTCATTCTACTTTTTCGCCGGCAATCCCGCGCGGTTGCGCACGACCGTGCGCGTCGCGGGCGAGCGCGCCGCCCGTTGCTGCGAAGCACTCCATAAACAAAGCACAAAAACTTGGTTCGTCCACGCGTCGCGCGGCGGGACAATGACCTCCCGGTTTCCCGTAGCGAGGGACAGACATGCTTTCATGCACCACAGCGCCGTGGCCGCCGCGGCTCGTGACCGTTCCCGGACTGCACGGCAGCGAGGGCGCACATTGGCAAACCTGGCTGGAGCGCCAGTTCGCGCGGTCGTTGCGCGTCGAGCAGGCCGACTGGGATGCACCGGACGTCGCAGGTTGGGCGAACTCGCTGCGCGAACTGCTCGCGCGTGAACGGGGGCCGTTCGTGCTCGCCGCGCATAGCTTCGGCTGCCTCGCGACTGCGCACGCGTTGCAGCAGGCGTCGTATGCCAACGAGGTAGTGGGCGTGCTGTTCGTTGCGCCCGCAAGCCCGCAGAAATTCGCTTTCGCGGGACCGTTCGAGGCTAGGCGTGTCGGCGTTCCGTCCATTCTGATCGGCAGTGAAACCGATCCGTGGATGCCGCTCGCCGGCGCTCGCGAACTCGCGCAGCGCTTCGGCAGTGCGTTCGTCAATCTGGGCGACGCAGGGCACATCAACACCGCAGCCGGGTTCGGTCCGTGGCCGAGGGCGAAGTATTTCGTCGACACATTGGTGCATTGCGCGGCGCCGCTGCGCTTTCGCGACGAAGCATTCGAGGTTGGGCAGCAGGCGCTGGTTTGACGCGCTGGCTCGGGTCCGTTTGTTCGGCAGACCCGTTCGGCTTCTTATCGTGCGCCGCTCGATGCCCGGCATGCGACGACTATCGCGCGGCCCGCTTCAGCCGCGGCCCGCACAGGCGATCCGCTAGAATCCCGCTTCACGCTGCGCAATTGCGCGGCCACAGGTTTTTATCATCGATAGCGGGGACAACATGGCATACAGGACGGGGACAACGCGCTGGCTGGCGGCCGGTTTTACGGCAGCCGCGCTTGCGCTCGGTAGCGTGTCGGCAGCGCACGCGGAGACGTCGTTAATGAACGTGTCGTACGACGTGACGCGCGAGTTGTACAAGGACATCAATGCCGGCTTCATCGCCGCGTACAAGCAGAAGAGCGGCGAGAGCGTATCGATTCGCCAGTCGCATGGCGCGTCGAGCGCACAGGCGTTGTCGGTATTGCAAGGTTTGCAGGCGGACGTCGTGACGATGAATCAGCCGAACGACATCGACCTGCTCGCGGAAAAAGGCCAACTGGTCCCGGCCAACTGGCGCACGCGTCTGCCGGACGACAGCGCACCGTACACGACCACGATGGTGTTCCTCGTGCGCAAGGGCAATCCGAAGCACATCAAGGACTGGGATGATCTGGCGAAGCCCGGCGTGCAAGTGGTGATCGCGAATCCGAAAACTTCGGGCAACGGGCGTTATACGTATCTGGCCGCATGGGGATATCGCAAGCAGCACGGCGGCAGCGACGCACAGGCGCTCGACTTCGAAAAGGCGATCTTCAAGAATGTGCCGGTGCTCGACACGGGCGGCCGCGGCGCAACGACGACGTTCACGCAACGCGGCATCGGCGATGTGCTGGTGACATTCGAAAACGAAGTCGCGCTGATGAATACCGGCGTGGGCGCGGGCAATTTCGAAGCGGTCTATCCGTCGGTGAGCCTGCTTGCGGCGCCGCCGGTATCGATCGTCGACAAAGTGGTCGACAAGCGCGGCACGCGCAAGGAGGCGCAGGCTTATCTGGACTATCTATGGTCGCCGGCCGCGCAGGGGATCATCGCCCAACATCATCTGCGTCCGCGTGACAAGAACGTACTCGCGAAGCACGCCGCCGAATTCAAGCCGATCAAGACGTTCACCGTCGAAGAAATGTTCGGCAGCTGGCAGAAAGCGCAGCAAACGCATTTCTCGGACGGCGGAACGTTCGATCAGATCATCGTCGACAAGAAGTAACTATTCGGACTGAAGACAAAAAAAGGCCGCTTCATACTGAAGCGGCCTTTTTCATTGCGCAGCATTTATAGCGCGCGGTCAGTGTACTTAGTTCGTCGCGGCCTGTGCCGGTTGCTCATGTTCGCAACCATGCTCGCAGCCGCTTTTATCGAGCGGCATGTGCTGCGCGGCTTCGGCGCGAATGCCGAGGCGTTCGAGTAGCTTGCGGTCCGCTTCCGCTTGCGGATTGCTCGTGGTGAGCAACTGATCGCCGTAAAAAATCGAATTCGCGCCTGCGAGGAAGCACATTGCCTGCAACGCTTCGTCCATCTGCTCGCGGCCGGCCGAGAGGCGCACCATCGCCCGCGGCATGGTGATGCGCGCAATCGCAATCGTCCGAACGAATTCGAACGGATCGATCGATTCAGTGCCTGTCAGCGGCGTGCCTTCCACTTGCACCAGATTGTTGATGGGCACCGATTCCGGATACGGTTCCATGTTCGCCAGTTGCGCGATCAGGCCAGCACGTTCGCGGCGCGACTCGCCCAGTCCAACGATGCCGCCGCAGCACACGTTGATGCCGGCGTCGCGCACGCGTTCGAGCGTGTCGAGACGGTCCTGATAAGTGCGCGTCGAAATGATCTGGCCGTAGAACTCCGGCGACGTGTCCAGGTTGTGGTTGTAGTAGTCGAGGCCTGCTTCGCGCAGTTGCTGCGCCTGATGCGTTTCGAGCATGCCGAGCGTCACGCAGGTTTCCAGACCCATCGCCTTCACGCCGCGAATCATGTCCTTGATCGGCTCGAGATGCCGGTCTTTCGGATTGCGCCACGCGGCGCCCATGCAGAAGCGCGTCGCACCGTTTTCCTTGGCGGTCTTCGCGGCGGCGAGCACTTCGTCGACCGGCATCAGTTTGTCCGCTTGCAGGCCCGTATCGTGATGCACGGACTGCGGGCAGTACGCGCAATCTTCTTCGCAGCCGCCGGTCTTGATGGAAAGCAGTGTCGACAGTTGCACCGTGTTCGCATCGAAATGCTCGCGATGCGTTTGCTGCGCGCGAAACATCAGGTCGTTGACCGGCAGTTCATACAACGCGACGATATCGGCAACGCGCCAGCGCGCGAGCTGCTTGCCCGCTGCATCGACATTGGCGTTGGCGTTCGCATTGGCGTTGGCATTGGCGTTCGCATTGGCGTTGCTTGCGGCCGATTCAGCACGCGCGGGGGCGATGTTCAGTTGCGTCATGGGTTCAATCCTCATGAATGGATGTGTTGGTTGATTCAGCGCTGCGCGTCACGCAGCGTCTGCAACAGCCGGTTGATGTCGAGTTGATCAGCCGCAAGTTCCGAAGCCGTTGGGTGCAGATGCGGCACGATGCCGAGCAACGGCGCGCCGTGTTCACGCGCGAGATGTTCGCGGATCCACGCGATGTTTTCGTCGGGGAAAGTCATGTCCGGGTCGACGCGATTCGCTACCCAGCCAGCGAGCGTGAGCCCGCGCGCGGCGATGGCCTCGGCGGTGAGCAACGCGTGGCTGATGCAGCCAAGGCGCATGCCGACCACCAGCACGACCGGCAGCTTCAGCGCGACGGCGAGATCGGCAGTGTCATGTGTGGCGGTCAACGGTACGCGGAAACCGCCGACACCTTCCACTACCACCACGTCGGCGCGCGTCAACGCCTGCGCATGGCAAGCGACGATATGATCGATATCGAGGGCGACGTTCTCCAACGCGGCCGCGATATGGGGCGCCGCGGGTTCCTTCAGCAGATACGGCGTGCGCATCTCGGGCGGCAGCAGCACGGTCGAAGCGGCGTCGAGCTGATCCGCGTCTTCGTTATGCAGTTCGCCGTTCAGTTCGAACGCGCCCGCAGCGATCGGCTTCATCGCGGCGGCTTGCAGACCTTCGCGCGCGAAACCGCGCAACAGTGCGCAAGAGACGAACGTCTTGCCGATTTCAGTATCGGTGCCGGTGACGAATAGCGACAGGGCAGAGTTCGTGGCGGTCATATGGCTTGCGCTCCTGCCTGTTGCAAGCCGGCTTCCAGCCGGTCGAGATCCGCATGCGAATGCGCGGCCGACAACGATATGCGCAAGCGCGATGTGCCGGTGGGCACGGTCGGCGGACGGATTGCGGGAACCCACAAACCGGCGCGGTCGAGCGAGGCCGCAATATCCAGCGTCGCCTCGTTCGCGCCGATCACGAGCGGCTGCACGGCAGTGTGCGAATCGACCGGAATCCACGGCGTGCTTTTGAGCATCGCGCGCGTGCGTTCGATCAATTGCCGCAAATGCGCGCGGCGTTCATCGCCTTCGTTGCCGCCGATAATGCGCAGACTCGCCGAAACCGCATGCGCCGCTGCGGGCACGGATGCCGTGGTGAAAATATAAGGACGCGCGCGCTGTACGAGCCATTCGATCACCGTCTCGTGCGCGGCGACGAACGCGCCCGACACGCCCGCCGCCTTGCCGAGCGTGCCGATGGAAATCAGATTCGGCGAGCGCAACGCGGCGTCTGCGACGGCGCCGCGGCCTTGCGGACCGAGCAAGCCGAAACCATGCGCGTCGTCGACGATCAGCCATGCGCCATGCTGTTCCGCGAGTTCGAGCAGGCGCGGCAGCGGTGCAATGTCGCCGTCCATGCTGAACACCGTGTCGGAGACGATTGCTTTCACATCCGCGTCCGACGCGTCGAGCATCGCGCTCAGCGCTTCCATATCGCAGTGCGGATAGATCTGCACATCTGCTCGCGACAGTCGGGCGCCGTCGATCAGCGACGCGTGATTCAGTGCGTCGGAGAAGAGCGTCGTGCCGCGGCCCGCGAGCGCGGTGAGCGTCGCCAGATTCGCCATGTAGCCGGTGCTGAAGTAGAGCGCACGCGGCGTATCCACGAATCCGCCGACGAATTCAGCAAGGTCGTCTTCGAGCTGCGCATGCGCGCGCGAGTGGCCGCCAAGCAGATGCGAACCGCCGCTGCCCGCGCCGTATCGTTGCGCGCCTTCGGCAATGGCCGCGATCAGTTGCGGATGCGCGGCGAGCCCGAGATAGTCATTGCTCGCAAAGCCGATGATCTCGCGGCCGTCGACCGTCATGTGCGCGGCGCAGGGCGTGTCGGCCGTGCGGCGTCGACGGCGCAGGCCGCGTTCGTCGATTTCCTTTAGCCCCTCTGAGAGTCTGTCGAGAAGATGCATTAGCAGACCTGCGCGAGCGTTGCTTCGAACGTTTCGCGAGTGCGCGAGGCGAGCAGCGCGAGTTCGTCGTCGTCGAGAATGTATGGAGGCATCAGATAAACCGTGGTCGAAATGGGGCGCAGCAGCAGTTCACGTTGCAACGCGTTTTCGAAGAAGCGGCGCGAGAATGTTTTGGCATGCTGAGGGTTTTCGATTGCCGCGTCGAAGGCGACGATGGTGCCGCATTGCCGCAGGTTGCGCACCTGTTCATGCTCCGCGAGCGGCGCGAGCGCGGCCATCAGCTTTGCCGACTTTTGCGCGTTGGCTGCGAGCACGTTGTCGGTCGCGAATAGATCGAGCGTGGCGAGCGCTGCGCGGCACGCGAGCGGATTGCCGGTGTACGAATGCGAGTGCAAGAAGCCGCGAGCGGTGTCGTCGTGATAGAAGGCTTCGAAGATTTCGTCGCGCGAGAGCACGATGGAAAGCGGCAGATAGCCACCGCTTATCCCTTTGGAGAGGCACAGAAAGTCCGGCCAGATGCCAGCCTGTTCGCACGCGAAGAAGGTGCCCGTGCGTCCGCAGCCAACGGCGATTTCGTCGGCGATCAGATGCACGCCGTATTGATCGCACAGCGCGCGTAGGCCGGCGATATACGAAGCGTCGTGCATGGCCATGCCGGCTGCGCACTGCACGAGCGGCTCGACGATCAGCGCCGCGATCTTCGTGGCGCGGGCTTCGAAGAGCGCGCGTACATGGTCGAGCGCGCGACGCGCGACATCCGCAGCCGTTTCACCGGATTTCGCAAGACGCGCGTCGGGTGACGCGACGACGTGCGCGTTGCGGATCAGCGGGTCGTAGGCGTCTTTGAACAGCGCGACGTCGGTCACGCCGAGCGCGCCGATGGTCTCGCCGTGGTAGCTGTTCGCGATGCAGACGAATTCCTGCTTGTCGGCGAAACCGCGATTGCGCCACGAGTGGAAGCTCATCTTGAGCGCAATTTCGACTGCCGATGCGCCGTCCGACGCGAAGAACGCGTGACCCAGCGTGCCGTGTGTGAGCGCACCGAGGCGCTCCGCGAGTTCGATCGCGGGTTCGTGCGTGCAACCGGCGAGCATGGCGTGCTCGAGCGTATCGAGCTGGTCCTTGAGCGCCGCGTTGATGCGCGGGTTTGCGTGGCCGAAGAGATTGACCCACCACGAACTGATCGCATCCAGATAACGATGGCCGGCGCGGTCGTACAGCCACGCGCCTTGACCGCGCGAGACCGGCACAAGCGGAAGGCGCTCGTGGTGCTTCATCTGCGTGCAGGGGTGCCAGACCGCGCGCAGGCTGCGGGCCACCCAGTCTTCGGTCGATATTGACGGTGTTGCTGAATTTTCCAAGAGGTACTCCAGAGAAGCTTTTCTTGCTGCTGCCGTGATTGGTTTTTATGGTTTTTCCGGGCGCGGCGCGTGCGCGTTGGCGACGCTGCGCGCAGCCCTCGGGCGAGCGTGCGGGGTCGAGATTAGCGGTTTATTTGGGCCTTTGCACTAGGCCTTTGACCGTGCTTTTCGCTGGCCGCCGCGGGGTTCAGCGGTGTTCGCGACAGGTGATTTGCGTTTGAATCTGAAGCTCGCAAATCGCCGGAGTTGACGACGGCAAAGTAATTGGGGGTAGTGGGCGAGATTCGGGGGAAGGGGGACGAGCGGGGAGATGTGACGGGCTTGCTGGCAGCTACGAGTGATGGCGGACCCGTGGCCTCACTGATTGCCTTCAGCACGTCAGGCGGTTTCGGCCGCGCGGCCTTTCTGGGTTTGTTGCGTAGGGCGTCTTTGTGGTTCGCGAGCGGTGTCTGCTTCACTTCGCGGGCAACTCCCGTATCCCCGTTCTGCTGCGTCGTCGAAGTCATCGCGTGTGCGCACGCCTGTGACAATTCAGGAGGCGATACATGGCCCCACTTTTTTAACGTCGCGACGCCCGGACGCCCAGGCCGATCTCATCAGCCGATGTGCCAACGGGAGTGCGACAGGTTTGTACCTCTGCGCATTCGTTCCTCCTGATGCGACTCTCGTTGATTTCTGATACGCAAATCACCTTGCCGCATGCATCAAACCAGTCGACATGCAGGCGACCAGTCAGCAGGCCGGAATTGTTGATCGCCGCACCGATGACCTGCGCCTCGAAACCGAGGCGGCAATTTTGATGATCAGCGTCTATTACAAACTGCATAAGGGGCCATGCACACGCATGCGCGCGGCACATGATCGCCAGGCAGTTGCCCGGCGGGATCGAGTTTTGGGGGGAGTCTCTGTGGGTTGGATATGCCATGCACTTTTCGGAGTTATCCGATTCCAGCCGCCTCTAGCGGAGACTAGAGATGTTCGGCGAGTTATAGCCGTAGTTGGCTGACCGAGAGCCGGTTGCGTGGCCGGCCGGGTGTATCCGCACAAAGTAAGGATATTCAAATGTTGCATGAGCAGGAACGTAAAAGCACTAAGTACGCTCTCGGCATGATCGGAGCGCGGACCGAGCGCGGCCGATGTGCCACAAGCGGAAGTAAATTGCGCGTCTGCGAGTGTCCCGCCACAGATGTTGGTGACGCTGTGACGTATGGCGACGGCAGCGACGCAGTCATCCTGGACGGCGGAGGCAGCGTGTCTATCTATGCCGGCAACCCCGTTGCGCTTGATAACGGCGACGTGATTGACGATGGTCCGCATCGCGACATGCGCAGTTCCACCGTGTTCGTTCCCGTGAACGAGCACGGCGCCGAACTGACTCGCCAGTGAGGGGGCAATCATGTTGCGTCGTATTGCAGTCGTTGGCGATCAACTCGACACAGGCGGGCATGTCGTGCATTACGAAGATCGGATGTGTACGTGCGCCGATGGAGGCCATCAGGTCGCACTTATAGGCGGCGCCGCGTACTGCGAACAATGCAAGAGCATAGGCGCAATTGCAAAAACCGGAGGCCCGCGCCGCGTCAACTTTATGGGCGAAACAGCCGCGCACGGCGACGTTGTTCTGTGTAACTGCGCAACGCCGCCCCGAATCATTGCGACGCTCGCAGGCGAGTCATGGTGCGATGACGGTGCGCCCGACGCACCGCCTTTCCCCGCGCGAGTGTCGGAATCCGTGATTCGGCCACATACGCTGCACGACGAGCAGTTTGCGCTTACCGATTCGACAGGCCGCCCCCTCGTGGGCGTGCGCTATCGTGTTCGCCTCAACGAGGCAACCATTGCGAGTGGTGTCACGGACGCGAGCGGAAAGACGCAGCGCATATCTATTGACGGGATGAAGCGCCTCTATTTCGACGTGGCGCAATCACTTGGAGACGGTGAATATTCTGACCGACAGTAGCGGACCGCGATCAGATCAGCACAGGCCTTCAACTACGAATAGACAATTGAGAATGCCAGAAGACACCAAATGGATAACGGTCCACGATACTGCCTGCACTAATACGAGCCCCGATTCGTGCGTGGACGTGGTTCTTGATCCGACGCCGATCTGCTCGAATATGACCAACAGGGAATTTAGGGACGTGTTTGTTTCGAGCCGCGCCACGGCCGTAACGTTGACTCATAATCGCATTAAGTCGCTTGCCCGATGGGATTACAGCGAGCAAGCGCGCGCAAAGAAATGGTTCGGAAGTTCAAGCGAAGAAGTTCGCGCCGCGATGACGGTCGGCCTGCCCAAATTGCTTGATGTAGTCCGGAATTTGAAGCCCGAGAACGTGATCAGATGGGACCAGCAGAGGCAACGAAACATTACTTGCACGGTATTTCCCGACAATGGTTCGACTGACGCTGCGGTATGCAAGCCAGACAGCGCCAGGCGCATCATTGCAATCTATCCGCACTACTGCACATCGCCGGAGGCGCAATTGTGGAAGGGTAACAAAGTGTTCACACTCATTCACGAGTGTACACATTTCACAGACGTGTTCGACTCAACGGACGACATGTACGGCATCAGTGTGGGATTGTCGCTGTGGGCGCAAACCAACCCTGGAAAAGCGATCAAAAACGCTGACAGTATCACCTGCTATGTCGGCTTTGAAGACTAGGCGAAATATGCGCAAGAGGTTGTCGTTTTCGAAAGCCGCGACTCTTGTGTTCGCGTCCTGGATCGGACTCGCGACTCACTATGGATATGCGTGCACTATCTCGGAAGACATGGCAGATAGCTTGCCACTGAACTCCGTCGAGATACCGAATGCAGATCGCATGAGAATTGCCGACATGGTAATAGCGGCACGTGAATGGCCGGACGTTGAAATTCGCGGAATCGTATATGCCGGAGGGTATATTGAGGAACGCGACCCAAGTACGGTCGCAGATCAGAGGGCGTCGGCGTTGCGGGCTTATCTAATTCAACTTGGAGTTAGGGAAAGCAACGTTTGGGTGGATAAGAGAACCATTAAGCATCCTGACGTTGATCGAGCGGGAAACAAGACACTGAATCAGATCGCCGTGACATTGGTCCCGATATGCGCCGGAGGTTGTGAACGCCTTTGCAACGATCAGCGTGTTTCACCGAACAGCAAGAACATTAAGTAGGCTTGCACCCGAGCAGCGGACGCAACTCCTTTTAGGTCATCGAAAGGTGATGGCACCTCAGCCTGGACGTTTGGTCTTCACGATGGAAAGTGCAGCCACTTCGCTGGGTTGGCAGCATAGGGGAATGCAAGAAAGGCCCACCAAGCGGGCCTCTAAGAAATTTAAAGGAGGGGCAGCGAAGAACAGGCAGACGGCTAGTGAAGATTGGCGGTATCTAAAAACCGATACCCTACTTATGCCCTAAACCGCTGCGCATTTAAACCAGAACCCAATCGCGACATCACTCGCGACTGGCAATAGCCCGCCGTGCTTCGTCGGCAGAAGACCCGGACCCGCCGGTAGCACCACTATCCGCCGTCCGCGAACCTTGATCGCCCCAGACGACAGAACTATCGACGGCATACAACCGGCACGGCGCTGAACTCTGTTTCTGGCAATTAGCAATCGCGACCGACATCGGGTCGTCGCCGCCCTCGGCCCACGACCATGCACCCGTGTCGGACACTGCAAATGCGCGGCTGGGATACTGATGCAGGAAGTTGCGATAGCCGTTGCGTCCAGCTTCGTCGACATAGGGCACCGCGTCTACGGCATCAACTGAAGCAAAGCCGCTCGCTTTGGGCGCCGAAGGATCCGATACCCGGTACTGCACGCCCGTAGGCATGCCGACGCGGGCGAGGAAGGCCTCGACGGCCGGCCACCACACATGTACGCCGTCGCGGTCGCCGACGAGCCGATGTGCGTCGTTCTTGTAGCTGCCGTAGTCGACCATCTTCGCGCTCGCGCCGTGCGCTACGTACGCCGAGTACATTCCGGCCACGAGTGGCGCATTCCACACTGAGTCGTTGTCGCCGTACATCCACAGCGACGGCACTTTCGTTTTGTCGCCATACGCGCCGAATGCGCGCGTCAGGTTGCCCTGCCAGTCGCCGCACGCGTCCTGCCGCAAGCCGCCCGAAAAGTTGATCAACGCGCGCACGCCCGGTGCGGCCTCGGTGCCGTAGGCCAATGTCGCGAGACCGCCGTGTGACGTGCCGGCCACCACGATGTGTGACGCGTCGACATAGGGCTGCTTCGACATGTAGTCGACGGCGGCCGCAACGTCGCCGGCCTGCGACATGCCGTTGCGTTCGACGTCGCAACCGTCCTGATGATAGACGCCGCCCGACTGGCCAAAACCCTGGCGGTTCGGTGCTACGACCACATAGCCGCGGCGCACGAATTCGCGCGCGAGCGGCAGCGGGTCGCTGCGCTCCTGCATACGCGGATCGCCGGGAATCTTGCCGTGATTGAAGACGATCATCGGGAACGGGCCTGCGCCGTCCGGCTTATAGACCGTTGTCTGAAGCGTGATGTCACCGTCGGCATCGACGGGTATGCGGATAATCTGTTGGTTCAGGCGCGCGGTGGGCAGATAAACGTCGTCCTGGAGCGCGATGCGCGGCACCTGCGCGCGGGCGAGGGGTCCGGGCTGGGCGTCCGCGAGCGGATTCGCCTGCGCGACTGCGACAGCGCACGTGGCCGCTGCACAAATCACCGCACACTTCGTAAGGACCTTGCTCAACACCATTCACGCACCTGCCTGAAAAGACTGCCTGGACATCTCATGTCCGTTCATCGAAACACGCGGCCGACATTCGCCTTTCGTGCACGTTTGCGACAAACAAAAAGATGCTCACGTACGCATTGCGCGAAGCGCACGCACGTCAATCGAGATCGCACGGGATAAACCCAACGGCCGACGCGACCCCACGCGCCGATGATGAACGCCACGTCTGCGGCCGGGCGCCGCGGCCGTAACCGTTTCTATCTGGTTATCGGCCGAGCGCCGGCGCGGCTTGCGGAACCCTTACCAACTGGTCCTCGCATCGCGGCGTCGCGAAGCAACGACCTCATCCTGGCACGACAATTTTGTTTTGTGCAATCAAGGAGAACCCGCGACGAAAAAATTGCTGCATCGCGCGAGGGCTTGTTTGGCCCGGGTGGACTCGGCGCGGGGCGCGCTGGGGGCGGGGGCAGGCGGGTCCTTGAGGGTCCTTGAGGGTCCTTGAGCAGGCGCTGGCAAGCCGTTGCGCGGCACCGCAGCGCGCCAGGTGAGCAAAGGTAAGGCGAGGCCTGTGGCGCCGAGCCAACGGAAGAAAACGACGCTTCTATGGGGCCATATGCGATGGCGCCGCATTATCCGCAGCCGCGTGGCCAGATAATAGAAAGGCGCTGAAAGCTACTCGCTTACATCGCCGTCGACGTAGAGCCAGCGTCCCTCGTCGTTGCAAATGAAGCGGCTCAACTCGTGCAGCCTGTGCGCGCGGCCCGCCACCTTGTATCTGGCGACGAATTCGACCGTCGCATGACGCGGATCGATCTCCGCGAACGTCTTGATTTGCAGTCCGAGCCAGCGAGGAGCGTCGGGCGCCGACACGTCGGCGTCCAGATCGGCGGGGCAGGTTTGCGGCGCCCAGGTCGCGCGCAAATAGTTCGTTGCGCCGACAACATAGGCGCTGTAACGCGAGCGCATCAGTTCCAGTGCGCGCGGCGCGACCTCTCCGCCGTCGATGTAACGGCCGCAGCACTGCTCGAAGCGCGGCGCTTTTGCGGCGCTCGCCTGGCCCGGAACCGCGCCGCCGCATGGACAGTCGGCGGGCCGCTGCGCGGACGACTTGTGACTGTTTTTCGAACTCATCGAAGTCATCAAACTCATCGAACCCTAGCCGAGACCGCGCGCGATCAATATTTTCTGAATGTCGCTCGTGCCTTCGTAGATCTGGCACACGCGTACGTCGCGATAAATCCGCTCGACCGGAAAGTCGCTGAGATACCCGTAGCCGCCGTGGATCTGCAGCGCCGCCGAACAGATCCGCTCGGCAGCTTCCGACGCAAACAGTTTCGCCATGGCGGCTTCCGTGAGACACGGCTGACCGGCGTCCTTCAGCGACGCTGCGTGCCAGATCAGCTGACGCGCGGCTTCCAGTTGCGTCGCCATGTCGGCGAGGCGGAATTGCACCGCCTGGTGCGAAAAAAGCGGCTGACCGAAACTCTCGCGCTCTTTTGCATAGGTCAGCGCGGCTTCGTACGCGGCGCGGGCCATGCCGACGCTTTGCGCAGCGATGCCGATGCGCCCGCCTTCGAGCCCCGACAGCGCGATGCGATAGCCCTCGCCTTCCGCGCCGATCAGATTCGCGGCCGGTACGCGGCAGTCTTCGAAGATGATTTGCGCAGTGTCCGACGAATGCTGGCCGAGCTTGTCTTCGACTCGCGCGACCACGTAACCCTTGCTGTCGGTCGGCACGATAAACGCGCTGATGCCGCGCTTGCCCGCCGCCTTGTCGGTGACGGCCATCACGATCGCGACGTCGCCGTTTTTGCCGCTCGTGATGAACTGCTTGACGCCATTCAGCACGTACGCGTCGTCGTTTCTGTCGCGTGTAGCGGTGGTGCGCAGCGCCGATGCGTCGGAGCCGGCTTGCGGTTCGGTCAGGCAGAACGCGCCGAGCATTTCACCGCGTGCGAGCGGCGTGAGCCAGTCACGCTTTTGCACGTCGTTACCGTAAGTCAGCAGGATGCTGCATACGGGGCAATTGTTCACGGAGATCGCCGTGGATGTCCCGCCGTCGCCCGCGGCGATTTCTTCGAGAATCAGCGCGAGCGCGAGCGCGTCCATGCCGGCGCCGCCGTAGGTTTCGGGCACCAGCACGCCGTATGCGCCAAGTTCCGCGAGTTGACGGTGAACGTCCTTCGGGAACGTGCGCTCGCGATCCCACGTCGCCGCGTACGGCGTGACTGCTTCGCGCACGAATGTGCGCAGCGCGTCGCGGACCATCAGGTGGTCCTGATCAAGCACCATGAGCGTGTCTCCTCACCATTCCAGCGGCGTGCCGTCGTATTGGTAAAAGCGGCCATTGAACGCTTCGCGCGACGCGGCGGCCTGCTTGAGCACCTCGCGCATGCCGGCGACGCTGCGTGTGGGGTCGATCGCCGCCTGCGCGCCGCCCATGTCGGTTTGCACCCAGCCGGGATGCAATGACACACACGTGGCGCGCTGCGCGTCGAGCGACGCGAGTTTCAGCGCGTCGTTCAACGCCGCCTTGCTCACGCGATACAGCCAGCCGCTCGTGCCGCTCGTTTCACCGATGCTGCCCATCTTGCTCGAGATCACCGCGAGCACGCCGCCTGATTCTTCGACGAGCGGCAGCAGGATCGGCATCAGTTGCATCGGGCCGCGCACGTTGGTGTGCATGACATGGTCGAAGTCTTCGGCGGTGATGGTTTCGATGCCTTCGGTGCGCGGGCCGTACACGCCCGACACGACGACGGCAAGGTCCACATGCTCGCCATCGAGCTTCCAGCCGAGCGCGGCGATATCCTCCGGCTCGGTCACGTCGACGGAATAGGTTTGCGCGCCAAGCTGAGTGAGGGTGTCGAGCGCGGCGCCGTCGCGCGCGGTGGCGAGCACCCGCCAGCCACTATGTTTGTACTGCCGGACAAACTCCTGGCCGATGCCGCGCGATGCACCGACGATCAACACTGTCTTCATGATTCACCTCAGACCAAGTGACACGCTTGAACGTGCGTACTACGCGTCAAATCAGTTCGATACCCATTGCGGTCGCTTCGCCGCCGCCGATGCACAGCGTCGCGACGCCGCGCTTGCCGCCGCGCTGTTTCAGCGCGCCGATCAGCGTGACGAGAATGCGTGCGCCCGATGCGCCGATCGGATGGCCGAGCGCGCATGCGCCGCCGTGCACGTTGACCTTGTCGTGCGGCAGCTTATGCTCTTTCATCGCCGCCATGGTCACCACGGCAAACGCTTCGTTGACTTCGTACAGATCGACTTCGTCGGCGCGCCAGCCGTTCTTTTCGAACAGCTTGCGAATCGCGCCGACCGGCGCAGTGGTGAATTTCGCCGGCTCCTGCGCGAAAGTCGAGTGGCCGACCACGCGCGCAATCGGCGTGACGCCGAGACGCTTGGCCGTCGATTCGCGCATCATCACGAGAGCCGCGGCGCCGTCCGAAATCGACGACGAGTTCGCTGCCGTCACCGTGCCGGTTTTGCTGAATGCGGGCTTGAGCGTCGGGATCTTTTCGAGGTTCGCCTTGAACGGCTGTTCGTCACGGTCGATGGTGACTTCGCCTTTGCGGCTCTCAACCTTCACCGGCGCGATTTCCCACGCGAACGAACCGTCTTCGTTCGCGCGCTTCGCGCGGTTCAGCGATTCGACGGCGAATGCGTCCTGCGCGTCGCGCGTGAAGTCGAACGAAGCCGCGCATTCTTCCGCGAACGTGCCCATCAGGCGGCCTTTTTCGTACGCGTCTTCGAGGCCGTCGTAGAACATATGGTCGATCACCTGGCCGTGACCCATGCGCATGCCGCCGCGCGCCTTCGGCAACAGGTACGGCGCATTCGTCATGCTCTCCATGCCGCCCGCGACGATCACGTCCACTGAGCCGGCGGCCAGCATGTCATGCGCGAACATCGCCGCGCGCATGCCGGAGCCGCACATCTTGTTGACCGTGGTGCTGCCGGTTGCAAGCGGCAAGCCGGCGCCGAGCGCGGCCTGTCGTGCGGGCGCCTGGCCGAGGCCGGCCGGCAGCACGCAGCCCATCACTACCTCGTCGATTTGCTCGGGCTTGAGGCCCGCGCGTTGAACCGCGGTTTCGATCGCCACGGAGCCGAGTTGCGGCGCAGTCAGCGACGCGAAATCGCCTTGGAACGCGGCCATCGGCGTGCGCGCCGCGCTCACGATTACAACTGGATCAGCCGTTGTGCCGTTCATGTTTGTCTCACTCATGTTTTAGCTCCTTGATCACACCTTCGACGATAGCCGGCACGTCGCCAAGCTGGGCCGCATCGGCGGCGACCACGTCGTTGTCCGCCTGATGCGCGCGGCTTGCCGACACGGCGGCGACGCAACGCTGGTAAGTCTCATCGAGCGCGGCCGCGTTGTTGATCGTCATGCCGAGGTCGCGCACCTTGCCGTCGTGCACGCCGTACGCCCAGCCGTGCACGGTCAGTTCCTGGCCGCGCGCCCATGCATCGTTGATGATGGTCGTGCGGCACACGTTCACCACTTGTTCCAAAGCGTTCAGTTCGACGAGACGCCGGTGACGCGCCTCGCCGAGCGGCCATTCGTCGAGCAGCGCGGCATGCTTCGTCCGCACGTCCTGCACGTGATGAAGCCAGTTATCCGCGAGACCCACGCGGCGGCCGTGCAATGCCGCGCCCACGCCCGAACAGCCATAGTGGCCGACCACCATGATGTGCTTGACCTTCAGCAGATCCACCGCGAACTGGATCACCGACAAACAGTTCAGATCGGTATGCACCACTACGTTCGCGATGTTTCTATGCACGAACACTTCGCCCGGCGGCAAGCCGATGATCTGGTTGGCCGGCACGCGCGAATCGGAGCAGCCGATCCACAGATACTCGGGCGTCTGCTGATGCGCAAGGCGCGAGAAGTACTCGGGATCTTCGGACAGTTTGCGGGCAACCCACGCGTCGTTGTTGTCGAACAGATGAGCGAGCGGGTGAGCGGGGTTGGAAGCGTTAGTGTTCATAAAGCGTCTTGGCGGTTATTCGACCGTTTGAGCGGCCGGGTCGTTACGTTAGATTCGGTGTCGTACGAGCGTCATTCATGCGGCGTGCGAGCCGTTATGCGACTCTTACGCTGCGCTCGTTCTCTGGCGCTTGCGCGGCGTCCTGAGCATTCGGCGCGTCGGATGCCGTATCGGCAAAGCGTTCCGGGTAGCGGATGCAGAAGCGCACGTTGCTGTCGTACGGGAAAAAATCGGGCAATTCGCCCTTCAGTAGATGGTCCTTATGCGTTTGCCACAGCGCGGGATCGAAGAAGTCGGCGTGATGCAGCAGGAACGAGCGGCGCACGCGTGGGTCGCCGAGCAGGAAAGTGCCATACGTCTCCGGGAAAATGTCGTGCGGGCCGACCGAGTACCACGGCTCGCCCGACATTTCGTCTTCCTCGTTACGCGGCGCGGGCACCGCACGCACGTTGCAATCGGTCAGATATTCGATCTCGTCGTAGTCGTAGAACACGACACGGCCGTGGCGCGTTACGCCGAAGTTCTTGTACAGCATGTCGCCGGGGAAAATGTTCGCCTGCATCAGTTCTTTTACCGCGTTGCCATATTCCTTGATGCCGTGATCAACGTCGTTGTCGCTGCCGTTTTGCAGGAACAGATTGAGCGGCACCATGCGACGTTCAATGTACATATGGCGAATCACGAGATTGTCGCCGTCGTATTCGAGCAGCGACGGCACTTCCTTTTCCAGTTCGCGCAGGAGCGCTTCGTCGAGTCGCGAAAGGGGCAGCGCAACGCTCGAATATTCGAGCGTGTCCGCCATGCGGCCCAGGCGGTCGTGCCGTTTCACCAGCTGATACTTCTCCTGGATCTTCGCGCGCGTAGTTTCTTTCGGCGGCGGAAAGTTGTCCTTGATCAGTTTGAACACATACGGAAACGAGGGCAGCGTGAACACCAGCATCACGAGCCCTTTGATGCCCGGCGCGATGATGAACTGATCGCTCGAATGCGACAGGTGATGCAGCAAGTCGCGATAGAACAGATTCTTGCCCTGCTTCTGCAAGCCGACTGACGTGTAGATCTCGGCCTTCGGTTTGCCCGGCATGATGGTGCCGAGGAATTCCACGTAGGCGGACGGCACTTCCATATCGACCAGGAAGTACGAGTGCGAGAAGCTGAAAATGATCAGCAACTGTTCGCGCTTGAGCAGCACGGTATCCAGCGCGAGCAGGCCGGGCTGCACATGGCGCAGCGGCACCGCGAACGGCAGCAGCATATCGCCGTTGATAATTCTGCCGACGATATACGCCGACTTGTTGCGGAAGAACAGCGACGAAAGCGCATGAATCTGGAAGTTCGGCGCTTCGTCGAACGTACCGAACGAGTCGTGAATGGTCTGCATCACGCAGCCGACGTCGCGCGTCAGATCTTCGAACGGCGGCTCCAGCTGGAAGTTCGTGACGATGCGCTCGAGCGTGGCGGCGAGGCCGTCCTTGCCGGGATAGTACGCACGGTAGGTAGGCTTTGCCGCGGGTTCGTCGTTCTCGATGTATTCGGTCGAGATCGCCGGACGCACGAAGATGAAGTCGTTGTTGAAATACGAGCGATGCAGGATTTTGCAGCAGACGGAATTGAAGAACGTCTCCGCGCATTCAGGCTGACGATGCGTGGTCAGCAACCCAATGTAGTGCAGCTTGATCTGCTGCCACACTTCGCTGTCGATATTCTCCGCGTCGTACTCGTCTTCGAGCAGCGCGACACATTCTTCCACGCGATCGTCGTATGAAGTAATGCGCTCGCGGGCCAGCTTTTGCAGCCCGTGCCAGTCGCCGCTTTCGAACAGCGCCTTGGCGTGGATCGCCGCGTCGCGAAAGATCCGGTAGTGCCGGTTGAACCCTTCGAGCAGCGTTTCCGCAACGTCAAAGCCGATTTGCGACGACAACAGTTTGGGGAAGTGATTCATGTCGACCGTGCATTCGTCTCATGTCGTGAAGACACCCGTGATTGTATCGTTCGAGTGCGCCTTCGACGCATTGCGCCAACCGGTTGGTGACCCGCCGCCACGTGAACGTTGCAGGGCACTCGCCGACTTTTCCGACTAACTCCGCTCAATGCTCCTGTTCCGCATCGTTACACGGCTCAACTTGCGGCAAAAAAACTGCTGGGCGGCGGTTCTCCGCCCGCTTACGCGGGCTTGGCTTCACGTGCCTTGTGCGTGCCGTTCTCGAGCAGCGCCCGCGCCTGAGCTTCATATTGCGCGAGGTCTTCGAGCGTCGCGTTCAGGTCTTCCAGTTGGCGCTCCAGCACGTCGCGATGACGCGCGACCGTGGCGAGAAACGCTTGCAGTTGCGGCACCGTGTCAGTTGGTGATTCATAGACGTCCAGCAGATCGCGAATCTCGGAGAGCGTGAAACCGAGTCGTTTGCCGCGCAACGTGAGCTTGAGCCGCGTGCGGTCGCGGCCCGAGTAGACGCGCCGCAAGCCGCTCGAACCTTCGCGGCTCGGTGAGAGTAAACCCTGATCTTCGTAGAAGCGGATCGCGCGCGGTGTGACGTCGAACTCCCGCGCGAGCTCGGTGATCGTGTATTGCGTGTTCATCGGGACATTCAGTAACCGGGCAAAAAATCGGATTGAACGATAGAATCGACGTTTACGTTATCGTCAACTTGGGTTGAATGCAACCTGCGGCAAGTACGCGGAACGCGTGGAGGAAGACATCCGAAATGAATGCGCTCGAACATCAACTCGACTATCCGTTCAAAGACACATTGCCCGAACCCGGCCACGCGCAGGAAGTCGTACCCGGCGTCTTCTGGGTGCGGATGCCGCTGCCGTTTGCGCTCGACCATATCAATCTCTGGCTGCTGCGCGATCAGATCGACGGTCAGGACGGATGGACGGTGGTCGATTGCGGGATCGCGTCCGACGCGATCAAGGAAAACTGGGAGACGGTGTTCGAGTCCGTGCTCGGCGGTTTGCCGGTGCTGCGCGTGATCGTCACGCATTGCCATCCGGACCACGTCGGTCTCGCGCACTGGATTTGCAGCGGCGGTGACAAGAAGCGCTGGGATGCCCGGCTATGGATGACGCTCGGCGAATATATGCAGGCTCGCGTGATGGCGGCGGGCGACGGCTCGAACGCGGGCGGCGAGGGCGCTGCGCGCCACTTCGCGCTGCATGGCGTGACCGACGAAGCGTCGCTCGACAAGCTACGCAGCCGCCAGAGCTATTACGCGAACCTGGTGCCTGAAGTCCCCGACCAATACCGGCGCTTGCGCGAAGCGGATGCCCTCAGGATCGGTGGCAAGACGTGGCGCGTGGTGACGGGCTTCGGCCACTCGCCGGAGCATTGCGCGTTGCATTGCGAGGAGATCGGCGTGCTGATCTCCGGCGACATGGTTTTGCCGCGCATATCGACAAACGTGTCGGTCTTCGCAATGGAGCCGGAGGGCTCGCCGCTCGCGCTGTATCTGGAATCGCTTGCGCGCTACGAAGCAATGCCCGAAGACACGCTCGCGCTGCCCTCGCATGGCAAGCCGTTTCGCGGGGTGCGTACGCGCGTGAGGCAGTTGCGCGAGCATCACGACGCGCGTCTCGCCGAAGTCCGCGAGGCGTGTGCGCAAAAGCCGCAAAGCGCGGCAGATATCGTTCCGCTAATGTTCAAGCGCGAGCTCGATATCCACCAGTTGACGTTCGCGATGGGCGAGGCGCTCGCACACTTGCATCTGCTGTGGCTGGCGGGCGCGCTAAAGCGCAGGCTGGATGCGGATGGAGTCATGCGCTTTTCGGCGTGATGGTTCGCCAAGTTTGAGACGCCGACAAAAAAGCCCGGTGCTTTCGCCTCCGGGCTTTTTTTACGCTTCAAAGCGCAGCGAGTGACTACTGCACGGCCACCGTTCCAAAGTTCTGTCGTCCAAACGGACTCACGTGATAACCGCTCACGTTGGTTCGCGTGATAGCCGCCGCAGTCGGATAGCCGAGCGGAATCCACAGCGCCTGATCGTGGATGATCTGCTGCGCGGCCTGATACGCTTTCGCGCGTTTGGCCTGATCGGGCGTGGACTTGCCGTCGGCGATGAGCTTGTCGAGATCCTCATTGCAGAAGCGCGCGAAGTTGATGCCCGACTTCACAGCGTTGCAGCTAAAGAGCGGCGACAGATAATTGTCGGGGTCGCCGTTGTCGCCGGCCCAGCCCATGAATAGCGAATCATGCTGGCCCTGCTTGGCCTGCTTGATCAGTTCGCCCCATTCGATCACTTTCACGTCCGCCTTCACGCCGATCTTGGCGAAGTCCGCCTGAAGCAGTTCGGCGCCGGCCTTCGGATTCGGATTCAGCACGCTGCCGTTCGGGCGCACCCAGATCGTCGTTTCGAAGCCGTTCGGATAGCCCGCGTCGGCGAGCAGCTTTTTGGCCTTCTCGGGATCGTACGGCCACGGCTTTACAGACTTGTCATAGCTCCACGTATTCGGCGGATAGGGATTGACCGCCGGCGTCGCAGTGTTGTCGAAGACGGTCTTCAGATACGTGGTGCGGTCGAACGCCATGTTCAAAGCGGCGCGCACTTTCTGATTGTCGAGCGGCTTTTTCTGCGTGTTCAACGCGACGAACGCGGTCATGAATGCAGGCGTTTGCACAATGGCGAGCGACTTGTCGCCCTTTGCGTCGGCGAGATCCTGCGGCTTCGGCGACAACGCAATCTGGCATTCGCCCGCCTTCGCCTTCTGCGCGCGCACCGTGGCGTCTGGCGTAATTGCGTAGATCAGACGGTCGATCTTCGGTTTCGCGCCCCAGTAGGACGGATTCACGTCATAACGGATCACCGCGTCTTTCGTGTAGCTCTTCAGTTCGAACGGACCCGTGCCGATAGGCTTCGAGTTCAGATCGACCTGCTTGCCGGCCTTGAGCAACTGATCCGCGTACTCGGCGGAATAGATCGAAGCGAAGCCCATGGTGAGGATCGACACGAAGGTCGCGTCCGGTGCGTTCAGTTCGAACTTGACGGTGTTGTCGTCGACCTTGCTGATCGACTTGATGAGCTTCGGCAATCCCATCGACTGCGCATGCGGGAAGCCGCTCGCGCCCGCCACCTTGTGCCACGGGTTGCTGTCGTTCAGCATGCGGTCGAACGTGAAGACGACGTCGTCGGCGTTCAGCGGCCGGCTCGGTTTGAAGTAGTCGGTGGTCTGAAACTGCACGTTCGGGCGCAGGTGGAACGTGTAGGTGAGGCCGTCCGCGCTCACGTCCCATTTGTCGGCCAGCGACGGCACCACTTTCTTTGCGGCTTCGTCGTATGAGACCAGCGAATTGAAAATCACGTCAGCCGACGCATTCGTCGTGACGAGCGAGTTGAACTGCACGACATCGAAACCGTCGGGGCTCGACTCGGTGCAGACGGTCAGCGGTTTGGCGAGCACGAGCGCGGGCGCTGTGAACAGTACGGCGGCTGCGAGCAGTTTGAAGCGCATAAGATCTCCGATAACAAGCGCAGTCAGGCAGTGCGTCTGGTTTCTGGTTATGTTCCGTTGACGGGCGACGGCGGCGTGGCCGTCGACTTCATTTTGATACGTTTCCAGCGCTCGCGCATGACCGGCATCAGTCGGGATCAACCAGGTGATTAACTGACGGACCAGGCGCGCGCCGGCCTTCGCGAAAGCTTATCGAAGGGCCGTTGCGACGACAACAACATAATCCGCATATTCATATGGAATCGGCGCCGCGGGTTCACTCAGACCCGGCCTGCTTCACTAGATAAGCGAGACCGTCGATAGCGCGCACGCCGTACCACGACACCATCTCGCCATCGATCAACTCAATGCGCTTGCCGGCCATTCGCGGATCGCTTTTGAGCGCATCGCAATGCGCTTGCGTGAAGCGATATGGCTCGCTTGAAAGCAGAATACGGTCGACGCCGGCAAGCCACGGCGAGTGGTCGAAATCGAACGTCGGATAGCGGGCCGCGCCCGCGGCTCCGCCTTGCACGTCGGGCAGCGTGTGCCAGTTCACGAGGCGCAGCATCGCGGAAATGTAAGTGTCGCGCGCGACGGTCATCCATGGTTCGCGCCAGATCAGATACAGCACGTTCTGCGCAGCAAACGCGCGTGAGGCGGCCCCGTGCAGACGCGCTTCAAGCATTGCGGCGAGACGCTGCGCTTCCTTATCCCGATCGAAAATTGCGCCCAGCAGCGCGTAGAGCGAAAGGTTGTCGTGCGGTGTCTGCGGATGCGTGACGACGACATGCGGCACGAACGCGCGCAACCGTTCGACGGTGTCGCGCTCGTTCTCGTCGATATTGACGATGAGATGCGTAGGTTGCAGCGCGCGAATCGTTTCGATATTCACCGCTTTCGTGCCGCCGACCTTGGGCACGTTGCGAACCTTGTCGCGCGGATGCACGCAAAAGCCGGTGCGCCCGACGATCTGCCGTTCGAGGCCGAGAGCAAACAGCAATTCGGTGATGCTCGGCACCAGCGAGACGATGCGCGCACCGGCACCCGCTTTCTCGTGCGCGACGCCGGTTGCATCGACCGCACGCAGTGACATGATTTACTCGGCGACGGCGCGCGGCTTGCGCGGCGCGCGTTCGAACACGCGGTCATAAAGCCAGCGTGGCGCTATGTGCAGCAGCATTGCCACCACGCGCATCTGCCAGGGGAACACAGCGTAAGCCGTGCGACGCTCGATCGCACGCGCGGCCTTGGCGGCAAAACGATCGGCGTCCATCAGGAAGGGCATGCTGTACGGATTGTGCGCGGTCATCGGCGTGCGGACATAGCCGGGCGCGATCGTGACCACGCCGACGCCGAGCGGACGCATCTCGACGCGCAGCGCTTCAAGATACTTCGCCGCCGCAGTTTTCGACGCGCTGTACGCACCCGAGCCGGGCAAGCCGCGCACGCCAGCTACGCTGGCAATGCCGACCAGCGTTCCGCGCCTGGCCGCGATCATGGGCGCGGCGAACGGCTCGAAGGTGGCAACTACGCCGAAGTAGTTGACGTCCATCACCTCGCGGAACGTGCGCAGATCGCCTTGTCCGGTGACCGCGCCGCGGCTCACGCCTGCATTGGCGATCACGATGTCCGGCACGCCGTGCTGCGCGATGAATTGCGCGGCGGCATCGGCGAGCGCCTCGGCGTCGCGGACGTCGACGGAATAGATGGAAATGGGGTTCTGCGGATGAGACCGCTGGAAGGCAGCAAGGGCGTCGCCGCGGCGGGCAACGAGGCCGAGAATCGCGCCGCGCCGCGCATATTCGGCGGCGAGCGCGAGGCCGATTCCACTTGACGCGCCGGTAATGAAAACTTTCAACGGTGAACTCATTCCGGCGCCTCGGGTTTTACATCTTCTTTGCGCGAACCTGCTGGACCAGGTAGTCGAGCACCTGCACGGTGCCAGGCAGGCTATTGGTGGCGGCCGGGCCGGTTTCATACTTGCCCTGGACTGCGATAGTCGGCACGCCGTCGATCTTGTAGTCCTCAAGCAGCTTCTTGTCTTTCTGCAACGCGCTTTGCGTCGAGAAAGAGTTGTACGCGTCCATGTACTTCTTCGGATCAACGCCGTTTTTGGCGAGGAATTTGGCCTGATCTTCCGGCGTCAGCAGATAGTTTTTATTGACGTGGATTTCGTTGAAGACTTTCGGCGTGAGTTGTGTGGCGAGACCCAGGGCGTCGAGCGCGTGATACATCTTGGAATGCGGAATGAAGTCGTCGCGGAAGGCAACCGGCACGCGCTTGAACACCACGTCGGCACCTTGCTTCTTCACCCATGCTTCAAGGTACGGGTTGAATTCGTTGCAGTGCGGGCAGCCGTACCAGAAGAATTCGGTGACTTCGATCTTGCCGGCGGGCACGTCGGTGGGCTGCGCGCTCGGCAACACCGTGTAGTCCTTGCCCGCGACCGGCGCCGTCGGCGATGCGTGCGCCGTGGCTGCAACGAGCCCAAGCGAGAGGAACAGAATGCTCAGCAGTTTTTTCATGTTTTGTTGACCCAGGTAGGCGTAAAACAGTGGCGCCACGCAAATGCCCGTCACCGTTTTTAAAATCGGCGTTCGACGGTTCTATCGTCCGTCGTGCTCAATCATGCTTATCTTGCTTGCGATTCCTGTGACAGGCGCCGCACACCGATAGTTCGGCGGCGGCGCAGCCGGCGGATCGCTCGCTGTTTATTGTTTGGTGAAGCGGATGACCGCTGTGTCCACGCCCGCGTCCGACAGGCGCTGACGGTTCGCGTTCATGTCCTCAAACTTGGAAAACGGTCCGATACGTACGCGATAGTACGTGACACCGCCCGCATCGCGCTGCGTGACCTTCGACTCGAAGCCCTGGAACGCGAGACGCGCGCGTTGCTGTTCGGCGTCGGCAGCGGTCTTGTACGCGCCCACTTGCAGGAAGTAGCCGGTGTTCGCGTCGCCCGGCGCCGGGGCTGCGCCCGAACCCGGTTTGCCGTTTGCGGCCGTGGCCGACGACGTGCTTTTCGGCGCCGAACCCGCAGCCGTGGCTGCCGGCGCGCTGGTCGCTTGCGGCTTCTTCGCGGGCGCGGCGGCGGTGGTGCTGCTGCCGTTATCCTGAGCCGGCTTCGGAGCGACCGCGGTGCCGTTCGCGTTGGCGTTCGGATTATTGCCGATGGTCGGCGGCACTTCGATGATCTGAGGCTGTTCCAGCATGCCCGACTGCGTCTGCGAGTTGGTCTGGCCAGGCGCGGTATTCGGCGGCGCGGGTTGTGCCGCTTGCGGCACCGGCTGCCCCGGCGTCTTGCCTTGCAACGGACGGTTCGGATCGTATTGCGCCTGGCTCGCGCTCGAATCGGATGCAGCAGGCGGCGCCACCTTCGAGACGAACGGCGTAGGCGCACGGGTGATATAAAGCGCCACCACTACCGCGATCGCAAGGCCGACGATCAGGCCCAGCACGATGCCGAGAAAAGTGCCCCCGGTTTGTTTCGATTGCTTTGTTGTGCGGCGTGGTTTTGCCATCGTACGAATTACCTGCAAAAAGAATCCTGGAACGGCCGCCGATTATAACGACGGCCGCATACATGTTGCGCCGGAGGACTTACATCTTGACTGGAGCGGAGACGCCGATGATCGCAAGACCGTTGGCGAGCACCTGACGCGTGGCCGCCAGCAGCGCGACGCGTGCATTGCGTTCGGCGGCATCGTCGACCAGCACGCGCTCGGCTCTGTCATTGTAGAACGAGTGGAATTCCCCGGCGAGGTCGCGCAGATAGAACGCGACCGCGTGCGGCGCGAGTTCGTCGGCGGCATGTTGAAGCATGTCCGGGAACTCGGCGAGCTTGTTCAGCAAGGCCATTGAGCGTTCGCTCGTGAGCGGAGCCAGGTCGACGCTGGCAAGCGCACTTTCTTCAGTACTTTGATCGCCGCTGTAGCGGGCCTTGCATTCGGCTATCACGGAGCAGATCCGGGCATGTGCATACTGCACGTAGTGCACGGGGTTTTCGTCATTTTGTTTCAACGCGAGGTCGATGTCGAAGACGAACTCCGTATCCGCCTTGCGCGAAATCAGGAAGAAGCGAACAGCGTCGCGGCCACGGCGAATCGTTTCTTCGTCGATCAGATCGACAGCGGCTTCGGACCCCGGCGTCGCGCCGCCCGACCATTCGATCAGATCGCGCACCGTCACATAGCTGCCCGCGCGCTTCGAGATCTTCACCTCTTCGCCGTTGCGCATGACCGTGACCATCTTGTGCAGCACGTAGTCCGGGTAGCCTTTCGGAATGCCGATGCCGAGACCTTGCAGGCCGGCGCGCACACGCGCGATCGTGCCATGGTGATCGGAGCCCTGAATGTTGATGACCTTCGTGAAGCCGCGTTCCCACTTCGCGACGTGATACGCGACGTCAGGCACGAAGTACGTGTACGTGCCGTCGGTTTTGCGCATGACCCGGTCTTTGTCGTCGCCGTCGTCGGTCGTGCGCAGCCAGAGGGCGCCTTCCTGCTCGTAGGTCTTGCCCGCGGCGATCAGCGCCTGCACGGTCTTCTCCACGCGGCCTTCGGTATAAAGCGACGACTCCAGATAGTACTGGTCGAACTTCACGCCGAACGCCTGCAAGTCCATGTCCTGCTCGCGGCGCAGGTACGCGACCGCGAAACGGCGGATCGCGTCGAGGTTTTCGACGTCGCCCGCGCCGGTGACGGGTTCACCGTCGCTCGCCGATACCGTGACGCCGTTCATATAGTCTTTCGCGATGTCGGCAATGTACTCGCCGTTGTACGCCGAAGCCGGCCAGCCTTCGTCGCCCGGAGCGAGACCGCGTGCGCGCGCCTGGGTGGATAGCGCGAGCGTTGCGATCTGCACGCCGGCGTCGTTGTAGTAGAACTCGCGATGCACGTCCCAGCCTTGCGACGCGAGCACGTTCGACAGCGCGTCGCCGAGCGCAGCCTGGCGGCCGTGGCCGACGTGCAGCGGTCCTGTGGGGTTCGCCGACACGAATTCGATGAGCACATGCTTGCCGGCGTCGCGTTGCGAGCGGCCATACGTTTCTTTCTCGGCGAGCACGGCGGCAATCACGGCCTGCTTCGCCGTGGCGGCGAGGCGCAGGTTGATGAAACCGGGACCCGCGACTTCCGCGGCTTCAATGAGTCCGCGCGCTTGCGGCTGCGCGAGCAGCGCGTCGACGATCTGTTGTGCGAGCTGGCGCGGATTGGCGCGCAGCGGCTTGGCGAGTTGCATCGCCACATTGCACGCGACGTCGCCGTGGGCGGCGACTTTGGGTCGCTCCAGCGCGATGGTGGGCGACACGAACGCGGCTTCGGCCGCACCTTGCGTGGCAAGAGCTACCTGCTTCACCGTGTCGGCGAGCAGTGTTTCGAGAGTATGTTTATGTGCGGGCAGCATGCTTGTTGCGAGTCCAGTGAGGCAATCCGGTGATGCGGAAGAGGCGCCGGCCGCGCGGCAGGCACGGCCGATTCGTCAGAAGCGTGGAAAGCGGCGGTTCGCTCGTCAACGCATCGGCATGACAGACGCGCCATCGGGCACGCAGCCTGCAACACAATAAGCGCGTTGCGCGGCGCCCTGCAACGGCATGGGCGCGGCGGCATGCAGGCGCGAACCGGCCGGGCTGGCTGCGCCGCTTGCACCTGTGCGCGCGGCGCCGCGAGGCGCGCTTTTCCGTCCAGACGGATTTTAGCAGGTGCTAATATGTTCAATCAGATGCCCAGCAAGGGCCGATGCCGCCGCGTCTCTTTGGCGAGCTAACGGAGCGCGCGCTGACGGCTGCATTGAGCGCCGCTCGCGCGTCAATCGAACATAACGAAAAAGGGAACAGTCATGCTGATTACTTTCAAATGTCGCGCTTGCCCAGACGTGATCATGCTCAATAATCTGGCACAGCATCTGGTCGGCATTGTCGGCAAACGTCTAGGTGAACGAGGCGTCATTACTCACGACGAACTCGCAGACGCTATCACCAAACTCGAAGCGGCCATCACCTTCGACAAGCAGGAACGCGCCGAGCACGACGGCCATTTCCACGAAGGCGAAGAGGGCCACGAGCATCACGAGATTCCGCCTGGACTCGCACAGCGCGCTTACCCGTTCCTCGACATGCTGCGCGCCGCGCAAAAAGAGAACGCAGACATTGTCTGGGGACTGTGATTCTCGCGAGCGAGTCACGCCACTGCGATCGGATCGCGAGGGATATGCGCGTGCTGTATTTGCCGTATAGCTGATGCCCGGCGGCCCGCGCCTCATGTCTGAATGAAAAAAGAGCCCGCTCGACGCGGGCTCTTTTTCGTTGCGAGGCCGAAAGCGCTATGGCCTTGCAGCCTGCTTACTGACTGGCGGCTGCCGGAGCGGCTGCGGGAGCTGACTCACCTTTCTTCATTTTTTGCTTCTTCGGTTTCTTGACGTGTTTGACCGTGGGCGGGGAGTACGAGCTGACCGCGCTCGAACCGCCGGGAGCGGCAGTTTGCGCGAGCGCCGCCGAAGCGCCCGCGGCAAGCGAAACAGCAGTCAATAACAGCACCAGCTTCTTCATAGGATTTTCTCCGTCGACGGTTGCAATTAGTTAAGCCGACGCGTTTTAGCCGCGTCTGGCAGGTCAAGCCGCCTCAGTCTACAAAGCCGAAAATTACGTTGCCGCAAATATTCAGTCTTTCTCGCCGGATATAGTGGGTTTCCCGCCACGCCGGCAGATCGGCTCTTACCGGCTTAGAGCAACGGCGCCAACGCCCGCTCGGCATCCGCCTTCGAAAGAGACATTCGCTGTGCGTAGTCTTCCAACTGGTCCTGGCCGATCTTGCCCACCGAGAAATACGTGCTGTCCGGGTGCGCGAGATAGAAGCCGGAGACGCTGGCCGCCGGCAGCATGGCAAGCGATTCGGTCACGCTCATGCCGATGTCGCCCGCTTGCAGCACCTCGAACATGTCACGCTTCACCAGATGGTCCGGGCACGCCGGATAGCCGGGCGCCGGGCGAATGCCGCGATATTTTTCCGCGATCAGGTCGTCGCTGGACAGGTTTTCGGTGTTGGCGTAACCCCACAGGTCGCGCCGCACCCGCGCATGCAGCGCTTCGGCAAAGGCTTCGGCGAAACGGTCGGCAAGCGCCTTCAGCATGATTGCGCTGTAGTCGTCGTGATCCTTTTCGAACTGCTTTTCCTTCACGTCGACGCCGAGACCCGCCGTGACCGCGAACATGCCGATGTAGTCCGCCACGCCCGAGTCTTTCGGCGCAATGAAGTCGGCTAGCGAACGGTTCGGACGCATCACGCCGTCTACCACCGGTCGCACGCTTTGCTGCCGCAGGTTGCGCCAGGTGAGCGCGACTTCGGTGCGCGATTCGTCCGTGTAGATTTCGATGTCGTCGTCGTTGACCGTGTTGGCGGGCAGCAGCGCGATCACGCCGTTTGCCTGCAGCCAGCGACCCTGGATCAGACGCGCGAGCATCGACTTGCCGTCGGAAAACACGCGCCGCGCCGATTCGCCGACGATCTCGTCGTTCAGAATCGCCGGATAAGGACCGGCGAGGTCCCAGGTCTGGAAGAACGGCCCCCAGTCGATGTAGTTGGCCAGCTCGTTCAGATCGAAGTTCTTGAACACGCGCCGGCCGATGAACTTCGGCTTGACCGGCTGATAGCCTTTCCAGTCGATCGGCGTTTTGTTCGCGCGGGCTTCGGAGAGCGAGACCATAGGCAGCGCCTTTTTGTTCGCGTGCTGATTGCGAATGCGCTCGTAGTCGGACTTCAATTCGTCGAGATACTTTGTCGCGCCTTCGTCAGACAGCAGACTCGACGCGACGGACACCGAACGCGACGCGTCAGGCACATACACCACGGGGCCTTCGTAATGCGGAGCGATCTTCACTGCGGTGTGCACGCGCGAGGTGGTCGCGCCGCCGATCAGCAGCGGAATCTTCTTCACGCGGAAGTAGTCGTCGCGCTGCATTTCCGACGCGACGTAGGCCATTTCCTCGAGACTCGGCGTGATCAGTCCGGAGAGTCCGATGATGTCCGCGCCTTCGACCTTCGCCTTCGCGAGAATGTCGTTGCACGGAACCATCACGCCCATGTTGACCACTTCGAAGTTATTGCACTGAAGCACCACCGACACGATGTTCTTGCCGATGTCGTGCACGTCGCCCTTGACGGTCGCAATGACGATCTTGCCCTTCGCACGCACGTCGCCGCCGGCGGCCGCAAGTTGCTTCTTTTCTTCTTCGATGAACGGGATCAGATGCGCAACCGCCTGCTTCATTACGCGGGCCGACTTCACGACCTGCGGCAGGAACATCTTGCCCTGACCGAACAGGTCGCCGACGATGTTCATGCCGTCCATCAGCGGGCCTTCGATCACGTTGATCGGACGGCCGCCTGCGGCCGCGATCTTCGCGCGCACTTCCTCGGTATCTTCGACGATGAAGTTCGTAATGCCGTGCACGAGCGCATGCGACAGGCGCTTCTCGACGGGCTGGTTACGCCACTCCAGGTTCTCTTCTTTCTTCGCCGCGCCGGTCTTGAATTTGTCGGCGATTTCGAGCAGGCGGTCGGTGCCGTCCGGGCGACGGTTCAGGACCACGTCTTCAACGCGTTCGCGCAGTTCCGGATCGAGGTCGGCATACACGCCGAGCTGCCCCGCGTTGACGATGCCCATGTCCATGCCGGCCTGAATTGCGTGATACAGGAACACGGTGTGAATCGCCTCGCGCACCGGATCGTTGCCGCGGAACGAGAACGACACGTTCGACACGCCGCCGCTCACCTTCGCGTACGGCAGGTTTTCCTTGATCCAGCGCGTCGCGTTGATGAAATCGACCGCGTAGTTGTTGTGCTCCTCGATGCCGGTGGCAATCGCGAAGATGTTCGGGTCGAAGATAATGTCTTCCGGCGGAAAGCCCACTTCGTTCACGAGGAAGTCGTACGAGCGCTTGCAGATCTGCGTCTTGCGCTCGAACGTGTCGGCCTGGCCCTGCTCGTCGAAAGCCATGACGACGGCGGCCGCGCCGTAGCGGCGAATCAGGTTCGCGTGATGGCGGAACGCTTCTTCGCCTTCCTTGAGCGAGATGGAGTTGACGATCGCCTTGCCTTGCACGCACTTCAGGCCCGCTTCGATCACTTCCCACTTCGACGAGTCGATCATGATCGGCACGCGCGCGATGTCCGGCTCCGACGCGATCAGATTCATGAAGCGGACCATCGCCGCTTTGGAGTCGAGCATCGCCTCGTCCATGTTCACGTCGATCACCTGCGCGCCGTTTTCCACCTGCTGGCGCGCGACGGCAATGGCTTCGTCGAACTGGTCGTTCAGGATCATTCGTGCGAACGCCTTCGATCCTGTCACGTTGGTGCGTTCACCAACGTTGATGAAAAGCGTCCCGGACGTGACGTTGAACGGCTCTAGGCCGGCAAGGCGCATGGTGTGGTCTGTCATGGCGTATATGCGAGTCGATTGCGTGCGTTAGGTGCGGCTCGGTTGCGTCTGCGGTGCGTCTGCGTTGCGTCTGCCTGGACGCCGCTCAAGCGGCGTCGCGATACTGCGTCGGCCATTTGCGCGGCTTCACTTCGGCGAGCGCCTTCGCTATCGCCGCGATGTGCTCCGGCGTCGTACCGCAGCAGCCGCCCGCGATGTTCACGAGACCCGCTTCGGCGAATTCCTTGAGCAGTCCGGACGTGTCGGCCGGCAATTCGTCGAATCCCGTATCGCTCATTGGATTCGGCAAACCCGCGTTCGGATAGCACGACACATACGTGTCGCAGAGCTTTGCAAGTTCGGCGATGTAAGGGCGCATTAACGCCGCGCCCAGCGCGCAGTTCAAACCGAACGTGAGCGGCTTTGCATGCCGCAGCGAATTCCAGAATGCCTCGACGGTCTGACCCGAGAGAATGCGCCCCGAGGCGTCGGTGACCGTGCCGGAGATCATGATCGGCAAACGTTCGCCGGTGTTTTCGAACAGTTCGTCGAGCGCGAAAAGCGCGGCCTTCGCATTGAGCGTGTCGAAGATCGTTTCGACGAGAAACAGGTCCGCGCCGCCTTCAAGCAGCGCCTTTGCCTGCTCGTAATAGGCCGCGCGCAGTTCGTCGAACGTGACGTTGCGTGCGCCGGGATCGTTCACGTCGGGCGAAATGCTCGCGGTCTTCGGCGTCGGTCCGATCGCGCCTGCTACGAAGCGCGGCTTGTCGGGCGTCGAATACTTGTCGCATGCGGCGCGCGCGAGCTTTGCCGACTGCAGGTTCATTTCGACTGCAAGCGCTTCCATGCCGTAGTCCGCCTGCGCGACCGTGGTCGCGCCGAACGTGTTCGTCTCGATGATGTCGGCGCCCGCAGCCAGATACTGCTCGTGAATCTCGCTGATGATCTGCGGCTGCGTGATGGACAGCAGTTCGTTGTTGCCTTTGATGTCGCGCCCGTAGTCCTTGAAACGCTCGCCGCGATAGCGCGCTTCGTCGAGCTTGTAGCGCTGGATCATCGTGCCCATTGCGCCGTCCAGAATCAGAATGCGCGACTTGAGCAGCGCGGGCAGCGCCGTGCCACGGGTATAGGCGAGCTCGGGACGGACAGGCTTGGCAGTTTGGGCAGGCTGGTTCATGGCGGACAAGGGCTTGCGCCGGCTTTTTCGGGAACCAGTCATTGTAGCCGTAGCCGGGCTAATTCGCCGGGCGCGGGCGGCGCGGCGCTGACTGGATGTCGCGGGAAGCGCAATTCAGGTCGGGACAAAGGCCTGAGAGACCACGCAACGCACTGCTGCGCGCGAATCCCACTGGACGAAACCGCAACACGAGCGCAACACGTCGCGGCGAAGGGAACACCACAAAAAGAAAAACGGTTCAGCAGGCTGAGCCCACTGAACCGCTTTCATCATTGCCGACCATCTTGTAAAGGCCGCCGGCGGTGCCGGACGGCGTGGTCGATAAATGTCGCCAAATACGTTGAAAACGATACAAACGGTCCTGCCGCCGAGAACGTCGGCGCGACCTTAAGGTCAGTGGAGGATTACCGGCTGATGCATCAGGCTGTCGAACTGGCCGAGGAATTCGTCGACTTCGTCTAGCGACGGTTCTTCTTCGATCAGCTTTTGCACGTTCTCGCGAAACCGCGCCGCCATTGCACCGTCAATGTAAATTTCACGCTGCATGTTTTTGTCGACGATCTCGTAGCCACCCGATTTCATGGCCAGCGGGCCTTCTTGCGGCGGAAATTCGACGACACAATAGTTAGGGCTGTTGTAGATCATTTGCATGGCGACACTCCTTATTTCCGTTGGCTCCTGGCCATTCCTGCGCCATACGTGGAGCTTATGGTGTGGAATTCAAGGGGTGGGTCCGGATTGACGCTTGTAAAAGTTCCGAACCTACCGGTTAGACCGGCCTTTCAAGAAACGTTTCAAGCAGTGCGGCAAAACGTTGAGACTGCTCGACTGGCGCAAGGTGAGCGGCGTCGAGCAATTCGAAGTGAGCGCCTTCAATGGCATCTGCTATCTCCTGACTAGCAGCAGGCCGCGTGCCCGTATCGTGGCGCCCTGCCACGACCAGGGTTGGACAGTGAATCGCTCCCAGCTTACCGCGTACGTCGAACTCGCGCAGCGCTTCGCACGCCATGGCGTAGCCTTCTGGCAACGTGCGGGTCAGCGCCTCGTGGATCGGCTCCACTGCTTCGGGATGCGCGACCCGAAAATCCTCGGTCAGCCAGCGTTCGAGCGTTGCGGCCGCAAGCGGCGCCATGCCGTCCCGGCGGGCGCTGGCGGCGCGTTGGTCCCATGTGGCGCGGGCCTCTGGCGGATTCGCGGCAACGCTGTCGGCAATGGTGAGCGAGTCCACGCGGGACGAGTGGTCAAGCGCGAACTGCTGCGCGATCATGCCGCCCATCGACATACCTACGAGGTGCGTGCTCGGCGCACCCAGCGCATCGAGCAGCGCGGCAAGGTCGCCGGCAAGATCGCCAACCGAGAACGGCTCTTTTGACAATTCCGTTTGGCCGTGACCCCGCACGTCGTAGCGCAGAACCGTATAGTCGTCGCGAAAATAGCCTGCGAGCTGGTCCCACACGGACAGATCGCCGCCAAGTTGATGAATGAACGTAAGCCAGGGGCCGCCGCCTTCATTGCTCAGCACGTAGCGCGTCTCGATTCCGTTGATGTTCACTTGCATGCGGGCTCCTTCAAGGGGATCGCAGTGGAAGAATTGGTCGAGGCCTGACGTGTATGCGCATATACGCAGATACGTCTGCGGCCCGCCAACGGTTGCATCAGATGATGCAGAGTCGGCATCGAGACGGAAGTTTCGCGAGTATGTGCGAGGCACTATTCGAGTGCATGCCCGCATCGCCGCCGGTGCCGGCGGGCTTTGTATCAGGGCTTGATGTTGCCGGAAGTGTCGTCGGCACCGGTCGAATTGACAGGCGGGCCTGGCGGCGATGCCAGCGGCGCGGCTGGCGCTGCGTCGGAGGCGGCTGTCGGCGCGGCGGAAGGCGAGGCATCCGGCGACATATCGGACGAGCCCGCGTTGTTATCGACACTGATCTTGCCGCGCCACACCAGTTCGAACTGCGTGCCGTTCGGCTCCGTCTGCACGAGTCGCGCGGGCAGCCAGCCGAGCGAAGGCGCGAGCCATACGTCGATGCGGCGCTGGTCGCCCTGGCGGCGCGGCAGCCGCTTGAAATGGCGCGTTTGCACGTAGCCCTGCGCGGTGCGGATGGTTTCATCGCCGATAGTCTCGACTGGCCAGTTTTCACCACTGTCGCTGTCTACCACGAAGAACTGGCGCGTCACGCCCGGCTTGTAGGCATCGGGGTCGCCGCGCACCAGGCTCGCCAGTTGCATGATCATGCTGAAGCGGTCTTGCGCGCCGTCGGGCAATGGCAGTGTGGCGGGTGTTCGCGTGAAGGCGATCTTTTTGTCGGCGCGGTTGAAGATGGAAACATCTTCCACGCGGCGACCGCGCTTTTCCACGTATTGCTCGGGAGCGAGGCCGAATGCATCAATACGGCCATGGCTCGAATAGACGAAGGTGCCGACAAAAGGTAAGGGCACCGAAACCACCATTTCGTAACTTTGCGCGCTGCTGGTCCAATGGATCGTGCCCGGCTGGTTTCGCACGCCGTTGTAGAACGTGTCGTACTGGAGTTCGCCGGACGGCGGGACCGAGAACTTGACGCCGGGCGCCGCTGGCGCGGCCTGCGCTGCGCTTGCCGTCGCGCTTGCGGGCGTGGCGTTTGCGGCGCTCGCCGGCGCCACGTTTGCGACAGGCGCGCTGGCGGCGGTGTCCGATGCGGCGATAGCGGCGTCGACGGTAGGCTTCTCGGCCGGTCGCAACGCGGTCAACACATGCTCGCGCGGCTTGCCGGCGGCGGGCTTGCGTTTTCGCTCGGGCGTGGGCGCAGCCGGGGCCGTGGCAGCCGGATTGCGTTCGATACGTTCCGGTTTAAGAAGCGTAACCTGCACTGGGACGTGTTCGTCACCGGATGGATTCAGCGTCGCGCGGTGGCGCTCGACCCATTGCGCGGCGATCCAGTGAAGAACGCCGACCACGAGCAGGACCGCGATCCAGCGCCACGTACGCCAACGGACACGCGGCTCGTCAGCGAGCGTCAGATCGGACTGGCGTGCGGTGGAAGGTAGGGCCATCGGCGATTGAATGCGTGCAGTGCGGGCGCAAAGTGCGAATGAATGGATGCGGCGGGGAGCCTTAACGCGGCGTCGGACTATACCCCAGCTCGTACGACAGCTTTTGCGCACATTCACGCAGCGCCGTGTCGATTTCGCCGCCCCAGCCAATGTCGAACACGCCTTCGTGACCAAGTGCGACGAGGCCGAGCGCCAGTTCGCCCGTCGAGTCGAACACCGGCATGCAGAACGCGTGAATGGTCGGCAGCAACATGCCTTCGACGCGCGCCGCTTCATGTTCGCGCACGTCCGCCAGCACCCTTTCGACTTCCTCGCGGGTACGCGGCACGCCTAGATGCGACGAGCGGCGGGTGTCGGCCAGTTCGCGCTCCAGCATTGCGCCAGTCTTGCCCGCGGGCAGATAGGCCGCAAAGAGCAGGCCCGTGGCGGAACTGAGGAGCGGCATCACGTCGCCGAGTTTCAACGACGCCTTCGCCGGATGGCTCGATTCCATCCAGTGAACCATGGTCGGCCCCTGGTTGCCCCACACGGCGATGCCCACAGTCAGGTCCAGCCGGTCCCGCAGTTCGGCGAGCGCGATCCGCGCGAGCTTCACGCCGTCGACGCGAGCAAGCCGCGCGAGCCCGAGTTGCAACGCGAAGCCGCCCAGCTCGTATCGACCGGAGAGCGGGTCTTGCGACACGACGCCGAGACGTAGAAAGCTCACCAGATAGCGGTGGGCCTTCGCGGGGCTCATGCCGGCGCGCTGCGCGAGATCGCGCAGCATCATGGCGCGCGGTTCGCGGGTCAGCACGTCGAGCAGCCTGAAGCCGACTTCGATCGACTGGATGCCCGAGCGCAGCTTTTCCTCGCCGGCGTCGGCTGCGTCGGCGGTCTCGTCGTCGATGTCGGATGCTTCGGCGGGGGCGGCGACGGCGTCGGCGACCGCGCGGTTAGGAATTGCGCCGGAGCGGGCAGTGTTCGGCATGAGCAAGGCGCGCGAAGCGCGTTCAGAAGCGGTGAAAGAAAGCCGGCCGCAGAGCCCGCGCGATACGCCTGACAGGGGTTTCGGCAAGGCGGGCTTGGGCTGCGCCGATTCACCATCGTAGAATAGATTCCCTCTATCGTCACTAACCCGGTTCATCATCCATGAAACTTGCCACGCTGAAAGACGGCACGCGCGACGGCCAACTGATTGTCGTGTCCCGCGACCTGCACACGGCGGCCGTTGCCGACGCGATCGCGCCCACGTTGCAGCGCGTGCTCGACGACTGGACCTTCTACGCGCCGCAATTGCACGACCTGTACGACGCGCTCAACCAGGGGCGCGCGCGCAACACATTTTCATTCGACGCAAGCGACTGCATGGCGCCGCTGCCCCGCGCTTTCCAATGGGCGGACGGATCGTCGTATGTGAATCACGTCGAACTCGTGCGGCGCGCGCGCGGCGCGGAAATGCCGCCGGAATTCTGGACCGATCCGCTCATGTACCAGGGCGGCAGCGACGACTTCATCGGTCCGAAAGACGACGTGGTCTGTGCATCCGAAGCGTTCGGCATCGACTTCGAGGCAGAAGTTGCGGTTATCACCACGGACGTGCCGATGGGCGCGACGCCCGAGCAGTCGCTCAAAAGCGTGCGTCTGATCACGCTCGTCAACGACGTCTCGCTGCGCAATCTGATTCCCGCCGAACTCGCGAAGGGCTTCGGGTTTTTCCAGAGCAAGCCGGCCTCTTCGTTCGCACCGGTCGCCGTGACGCCCGACGAACTCGGCGAACACTGGCGCGAAGGACGCGTGCACCGGCCAATGATCGTCCATTGGAACGGCAAGAAAGTCGGCCAGCCAGACGCCGGCACGGACATGGTGTTCCACTTCGGCCAGCTGATCGCGCATGCTGCGAAAACGCGCAATTTGCGAGCGGGCGCGATTGTCGGGTCGGGCACGGTCTCCAACAAGGACGCGAAGCGCGGCTACTGCTGTATCGCCGAAAAACGCTGCCTCGAAACGATCGAGCATGGCGCGCCGCAGACCGAATTCATGAAGTACGGCGACACGGTGAAGATCGAAATGTTCGATGAAGCAGGCAAGTCGATTTTCGGCTCCATCGAGCAGAGCATCGCACCGCTCGACTGAAGCGGTACGGCGCATCGTCCGAAAGGGTTTCGCCCGATGCCGCTGCCATCGCGCGCCGCTACACTGACTGGCGCGGCGGCATCGGCGGCATATCAAAACGAAAAACTCATGTGAGGAGACACCATGCGGCGAGCTGGATCGATTGACGCGGGATTGGGGAGCGCATGCGTGCGTGTTCTGAATGCGAGCGCATGGCTGGAGGAGCGGGAAGAACTGAAGCTGAGCAGGCGGCTCGCCAGAGCTGCGGCTCGTGTCGCCGCATTGTGTACGGCGCTTGTATGCCTGTCGCCCGCGGCGGCGTTGGCTCAGGTGAAGATCGGGCTGGTGCTCTCGCTGACCGGGCCGGCCGCGTCGCTCGGCATTCCCGCGCGCGATACGGCGACGTTGCTGCCGAAGCAGATCGGCGGCCAGAGCGTCGAATACATCGTGCTCGACGATGCGTCGGACACGACCCAGGCTGTCCAGGACACCAAGAAGCTGATCTCCGAAAATCATGTCGACGCGATCATCGGTTCGTCCATCACGCCGAACTCGCTGGCAATGATCGACGTGGTTGCCGACGGAACCACGCCGATGATTTCGCTTGCGTCGTCGGCGAAAATCATTGAACCCGTTGATGCCAAGCGCCATTGGGTCTTCAAGACCCCGCAAACGGATGCGATGATGGCTTCGGCAATTGCCGAGCATGCAAGCACACGCGGAGTGAAAACTGTCGCGTTCATCGGTCAGGCCGATGCGCTCGGCGAGACCTTCTATGCCGAAGTCGCGAAGTTCGCGCAGCTTCATCACATGCAGATGGTGGCGAGCGAGCGGTTCAATCGCACCGATCCGAGCGTGACGGGGCAGGTGCTGAAAATCCTCGCAACGCATCCCGATGCAGTGGTGGTGGGCGCGGCCGGCACGCCCGCGGCGCTACCGCCGAAGACACTGCGCGAACGCGGCTATAAAGGGCTGATCTATCACAACCACGGCGTGGGCAATAACGACTTCCTGCGCGTGTGCGGCGCCGATTGCAACGGCACCTTCCTGCCAGCAAGCCCAGTGCTGGTCGCGGCGCAATTGCCTGCGGATCATCCGGCGAAGCGCCTCGCGCTCGATTACATCGCGCGCTTCGAAGCGCTGCGTGGGCCTGGCAGCGTCTCGGCATTCGGCTCCTACACGTGGGACGCGGGCATGTTGCTCAGCCATGCCGTGCCGATCGCGTTGAAGACAGCAGCGCCGGGCACGCCGGAATTTCGCCGTGCGTTGCGCGACGCACTCGAAGGCACGCGCGGTCTCGCGGATACCAACGGCGTCGTCAACATGAGCGCCGGGGACCACCTGGGGCTCGACCAACGTGCGCGCGTCATGGTCGAAATCAGCAGCGGCAAATGGGTTTATCAGCCGCGTTAAGCGATGCGCGCATCACGCACACACGGACCGATCACCATGACTGAACAACCTCACACCAACGATGCGTTCTACGCACGTTACCAGTCGCTCAAGTTGCATCGCCGTCCGCACGGCGTACTCGAAGTGGTGATGAGCGGCGAAGGCGCGAACAGAAGCGCGCTTGCTACCGCCGACGCGCGCATGCATTACGAACTCGCGGAAATCTGGCGCGACATCGACCGCGATCCAGACACGCGCGTCGCTATCATTCGCGGCGAGGGCAAGGGCTTCTCGGCGGGTGGCGATCTGCAACTGGTCGAAGACATGGCTACCGACTTCGACGTGCGCGCGCGCGTGTGGCGCGAGGCTCGCGATCTGGTCTACAACGTCATCAACTGCAGCAAACCGATCGTCTCGGCGATGCACGGTCCGGCCGTCGGCGCGGGTCTGGTCGCGGGTCTGCTTGCCGATATTTCAATCGCGTCGAAGACGGCGCGCATTATCGACGGGCACACACGGCTCGGCGTAGCCGCCGGCGACCACGCGGCGATCGTCTGGCCGCTACTGTGCGGCATGGCGAAGGCCAAGTACTACCTGATGCTGTGCGAGCCGGTGAGCGGCACGGAGGCGGAGAGAATCGGGCTCGTGTCGCTTGCGGTCGACGAAAACGATCTGCTGCCCAAAGCATTCGAAGTCGCGCAGAAACTCGCGCACGGTTCGCAAACCGCGATCCGCTGGACGAAGTATGCATTGAACAACTGGCTGCGCTCGGCAGGGCCCGCTTTCGATGCGTCGCTTGCGCTGGAGTTCATGGGATTCGCCGGGCCGGACGTGCGTGAAGGCGTGACCTCGCTGCGCGAGCGGCGTGCGCCGGATTTCGGCGGCGCAGACCCTTGGCGCGCACCGTAACGGATGCAGCGCGATTCGGATGTACCGCGCTGTATGATCGGCTTCAGGCGCGCTCGATGCGCTCTCCGGTTCGCGTTTTTCTTTCCGCGCTTTTTTGTTAATGCAGCGAGGCGACAAGCATGACTGACACATCTGGTTCAACGCCGCCGTTCCCTGGCTTCCCCGGTTTTCCGCCCGCCGAAATGCTCGAACGCATGTGGGGCATGATGCGCATGTCGCCGTTCGGCTCCGCGTTCTCCGGCGCACAATCGGGCGCGGGCATGGGCGCGGGCATGGGTCCGTCGCTGTCGATGATGTCCGACATGATGGCGCCGCTTACCAACGTCGAAGAACTCGATAAGCGCATCACCGACATGCGCGCGGTCGAGCAATGGCTCAAGCTGAACCTGAGCATGCTGCAGTCCGCGATTCAGGCGCTCGAAGTGCAGCGCGCGACGCTTGCTACGCTGCGTGCATTCGGCGCGTTTGCACAGCAATCGATGAGTCAGCCGGCGGCGGCAGCGTCGCCAGCGCCAGCCCCCGCGCCGAGTCCGTCGCCAACGAGCGGCTGGCCTCACCCGGAGCCGGCGGCTTCGGCCGAAAACTCGGCTACCGCTGAAGCGTCGGGCGACGAGGAAGGCACACCTGCCACTCCTCCATTCGACGCATCGGCATGGTGGAACCTGCTGCAAACTCAATTCAACCAGATCGCGCAATTCGCGATGACTCAGCCGACCGCGAGCGCTGCGGGAGCGGCCGAGAATAGCGGCGCACAAGCCGAGACTGACGAGGACGCTGCCGACGAGGCGAGCGAGGCAGTTGGCGGGGCGACCGATGTACCGCGACCATCGCCCGAGGACGAAGCCGCCGCAGCGTCTTCAAGTTCGGCTGAAGGCGCTGGATCTGCTGACCAGTCTGCGGCGAAGCGGCCGACGGCGAAGCGCGCGCCGTCAACGGCAAAGCGCGATGCGGGCGGTACGGCCAGCAGCCGGTCGAAGCCGCCAAAAAAATCCCTATGACGACGTGCAGCGGGAGGCGGGCGGCAGCCGGGCCGATTGTCGGGGGCAACTGGGCAGAAAAATCGCCGGCTGTCACCGTTTTGACCCCGTCGCAAGCCACACTCCGCCGATTGCACAGTCGTTGAGACAGGTCAACCAGGCATCGGAATTGCGTCCGCTATCGCGCGGGTTTGAGGAAGTCAGCGTGCTATCATTGGAAGGCATTTGTTTGGTTTTGGGCGTGCGCTGAAAACAACCAACCAGCCGCCCAGGCTCCATTCACCGCCGGCATCACCGGCGCAGGGCTGGACGGTGCGGTTTTCATCGCAAACTGGCTCGACCCAAGCATAGGGTATCCCTCACCCATGGTTGGCCGCGCAATGCGTGACCCGAGCGTGTAACTTTGCGTTGGCCGCTCCTCGCGCGAGCGCCCGGACTTCTTCGCTGCCCGTGCATCCAGGCGGCCGGTTACCGCGTAAAATTGAAGGCTTGGCCGGCGAACGGCGCGGCATTCGGGTAGAGCACCCGGCGCGTTTCGTTCGTGGTCAGGAAAGTGCTACACGTAGTAGTGACAGACACACACAGTATGTGCAGAACAGGGGTGGGACTATGAACACCATGCTTTACCCGGAACTTTATAAATCGCTCGAATCCGTTCGATGGGACATGGAGAAAGACATTCCCTGGGACAAGTTCGATGCATCGCTATTGACCGACGAGCAGGCCGCGACGATCAAGATGAACGCGATCACCGAATGGTCGGCGCTGCCCGCCACGGAAATGTTTCTGCGTGACAACCATCACGACAGCGATTTCTCCGCGTTCATGAGCGTGTGGTTCTTCGAAGAACAGAAGCATTCGCTGGTGCTGATGGAATATCTGCGCCGCTTCAAGCCGGAAATGTGCCCCACCGAAGAAGAGCTGCACGCCGTGCGCTTCGAATTCGACCCGGCTCCGCCGCTTGAAACGCTGATGCTGCACTTCTGCGGCGAAATTCGCCTGAATCACTGGTACCGCCGCGCTGCCGAATGGCACACCGAGCCGGTAATCAAGCACATCTACGAAACCATTTCGCGCGACGAGGCGCGGCATGGCGGCGCTTACCTGCGCTACATGAAGAAAGCCATGGTGCAAACCGGCGACATCGCCCGAGCCGCTTTTGCAAAGATCGGCGTGCTGATGGCGTCGGCGCGCCGCACCGAAAAGCCGTTGCATCCCACGAATCTGCACGTCAATCAGGCATTGTTCCCGCGCGACACGATCCAGTCGCGGCTGCCCGATCCGGAATGGCTCGAACGCTGGCTCGACGAGCAGATCCGCTTCGACGACGGTTGGGAAAAGAAGGTTGTCGAGCGCATTCTGCATAACCTGTCGCTGCTGTTCGAGCGCACGTTCACTACCGCGCAGGAACTGAACCGTTATCGCAAGGAAGTGGTGACGCGGCTGCAGGCCGACCAGAAGTCGGCCGAACAGCCGGCTTGAATGGAGCCTCGTGAATCCGGGTTCGCGGGTCGCGCATGATGCAAAGCTAGCGCCGCGCTCCGGTTCGGCGCTTTAAAACGGTCCGGCAGGCGCGAGCTTGCCGGACCGTTTTGTTTAATTTGCGCCTGATTTCGATGCTCGCCCTTATGTTTGACCAGTCTGCGTGAGCGTTATGCTCCACGTTGCATACGCCGTATCGCGACGGCAAATCTCCGTATCTTCCATATCCCAAATGGCCGCTATTTTCGAACGCAAGATTCTTACTCGCGACGCGCTGGTCGCGCTGCGCCCTTCGCTGAACGCGCCGGTCGTATTTACAAACGGCGTGTTCGACATTCTTCATCGCGGGCATGTGACCTATCTCGCGGACGCGAAAGCGCAGGGCGCTTGCCTGATCGTCGGCGTGAACAGCGACGCTTCGGTCCGTATGCTCGGCAAGGGCGATGACCGGCCGATCAACAACGAAGCCGACCGCATGGCTTTGCTCGCGGCGCTGGAGAGCGTCGACTACGTGGTTTGCTTCGGGGAAAAGACGCCTGTCGAACTGATCTCGGCGCTACGTCCGGATGTGCTCGTCAAGGGCGGCGACTACGACATGGATACGTTGCCGGAGTCGGCCATCGTGCGCGGCTGGGGCGGCAAGGCGCTGGCAATTCCGTTCGAGCATGACCGCTCGACCACAGCGCTGCTCAAGAAGGTTCGTACGCAAGGCTAAGCACGAGCGGGCGAGCACGGCGCTGCTCAAGAAGGTTCGTACGCAAGGCTAAGCACGAGCGGGCGAGCACGGCGCAAAGTCTGTATGGCCTAGTCTTGTGCTTGCACAGTTAGATGCGCCCCCCGACGCGCCGCTGCAACATCCGGCTCCAACTCTCAGCTTCGATTGTCCGCTTTATTGCGGCAACGCCGACGCCGCGATCGGCGCGACCGGTGCCGCCGCGCCGACAACAGCCTGATCAGCGGCGTCCGTGGCGGTGACCGGGCGCACCTTCAACCAGTCCGGATGGACTTCACGGCTCAGGTGATTGGGTTCGCGCCCGCTCGCGGTGGGCGTCGGGCCGAACACGCCGCGCACTGCGACGAATGCCAGAAGGTTGGCCAGGAACAGTATGGCGATCAGCCAGCGCAGCATCGTTATATTTTCCCTTCCAGAAGTTGTCCCACCGATGTGGTTCGGACGCGAAGCTCAGCCATCACATTTAGCCGGTGTTCTACGCGCCGTGTTCCGAAGCGCGCTCGGAAGCTATCAGCGCAAGCCCAGACAAAACCAGTGAATCGTGGCGAGTATGCGGCACTTTCAGTGCGCTCGCCACTTCGTCTGCAGCGCCGCCGCCGACCACGAGGCGCACCTGCACCTGCCATTCGTCCGTCAGGTCGCGCCATGTCCGCTCGACGAGTCCTGCTTGTGCCAGCGTGCAGCCGGCGGATAGCGAACGCGGCGTATCCGTCGCGAAGAACGGGCCGCGTCGGGCTGCGTCCTGCTTATCAGCGGAATTCGCCAGAAGGCCGCGCGCGGCGTTAGCGTCGAGTGTCGGCAATTGAGCCGTGTGCTCGCCGAGCGAGCGCATCATCAATGTCCAGCCTGGCGCGATGAGCCCGCCTACGAAACGGCCGTCCGCGCGCAACGCCTCGAGCGTGGTAGCGGTTCCGAAGGTCGCGATGAGCAGATGCTCGCCGGGAAACGCCGCGTGCGCGCCGATCATGCCGGCCCAGCGGTCGCTGCCTAGCGCGTGCGGCGTCGTGTACGCGTTGGTCACGCCGCATTGCTGCTCGCGGGCGCGAATCGTGGTGAGCGGCAGATGCGGCCATTGCGCGTCGACCAACGCAGCGATTCGCTCACCCGCGGCATCACCGGCGACGTTCGATAACCATGCGCCGCGAGGCGCCGGCAAGTTCGCCCACTGAGTCGCCCCTTCAGTAGCCCATTGAGTCTGATCCGCGCCGCCATGCGCGAGCGCGCCACCGGCGATCTGCGCACCGTCAGCCTCGACCATTGCCCATTTGACGCGGCTATTGCCCGCGTCGATCAAAAGATGACGCGCGCCGCTCGTCATGCAGCACCGTCGGCGAGACGCAGGGACACGTCGCCGGTCGCGATGCTCTGCCGGCCCGCGTCTGTATCGAGCAACAACTGGCCGCGCTCATCGACGCCCGCAGCGACGCCGCGTGTGACTTCCGCGCCCTGTTCGAGCAGCACGACCTCGCGGCCGGCGTACGCATGCATTGCGTTCCAGCGCGCCTGAAACGGCGCGAATCCTTCCGCACCAAAGCGCTGCAAGGCGGGCTCCAATGCATTGAGTTCGGCGGCGAGCGTATCGGTGAGGTTCGCGTTGGGCAGCGCGCGCTGCAGCGCGGTCGGTGCCGTGCCGCGCACCTGCGGCGGCGACCCGGCGTTGAGCGCGCCGATTTTCGCGGCGAGTTCGTCGGCGCCCTTCACGTTGGTGCCGATGCCGATCACGACGGCGCTCGCGTCCTCCGTACTCCAGGCGGTCTCGATCAGGATGCCGGCGAGCTTGTCGCCTTCGAGCAGTATGTCGTTCGGCCACTTCAGCGCAATCTGGCCGGGGCCCGCGACAGGCAACGAGCGCAGTCCGTCGACGAGCGCGACACCCACCGCGAGGCTCAATCCCGCCAGTCCTTCTAGCGGACGCGGCAGCACGCAGGCGACCGAAAACAGCAGCGCATTACCCGGCTCCGCGTACCACGGACGCCCGCGGCGGCCGCGTCCGGCGGTCTGCAGGTAAGCCACCCGCACGATCGGCCGCGGCAGCGCGCCCGCCTTGCGCGGCAGCGCCTTCACGCGGGACATGAGGTCGGCGTTGGTCGAGCCGGTTTCCTCGACGATTTCGATCGGCCAGTCATGCGCATGCGCGCCGAAAAGAGCGACGGCGCGTTCACGGTCGATACGCCAGTCGGCTGCATTCGCGGCAGCGGCCGGTCCTTTGGGAGGAGTGGAAGCGTTCATGTCCCATATTGTAGCGACAGCCTGTAGCGACAGCGAACCGCCTGGGCCCGCCAGCGCGGTCGATCCGCTGCGCGTTCGTTACAATGGCCGCTACTCCGATCACCACATTGCAACGATCCTTGAACTACGACACTCCGCCCGGCCTTGAAGTCGCGGCTGGCAGCCAAGGCAAGATCGTCCGGCTCTCGGGCCAGTGGACGGCGCTCGCGCTCGCGCGCGACCGCGCCACCGGACATGTGATACCGCAACTGCGTTCGCTCGAAGGCGCCGAAGGCATCGGCCAGTGGGATCTATCGCGCATCGACCGGATGGACCACGTCGGCGGCCAGGCGCTGTGGCGCGTGTGGGGCCACAGAATGCCGCCCGACACCGAACTCACCGACACGCAGCGCGATATCTTCGAGCGCATTGCGTTGCTCGACACCGTGCGTGAGACGGCGGAGCCGGTCGTCAGATTCGATCCGTTCACGCGGCTCGGCCTCGGGCTGTTTTCGTTCTTCGAGCATTTATACGGCGGCGTGGCTATGCTCGGTCGCGTCGTGCTCGATCTGCTGGCGATCGCGCGCAAGCCGGCCCTTACGCCGTGGACTGAAATCTCAGCGAATATCTACAACGCCGGCACGAGGGCGTTGCCTATCACCGCGCTGGTCGCGTTTCTGATCGGCATCGTGCTGAGCTATCTGTCCGCACAGCAACTGAGGCTCTTCGGCGCCAATCAGTACATCGTGAATATTCTCGGGCTCTCGGTGATCCGCGAACTCGGGCCGGTGCTCTCGGCGATTCTGGTCGCGGGCCGCTCCGGCTCGGCAATCACCGCACAGATCGGCGTGATGCGCGTGACCGAGGAACTCGACGCCATGCGCGTGATGGGCATTCCGCACGGTCTGCGGCTCATCCTGCCGCGCGTGGTGGCGCTCGGCGTGGCGATGCCGCTACTCGTGATGTGGACGAACATCATTGCGCTGAGCGGTGGCGCGCTCGCCGCGAAGATCGTGCTCGGCATCGACATGAGTTATTTCGCGCGCGCGTTGCCCGGCGTCGTGCCGGCTGCGAACCTGTGGATCGGTCTCGGCAAGGGCGTCGTCTTCGGAATGCTGATCGCGATCGTCGGCTGCCACTTCGGGTTCCGTATCAAAGCCAATTCGCAGAGTCTCGGCGAAGGCACGACGACTTCGGTGGTGACGTCCATCACGATCGTGATTCTCGCGGACGCCGTGTTCGCGATTCTGTTCCAGAACGTGGGGCTCGGATGATCGCGCCGCTAACTCAGGCCGTACGCGGCCAGCCGATGCCTTCCATCGCCGAGCCGGTGATCGAAGTGATCGACGTCACGAAGCGCTATGGCCGCAACGTAGTGCATCAGCATGTGAATCTGGACGTGCGGCGCGGCGAGATCGTGTCGATCGTCGGCGGGTCGGGTTCGGGAAAGACCACGCTCGTGCGGCAGATTCTCGGGTTGGAGCGGCCGTCTTCGGGAACCATCAAGCTGTTTGGCGAAGACCTCGCGACCATTTCGCCCGAAACCGCGCTGCTGATGCGCAGCCGCTCCGGCATGCTGTTTCAGCGGGGCGCGCTGTTTTCGTCGCTGTCGGTGTTCGACAACGTCGCACAGCCGGTGCGCGAACTCGGCAAGGTGCCCGAAGACCTGCTGCGCGACATCGTCATGCTGAAACTGGAGATGGTCGGGCTGCCGTGCAAGCACGCGTCCAAAATGCCTTCGGCGCTGTCCGGCGGCATGATCAAGCGCGTAGGCATTGCGCGCGCGATTGCGCTCGAACCCGAACTGCTGTTTCTGGACGAACCGACCGCCGGGCTCGATCCGCAAGCGTCCGACGAGTTCGTCGAACTGATTTCGGCGCTGCATCGCGCGCTCGGCTTGACGGTCGTGATGGTCACGCACGATCTCGACACGATGGTCGCGCTTTCCACGCGCGTGGCCGTGCTGGCGGATCGCAAGGTGCTGGTCGCCGCGCCTGTGGAAGAAGCGGCCGGCGTCGATCATCCGTTCATCCGCGAATATTTTCTCGGCTTGCGCGGGCGCCGCGCCTTGCAGGCGTTGCCGCCCGAGCGCCGCGCAAAGTTGCCGCGCGCGGCGCTCGAGCCGGCATCGTCCGAATTGCCGCTGTGAATCAGGGAAACTAGGGAACCTGGCAATGGAAAACAAATCGCATGCGTTCTGGGCAGGACTCTTTACAGTCGTCCTGCTGGCCGCGATTGCAACGGCGGCTTTTTTGTTCAATGTCGACCGCGCGGTGCGTGTGCCGTACGATCTCATTGCGCGCACCAACGTAACGGGTCTTTTTACCGACGCGGCCGTGCGCTACAGAGGGCTGGACGTCGGCAAAGTGCAGTCGATCAAATTCGACCGCGATCATCCGGGCCAGATCCTGATCCGTATTCTCGTCGACACGCATGCGCCGATCACGCATTCCACGTTCGGCAGTCTCGGCTTTCAAGGCGTGACGGGCATTGCGTTCATTCAGCTCGACGACACGGGGCGCGATCCGTCGCCGCTCGCCTCGTCGGCGAAGCAGGTTGCACAGTTGCCGATGCGTCCGGGCTTGCTCGACCAATTGCAACAACGCGGCGACGTGTTGTTGAAGAAACTCGAAAAGGTCACGGACGACGTCGACAATCTGTTGTCGCAGGAAATGGTCGACCAGTTGCACGGCACGGCGGCCAGCATCCAGAAAGCCGCGGACGGCGTCGCCACGCTCACGCAGCAGATGGCGCCGGTGGCCGGCAAGCTGCCCGCCACCATCGACAAGCTGGATAGCACGCTCGTCTCGACGAACCAGTTGATCACGAGCCTGAATCGTGCGGATGGTCCGTTCGAGACCAATCTGAACAAGGTGGGCACCGCGGCTCAGCAAGCGGGCGACGCGCTCACCGCGATGAACGGCTCATTGCAGGATCTGTCGGCGCGGGTCGGTTACGACACGTTGCCGCGGGTCAACTCGCTTGCTGAAGACGTGCGCTCCGCCGCGCGCTCTGTGGACCGCGCCGCCGACACGTTCAGCACCAGCCCGCGCAGCGTGCTGTTCGGTGCGCCGGCGGCGGCGCCGGGGCCCGGCGAGGCTGGTTTTACGTGGCCTGCCGCGCGCGCCGCACAATGAATCTGAAGGTTTTGAAGAAAGGAACATCGTCATGTCACGCTCCATTCACCGCTTGTTGTCCTCGCGTGCCGCGCGCACGGGCGCTGTTTGCGCGACGCTGCTTGCGCTCAGTCTGCTGGCGGCAGGCTGCTCCAGCACGCCGGCCGCGCTCGCGGACATTCGCTACGACTTCGGGCCGCCGAAGCCTGCAGCGTCTGCGGGCACGCAATCGGCGGTCAAGGTGCTCGACGTGAGCGCGCCCGAAATGCTCCAGTCCGACAAGCTCGTGTACCGGCTCGGCTATGCCGACGCGCAGCAGTTGGCCGCGTACGCGAACAGCCACTGGACGATGCCGCCTTCGCAGTTGCTCACGCAACGTCTGCGCGGCGCGCTCAGTTCTCGCGGCACGGTGCTGACGGGCGCCGACGGCGTCGCCGCGCCCGTGCTGAAGGTGGATCTGGGCGAGTTCGAACAGGTCTTCGACAGCCAGTCGCAAAGCCATGCAGCGGTAACCGCGCGAGCCACACTGACGCAAAACGGCAAGGTGCTGGGTCAGCGCACCTTCATCTCCAGGGCGCCGTCCAGTACCGCCGACGCTGCAGGCGGCGCGCAAGCGCTCGCCACCGCCAGCGACGACCTCGTCGCGCAAATCGCCGCCTGGCTCGGCGTTCAGGCGCTGGTCGCCGCGCAATGACCGGCGCGCAGCGCACGCAACGGAGCGCTGCATGAGCGAAAGATCGTGGCTGCGCCGTCCGTCGGTGCTTTCGCGGCAAGCGCTGCTGCTGTACACCGTGCTGATCGTCTACGGTTCGTGGTATCCGTTTTCAGGTTGGCGCTCGCTCGGCCTCACGCCGTTCGCCTTCCTTTCCGATCCGATGCCGCAGTATCTGACGGCATTCGATGTCGTCACGAATGTGCTCGGCTATATGCCGTTTGGCGCGCTAATGGTGCTTGCGCTCTATCCGCGCTGGCGCGGGCCGCTCGCGGTCGCGTTGGCTTTCGTGCTGGGCGGCTTGCTGTCGGGCGTGATGGAAGCCGTGCAAACGTATTTGCCGACGCGGGTCGCGTCCAACCTCGACCTCGCGGCCAACGCGCTCGGCGCGCTGCTTGGCGCGGCGATCATGTCGCCGGCCACGGGCGCGCTGCTCGACCGCGGGTTGCTGCGACGCTTACGGCTCATGTGGTTCCACCGCGAGAGTGCCGCGCTCGCGTGTCTTGTCGCGGCCTGGCCGTTTGCGACGATGTATCCGTCGCCGCGTCTCTTCGGGCTCGGTAACTGGCCGCGCGCGCTGTGGACGCGAGTCGATTCCACGACGCAAGACGCCCTGTTCGCGTGGACGCCGGCCGGCTGGCACGTCGGCACATGGCCCGCGTGGGTCGCCGCCTGGCTGCCTGACGATGCCTGGGAAGCCCTCATCACCACGCTCAATCTGTTCGCCGCGCTTGCGCTCGCGTCGTTGACGATACGCCGTCATGCGCCGCGCGTGCGGCTGTTGCTGCTATTTATCGTCGTGGCTCTTGGAGTGAAGGCGGGCGCTACGTTCTTGCAGTCGCAATCGGGCCTCGCCTTCGACTGGGCGACGCCCGGCGCGCTCGCGGGCATCGGCTGCGGCGCGGCGCTCGGGCTCCTGGCGCTGCGTCTGCGGCGCAGATCGCGCGCCGCGCTGGCGGCGGGCGCACTCGTCGTGACGCTCGTGTTCGTCAACCTGTTGCCGGTGAATCCTTATTTCGATGTCGTGCTGGCCGACTGGCGGCAAGGACGCTATCTGCACTTCAATGGCCTCGCGCGCTGGCTCGCGTGGGTGTGGCCGTACGCGGCGCTCGTGTGGCTAGCGTTCGTCGTCGAACGCGTTTGGCTCAGGCGGCGCACGAGGCTTGAGTCGAAGTAGGCACTCCTGCAGCGTCAGCGATGCTGGCCTCTTGCTCGCTATAATCGTTCGCAAGCGGTCCTTCGCAAACGACCTCCGCAAGCGGCGCGGCCAACGGCTCCTCCGCAACAAAGCGCGCGCCGCTGCGCCCGACTGCCTTCTGCTGCACTATTGCCCTTCTGACAGCCTCGCTCTTCGTACAACATGGACTCCTTCTACAAGTACCACGTCTTCTTCTGCCTCAATCAGCGTGAACCGGGCGCAGAGCGCCCGAGTTGCGCGAACTGCAATGCGCAGGCAATGCAGGAATACGCGAAGAAGCGCGTGAAGAAACTCGGCCTCGCCGGCCCCGGCCAGGTGCGCATCAACAAGGCAGGTTGCCTCGACCGCTGCGAACTCGGCCCGGCGCTCGTCGTCTATCCGGAAGGCGTCTGGTACACGTATGTCGACGAGAGCGACATCGACGAAATCGTCGACTCGCATCTGGCGAACGGCAAGGTTGTCGAGCGTCTGAAGATCGATCAATAGGCGCTGCGATGAACGCACATACGAAGAAGTATCTGATCGACGGCCCGGTGGGCAAAATCGAGGTCGCGCTCGATCTGCCCGACGAGACGCGCGAAAACGGCGCGGCGCCGCGCGGCATTGCGCTCGTCGCGCATCCGCATCCGCTCTTCGGCGGCTCGATGGACAACAAGGTCGCGCAGACGCTCGCACGCACGCTCGTCCAGTTGAACTACGTAACGTATCGTTCGAATTTTCGCGGTGTCGGGCAAACGCAAGGTGAGCATGACGCGGGCATCGGCGAGCGCGACGATTTGCGTGCGGTGCTCGACCACATGCGCGCGCAACCGGGCCACGCCGATCTGCCACTGGTGCTGGCAGGTTTTTCGTTCGGCACTTTCGTGATGTCGCATGTGGCCGCAAAGCTACGCGACGAAGGCAAGGAGATCGAGCGGATGGTGTTCGTCGGCACCGCCGCGAGCCGCTGGGACGTGGCGCCTGTGCCGGAAAACACGCTCGTGATTCACGGCGAGACGGACGAGACCGTTCCCATTCAATCCGTTTACGACTGGGCGCAGCCGCAGGAATTGCCCGTGGTGGTGATTCCGGGCGCAGAGCATTTTCTGCATCGCAAGCTGCATATCCTGAAGCGGATCATCGTCGACGCCTGGCGGTAAGTTGCCGCGCGGCGCGCGTTTTCCGGGGTACAGGTACGCGCAAACGCGTGGCGATTCACCAGTCATTGCGCGAAGTTCGGGGAATACCACGCGTATAATGGGCGCTCTTTTTTGGGCGCAGCACGGCCTGTCCGGCAGTTCGCGCGACGCGTAACTTCTTTTCACGCGCGCAGCGGTGCCGGCCACGAGTGTGCTGCGCGAACCGATCGCGTGGCCGGAAGTCCAATGGGCGCTCAAGCCGTTACGTTTAGTCGTCACGGCCAGTCGCTCGCCGACCGGCTCTTCCAAACTCTGCGCCCTGCGCGCGTTGAATATATCTGCACGAACCGACCCTATGCGTTTTTCCACCTCCGGCCGCACGTCTTTTCCCTCCGTTGCAAGTTTTGTTTCTCCCACGCTAAGCCGCGCATTGACGCTCGGCGTCGTGCTGCCCGCCACGCTGGCGGCCAGCACTGCGTTCGCGCAAGTGCCGCCGCCGGCGGTGAATGCGCGTTCGTGGGTGCTCGTGGACGCGACCAGCAATCAGGTTCTGGCTTCGGGCAATCCCGATGAGCGCGTGGAGCCAGCATCGCTCACCAAGCTGATGACTGCGTATCTCGTCTTCGAAGCACTGCAAACGAAGAAGATCGCGATGGACCAGACGGTGACGCCGAGCGAAGCAGTGCGTCGCGTGCGCACCGACGAATCGCGCATGTTCGTGGAGGCAAACAAGCCCGTGACCGTGCACGATCTGGTGTACGGCATGATCGTGCAGTCGGGTAACGACGCCGCCATCGCGCTGGCCGAACTGGTGGGCGGCAGCGAAGCGCAGTTCGTCAACATGATGAACACCGAAGCACAGCGCCTCGGCATGAAAAACACGCATTTCGCCGATGTGAACGGCATGCCCGACGCGCAGCACTACACCACGGCTGGCGATCTCGCGGTGCTGTCGGCGCGTCTGATCCGCGACTTCCCTGACTACTACAACATCTTCTCGGTCAAAGAGTTCACGTACAACAAGATCAAGCAGCCGAACCGCAACCGTCTGCTGTGGATCGACCCGACCGTCGACGGTCTGAAGACCGGCCACACGCAAGCCGCCGGCTACTGCCTGATCGCGAGCGCGAAGCGCTCGCTGCCGGGCACGCAGGACGCCTCGCGCCGCCTCGTCTCGGTCATGATGGGCGAGACGAAGGAACACGACCGCGTGCAGGACAGCCTGAAGATGCTGAACTACGGCTACTCCGCGTACGACACGGTGCGCCTCTACAAGGCGAGCCAGGTGGTGGGCACGCCGCGCGTCTACAAGGGTGCGCAAGACTCGGTGCAGATCGGCGTGAAGAGCGATCAGTACATCACCGTGCCCAAGGGCATGGCCGACAAGGTGAAGCCGCAAATCGAGCAGATGGATCCGCTGATCGCGCCGATCGCGAACGGTCAGCAGGTCGGTACCGCGAAGCTCGTCGCCGACGGCAAGGTGCTTGCACAGTTCCCGATCGTCGCCTTGCAGGCCGTGCCGCAAGCGGGCGTGGTGGGCCGCGTGTGGGATTCGCTGATGCTCATGTTCAACAAGAAAAAGTAAACACGGATCGCAATGACCGCTCTTCCTGATGTTTCGCTCGAGCCGATCGTTTATCTGAACGGCGAAGTGGTGCCTTTGTCCGAAGCGCGCGTGCCGGTGCTCGACCGCGGCTTTATTTTCGGCGACGGCATTTACGAAGTCGCGCCGCTATATGCGCACGCGGCCGGACGCACGGCTTTCCGCTTCGAACAGCATCTGGCGCGTCTGTCGCGTTCGCTCGAGAAGATCGGCATTGCCAATCCATTCGACGATGCAGGCTGGCGCGCGTTGATCGAGCGCGTGGTCGCGGCCAACGAAGCCGAGGCCGGTCTTGCCGCCAGTCAGGATGCGATCGCCTACATTCAGGTCACGCGCGGCGTCGCAAAGCGCGGCCATGCGTTTCCCGTGGGCGTCCAGCCAACGGTGTTCGTCATGGTTACGCCGCTCCATCTGCCCAATGCTGCCCAACGCGCGGAAGGCGTGCGTTGCGTCAGCGCGGAAGATCGCCGCTGGCTCAATTGCGACATCAAGTCTGTGTCATTGCTCGGCAATGTGCTGATGGCGCAATACGCCGCGGAAAACGGCGCGTTCGAGACGGTCCAGTTCCGCGATGGCGTGTTGACCGAAGGGTCGTCGTCGAATGTGTGGGTGGTGAAGGGCGGAGTATTGATCGCGCCGCCGCGCAGTCACAAGATTCTCGAAGGCATTCGTTACGGGCTGATCGAAGAGCTGTCGGCGGAATGCGGTATCCGCCTGGAAGTGCGCGAGATCGCCGAAGCCGAAGTGCGCGCAGCCGACGAGATCATCATCAGTTCGGCCACCAAAGAAGTGCTGCCTGTCACGCAGCTGGACGGCCAGCCGGTTGGCGTCGGCAAGCCGGGTGCGGTGTTTGCGGCGCTGTATGCGGCGTATCAGCAAGCCAAGGCAAAAGAGGCGCAGCAGCAAGGAGCAAAAAATGAATCCGGCGAACGAATCACTCATTGAGTATCCGTGCGATTTCCCGATCAAGATCATGGGCAAATCGCACCCCGAGTTCACCGAGACGATCGTCACGGTGGTCCGTCAGTTCGATAGCGAAGTCGACGCCTCGCGCGTCGAAACGCGTCCGTCCAGCGGCGGAAACTACACCGGGCTAACGGTGACGGTGCGCGCCACTAGCCGTGAACAACTTGACGATATCTATCGGGCGCTGACCGGTCATCCCATGGTCAAGGTCGTGCTTTAAGGCGCGCGACGCGCAATGCGTCCGCCGCGTCCGCTTTCCGGCCCGCGCTTGCGGCCGAGCCGGCCTCGCAGGCCCGGTCGAACAACAGCTTGAACCGTCCCACCTCCGCAAAGACCCAGTCCCTGAACGCCTTCACCCGCGCTGTTTCCAGCATTTGCGGCGGGCAGATGAAGTAGTACTGCCACGGACTCGGTCCGTCCACATCGAACAGCCGCACGAGTCGGCCGGCCGCAATCTCATGCATGGCGAGCGAACGGCGCGTGAGCGCAATTCCTTGACCGTCGATTGCCGCCTGCAACAGGTTCGACGAATCCTGATACAGCACGCCGCGCTTTGGCTCCGGCCATTCGGTAAGTCCGGCGGCGTCGAACCATGGCCGCCATAATTCGTCGTCGGAACGGAGCAGAGGAAGCTTCGCCAACTCGGCGGGCGTTTTCGGCAGGTTGCCCCCGTTGAAATTCGGCGCGCATGCCGGGAAGAAAATTTCCTCGAGCAACAGTTCGGAGTAAAGCCCCGCATATTTTCCGTAGCCGAAACGGATTGCCACGTCGACGTCGTCGCGCGCGAAGTCCGTGAGCGCGTTTGTGGACAACAGTTCGAGGTCCCATTGCGGGTGGGCTTCGATAAAGCTGCCGACGCGCGGCGTGACCCACCGCGCCGCAAACGACGACAGCATGGACACCACGAGCCGCCGCTCGCGGTCACCGGCACGGAGTTCGCGCGTGGCGTCGGACAATGCGGTGAGCGCAGAGCGCACGTGGTTGGCGTAGCGCCTGCCCGTTTCTGTCAGCCGCACGCGCTTGCCGTCGCGGGCGAACAGCGACACGCCGAGTTCTGCCTCCAGCGCCCTGATCTGATGGCTGACAGCGCCGTGCGTGACGAAAAGTTCGTCGGCGGCGCGCGAAAAGCTCTCGTGACGGGCGGCGGCTTCGAAGGCTTTGATCGCATTCAACGGCGGCAGATGGCGCAGCTCCATCGTAATATTTCTCACATAGAGGTGAAAATTGATCGTTTTGCGTAACCCCTTGCTACGCCTACGATTGTAGCCATGAAACGACTTTTGGCGAGGGCATTATGCGAGAAGTTTCCTCTAGCATCGCGTATGAAATCCACGGTGGCGAAACGCTTCCCCTGAAAGTGGCCCGCAGCACGAAGCTGGTCGTGCGCGGCGGTGCGGTTTGGGTAACACGCAGCGACGACACCGAAGACTACTGGCTGCAACCCGGCCACACGCTGAGATTGCGACGCGGCGAACGGCTGTGGATCAGTGCGGAAGGCACACCGCGCGCGACGATCGCGTTTTCAGTGCCCACGCGCTGCGACGAGCGTGCGCTTAACTGGTTTGCGCGAGTCGTCGAACGTTGGGCGGCGCGGATGCGCGGCGGCTGGCGCACCGTTTGATGGGGAGCGCCCCGGCTCCGGGGCGCGGCGGCTCCCGGCGGGAATCGCCGGATTTCGGTAAACTGGGTGGATCATGTCCGTCCCGCCGGTTTCTTCTTCCCCAATGCCCGCCGCGGCGCCGCTCGTGCTGCGCTGGCGCGGCAGCGAACTCTACGAAGCCAGTTTCGATGCGATGCGCGCGTTCACCGACGCGCGTACCGTCGACACTCCCGACGAAATCTGGCTAGTCGAACATCCACCCGTCTTTACGCTTGGCCAGGCCGGCGATCCAGCACATCTACTGACCGCCGACAGCGCTATTCCTCTGGTGAAAGTCGATCGGGGCGGGCAGATCACGTATCACGGTCCGGGGCAGGTGGTTGCCTACCTGCTGCTCGATTTGAGGCGTCGGAAGCTGATGGTGCGCGAGATGGTCACGCGAATCGAGCAGGCCGTGATCGACACCCTTGCGGCGTATAATCTCGCCGGAGAACGCAAGGCGGGCGCGCCCGGTATCTACGTCGCGCCCGGGCCGCACGCCGGGTTGCATGCCGGCGCAAAGATCGCCGCGCTGGGCCTCAAAATCCGCAATGGCTGCAGCTATCACGGCGTTAGCCTGAACGTGAAAATGGATTTACGGCCGTTTCTGGCCATTAACCCTTGCGGCTACGTGGGCCTCGAAACAGTCGATATGGCAACGCTTGGCGTTGTGGCCGGCTGGAACGACGTGGCCCACACCCTTGCAGCGTGCCTCACCGCAAACCTCGACGGCAATCCCGCGGCCGTCGCCCAACCGCAGGCCGGTGCGCTCACCGCCTGACTGGACCGAACGAATGACTGACGTTACCGCGAACCTCGCAACTTCTCCCGTGCCTGAAGGCGTGCCGGCATCCGCCGCTGCCTACGACGCCACCGCGAAGCAGAAGGCGCAAGCCAAAACCGCCCGCATTCCTATCAAGATCGTTCCGATCGAAAAGCTGAAAAAACCGGACTGGATTCGCGTCAAGGCGGCGACCGGCAATTCGCGCTTCTACGAAATCAAACAGATTCTGCGCGAGCACAATCTGCATACGGTGTGTGAGGAAGCGAGCTGCCCGAACATCGGCGAATGCTTTGGTAAGGGCACGGCCACGTTCATGATCATGGGCGACAAGTGCACACGTCGCTGCCCGTTCTGCGACGTGGGGCACGGCCGCCCGGACCCGCTCGATCCGGAAGAGCCGGGGAATCTCGCGCGCACTATTGCCGCGTTGAAGCTCAAGTATGTGGTGATCACGAGCGTGGATCGTGACGATTTGCGCGACGGCGGCGCGGCGCACTTCGTCGAATGTATCCGTCAGACGCGCGAGTTGTCGCCTGACACGCGCATTGAAATTCTGACGCCCGATTTCCGTGGTCGTCTGGACCGTGCGCTCGGCATTCTGAATGCCGCACCGCCTGACGTCATGAATCACAACCTCGAAACGGTGCCGCGTTTGTACAAGGAAGCGCGCCCGGGTTCGGACTACGCGCATTCGCTCAAGCTGCTCAAAGACTTCAAGGCGCTGCATCCGGACGTCGCGACCAAGTCGGGCCTCATGGTCGGCTTGGGGGAAACGGAAGAAGAGATCCTGCAGGTCATGCGCGATCTGCGCGAGCATGATGTGGACATGCTCACCATCGGTCAGTATTTGCAGCCTTCCGAACACCATTTGCCGGTGCGCTCTTATGTGCACCCCGACACCTTCAAGATGTATGAGGAAGAGGCGTACAAAATGGGCTTCACGCACGCAGCGGTGGGCGCCATGGTGCGCTCCAGCTACCACGCCGACTTGCAGGCGCATGGAGCCGGCGTAGTGTGAGTGTCGGGTAACTGATTTGTCAGGTCGATGAAAACCCGCACATGTTGCGGGTTTTTTTATTTCACGGTGGGCAAGCGCCTGATCACCGTAGTACCGCCGGCTCGAACAAAAACTATATTAGTTTGGCTAACGAATAATCAGACGCGGGAATTGAGGCCGCCATCATCGCGGTCGCGGCTCTTGACGGCCACATCAACATTGCGCCAAGGCCTGCGTCAGCTGAAAAGTTCGATGACAGGCCAGCCTCGCTCGTTCGCGATCGCACGCAAACGCGGATCGGGATTCGTCGCGACCGGATGCGTGACGCGTTCGAGCAGCGGAACGTCGTTGATCGAATCGCTATAGAACCAGCTTTGAGGAAAGTCGTTCAAATGGTGGCCGAGCGAAGCTAACCAGCTTTCCGTGCGCGCGATCTTGCCTTCACGGAAAGTCGGAACGCCCACCGACGCACCCGTGAAGCGGGCAAGCGGATCATCACCCTCCGTACCCAGTTCGATTCCGAGAAGATGCTCGAAGCCGAGCGCCTTGCCGATAGGCGCGGTAACGAACACATTCGTCGCGGTGACAATGCAGCAGAGGTCGCCCGCCTCGATATGACGCTGCACCAGTTCGCGTGCGGCCGGCAAGATCGCCGGCGTGATCACTTCCTGCATGAATTGCGCATGCCACGTGTCGAGCTGTTCGCGCGAGTGGCGAGCGAGCGGCGCCAACGTGTAGTCCAGATAGGCGGCCATGTCGAGCGTACCGGCTACGTACTGCCGATAATATTCGTCGATGTCTTGCGCATGGCGCGCCGCGCCCTCTATGCCGAGTCCAGCGATAAAGTGAGCCCACGCCTGGTCGCTGTCGAGCGGCAACAACGTGTGGTCCAGGTCGAACAGCGCGAGATTGCGGCTCATCCGTTGTCCTCGTGACAGGTGGTGGTCGCGTCACATGAACGGCACAGACGGTCACGCGACGATCTTCATCGTTGGCCGAGCGTATATTTAAAAGCACAAAATTACAATAAGGCAAAAATGTGCAACACTACTGTCATATACGCCCCGGGTGTCGTACGCGCGGCATGCGGTTCGGGTCATGGCAGCAGAGAATAAGAGCAGTGCCTTATGTTGATTCTCCTTAACCTTCTCGCCGGCGTGGCACTGCTTGTCTGGGGCTCGCATATCGTTCGCACCGGCATCCTGCGCGTACTGGGCGCAGATCTGCGCAGCATCCTCGGGCGAAGCACCCGCAGCCGTTGGCGAGCATTCCTGTCAGGCGTCGGCGTCACGAGCCTCGTCCAAAGCAGCAACGCCACGGCGGTCATCGTCACGTCGTTTGCCGCGCAAGGGCTCCTGCCGCTGACCAGTGGTCTTGCGATCATGCTCGGTGCCGACGTCGGCACCGCGCTGATGGCGCGAGTTCTTACCCTCGATCTATCCTGGTTGTCGCCAATCCTGATCCTGTTCGGCGTGCCACTGTTCCTGTCGCGCAAGCAGACGCGCACAGGCCAGGCCGGCCGTACGCTGATTGGTCTCGGTCTGATTCTGCTCGCGCTGCATCTGATCGTAGAGGCCGCGCAGCCCATGATGCAAGGCGCAGGCGTGCGCGTGATGTTCGGCGCATTGACCGGCGACACCATGCTCGACGCGCTAGTGGGCGCGGCCTTCGCAATGCTGTCGTATTCCAGCCTCGCGGCCGTGCTGCTCACGGCCACGCTTGCATCGTCGGGCGTCATTTCGTTGAAGGTCGCGTTGTGCCTCGTGATCGGCGCGAACCTCGGCAGCGGCATGCTGGCGTTGCTTGGCACCGTGGCGCAGAACGCGGCGGCGCGGCGGCTCGCTTTGGGCAGCTTCGCCTTCAAGCTGGCGGGCGCGATGCTGATCTTGCCGTTTGCGCCGCTGCTCGCGCGCGGACTGCCGGTGCTGATCGCCAATCCGCGTGAAGCCACCGTGGGTTTTCATCTGATCTACAACGCGCTGCGTTGCTGCGCATGCCTGTCGCTGATCGATCCGGTTGCGCGCGTCTGCGTGCGGCTGCTGCCTGACCGGCCCATGCCGAACGGCGAACTGCGGCCGCTGCATCTGGACGAGGCCGCGTTGTCCACGCCGACGCTCGCGCTCGCGCATGCGGCGCGCGAAGTGCTGCGCATCGGCGACATCGTGCGGGCCATGCTCGACAACGTGGCAGAGCTGATTCATCACAACCATCTCGACAAGGCGCGCGAAACGATCCGTATGGACGACGACGTCGACGAACTCTACGCAGCGGTCAAAAACTACCTCACGTTGATCTCACGCGAGCAACTGGACGAAGCCGACAGCCGCCGCTGGACCGACATCATTTCGCTGACGATCAACCTCGAGCATGCGGGCGACATCATCGAGCGGATCGTGGGAGATATCGAGGAGAAGAAGATCGCTCACCGCCTGTCGTTTTCCGAAGAGGGACTCGGCGAACTGGACGATCTGCAGACGCGGCTAGTCAGTAATCTGCAACTCGGTCTATCCGTATTCCTGAACAACGATCTGCGCTGTGCCGAACGTCTACTCGCAGAAAAAGAGCGTTTCCGCGATCTGGAGCGCGCGTATTCATACAGGCATCTGGACCGGCTCACGGGGCAGACGCTACGCAGCATTGAAACGAGCGCATTGCATCTGGATCTGATCAGCGACATGAAGCGGCTCAACTCGCTGTTCTGCTCGACGGCTTATCCGGTACTCGACGCCGCCGGCGCATTGCATGACACGCGTCTGCGCAAGCGCGCGCTCGACACGATGCATGTGAAGGAATGAGCGGCACGCGTGGCGTGCAGCATGACGCTTCAGGCCAGCACGACCTCTTCGAGCTTCTTTTTTAGCGCCGTGAAATCGGCCGCATCGGCGGCCTTCTTGTTGGTGACGAGCACGTCTATCCGTTCCACCGGGCAATACGAGATCCGGCTGCGCTGACCAATCTTGCTGTAATCCGCAAGGATCACGACACGGTCGGCATTCGCGACCATGGCGCGCGCCACTTCGGTTTCTGCGTGGTCGTAGTTCGTCGCGCCATGCCGGTGATCGACGCCGACCGGGGACAGCAGCGCGAGATCCGCCCGATAGCGCTGAATATCGAGCACGGTGGTGGCGCCCGTGGTTGCCATTGCGCGGTCGCTGATCGTGCCGCCGAGCAAAATCACTTCGTTGCCCGCATCGGCCTGTTCTGCAGCGCCGCGCAGCTTCAACGCGACGTCGATCGAATTGGTCACGATGGTCAAATTGGCGAGTTTCGCGAGCTCTTCCGCAAGTGCGGCGGTCGTCGTGCCCGCGTCGATGAACAGCGTCTGGCCGCTCGCGATCAACCCGGTCGCCGCCTTTGCAATCGCCGTCTTGGACTTGACGCGCATGTGCGCGCGCTCGGCGATCGGCGCTTCGTCGGCGGGTTTGATGGCGCCGCCGTGTACCCGCCGTAATTCACCGAGCGCTTCGAGGTCGAGCAGATCGCGCCGGACCGTTTCGCGCGACACGCCAAGGTCCGCCATGATCCGTTCGGTCGACACCCGATGGAGCGTCGACACCAACGCGCGTATTCTCTGATGACGGTCTTCCTGCCACATGCATTTTCCTTGGATGCGAAGGCGCTCGCACAACGTGTCTTAGTCAGTGACATCGTGGACACGAATGTGTGTCCAGACGATGTCAAGGCTACTACTTTAGCCGCATTGTGTTGTATTTTTTTGGCAGCTTGCAAGTTTGTGTATTTGACTTTAGCCTTCGCAAATCGAAGCGCCGTGCTCGTTCGAAACTCGAATGTTCGAAAGGCAAAGTCTGATCTGTTCTTTCGTGCATTAGTGTGGCGCTTTTTGACAAGACCGCATGCGTTGAAGTGCTTCAATGCACTCTCCGCTTTCTTCTGGGTGAAAGGTGACCGGACGTGGGAAACGGGATCGATCATGCATCACCTGCAGACTGGCCATATCCGCCGCTCCTCGCGCACCGCTGCGGCGGCACGCTCGCGCCTGAGAACACCTTAGCGGGTTTCGATGCTTGTGTGCGCTACGGCTACCGCATGGTCGAGTTCGACGCCAAGCTTTCCGCCGACAACGAACTGTTCCTGCTGCACGACGACACGCTCGAGCGCACGACCAACGGCTACGGCGCTGCTGCCGACTATACGTGGGCGCAGCTCGCCATGCTCGACGCGGGCGCCTGGTACGGTCCGCAATTCGCAGGCACTCGCCTGCCGACGCTTGCCGATGCGGCAGCACGTTGCGCGCGCGACGGCATCGCGGCGAACATCGAAATCAAACCCTGTCCGGGCCGTGACGAGATCACCGGCCGCCTCGTTGCGGATGGTGCGCTCAGGTTGTGGCAAGGGCAAACACCGCCGTTGCTGTCGTCGTTCTCTTTCGACGCCCTTGCAGCCGCGCGCGACGCGGCGCCTTCATTGCGGCGCGGCATGCTGTTCGAGGAAGTGCCCGCGGACTGGTTGCGTATCGTGCGCGAGCTCGAGTGCGTGTCCTTGCATGCGAGCCATCGTTATCTGACGGAGCAACTCGTCGGCGAAATCCGCGAGGCTGGACTGCATGTGCTCGCCTACACGGTGAACGATCCGGCGCGCGCGCAATTGCTTGCGCAGTGGGGCGTTGACATGATTTGTACAGATCGCATCGATATGCTGCAGCACGACATGCTCTGAGCTGCGATGCCGGCCAAAGCAGGGCGTGAGTGTGCACGCAGGCACGCGAAGGCGGCCGCAAAGGCCGACCAGGAGCGCACGCAATGGCGCACGAGTAACGCCGTTGAAGTCGAACTAGAAATTTTCCAAACGTAGCAACTTCGGCAGAGGATGGGGAAAACTATGAACCGCACCGTGTTAGCTCGCATACTTTCGATGTCGGCCGCCGCGGGCGTCGCAGCCGCCGGCGCGAGCAGCGCTAGCGCCGCGCCGCTCGACGCACTGATCGCCGCTGCGAAACAGGAAGGCCAGCTTACCGTGATCGCGTTGCCGCACGACTGGTGCAACTATGGGCAACTCGTCGCGGGTTTCCAGAAGAAGTACGGCATCAAGATCAACGAGCTGAATCCGGACGCGGGCTCCGGCGATGAAGTGGAAGCGATCAAGGCGAACAAGGGCAACAAGGGTCCGCAAGCGCCCGACGTGATCGACGTGGGTCTGTCGTTCGGCCCGAGCGCGAAGGCTGAAGGGCTGCTGCAGCCGTATAAGGTCTCTGCGTGGAACTCGATTCCCAAGGAATCGAAGGATGCCGACGGCTACTGGTACGGCGACTACTACGGCGTGCTCGCGTTCGAAGTGAACGCCGACATGATCGACAAGGCGCCGTCCGACTGGAGCGACCTGCTCAAGTCAGACTACAAGAACGCAGTGTCGCTCGCGGGCGATCCGCGCTCCGCGAATCAGGCGATTCAGGCGGTGTACGCGGCGGGTCTTGCGCAAAGCAAGGGCGACGCGAGCAAGGCGGACAAAGCCGGCCTCAAGTTCTTCGCCGACCTGAACAAGAGCGGCAACTTCGTGCCGGTGATCGGCAAGGCCGCGTCGCTCGCGCAAGGCACGACGCCGATCGTCGTCCGTTGGGATTACAACGCGCTCGCCGATCGGGACACGCTGAAGGGCAACCCGAAGGTTCAAGTAGTGATCCCGAAAACGGGCGTAGTCGCAGGCGTCTATGTGCAAGCCATCAGCGCTTATGCGCCGCATCCGAATGCAGCCAAGCTGTGGATGGAATATCTCTATTCCGACGAAGGCCAGATCGGCTGGTTGACCGGCTATTGCCACCCGATGCGCTACAACGAACTGGTGGCCGCGAAGAAAGTGCCGCAGGCGCTCCTCGACAAGTTGCCGCCGCCGTCGTCGTATAAGAACGTCGTGTTTCCGACGCTCTCGCAACAGGACGCGTACAAGGAAACCATCACGAAGCATTGGGACGAAACGGTCGGCGCGAACGTCAAGTAAGCGCTGCTTCGACGCTTAGCGCGGGGTCGTACACACCGCGCGCGTCGTCCCAGTCGGACGGCGCGCGCCGTTACCCAGAGTGCCGGACATGCCGGCGATGCGGCCAATGCGGGGAATACCCAAAGGGTGAGCTATGAGCGCTTCATCGGATGCTGGATCGGTGCAGCCGGATCTGCTGGTTCCGCCTGTGCCCACTCCAACGCCGCGCGTCGACGGTCCGGGCCGCGCGTCGCAGATGCTGGCCTGGATCGGCGTCGTGCCGTTCTTCACCTTCGCGCTGCTGTTCCTGATTCTGCCGACCGGCTTTCTGATGATCGGCGCGTTCCAGGATTCGCAAGGTCACTTCACGCTCGCCAACCTGCGCGACCTGTTTCAGCCGTCCGTGCTCGACGCTTACTGGATCAGCTTCAAAGTCAGCGCGGCGTCCGCGGCGGGCGGTGCGCTGATCGGCTCGCTGCTCGCGTGGGCGGCGGTGCAGGGCAAGCTGCCGGGCTGGATTCGTCCGACGTTGATGACATTCTCCGGTGTCGCGTCGAACTTCGCGGGCGTGCCGCTCGCGTTTGCTTTCATCTGCACTTTGGGACGCGTCGGGCTCGTCACCGTGTTGTTGAAGAAGTATCTCGGGTTCAATCTGTATTCGACGGGCTTCAGCATTCTCAGCTTTTCAGGTCTCACGCTGACCTACCTGTACTTCCAGATTCCATTGATGGTGCTGATCGTCACGCCCGCGCTCGACGGCCTGAAGCGCGAATGGCGCGAAGCATGCGATTGCCTCGGCGGCACCGCGTCTCAGTACTGGCGCTACGTCGCGCTGCCGGTGCTATGGCCGAGCGTGCTCGGCGCGACGCTGCTGCTGTTCGCCAACGCGTTCGGCGCGGTCGCCACCGCTTATGCGCTGACCGGCAGCTCGTTGAACATTGTGCCGATTCTGCTCTTTGCGCAGATTCGCGGCGACGTCATGCACAACCAGAATCTCGGCTACGCGCTTGCACTCGGCATGGTGCTCGTCACGGGTCTTTCGAATGGCGGCTATATCTGGTTGCGCTCACGCGCTGAAAGGGGCCGCCGATGAAAAGCCAATCGCGCGTGGGAGCGTGGACCGCGATGGTGGTCGGTTCCCTGTACTTCCTGATTCCGCTGATCGCCACCTTCGAGTTCAGTCTGCGGATGAAGCGTGGCACATATAGCTTCGAAGCCTACAGCGTGGTGCTCGGCGATCCGCGCTTTCAGGCCTCGTTTGGTTATTCGATTCTGATGGCGCTGCTGACGATCGTCGTCGGCATATTGCTCGTTGTGCCGACCGCTTACTGGGTACAACTGCGCTTGCCGAAGCTGCGGCCGGTCGTCGAATTCATTACGCTGTTGCCGCTCGTGGTGCCGGCTATCGTGATCGTGTTCGGCTATCTGCGCATCTACAACAGCAGTTCGATTCTGCCGCTCACGAGCAACGAGCGCGCGACCGATCTGCTGCTGGTGTTCGGCTACGTGACGCTTTCTCTGCCGTACATGTACCGCGCGGTCGATGCCGGCCTGCGCGCTGTCGACGTGCGCTCGCTCACCGAAGCCGCCGAGTGTCTCGGCGCAAACTGGCCGACGATTCTCTTCAAGGTGATCTTCCCGAATATCCGCTCGGGCATTCTGTCGGGCGCGTTTCTCACCTTCGCGGTGGTAATCGGCGAATTCACGCTGGCGAGTCTGCTCGATCGGCCCGCGTTCGGTCCTTACCTGCAACTGATCGGCGCGAATCGCGCGTATGAGCCGTCGGCGCTTGCGATCATCGCGTTCATGATTACGTGGGCGTCGATGGGCTTGATCCAGGTGTTCGGCTCGGCCCGCGCGTTGAGCGGTCAAAAGGTTTGATGCAATGAGCTTGATCCACTGAGGCAGCGAATCATGGCATTTCTCGAGATCGAAAATCTGCACAAGTCCTTTGGGACGAACATCGCGTTGCATCACTTCGACATGAAGATCGAGCGCGGTGAGTTCATCACGTTCCTTGGACCTTCCGGCTGCGGCAAAACGACCGTGCTGCGGATGATCGCCGGCTTCGAAACGCCGACGCGCGGCGTCATCCGGCTCGATAACAAGGACGTCACGCACCTTCGTACGCGGCAGCGCAAGGTCGGCATGGTGTTTCAGTCGTATGCGCTGTTTCCGAACATGACGGTCGCGGAGAACATCGGCTTCGGGCTGAAGATCACGCACCGGCCGCAGGCGGAAATCAGTCAGCGCGTAGAAGAGATGCTGCACCTGATCAAGCTGCCGCAGCTCGGCGGCCGCTATCCGTGGCAACTGTCGGGCGGTCAGCAGCAACGTGTGGCGCTGGCGCGCGCGTTGGCCGGCAAGCCGCAGGTATTGTTGCTCGACGAACCGCTGTCCGCGCTCGACGCGAAGATTCGCATTTCGTTGCGGCAGGACATTCGCGCGCTGCAGCGCGAACTCGGCATCACGTCGATCTTCGTTACGCACGATCAGGAAGAGGCGTTGTCGATCTCCGACCGCATCGTCGTGATGAACGAGGGGCGCGTCGAGCAGATCGGCTCGCCTTCGGAAATCTACAACTATCCTCGCACTCGTTTTGTCGCATCGTTCGTCGGCACGCTGAACATTCTGGCGGGGCACGTGATCGATCCGGCGACCGGCAAGATGGTCGTGGACGGCCAGGAGTTGACCACTACGCAGGAACTGCCGGCCGGCGATGCGGGCAAGAAGCGCCTGCTCGCGCTGCGCCCCGAAGCGATCGTGCTCGAACCGGCGGCGCCTGGCCGCAACACACTGAGCGCGACCGTCGAAGAAGTGAATTTTCTCGGCGCGGTGGTGCGGATCAGGACGCGCGTGAAAGACGCGGTGATTTCTCTCGACGTGTTCAACGATCCGAATCGCGGTTTACCCGAACGAGGTCAGCCGGTGTCACTCGGTTTCTCGCATGAGAATCTGCTGGTACTCGAAGAGGGCGGCGCTTAGGAAAACGGCAAAGCCCCGCCAGTAAAGGCTTCGGGTTTCCCCTGAGCTGCTGCCGAAGCGAATTCCGGTTTTCCCGACGCGGGTCGTCCGGATTTCCGGAATCCCGGATGACACTTGCGAACACGCGCAAGAAAACCTATAAAAATCAAAGGCGCGCGGCCTGCCTCAAGCTGGCATCGACCTTGCGAAATAGATAACGCGGCCGCAACGGTCCGACAACTAAAGCAAGGAGACAACGATGTCCGATTTCCCTTTCCGGTACTTCTGAATTCGTCGTCTTGTCGCGGCCTAATGCCGTGCACAGGCGTGACGATCATTCGTTCGCATGATGCGCAGCGTGGCAGGCCATAGGCTCACCCACATCGCAGGAACCATCGTGAAGAAACCTATCCACAAAGTGCTGTACGTCCAGGTGATCGTGGCGATCATCATCGGTATCGCGCTCGGACATTACTATCCGAATCTCGCCGTCGACATGAAACCGCTCGGCGACGGCTTCATCAAGCTCATCAAGATGGTGATCGGGCCGATCATCTTCTGTACGGTCGTGACCGGCATTGCCGGCATGGAAGACATGAAGAAGGTCGGGCGCGTCGGCGGCAAGGCGCTGCTGTATTTTGAAATCGTCTCGACGTTTGCGCTGGTGCTCGGCCTGATCGCGACGCACGTGCTGAAGCCGGGCGTCGGTTTCAATATCGACCCCGCCACGCTCGACGGCAAGGCGGTCGCTTCGTACGCCGCCAAGGCGCACGGTCAGACCACGGTCGACTTCCTGATGCACCTGATTCCGGACACGCTCGTCTCCGCGTTTGCACAGGGCGAGATCCTGCAGATCCTGCTGATCGCGCTGCTGTTCGGCGCGGTGCTCGCCACAGCCGGTGAGAGGGGTAAGGTCGTCACGAACTTCATTGAAGGGCTCTCGCATGTGCTGTTCGGCATCGTGCGCATCATCACGAAGCTCGCGCCGATCGGTGCGTTCGGCGCGATGGCGTTCACCATCGGCAAGTACGGTATCGGCTCGCTGCTGCCCATGCTGAAGCTGATCGGCACGTTCTATCTGACGTCGATCGTATTCGTGGTGGTCGTGCTCGGCATCATCGCGCGTGCGGTGGGCTTCAACATCCTGCGTTTCATTGCGTACATCAAGGAAGAGATGCTGATCGTGCTCGGCACGAGCTCGTCCGAAGCCGCGCTGCCGCAACTGATGCTCAAGCTGGAAAACCTCGGCTGCTCGCGCTCGGTGGTGGGTCTCGTGGTGCCGACCGGTTACTCGTTCAACCTCGACGGCACCAACATTTATATGACGATGGCCGTGCTGTTCATCGCCCAGGCGACGAACACCGACCTCACGTGGGCGCAGCAGCTCACGCTGCTGGCAGTGACGATGCTGACGTCGAAGGGCGCGAGCGGCGTGACGGGCGCGGGCTTCATCACGCTCGCCGCAACGCTGGCCGTGGTGCCGACCATTCCGCTGTCGGGCATGGTGCTGATTCTCGGTATCGACCGCTTCATGAGCGAATGCCGTGCGCTGACGAACATCGTCGGCAATGGCGTGGCGACCGTGGTCGTGTCGGCGTGGGAAAAGGAACTGGACCGCAACAAGCTGAACTCGGCGTTGCGCGGCGACGTGCCGGTCAAAGAGCCGGCCGGCGTTTAAGCCGGGCATCGACGCTCATTGTCTGAAAACGCGTGACGTTTGCGGCCGCGGACACCAGCACATGCAACCGGTGACTGCGCGCCCAACCGAAGTGCCGTCGGCCGGGGAAGCTCGCGCCGACCGCGCTTCGCCTTATGCCACAATATCCGATCACACCTCACCGGATATTGCCAACGTGACGCGCCGTCTGCTGATCCTCTTCGCGCTCGTCGCCGGGCTCGTCGCGGCGTGCGGGCTCACCTACAGCGTCGCGTGGCAAAGCGGAATCGACAGCTTGCGGCGCAATGCCGCCGGGCGCGTCGATCGCACCGCCAGTTCGCTCAAGAGCACACTTGAGCGCTATGAATCGCTGCCGTATCTGCTCGCCGAGCATCCCATCGTGCAGGACGTGCTGGTCGATCCGTCGCCTGCCAACGTCCAGCGCGCGAATCTCTATCTCGAAGATTTGAACCGCCACGCGCGCGCAACGGTGACCTACATCATTCCGCTCGACGGCTATTGTGTCGCCGCGAGCAACTGGCAAGGGCCGGGCAGTTTCATCGGCGCGGGCTATCTGTTCCGCCCGTATTTCGTCGATGCCATCAAAGGCCACGTGGGCCGCTTCTTCGGCATCGGCACGATCTCGCAGGCGCCGGGCTATTACATTTCGCAGCCGGTGCGTCGTGAGGGAAAGATCGTCGGCGTGGCGGTCGTCAAACTCGATCTCGAATGGTTTCAGGGCGCGGACGCATACGAGCCGCTCCTCGTCACCGACGATCACGGCGTGATCTTTTTGTCGTCCGTGCCCGCATGGAAATATCACACGATACGGCCACTGTCGGGCCAGGTCGCCGATTCCATCTACCAGGCCCGTCAGTATGCGCAGCAGCCTATTGCGCCGCTGCCTGTGACGATCGAGCGCAAGCTCGAAGGCGACGCGCAGATTGTGCGCGTCGGCGGCGGACGCTACGCGCCTCGCTATCTCGCGTCGCGGCGCGGCATGGGCGAACCCGACTGGCATCTGATTACCATGGCGCCCGTTAGCCCAGTCGACGCCGACGCGCGCAACGCGACCATCGTGACCGGCTTCGGCTATGTCTCGCTCGTATTGCTCGCGTTCTACTGGAGAATGCGCCGGTCCCGCGTGCGCGAGGTGATGCGTAGCCGCGCGCTGCTGCAAAAGGCGTACGCCGAATTGAACCAGCGCGTTGCCGAGCGCACCGCGGATCTGTCGCAAGCGAACGAGCAATTGCAGAAGGAAGTGGCCGAACGCACGCGCGCCGAACAGGAATTGCGCGCCGCGCACGACGAACTCATTCAGGCGAGCAAGCTCGCGGCGCTCGGTCAGATGGCGGCCGGCATCACGCATGAACTGAATCAGCCGCTCGCGGCATTACGCGGATTTTCGGACAACACGCGCGTGCTGCTTGAGCGCGGCGACCAGGCATCGGCGCGGGAGAACCTCGAAGCGATCGCGGCGCTCACCGAACGCATGGGCAAGATCACCAATCAGCTGAAGCTGTTCGTGGGACGCGCGCGTCCGCGCAGCGCGCGCGCTTCGGTCGTGCGAGCGCTGCGCAATGCCCTCGCGCTGTTGCAACAACGTCTGAAGGGTGTCGAACTCAACCTCACGTTGTTCGACGCGGAAAACGGCACGCGCGTGCCGCTCGATCTCGCCGACGATCATGCCGAACTGGTAGCCCACTGCGACGATCTGCGTCTCGAACAGGTGCTGATCAACCTGCTCGGCAATGCGCTCGATGCGACCGCAGACATGACTCCGCCGCGCATTTCCGTGCAGATTGAAGTTGCTGCGGACAGCCTGTCGTTCGCAGTCAGCGACAATGGCCCGGGCATTGCCGAAGATGTCTTGCCGCATCTGTTCGAGCCGTTTTTTACCACGAAGGAAATGGGCCAGGGACTCGGCCTCGGGTTGGCGATTTCGTCGTCGATCGCGCGTGATTGCGGCGGCACACTGGTGGCGCGGAATGTGGCGAACGTCCCGAACGGCGGTGCATTATTTGTACTGACGCTGCGCCGTGCGCGCGTGCAGACGAGTCACACCGCGGACCCGCTCACCACGGGTTCGTGAATCCGATGAGAACAACATGCTGAACGACGGCTTGCAAGTGCTGTATATCGAAGACGACGAACTCGTGCGGCGCGCCAGCGTGCAGAGTCTGCAACTGGCGGGCTTCAACGTAGTCGGTCATGCGTCGGCGGAATCGGCGGCGAAGTCGATCAGCGCCGACTTTTCAGGCGTGATCGTCAGCGATATCCGGCTGCCCGGCGCGAGCGGTCTCGATCTGCTCGCGCAATGCCATGAGCGCGCGCCCGACGTGCCGGTGATTCTCGTCACCGGTCACGGCGATATTTCGATGGCGGTGCAGGCAATGCGCGACGGCGCTTATGATTTCATCGAAAAGCCGTTTGCTTCTGAGCGCCTGATCGAAACCGTGCGGCGTGCGTTGGAGCGGCGCAAGCTCGTGCTGGAAAACCTCGCGCTGCGCCGCGAGCTTGCCGGGCAGAGCACGGTTGCGCCGCGGATCATCGGCCGCAGTCCGGCAATTGAGCAGGTCCGGCGGCTGATTGCAAACGTCGCGCCGACCGATGCGTCCGTGCTCATCAACGGGGACACCGGCGCGGGCAAGGAATTGATCGCGCGTAGTCTGCACGAGTTGTCGCCGCGGCGTGACAAGCCGTTTATTGCGGTCAACTGCGGCGCGTTGCCGGAGCCGATGTTCGAGTCGGAGATGTTCGGCTACGAACCGGGCGCCTTCACCGGTGCTGCAAAACGCCGGGTCGGCAAGCTCGAACACGCGTCGGGCGGCACGTTGTTTCTCGACGAAATAGAAAGCATGCCGCTTGCGTTGCAGGTGAAGCTGCTGCGCGTGTTGCAGGACGGCGTGCTCGAACGCCTCGGCTCGAACCAGCCGATTCGAGTGAATTGCCGCGTGGTCGCCGCGGCAAAAGGCGATATGGCGGAACATGTCGCCGACGGTTCGTTCCGTCGCGACCTGCTGTACCGCTTGAACGTGGTGACGATCGCGCTGCCGCCGCTTGGCGAGCGGCGCGAGGACATCGTGCCGCTTTTCGAACACTTTCTGCTGGACGCGGCCGTCCGTTATCAGCGTCCCGCACCGATTCTCACGGACCGTCAGCGCGCGAGCCTGATGCAGCGCGAGTGGCCGGGCAATGTGCGGGAGTTGCGCAACGCGGCGGACCGCTTCGTGCTCGGCGTCGCCGACGATCCCGTCATGTCTTTCGGCGACGAAGGCGCGCAGCCGCAGCCGCTGAAGGAGCGCGTGGAGCAATTCGAACGGGCGGTGATTGCTGAGGCGTTGGAGCAGAGCGGCGGCGCGGTGGCAATCGCGGCGGACCGGCTGCAGCTTGGCAAAGCAACGCTTTACGAGAAGATCAAACGCTATGGCCTCGCGGCCAAAGGGGACGGGGACAGGTGAAAAAAGAACCGCCGGCAGTTCATGCCGGCGTTTTTCATTGGGCTTTGGGTTTGGTTTTCTGGCTTGGACTCGGATCGGTTGATCCGGGCGCCTGGCGTTACTTTTGGCACGAGGCTCAATCAGCCGTCGCGGCTCTCGCCCGGCTCAAGCAGCGTTCAGCGCCTTTTCCAGCAGCTGGTCGAGTTCCGCGAACTGCGGCTCGCCGACATAGCGCTTCAGAATCTTGCCGTCCTTGTCGACCAGGAAGGTGGTCGGCGTAAGCTGGACGTTGCCGAACTGCTTCGCGGCCGAGCCGTCGTCCATGGCGACCTTGAACGGCAACTGACGCGTCTGCGTGTAGTTGGTCACGTACATGGGCGCGTCGTAGCTCATGGCCACCGCGACGAATTCCAGCCCTTTACCTTTGAAGCGGTTATACGTCTGGACCATCTGCGGCATTTCCTTCATGCATGTATCGCAGCTCGTCGCCCAGAAGTTGACCAGGTAGACCTTGCCTTTCAGATCGGCAGTCGAGACTTTCTGGCCCGAGAGCAGAGTGAAAGTCGCGTCGGGCACGCGCTGTTGGCCGGCGAACGCAAAATAACCAGCCACACCGATCGCAATCGCCACGACGGCGGCGATCACGTAGCGAAGCGGATTCGTGCGCCTGACGGCGGTAGTCGACGTGATGGTGCTCATGAACGGAACCTCGGAAATCGCGAAATGGCGTGGGACAGCGCGTGGGACGGGGCTTTGCGCCCGCTGCCCCATAGCGTGGGTATTGTAGTCCTATTCGAGCCAGGCGGCAGCGAGCGCCCGCACCGGGCGCATGCCTCGCGCGGGCTGCGGCCGATTGTGGGCCGATTGTGGCCGATTGCGGCCGATTGCGGCCGGTTCCCCGGCCGCGTGCCGGTTCCGCTGACGCTTCTCAAGCTGCCAGCGGATAATGTCGCTTTATGCTCACGTCATTGGCCCGCTTCCCGGGCGCCTTGTTCCCATGCTCCAGATCGTTTTTCGCGTTTTCCCTCTGTTCACCCAACTTCTTCCGCGTCTTGTTTCCGGCTTCGCCCGCAATCGCAATACAGCGGATCAGAAATCGCCCGTGGTTTCGCGCGCGCATGTGGTCGTCCGCGCGGGGGCTTGCGCGCTCGCTCTAGGCGCGGCTCTCAGCGGCTGCTCGCCGACTTTCGACTGGCGCACGATCATGAATAACGACAGCGGCTACACGATCGATCTGCCGGCCAAGCCGGGGAACGATCAACGCGCCGTACAGATAGACGGAGCGCCGATGCAAATGGCCATGCAAACGGCCGAAGCCGGCGACGCCGTATTCGCGGTCGGCACGATCACGCTGCCCGACGAAAGCGAGGCGACGCAACGCAAGGCGCTCGACTTTCTGCGTACCGGCCTGGCGCGCAACGTCGACGCGCAGCCGGATGCACACGCCGTGCAGATTCCCCTCGCGGCCGGCGGCAAGGTGCTGGGTCTGGAAATGAAGTTGAGCGGGCAAGCCGGTTCAGACCACGAAAAGCGCACCGTTTATGCGCGGCTGGTCGCGCGAGGGCGTCATGTGTATCAAGCCGCGATCATCGCTTCACAGCCGTTGCCGCAGGAGCAGGTCGACCAATTTTTTTCGTCTTTCCAGCTGTATTGAAAGCGGTAGTTTTGGCCGATTCAGCGCGCGACGGATCCATTTGTGCAGTGAAAGTTCCGTCGCAGCTTTGCACGCTAATTCTCGGTTTACGTTGAAGTTTTCCACTTGTCCGCGTGTCCTGTGGATAACTCTGTTGAGAAGTCCCGCTTTTTTCGCGCAGATGCCCGCCCCATGGGCATTTCGCCTGTCTGCGCGCCCGTCGGCCAGAATAAAAAACTGTTTTAAATCAACGATCTTGCTCGAAAGCCTTCTATGTACCTTTCAGATGTTTCTAAATTTATCTGGAACGCGCGCATGTGCATAAGTCAAGTCTTGACAGCATATTTTTCTCCTCACCCAGAGCCAAAAGCGCGTCGATACTGAACGGCCTCGCCGACCTGTGCAGCGCTCGGCATGCTCGTGCCCGCGAGGTCCGCAATGGTGCGCGCCACCTTCAACACGCGGTAGTAAGCGCGGGCCGACCAGCCGAAGCGCTCCCCGGCCTCGCGCAGTAGCGCTTCGCCGGCTGCGTCGGGCCGACAGACGGCGTCCACCTCTTTTCCACTCAACTCGCGGTTGGTTTTGCCTTGCCGCGCCAATTGACGCTCGCGCGCGACGTTCACCCGGGTCGCGATAACTGCGCTCGTCTCGCCGACGGCGTTTGACCGCGCGGAAAGCTCCGCCGACGTGAGCGCAGGCACTTCGAGTTGAATGTCGATGCGGTCGAGCAGCGGCCCGGACAGCTTGCGCAGGTAGCGCGCCGCGATGTCAGGCGTGCAGCGGCAACGTCCGTTCGGATCGCCGCGCCAGCCGCAAGGACATGGATTCATCGCCGCGATCAATTGGCAAGCTGCGGGAAAGTCCGCCTGCAACGCTGCGCGAGAGATGGTGATGCGACCGGCTTCCAGCGGTTCGCGCAGTGTTTCCAGCACGTCGCGATCGAACTCCGGCAACTCGTCGAGAAAAAGCACGCCAAGGTGAGCCAGCGTGATCTCACCCGGCTGCGGAGGGTTGCGCCCGCCGACCAGCGCTGCTGCGCTCGACGAATGATGCGGCGCGCGAAACGGCCGTCGGCGCCATTGCGAGGGCGAGAAACCCGTGCGGCTTGCAGAGAGCAAGGCGGCCGAACTGAGCGCCTCGTCGTCGGTCATGGGCGGAAGCAGACCCGGCAAGCGGGCGGCGAGCATGGATTTGCCGGCCCCCGGCGGCCCGATGAGCAACACGTGATGTCCGCCGGCCGCGGCGACTTCGAGCGCTCGGCGCGCGCCGCGCTGGCCGATCACGTCGCCCATGTCGGGCACGGCCACAGGCGTGAACTGTGCGAGGTCCGGTGCGGCGACCGGATAGAGGCGCGCTTCCGGCGCGTCGGCCAGATGAGCGCACAGCGACGGCAGATCGCTCGCGCCATAGACATCTACGCCGGGCACGAGCGCAGCCTCGGCTGCGCTTGCGGCGGGCAGATAGAGTTGCGGATTGCAGTGCGGCGGCGCGCGCGTGGACATGCATTCAGCGGACGTTTCGCCCGCTGCCGCGCTGCGCGCGGTGCCACACGCCATCGCGAAAGCGCCGCGCATGGGACGCAGCGCGCCCGTCAACGACAACTCGCCGGCGAACTCACGATGAAGCAGCGATTCCACGGGAATCTGGCCGCTTGCCGCGAGAATGCCCAGCGCTATCGGCAGATCGAAGCGGCCGGACTCCTTGGGCAAGTCTGCGGGTGCAAGATTGACGGTGATGCGCCGCACGGGAAAGTCGAAGCCGCAGTTCTGCAGGGCAGCGCGCACGCGCTCACGGCTTTCGCGGACTTCCAGATCGGGAAGTCCGACGATCGAAAAAGACGGCAATCCGTTCGCGAGGTGCACCTCGACGGTTACTTCGGGCGCGCGGCCAGAGGCCGGCGCGCGACTGCGCACCACGGCAAGCGACATGTTTTCTCCCGTCGGACGGTGCGCGACTAACGCGCTCCAATCCCCTTAATACGCTGATGACGTCACGGCTCGCTTGCCTGTGATGTGCAGCTAGATGCAGCTACTGCGCTGCCAGAACGGCAAGCGTCAGGAAGTCTGCGTGACCGGAAGTTTCTGTTCGAGTTCTGCGACGCGACGCTCCAGTTCTTCAAGACGCGCGCGCGTTCGCACGAGCACCTGTGTCTGGGTATCGAATTCCTCACGCGTGACCAGATCGAGCTTGGAGAAGCCCTGCGACAGCATGGCTTTCACATTGCGCTCGACGTCTTTGGCCGGCGAATTCTTGAACAGCTCGCTCATGCGCGCCTGAATGTCGTTGAAAACATCGTTCGGTTGTTTCATGGTGTTCCCCTTGGTGCACAAAAAATGTGCAGCGTTTCGTTACGTCTGTGCCTCGCATCTGATGATGCGCTGTGTTGGTGCGCCGGCCTTCTCAACTCACGACGGCGTGAGCCCCTTTGGTGCGCGCTTCCTGTTTCGGAACCTGCGGACACTCTAGCAACGATCCCTGCACCGCGCCACCGGGCGGGGCGTGCGTTAGCCATTCGGACAAGAGCGGCTGAGCCGCTCGCAAAGCCCGCGCGGGCGCAGTTTGACACAACATGGCATATGAGTTGCTTTTACTGCCCCGCGCGCACTGCCGGCACCATTTTCCGGCAGCGAAACGAGACCACGCGGACGGTTACGAGTGCCAGCCAGGCTTCTGCATACGGAACGCAGACGGATTGAAGCAGGGCTGCAACGGGTTACAGAAACGGGTTACGCAAACGGGTTACGCAACGGGTTACGCAACTAAGCGAGGGATTTCATGAAACTCATCACCGCAATCATCAAGCCGTTCAAGCTCGATGAGGCGCGCGAAGCCTTGTCGGCGATCGGCGTCTCGGGCATCACGGTCACAGAGGTCAAGGGGTTCGGCCGTCAGAAGGGCCATACGGAGCTGTATCGCGGCGCTGAATACGTCGTCGATTTCCTGCCGAAGGTGAAGATCGAGGCCGCTGTCTCGGACGACATCGTCGATCAGGCGATCGAGGCGCTGGAGCGCGCGGCACGCACCGGCAAGATCGGCGACGGCAAGATCTTCGTCACGCCGATCGAGCAGGTGATCCGGATTCGCACCGGTGAGACCGGCGCGGACGCTCTGTAACACCAAAAGATAGCGACACAGATAAGCGACAAGAGGAAACGAAAGATGCGCAAACTATTGATGTCCCTGCTGATGGCCGGTTCGCTTCTCGCGGGCGGTGTCGGCGCCGCGCTCGCGGACGACGCGTCCGCTCCCGCAGCCGCCTCGGCCGCTACTTCCGATGCGGCGAGCGCGCCGGCACCGGACGCGTCGGCCGCCGCCGCAGCTTCGGCACCCGCGGCTGACGCATCGGCTGCACCCGCAGCGAGCGCCGCCGCAGCACCCGCGGCATCGGACGCCGCGCCGGCCGCACCGACCGCGCCGTTCTCGGTCGATTCGTCGAAGATCAATTCGGGCGACACCGCCTGGATGCTGACCTCCACCGCGCTCGTGCTGTTCATGACGATCCCGGGTCTGGCGCTCTTCTACGGCGGCATGGTCCGCAAGAAGAACGTACTCGCGACGCTGATGCAGAGCTTCGCGATCACCTGCCTCGTGACGATCATCTGGACGGTGGTGGGCTACAGCCTCGCGTTCACGCCGGGCGGCTCGTTCATCGGCGGCTTCTCACGCGTCTTCATGGCCGGCATGAACTACATCAAGGGCGACAAGGCCACGACGCTGACCGTCAGCCACCTGGCCCCGACGATCCCGGAAACGGTCTACTTCGTCTATCAGATGACGTTTGCGATCATCACCCCGGCGCTGATCACCGGTGCGTTTGCCGACCGTATGAAGTTCTCGGCGATGCTGGTGTTCATGGCGCTGTGGTCGATCATCGTCTACTCGCCGATCGCGCACATGGTCTGGGAACCGACCGGCTGGCTGGCTAGCGCAGGCGTCCTCGACTTCGCGGGCGGCACGGTCGTGCACATCAACGCCGGTATCGCGGGTCTGGTGTGCTGCCTGGTGCTCGGCAAGCGCGTCGGCTACGGCAAGGAAGCAATGGCTCCGCACAACCTCACGCTGACGCTGATCGGTGGCGCGATGCTGTGGGTGGGCTGGTTCGGCTTCAACGCGGGTTCGGCAGTGGCGGCAGACGGCCGTGCCGGTTTCGCGATGTTCGCAACGCAAGTAGCGACGGCAGCCGCGGCACTCGCCTGGATGTTCGCCGAATGGGCGGCCAAGGGTAAGCCTTCGGTGCTCGGTATCGTGTCGGGCGCGGTGGCTGGTCTCGTGGCGATCACGCCGGCTTCGGGCTTCGTCGGTACGCTCGGCTCGCTCGTGATCGGTATCGTGGCCGGCGTGGTCTGCTTCTGGTCGGCAACGTGGCTCAAGCACAAGCTCGGTTACGACGACTCGCTCGACGCGTTCGGCGTGCACTGCGTCGGCGGTATCGTGGGTGCGCTTCTGACCGGCGTGTTCGCGGTCAAGGACATCGGCGGCTTCGACGGCAGCGTGCTGCTGCAAGCCAAGGGCGTGCTGACGACGCTGATCTACAGCGGCGTGGTGAGCTTCATCCTGCTGAAGATCATCGACATGACGATGGGTATCCGCGTGACGGAAGAGCAGGAACGCGAAGGCCTGGACGTCAGCCTGCACGGCGAACACGTCGAATAAGGAAGTGGCTTGACGAGCCTGTGCTCCCGGGCTCGATGAATCAGGAACGAAACAAGCACAGCGCTTCGGCCCGCCTTCATGGCGGGCTTTTTTCTTGCTCGCTATCTTGTTAACAGTTCTTTTTCCTGTCTATCATTGCGATAGAGACAATGCATTCTGGCTAGCTTGCGAATGGAGAAAGCGTCCCCAAATGGGCAAAGCATTTGCTCTACAATCTTTTTTCTCCAGTCTGCGAGTGATCAATGGTTCCGCACCTAGTTACGGCGTTAAACGGCCCGCTGCTCGATCTTGAGCGGAAGATCCTCGACGCCACTCCCGCAATCGAACGCTGGTTCCGCCTCGAGTGGCAGGAGCACACGCCGCCGTTCTATTGTTCGGTCGATCTGCGCAACGCAGGTTTCAAGCTTGCCCCGGTCGACACCAATCTGTTTCCCGGCGCTTTCAACAATTTGCCCCAGGAAGTGCTGCCGCTTGCCGTGCAGGCCGCCATGGCGTCGATCGAAAAAATCTGCCCGGACGCCAAGAACCTGCTCGTGATTCCCGAGCGCCACACGCGCAACGCGTTTTATCTGGAGAATGTCGCCCGGCTGGCCGCGATCATGCGCCAGGCAGGCTTGAACGTGCGTTTCGGCACGCTTGACGAAAGCATCAACGGACCCGTCACCATTGCGCTGTCCGACGGGCAGAAACTCGTGCTCGAACCGCTCGAGCGCTCGCAGCGTCGCCTTGGCCTGAAGAATTTCGACCCGTGCTCGATCCTGCTGAACAACGACTTGTCGGGCGGCATTCCGCCGGTGCTCGAGAATCTGCATGAGCAGTATCTGCTGCCGCCGTTGCACGCCGGCTGGGCTGTTCGCCGCAAATCGACGCACTTCTCGTGCTATGACGACGTGGCGAAGAAGTTCGCGAAGATGGTCGAGATCGATCCCTGGATGATCAACCCGTACTTCGCGCATGTGGAAGGCGTGGATTTCCAGGAGCGCACCGGCGAGGAAGCGCTGGCCGATGCGATCGACGGCGTACTGAAAAAGATCGCCAAGAAGTACCGCGAGTACGGCATCTCCGAAAAGCCGTATGTCGTCATCAAATCGGACGCGGGCACTTACGGCATGGGCGTGATGACCGTGCACGACGCGTCGGAAGTGGCCGCGCTCACCAAGCGCGAGCGGGCGAAGATGGCGGCTACGAAAGACGGCCTGGAAGTGCACGACGTCATCGTGCAGGAAGGCGTGTACACGTTCGAGCGCATTGGCGAAGAAGTTGCGGAGCCGGTCGTTTATATGATCGACCGGTACGTGGTGGGCGGTTTCTACCGTGTGCACGGCAGCCGCGAGCGCGATCAGAATCTGAACGCGCCGGGCATGCACTTCGTGCCGCTCGGTTTCGAGCACACGGCGCTGCCCGATGCGCACGCCAAGCCCGGCGCGGCGCCGCCGAACCGCTTCTATATGTATGGCGTGGTGGCGCGGCTCGGGCTGCTCGCCGCATCGGTCGAGCTGGAAAAGACCGATCCGGAAGCGATCCAGGTTTAAGCTCGGCCGCGCGAGGGCGGCCTGCATGATGCGCGGCGGCGCGCATGCCGCCCGCGCCGTTTTCACCCACGACATTCGCGCTCGACTTCACTCGTAAATTCACGCGCAATTTCAAGCGCAGTTACACGCGCAGTTACACGATCAACGCCATGCCCAGCAGGGCGCAACGGGACCTTCATGGACATTCTTTTCATCGCCGATCCGCTTACGCAGTTCAAGATCTACAAAGACTCTACTTACGCGATGATGGCCGAGGCCGCGCGCCGCGGTCATACGCTGTACACGTGCGAGCCGAAGCATCTGGCGTGGACGGGCGGCGACGTCGAAGCAAACGTGCAGCGCTTTGCGATCACCGGCGACGTGACCGACCTGCATCGCGATGTCTGGTACGCAGCGGAAGCCGCCGCGCCGCGCGCGCTCAAGAGTTTTAGCGCGGTGGTCATGCGCAAAGACCCGCCCTTCGACATGGAATACGTCACCTCCACGTGGCTGCTCGAAATGGCCGAGCGTGCCGGGGCACGCATCTTCAACAAGCCGCAGGCGATCCGGGATCACTCGGAAAAGCTCGCCATTGGCGAGTTCGCGGAATTCGTCGCGCCCACGCTGGTAACACGCGATCCGGCGCGGCTCCGGGCATTTCACGAGCAGCACGGCGACGTGATTCTGAAGCCGCTCGACGGCATGGGTGGCATGGGCGTATTCCGCGTGAAGCCCGATGGCATGAATCTCGGGTCGATCATTGAAATGCTGAGCCACGACGGCACGCGTTCGGTGATGGCGCAGAAGTTCATTCCCGAGATCAAGGACGGCGACAAGCGCATTCTGCTGATTGGCGGCGAAGCCGTGCCGTACTCGCTCGCCCGCATTCCGCAAGGCAACGAGGTGCGCGGCAACCTCGCGGCGGGCGGACTCGGCGTGGCGCGTCCGCTGACCGATCATGACCGCAAGATCGCCGATACGCTCGCGCCGGTGCTGGCGGCGCGCGGTCTGCTGCTCGTCGGGCTGGACGCGATCGGCGACTGGCTCACGGAAGTCAACGTGACGAGCCCAACGTGCTTCCGCGAGATCATGGATCAGACGGGCTTCGACGTCGCGGCGATGTTCATCGACGCACTGGAGCGCGCCGCGGGTTGAGCGGTCGTCCTTGAATGTCGGCGGCGGCCCCCCAAACTACGTGACAGGATCAGCATCACGTCCGCTCAGAGCAGGACGCCGGCTTAGGCCCCAAAACGGGCCTGCTACAATGCCCGCTCTTCGCGTCCGTTTCTGGCAATAGGCTCTTGCATCGGGCCATCGGCACGAATCGCGGACCTGAAACGAGCGGATTCAGCGTGCGCCGGCACGGCGTCATGCTTGTGATTCCGCTCATGAAGTGGTGCATTCCCGGCTCTCATGGCCCACGGCCGGCCGAGAGCGCGAGCGTTTCGGACAGGTTCCGATCCACGTTTGGGGCCGTATTTTTGCAGTAAGGCTGACATGGCAGGCATTCTGATCATTGCGCACGCTCCGTTCGCCACCGCGTTGCGCGACTGTATTTCGCATATCTACGGTGGCTTGCCGGCTCGCATCGGCGTGATCGACGTATCGCCCGATTGCGATCCCGCACAAATGGTTTCTTTCGCCGAGTCGGAAATCGCGCGTCTGAAAGAAGAGAACGGCGCGCTCGTGCTCACCGATATGTTCGGCGCCACGCCCGCGAACATTGCGGGGCGGCTTGCCTCGGTGCCGGACGTGCGCGTGCTGTGCGGCGTCAATTTGCCGATGCTGGTGCGCGCGGTCTGTTATCGCGCCACGCCGCTCGACACACTGGTGGACAAAGCGCTCGCCGGCGCGACCAAGGGCGTTCATGCAATCGGCCCGGCAACGCCCGCGCCCGCTGAGTCGGCGGCGGCCTCGGCCGACTGTCTGCCCGCGTTGCCTTGCGACGCGGAACTCGTCCAGAAGGCTGGGCCAGCAGGCCTGTAGCGCATCGCATTGCAACTGCATAACTACTGACTGGCAGTTTCACTTTCACAACAACACTTACCAGCGCTTCGGACCATCACATGCTGCAACAGGAAACGACTATCGTGAACAAGCTGGGGCTGCACGCGCGCGCGTCGGCCAAGTTGACGCAACTGGCGGGCAACTACCAGTCGGAAATCTGGATGAGCCGCAATGGCCGCCGTATCAATGCGAAAAGCATTATGGGCGTGATGATGCTGGCCGCGGGTATCGGCAGCACGGTGCTGATCGAAACCGAAGGCCCGGACGAAAAAGAAGCGATGGACGCACTGTTGAAACTGATCGCCGATAAATTTGGCGAAGGTCAGTGAACTTGCGAATCGATATACCGATGAGTGAAGCGCCGCGGCTGTCCGCGGCGTTTTTTTTAGCGCGCGACAATACGCGGATCTCTTCGGCGAATGCAATGATGCATGGAGCGCAACGACTACGGTCTTTCGTGCTGCATTGCACACAGCATTCACGCACGTGCGCGACGGCGTGGAATTTATAATGACGACGAGAGTCTGAGAGCACTGCAGCGGTTTGCCGCGGCATCACACAACTAGAGGAGGTGCGCGTGTCGTTCACGCTGCATGGAATTCCCGTGTCACGCGGTATTGCCATCGGGCGAGCCTATCTGATCGCCCCGGCTGCACTTGACGTAGACCACTATCTGATCGAACCCGCGCAAATCGAGAGCGAGGTCGAGCGATTTCGCGCGGCCCAGCAACGCGTGCATGAAGAACTCGATGCGCTGCGCGCCGATCTCGCCGCGGACGCGCCCAGCGAAATGGGCGCTTTCATCAACGTACATTCAATGATCCTGAACGACGCAATGCTCGTTCAGGAAACCATCGACCTGATTCGCACACGCCGCTACAACGTGGAATGGGCGCTGACCGAACAGCTCGAACGGCTCTCGCGCCATTTCGACGATATCGAAGACGAATATCTGCGCGAGCGCAAAGCCGACATCGAGCAAGTGGTGGAGCGCGTGCTGAAGGCGCTGGCGGGCGCGTCGGGCTCGCTGGTGAATGGCGTGCACGGTGCGTGCGACGAAATGATCGTGGTCGCGCACGACATTGCGCCAGCCGACATGATGCAGTTCAAAACGCAAACGTTTCAGGGTTTCGTCACGGATCTCGGCGGGCGTACTTCTCATACGGCTATCGTCGCGCGCAGCCTGGGCATTCCGGCGGCGGTCGGCGTGCAGCACGCGAGCGCGCTGATTCGCCAGGACGACCTGATCATCGTCGACGGCGACCATGGCATTGTGATCGTCGATCCCGCGCCGATCGTGCTGGAGGAATATTCATACCGGCAGAGCGAAAAAGCGCTTGAGCAGCGCAAGCTGCAGCGCCTCAAATTTTCGCCGACGCAAACGCTGTGTGGCACGCGTATCGAACTGTGCGCGAACATCGAATTGCCGGAAGATGCGCGCGCCGCGGTCGACGCCGGCGCGACCGGTGTTGGCCTGTTCCGCACCGAGTTCCTGTTCATGAATCACAAGCACCGCATGCCCGAAGAGGAGGAGCAGTTCGAAGCCTACCGGCGCGCGGTCGAGTTGATGAACGGTCTGCCGGTCACGATTCGCACGATCGACGTAGGCGCCGACAAGCCCCTCGATTCGATGAGCGGCGGCGACGGTTACGAAACCGCGGCGAACCCCGCGTTGGGGCTCAGGGCAATTCGCTGGAGCTTGTCCGAGCCGCAGATGTTCCTCACGCAATTGCGCGCGATTCTGCGCGCGTCGGCGTTCGGCACGGTGAAGATTCTGGTGCCGATGCTCGCGCATGCGCAGGAGATCGATCAAACGCTGGACCTGATCCGCGAAGCCAAGCGTCAGCTAGACGATGCCGGGATTGCGTACGACCCGAACGTGCAGGTCGGCGCGATGATCGAGATTCCGGCCGCGGCCATTGCGTTGCCGCTCTTTCTGAAGCGGCTGGATTTTCTGTCCATCGGCACCAACGATCTGATCCAGTACACGCTGGCTATCGACCGGGCGGACAACTCGGTCGCGCATCTGTACGATCCGCTTCATCCGGCGGTGCTGCATCTGATTGCCTTCACGTTGCGCGAAGCGAAGCGGGCGGGGGTGCCGGTGTCGGTGTGCGGAGAGATGGCGGGCGACCCGAGCCTGACGCGTCTGCTGCTCGGCATGGGCCTCACCGAGTTTTCAATGCATCCGAGTCAATTGCTCGTGGTCAAGCAAGAGGTCTTGCGCTCGCATTTGAAAACATTGGAAAAGCCGGTGGCAGATGTGCTCGCTTCGTTCGAGCCCGAAGAAGTGCAAGCTGCGCTTAAGCGCGTGGCGCAAGCCTGATTGACAACGCCTGCTCTGAATGAAAAACGCCGCACATGTGCGGCGTTTTCGTTTTGGCTTCGTTCGTCGGTTCAAGGCAGGTGGGGTTGTCCGCATACCGGGCAATCGGGCTGACGCGCAATGCGCATGGTCGTCCACTCCATTCGCAGCGAATCGAGCATGGTCAGCCGGCCGACAAGCGGCGTGCCGATTTCGCCGATGATCTTCAGCGCTTCCGCTGCCTGCATCGAGCCAATGATGCCGACCGTCGGCGCAAACACGCCCATGGTCGAGCACGCGACTTCCTCGAACGGCTGGTCTTCGGGGAATACGCACGCGTAGCACGGCGATGCTTCGCTGCGGAAGTCGAACGTGCTGATCTGGCCGTCAAAGCGCAACGCGGCGCCCGACACCAGCGGTACGCCATGCTTCACGCAGGCGCGATTGATCGCGTGGCGCGTGGCGAAGTTGTCGGTGCAATCGAGCACCACCGTGGCGGCCGGCACATGACGATCGAGCCACGCGTCGTCGACGCGTTCGGCCACCGCGTTCACTGTCACTTCGGGATTGATTTGCGCGAGCGTGTCGCGGCCGGACTCCACCTTCTTGCGTCCGACTGACGCGCTGACATGCAGGATCTGCCGTTGCAGATTGGTGAGATCGACTGTATCGGCATCGACTAGCGTCAAGCGTCCGACGCCGGCCGCCGCGAGATACATCGCGGCAGGCGAACCCAGTCCACCCGCGCCGACAATGATCGCGTGCGCATCGATAAAGCGCTGTTGCGCCTCGATGCCGATTTCGTCGACGAGAATATGGCGGGAATAGCGAAGGAGTTGATCGTCATTCATGAGGGGCCAGCGTGTCTTCTTCGCTGCGTGTCTTCACGGCGGCTTGCGCCGCGAAGACACGTGAGTCGTGCTGCTTACTTGCTCTGCGTAGCCGGTGCGGATGCCGGCGCAGCACCCGACGCGCCCGGCACCGGTTGCGTCGGCTTAACCGCGACCGGCGCGGACGCTGACGTGGCCGGCTTGTTCTGCGCGAGACGGCGCTCGGTCAACGACTTCGATTCCTGGACCGGCTTGCCTTCGAGCTTGTTCAAGGCTTGGGCCAGCATGAAGTCGTCGGCCGAACCGAATTCGACCGGCTTGCGCTCGCGATCTTTCTGGCGCTGTTCCGGCGTCTTCTTGTCGTTCTGCTCTTCGAGCTGACGCAACTGGTCCATGCGATCCTGCTCGCGCTTCTCGGCTTCCTTCTTCTCGTTCGGGTCTTGCGTGTTGGCAAGGTGATTCGAGTAGTCGACTTCGCGCGTGACGAGTGCGTCGTCCGGATCGCCTTCCGCGTACTGATCGACCGCGATGTCAGGACGGATGCCCTTGTTCTGGATAGAACGGCCGCTCGGCGTGTAGTAATACGCCGTGGTCAGGCGCAGCGCCGTATCGGCGGTCATGGGTCGCACGGTCTGCACCGAGCCCTTGCCAAAGGTCGTCTTGCCGACGATCAGCGCACGATGCTGATCCTGCAGCGCGCCCGCGACGATCTCCGATGCCGACGCCGAGTAGGCGTTGGTCAGCACGATCATAGGCACGGTCTTGAAGATCGGGGCTTCGTCTTTCAGCGGGTCGGAGTCGAAGGACTGCAGACGGTAGTTGTCGTAAGTGTCGCGATAGACCTGCTTCGAATCCGGAATCTGCCCGTTGGTGGACACGACGACCGAGTTCGGCGGCAGGAACGCGCCGGCTACGCCGACCGCGCTTTGCAGCAGACCGCCGCCGTTGTTGCGCAGGTCGAGCACGAGACCCTTCAGATTCGGCTGCTGACGCGCGATGTCCTGCAGCTTGGCGGCGAGGTCCGGCGTGGTGCGTTCCTGGAAGCTGGTGATACGCACATACGCGTAGCCCGGCGCGAGGATCTTCATCTTGACCGACTGCACCTTGATGAGCGCTCGCGTCACCGTGAGCGGGAAAGTGCGGTCGTCAGTCTTGCGGAAGATCGTGAGCGTGACCTTGGTGCCCGGCTCGCCGCGCATCTGCTTGACCGCCTGGTCGAGCGTCATGCCGCGTACGGGCTTGTCGTTGATGCGCGTGATCAGGTCGCCCGGACGAATTCCAGCGCGGAACGCGGGCGTGTCTTCGATTGGCGAGATCACTTTGATCAGGCCGTCTTCCGACGAAATCTCAATGCCGAGGCCCGCGAAGCGACCTTTGGTCTGCTCCTGCAGTTCCTCGTAATCGGTCTTGTCGAGGTAGGACGAATGCGGGTCGAGGCTCGACACCATGCCTTTGATTGCGGCGGTGAGAAGCTTTTTATCGTCGACAGGTTCGACGTACTCGTGCTTGATCTGCCCGAACACTTCGGCAAACAGCCTGAGCTGGTCCAGCGGCAACGGAGTGGCAGCGGCGCTGGCGGGCTGCTGGGCCGAGGCCGAAAGTTGCAAAGTGGCGAATACACCGGTAGCAAGGCCCGCGGCGATCAGGCCGATATTTTTCAGGTTCTTTCGCATAGAGTCTGTTGCGGTCGGAAGCGCGTGGCAGCGTCGATAGAGATGGGGACGGACAAGTATAACTGCACACCCGCCAACTCAGGGCGCGGTGCAGGCAATCGTGATTCGACAGCGCGAAGCGTGCCGGGTTCGGCGCAACGCACGCGCGACGTCGAAGTAATGTGCGGTAACAGTGGAAGTGGATCGCGATGAGAATGGCCGCGATCGAGGAAAGCGGACCACGCTGACCGGTACGTCTTGCCGGTCGGCGTGGTCCGTTTGTGGCGCGCCGCGGCCCTTGCGGTCAGCTTCGCCGCAACGATCTTTAACAAAGAAGCGCTGCGACGCGGCGAAAGTCAGCTAGGTTGCCCTCACGCTGCGATTCTCGGCTCAGCGGAATCAGCCCGCCTTGCCTTGCTTCGCGACTGCTGCCTGCGCCTTCGCGATCGCTTCCTGGTCTCCCAGATAGTAGTGCTTCAGCGGCTTCAGGTTCTCGTCCAGTTCATAGACGAGCGGCACGCCGTTCGGAATATTGAGTCCGACGATGTCCTCGTCCGAGATGTTGTCGAGGTACTTCACCAATGCGCGGATCGAGTTGCCGTGCGCCGCGATCACCACCTTGCGGCCCGACTTGATGGCCGGCGCAATCGACTCGTTCCACAGCGGCAGCACGCGCGCCACCGTGTCCTTCAGGCACTCGGTGAGCGGCAGCTGTTCGCGCGGCACCTTGGCGTAGCGCGGATCGTTGTACGGCGCGCGCTCGTCCGTCGGTTCGAGCGCAGGCGGCGGCGTGTCGTAGCTGCGGCGCCAGACCAGCACCTGTTCGTCGCCGAATTTCGCTGCGGTTTCGGCCTTGTTCAGACCCGACAGCGCGCCGTAGTGACGCTCGTTCAGACGCCACGAATGCACGACGGGGATGTACATCTGATCCATCTGATCCTGCACATGCCACAGCGTGCGAACGGCGCGTTTGAGCACGGACGTGTAAGCGATGTCGAACGAATAGCCGGATTCCTTCAGCAGCACGCCCGCCTGCTGCGCTTCGCGGTTGCCCTGTTCGGTGAGGTCAACGTCGACCCAGCCCGTGAAGCGGTTTTCCTTGTTCCACGTCGATTCGCCGTGGCGGATGAGAACGAGTTTGTACATAAGATTGCCGGTCGGTAGTAAGGAAGCGGTAAGCGCTGCCCGGCGCACGTAGAGGAGCGCCGCCATCGCGTCAGACGCTTATTTTATAATGCCCGGATTGCCCTTTCCGATTTCTCTCTTTTTCGGCGGATCTTCCGTGAAGTTTTTCACTGATTACACAAACCTTGTCCTCATTGCGATCGTCCTCATCTCCGGTGGGTTGCTGCTGTGGCCGACCATCAGCCGGCGCGGCCGCGGTGGCCTGTCGGCCGCCGAAGCCACGCAGTTGATCAATCGGCGCAATGCGGCGGTCATCGATCTGCGTCCGCCGGCTGACTTCGCCAAAGGGCATTTGCCCGCGGCACGGCACCTGGAATTCGCCGAGTTGCAAGCAAAGGTCGCGCAACTGGTGAAGAATAAGAACAACCCCGTGCTGCTGGTTTGTCAGACCGGCCAGCAGTCGAACAAGGCGGCGCGTATCGTGCAGGATGCGGGATATGCGGAAGTCCACGTTCTGGAAGGCGGCGTCGACGCCTGGCAGAAAGCCGGCATGCCGGTTGTGAAACAAGGAGTAGCCAAGTGAACAAAGTGATCATGTACAGCACGCAGGTGTGCCCGTATTGCCAGATGGCCGAACGTCTTTTAAAGTCGCGCGGCGTCGAGAATATCGAAAAAGTACTGATCGACAAGGACCCGGCCCGTCGTGAGGAAATGATGACCCGGACCGGTCGTCGCACGGTGCCGCAGGTGTTCATCGGCGAGACGCACGTCGGCGGGTATGACGATCTCTCCGCGCTCGATCGCGCGGGCGGTCTGACGCCTCTGCTGGCAGCCGCCTGAATTCTCGCGCCGTTGGGCGCGGGAAGCGGCGGGTGAAATACAAGCCGGCGCATCGTCGCCCCGCGAGGGCAGGCGGCGCGCCGCAACTATCTGGCGACCCGTGACTTCATGGGCCGCCGCTACGCATATCTATCAGGGAATCACTCAATCATGTCCGACGAGAACAACCAGCCGTTCTTCAACATCCAGCGCATTTATCTGAAGGACATGTCGCTCGAGCAGCCCAATTCGCCGGCCATTTTCCTCGAGCAGGAAATGCCGTCGGTGGAAGTGGAAGTCGACGTGAAGGCCGAGCGCCTCGCCGACACCGTGTTCGAAATTCTGGTGACGGGCACCGTGACGGCCAAGGTGTCGGACAAGGTTGCGTTCCTGATCGAAGCCAAGCAGGCAGGCATTTTCGACATTCGCAACATTCCGGCTGAACAGGTCGATCCGCTCGTCGGCATTGCGTGCCCGACCATCCTGTTCCCGTACCTGCGCTCGAACATCGCCGACGCCATCACGCGCGCCGGTTTTCCGCCGATCCACCTCGCCGAAATCAACTTCCAGGCGCTCTATGAGCAACGCCTCGCGCAGATGGGCGGCCAGGACGGCGCAGCGCAAAACGGCGTCACGCATTAAGTGTCGCAGGCTGTGCCGGCTATGAAGGTTGCTGTCCTCGGAGCCGGCGCATGGGGCACGGCCCTCGCCGGCCATCTGGCCGTCAGGCACGACACGCTGCTGTGGGCGCGCGAGCCCGCGCTGGTCGCAGATCTCTCCGCTTCGCACGAAAACGCCCGCTATCTGGCGGGCGTTGCCTTGCCGTCGGCGCTTCGCTACGAAGCGGACCTGAACGCAGCGCTCGACCACGCGCTCGCCGACGACGCGTTGTGCGTCGTGGCCACGCCTGTGGCCGGACTGCGCACCCTGTTCCAGTCGATGCGCGATGCGGGCAAAGTGCCCGCGCATATCGTGTGGCTCTGCAAAGGTTTCGAGGCGGAGTCGCAATTGTTGCCGCATCAGGTGGTCGCGGCCGAACTGCCCTCGCACGGCAGCAATGGTGTGTTGTCGGGGCCGAGTTTCGCGCGCGAAGTCGGCCAGGGCTTGCCGGTTGCGTTGACCATCGCGAGTGCTTCGGCGGTCTGTCGCGAGCGTACGGTTGCGGCGTTTCATCACGGCGCGATGCGCATTTATACGGGCGACGACATCGTCGGCGTAGAAGTGGGCGGCGCGGTGAAGAACGTGCTGGCGATTGCAACGGGAATCGCCGACGGTCTGGGTCTCGGTCTGAACGCGCGCGCGGCGCTGATCACGCGCGGACTCGCGGAAATGTCGCGTCTCGGCGTGACGCTCGGCGGTCGCGCGGAGACGTTCACCGGTTTGACGGGGCTCGGCGATCTGATTCTCACCGCGACCGGCGATCTGTCGCGCAACCGCACGGTCGGCGTGCAGCTTGCCGGAGGCCGTTCGCTTGCCGATATTCTCGGCGGCTTGGGCCATGTGGCCGAAGGCGTGCGTTGCGCGCAAGCGGTTCTCGCGATCGCGCGTGCTCATGCAATCGACATGCCGATCACGCAGGCGGTCTGTGCCGTGCTGTTCGACGGCGTTGCGCCGCGCGACGCCGTCAGCGCCCTGCTGCGGCGCGATTCGAAGGCCGAATAGGCCGCCCGCGTTTCCGGGTGCGCTGCCTGTCAGCCGTTCGGCGTGTAACAACGCTGAACGGCTGTCTTCACTCGCTGTCCATCGTCTATCGACGCTACGGATCAGCGAGGCTCATATGCTCAATATCGGTGGTTGCACGCTGGAGGCACGCGTGGCCGACATCACGACTCTCGACGTCGACGCCATTGTCAACGCAGCCAATACGTCCTTGCTCGGCGGCGGCGGTGTGGACGGCGCGATTCATCGCGCTGCAGGCAAGGAATTGCTGGGCGAATGCGAAGCGCTTGGCGGCTGCGCGACAGGCGACGCGAAGCTCACGCGCGGCTACCATCTGCCGGCGCGCTATGTGATTCACGCGGTGGGCCCGGTCTGGCGCGGCGGCACGCATGGCGAGGCCGATCTGCTGGCGTCCTGTTATCAGCGTTCGCTTGAGGTGGCGCGCGAGGTGAACTGCGCGAGCATTGCATTTCCCGCGATCAGTTGCGGCATCTACCGTTTTCCTGCCGATGAAGCAGTTCGTATCGCGGTCCAAACGGTAATCGAAAATCTACCTCGCATGCCGCAACTCGAGCAGGTGATCTTCGCCTGCTTCGATCACGCGATGTTCGAGCGTTATCAGGCGGAGTTGCAGCGTCGTCAGGCGCCGCCGTCGAAACCTGTTTGACGCCACGCTTCGAACACCACGATCGCGACTGTATTCGACAGGTTCAGGCTGCGGTTGCCGGGACGCATCGGCAGGCGCACGCGCTGTTCGTTCGGAAACTGTCCGAGCACCGAGTCAGGCAAGCCTCGTGTTTCCGCGCCGAACACGAACCAGTCGCCCGATTGGAACGCGTGCTCGTGAAAGCGACCCGAGCCGCGCGTGGTGAACGCGAACATGCGCGACGGGTCCGGCGACTCTTTCGCGATGAAGGCGGCCCAGTCGGCATGCACGTTCATTTGCGCGTACTCGTGATAGTCGAGGCCGGCGCGGCGCAACTTGGCGTCGTCGAGCGGAAAGCCGAGCGGCTCGATCAGATGCAGCCGCGCACCCGTATTGGCGCACAAGCGGATGACGTTGCCGGTATTGGGCGGAATTTCCGGTTCGACAAGAACGACGTTGAACATAGAGTGATCAGGTAGAAACTAGTTTTTCGGTGTGCGCAGTGCGACGAAGTTCGTGACGCGCCGCGCGCCGGCTGCCTTCAGCGTGCGGGCGAGCGCTTCGAGCGTTGCGCCGGTCGTCATTACATCGTCGACAATGCCTACGTGCAGTCCTTCGACTCTGCCAGCAAGCTGGAATGCGCGGCCCACGTTGAGGCGGCGCGCGTCGAGATCGAGCCGCGACTGCGGCGCGGTGTCGACCACGCGGCGCACCAGAGTCGGGTCGGCCGGCACCTTCAGCGAGCGAGCCATCGCTCTGGCAATCTGCCATGCCTGGTTATAGCCGCGTTCTCTAAGACGCCGGTCTGCGAGCGGTACCGGAGCGATGACATCGGGGCAGTCAGACGGCTCTTGCCAGGTATCTTGCGCGAGACGGGCAAGCCGCCGCGAAAATTCGCGCGCCAGCATCAACTGGGCGCGAAACTTCAGGCCGACTGCGAGCGCGTCGAGCGGCGCGCGATAGTCGGCGAGCGCGAACGTTGCGTCGAACGGCGGTTTTTCGACGACGCAATCTGCGCAACGATACGACGCGTGCTGTTCCCTTCGCGCGAAAGTCAGCGGCACGGCGCAGACACAGCAACGCAACGCACTCTCATTCCAATAGGATTCGTCGCAAAAGAGGCACAGCGTGCTGTGCGACAAATTGCCGCACAGAGCGCACGCGTTCGGTAGGATTGCGTGCATTGCATGCGGCCACGCCGAACGCACGCCGCGCGCGAATCGCGTGAACGGACTGGCTGACGACGAAAAATATGCTCGGAATGTCATGCACTGGCGGCCGCAAAGGCCGTTCGCACTGAAGGGGAGGAAGCGAACGAGTATACTTCGGGCTCTACGCCAGTACGACACCCATGTCCCCAACTTCCGCTCAATCAGGCCGTCCGGCCTACGATTCCCAGCGCCTCAGGCGGATTTTCGACCGCCGTGCAACGACTTTCGACGACGTCGCCTTCCTGCCGCGCGAGATCGCGCAGCGCATGCGCGAGCGTCTCGATTACATCAAGGTCGCGCCGGCAAGCGTGCTGGATGCCGGTTGCGGTGCAGGCGAAGACATTCCTGCATTGCGTGAGCGCTTTCCGGAAGCGCCGGTGTTCGGCTCGGACCTGTCGCACGGCATGCTCATACGCGCGCTGCGCCACGATTCCGGCGATACGAGCTGGCGGCGCTTCTTGCCGGCCACGCTGGGCAAGGCGCTTGGGGCACGCGGTCCGCGCTTCGCGCAGGCGGACTTTTCCGCGCTGCCTTTCGCGGCTGGCGCCTTCGAATTCATCTGGTCCAATCTCGCACTTCACTGGCACTCGCGCCCGGACCTCGTATTCCCTGAGTGGCAGCGCGTGCTCAAGGTGAACGGGCTGCTGATGTTCAGTACCCTCGGACCCGACACTCTGAAAGAGTTGCGCGGCGCGTACGCCGAAGTGGAAGCGGCGCACGGTGTCGGCTCGCGCAAGCATGTGATCGACTTTGTCGACATGCATGACCTTGGCGACATGCTGGTCGAAAGCGGTTTCGAAATTCCCGTGATGGACCAGGAAACCATCACAATCACCTATAAGTCGCCCGAGTCGCTCCTTGCGGACGTACGCCGTTGGGGCGCGTATCCGTTCGAGCGCGAACAGTCGTCGGGCGCGGCGGCACGGCGGTTGCACAGAGCGTTGCTGGCAGCGCTCGAAGCGCGTCGGCGCGGCGACGGAACGATTGCGCTGACCTTCGAGGTGATCTACGGACACGCATGGAAAGCGGTGCCGCGCACGACGGCGGAAGGACACGGCATCGTGCGAATAGAGGACATTGGGCGAGGCTCGTCGAGGAATCGCTAAAGAGGTAAAGAGGACATCTGTTATGTCTGAAATTACCGCTTTCAAAGACGTGCAAAAGGTGCGGCAAAACGGCGCGGAGGCTTGTCGCGCCTGGCTTGTGAGGCGGTCGGGGCTTGCTTGTGGATGCTATGGATCGCGCCTATAATGCGTCAGTTTGTCGCCCGGAGTTCCCACATTTGGGGCGGCAGGCCCGAGGCACGGGCTGCAACACGAGTTGGCGCAGTGGCGGTTGGGCGGCCGGAATATGGTCGCGGGTTGAGGTCACTGTCGGGCATTGCAGGCGGCCGTTGGTGGCGCGTTGTTGACGACTTGGTGACGCGTTGTTGACGTTCGGCGGGAGGCAGCGATGGATGCATCAGATCTGCTGGCGGATTCAGAACCGGTCCTGAAGGACTGGACCATGAAACGCAACTGCTCCATGTCGCCGCGGCAGTTCGTGTGTTTCTATGTGTCGCTCGCGTTGTTCTCGTTGGCAATTGCTTTCATGCTGGTTCTGGTCGGCGCCTGGCTGGTGTTGCCGTTCACCGGTATCGAATTGCTGGCGGTGGGCGTCGCGTTTGCCATGTATGCGCGCCACGCTGTCGATTACGAACGCATCCGGTTGTTTCAGAACCGGCTTGTAATCGAACAGGTGAGCGCCGAGCAGGTCACGCAGTTCGAGTTCAATCCGCGCTGGGTGCGGATCGAGGCTGGCGCAACACCGCGTGATCAGATCAAGCTGGTCTCGCGCGGCGAGACGATCATGATCGGGCAGCATCTCGCGCAGCACCGGCGCGCGCAGTTCGCCCGCGAGTTGCGTATCTGGCTCGCGCGTTGTTAGGCGCATCCGGTCATGCGGCGTTCACGGGGAGCGCGGGCAGCCCGTCACGGGGTCAGCGGGGTCGAGGGTTTGAATGGAAATTTTGGGTAAGGAAGCTATGAAAACAATCAAGCGAGCGCTCATGGGCGTGCTGGCGATGAGCGGACTGCTTTTCGCCGGTGCCGCCCTGGCAGTGGGCGATGTTCCGGGCGGCCCTGCCGTCAACGAGATCAATCTCCAGCCGCCTGCGACTAAAATCGCTGAGGAGCTCTACAGCCTCCACACGTTCATGCTGATTCTTTGCACGGTGATTTTCATCGGCGTGTTCGCTGTGATGTTCTATTCGATCTTTGCCCACCGCAAATCGAAAGGCCACAAGGCTTCGAATTTCCACGAAAGCACCACCGTCGAAATCATCTGGACGATCGTGCCGTTCGTCATCGTCGTGCTGATGGCGTTGCCGGCCACCAAGACGGTTGTCGCAATGAAGGACACGACCAACGCCGACGTCACCATCAAGGTCACGGGCTACCAGTGGAAGTGGGGTTACGACTACGTGAAGGGTCCGGGCGAGGGCATCAACTTCCTCTCCACGCTGGCCACGCCGCGTGCCGAAACCGACGGCCGTCAGCCGATTTCCACTACGTATCTGCAAGAAGTCGACAATCCGCTGGTCGTGCCGGTCGGCAAGAAAATCCGCATCATCACCACCGCCAACGACGTGGTCCACTCCTGGTACGTGCCGGCTTTCGGCGTGAAGCAGGACGCGATTCCTGGTTTCGTGCGCGACACGTGGTTCAAGGCTGACAAGGTCGGTACCTTCCGCGGCTTCTGTACCGAACTCTGCGGCAAGGAACACGCGTTCATGCCGGTGGTGGTCGAAGTGCTCTCCACCGACGACTACGCGAAGTGGGTCGACACGCAGAAGAAGAAAATGGCCGCGGGTCAGGACGATCCGAACAAGACTTATACGATGGCCGAGTTGATGGAGCGCGGCGGCAAGGTCTATGCAGCGAACTGCGCGGTCTGCCATCAGCCTACCGGCAAGGGCGCGGGCGCATTCCCGGCGCTCGACGGCAGCAAGGTGGCCAACGGCGCGATTGCCGAGCACGTCAGCATCGTGTTGAAGGGCAAGAATGCAATGCCTTCGTGGGCACCTACGCTGAACGACGTAGAGATTGCCTCGGTGGTCACGTTCGAACGTAACTCGTGGGGCAACCACACCGGCGACATTCTCCAGCCGAAGCAGGTTGCAGACGCCCGTAACGGCAAACTGCCGGAAGGCGGCAACCATCTGGCCGACGCAGGCGCGGCGGCGAGCGGCGCGGAAGCGGCGTCGGGTGCTGCGGCTTCGGAAGCATCGGGCGCGCAGGCAGCGTCCGCGGGTTCGGAAAGCGCGGCGGCATCGCAAGCTGCATTGCCGGCGAGCGTCTACTTCGACACCGGCAAGAGCACGCTGCCGGCCGACGCAAAAGCGGCGGTTGAAGCAGCTGCGGCTTACGCGAAGGCGCATCCGGACGCGAAGTTCACGCTGTCTGGCTTCACCGACGCCAGCGGTTCCGCGGACACGAACGCGAAGCTCGCAAAGAGCCGTGCGGAAGCCGTGCGCGACGCGTTGAAAGCAGCCGGCATCGCCGAAGACCATATTATTTTGAAGAAGCCGGAAACGATCACGGGCGGCAGCGACGCGAAAGAAGCCCGGCGTGTTCAGATCAGCCCGGCTGCCTGACGTGTCACGGTCAGCACCGCAGTATTCGCTTTAGGAGATTGTCATGTCTAGCATCGGACACGATGTAGTCGCGGGCCACGAGCACGTGCACGGCGACCATGCCCACGAAACGCCGCATGGCTGGCGTCGTTGGCTGTTCGCAACCAACCACAAGGACATCGGTACGCTGTACCTGATCTTCTCGTTCACCATGTTCCTCTCCGGGGGCGTGATGGCGCTGATGATTCGTGCCGAATTGTTCGAGCCGGGCCTGCAGATCATGCGCCCCGAGTTCTTCAACCAGTTGACCACCATGCACGGGCTGATCATGGTGTTCGGCGCGATCATGCCGGCGTTCGTCGGCTTCGCGAACTGGATGGTGCCGCTGCAGATCGGCGCATCGGACATGGCCTTTGCCCGCATGAACAACTTCAGCTTCTGGCTTCTGCCGGTGGCGGCTGTTCTGCTGGTCGGTTCGTTCTTCTCGCCGGGCGGCGCAACCGCCGCGGGCTGGACACTGTACGCGCCGCTGTCCACGCAGATGGGCCCGGGCATGGACTTCGCGATTTTCGCGGTCCACCTTATGGGCGCTTCGTCGATCATGGGCGGGATCAACATCGTCGTGACGATCCTGAACATGCGCGCGCCCGGCCTCACGCTGATGAAAATGCCCATGTTCGTCTGGACGTGGCTGATCACTGCGTACCTGCTGATCGCCGTGATGCCGGTTCTGGCTGGCGCGATCACCATGGTGCTGTTCGATCGCCACTTCGGCACGTCGTTCTTCAACGCGGCGGGCGGCGGCGACCCGGTCATGTACCAGCATATCTTCTGGTTCTTCGGGCACCCCGAGGTGTACATCATGATCTTGCCGGCGTTCGGGATCGTGTCGCAGGTCATCCCGGCGTTCTCGCGCAAGCCGCTGTTCGGCTATAGCTCGATGGTGTACGCAACGTCGTCGATCGCGATTCTGTCGTTCATGGTCTGGGCGCACCACATGTTCGCAACCGGCATGCCGGTAACGGGCCAGCTGTTCTTCATGTACGCGACCATGCTGATCGCCGTGCCGACTGGCGTGAAGGTGTTCAACTGGGTCGCTACGATGTGGCGCGGTTCGCTGTCCTTCGAAACGCCCATGCTGTTCGCGGTCGGCTTCCTGCTGGTGTTCACGTTCGGCGGCCTGTCGGGCCTGATGCTCGCCATGGCGCCGCTCGACATCCAGTATCACGGTACTTACTTCGTGGTCGCGCACTTCCACTACGTGCTGGTGGCGGGCTCACTGTTCGCGTTGTTCTCGGGCTGGTACTACTGGGCGCCGAAGTGGACCGGCTGGATGTACAACGAAACGCGCGGCAAGATTCACTTCTGGGCGTCGATGTTCTTCTTCAACCTCGCGTTCCTGCCGATGCACTTCGTCGGTCTTGCAGGCATGCCGCGTCGCTACGCCGACTATCCGGCTCAATTCACCGACTGGAACCAGGTGATTTCGATCGGCGCGTTCGGCTTCGGTCTCGCACAGGTGTACTTCCTGTTCGCGGTGGCGTTGCCTGCGTATCGCGGCGGCGGCGACCACGAGAAAGCGGGCGACAAGCCGTGGGACGGCGCAACGGGCCTCGAGTGGACCGTGCCGAGCCCGGCTCCGTTCCACACGTTCGAAAACCCGCCGACCGTCGAGTAATCGTCGTTTAGCGAAGTAGCCAGTTCCGTGGCGACGTGATTGCGTCGTCGCCCGGACCGGGCGGCCGCGAAAGCGCGGCAATGGCAGTAATCAGGTATTCAGAAACTCGAGCATGACGCGCAATTCACAGGAAAGACGTACGCCGGAGCAGATTCGGGCGAGCAACAGACGCATCGGTCTTGTGCTGCTCGCAATCGCAGCGGTATTTTTCGCGAGCGTCATCATCAATCAGGGTTGGTTTTCCTGACGGAACCGGTCCAGGTGTAGTTTGCAGGTTTGTTGAGGATTGAGATGTCGACGCAACCGCCGGCTCAGGCCGATCGCTCTTTCAACCGTTCGATGCTGGTCAAGCTGTTCGTCGTCGCGTTGATGATGTTCGGTTTTGGTTTTGCGCTCGTGCCGATGTACCGCGCGATCTGTCAGATCACCGGCATCAACAACCTGGTGCAGCGCGATGCAACGGTGCGCGAGGCGAAGAATACGCAGGTCGACATGAGCCGGACGGTTTCGATCGAATTCGATGCGAACGCGCGCGGCCCGCTCGGTTTCAAGCCGGAACAGCGCAGCATGGACGTGCATCCGGGCGAAGTGACAACGGTGATGTACGAGGTGAGCAACGAACAGGCGCGCACGATCCAGGCGCAAGCCATTCCGAGCTACGCGCCAAAGCAGGCAACTGAGTACTTCAAGAAGATCGAGTGCTTCTGTTTTACGCAGCAGACGTTGACGGCGAATCAGACGAAGCGGATGCCGGTTGTGTTCGTCGTCGATCCGAAGTTGCCGAAAGACGTGAAAACGATCACGTTGTCGTACACGTTTTTCGAGTTGAATACGCCGGCAACGGCGAAGGTCGGAAGCGCGGCGCTCCCGGCCGAGACGGCGGCAACTGCTGCCAATCCCGCCTGACGGCTCATGCCGCCGGCGAAGGAAGACAACAATGAGCGATAACAGCGGCGGCCCGCGCAAAAGCAGTTTCGGCCAGTCGATGAAGGCGGTGTTCTGGTCGTTTTTCGGCGTGCGCAAGCGGCGCGATCTTGAAGCCGACGCAACGCAACTGAACCCGGTGCACGTCATTATCGCGGCGTTGATCAGCACGGCGATTTTCATCGGCGTGCTGATTCTGGTGGTACGCGCGGTGGTGGGCTGACATTGCGCATGCATGTGGTACGGGCGTAGCAACGCCCACGAATTAGAGTGAAGCGGTGCGGTACACACGCGCCGCCGAAGATGCAGCCGGAGCTTCCGGAACAACTGGACTGAAGTGGAGAATCAAGAATGAGCGGTCAAAACGAGAGCCCGTACTATTTCGTACCGCATCCGTCGCGGCACCCGATCAGCGCCGCCGCTGGGTTGCTGGTCATGCTCGGATCGCTTGCGGCGTGGATCAACGAACATGACTGGGCGCCGATCGGCGTTGTCGTCGGCCTGTTGTGGCTGCTCTTTACGTTGTGGCACTGGTTTGGCGACGCGATTGCCGAATCCGAAGGCGGCATGTACGGCAAGAATGTCGACAAGTCATACCGCTGGAGCATGAGCTGGTTCATCTTCTCCGAAGTGATGTTCTTCGGCGCTTTCTTCGGCGCGCTCTTCTACGCACGCGCAATCGCGCTGCACGAACTGGCGAGTCTTGATTACAAGCTGATCTGGCCGGATTTCTCGGCGGTGTGGCCCAACAACGGTCCCGCGTCGCTCGTGTCGACCTTCAAGTCCATGACGCCATGGCCGGTGCCGACCATCAACACGGCGCTGCTGCTTTCGTCGGGCGCCACGCTAACGGTCTCGCACCACGCACTGCGTGAAGATCATCGTAAGAAGGCCATCATCTGGCTGGCAGCTACGCTCGTGCTGGGCGTGTGCTTCCTGTTCTTGCAGGGCTTCGAATATTTCCACGCGTATAACGAACTGAACCTGACGCTGGCTTCGGGCGTGTACGGTTCGACGTTCTTCCTGCTGACGGGCTTCCACGGTTTTCACGTGTTCCTCGGCGGCACGATGCTCGCGGTGGTGCTGGTGCGAATGATTCGCGGCCACTTCACTGCGGAACACCACTTTGCGTTCGAAGGCGCGGCCTGGTACTGGCACTTTGTGGACGTCGTCTGGCTCGGACTCTACGTCGTCGTGTACTGGCTGTAAGACTGATTGGCCCGCGCCGCGGCCGGTTATACCGGAACGCGCGGGGGCCGTCGCGCAGCGTCCATCGGAACACCGCGCACGCGTAGTGAGCAGGATTGATGAAACGCCGCCCTCGACCCCGTCAGGGCGGCGTTTTGTTTATAGCGCAGTGATGGCTACGCGAGGCTCAGCGCCCGTACGGAATGCCGGTTGAGTGAATCCAGCCCATCCAGTACGCAAAGAGGATGAAGAGGAACAGCGAGATCGAAAGTCCGACTCGCGTGGCGAGCGACCAGACCATCCGCTTGGTTTTGCCCTTGTCATGCATCATGAAGTACAGCGCCGACACCATGCTGGCGATGATCAGGACGAAGGCGATGGGAACGAGAATGTGCATGGAAGCTGCTGAAACGGAAAAGCGCGAAGGCAAGGTGATCATTATCTCACCGCGCGCCGGCGTTTGCCCCACGTTCGCCAGCCCGTTCAAGCCGCACCTGGAGTGTCGTCGATGAAGATCCGGCTCGTTCCCGCGTTGCTGATCCTGCTCGTGGTCGCGGTGACCTTGCGGCTCGGCTTCTGGCAGCGCGACCGCGCGCATCAGAAAGAAGCACTCGAGGCACGCATCACGCAGTTCGAGAACGCGCCCGCGCAACCGGTCACCAGCGCGCCGGTCGCATTGAAGGACATCGAATTCCATCGCGTGAAAGCGCGCGGCACGTTTGTCACTGACAAGGTCGTGTACCTCGATAATCGTCCGTATAACGACCAGCCGGGTTTTTACGTGGTGATGCCTTTTAAACTCACCGGCGGCGGTTATGTGCTCGTCAATCGGGGCTGGTTGCCGCGTAACATCAATAATCGCGAGACGATCGCGCCGTACACTACGCCCCAGGGCGAAATCGAGATAGAAGGAATTGCGCGTGCGGATGCTTCGCGTGCGTTTGAACTGGGGCAGGGCGGATCGGCCGCGCATCAGGCGATTCGCCAGAATCTCGACGTCGCCGCTTATGCCGCCGAGACCGGACTGCCCTTGCAATCGTTCGTCATCCAGCAATTGAACGACGACGGCGACAAACTCGTGCGCGACTGGCCGGCTCCAACCAACGGCGTCGAGCGCAACTACGGCTACATGTTCCAGTGGTGGGGCATGGCGGTCGCGGCTTTGGCCTTCGGCCTGTACGCCGCGCGCCGCGCGGCCAGAAAACAGCAGGCGCCCATCGTGTGATGCAGCGCGTGCCCGGCGCGGCTCTCCACGACCTGGGCGAGCCGCACAAATTATTGAAAGAGGTTATGTAGTGTCGACGCCATCTCCCCGTTCGCAGCAAGCCCGCAAACCGACCGCCGCCAAGCCGATGCCCGGTCAGCCCAACGGCAAGGGCTCCTGGGAGCGCGGCCGCTGGATCCTGCTGCTGCTCGCGATCGTCTGCGCGGCGCCCATTGCCGTGTCCTATTTCATGTACTACGTGGTGAAGCCGAGCGGCGGCAGCACCAGTTACGGCACGCTCGTCGAACCGCAGCGGCCGATTCCCGAGTCGCTCGTCGTCACCGGCGAAGACGGCAAACCGCTCAAACTCGCCACGTTGCGTGGCCACTGGCTGTTGATCTCCGTCGACGACACCGCCTGCGACAAAGCGTGCGTGACGAAGCTCTACTTCATGCGGCAAATCCGCGCGGCACAGGGCCCGGAACGCGAGCGCGTCGTAGAAGTGTGGCTGCGGACAGGTGCGGGCAACGTGGCGGACGTGATACAAAAGGCTTATCCCGACACCAACATGCTGCTTGCCGATCCGGCGCAGGTGTCGGCGTGGCTGCCGACGGCGAACGGCACCAAGGTCACCGACCATATCTATATGGTCGATCCGAACGGCAATCTGATGATGCGTTTCCCGAAAGATCCGAACCCGAGCAAGATCAAGGGCGACGTGACCAAGCTGCTGAAATGGTCGAGCATCGGCTGATGCCGCAACCAGGGTAATAGAAGATGTTCGTACTGCAATTGGGTCTCATCGGCTTGTGTATTGCGTTGTTGCCGCTGTCTTATGTGTGGGTCAAGGCCGACGACAACAAATTCCGCAAGCTCGTGTGGCTCACCACTTTCCTCACGCTCGACCTCGTAATGTTCGGCGGCTTCACGCGTCTGACCGACTCGGGGCTCGGCTGTCCGGACTGGCCCGGCTGCTATGGCACGTCGTCGCCATTTATCGCGCATGCGGCGATCACCGCCGCGCATCAGGCGATGCCCACCGGCCCCGTCAGCATGACCAAGGCGTGGATCGAAATGATCCACCGCTACTTCGCGATGGCGATCGGCGTGCTGATCATCGCGCAGACGGTGATTGCATGGACCGCGCGCATCAAGCGGCGTCCGCTGCACGTGTCGCCCTGGTGGCCGACTTCGCTGCTGCTGCTGATTCTCGTGCAAGGTGCGTTCGGCGCATGGACGGTGACAATGAAGCTGCAACCGGTCATCGTGACGACGCACTTGCTGCTCGGTCTCGCGCTGCTGGGCACGCTCGGCTGGCTCGCCGCGCGCCAGACGCCATTGCCCGCGTATGAGCCGGAAGCCGCGCGTTGGCGCGTCGCGGCGGTCGCGGGTCTCGTGCTGTTGATTGTGCAGATCGCGTTGGGCGGCTGGGTCAGCACGAACTACGCGGTGCTCGCGTGTACGGATTTCCCCACCTGCAACGGCCAATGGGTTCCGCCGATGGATTTCTCGCACGGTTTTCACCTGTGGCGTGCGCTCGGCATGACAAGCAGCGGCGACATGATCACGCAAGATGCACTGGTAGCGATTCACTGGACGCACCGCACCTTCGCGCTCGTGGTCGTCGGCTACCTCGTGTGGTTCGCGCTTCAATTGCGCCGCTTCGAGTCGCTGCGGCGTCCGGCGAACGGCGTTTTGCTGGTGGTGCTGATCCAGTTCGTCACCGGATTGTCGAACATCGTTCTGCAATGGCCGCTGCCTATTGCGGTAGCTCATAACGGAGGCGCGGGGATCCTGTTGCTCCTGCTCGTTATGTTAAACTTTCGAATCGCTTATAGCCGTCCCGGCCGCGCCGTGTTGCCTGCGCGCGATGCCGCGCCAGCGTGACCCCACATGGACAGCACAACACTCCCTCATACGCCCGGCAGCCGGATCTCGCAGTACATTGCGCTGACCAAGCCGCGCGTCACGCAACTTGCCGTGTTCTGTGCCGTCATCGGCATGTTTCTGTCGACACCCGGCATGGTGCCCTGGACCGTTCTGATCGGCGGCACCGTCGGAATCTGGCTGCTCGCCGGTGCGGCGTTTGCAATCAACTGCCTCGTCGAACAAAAAATCGACGCAAAAATGCGGCGCACGTCGTGGCGTCCGTCGGCGCGCGGCGAAATTACCACTACGCAAATTCTGCTGTTCTCGGCCGTGCTCGGCGGCCTTGGCATGTGGACGCTTTACACGTTCGCCAATCCGCTGACCATGTGGCTCACGCTCGCCACGTTCGTCGGCTATGCCGTCATCTATACGCTGCTGCTCAAGCCGGCCACGCCGCAGAACATCGTGATCGGCGGCGCCTCGGGTGCGATGCCACCGGCGCTTGGCTGGGCCGCCGTCACCGGTCAGGTGCCGGGCGACGCATGGATTCTCGTGCTGATCATTTTCGTATGGACGCCGCCGCACTTCTGGGCGCTCGCCTTGTACCGCCGCAAAGATTATGAAAACGCCGGCTTGCCGATGCTGCCGAACACGCACGGCGAAAAGTACACGCGGCTGCATATTCTGTTGTACACAGTAATTCTGTTCGCCGTGACTATGATGCCGTTCATCTCCGGCATGAGCGGCGTGCTCTACCTTGCAGCGGCCGTGGTGCTCGGCGCGGTGTTTCTCGCCTACGCGTGGAAGATCTACCTCGAGTACTCCGACAATCTGGCGCGCCGGACCTTCCGATACTCGATCGTCTATCTGTCGCTGCTGTTTGCCGCGCTGCTGGTCGACCACTATGTGCGCGTTGTGATCGGCGCGTAATACCATGCTCAATACCCGCTTCGCGCGTGCGGCGCGTGCCGCTGTGATTGCCTGCGCGCTCGGCAGCGCATTGTTCGTGGCGGGCTGCGGCAAGCAGCCGCCAGCGTTCCAGAACCTGGACCTCACCGGCAATACCCAGTTTGGAAGCAACTTCTCGTTGCCGGACACGTCGGGCAAGATTCGCACAATGGCGGATTACAAAGGCAAGGTCGTCGTGCTGTTTTTCGGCTACACGCATTGCCCGGATGTTTGCCCCACCACGATGGCCGAGCTCTCACAAGCGCTGCAGCAACTCGGTCCCGAAGACGCCAAGCGCGTTCAAGTACTGTTCGTCACTGTCGATCCCGAGCGCGACACTGCCGCCCTGCTTGGGCAATACGTTTCCGCGTTTAATCCGACCTTCGTAGGCCTGCGTCCCGCTGACGAGGCACAGCTGAAGAAAGTGGCGAAAGACTTCCGCGTCTACTACGCGAAGGTGCCCGGCAAGACCCCCGACAGCTACACGATGGACCATACGGCGGCGAGCTATGTGTTCGACACCGAGGGCAAGCTGCGCCTTTTCGCGCGCGACGGCCAGGGCGCCGCGCCTTGGGTGCACGACATCAAGCTACTGCTTGACTGACGTCGTGCTGTGCATAAACGACCTGCTCAAGCTCAAACCGGCATCGGCAGATTCAACCCCGGCGCAAGCCGTGTCGTCTTGAATTCGGTCACCTCGTAACGCGCGAGCTTCTGCACGGCGAACGGGTCGGTTGCGAGGATCGCATCCAGCCTGTCACGCTCGATGCGCACCGCCAGAATGATGCCGCCGTCGCGCGGCACTTTCGGTCCTGCTGCCACGAACACACCTGCTTCGAAATGCGTGGTCAGGAACGCACGGTGCGCTTCCAGCGCGTCGTCGATTCGTTCAAGTGAAGCGGTATAGATCAGGTTGATGACATACATGGGCGTCCTCGCAGGAGATTGAACGTACCGCGGATGCTCGCGGCAACGTTTCGAATTATCAGCCACAGCGTGGCGCTTCGCCGCCCGATCGCGCTTCGCATACCTATATGTGATTGCTGTATTTCACATCTCGCACCGCATATGAGACGATTTACGGTCCGGCCGGCGGCGCGCTCTGAACCCGCGGCTACCTGCGTGTCATCAGTGCCCGCGTCCGGCTATCACCCGAATCTCATGCGAACGATTCGATTAGAAACAGCGAGAATTACATGCAGCGCAGAAATATCCTCAAAGCCCTCTCCGCAGTGATCGCCGGCGCGGCGATCGTCACCAGCCTCGGCGCCCATGCCGACGACAAAGTCATCAAGGTCGGCACCATCGGCGGCCCGGACGCGCAGATCTGGGAAGTCGTCACCAAGGTGGCAAAGCGTGAAGGCCTGAACGTGAAGGTCGTCGAATTCAACGATTACGTGCAGCCGAACGCCGCGCTCGACGCAGGCGATCTCGACGCCAACAGCTTCCAGCATCAGCCGTATCTCGACAGCCAGATCAAGCAGCGCGGCTACAAGATTGTCAACGCGGGTCTCACCTACATCTCGCCGCTCGGCATCTATTCGAAGAAGCTGAAGTCGCTAAAGGATTTGCCGCAAGGCGCGAAGGTCGCTGTGCCGAATGATCCGTCAAACGAGAACCGCGCGCTGCTGCTCCTGCAGACGCAGGGCGTGATCAAGCTGAGGGCCGGCGCGGGCACGAACGGCAACAATGCGACCGCGCTCGACGTCGCTGAGAATCCGAAGAAGATCAAGCTGGTCGAACTCGATGCCGCGCAATTGCCGCGCTCGCTTGCCGATGTGGACGCAGCCGCGATCAACACGAATTTTGCGCTTTCCGCCGGTCTGCAGCCGACGAAAGACGCGATTGCGCTCGAAGACATTCACAGCCCGTACGCGAACCTGATCGCGGTGCGCACCCGGGACAAGGACAAGCCGTGGGTGAAGAAGCTGGTTGCAGCGTATCAATCCGAAGACGTGCGCCAGTTCATCAAGACGCAGTTCAAGGGTTCGGTGGTGCCGTCGTTCTAACGCGGCTTACAGCCCCAACTCCCACCGCTCGATCATCAGATCCTTGCCGAAACGGCGCTCCGGCGCCGTGCTGACGAGTTCGAAACCGGCGCGCTTGCACAGGCGCCGCGGCTCTTCCAATGCGCTGGCCGTGGTCAGCGTCAGTCTCGTGTAACCCGCGCGCCGCGCGAACCGCGTTGCTTCGGTCATCAAGCGTGTGCCGATGCCAAGACGCTGCACGTCCGGTTCGACCCACAAGAGGCGCACGCCGGCCACCGTCGTCGACACGGCGACGATGCACACCGCGCCCACCACCATGCCGTTGTGATCAGCGACGACGCACGTTTCGCGAATGCTATCGTTGCGTTGCGTGTAGTCGGCGACCACGCGCGCAAGCAGTCCTTCGAACGATCCGTCCCAACCATATTGCGCCGCGAACCACTGCGCTTGTCGATGCACGAGCCAGCCGCATTCGCCGGGGCGCGGCGCGCGCAGTTCGATGGCGCCTTGCTGCGGCTTGTCGCCGAGCAGTCGTTCGATAAGGTTCATCGCGGCAATCAACTGCTCCTGTGAGCCCGCGCCGAGTCCGCCGAGCAGGTCCAGTACTTCCTCAACAGCTGCCGAGTCGAGCGGCGCATAGGCTGCGTGGCCGTGAGCCGTCAGTTCGATTAGCGACTGGCGCGCGTCCGTCTCGGACGGCCGTCGCGTAATCAGATTGCGACGCTCGAAACTGGTGAGCAAGCGGCTCAGATAACCGCTGTCGAGTCCAAGCGCGCGGCCGAGCGCCGACGCCGTCTGCGCGCGTCCGCGCGACAGTTCGTGCAGCACGCGCACCTCCGTCAGCGAGAACGTGCTGCGAGCCAGGCGCTCGTGCAGAGCGCCGATAAGCCGCGTGTAGAAGCGATTGAAATGGCGGACTGCCTGGGCCCGTCGCAGCGTCTCGGAATCGGTCAAATGCTGATCTCCCGTTCTTTTTATGGATTCGCATACCACTATATTGGAACGCGCCTTCCTTAACAAAATCATGCATTTGGCATAAGCCGCGCGGGGTTCGAAAACGGACGAACGTGCACTCTTTCAGACCTCGCGAACTGGTTCGTAATTGGGCCTGCTACACGCTGAATTCGTCTCGAATACGGGTAAATCCTGGGCTCTCCGAACCCGCACGCGGACCATGTTCATGGGCCGCTCTGGCTTGATGGACAAGGCTTTGCGCCCGGTCATATCGGCATAGAACCAGTTCGTTGACTGGTATTATGTTGGTTATATAATGGGCTCTCCTTTTTGCAGGTCGATCCTTCCGCCACTGCCGCCGGAGCGCCATGGAAACTCGCTGGTCCGCACTCATGCCTGACGCTCGCAACGTCACGCCGCTGTATTTGCAGCTCGCGCGCAATCTGGCGACCGCGATCCATTGCGGGGTGTGGTCGGCTGGTGAAGCGTTGCCTTCGGAGCGGACGCTCTCGGACGCAATCGGCGTGTCGCGCATTACCGCGCGCAAGGCAATCGAACTGCTGGTCGAGCAGGGACTCATCCGGCGCGCGCGGGGCGCGGGCAGCTTCATCACGCCACGCGTCGAAGATCCGCTGTCGCGGCTCACCGGCTTCACCAAGAAGATGCAGCAGCGTGGGTTCCGTCCGGACTCGGTTTGGCTCGAGCGCGATATCCGCGCTGCCAATCGGGAAGAGCTGGTGCGCCTCGGTTTGTCGCCCGGCGCGGCAGTGGCGAGCCTGCGCCGGCTGCGCCGCGCGGACGGCATCGTGATGGCGGTCGAGCACTCGGCGCTTCCGGTCGCGATCGTTCCCGATCCGCAGGCAATCGGCGTTTCGCTTTACAGCTATCTGGAGCAACGCGGCGCAGCGGTTGTGCGCGCGTTGCAGCACTTTCGCGCGGTCAACGCTTCGAGCGAGATCGCTTCCCTCATGGATATCGAACCGCGCTCGGCGCTGCTGGTCATTACCCGTATCGGTTATAGCGCGGACCAGCGCGCAATCGAATTGACGGACACCTATTGCCGCGACGACTACTACGACTTCGTCGCTGAATTGCGGACCTGAGCGCCGCATCCAGGTGGGGCACACGGCCGCGTAAGCCGCGCGCCCGCGCCCCGCACCGCGCGCTCAGGCGCGATTGAGCCACACCCCGTATCACGCCTTGCAAGAGAGACTCATGCTGACCGGAAACATACTCACCACCGACGGGTGGATTCACGGCACGCTCGAATTCGAAAACGGCCGCATCACGGCGATTGCCGGCGAGCGTGTCGATCCCGCGACGAACGACGCCCCGTACATCCTGCCGGGCTTCATCGACCTGCACGTGCACGGCGGCGGCGGCGCCGACGTCATGGAAGCCGGCAACGCGATCGAAACGATCACACGCACTCATGCGCGCTACGGCACGACGAGTCTGCTGGCTACCACCATGACCGCGCCGCGCGACGAACTGATGAGCGTGGTCGCCGGTCTCGGCGACGTCGCGCGCGTGCGCACACCAGGCTGCTCGCGGGTGCTCGGCGTCCATCTGGAAGGGCCTTACATCAACCCTGGCAAGCTGGGCGCACAGCCCGATGCAGCCGTCTCCGCCGTGATGGACGAAGTGCTCAAGTATCTGTCCATCGCGCCGATCCGCGTCGTCACGCTGGCGCCTGAAATTGCCGGCCATATGGACATCATCTCGGAGATGGCGGCGCGCGGCGTGCGCGTGCAGCTCGGCCATTCGCTTGGCACTTACGACGACGCCGTTGCCGCGCTCAAACACGGCGCGTGCGGCTTCACGCATCTTTTCAACGCGATGTCGCCGCTGCATCACCGCAATCCTGGCCTCGTCGGCGCGGCGCTCGCGCATGCTGAATTCGCCGAAATTATTCCCGACCTGCTGCACGTGCATCCGGGCGCGATCCGCGCCGCACTGCGCGCGATTCCGCGTCTGTACGTGGTCACGGACAGCACGTCGGCGACCGGCATGCCCGACGGCGAATACCGCCTCGGCAGCCAACACGTAACGAAGTGTCTCGGCGGCGTGCGTCTCGCCGACGGCACGCTCGCCGGCAGCACCCTGACCATGGATCAGGCGCTGCGCAATCTGGTGTCGATCGGTCTGCCGATCGCCGATGTATCAAACCGTTTGTCGCGCTACGCCGCCGACTACCTCGGCATCGAAGACCGCGGCCGAATCGCGCGCGGTGCATGGGCCGACGTCGTCGTGTTCGATCGTGAACTGGCGTTGAGCGCGACATACGTCGAAGGAGAAGCAATTGTCGAATATGCTTAAAGAGGCGTTGGCGTCCGCAGAAACGGTCGCCGCGCAACTCACGGACACCTCGCGCGTCGAGGCCCTGGCCGCCCGGCTCGCGCAGCAACCCCGCCATGTCGCGTTGACGGTCGCGCGCGGCAGTTCCGACCATGCGGCGAGTTACTTCGCAAGCCTGACGATGAGCCGCCTCGGCGTGCCGGTCGCGTCGCTGCCCATGTCGGTCGCGACGCTGCAACAGGCGCCGCTACAGGTTCGCGATCAGCTTGCACTGGCGTTCTCGCAGTCGGGCAAGAGTCCTGACCTGGTCGGCACGATGCAGGCGTTGCGCGAGGCGGGCGCGTTGACCGTTGCCGCAGTCAACGCACCGGCTTCACCGCTCGCCGACGCGTGCGAGTGGCATCTGCCGCTCGTCGCGGGTCCTGAATTGAGCGTTGCCGCCACCAAGAGCTACATCGCGATGCTCTCGATTTCCGCGCAACTGGTTGCGCATTGGCAGCGCGATCCGGACCTGCTGGCTGCGTTGAACACGCTGCCCGACGCGTTGCAGACCGCCGGCAAGCTCGACTGGTCGAAAGCCGTCGACGAACTGCGCGGCATCGAACGCATGATCGTGATCGGCCGCGGTCTCGGCCTTGCCGTCGCGCAGGAAGCCGCGTTGAAGCTGAAGGAAACCTCCGGCATTCAGGCAGAAGCGTTTTCTAGCGCGGAAGTGCGGCACGGTCCGATGGAACTGATCGACCGCGACTATCCGTTGCTGGTGTTCGCACCGCGCGGGCCGGAGCAGGCTGGTCTGCTGCAACTCGCGCGCGACATGCAGGCTCGCGGCGCTCGCGTATTGCTCGCCGCTCCGTCCGATGTACCCGAGGCGACGCTGCCGCTCGCTACCACCGCTCACGCGGCGCTCGATCCGATCGCCGCCATCCTGTCCTTTTACGTGATGGCCGCGGGCCTTGCGGCCGCGCGCGGGCGCAATCCCGATGCGCCGCGCCATCTCAACAAAATCACCGAAACTCACTGACGAGAAATCAGATGCGACGTGTCGAGGAGTCCCGTTTAATGAGCCATTCTGAAGGCCATATTGTTTTGCTGGCGCCGATGACCGGTCCGGTCGTGCCGCTCGCGAACGTGCCCGACCCGGTGTTTTCGGGCGGCATGTTCGGCGACGGGATCGGCGTCGATCCGCTCGAGGGCCGACTCGTCGCGCCGTGCGAGGGAACCGTCACCCACCTTGCACGCACCGGCCACGCTGTGACGCTGGCCACGGCGGAGGGCGCCGAGATTCTGCTGCATATCGGTATCGACACGGTCGAGCTGAACGGCAAAGGCTTTGCGCCGATGATCGAGCAGGGCGCACACGTGCATGCCGGCGACGTGCTGATCGAGTTCGATCAGGATCAGATCGCCTTGCATGCGCCGAGCCTTGTTTCTGTCATCGCTATAGCCAACTCTGACGCGTTCGAGATCGTCGAGCGCGCGCAGGGCGGCATGCTGAAGGCAGGTGAAACGCCGCTGTTGTTGCTGCGTCCTCGCGACGGTGCCGCGGCCGATGCGTCTCGTCAGTTGAGCGCAACGAGCGTGACTGAAGAAGCGCGCGCGCAAGTCACACTGGTTCACGCGGGCGGCCTTCATGCACGGCCGGCAGCGCGTGCGCGTGAAGCGGCGCGGGGTTTCGATGCGCGTGTCGAGGTGCGTTACGACGGGCGCAAGGCGGCAATCGAAAGCGTGGTTGGACTGCTGGGACTCGGCGCGGGTCAAGGCGCGACGGTGGAGCTACTCGGTGTGGGTCCGCACGCCCGCGCCGCTGTAGACGCGATTGCTGACGAACTCACGCGCGAGGCGCACGGCGAAGCCGAAGAGAAGCCGGCCCGGCAAAGTTCGCCCGCGCCGCAAACCGTGACACCGGCGGCGGGCGAGACTCTCGCGCCGAACACGCTCGCCGGTGTCTGCGCATCGCCGGGCGTGGCGATTGGCAAGCTGGTGCGCTGGGACGACGCGGACATCGTTCCGCCCGAACAGGCAAGCGGCACGTCGGCTGCGGAAAGCCGTCTGCTCGACAAGGCGATTGCGACCGTCGACACCGACCTCGGCACGACGGTGCGCGACGCGTCGCAACGCGGCGCGGTCGGCGAGGCGGGTATTTTCGCGGTGCATCGCGTGTTGCTTGAAGACCCCACGCTGCTCGACGCTGCGCGCGATCTGATCAGTCTCGGCAAGAGTGCGGGCTTTGCGTGGCGCGAAGCGATTCGCGCACAGATAGCCATCCTTACTAATATCGAAGACGCGTTGCTCGCCGAACGTGCCGCCGACCTGCGCGACATCGAGAATCGCGTGCTGCGTGCGCTCGGCTATACGAATGCCGCCGCGCGCACGCTCCCGGACGAAGCAGTGCTCGCCGCGGAGGAGTTCACGCCATCCGATTTGTCCGCACTGGATCGCTCACGCGTCACGGCTCTCGTGATGGCGCGCGGCGGTGCGACGTCGCATGCGGCGATTCTCGCGCGGCAGGCGGGCATTCCCGCGCTGGTCGCTATGGGCGATGCGCTGTATGCGATTCCCGAAGGCACGCAGGTCGTCGTCAACGCGACCACCGGTCGGCTGGAATTTGCACCCACGGAGCTCGATGTCGAGCGTGCGCGGCTCGAGCGCAGCCGCCTTGCGGGTGTGCGCGAAGCGAATCGCCGTACGTCGCAGGAAGCTGCGGTCACGGCCGATGGCCGCGCGATCGAAGTCGCCGCGAACATCGCGACGCTCGACGACGCAAAAACTGCCGTGGAAAACGGCGCGGACTCGGTCGGCCTGCTGCGTACCGAACTGCTATTCATTCACCGTGCAGCCGCGCCGACCACGGACGAGCATCGGCAGAGCTATCAGGGCATTGTCGACGCGTTGAGCGGCCGCACCGCGATCATCCGCACGCTCGACGTCGGCGCGGACAAGGAAGTCGACTACCTCACGCTGCCGCCGGAGCCGAACCCGGCGCTCGGCTTGCGCGGCATTCGCCTCGCGCAGGTGCGCCCCGACCTGCTCGACGATCAGCTGCGCGGTCTGCTCTCCGTGAAGCCGTTTGGCGCCGTGCGCATTTTGTTGCCCATGGTGACCGATGTCGGCGAGCTGATTCGCATCCGCGCACGAATCGACGAATTCGCTCGCGAGCTGGGCCGCACAGAGCCGATTGAAGTCGGCGTGATGATCGAGGTGCCGTCGGCGGCGCTGCTGGCCGATCAACTGTCGCAACACGCGGACTTCCTGTCGATCGGCACGAACGACCTGACGCAATACACGCTCGCCATGGACCGCTGTCAGGCCGATCTCGCCGCACAGGCCGACGGTCTGCATCCGGCCGTGCTGCGACTGATTGCAGCGACCGTGCAAGGCGCGAGCAAGCATGGCAAATGGGTCGGCGTATGCGGTGCGCTGGCGGGCGATCCGCTTGCGATGCCGCTGCTTGTCGGCCTCGGCGTAACCGAGCTTTCGGTGGACCCGGTTTCGGTGCCGGGCATCAAGGCGCGGGTGCGCAACCTCGATTATCAACTGTGCCGTCAACGCGCCCAGGATGCGCTGGCGCTCGAATCGGCGCAGGCGGTAAGAGCAGTAAGCCGCGAAACGTGGCCGTTGGACTGAACCCCGCACGGTTCGCAACGCTACATAACTCAACGACGTTCGTCGACAACGAGACAAGGATTGGAGGTATCAATGGATGGGAATCCGTTTCTGAAGATTCAGCGCCTGGGACGCGCGCTGATGCTGCCTATCGCGGTGCTGCCGGTTGCCGGCCTGCTGCTGCGCCTCGGCCAGCCCGATGTATTCAACATCAAGATGATCGCCGACGCCGGCGGCGCGATCTTCGACAACCTGCCGCTGCTGTTTGCAATCGGCGTGGCGGTCGGGTTCGCGAAGGACAACAACGGCGTCGCGGGTCTCGCGGGCGCGATCGGTTATCTGATCGAAGTCGCGGTGATGAAGGACATCAACGACAAGCTGAATATGGGCGTGTTGTCGGGGATCGTGGCGGGTATCGTGGCCGGCTTGCTGTACAACCGCTACAAGGACATCAAGCTGCCGGACTACCTGGCGTTCTTCGGAGGGAAACGCTTCGTGCCGATTGTCACGGGCGTGGTCTGTCTCGCGCTCGGCATTCTGTTCGGCTATGTATGGCAACCGGTGCAGAGCGTGATCGATACAGCCGGCCATTGGCTGACCACGGCGGGCGCGCTCGGCGCATTCGTGTTCGGCGTGCTGAACCGGCTGCTGCTCGTGACGGGTTTGCATCACATCCTGAATTCGCTGACGTGGTTCGTGTTCGGCACCTTCACGCCGCCGGGCGGCGCCGCCGTGACGGGCGACCTGCATCGCTTCTTCGCCGGCGATCCGACTGCCGGAACGTTCATGACGGGCTTTTTCCCGGTCATGATGTTCGGCTTGCCGGCCGCATGTCTCGCGATGTTCCATGAAGCGCCGAAGGAGCGCCGCGCGATCGTGGGCGGTCTGCTGTTTTCGATGGCGCTTACGTCGTTTCTGACGGGCGTCACGGAGCCGATCGAGTTCAGCTTCATGTTTCTCGCGCCGGTGCTGTACGTGATCCATGCGCTGTTGACGGGTCTTGCCCTCGCGATCTGTTCGGCGCTCGGCATTCACCTCGGCTTCACGTTCTCCGCGGGCGCAATCGACTACGTGCTGAACTACGGCCTTTCGACCAAGGGCTGGCTGGCCATTCCGGTCGGCATCGTGTATGCGGTGGTGTACTACGGCCTGTTCCGCTTCTTCATCCGCAAGTTCAACATGGCGACGCCGGGCCGTGAACCCGCCGCTGCCGACGAACAAGTCGATTCGTTCGCTGCCGGCGGTTTCGTTTCGCCCGTGGCAGGCGCTGCCATCCCGCGCGCGCAGCGTTATATCGCGGCGCTCGGCGGCGCGTCGAATCTCTCGGTGGTGGATGCGTGCACGACGCGTCTGCGTCTGTCCGTGGTGGACTCCGGCAAGGTGTCGGAGAACGAACTGAAGACCATCGGCGCGCGCGGCGTGCTCAAGCGCGGCGCGACGAACGTACAGGTCATTATCGGACCGGAAGCGGACATCATCGCTGATGAAATTCGGACTGCGATGGAGCGGGGCGGCAACGATGCCGGTGTGGTGAAGCCGGCTGCATCCGCTGCTGCGCCGGCTGCGGTTTCGACTTCGGCTGCACCTTCGGCGACGGTGGGTGGTGCTTCGGCTGCCGCAAATGGTCCGCTCGATCCTGATCCATTGCGCTGGATGGCGGTGTTCGGCGGCGCCGGCAACGTGAAGTCGCTCGACGCCGTGGCGGCGACGCGTCTGCGGATCGTCGTTCAGGATCCGTCGGCGGTGGATCGTCAGCGTCTCGCGACGCTCGACACAGCGTGGGTTGCGGCGGATACGTTCCATATCGTCGTCGGCGATGCGGCGCGGCGTTACGCGCAAGCACTGGCAACGCGCATGCCGGCCAGCGGCGGCGCGGCGCCTTTGCCTGCGTGACCGACAGGCGTGGCGGCGAAGCGCTCAAGGCGCTTCATGCCACGCGATGCGGCGATGCGGTTAGCGCGGGTCAACCGAACGCCCGACCAGCAGCGCAATAAGAAAGCGGCACCTCGATCCGAGGTGCCGCTTTGCGTTTAATGGCGCCATGCCGGACAAACTACTCGTTCGCGTGCGGTACGCCGACCCTTCTCCCGTAGCCGGCGCGCGTGCCCATTTGCCGCAGCCCGGGAACGGCGCATGAAAAAAGCCCCGCCGTCTTGCGAGGCAGGGCTTCGGACTTCAGCGCTTCTTTTCGGGCTAACCGGCGCTTACACCACGCCGCTCTGTCCGTTGACGAGCGTTACGCGTATTCGGTCAGCGCACCGCGCATCTTCTTCATTGCGCTCGCTTCGATCTGACGAATACGCTCAGCCGAGACGCCGAACTCGTCGGCCAGTTCGTGCAGCGTCGAGCCGCCTGAACCGTCGTCTTCGACCTTCAGCCAGCGAGCTTCGATGATGCGGCGGCTGCGGGCGTCGAGTGCCTCCAGTGCCGTCGCGATACCGTCGCTTTGCAGCTTGTCGCGTTGACGCGAGGCCAGTACCGCGGTCGGCTCGCTATGCGAGTCGGCGAGATACGCGATCGGCGCATACGACTCTTCGCCGTCTTCAACCTGGCCTTCCAGCGCGATGTCGCCGCCCGAGAGGCGCGTTTCCATCTCCGCTACTTCTTCGCGCTTGACGTTCAACTCTTTGGCGAGACCTTCGATCTCGTCCGGCGTGAAAGCGCCCAAGCCTTGTTTATGGCTGCGCAGATTGAAGAACAGCTTGCGCTGCGCCTTGGTTGTGGCGACCTTCACCATGCGCCAGTTGCGCAGGATGTATTCGTGGATCTCCGCCTTGATCCAGTGCATGGCGTACGACACGAGACGTACGTTCTGCTCCGGATCGAAGCGCTTCACGGCCTTCATCAGGCCGATGTTGCCTTCCTGGATCAGGTCGGCGTGCGGCAGCCCATAGCCCAGATAGTTGCGCGCGATCGAGACGACCAGCCGCAGGTGCGACAGCACGAGGCGGCGTGCAGCCTCGAGGTTGTCGTGCTCGCGGAATTCTGTGGCGAACTGGCGTTCTTCTGCCGGCGTCAGCATCGGAATCCGATTTACGGCCTGGATGTAGGCGTCGATGTTGCCCAGTTGACCGGGCAGCAGGGAGGAATGCGAGAGCGCCAGCGCACCTGCCGGAGCGGCCTTAGCCGACGACGGGCTCAGAGTACTCGGAAGGGTCAATGCATGGCTCACGTTTAAAACTCCTTTGGAATCAGGCAAAAGCTTGTTCAGGTAACGACTCCAGCGTTGGATGTTAGCACTCTCGATTTCCGAGTGCTAATACTTAGAGCCCATAGGGGCATCCAAGTTCCGTTGTTTCCTATTGAATTTCAACTTTCAATAGGCATCATACTCGCCTTTGGCGGCCAGCGCTGGTGCCGTAGAAATTACCTAACAAACACCATTCACTCTCACTTTCGACCGATTTTTGCGCTTTATGATGTATGTAATTGCGAAAATTTAAGTTTCTTAACAGGATCCACCGCCTTCAGATTGTCTTTAGAATACGCAAACTGTTACAGACTGTTCAACTTGCTGAGCGCGGGTATCAGATGGACAACAAAAAGAATGTCTTCCGTGGTCTGGCTCTAAAAGCTGCGTGCGCGGCTCTGCTGCTCACTCTTTCCGGCGTTGCCGCCGCCGACCAGTTCGGAGTCCAGGTCACCGGAGCTCTGGGGGATCATCATGTCAAGAAACTGGACCTTGGGCTCGTGTGGGACCCGAATCTCACATGGTGGCAGATCGGCGACTGGCATTTCGCGCTGATCGGCGAGGCCCATGTTGCCTGGTGGCACACGAACGAAGGCAATGTGCATGAGAACATCGGCGAGATCGGTGTGACGCCTATCATTCGCTTCATTAAAGGATCCGGATCGATCCGGCCTTTCGTCGAAGCGGGCGCGGGTGTGCGCTTGTTGTCGAGCCCGAGAATTTCTTCGACTTTCACACTGTCCACTGCGTTCCAGTTCGCCGATATGGCGGGTGTGGGCATGCAGTTCGGCGCCCATCAGCAGTACCAGGCCGGCTACCGCTTCCAGCATGTTTCGAATGGCGGTATCAAAGAGCCGAATCCTGGTATAAATTTCCACCAGCTATACCTGCAATATAACTTCTGACGACCGTGGCCGCGTCTGGCTCACCGGTGCAAGGGGCTGAGCAATGGCGGCAAAGACAATCGAGGCGATCCGCGGGCTGGAACGCGAACGCTTCCGCGCGATGGTCGACGGCGACGGTCAATCGCTCGACGCGCTGCTCGCAGAGAACGTGAGCTACGTGCACACGAACGGCAAGCGTGAGACGAAGCGGCAGTTCATCGACGGCATTACCGCCGGGCGCCGCCGCTATCGGCAAATCGAAGTGCAGTCGCAAGATGTGCTGCCGGTCGGCCGCGAAACCTGCGTCGTGACCGGTCGCGCGCTGATAGAGATGGAAGCGAATAGCGGCGCACTGCTATTTCCCATTGCCTACACGGCAATCCACACGCAGGAAGACGGCCAGTGGCGCCTCATTGCATGGCAGGCGACGCGTTGCGCGATTGAGTGAGCTTCAGTGCGCGGGCGTTCTAGCGACGTCGGCAATCAACTCGACTTGCCTCTCTATCGCGCTTGGCACCGGCGCCTCGCCGCGCAGCACGGCGCCGATCCATGCCGCTGTCGTCGCGGCATCGCGTGCTTCGGGCAACTCGACCTCAGGTGCGTCGCGCGACGAGCGTTCATGTGGCACTCGCGTTTCGCAGATCCCGTCGTGCAGCCAGTCCACCTGCACCTGACGCCGGGTGTCGGCGACCGCTTCGCCCTCCGTGCCGCGCGCGAGCAAAGCGCCGCCGGCCGCCGCGTCGGGATGGCTGCTAAATAGCTGCGTGAGGCTGTCCCGATACGGCGGATGCGTGTAGTTCACGAGACGCAGCCCGGCGGGCGCGAACGGCTGCAGAATCTTGACGAGCGTATGCGTCGAATTGCGCACGCCCATGCGCCGCCGCAGCCCGAGCAGACGTGCAAGCTTTGGCGCGAGCACGTCGATCGGCGCAAACGCGAGACGGCGCTCTGCGAGGCCGTCTTCAATGTCGTCGTGCGAGGTCGCGTGCGGTATCCGCAGATGCGTGAAAATTTCGGCGCTCGTTACGCGGCCAGGATCGTCGGTGATGCCGTGCACGAGGACCGGCACCCCTTCACGCGCAAGCAACAGCGCAAGCAGCGGCACGAGGTTCGGCTGTTTGCGCGCGCCGTTATAGCTGGGGATCGACACGGGCCGGAACTCGCCGGGACGCAGATGAACCGGCTCGAACGACGCATGGGCGCCCGCCAGCATCGCCGCGAGTTCGTCGGCGGTTTCACCTTTCACACGATAAGCGAGCAGCACCGCGCCCAGTTCCAGTTCACCGACGCGGCCGTCGAGCATGGCGGTGTAGAGCGCGCGCGTATCGTCGGCGGTGAGCGCGCGGGCTCCGTTAGGCCCGCGGCCGATTTCCTTGATGAAGCGGGCACAGGGGAACGGGTTGGCGGTGTCGGCGGAGTCTGTCATGAGCGCAATTGACGTGCTGGCGTGCCGCCGTCGGGACGGTACGCCACGGTATTCAAGGGACGTTATCTGGTGTGAGTATCGCATCTATAGCCGTCCGGCGAGGCGCGCGCACTGACGCACCGCTCTCCGGAACCCTTGCCTGACTTGCGCGCGTCGCCTTCTACCGCGCGTTACACTCGCTGTTTTATCGCCGCACTGCGGCTCATATCGAAGAACGGAGAACCGGATGAGTTACGTATTTGCACCGGCACCGGTGGTCGCAGTGCCGGTTGTCGGGTCCAGCGAGCAGTTCCCTGTGCGTCGCATTTATTGCGTCGGCCGCAATTACGAGGCGCATGCCCGCGAGATGGGTCATGATCCCGACCGCGAGCCGCCGTTTTTCTTCAGCAAGCCGGCAGATGCCGTCCTGTATGTACCGCCGGGCGAAACCGGCGAGTTTCCGTATCCGACGCTATCTAAGAACGTCCACTTCGAAATGGAGCTCGTCGCGGCGATCGGTAAAGGCGGCAAAAATATCTCTGCGGACAGCGCGCTGGATCACGTCTACGGCTACGCGCTCGGTCTCGACATGACGCGCCGCGACCTGCAGGCCGAGGCGAAGAAGCTAGGTCGTCCGTGGGACACCGCGAAAGGTTTCGATCAATCCGCGCCGCTCGGCCCGATTCATCCGGTGTCGAGCGTCGGCCACATCGGGAAGGGCGCGATCTGGCTGTCTGTGAACGGTGAGGAGAAGCAACGCTCGGACGTGTCACAGCTGATCTGGTCGGTGGGCGAAACCATTGCCTACCTTTCGACTTTGTTCGAGTTGCAGCCGGGCGATCTGATTTTCACCGGCACGCCCGAAGGCGTCGGCGCGGTGGTGAAGGGCGATCTGATGAAAGGCGGCGTGGACGGACTGGGCGAATTCAGCGTGCACGTCGTCTGAAGCAGTTTTGGGAGGAGACAACGACATGAAGCTCTACAGCTATTTTCGCAGCTCGGCGTCATATCGGGTGCGGATCGCGCTCAACGTGAAGAACCTGCCGTACGAGTATGTGCCTGTGCATCTCGTGCGAGACGGTGGCGAGCAGCTAAAGCCGGAATATCGCGCGGTCAACGTGGACGGCATCGTGCCCACGTTGATCGACGGCCATGAGGTGATGCCGCAGTCGCTCGCCATCATCGAATATCTGGAGGAAACGCATCCCGAGCCGCCGCTTTTGCCGAAGGCGCCCGCCGACCGTGCATATGTGCGCTCGCTCGCGTTGCAGGTGGCGTGCGAGATTCATCCGCTCAACAATCTGCGTGTGCTGAAGTATCTGAAACACACGCTGCGCGTGGAGAATGACGCGAAAGACGCTTGGTACCGGCACTGGGTGGACACCGGCTTTGCGACGCTGGAGGCTCACCTGGCGAGCGACGGGCGCACCGGCAAGCTTTGTTTCGGCGACGAGCCGACACTCGCGGACGCGTGCCTGATCCCGCAGGTGTTCAACGCGCAGCGCTTCAACGTCGATACGTCGAAATATCCGACCATCCAGCGCATTTACGACCACGCGATGCAAATCGACGCATTCGCGCGCGCCGCGCCCGGCGTGCAGCCAGACGCCGAATGAGCCACACCGCGTTGCCGGTGTAAAAAGGGCACTCCGAAGAGTGCCCTTTTTTGTGACTTGCCGGCGAGGCGCAGATAGTGGCGTGGCTTCCGCTTACCCGCCTAGCAACGCGTCGGAGAACTCTTCAGCGCTGAAAGGCTGCAAGTCCTCCACCTTTTCGCCAACGCCGATGAAGTACACCGGGATGGGTCGCTGCCGCGCGATGGCTGCAAGAATGCCGCCCTTGGCCGTTCCGTCGAGCTTGGTGACGATCAGGCCGGTCAAGCCGAGCGCGTCGTCGAAAGCCTTGACCTGCGCAAGCGCGTTCTGCCCGGTATTGGCGTCGATCACGAGCAACACCTCGTGCGGCGCGCCGTCCTGCGCCTTGCCGATCACGCGCTTGACCTTGCGCAGCTCTTCCATCAGATGCAACTGGGTGGGTAGACGGCCGGCTGTGTCCGCCATCATCACGTCGATCTTGCGCGCCCGCGCGGCGCCGACCGCGTCGAAAATCACGGCCGCCGGATCGCCGCTTTCCTGCGACACCACGGTGACGTTGTTGCGTTGCCCCCAGATTGCCAACTGCTCGCGCGCGGCGGCGCGGAACGTGTCGCCGGCGGCAAGCAGCACCGACTGGTTGAAACTCTGCAGATGCTTGGCGAGTTTGCCGATGCTCGTCGTCTTGCCCGCGCCGTTGACGCCCGCAATCATCATGACGAGCGGCTGCGCGCGTCCGAGCATGAGCGAGCTTTCGAGCGGCTTGAGCAACTCGACGAGTAGCGTGCGCAGCGCCGTCTTGACCTGTTGCGGCTCCGTAAGACGCTCGGTGCGTACCTTCTCGCGCAGCGCTTCAAGCAGGAATTCGGTCGCGTCGACGCCCGCGTCGGACATGAGCAGCGCGGTTTCCAGCTCTTCGTAAAGATCCTCGTCGATTTTGGTGCCGACGAAAATGCCGGTGAGGCTCGAACTGGTCTTCGACAAACCGGTTTTCAGGCGAGTCAGCCACGAGCGTTTCGCGCTCGCATCCTGCAACGGCGGAGGCACGATTTCGACGGTCTCGAGCGTCGATTCCTCGAAATCGGGCTGGGGCTGGGGTTCGGGCGCGGCGGCGGGCGGCGACACAATGCTCGCCGGCACGCTGGCATTCGCGGCCGGCCCGGATTTCGCGGGGACAGGCGGCTCGGCCGGCGCTTCTGCGGCCGGCTCGTCAAGCAGCCCCTCAGGCGCGATTTGCGATTCGTCTGGCGCGTTTTCGGACTCTTTCGAACCCTTGAATCGTTTGAAAAAGCTGAACATGATCTGGCGTGGTGAGAGCGCGCGCCGATGCGCGCGGCCGGTACAGCACCGGCGAAAGCGGCAGGCAGCGTTGCGATGCGGGATGCAAGGCGCTGGAAGCCGCACATTTTATCAGGCGCGCAGTCGCGCGTTGTATAGGCCGAACGGCGAGGCTGGACGCGCCGCGCCCCTGTGGTAACGTTGGCGCTCCGGTCCGCTTGCTTCGACGCAGCGGACGCTTCTGTCAACGCAATCGAAACTGCATGCCCCGTTCAGCCTCTTCCCGCGCCCATGGCGCTTCGTCTAAAGGCGGCAAGCCGCACGCCATCCGGATTATCGGCGGCGACTGGAAACGCACGCCACTGCCCGTGCTCGACCTCGACGGCTTGCGCCCCACGCCGGACCGGGTTCGCGAAACGCTGTTCAACTGGCTCGGGCAACGTCTCGATGGCCAGCGCTGCCTCGATCTCTTTGCCGGTAGCGGCGCGCTCGGCTTCGAAGCGGCGTCGCGCGGCGCCGCACGGGTACTGATGGTCGAGCGCAATTCGCGAGCGGCGAGCCAGTTGCGGGCCAACCAGGAACGACTCGGGGCGCGCATGATCGAAATTGCCGAGGCCGACGGTTTGCGTCTTGCAGCGAGTCTGCCGCCCGGTTCGTTCGACGTGGTATTCCTCGACCCGCCGTTTGGCTCGGATGTACTGGACAAAGCGCTCGGGCTGGCGGCTCCGCTCGTGAGCAGCGACGGTTTCCTGTATGTAGAAGCTGGCGTGGCGATCGAGCCCGGCGCGAACGAAGCGCTTGCCGGGTGGGAAATCGTCCGGCAGGGTAAGGCGGGCGCTGTCCACTTCCATTTGCTGCAGCGCGAAAATGAGGAATAATGCGCCTTCCATAACAAGCGCCGGACGGTTTGCCGTCACGCGTGCGGCCGGTGCCAAATGCGTCGCGTGGACGCTTTGACGTGCCCATCTGTCTGAAGAGAGGAGAAGTCTCATGGTAGTCGCCGTGTACCCGGGCACGTTCGATCCGCTAACGCGCGGTCACGAAGACCTCGTTCGGCGCGCGTCGAGCATCTTCGACACGCTGGTGGTCGGCGTCGCCGACAGCCGCAACAAGAAGCCGTTCTTTACGCTCAAGGAGCGGCTCGATATCGCTCACGAAGTGCTGGGCCATTACCCGAATGTTCAGGTCATGAGCTTCAAAGGGCTGCTCAAGGATTTCGTTCGCAGCAATAACGCGCGAGTGATCGTGCGCGGGCTGCGCGCCGTGTCCGACTTCGAGTATGAGTTTCAGATGGCGGGCATGAACCGCTATCTGTTGCCCGACGTCGAAACCATGTTCATGACGCCGTCCGATCAGTATCAGTTCATTTCGGGCACGATTGTGCGCGAGATTGCGCAGCTGGGCGGCGACGTGAGCAAGTTCGTTTTCCCGTCGGTCGAAAAATGGCTGAAGGAGAAGGTTGCGGCGTTGGACCCGGATAACGGTGCTTCGGCGGCGCAGCCGTAACCGGCGTAAACTGTCGGTTTGACGGATCAGAGCCGGCTGCGGCCGGCGCGAAATGAGAGAAGTATGGCCTTGATGATTACCGACGAGTGCATCAATTGCGACGTGTGCGAGCCCGAGTGCCCGAACGACGCGATTTCGATGGGCCCGGAAATCTACGTGATTGACCCAAAGAAGTGCACTGAGTGCGTCGGTCATTTCGACGAACCGCAGTGCATCCAGGTGTGTCCGGTCGAGTGCATTCCGCGCGATCCCGAGCACCTCGAAACGCCGGAAGGCTTGATGGCGAAATACCACGCGCTGCAGGCGGCAAAGAGCGCGTGATGTTCTTGCGGTGAAAACGCGAAGCGGCGAGGCACGGGCCTCGCCGTTTTTTTTGCGCAGATCCGCTCAGCCGATGTAAGCGCTGAAGATGTCGCGCAATGCGTCGAGCAGAATGCTGCATTCCGCGTCGGTACCGACCGAAATGCGCAGGTGCTGGTCGATTCTCGGTGCGTTGAAGTGGCGCACGAAAATTTCCCTTTCGCGAAGGAGCGACACGAGCATTGCCGCGTCGTAGGCCTCATGACGCGCAAACAGCAAATTAGCTGCCGACGGCACGACGTCGAAGCCTAGCGCCGTTAGTCCCGCGCTCAGTCGCTCGCGGCTTGCAATTACCTTTGCGCAGGTGTCGCGAAACCACCGGTCGTCTTCGTACGCTGCGCGGGCGGCGGCTTGTGCAAGGCGGTCGAGCGGATACGAATTGAAGCTGTCTTTTACACGATTGAGCGCGTCGATCAGCTCCGCGTTGCCAAAGGCGAAGCCGACGCGCATGCCTGCCAGCGAGCGCGACTTGGACACTGTCTGCACGACGAGCAGGTTCGGATAGCGGTCGATCAGTCCGATCGCCGATTCGGCGCCGAAGTCCACATAGGCCTCGTCGATCACCACAACGGAATCCGCGTTTTTCTTTACGAGGCGCTCAATATCGGCGAGCGGCAACGGACGTCCGGTGGGCGCATTCGGATTCGGAAACAGGATGCCGCCGTTCGCAATGGCGTAGTCGTCGACGTTGATCGCGAAACTGTCGTCGAGCGGAATCGTCTGGTAGCCGACCTCGAAAAGCCTCGCGTACGTGGGATAGAAGCTGTACGTGATGTCAGGGAACAGCAGAGGCTTGTCGTGCTTCAGCAAAGCCTGGAAGGTGAGCGCAAGCACTTCATCTGAGCCGTTGCCCGCAAACACCTGATCCGCACGGATGCCGTGATAGGCGGCGACCGTTTCGCGCAACTTGAACGCGGTGGGGTCCGGGTAGCGGCGCAGCGACTCGCCGGCGTCGCCGAGTTCCTGACGAATCGCCTCGAGCACGCGGGGCGACGGAGGGTAGGGATTCTCGTTGGTGTTCAGCTTGACCGGATGGGCGAGCAGGGGCTGTTCGCCCGGCACATACGGCGTCAGACGGTGAACAATGTCACTCCAGTATCGGCTCAAAGCGCTCTCCTATCGTTGCAACGCGGTTGATTGGGGTGGGCGCTCCGGCCGCTCTTGCTGCTCTGGCACGAAGTCGCGCTGCTTCATCCCAACTTGCGCCGCCGAGCAACACAGCTTAAGAATTGCGATGCAGTTGCATCATTGCCCGTTCAAGCTCGCCTTTGATGATCTGCGGCATGACTGCCAACGCGCGCTCAATGGACGCGTCGATCACGTCCTGCTCTTCACGCCGCGGCGGTTTCAGCACGTAGTTCGCGACGTCGGGCTTGGCGCCCGCACGCGCACTTTCAGGAATCAGGTCGCGTGGATGCCCGATGCCGATGCGCAGCCGCCAATATTGCTGCGACGACAAATGCGCGGTGATGTCCTTCAAGCCATTGTGTCCGCCGCTCCCCCCGCCGAGCTTGAGCTTGACGCTGCCGGGCGGCATGTCGAGTTCGTCGTGCGCGACGAGTATCTCGTCGGGAAGAATCTTGAAGAACTGCGCCACCGCAACGACGGACTGACCCGAGCGGTTCATATAAGTCTGCGGCTCCAGCAGATGCACTTCCTCGCCGTGGAGCCGCGCCTTCGCGTAGAAGCCATGGAAGCGCCGCTCATCGCGCAGCGTCGTGCCCGCCTCGCGCGCCAGTTGATCCACCAGCCAGAAGCCGGCGTTATGGCGCGTCGCAGTGTATTCGGCGCCCGGATTGCCGAGGCCGACGATCAGCTTGATCATGATTGCGTGGGTCCATCTGGCCCGCAAGCCAACCGCGGCCGGGCCGAAATAATCGAAAAAAAACCCGCCGGGGCGAACCTCGGCGGGTCACATCGATCGTCTCATTGAAACGGATCGAGAGGATTACTTGCTCATTGCGCGAGGCGCACTCAAGCAGCCGGCGTTTCGCCTTCACCAGCGGCGGCGTCGCTTTCGGACACTGCGCCAGCCGGGATCGTTGCAGCAGCGACCACCGGGTTTTCTGCTTCGACGTGAGCAACCAGCGATACGCCTGCCGGCAGCGGGATGTCTTTAGCGTGAACCGATTGACCAGCTTCGATCTTGGCCAGGTCGACTTCAATGAATTCAGGCAGTGCCGACGGCAGGCACTCGATTTCCAGTTCATTGACGACGTGCGAGATCACCGCGCTCGCCAGCTTCACAGCCGGGTTGCTTTCCTGGTTCATGAAGTGCAGCGGCACCTTGGTGTGCAGCTTCTTCGATGCGTCGACACGCTGGAAGTCCACGTGCAGCACGAGCTGACGGAACGGGTGATATTGCACGTCGCGCAGCAGAACCTGTTGCGACTTGCCACCAACTTCCAGATCGAGGATCGACGAGTGGAAAACTTCTTTCTTCAGCGCGTGCCACAGCGCGTTGTGGTCCAGTTCGACCAATTGCGTTTCAGCACCAGCGCCATATACGATGCCCGGGGTCTTGCCCGAGTTACGCAGGCGGC